>Ga0207671_10000048_pt1 | contig 194704 bp, 149 predicted proteins | sample KBSC24metaG_FD_184352 | JGI IMG/M metagenome (GOLD analysis project Ga0207671, IMG submission 184352) | Corn rhizosphere microbial communities from Kellogg Biological Station, Michigan, USA - KBS C2-4 metaG (SPAdes) (version 2) | ecosystem: Host-associated > Plants > Roots > Rhizosphere >...
TTCGACGTTCGCGAGAGCCCGCTGTCGCAAGCGCTGGTCACCACGGCAAACCAGGGCGCCGACCTGGCCCGCGCGGTGCTGTGCCGCTTCCTGGAACAGGACGCGCACACGGCGCCGCTGATCCTGGCGGTGGACGACGTTCACCTGGCGGACGACCAGTCGCTGGACATCCTGGAGCGGTTGCCGGGCGAGCTGGGCGAGTCGTCCGTCGTCGTCCTGGTCACCGCGCGCCACGAGCTGCTGGTGCGGCGCCCCGACTGGGGCCGCAGCCGCGCCAATTCCGGCGAGCTGACCGAGCTCACCGGGACCGACCGGGCGCGCCGGAGCAGGGTCCTCGAGCCTCGCCCCGGCGCTCACCTGATCGATCTACCGCCGCTTGGCCGCGCCGATCTGGAGCAGCTCACCCGCACGGTGCTCGGCGTCCCGGAGGGCGAACAGCTGCCTGCGGCGCTGGTGGACCACGTCACGGCGCAGTCCGGCGGCAATCCGTACGTGCTCGAGCAGATGCTGCACCTCTACAGCCGGCACGGCGTGCTGGCGCCCCAGCCCGAGGGTGCTGTCGATGGCGGCTGGCTCTTCGATCCGCGCAAGGCAGCGATCGAGCGGGTGGCGATCTCTCCTGAGCAAGCGGGCCGAGGCCGCATCGCCAGCCTGTCCGCGGCCGAGGTGGCGGTGGTGACCAGGGCCGCCATCTTTGGACCGGTGTTCTGGACCGGCGGTGTGGTGGCGCTGGGCCGGTTGATGACCGAGCCGGCCGATCCCGTCGCGGTGTTCGGCCCCGATCCGCAGATCGCCCAGGTGCGCGACATCCTGGCCGAGCTGGCGGAACGAGATCTGCTGCGCGCCGCGGCCGAGAGCAGCCTGGCGGGCGACGTGGAGTGGACGTTCAAGCATCCGGCCGACGTGGCGCTGATCCTGGAGGACATCGAAGCGTCCGAGCTGGTGGCCTGGCGCCGCTTCGCCGCGCAGTGGCTGGAGAGCCGGGGAGGACCAGGACGCGAGGCCCGCTTCGAGACCTTGGGCCGCCTTTACGAGCAGAGCGGTGACGTCCGCCGCGCCGCCTATTGCTTCCTGTCCGCCGCCGAGGACGCGCGCCACCGCGCCGAGTCCGAGCACGCCCGCACGCTTTACCTGGCGGCGGTGCGGCTGATGGACCTGGACGACGCGGTCGCCAAGATGGACGCCTGCTACGCGCTTGGCGACCTGGCGGCACGACTGGGCCGCACGCGGGAGGCGCTGGGACACTTCCAGGAGATGTTGCGGCTGGCGTGGCGGCTGGATCTGCCCGCCAAGGGCGGCGCCGCGCATGGCCGGCTGGGCCGGCTGCACGCCATGCTGGGCGACAACCGCGCCGCGATTTTCCACCTGGAGCTGGCGCGCAAGCTGTTCGAGGCCGCCGGCGATCTGCCGGGCATCGCCTCCACGCTGGACGACGTGGGGCGGGTGCACCTGGCAGGGGGCGCGCCCGAGGCCTCGCTGGAATGCCATCGCGCCGCCTTCCAGGTCCGCGATCAGCTGGGCGATGATCGCGGCAAGGGGCTGGCGCTGGCCCGCATGGGCCAGGTCGAGCACGAGACCGGTGATCTGATGGCGGCCGAGGGGCACATCCGGCAGGCCATCGAGCTGCGGCGGCGCGCCGGTGATCGCCAGGGGATGGTGGCGTCGCTCCTGGATCTGGGGGCGCTGGAGCGGGATCTGGGACGGGTCGAGCAGGCCGTCACCATCCTGGAGGACGCCCAGGCGCTGGCGCGCGAGCTGGGCGAGCGCCTCTACGAGTGCAGCATCGAGATCGCGCTGGGGGATTGCTGGCTGACCCAGGCGCGGCCGGCCGATGCCCGGGCGCACTTCCTGGCGGCGAAGGACATCGCCCGCCAGTTCGGGGCCAAGGCGCTGCTGGTCGAGGCCTCGCGCGGGCTGGCCGAGGTCGAGCTGGCCCGCGGGGCCACCCTCGAGGCGCGCGACGAGGCGCGGACCGCCTTCGAGCTGGCGGTGCAGATCGGCGCCACGCCGCTCTCTGGCGCCGCCTTGCGGGTGGTGGCGTCGGCGGTGGGGCTGGGCGCTCCCGGCGACGCCGAGCTGGGCGGCGCGCGCGAGATGTTCGACCGCGCCGTCGAGATCCTGAGCAACGCCGCCTCCGAGCTGGAGCTGGGGCGCGCGCTGGGCGCCTACGCCGAGTTCGAGGCGCGCGCCGGTCGAAAGACGGTGGCGCGGGATCTGCGTCGCCAGGCGCAGCTGATCCTCGACAAGACGCGCACCGCGGGCACCTCCGAACGCCAGCGCCGGGCCCGCGCGGCAGGGGCGGGCGTGCTGCCTGGGCTGGCCTCCGGCTGACGCGCGGGCGCGCGGCCGCCGTCGCGGGCCCGGGAACCAGCGCCGGCGGCGGCAGGGCTCACCGGGCCGGGTCCCGCATCCGGCCCATCCAGTAGTCGATGTCGAACGTGGGATCGTCGGTCAGGTAGCGCCAGAGCTTGATCCGGTTCACGATCTCCAGCCGGGCCTGGCTGCCCGTGAAGGGGTGTTCGTGGCGCAAGGTGCGGATCACGTCCGGGTCCGCCACATCGGAAAGATCCCAGCAGCGGGCCTGCCTGCGGGCCGGGCCCAGCCGCAGCTTGAACATGGTGCGCGGGCGGTCCGTGCGGTTCGGCTGACCGCAGTGCCAGATTCCGTGATGAATGACGACCAGCGTGCCCGCCGGGCAGACGGTGGGCAGCTGCCCGCGGAAGTTCTGCACGCGCGCGATCTCCAGCTCGTTCGCCCGGCGCAGGTGACTGCCGGGCAAGATCATCGTCCCGCCCATCTCCCGCGGCGTGTCGTGGAAGAAGAACATCAGCTGGACGTCGAAGGCCAGCGGGCGCGTGTCTAGCACGGCGTCGGCGTGCCAGGGCTGACTCCAGGCCTGCCGGGGGGCGATGACGTGGGCGTAGTGATGGTCGTAGAGCGCGCCGGGACCCAGCAGGCTGTCGATGATGCCGGCGACGCGGGGCAGGCGCAGCACCGGACCGAGGGCAGGGGACGCCGTCCACAGCTCGGCGAGGGGACGCCCGGCGTTGCTCGCCTGGGGCTCGCCTTCCTTCCAGGGGGCCGGTCCCCCTCCGGAAGCCAGCTCGTCCAGCGCCGCCGCCGCCATGTCGGGCGGCACCACCTCATCGAAGCGCAGGAAGCCGTGGGCGACGAACGCCGCCATCTGCTTCGACGTCAGCAAGGGACGCGCCGTGGCGACCACGCCGGTCAGCCTCTGCTCCGCGCGTCCACCAGCTTCTCCAGCACGAACTCGTAGGGCAGGGGACCGGTCTCGTGCTCGCGTCCTGGCGCCGCTGCCTGGACCACCGGCACCTGCAGCACGCGCCAGCCGTCCTTCATGGCGGCCAGCACCGATTCGTAGGGCGGCTGATCGGTGTCACCGGCCATGGTGGTGGCGGCACCGGCACCGTCGAAGAACGACCACGCCACCACCGCGCTGGTGGGGTTCGGGGTGGCGAGGCACAGAAACAAGAGCTGCTGGCGCACGTCCCCTTCAGTCTGTCACGGGGCGGGGCCTGCCGCTCCTCGCCACTCCCGGTCGGGCGGGGGAAGCGGCCGGCCGGCCTACTTCTTCTTCAGGTCGTCGACCTTGACCAGCAGGCGGTCGATGGACCACTTCGGCACGACGAACACGTCCGGTCCCTCGGCGGCGAACACGTTCACCTTGTCCGTCGTCTCGGCCCCGACCTTGATCGTGCAGCTCTTCTTCTTGTCCTTCCCGGTGGCGCTGACGACGGCGCGCGGCTTGTCCAGGCCGTTGGCCTTCGGCGACTGGTCGTCGGCGAACCCGGTGGCCTTCCAGTCCTTGAAGCCGCTGGTGATGCTGCTGATCTTCGCCGTATCCAGGGTCAGCCCCTTGGGCTTGGCGGCGCCCCAGGCGTTCTTGTCCTTGTTCGTCTTGTCGGCGCCGCGCGCCAGCGTGTACGAGTCCTTCTCGTGCGTCACGGCGATCTGCTCCAGATCGCCCTCGGCCAGGTCGCACAGCGTCTTGTCGCGCAGATCGATCGGCTTCTTGTCGATGCGGTCCAGGTTGTACTTCTTGACCAGGTAGATCTGCGGCGCGTCGGCCTTCTTCACATAGAAGTCGTCGCTGCCCTTCTTGTTGCCCACCAGCACGGTGAGCGTCTTGCCGCCCTTCAGCGACACCGTGACGGTGTTCTCCGGGTTGGCCAGGCCCGTGGTCTCCGGCTTGGCGTCGTCCGCGAAGTCGTTGGTGGTCCAGCTGCCCAGCGCCGAGACGATGCCGGTGGGCACGGTGTTGTCCAGCTTGTCGACCTTCACCGACGACTCGACGACGGTCCACTTGTCGCCGCTCTCCTTCTTGACGGTGGCGTGGCCGTGGTCGCGGGTCTTCAGCTCGACCTTCTCGGCGTCTCCCTGGGGGAACGTCGAGATGGTCTTGTCGCGCCAGCCCGTGGTGTCCCGATCCAGGCTGAAGCGGAACGAGCCCAGGGCCTGCCACACCTCGTCCTTGCCCGGCACGCGCACCAGGGTGTTCCCGCCCACGTTCTTGCCGATCAGCAGCTCGGCCAGCGTCTGCTCGCCCTTCTTCACCACCACCTTCAGGGCCTTGTCATCCACCTCGAACTCGGTGTGCTTGGCCTTCTGGTCGGTGACGATGCTGCCGTACTCCAGCTTCTCGATCGACTCGAAGGCTGTCTTGGCGACGCCCTGGTCGGCCACGTAGGGGGCCGGCGCGGTGATCTTGTAAGTGTCGCCTTCCTTCTTGATGGTGGTGGTCGAGGCGCCCTTGGTGACGGTCAGCGTGTCGAACGATCCGGCCGCTAGCTTGGGGACGGGACGGGGCCGCTCGCCGGTGATCTGGCCCTTCTCCGGCTGGCGCGTGACCACCACAGCCAGCGCCACGACGATGCCCAGTACGACGAATGCGATCAGGGTCTTCCGGTTCATTTCCTGGTCCTTGGACGGGAAAAAGTCAGAGACAACGGTGAGGGGAAGCGGCCGGAGGATTCACAGCGCTCGTCACAGCTTCTGTCCTTGCCGCCACCGCCCGCGCACGCGCCAGCGGAAGATGCCGAACAGGCAGAAGGCCAGCGGGATCCCGGCGATGTTGAACAGCTTGATGGCGGCCACCTTCTGGTCCGGATCCAGCTGGATGGGGCGTGACGTGACCGTCTTGGCCCGCACGGGGGTGAGCGCCTCGTCCTCCAGCGCCCAGCCCACGCTGTTCAGCAGGAACTGCGCGCCGTTTCCGTAGATGGGCAGGTAGCGCGAGATCGGGAAGTACTCGTCGGAGGCGAAGTCCGAGTCGCCGATGACCATCAGGCGCACCTTCTTCTTCGAGTCATTGGCGTCGGCGCTGGACATGCCGGCGTTGGTGGGCGGCGCGTAGGCGCTGCGCAGGACGCCCTCGTAGGCATAGCCCAGCGCGAACGGGCCGCGGTCCTTGGCGTCCTTCGCCTCCTCCAGCTTGGTGCCCGGCGAGTACATGAAGAAGCCGCTCACCCTCCAGCTGCCCGGCGAGGACTCGGCCAGCTTCCACAGCTTGCCGCGCGCCGGCTTGCCGTCCTTCAGGGGACCGGTCAGCTGCACCGAGCTGGCGTAGGGGAAGATCACGGCGTTGATGCCAGCGGTGGGCGTGAAGTCCTTGTCGTTCGCGTCCATCTGAACGCCCACGAACATGGGGGCGTTCGCCAGCATGCGCCGGCCGCCGCCCACGTCGATGGGACCGGGCGCGTTCTGGCTACCGTCCAGCACGAAGTCTTGATCGACCGTGAACCCGTAGCTCTTCAGCAGGTCGTTCAGCCCGGCGTCGTTGGCCTGGCCCATCTTCGGCATCTGGCCCCCCATGTCGGGGTGTGCCCCGCGCGGGCTGCTCATGGCCATGCCGTCGACCAGGAAGATGGCGCCCTTGCCCTTCATGAGGAAGGTGTCGATCTCGTGGCGCCCCTTGTCGTCGAAGGCCTGCTTCGGCCCGGCCACCAGCAGGGCGTCCACGTCGTCGGGGATGGGGTTCGTCGAGGGGTTGATGCTGGTGGTGTCGAACTCGTCGGACAGCACCTTCTGCAAGGTCTGCAGCCCCTGCGACAGATCCAGCTCGCCGTGGCCGTTCGTCAGCGCCAGCTTGCGCTTCTTCTGCGTCATCCGCTTGATCATCGAGGTGACCTGGTACTCGACGCCTTCCAGGCTGACGATCTCCGGCAACGCCTCGTTCTTGCCCTCGTACTCCAGGCACAGACCCAGGTAGTAGGCGCCCACCTCGATCTTCTGGTCCTCCATCTTCTGGATCTGCAGCTTGCGGACGCCGCAGGTGCTGGCCTCGTCCTCCAGCTTGGCCGCCACCGGATCGACCGCCTCGAACTTCAGCTTGCCCTTCGAGTTGGCCCGGTACTCGTCCAGCAGATCGCGCAGGTAACGCGACAGCGACTTCAGCTCGGGCGGCAGCGTATCGGAGATGTACGCCTTCACCGTCAGGTAGTCCTTCAGGTCGCGCACCACCTCTTTCGAGGCGGGCGACAGCGTGTAGACCTTCGCGTCCGTCATGTCCAGGCGTCCGAAGACGCGCGTCGAGATCAGGTTCACCGCGACCACGATGCCGATGACCGCGATGAGGAAGAAGGCCGCGTTGGAGGCGGCCGACCGCTTCTTCTTGTCCATGCTCATGGCTTCACTTCCACTTTCGCGACTGCAGGGAGGTGGTGGCGATGAGGAGCGTCACCACGATGATGGAGACGTAGTAGAGGACGTCGCGGGTATCGAGCACGCCGCGGCCAATCTTCTCGAAGTGGGTGTCGGTGCTGAGGAACGCGGCGAAGGGCTGCAGCTTCTCCGGCACGAAGGGCAGCACCTTGCCCAGCAGGAACAGCGCGAAGCAGATGCCGAAAGAGACGATCAGCGACACCACCTGGTTGCGCGTGAACGAGGAGGCCATCACCCCGATGGCCACGTACGAGCCGCCCATCAGCAGCAGGCCGAAGTAGCCAGCGATCGCCGGGCCCTTGTCCAGCGGGCCCAGCTTCGCCACCGTGATGGCGAAGACCGCCGTCAGCGCCAGGGTGGTCAGCATCAGGGTCATGGCCGCCAGCCACTTGCCCACCACCACCTCCCAGTCGCGCACGGGCATGGTGATGAGGAGCTCGATGGTGCCCGAGCCCTTCTCCTCGGCCAGCAGGCGCATGGTGATGGCCGGCGCCAGGAAGCAGAACATCAGCGGGGCCAGGCCGAACAGCGAGCGCATGTCGGCCTGCTTCTCGGTGAACAGGTTGTTGAAGAAGAAGAAGCCGAACACCATGGTGAACACCGTCACCACGATGTAGGCGACCGGTGAGTTGAAGTAGGTGCGGATCTCGCGCTTCGAAATGACCAGGGCGGGGCTCATGGACGGGCCTCCTCGCGGCGGGGGGCGGACGCGCCGGCGTCCTTGGCGACGTCTCGCGTGGTGAGGTTGCGGAACACGTCTTCCAGGCTGACGGACTCGCGGACCAGCTCCAGCAGGGGCCAGCGGTTGTCGACGGCGGCGCGGAACAGCGATCGCCGCAGGTCGGTGGTGCCGTTGCTGTCCAGCACGAAGCTCATCGCGCCGGCCTCGCTGGCCACCGCGTCGCAGTGGGCGACGCCCTCCACGCCGGCCAGCTTCTCGCGGATGGCCTGCTGGGCGGTGCCGTTCGTCTCGACCACCACCCGGTAGCGGCTCCCCTTCTCGCGGGCCCGCAGCGCCTCGGGCGTATCGTCGGCCACCAGCTTGCCGCCGCTGATGATCAGGATGCGCGAGCAGGTGGCCTGCACCTCGGGCAGGATGTGCGTGGACAGGATGACCGTCTTCTCCTGGCCCAGCTCCTTGATCAGCTCGCGGATCTCGACGATCTGGTTGGGGTCCAGGCCGCTCGTCGGCTCGTCGAGGATCAGGATGTCGGGGTCGTGCAACATGGCCTGCGCCAGGCCCACGCGCTGGCGGTAGCCCTTGGACAGCTCGCCCACCAGCTTTCCGGCCACGTCCGCCAGGCCGCAGCGCCCGCCGATCTCCTTGATGCGCTTGCCCCGCTTGCTGGGGTCCATCTGGCGCATCTCGGCGGCGAAGTGCAGGTACTCGGCGACGGTCATGTCCCGGTACAGCGGCGTATCCTCGGGCAGGTAGCCCAGGCGCTTGCGCACCTCCAGCGAATCGTCGAAGACGTCGTGGCCGGCGACCTTGGCCGACCCGCCGGTGGGCGCGATGTAGCAGGTCAGCATCTTCATGGTGGTGGATTTTCCGGCCCCGTTCGGGCCCAGAAACCCCAGCACCTCGCCTTTGCGCACGTTGAACGTGACCTTGTCGACGGCCCTGAACGAACCGTAGTCCTTGGTCAGGTTCTCGACGCGAATCATCAGGTCCGACATCGTTTCCCTCGTCTACTTGCGATTTGGTGGAGCCTGCGTTTTGGGCCTGAAACTGCGACCCGTTTCGGCCTATTCCCGTCCGCTCGAAAAATGTCGGCCCCGTCGAACTTCGAGCGCGGGCCCGACCACGACGCCGGGGGCTAACTACGACGGGGGTAACGAGAGTGTCAAGCCCCGCGCCGCGGCGCCGCCGGCCAGGACGGGCAAAGCCGGCGTCAGCGGCTGCTTCGCACCAGGACCGGTTCCAGCGGCGCCAGGGAGCTGAGCCAGCGCGCGGAGACCTCGCGTCCCGCCCGGTCCAGGCGCGGGGGAATCACCGCCGCCAGCAGCCCTTCAGCGCGGCGTGCCAGGGCTTCGGACTGACCGTAGCGCTGCTTGAAACGCGTGACCTCGGCCGGCGTGAGGGGGCGGAAGGCCGCCTCTCGCGCCGCGCCATCCGCTTCGCCCTCATCCAGCAGCAAGCGGACCAGCGCCGTGCGGGCCAGCACGCTCGCGTCCAGCGCCGTCCGATCGGCCGGCTCCACGCCAGCCAGCGCCTGCGCCGACAGATGCGCTGGCCGCGCCCCCAGGCCCACCAGCATCGCCTGCGCCGCGGCCGCCCGCTCGATGGCGGCGGTCAGGCGCGCCACGTCGGCCAGCGAACCGATGGGCCGCTCGCCGTTCGCCGGCGGGTCGTCCAGCAGCCGGGGGAACGCCGGCACGAAGCGGTTCACGCTGGCCAGCGCCGTCGCCTCCGGCTCCTCGGTCAGCTCGACGCCGTCGATGGCGAGCGCTGCGAACGGCCCGCGCCGCAGCAGGGCGCGGGCCAGCGCCCTCAACTTTCCCGTCAGCGACACGCCCACGCGGAACAGGCGCGTCACGGCCACGGTCCGCACGGCGTCGACCGCCCGATCCTCGTCGAAGGCGCCGCCGCCCTGCCGGGCCAGATATTCGACGCCCAGATCCAGGGAAGCGCGCAAGCGGCCCAGGTGGGCAGCCACCGCGGCGTCGTTGGCGGGATCGACCCGCTCGGCGGCCAGGTAGCGGTTGGCCAGGGCCGCCAGCGCGGCGTTCAGCTCGGTCCGTTCCGCCGGGTCGGTCACCCGCGAGACCGCGCTCGCGAACGGCGACGCGCCGTCGAGCTCTGCCGCCAGCGCGGGCGGCAGTCCTCCGGTCACCTGGTCACCGTCGGGGCCGCTCGCGCGCACGCGCGTCCCGGGCCGCAGCTCGCCGAGGTGCACCGAGGAAGGATCCAGCTCCCGGAAGATCTCGCGCGCGGCCAGAGGATCCTCGAAGCCCAGATCCTGCAGCCGCCCCTGGCGCCACCGGTAGGCGGTCTCCTCCAGATCCGAGTCGAGCTCGGCCTTCACACCCACCAGGATCCGTCGCGCCAGCGTGAGGTCGGCGCGGTACAGCCGATCCATCAGCTGGACGATGGCCTCCGCCGACTGGCTGGTGACCCCCGCCGTCGATTCGTCCCCCTCGGGGACCTCCTCGGCGGCCTGCGCCTGGTAGCCGCGGATGTCCAGCACGAACAGCCCGTCCGGCGTGGGCCAGGCGATGCCCTCCGGCTCGTCCGGCGGCCCGTCGATCTCCAGGTCGTAGACGCGGGCGCCCTTGCGGATCATCAAGCCCACCAGCTCGATGTCGAGGCCGGCGATCCACCGGCCCACGGTGTCCGTGGGCATGCCGGCGATGAGGTAGATCCAGTCCTCGAGGCGGCGCGGGGACAGGCGGTCGCCTTCCCACAGCGCCAGGTCCAGCACCACCTGCACCTGCTCGGGCCGCGCATGCGCCAGCAGATCGGCGTGCTCGTTCAGATCGCCGGCGCGCAGCAGATCGTACAGCTCGTCTCCGCGCAGCGAGCGGATCGCCAGCTCGGGGCTGGCCGAGTCGAGGAGGGCGTCGAGCCGGCGCTGCCGCAGGTCCTGCGCGTGGCGGGCCCGGAACTGCGACAGCGACACGACGTCGCCGGCCGGGGGAGGCGAGGAACTGGATGACGAACGATCTTCGGACTGGGCCATGGGAACGGGCTATTGTGGCACGGACCAGGCCGGCGTCATGCTGTCGACCATCATTCAGACCATTCGGCGCCACGCGCTGTTCGAGCCGGGCGACCGGGTGCTGCTGGCGGTTTCGGGGGGACCCGACTCGATGGCGCTGCTGGCGGCGCTGTGGGAGCTGGCGCCGCGGCTGCGGTTGAGCCTGGAGGTCGTCACCATCGACCACGGTCTGCGGGAGGTCGAGGGGGAGCTGGCGCTGGTGCGCGAGCGGACGGCCGCCCTGGGCGTGCCCTGGCAGCGGCTGGCGGTGGACGTGCGGGGGGGCGGCCGGCCGGCCGGATTGCAGGAGGCCGCGCGCCGGGTCCGCCTGGAGGCGCTGGCGCGGCACGCGGCGGCCCGAGGATGCCGGCGGGTGGCCCTGGGGCACCAGGCGGACGATCAAGAGGAGACCGTGCTGTTCCGGATCGTGCGCGGCACGGGGCTGCGGGGGTTGTCCGGAATTCCTTATTTGCGAGACCCCTTCGCCCGCCCGCTGCTGGACGTGACCCGCCTGCAGATCCTTGCCTACCTGCGCCGCCGCAGCCTCCCGTTCGCGCGGGATCCCTCGAACGAGGATCTGCGCTTCGCGCGGGCGCGGCTGCGCAAGCTGGTGTTGCCCGTGCTGCGGCGAGAGAACCCGCGGCTGGGTGAGGCGCTGCGGCGGCTGGCGGCCGAGGCCTCCCGTCCCGCCGGGGAGTCGGTCCCCGGCATGGCGGCCGTCCAGGCCGCGGGAATTCACGTCTCCGGTCGACTGCAATCCGCTCTGGCGCGGGCGGCTGCCGAGGGCGGGACGCGGACGTTCGACGCTCGGGGCGGGCACCGGTTGACGGTGGGGTACGGCACTCTGAGCGTCACGGAGCCGAAACTTGGGCCGGCCCGCCGCGCGCGAACGGCCCCCGCGAAGCCCGGCGCGAAAGAGGTGACGATCGCGCAGCCGGGAAGGTTCGTCTTCGAGGGCGGCACGGAAGTGGAGGTGCGCGAGGTCGTGCCGGCAGGAGCAGGACCGCCGGCGCCGCCGCCCGGTCCCGGTGACCCGAACTGGGCGTGGTTCGATGGCGAGGCGCTGGCCTGGCCGCTGACCTTGCGCGCCCGCCGCGCCGGCGACCGCATGCGCCCCCGCGGAGGCCGGGGCAGCCGAAAGCTATCGGACCTGCTGATCGACGCGAAGATTCCGCGCGCCGAGCGCGACCATCAGCCCGTGGTGACCTCCGCCGACGGAGAGGTGCTGTATGTGCCGCGCCTGCGGCCGTCCCAGGCGGGCGCACCGACCAAAATCACGCGTCGCCTTGTCGCAATCGCCGCCGTGCCCATGTCGGGTGCTCCAGATTCCAGCGGCGTTTTTACCGGACCGTGAGGTTGACCCGCAGATCTTTGGAAGCAATACTCCTCTGAATCCGTTCTAAATTCGGCTCGTCTCCCGGTAGATGGGGGAGGGCTCGATGAAAGGACCCACGCGTGCGCCAGGGACATAAGACTTTTCTCGTCTGGGTGATGCTGATCTTCGCCTTCTTTGTCGTTTATCAGTTCTTGAGCGGCAACCGGCCAGATGATCATCGCGTGGCGTTCTCGACGTTCATGCAGGACGTCGACCAGCACCCGGAGAAGTTCAAGGCCGGCGCGCCCATCCAGATCCGAAAGACCCAGGATGCCGCGGACTTCCGCGGTCAGATGGCCGGCGGCGAGAGCTTCATCTCCACCGGCATGGTCAGCGACAAGGTCCTCGAGCGCCTGGACAAGGCCCACCTGAACTACGACATCGCCAAGGAGCAGGAGAACTCGTTCTGGCAGCAGGTGCTGGTCACCTGGTTGCCCATGGTGGTGCTGGTGGTGCTGTTCCTGCTGTTCATGCGCCAGCTGCAGGTCGGTGGCGGCAAGGCCATGAGCTTCGGAAAGAGCAAGGCGAAGCTGCTGTCGGAGAACCAGAAGAAGATCACGTTCGCCGACGTGGCCGGCATCGAGGAGGCGAAGGACGAGGTCGAGGAGATCATCGCCTTCCTCAAGGACCCGAAGAAGTTCACGCGTCTCGGGGGCCGCATCCCCAAGGGCGTCTTGATGATGGGGCCCCCCGGAACGGGCAAGACGTTGCTGGCGCGCGCCATCGCGGGCGAGGCGGGCGTGCCGTTCTTCTCCATCTCGGGCTCCGACTTCGTCGAGATGTTCGTGGGTGTGGGCGCCAGCCGCGTCCGTGACCTGTTCGAGCAGGGCAAGAAGAACGCCCCCTGCATCATCTTCATCGACGAGATCGACGCCGTGGGCCGGCACCGCGGCGCCGGCCTGGGTGGCGGTCACGACGAGCGCGAGCAGACGCTGAACCAGTTGCTGGTCGAGATGGACGGCTTCGAATCCAACGACGGCGTGATCTTGATCGCGGCGACGAACCGTCCCGACGTCCTGGACCCGGCGTTGCTGCGTCCCGGCCGCTTCGACCGCCGCATCGTCGTCCCCCGTCCGGACGTGAAGGGGCGCCTCGGCATCCTGAAGGTCCACACCAAGAAGACGCCGCTGGCCAATGGCGTCGACCTGGACGTCATCGCGCGGGGCACGCCCGGCTTCTCGGGCGCCGATCTGGAGAACCTGGTGAACGAGGCGGCCCTGCAGGCGGCGCGCGCCGACAAGGATCGCCTGGACAGCAGCGACTTCGAGATGGCCAAGGACAAGGTCCTGATGGGGCCGGAGCGCCGGTCCATGATCATCAGTGACAAGGACAAGCGCATCACCGCCTATCACGAGGCCGGACACGCCCTGGTCGCCAAGATGCTGAAGCACGCCGACCCGGTCCACAAGGTGACCATCATCCCGCGCGGGCGGGCGCTGGGCCTGACCCAGTCGCTGCCGGCGGAGGACCGCCTGAACATGACGGCGGATGGCGCCCACGACTCGATCGCGATGGCGATGGGCGGCCGCATCGCCGAGGACGTCATCTTCGGTCAGTTGACCACGGGGGCCTCCAGCGACATCCAGCAGGCCACCGACACGGCCCGCCGGATGGTGTGCGAGTGGGGCATGTCGGAGAAGCTGGGCCCGCTCCACTTCGGCAAGAAGGACGCCGAGGTGTTCCTGGGTCGCGACTTCGCCGACGGCGGCCGCGAGTACAGCGAGCAGACCGCGATCGACATCGACGCCGAGGTTCGCCGCATCGTCACCGAGAACCACGAGCGGGCGCGCAAGATCGTGCTCGAGAACCTGGACAAGCTGAAGCTGCTGGCCGACGCGCTGCTGGAGTACGAGACCGTGGACGGCGCCGAGATCGACCGGCTGTTCGCCGGCGGCAAGCTGGACCGCACGCCGTCGACCTGGGCCTCCGCCGCCGCCAAGGCGCCGCCCGACAAGCGGCCGGTCACCAGCGAGCGCCCGGTGCCGCGCCCGGGCATCTTCTCTCCGCCCCGTCCGCTGCCGGATCCGGAGAAGGCCTGAGCCCACGCTCCTCACCTCACCCCTGGCCGTGCTAGGGGTGGGGGATGGAGCGGTGTCTGATCGTCGGCGTGCTCAACTGCACGCCGGATTCGTTTTCGGGGGAGGGGATCGTCGACCCGGGCCGGGCAATCGAGACCGGGGTGGCCCTGGTCGAGGCGGGCGCCGACTGGCTGGACGTCGGCGGCGAGTCGACGCGACCGGGGGCGCGTCCGGTTCCCGCTGACGAGGAGATGGCGCGGGTGCTGCCCGTCATCGCCGGGCTGGCGCGCGCGCTGGGGGATCGCGCCGTGCTGTCGATCGATACCTACAAGGCCGCGACGGCACGCGCCGCCGTCGCGGCCGGCGCGACCGTGGTCAACGACGTGTCGGGGGGCCTGCTGGATCCCGACCTGCTGCCCGTGGTGGCGGCGGCCGGGGCCACCGCGGTGCTGGGCCACCTGCGCGGCGAACCGGCCACCATGATGGAGCACGTCGCGTTCGGCGACGTGGTGGCCGAGGTGACGGCCGAGCTGGAGGAGCGCGTGGCGGCGGCGCGTGAAGCGGGCTGCGTGAAGGTCTGGGCCGACCCGGGCATCGGGTTCGGCAAGCGCCTCGAGCACAACCTGGAATTGCTGGGCGCGCTGCCCGAGGTGGTCGCCGCGCTCGCTTCGATGGGCGTCCCGTTGCTGGTGGGGGTCTCGCGGAAGGCCTTCGTGGGGCACTTGACTGGCAAGGCGGTCGGCGAACGTCAGTTCGGCACGGCCGCGGCCGTGACCGCCTGCGTGCTGGCGGGCGCGGCGGCGGTGCGGGTCCACGACGTGGCGCAGATGCGTGACGTGGTCGCCGTGGCGCACGCCATCGCGGCGGCGCGTGGCCAGCGGAACTTTCGCCTGGCCCAGGTTCCCGTTCGCCCCTCCCGCCCTATATGATCGGCCGCTTCATGGGTCACGACGGAACGAGACGACTGTTCGGCACCGATGGCATCCGCGGGGTCGCAAACCAGGATCCCATGACCGCCGAGGTGGCGCTGCGGCTGGGCCGCGCGGTGGCGCGCCGGTTCCAGCACCCCAGCCGTCCCGGGCGCATCGTCATCGGCAAGGACACCCGCCTGTCCGGCTACATGCTGGAGAGCGCGCTGCAGGCGGGGATCGTCTCCGCGGGCGCGGACGTCATGCTGGTGGGGCCGCTGCCCACCCCCGGCATCGCGTTCATCACCTGGTCGATGCGGGCCGACGCCGGCGTGGTGATCAGCGCGTCGCACAACCCCTATCAGGACAACGGCATCAAGCTGTTCGCCGCCGACGGCTTCAAGCTGCCGGACGAGGTCGAGCTGCAGCTCGAGCAGGACATGGAGAACATGCCGGGCCAGCAGACGGGCGCGCCCGCCGGCATCGGCAAGGCGGTGCGCATCGATCACGCCACCGGCCGCTACGTCCAGTTCCTGAAGAACGCCTTCCCGAAGGGGCGCACGCTGGAGGGGATCAAGATCGTGGTCGACTGCGCCAACGGCGCGGCCTATCACGTGGCGCCCCAGGTGTTCGAGGAGCTGGGCGCCGATGTGATCGCCCTGGGGGTGACCCCGAACGGCCGGAACATCAACGATCAGTGCGGCGCCATGCACCCGACCCGCATGGCGGCCGAGGTCGTGCGCAGCGGCGCCGCGCTGGGCGTGGCCCTGGACGGCGACGCCGATCGCGTGATCCTGGTCGACGAGAAGGGCCAGATCGTCGACGGGGACCAGATCATGGCGCTGCTGGGCACCCGGCTGCTGGCGGCCGGCGCGCTGCCCGGGCGCACCGTGGTGGGCACCGTGATGTCCAACCTGGGCCTGGAGCGGGCGCTGGCAGGCGCGGGGGCGCAGCTGGTGCGGGCGGCGGTCGGCGACCGCTACGTCGTCGAGGCCATGCGCGAAGGCGGCTACCGCTTCGGCGGGGAGCAGTCGGGGCACCTGATCTTCCTGGATCACGCCACCACCGGCGACGGCACCCTGGCCGCGCTGCGGGTGCTGGACGTGATGGTCGGCGAGGGTCGCCCGCTGTCCGAGATCGCCGGCAAGGCCATGGTCCGTTACCCGCAGGTGCTGGTGAACTTCCCTGTGGCCAATCGCCGCCCGCTGGAAGAGCTGCCCGAGGTGGGCCGCGCCATCAGCTCTGTCGAGGGCGTGCTGGGGCCCGAGGGCCGCGTGGTGGTCCGCTACTCGGGGACCGAGCTGAAGGCGCGGGTGATGATCGAAGGGGCCGACGAGGGCGAGATCCGCGCCCACGCCGACGAGATCGCGCGCGTGATGCAACGATGTCTGGCCGGCTGAACGGGCCGGGCGCGGGCGATATACTCCGGCGCGTGATGCCGCCGCGCCTCTACGTCAACATCGATCACGTCGCCACCCTGCGCCAGCAGCGCGGCACCCGGTACCCCGACCCCGTCGCCGCCGCCGTGCTGTGCGAGCAGGCGGGGGCCGAAGGGATCACCGCCCACCTGCGCGAGGATCGCCGCCACATCCAGGATCGAGATGTCCGGTTGCTGAGGCAGACGGTGCGCGGCGTCTTCAACCTGGAGATGGCCGCCACCGAGGAGATGCTGCGCATCGCCCTGGAGCTGCGCCCCGACTTCTGCACGCTGGTCCCCGAGAAGCGGGCCGAGCGCACCACCGAGGGGGGCCTGGAGGTCGCGTCCGGCGGCACGCTGGAGCGGGTGGTGACCACGCTGCGCCAGGAGGGCGTCGGGGTCAGCCTGTTCATCGATCCCGAGCCGGCCGTCGTCGAGCGCGCGCAGAAGATGGGCGCCGGCACCGTCGAGCTGCACACCGGCTATTACTGCGACGCCCCGGCGCGCTCACCGGAGGCCGCGCGCCAGCTGGCCCGCCTGCAGGCGGCGGCGCGGGCCGCCGGCGAGCAGGGCCTGCGCCTGGGGGCGGGGCACGGCCTGGACCAGTCGTCCGTGGGACCGGTGGCAGCCCTTCCCCATCTCGAGGAGCTGAACATCGGGCACGGGCTGGTGGCCCGGGCGGTGATGGTGGGCCTCGAGCGCGCGGTCATCGACCTGCGCGCCGCCATCGCCGCTGGCGCGTCGGCGCGGGAAGGTTAGCGGCCCCCGTGATCGTAGGGCTGGGACTGGACGTCATCCCCATCTCGCGAATCGCGACGATGCTGGCGCGCTATGGCGCCCGTCTGGAGCGACGCCTGTTCACCGACGACGAGCGCGCCTACTGCCGGGGCCGGGGGGTGCCGGCCCAGCACTTCGCGGTGCGGTTTGCCGCGAAGGAGGCGCTGCTGAAGGCCATCGGCGCCCCCTCGGGCCTGCGCTGGCGTGACATCGAGGTGCTTCCCGGTCCGGGGGCGCCCCCGAGCTTCGATTGACCGGGGCCGCCGCCGGGGCCGCCACGGCCCGCGGAGCCGTGCGCCGGCATGTGTCGCTGACGCACGCGGGGGACGTGGCCGCCGCGGTGGTGGTGCTGGAGGGCGCGCCGTGAATTTCCCGGCGGTGTTGTCGGCGGAGCAGATGCGTCGCTTCGACGCCGAGGCGGCGCGCACGAGCGGCTTGCCCAGCCTGGTCTTGATGGAGAACGCGGGGCGGGGCGTCGCCGAGGCGGTGCGGCTGCGCTGGCCGGGGCGGCCGGGCCGGCCGGTCATCGTCTGCGTGGCCTGCGGCGCCGGGAACAACGGCGGTGATGGCTTCGTGGTGGCGCGACATCTGGCGGCCACGGCGGCAGCGGCGGGCGCCTACGACGTGAGGGTGTTGCTGGCGGTGGACCGCGCGAAGGTGACGGGTGACGCGGCCCTGATGCTGCGCGCACTGGAAGGCCTGGCGGGCGTCTCCGTTCACGATAACGCCAGCGCGCCGAAGGACGACTGGTCGCGGGCGCTGGAAGGGGCCGACGTCATCGTAGACGCCCTGCTGGGGACCGGCCTGCGCGATGACGTGCGCGGGACGGTGGCCGCGGCCATCGCCGCCATCAACGACGCGGAGGTCTTCACGGTCGCCGTCGATCTGCCGTCCGGTATGGACGCCGACACGGGCCGGCCGCATGGCGTGGCGGTGCGCGCCGATCTCACGGTGACCATGGGCGCGCGCAAGCTGGGGCTGGCCATCGAGCCGAGCGGCGCCGGCGGCGCGATCGAGGTGGCGGAGCTGGGCGTCCCCGTGGGCGTCCCCGATGGCACGGGGCCGGCGGCGTTCTGGATCGACGAGCCGGGCGTGCGGGCGTTGCTGCCCGGGCGCGCCGGGACCGACTACAAGGGCGACGCCGGCCACCTGGTCGTGATCGCAGGCTCGCCCGGCAAGTCCGGATCGGCCTGGCTGGCGGCGCGCGCAGCCTTGCGGGCCGGGGCAGGGCTGGTGACCATCGCGTCGACGGCGGCGGGGCAGGCCGCCCTGGACACCAAGGTCATCGAGGAGATGACCGCGCGCTACGCGGAGGGCGACGACGCCGACGCCGGCAGCTTCGCGGCCGTCGAAGCGCTGCTGGCGCGCCCGCACGTGCGCGCCCTGGCGCTGGGGCCTGGGATCCCCACCGGTCCGGGCATGCGTGCGCTGGTGGAGCGGCTGGTCAAGGAGGCGAAGGTCCCGCTGCTGATCGATGCCGACGGACTGAACCTGCTGGGCGATCGTGGCGCCGCGCTCCTGGCGGCGGCGCCCGCGCCGCGCCTGGTGACGCCCCATCCGGGCGAGATGGCGCGGCTGGTGGGCTGCCCGACCGCCGAGGTCCAGCGGGAGCGCGTCGGGACGGCGCGGGCGTTCGCCGCCGCCAGCAGGGCCATCGTGGTGCTGAAGGGCCCCCGCACGTTGATCGCTTCGCCCGACGGCGCCGTGTTCGTCAATCCGGCGATCGAGCCGGCGCTGGGCACGGCGGGCAGCGGCGACGTGCTGACCGGCGTCGTCAGCGCGCTGCTGGCGCAAGGGCTGCCGCCGCTCGACGCCGCCATCGCCGGCGTGTTCCTGCATGGGCGGGCAGGCGCGCTGGTGGCAAGGACTCATGGCGCGCCAGGCGCCATCGCCGGTGATCTGCCCGAGGCAGTCGCCAGCGCACGCCTCACCTTGCAAGCCGGCCGCTGAAGCGACGCGCGCCGCCCGGCTGCCCTCAACGACTGAAGGCGATCAGCGACTCTCGGCGCAGTCCGCGCGCGGCCAGCTGGCCGGGGGCGGGCAGGTCCGCGCTGACCCAGAACACCTCGAACGAGCGGACCTTGCGCTCGGCCGGCCAGTCGGCGGTCCGGGTCAGGATGTAGTCACGAAACCCGTCGCGATAGGCCCGGTGGCGCTCCCACGGGAAGTAGTAGGTGTACTCGGACCAATCGTGATCGTAGCGGCACGGGCCGCCCAGCGGCGCCTCGAAGTCGGGGGGACGCCCCGTCAAAGGGTCGACGTGGCTGCCGTCGGCCAGCACGGCGTCGACCACAATCATGCCGTCGTTGCGAGGGACGTCGGGCGCGAACATCGACCACGTCTGGTAGACGCGCAGGTAGTAAAGGACATCGCCCATCCAGTCGGGCCGGTCCTTCAGACGGTCGCCCAGCACCGGGACGTTGTTGGCCAGCATCAGCTCGACGAACATCAGCCCGGCCAGGGCCATGGCCGCCAGCTCGCGCGCCTCCAGCGCCACCCATTGCCACCGGGTCCGGGCGCGGGCGACCGGCGCCGGCGTGGAGACGCTCTCGTCGGCGATGGCGCGGGCGCGCCCGCGGGCCAGCAGGTAGCTCCAGAAGGGCGTCAGGTGAGCAACGCCTCGGCCCAGCTCCGGGCGTTTGCGCAGTGTTTTCGCGGCCAGGCTTCGCGCTGAACGCGATTTCGCTTCCAGGATCTTCCAGTCCTCCTCGCCCAGCAGCAGCAGCGAGAAGGTGAGCATCGCGTAGGCGAAGGGGCCCAGCGACATCAGGCTGGCGATGCCGAGGTGGAAGCACCACATCCCCAGGATCAGCAGGCGGCGCAAGGGCGTCTGCCCCCAAGGGCACAACGCCAGGAAGGGGGCCGACCACTCGAACGCCAGCGTTCCCCGGGTCAACAGCGGACTGAACCAGCGCGGTTCGTGCGCGCGCAGCACCCCGGCCAGCCAGGTGTTGCGGCTGTTCAGCCACAGGATGTAGTGGACGGCCGAGCCGTCACGCCAGGTGCCGCCGTTCTTGTTGGCGGCGTTGAACCCGTAGATCACCGCCAGTTGCAGCAGCAGCGCCAGGTAGACGAATGAGACGTGGCGGGGCGCGGGCGAGGAGATGTCGGCCGGCGCGCCACCGCCGTGAGCGAGCAGGCGCTGCCGGCGCATCCAGGCGTCGACCGAGAACCGCGCCCCCAGCGGCAGGAAGGTCGTCCAGACGGCCAGCGCGCTGCAGGCGAAGGAGCCGCCGTCCTGCAACAGCAGATTGCGATTCTGGATCGAGATGAAGCAGATCAGCGCCAGCACCTGCATCAGGCGCGTGCGCCAGCCGATCGTGTACAGGACGTACACCGCCAGGATGGCGGCGAACGCCACCGCCACCTCGCCGGGCCGCGAGAAGGCGAACAGCAGCGACCAGACCCGCGCCTGGAGGGGGGCGAACAGCGCGAAGTGGTTCGTCAGCACGCCGTCGTTGCTGAAGAACGTGGTCAGGTTGCCGCCGGTGGCGTGATCCAGCAGGTTCGCTACCAGGCAGACCCCGAAGGCGATCCGGAACAGCCCCAGGGTCCGCAAGTCGACGGACAGCCACCTGTCGCGAACAAACCCCCAAACCCGTGCAAGCACCCCCACCCCCATTGCACCCCCCGTGCCGGTGGTCTCTGGCGAGAACTCCCGGAGTCGCCGCGCAGACGACCCCCTTTAGCGGAGCGGGAGGGCTCGAAAACGCTGCCAGGGGTCCTATCGGAGCACACCAGAAATGACGACGAGATCGCGACAGGCCTGTCGGGGTTGTATGATTTATTCATGACGCGCGAAACGATCGTCCAGATCTGGGAGTCCGAAGGAATCAAGCCCACGGGCCACACCATCCCGATCCGCGACGACCGGGAAGCCAGCTGCTTCATCGAGACGAAGGGCGAGTTGATGACCGTCAGCCGCGTGACCAAGCTCGAGCTGCGGGACAGCTTCATCTCCCTGACCACCGCCAAGGACGAGCGCTTCGTCTTCGCCTACGAGGACGTGCTGGGATTCAAGCTGGGCGGCATCTCGGAGAAGCGCGACCGTCCGGCCGCCGGCTTCGGCCGCTGAGCGCCGGACCCCGCCCCGGCTTCCGGCTTCCCACGGCCCCCGTCGGGCCGGCTATCGGCCCATCGACATCGACCAGCTGGCGATCGTCTTCGAGCCGTTGAACTTCGGAAAGTTGAAGCTCTGCATGCGACCCAGCATGCAGGCGGGCAGGGCGCCCGTCCGCTGGCCGTTCACCTTCACGGCGCTGACCTTGCCGTTGCCGCGCACCGCGAACTCGAGCGCGATGTTGGTGACGCCGGGCGAGTGCACGATGCAGGGGATCAGCTTGCGGTAGTTGGCCATCATCGTGTTCTGGATCTGATCGTCGTCCAGCGTCTGATCGCCCTCGTTCAAGCCTTTGCCGACGTCGCCGAAGTTGGAGTCGTTGTTGAAGTCGTCGGCCGACCCACCGCTGAGGTTGCCGCCGCCGGGCCCGTGGTGACCGCCGCTGGGCGCCCGACGCACCACCGCCTTGCTGACGTCGATCTTCACGCCCTTCAGGAAGTTGTCGATCTCGGCCTCTTCCTCGCGCGACGCCAGGTGGCCCCCCGAGGTGTCGTGCCGGGTGAGCAGGAAGATCCCCACGCCGGCAGCCACCGCCAGCAGGACCAGCGTGACCACCACGCCGGTGAACAGCGACTTCTTCTTCTCGGACTTCTCCGAACGCTGCTCTGCCTGGGCCCGCCGCGCCGCCTCGAGGCGGCGGCCGGCGTGCTTGGCCATGGCGCCCAGGCCAGGGATGTCGCGCACGCGCGTCTTGGCGCCCGTGTCGTTGTCGATGACCAGATGGTCGGCCAGGATCTCGCCGCGCTCGATCTGCGCGCGCACCTGCACCATGGAGAAGGGCCCGAAGTCCAGGTTGTCCTTGTGGATCAGCCACTTCTCGACGTTGTCCTCGGGGCCGACGGGCAGCGGCGCCGGCGCCGCCTCGACGGCGGGGGCACGGTGCGTGGGGCGCGGGTCCAGCGAGCGGGGCGCCTGAGCGGGGGCGCCGCCAGGCGGCGCCGCCACGGCCGCCGCGCTGTTTCGCCCGGTCGCCGACGCCGGCGCGGGACGCGAGGGCGTGAGATTCAAGCTGGTCGGTGCCGGCGCGGCCGCGGGCCCCCGACCGGTCTGCCCGGCCGAGCGCGCGGGCTGGGGGGAAGCTTGGGAATTGGCCGGCGCGCTCACCGCGGGGGCGGGAGCGGGCGCAGCCGGGCTGCGACCGCCGGAATAGGTCTGCGTGGCCGACGGCAGCGGCCCGCCGGCTTGCTGGAGCGCCTCCTTGAAGGCCGTGAGGGACGGCCAGCGCTCCTCGGGCGTACGTGACAGCGCGCGCGCCAGCACCTGATCGACGCTGGCGGGCACCTCGGCCGCCAGCCGGCTGGCCTGCTGGAACGGGGTGCCGGGGGGCGCGCCCGTGATCAGCTCGTAGAAGATGACGCCCAGCGAGTAGACGTCCGCGGCGGCCGTGGCCGGCGACCCGGGCGAGGCCAGCGTCTCCGGCGCCATGTAGACCGTGTCGGGCTGGCCACTGGGCGCGCCATGCCGGGCGAATCCCGCCACCGAGGCGCCCAGGCCCAGCCCGGACACCTTGACCCGGCCGGCCCGATTCACCCAGATGATGGCCGGGTTCAAGGCGCCGTGACGGGCCACGCGGCTGGCGTAGTCGAGCGCGTTCGCCACGTGAGCGACCAGGTTGCAGGCTCCCTTCAAGGAGATGCCCCGTCCTTCCGCCCGCTTGGCGTCGATGAAGTCGCGCAGGGTCTGCCCGTCGATCAGCTCGGCGGCCACGTACACGACGTCGCCGTCGATGCCGGCCGCCTCGACCTCGACGAGGTTCTTGTGTCGCAGGGCCTGGGTCTTCTCGACGTCCGCCACCAGTCGCTCCGGTGAGCCGGTGATCGCGGAGAAGGGGACGATGCGCACCGCGTGGGCCGCGCCCGTGGTGCCGTCGATGGCCTGATAGACCTCGGTGCCGCCTTCCCGAGCCAGCAGCACCTCGAGGCGGAAACGGCCTGCCACCACCGAGCCCGAACGGTCCGGTCCGACGCCGGGGCTGCCGCCCACGGCGTCCGTAGCCTCCTGCCTCATGGGCGGCCTACTTTCCCTCGACGACCGCGGGAAGTGCCTTGGCTTGTTCGATCCAGTCCTGGAATTGAGGCTCGGTGGGCGGCTTGTCGGTGATCTTCTTGGCCTTGTTGGCGGCGTCCGCGGCCGCCGTCAGGCCCGGTGCGTCCTTCTTCGCCAGCTCGGCGCTCGTCTTCACGCCCGCCGCCTCCAGCAGCAGCACCATCTCGGGCCCGATGCCTTTGATGCGCAGCAGCTCGCAGCGGCGCGCGATGTTCATGATCGTGGCGGCCGGCAGCCCCGAGGCCTTGGCCAGGGCCTTCCGATCTTTCGGCGTGGCCGCCTTCAGCAGCATCTCCTCGGTGGTGGACACGCCGCCCTTCTTCAGCTTGTCGGCGTCGGCGGCGCTGATCAACGTGGGCACGTCGCCGATCGCGTAGTGGCTCGCCAGCGCGGGCCCCTGGGACAAAGTCAGCGTCAAACCCGTGATGAACGCGAAGATGAGGCCGTATCGCATGGGGTCTCCTCGGGATTTCAGAGCGTCTTGAATCGTCTTACGAGTTCCCTCAGCCGCCGTGAACCACCCCCCTCACGGTACAGGAACCGCACGCCTGTCTGGTTCGGGCCAGCATGATAGACCACGCGGCCCGACAGGTCGAACGGCGCCTCCGAACCGGGTGGGGCCAGCTCCATCACCACGTCGGTGCCCACCGGGGGCTGGATGGGGCCGGTCAGCAGGCCGCCGCTGACGCTGATCTCGCGTAGCTCGGCTTCGGTCGCGTCCAGCTGATTCGCTTCCCGCACCTTCACGGGCACCCCGATGGGGATCCGGGTGTGCTTGCGGCGCCGCGTGGGCGCGCGCGCGCCGCGCATCGTCTGGATCACGAAGTCGCGCTTGGGCGCCTCGTCAGCGTCGAACTCGACCGTGGCGCCGGCACGAACCCGCATCCGGGGCAGGGCGGCGCGCCAGGTCAGCACGTTGCCCCGGATCAGCACCTTGTTGGGCAGAGCGTCACAAGCAAATTCCACCACCACCGGCGTGCCGGGCTGGAGTTCGGTGGTCGTGGGGCAGAAGGCTCCTCCGTTGGGGAGGTCGGGCAGAAGGTGCGCTTCGAACTCACGAAGGTTGCGACAACGAACGCGGAGAATGATCACCAGGTGGGCTCCGAGGCCCGGGAGAATACCCGACGTCACGGTTGCGCGGTAGGGGCGCGCAGCGCATGCGGGCGCCCAGGGGCCCGGAGCGGCCGATTTTCAGCCGCTTCGCGTGTTATTTTTGCCGACGGTGGGAACGCTGGTGCACATCGACGGACGGATCTGTCCGCCCGCGGAGGCGAAGATCTCCGTCTTCGATCGCGGCTTTCTGTACGGCGACAGCGTGTATGAGACCGTGAGCACGATGTACGGGCGGCTGTTCGCGCTGGCCGAGCACCTGGACCGACTGGAGCGGTCGGCGGCGCGGATCGGGCTGCGCGCCCCACCGCGGGCGACGATCGAACGGGCCATCGGCGACACGGTCCAGGCAGCCGCCAACGCCGAGTCGCGCGTGCGCGTCATGCTGACCAGGGGCGTGGGCAAGCTGGATCTGGATCCGGCGTCTGCCGACGATCCGCAGCTGATCGTGGTGGTGATGCCGTTCCAGCCGTTGCCGCGCGCCCTGTACCAGTCGGGCGCGTCGGCCGCCGTGGTGTCGGTGGTGCGAAACGATCCCCGCGCCATCGATCCCGCCATCAAGTCCGGAAATTACCTGAACAACGTGCTGGCGCTGGGGGAGGCGCGGCGGCAGGGCGCACACGAAGCCTTGCTGTGCGCGGCCGACGGCAGCGTGGCCGAAGGGGCGACCAGCAACGTGTTCCTGGTGAAGGACGGCGAGGTGCGCACGCCCGGGCTGGACGTGGGCATCCTGGAAGGGATCACGCGCGCCCAGGTGCTGGCGCTGGCGCGCGCGAACGGCATACCGGCGCGCGAGGCGCGGCTGCGCCCGGAGGAGCTGCGCGCAGCGGACGAGGCGTTCATCACCAGCGCCACCCGGGGCGTTCTGCCGATCACCCGCATCGACGGCGCCGCCGTCGGCGAGGGTCGCCCGGGGCCCATCACCCGACGGTTGATGCAGCTCCTCGACCAACTGGCGCGGGACGGGGTAGCCTGACGAACATGAATCCCGCCCTCGCGTTCATGCCGAAGTTCTTCGTGATCACCGGCAGCATCCTGGTGCTCTCCGGGCTGGGGACGTGGTTCGTGCGCGCGCGCAAGGATGACGAGACGGTCGCCGAGATGCTGGGCAGCCGCGCCACGCTGAAGATGATCATGTTCGTGACCGTCGGCGTGCTGGGCGTTCTGCTGGGCCTGGGCGTGATTCCGTTCCCGCACTTTCGAGCCGGGTGAGGGGGGTGGGGGGCCGGCCTCCCCCCACGGCGGCTACTTCTTGTGCTTGCCGCCCTTGCCGCCGCCTTTGCCGCCTTTGCCGCCCTTGGCCATGGCCAGCTTGGGCGAGATGAAGACGTGGTCCTTGGGCAGGAACGATAGCGCCTGCTTGTACACCTCGTTGCTATGGGCCTCCTGCTCGGCCTTCGCGCCCTTGTCGTCCGTCTTGTGCAGCCCCAGCTTGGCGAAGATGATCGCCGAGTAGCTGGCGATGGTCTCCTGCAGCGTCGAGAGCTTGGCGTCGTACTCCTGCCGCGACACGGTGACCTTCAGCGCCGGCTGGTCGTCCAGCACGCCCACGTAGGTGATCTGCTGCAGATCGGGCGCCTTCTGGAACATGGTGTTCATGAACTCCGAGAAGTACGTCATCGCCTGGTTGAAGGTCAGCGACTTCTCGTACTCGTCCTTCCCCGACTCGAGGTAGGGAAACTGCACCTCGACCGACTTCGTCCCCTCGTCCAGCTTGTAGGTCGGCTTGTGCTTGAAGTTGTCGTCGACCCGGGCCACCTTCTTCTTTTCGTTCAAGTGACAGGTGTCCTCGAGGTCCTCTTCCTCACCCCGGTTGATGCTGTGAGCGAAGGCGCGCTCCACCTCCTCGGGCAGCTCCATCTTGATGGCGTTCTCGCACTTGGGGCCCTGGTCGGCCTGCAGCTTCCAGATCTTCGCCACGGGGGCGGTGCCGGCCGTCGCTTCGGAGTCGGAGATGTAGAACTCGCCCGTGAAGTTCTTGGGCGGGAAGGTGCCCCGCTGCACCGCGTACCGGTAGAGGAACTGCAGCGACGGGTAGATGTCCGCCCGCTTCGTCTTCTGCTTCAGCACCACCCGGATCGTCACGTCCTGGGCGTCGCTGGCCCCCTTGACCTCGTCCTTCACGACCTTGAAGCCGGGCACGCCCGCGGGAACCTTGGGCTGGTCGCAGTCCGGCGGACAGGACTTCGCCTGCTCGGCCTTTTCGGAATTGCACCCCACGGCCAGGGTGGAGGCGGCTGTCAGGAAAAGCGACAAGGCGACACGGCGAGAACGCATCAGGGCCTCCTGGGGCGACGTGGACGGGAACGGGCAGGTTGGACGGCGAACGGGACCGATAAACGACGAGCGAGCGACAACCGGCAGGGGCCGCCTTTCCAGCGGCGGTCGGGTACGTTACTGTATGTCTCGACGCTGTCCAAGCTGGGACCGCAAACTAGAATACCGTCCGGCGACGAATCCATGAGGCTGATGCCCCCCACTCTCCGTCCGACCTTCCGTTCCATTCTGGCGTGTGTGGTCGGGGTCGTGGTGGCGCTGGCCGCCGGCGCCGCCCGCGCCCAGCTGAGCGCGGAGCAGAAGCAGGAGATGCGTCAGCACTACGAGAAGGCGACGCGCGCCTACGACATCGAGAAGTACGGCGAGGCGGTCGACGAATATCAGAAGGCCTACGAGATCGGCGGCGATCCGGCGATGCTGTACAACATCGCCCAGGCCTACCGGCTGAACAAGCAGCTTCCGGACGCGCTGCATTTCTATCGCCGCTACCTGCAGCGGTCGCCCAACGCGCGGAACAGGGAGGACGTCGAGCGCAAGATCAACGACCTCGAGCAGTCGATCGAGGCGAAGCGCAAGGCCGACGAGGCCGCCGCGGCAGCAGCCAGGTTGCGCGCGCCACCTCAGGTGACGCCCGCCCCGCGGCCGGCGGTGCTGCCGCCGCCGCGCATGATGACCGTGCCGTCGCATCCGGCGGAGAGTGGCAGCAACGGCCTGCGCGTGGCGGGCATCGTCGTCACCTCCGTGGGGGCGGCCGCGCTGATCACGGCGGGGATCACCGGTTATCTGGCCAGCAAGAAGGGCGACGACCTGACCAAGGCCTCCCAGACCCCCGGCGCGGTCTTCGACCCCAGCGTCGAGAGCTCGGGCAAGACGCTGAACACCGTGGCCATCGCCACCGTCATCGGCGGCGGCGTGATGGCCGTCGTGGGGACCGTGCTGATCCTGACCTCGGGCAAGGGGTCCTCCGGTGAGCCGGCGGCCCGGCCGGTGGCGCTGGCGCCCCTCGTGGGCGCCGGCACCGTGGGCGCCTCCGCCGCCCTGACATTCTAGGACGGGCGGGCAGGGCACCATGAGCCAGCCGGCGCGGTCAGGAACGGGCAGCATCGCGGCGTTCGGACTGGCTGTCTCGCTCTCGCTCTCGGTGGGCTGTTTCAAGCCCAGCGTGCAATCCGGGGGGCTGCTGTGCGCCGGCCCGCCCAAGCCATGCCCCGACGGCTACGTCTGCTCGGCCGGCGTCTGCGTCAGCTCGTCGTCGACGCCGGACGCCTCGGCCAGCACGGGCGGGCACGGGGGACCCGGCAGCGGCGGTCACGGCGGCAGCGGTGGCCAGGTCGGGACCGGAGGCCAGCTGGGGACCGGGGGCCTCCCCGGAACCGGTGGAACCGTCGGCAGCGGCGGGAACTCCGGCGCCCCCCGGGCCGTGGGCGAGACGTGCACCATCATGAACATCGACACGCCCCAGCAGTCCGACAACTGCCAGACCGGGGCGGTGTGCGTCGACGACTGCGCGCAGGCCGTGTGCTTTCGCGCGTGTAGCTCCGACGATGACTGTCCCGGATCGTCGTGCACGCGCACGACCAAGTCCGGGACCCGGATCTGCGAGGTCTCGTACACCGCGTGCGACCCGCACGCGCCGGACGGCCAGCAGGGCTGCCAGGACGCCACCTCGTGCTACCTGCTCTCTTCGGCCCCGGCGCCCGGGGGTGGCGATCGCACCGTGTGCGACTGCCCGATGGGCGAGGGGGCGCTGGGCGCGCCCTGCACGGATTCGCGTGACTGCTTCCCCGGCCTGGTCTGCCCCATTTCGACGGCGCCGGGGGGAGGCTTCTGCCGGCAGGCGTGCGATCCGTCGATGGTCGTGAATACTGGATGTCTGCTGCTGACGGCCTGCAATCGCTACGGCACCAACTGGGGGTATTGCTACTAACGTGCGCGCGCGACATCTCCTGCTCATGACTGACCCCAGGCGCTTGCTTCTCGGCGTCGCGGCCTTGCTGTTCGCCGTGACGGCCGGCGTCAGCTGCTACAACCCGCACGTGGAGTCGGGGCACCTGCGCTGCGCGCCGACCTTGCCCCAGTGTCCCGACGGCTTCTCCTGCGAGGGCGGCCTTTGCGTCACGAGCACCGGGTCGGGAAAGGGAGGCGCGCCAGGCACGGGCGGCGCCGGGGGCGGGGCCGGCGGCTCAGGCGGGTCGACCTGCGCGAACCCCGTCGCTCCGCTGTGCACGCCCGCTCAGGCCTCGGGAAACTGCGATCCCGTCTGCCAGACGGGGTGTGGCTGCGGGCAGCGCTGTGTGGTCGCGGCGGGGGGGCCGAAGTGCGTCGCGACGACCGGGGCTCTGACGGCGGGGATGGTCTGCAAGCCCGAGGCGGACGCGTGCGCGCCGGGGCTGGTCTGCCTGCAAGAGGCCTGTGGAAACGATCTCGGCCGCTGTTACCGCTTCTGCGACACCAGCAACCCCAGCATGTGCGCCGGCACGGGCGTCTGCGGCACGCCGGTGCTGCTGCCGGACAGGACGGACTCGGGACAGTACGTCTGTGATCTCGCGGTGTCGTGCGATCCCTACGCCGGCACGGGGTGCGCGGACCCGGCCCTGCAGTGCTTCGTGCTCGGTCCCACGCAGCAAACGTGCGACTGTCCGTCGGGGGCCAACGGGCAGGTGGGGGCCACCTGCACCACCACCGACTGCGCGCCTGGCCTGGCCTGCCTGGGGATCGGCGCCGGGGCGGCCGCCCGCTGCGTGAAGCTTTGCCAATCCGCCGCGGAGTGCCCCGGTTCGACGTGTGATTCCTTCGCGGCGACCTTCGGGTATTGCGCGCTGACGAACTGACGGACCGGCGACCGGCAAACGCCGCGTTCGTGGACGCGACGGGGCCGTAGGATATGCTTCGGCGGTGGGGAAACTCTCGAATCCGCCGCCTCTGCCGCATCTGCGCTTCGTCACGCCCCGCGTGCTGCCGCCGGCGGCGCAGCTGGAAGGCCGGGTGGTGGTGCTGGACGTCGCGTTCGCCGCCGAGGGCGGCGGCTCGTCGTTCGAGGGCGTCACGCTGCCGTTCATCAACGGCCTGGCCGGTCGGCTGGGGGCCTGGGTCGACCACCACGACCACGAGCGCCACGTCGACTACGCGGGCGATCCCCGGTTCGTGCTGTCGACGAAGGCCGAGCACGGCGCCTGCCCCGAGATGGTCACGCCCGAGCTGGTGGCGCGCACGGGTCCCATCGACACCGTGGCGGTCCACCTGGACCTCGACGGCCTGTACTCGGGCGCCAAGTGGATCCGCGAGGGGATCGAGCCTTATCCGGGCGCGGACGATGACGCGCGCGCGGTGGACACGCGGCGCGGGACGCCGGGGCCCATCGCTGAGCGGATCGATCGCGCGCTGCGGGCGCGGTTTCGCGACGAGACGCTGAAGATCCGCGTCATCCAGTTCCTGGTGGCGGGCGCCGATCGGAAGCGGCACGACACGCTGTGGAGCGAGATCGACACCGCCGCGCGCGAGATCGATCCCTTGCTGGACGAGGCCCGGCGGCTGGGGACCAAGTACGAGATCCGCGACGGCATCGCGTACCTGGATCTGGGCGGCGCCCGCGGCTTCGACAAGACCGAGCTGCTGCTGATCGGGCAAGAGCGCGCGCCGGTGTCCGTGCTGCGTGGGTCCGGCTCGCTGACCATCGCCGCGGACTACACGTCGGGCCTGGACTTCGTGAAGATGTTCCACCTGGGGGGCGGCATGCCGACGCGGGTCACGGTGCCCGAGGCCCGCATGACCGAGGTCATGGAGAAGCTGGCGGCGGCGGTTCAGCAGCGCCGCGATGATCCCTCGCGCCGGGCGGCCGAGGGCGGTTTCGGGTAAAACCACGCATCATGGCCTCGCGACCGATCGAGATTCGTGGCCCACTGCCGGGCCCCGGGGAGGGCCGGCAGCCCGAGCCAGTCGCTTCTCCGGCGCATCTGACGCTGGCCGACCAGGTCCTGTCCGCGGCCGAGGGGCTGCGCGCCGGTCTGGCCTCGGACGGCCCGCTCCCCTCGCGCCGCGACGTGCGCATCCTGATCGAAGAGCTGCTGGAGGTGCTGTTCCCGGAGTCGCATCGGCTGGGGAGTGACGGCGGTAGCCTGCGCGATCACGTGGCGGCGACCATCGCCACGCTGTCCGAGCGGCTGGAGCGCGCCATCTACCTGGCCCTGCACCGGCATTGCCGCCGCGAATGCGCCGCCGGGGCGGCCGACGACGCGCACGATGACGACTGCGAAGCCCGCGCCCGCAGCATCGCCGGTCGCCTGCTCTCGGCCTTGCCCGAGCTGCGCGCGGAGCTGGGCCGCGACGTGCTGGCGGCCTTCGATTCCGACCCGGCCGCCAGCGGCATCGATGAGATCGTCGCTTGCTACCCCGGCCTGTACGCCATCGCCATCTACCGGGTCGCGCACCGGATGCTGGCCGAGGGCGCGGAGGTGCTGCCCCGCATGTTGACGGAGCACGCCCACTCGCGCACCGGCATCGACATCCATCCGGGCGCCACGATCGGCGAATCGTTCTTCATCGACCACGGCACGGGGATCGTCATCGGTGAGACCTGCCTGATTGGCAACCGGGTTCGCATCTACCAGGGCGTCACGCTGGGCGCGCTGTCGGTGCGTGACCGCGGGCGCACGGACAAGCCCAACCCCAAGAAGCGCCACCCCACCATCGAGGACGACGTGATCATCTACGCCAACGCCACCATCCTGGGTGGCCAGACGGTGATCGGGCGGGGCGCGGTGGTGGGCGGTAACGCCTGGATCACCTATTCGGTGCCGCCGGGGATCCGGGTGGGGGTGGGGACCTGACGCCGGCGTCCGGCGGCCGCCCGTGAGCGTCTCGGAACGCTTGGGGCAGCTCCTGCGCGACGTCTCGGCGCAGATCCTGGAGGCCCAGCGGCCGGTGCGGGTGCTGCGCGCGCTGTCCTGGGACGACAGCGTCGAGAAGGGCTTCTTCGCGTCGGGCGCCTCGGAGTTGCCGCAGCCCAACTACCACCTGCCCATGGCCGAGCTGAACCGCTCGTTCGAGCGGTTCCGCGAGCTGAAGGCGCTGGTGCCCGGCGACAACGGGATCGAGCGCTTCTTGCGCGAGACCTGCGAATCGTTTGCCACCGCCGCCCGCATGCTGCTGGCGGTGGGGACCAAGGACTTCTTCTTCCACGCGGCGGAGCTGTATGGCCGGCCGGAGAGCCTGTCCGCCGACCGCAAGACCACCAACCTGGATCTGGCGCGCCACTTCGCGGGCGTGGTCGACAGCGTGGCGGGCAACGTTCACCTGCCCAGCCCCCTCGACGAGGAGCTGATGTCGGCCGAGGACGCCGTGCCCGAGCTGATGCAGCGCTTCGGGGCCGCCTTCCCCGACCGCACGGTGCGGGTCGAGGTGGTGGAGGGCCTGGCCAGCAAGGCGGCCGCCCGCGTCGATCTGGTGCTGTTGAAGCGGGGCGCCCGGTTCTCACGCCGCGATCTGCTGCAGCTCGAGCACCACGAGGGGGACGTTCACCTGGCCACGGCGGTGAACGGCCGGGCCCAGCCGGTGATGCCGTTCATCGGCTACCCGGCGCCGCGCACCACCGGCACCCAGGAAGGGCTGGCGGTGCTGACGGAGTTCCTGGCCCAGTCCACCGGCGTCGAGCGGCTGCGCCGCCTCGCCGACCGCACCCTGGCCATCAAGATGGCCGAGGATGGCGCCAGCTTCGTCGATCTGTTCCGGACGTTCCGGGCGCGGGACTACGACGACAGCAGCGCGTACGATCTGGCGCGGCGGGTCTGCCGGGGCGGCCTGCTGGAGGGGGGCGGACCTTTCACGAAGGACGTCTGTTACCTGGACGGCCTGATGCAGGTGACGAACTTCCTGCGCGTCGCGCTGGTGAAGGGGCACGTCGAGTACGTGCGCCTGTTCTTCTGCGGAAAGATCGACGCCACCGACGTGCCGCTGTTCGGGCACCTGCGGGACGAAGGGCTGGTGACCGAACCGCGCTACATGCCGGCGTGGGCCCGCGACCTGTCCTACCTGACGGCCTTCATGAGCTTCACAGCGTTCCTGGGCGAGACGGACATGAGCGAGGCGCGGCGCCGCTACGAGGACCTGGTGGTCGCCGCCGAGGGAGAACACCTGTGAGGCACGGCCCGGGATAGCGCGCCGTCGCGGCGCTGCGTGGCCGCACGGGGTGGAGCCAACCGCCGCCGAGGGTGAGCGTTCAGGCGCCGGGCGCGGCAGGCGCTTCGGCCTTGCCCTTGCGCTTCTTGTCGTTGTCGCCCCTGCTGCCGCCGTTCTTCTTGGCCGGCTTCTCCTGTTCGTTGGGAGCGGGCGGCGGGGGGCCGGTGAACTCGAGCATCGGACTGGGGCGCACCATCAGCCAGATGCCCACGCCCAGGGCCGCCATGCAGGCCCACTGCGCGGGCGTGAGGCCCGCGTAACGCTCGTCCGGGCGCGGGACGTCCGTGGCGCGCAGGAAGTCCAGACCGAAGCGGACGGGGGCGTACATGGTCGCGAACAGGCCGATGATCCGACCGGCCGGTCGAGGCTTGCGCGCGTAGGCGAACAGGATCGCCGTCATGACGATCGTCAGCAGGAACTCGTCGAAGCCCAGATCATGGCGGACGCCGGCCGGCGACTGCACGCCGAGCGGCGGGTAGCGCACGCCCAGGAAGAACGTCGTGTAGCGCCCCGGGTGATCATGCGCCGTCGTGCAGCCGAGGCGCCCGAAGATCCAGCCCACCGCCAATCCCAGGGCCACCACGTCGGCGTAGGGCAGGCGGGGGATCTTCTCCTTCTTCGTCAGGTACAGGTACGTCAGCGCCGCGCCCAGGAATCCGCCGAACGACGACAGGCCGGACCACAGGTTCAGCAGGATCCAGGGGCTCTCCGCGATCCGCTCGGGGAAGTAGAAGATGACGGACACCAGGTGGGCCATCACGAACCCGCCCAGCACCATCCGGATGTTGAGATAGCGCACGTCGCGCGCGTCCAGGCCGCGCTTCTCCCCCTCCTTCACGACGATGCGATCCCCCAGCAGCACCCCGATGGCCACCAGGATGCCGAACAGGTGGATGGGAAGGCCCAGGTGGTCTTCCAGCCGGAAGTCGAAGTAGGGGATCACGAGCCCGCCTGCGCGCGCTGCTGGTTCGCCTCTTCCGCCAGCGCCCGCACGATGTCGCGCTGGCCGTCGGCGTGGTAGCTGGAGCGCACCATGGGTCCCGATTCGACATGAGGGAAGCCCATGCCGAGGGCCTCCGCCTTCAGCGCCGCGAACTCGTCCGGCGTCACGAATCGGGCCACGGGCAGGTGGCCATGCGAGGGGCGCAGGTACTGCCCCAGCGTCAGGATGTCCACGCCGATCTCGCGCAGTTCGCCCATCACTTGCCGCACCTCGCTCAGCTCCTCGCCCAGGCCCAGCATCAGGCCTGTCTTGGTGATGGCGCCCCGCGATTTGGCGTGGCGCAGGATGGCGTAGGACCGGGCATAGCTCGCCTGCACCCGCACCTGGCGCGACAGCCGCGGTACGGTCTCGAGGTTGTGCGCGAACACATCCGGCCCGGCGGCCAGCACGACGTCTACGGCGCCCGTGTCACCCTTGAAGTCACCCGCCAGCACCTCCAGGGTCAGGTCCGGCGCGGCCGCCTTCACCGCCCGGATCGTCTCGGCCCAGTGGGCGGCGCCGCCATCCTTCAGATCGTCGCGGTCGACGCAGGTGATGACGGTGTGGCGCAGCCCCAGCTCGGCCAGGATGGTGGCCACGCGGCGGGGCTCGTCGGGGTCGGGCGGCTGCGGGCGGCCCGTCGGGACGTCGCAGAACTGGCAGGACCGCGTGCAGACGCCGCCCAGGATCATGATCGTCAGCGACTGCCGGTTCCAGCACTCGCCGATGTTCGGGCAGGACGCGCTCTGGCAGACGGTGTGCAAGCCCAGTTCGTTCACGCGGCGCCGCAGATCGAAGAAGACGTCGCCGCTCGGCACCTTGGCGCGGATCCAGCTGGGCTTCGACTGCACCGGCGGGCGCGGCGTGGCCGGCGGCCCCGCTTGCTGGACGACGCGAAGGCGCCGTGACCGCGTTTCGACGACTCGTTCGGACATGGGCGCGAACTATAGCCGATGGCGGGCCAGGCGCAGGCAGCGCGCGCGGAGGCAGAGCAGATGGCACGGGGCCGGGCCGCGGTCCGACCGGTCAGCGGAGCGCGGCGTAGAACGCGATGGCCAGCAAGCGCGGATCGGTCTCGGCGTAGCCGTCGGGCCGCCAGCGGGGCGCCCGGGGCCACGGCGCTTCGGAGAGTAGCTGCGAGACCGCCACGCCCAACCTGGTCAGCAACGCCTTGCCGTCGGCCACGCAGCGGGTCGTGAAGCCGCCGTCGTAGTGGTCACCGTTCGGCCCCGCCACGAACCGGGCGTCCAGGCACCTCCAGGCAGCCAGGTGGCGCGGCATGTCCGTGCTGTCGAGGCGCACGGGAATCACCACCTGGCCCGCACCGATGGCCCGGTCCGCCTCCTCTGCCACCTGGGAGGAGCGGGCCGCATGCTCGCTCCACAACACGTAAACGTGGGTCGCTGCGGCGCCTTCGCCGGCCAGACGTCCCTGCCAGCGCGCGCCGGGCACCACGGCGTCGCGCGTGACGAAGATGGGCACGGGAAAGGGCCCCAGAAAATCGGCGATCCCGGCGGCCAGGGCGGCGTCATCCGGCGCATACGCCAGGAAGATGCGCGGCACCACGCCCACCCGCGCCCGTTCGTCGTTCGCGAACACCATCGCCCGGACAGCATAGCCGACACTCGCGGCCGGGTGCGTCCCATCACGAATGTGAAATCACCGAAACAAGATCGTTTCACGAACGCTCCCCGGCGACCGGGACGCGCGGCTACCTATGCGACGCCACTCATCGAGGAGGTTCCGTCATGGTGAAGCCGAAGAGCGCATCGTCCCGCACAGCCACGTTCCCGTCGATCACGACCACCACACCGGCCTGGTGGCGCCCGTCGCTCGCCTCTTGCTCCTTGCTGGCGCTGTTCGCCGGTGTGTCGGGCGGCTGCGGCGGCGAGGTGCCTGCCCGTGACGGCCCCGCTGCCGCGCCGATCGAGTCGCCCTTGCGAGAGGGAGGGCGCGGCCGGCTGGAGGTCGAGCACGTTCTGCTGATCAGCGTCGACGGTCTTCACCAGGGTGATCTGTCGTGGTGGGTGGCTGGCCATCCCGCGTCGGCCCTGGCCACTCTGGCCAGCAGCGGCCTGCAGTACACGAACGCCCACACCACCACGCCGTCCGATTCGTTTCCGGGGATGCTGGCGATGGCCACGGGCGGCACGCCCAGGACCACGGGCGTCTACTACGACGATAGTTACGACCGGACGCTGTATCCGCCGGGCAGCAACTGCCAGGGCAACCCCGGCACCGAATGCACGTACTTCGAGATCATCAACCACGACTTGACACAGCTGTTCAGCCCCATCGATCCCGCGAATCTGCCCATGCGGAAAGACCGCGGCGGCCGCTGCCAGCCCGTGTACCCGCACGACTTCATCAAGGTCAACACGATCTTCGAGGTGATCCGTGCCGCCGGCGGCTACACCGCCTGGTCAGACAAGCATCCGGCGTACGACATCCTGAACGGGCCCTCGGGGCGCGGCATCGACGACCTGTACACGCCGGAGATCAACTCGCCCATCGCGAACGGCGGCGTCGTGAACGGGGTGGACCTGGCCGGCAGCCTGGCCGCTTGTGACGGCACGACGAACTCGCTGCCGCTGGCGAAGGTCTCGGACTACACCAGCTGCGGGCCCACGGTCGCCGCCTACGACGACCTGAAGGTGCAGGCCGTCCTGAACGAGATTCAGGGCCGGACGTCCGACGGCGAACGCGCGGCGCCGGTGCCCACCATCCTGGGCATGAACTTCCAGGAGGTCAGCGTGGCCGAGAAGTTGCCGGTGGGCGGCTACCTGGACGCGGCGGGGACGCCGGGCGCGCTGCTGGCCGGCGCCCTTGCGCACGTGGACGCGTCCCTCGGCCGGATGGTGGCCGCGCTGCAGGCGCGCCAGCTGCGCACCCGGACGCTCATCATCGTGTCTGCCAAGCACGGGCAGTCGCCGGTCGACAAGGGCAAGCTGGCCATGGAGCCGGGCGGTCGCGGCAACGCCACCGTCACCGATCCCCTGAGCTTCATCAATGCGGTCGACCCGAACGTCAGCAACGTGCTGGCGCCTTTCGTGAACGCGAACGACGGCAGCTCGCCCTTCGTGCGGGGCTTCATGATGGCTGACGACGCGGCACTCGTCTGGTTGCAGGATCAGTCGCGGTCCAACGTGGCCGGGGTGGTGGGCGCGCTCACCGATCCGGCCCACCAGGCCGCGATGTTCGCCGACGTGCTCCCCCCGGGGACCATGTTTGCCTCGAACGTCAGCCACGGGCAGGCGCTGGCGGCGCTGTACGGCGACCCGCTCTCGAACGACCCGGTGGCTGCGGCGCGCGCGCCCAACGTGTTCATCCAGCCCAGCTGGGGCGTCATCTACTCGGGCAGCAGCAAGAAGATCGCGGAGCATGGCGGTGGGACGCTGGACGACACCAACGTGGCCCTGCTGGTTTCGCATCCGGCCCTGGGGGGATGCGCGGGCGGGCAGAAGATCGACGCGCCGGTGGCGACCAAGCAGGTCGCTCCCACGATCTTGCGCGCCCTGGGCCTCCCTTCCGGAAGGCTGGAGGCCGTGGCCCAGGAGCACACCCAGGCGCTGCCGGGGCTGGACCTCTAGCTGGCGCGAAAGACGAATCTTTCACCGGTGTGACGAGATCGTCTCGTGCGACGCGGAGCCGTGACGGGGGCGCGCGACCTGTCAGTCAATCGGCACCAGGCTGAAAGGTGCCGCGCGTCGGTTGCCACAGGTTGGCAAGAACGTGACTTTGACCGGCGGACGCGCGCCCTAGAGTCGCCGCGTGCAGGGGGGATGGCTTGCCCCGCACGAACAAGGAGTGACGGGCGATGAAGAAATCAGCGACTCTCGACTCTGTAGCGTTCGGTCTCACGACCGCTCTGGTGCTGGCCTCCCCATCGGCGCGCGCGGAACCACCGCTCGTGCCGGTGCAGCTGGCCACCGGCCAGTACATCACACCCGCCGCGGTTCGCGGCGCGAAGCAGCAGTTTCTGAACCCCGGACTGCCCGCGTATCCCAACTTCATCGCCGGCGAGGCGGTGCGCTCGCAGTTGAGCCCCGACGGCCGCACCCTGGCCGTGCTGTGCGCCGGCCAGAACTCGCTGTATGCGCCCGATGGCACCGTCGATACGGCGGCCTCGACGCAGTTCATCTTCCTGTACGATGTCGGCGGCGGCCATCGCGAGTCGCCCGTGCTGCTGCAGGTGCTGCCGCAGACCAACTCGCACGTGGGGCTCGCCTTCTCTCCCGACGGCGGGACGCTGTACGCGGCGGGCGGCCGCGACGACGCCATCTACGCTTACAGCAAATTCGGCGGGACGATCGGCGCCACCTGGGGCCTGAAGAGCAAGATTTCCCTGGGGCACACCGCCGGCATCGGCGTCGGCGTGGCGCCGAACGCCAGCGGCCTGGCCGTGTCCGCCGACGGCGCGACCCTGGTGGTGGCGAACAACTACAACGATTCCATCAGCGTCATCGACACGGCCACGGGCACCGTCCGCTACGAGCACGATCTCCGGCCCTTCTTCGCGGGCAACGAGCAGGTGAACGGGGGCGTGGGCGGCACCTTCCCCTTCGCGGTGGTCCTGAAGGGCCTGACCGCTTACGTGTCGTCCGATCGCAACCGCGAGGTGGTGGTGGTCGACGTCTCGTCGCCCACGCAGGGCCGGCTGGTGAAGCGCATCCCGCTGGACGGCAACGCGCTGGGCATGACCCTGGACAGGCGCGGGGCGCGCCTGTTCGTGGCCGAGGACAACGCCGACCAGGTGGCCGTCATCGACACCGGCTCGAACAAGGTGGTCTCGAAGATCGACGCGCGGGCGCCGGAGTCGGTGCTGCCCGATGGGCGGGCCGACCGGGACGACTGCGATGGTGACGACGGGCGGCGCGAGCCCGCCAAGGGGACGCGTTACACGGACGCGGCCACCTTCGCGGTCACGCTGTCGCCAGACGGCGACACGCTTTACGCCGTCAACGCGGGCGCGAACTCGGTGGCCGTCATTCCCCTGCAGGGTCGTCCGCGCGGCTACCGGGTGACGGGGCTGATCCCGACGGCGTACGAGCCGCACGACATCACGTTCAGCCCCGACGGGCGGACGATGTACATCGTGAACGGCAAGAGCGTGACGGGCGCGAACCCGAAGCACCTGGCCAGCAACACGGCGGCCATCACGTCGATCACCTACCCGGGCGGCAACACGGCGGCGGCCGCGGCGTCCCGCGCTTCGAACCAGTACCAGTTCCAGCTGGAGCGCGCGTCGCTGACGACCGCCCCCGTTCCCTTCCCCTGGGAGCTGGACCACCTGACCAAGGTCGTCGCGGACAACAACTTCTACGGCGACGAATCCAAGGGTAACGACCGGCGGGTGATGGGCTTCCTGCGCAGCCGCATCAAGCACGTCATCTACGTGGTGAAGGAGAACCGGACGTTCGACCAGATCCTGGGCGACGTGGGGAACGGCGCCTCGGCCGATCCCAAGCTGACCCAGTTCGGGGCGGCCATCACCCCCAACTTTCACCGCCTGGCGCGCCAGTTCGTCACCCTGGACAACTTCATGGACCCGGGCGACGGCAGCATGGACGGCTGGTCGTGGAGCCTGCAGGGGCGCGTGACCAACACCGAGACCATCACCCAGCAGATCAACTACGCCGCCGTGAACCGCGGCCTGTCCTACGAGTCCGAGGGAACGAATCGCAGCGTTCCGGTGAACTGGCCCGCCGTGGCGCAGCGGGACGCCGCCGCCGGCCCCGCGGGCACCACGAACTACACGACCGCGACCGCCGGCCTGCCCGGGGGCACCGACAACGTGCTGACCGGGAGCGGCAACCACGCCTCCACGGACGCGCCCTTCGGCGTCCAGGACGGGTACATCTTCGACGCCGTCCTGAAGGCGGGCGGCACGGTCCGCAACTACGGCTTCCTGGTCAACAACATCGGCAGCATCGGCACGCCGGCCGCGCCGGTGAGCGATCCGTTCGCCGCCGGGGTGGTGCAGGTGGCCGCGCTGGAACCGGCGCTGGCCAGTTACACCGACGTGTACTTCCGCGGCTACGATCAGAACTACCCCGACCTGTGGCGCTACAACGAGTGGAAGCGCGAGTTCGATCACTACGTGGCGGAGGGGCAGTTGCCCAGCCTGTCGCTGGTGCGGGTCAGCCACGACCACATGGGCGCCTTCGCCACGGCGCTGGGAGGCGTGAACACGCCCGAGACGCAGCAGGCGGACGACGATCTCGCCGTCGGCAAGCTCGTCGAGACCGTGTCGCAGAGCCCCTTCGCCTCCGACACGCTGATCATCGTCACCGAGGACGACTGCCAGGATGGGCCGGATCACGTCGACTCGCACCGGGCGACCGCGTACGTGGTCGGTCCTTACGTCAAGCAGGGCGCGGTGGTCAGCACGCGCTACGGACAGGTGAACGCGCTGCGCACCATCGAGGACGTGCTGGGGACGCCCCACATCAACCTGAACACCGCCTACCAGCGGCCGATGGTCGACGTCTTCGACCTGCGGTCGTCGGGGAGCTGGAGCTACGTGGCCGAGGCGTCGACGGTGCTGACGGGGACGGCCGTTGCCAAAGCCCCGGGTGGTCTGGGGGCCCCGTATGCGCAGGGCCCGGTGGTGAAGCCGAAGCACGGCGCCGCCTACTGGGCGCGCGCCACCAGGGGCTTCGACTTCTCCGACGCCGATCAGGTGCCCCCCGAGAGGTTCAACCGGATCCTCTGGAAGGGCCTGATGGGGGCGAAGCGTTACCCGATGGCGCCGGCGGCGAAGCCCGTCTCGGTCTCGATGCGCGTCGCCAAGCAGGCGCCGGGCGAGGTCGAGCCGTGACGGCGGCGCGCGGCGGGGTCGGCCTGGTGTTCGCCACCCTGTCCCTGGTGGCGTCACCGGCCAGTGCCAGGGACGACCTGGAGGCCCCCTTCGTCAGCGCGCCCGCCCCGTCCAGCGAGCAGACGCGGTTCCTGCCCACGACGGCCAGCGCGCTGGTGGGCACGACGGCGACGCTCGCCAGCGCCTGGGGCGGCTACGACGCCGCCGCGCGGACGCCCCTCTTCGGCGCTGGCACCGAGGTCCGGCTGGTGCCGCGCCTGGCCCTGGTGGGCGGCGTCGCCTACGGCAACGCGGCCGCCGCCGACACGGGACTGCGCCCGCAGGTGGGCGCGCGCTTCCAGTACCTGAGGCAGTCCGAGTCGGGCGTGGATGCCACCGTCTCGGTCGTGTACCGGGGGGACCGCTTCATCTCCGAGGACGGGCTGTATCAGGGGGGACTGGCGTTTGGCCGCAGCTTCGGGAAGACGACCGCCGTGGTCAACGTGCTGTTCGCCTCGGACGGGGAGGGTGACGACCACGAGGCCGAGCTGCGGCTGGCCGCGCTTCACCACGTCCATCGCGGTCTCTACGTGGGGGCGGAGGGGCGGTACATGCATTCCGTCGGTTCCACGGACCCGCACCGGACCGTCAACGCCACGCCATCCACCGAGGCGCTGGCGGGGCCTGTGGTGACGTATGCCATCGGCAACTGGGCCCTGGTCGCCGAGGGCGGCGTCTCCCGGCGGGTGACGACGACGACGCAGGTGGGCCTGACCACGCTGGGCGGCATCGGCGCCACGTTCTAGCTTCGTCGCGCGAAGCGAGACCGGCCGGCTGATCGACGTGACCAGCCGGCCGATGGCCTCGGCTCCCTTGTGAGGGCCGGCGATCACCGTTAGAAACGAGTCACATGTTGCCCCGTTCGAAGGTGACGCTGGCGCTCGTCTGCCTCCTGGGGCTGGGGGCGTGCGCGGAGAAGAAACGCACCGAGATCGTGGTGGGACTCGCCACGGATCTGTCGGCTCCTGCGCCGCTTTACCGGGTCGACCTGCAGGTCACCAGGCTGTCGGACCAGCGAACGCTGGGACAGGGCACCAGCTACCCCATCTCGGGCGTGAGCAACACCGTCTACGAGCTACCCGGCACGTACGGCATCTACTCCGAGGCGGGCACGCCCGATCGGGTGCGCGTCCTGCTGACCGCGAAGGACGACCAGCTGCGCACGCTGGTGGTGCGGTCCGCGGTGTTCAACCTGGTGCGCGAGAAGACGCTGTTCGTACGCCTGGGCGTGATCTCCGCGTGCCAGAACCTGACCGATTGCGGGGGCGGCATGACCTGCGTCGAGGGCCGCTGCACGTCAGAAGAGATCGACAGCTCGCGTCTGCCCAACTACCGGCCTGGCCTGGAGAGCACGGTGGAGTGCGCCAGCAGCGTCACCTTCGTCGACACCAGCACGAAGATGCAGCTGATGCAGACCGGGACCAGCTGCGCCAGCGGCACCTGCGCGGAAGGGGTGTGCCTGGCCCCGCCGGCGGCCAATGGCGGCGGCGGGGCGGCGGGCGCGGGGGGCGGCGCCCCCGGCGCCGGCGGGCAGGGCGGTGGCCGCGCTGGAGCCGGCGGCGGTGCGGGCGGTGCGGGCGGGGCCGGCGGACAGATGGTCGTTTCGCGCCCGGCCAGCCTCACGGCGACTTACCAGCTGAACCAGACGTTCACGGCCGACCAGCCCAGCGCTCCGGCGCTGGTGCCCATCGACCCCCAGGGGCAGAGCGCGTTCGTCCCGGACACGGTCCTGGGGGTCACGCGGACCGTGTGGGCCTTCAACGGCACGGCCACCCCGCCGGACCAGCAGGCCGGATTGGACCTGGTCACGCCGGGCCTGGTGAACCCGCAGAGCTATTCGGTCGACATGGTTTTCGCGCTGAGCGGGGCCGCCGGCTGGCGTCGCTTGCTCGACGTCCAGGATCGGCAGTCGGACGACGGCTTCTACGTCGACCCTTCCAACAACCTCGACATCTACCGGATCAGCGGGTCCACGGCGGCGTTCACCGCCGGCGTGTACCACCACGTGGCCATGGCCGTGGACGGCACGGCCGCCATCCCCACCGTGCGCGCGTACCTCGACGGTGTGCCGCAGTTCAGCGCGATGACGTCCGAGATGGATCTGGACGCCGACCCCGTCAACAACACCGATCAGGTGCTGGGCTTCTTCCTGGACAACGTCGCCGGGGGTGGTCAGGGCGAGTGGTCGGCCGGCCGCGTGGCCCTCATTCGCGTGTGGGACGGCGTGCTCACCGACGCCGAGACCGCCGCGCTGGCGGCCGATCCGTTTCGCGGGCGCGCCGTGGGCGCGGCGGTCACGGCACCGGCACCGTCACCGTGACGAACCCCGGGGTGCAGACGCCGCACCACGGCTCAGTGACCTCGATTCAGGCGGCCCCTCCGCGGATGTCCGCGAACAAGCGAAGGTAGCTCGGCAGCACGGCCTCGATGGAGTAGGCGGCCAGCACGCGCTGCCGGGCGCGGGCGCCGACCTCCCGCCTCAGCTCCGGCTCGTTGACGATGCGGACCAGCGCGTCCTCCCACGCCTGTTCGGTCGCCGCGAAGAAGCCGTCCACCTGGTCCGTCACCACCTCGCGGTTCGCGCCCACCGGCGAGGCCACGCCCACGCGCCCCAGCGCCATGTACTGGATCAGCTTGTAGGCGCACTTGCCGCGCTCCCGCACGCCGTCGGGCAGCGGCATCAGCCCGACGTCGATGCCCGCCAGGTCCTCGATCTCGGTGATCGGGTTCCACTTCACGAATTCGGCGCCCAGCTCCCGCAGCGGCCCGGGAGGCGGCCGATCGGCGATGATGCGCAGGCGCGCTCCGGTGCGCCGCAGGGCGCGTCCCAGCGCCGGGGCGATGCGGGCGAGGTAGGGGAACCCCACCGCGCTGCCGGTCCAGCCGATGACCACGCCGCGCCCCCGCTCGCCGGACGGGGCTGCGGCGCGATAGCGATTCATGTCGACGACGGTCGGGATCACCGCCACCTCGCCCCGCGCGCCCGCCTGTCGGGCCCGCTCGGCCAGAAAGGCGTTGCCCGCGATGACGGCGTCCACGCGGGGGACCAGCGCCCGGAACTTCCGGGCGGCGGGGCGGCTCAGGAAGATGGCGTCGTCGAAGTCGAAGACGCTCGGCCGCCCCCGGGCGGCCCGCCGCTCCAGGGTCAACGTGGGCAGCTCGGTCATCGGTCTCTGAAAAACGACCACATCGTCGCTGCGCAGATCGGTCAACTCGCCGAAGCGGGTCAAGAAGGACCAGGGAATGAAGAGGGGGCGCCAGCGGCCGAGCGGCGGCGGCAGGCGCGTGTCACCGTACACCGACGGATAGGGCACGCGGGCCTGGCAGTCCACGCCGGCCCCCCTCAGCGCCGCCACGATGGCCTGGCCCCGCACCCGCGCGGCGGGGACGCGCTCCCCCTGCAGAAAGAAGATGACGCGACCCTGGCCCATCAGCGTCTCCCGGAGAGGCGCGCGCGCAGGCGTGACAGCAGCTGGCGGTCCTCGGGCGCCAGCCCCAGCGCCCCCAGGACCGCGCCATAGGCCAGCAGGCCCGAGAAGATCACGGCGGCGACACGCACGGCCGTCCCCGCCAGGTGGGACGCGACCACGGTCTGCGCGCCGAAGGCGATGGTCGCCGCCAGCAGGGTCTTCAGGATGGCGCGATCGAAGGGGAACACGCCCTGGGTGGCGCGCACCTCGATGACGCCGGCCACCTGGACCAGCGCCACGCTGCCCAGCGACGCCACGGCGGTGCCGACCATGCCCAGGCGCGGGATCAGCAGCAGGCCCGCCGCCACGTTGACGACCGCGCCGATCGAGTTGTTCAGCAGGACCAGGCGAGATCTGCCGCTGGTCACCAGGATCCAGCCGCACAGCCCCAGGCTGGCGTTCACGAAGTGTCCCAGCGCCAGGATGCACAGGGCCGGCGCCCCGTCGTGGAAGTCGGGACCGTACAGCGCCAGCAGCTCGTGGCGCAGCACCACCACCGACGTGGTCAAGGGGGCCGCCACGGTGGCCACCCACCGGGTCATGAGGCTGAGGTTGCCCTGCAGCCGGTCCTTCTGTTCCAGGTGCAGCGCCTCCGAGAACACCGCGGCGGCGATGCTGTCGAAGACATAACGCGTGTTGGAGATGACCCGCGTGATGAATTCGGAGGCGGCATACACGGCCGTGGCGTTCGGCCCCAGGAACGCGGTCAACAGCACCACGTCGGCGCGCTGCAGGACGGCGTTCAGCGAATCGGCGACGCCCAGAGGGATGGTGAAGCGCACGAAGCCCGGCAACCAGGGCGAACGGACGGCCCGGCCCAGCTCACCTGGCCCGAACACCCGGCCCACCACGACCAGCGCCAGCGCGAAGGTGGCCGCCGAGGCCATCACGTGGGCCAGCATCAGGTGCTGCAATGTCGGTCCCACCGCCGCCGCCAGCAGGCCCGCCGCCAGCAGGAAGCACGGTTCGGCCAGGCCGCGCACAATGAAGTTCGGCTGCGTCACCTTGGCGGCCAGACTGGCCTGCATCAGCACCCACATGCTGCCGGTGAAGATGGCGGCGGGCGCGATCAGGCGCAGGCCCAGCGTCAGGGGCGGATCGTGCGACAGCCGCGCCAGCTGGGGCGCGAAGATGGCCAGCAGCAGGGCCAGGCTGGTCGAGACCAGCAGCGCCAGGCGCAGGCCGGTGCCCAGCGCCCGCCGCACCAGCTCGGTCTCGCCGCGGGCGCGGTGCCCGGCCACGAACCGCAACATCCCCTTGTCGGCCCCGCCGGTGCCGCCACGGGTCAACAGCTCGAGGATGGCCAGGCTGGCCTGGTAGCCGCCGAACACGGCCCGGCCAAACAGGCGGGCCAGCAGCACGTTGGTGACGGTCAGCAGGGCCTGTCCGGCGACCGTCAGGACCTGGACGGCGCCGCTGCGCGCGGCGTGCGACACGTCGGCCGAGATGGCGGCGCGTTCGCCGGGCGGCGCGGAGGGGGACGTCGAGCCCGCAGGGGGCGCCGGTTCGGGCGACTCGCTCACTCGAAGATGATCGACTTGCAGGGGAAATCGAAGCTGATGTCGTTGGTGCCCGGCTTGCGCCAGCTGGTGCAGGCGGTGCCGTTCAAGGTCAGCTCGGTGGCTGACGACATCGACCAGCCATTGGCGGCGTCCTGCGGCAGCTCGCCGCCGCCCGGGCAGGTCTTGCCCAGACAGACGTGCGCGGTGGCGAGCTGGTTCAGATCGACCTTGATGGTCTGGCCATTGATGTTGCCGAGATCGAACGAGCAGCTCTTCACCCCGGAGAGCGCCTGCATCAGCTGCGTGGCCAGCATCGCCTGATCCGCGGCGTCGGGCGTGTACGGCTTGGTGGGGCCGGCCGCCGGCGCATACGTGCCGACGGTGGCGCCGCGCACCTGCGTCTTGCCGGTGGTCGTCAGATCGGCCAGCCAGGGCGCGATGTTCTGGCACTGATCCCAGATGGAGTTCATGTCGCCGCCCTGGGGCAGCGGCATCACCGCCGGCTCGCCGGCGCCCGCGTTGGCGTAGGCCTGCAGCGTTCCGGCGGGCAGGTTGTTCAGCTTGGACTGCAGCCCGATGATGATCGTGGTGATGCCTTTCGTGTACAAGGCCTGCAGGCCGCCGATCACCGAGTCCGGCGCGCACAGCACGTTCGAGTCGTCACAATAGTCGGGCTGGCCGTCGGTCACGAAGACGATGAACTTGCTGCCGGGCGTGGTGTCGGCCAGCAGCTTCGCGCCCAGCATGTCCAGGGGCTTCCGGGTGGGGCTCTCGAACTTCTTGCCTTGCTGGTTGGTGTCCGGCTGGAAGCGAAGCGAGTTGTAGAGCTGGGCGATGGCGTCGTAGTTGTTCAGCGCGGGATCGATCTGATCGATCATGGGACAGGTCCCCCCGTGCGCGGGATCGGTGCCGGTCAGCGCGGCGAAGCCGAAGCGCACCTGCGCCTGCAGCGCCATGATCACGGGCAGGGCGGCGTCGCGCAGCTTCACCCACGAGGTGTCGGACGGGGTGGGGCAGGAGTTCTCGACCGTGGTGGTGGACTGGCAGTCGAACATGCTGCCCGAACGGTCCACCGCCACGTAGACGGTGGGCGTGGTGGGCGCGAACGTGTAGCTGGCCATCTGGCAGGCCGCGTCGGTGACCGCGGCGTCCTGGTTCGCCGTCATGTCGCCGCCCGCGCCGCCCGTCAGACCGCCGCTGCCCGTCACACCACCGGTCGCCGGCGCGCCGCCGCTGCTGGCACCACCCGAGGCGCTGGTTCCGCCGCTGGCCGTCGCCGCGGCGCCGCCGCTGGAGCCGACCGTCCCCCCCGAACTGCCGCCCGAGCCTGCCGTCGCACCGCCGCTGCCCGAACTGGTGGTACCGCCGCTGCCGGTGCCTGGCGTGCCGCCGCTGCCCTTTCCCGAGCCCGGGGAGGACGCACCCTTGCACCCCCCCCACCCGACGATCAGCAGGGCGGCCAGCACGGCAAAGCGCGGGGGATAGCTAAGCATCGGGGGCCTCCACGGAGATCCCCCAAATTAACACGGAAGGCCGTCCGGACGCCCGGCACCGGACTATCCGGCCAGCAGGGCGGGGTGCTCCAGCGCGGCGACGACCGCTTGCAGCAGCCGCGCGCCCAGCGCGCCGTCGAGCACCCGGTGATCGCACGAGAGCGTCAGGGCCATGCGGTGCCCGATCGCGATCGTCCCCTGCTGGACGACCGGCTCCTTGCGGACGCGGCCCACCGCCAGGATGGCCGCCTCGGGCGGATTGATGATGGCGGCGAAGTGATCGACGCCGTACGCGCCCAGGTTCGACACCGAGAAGGTGGCGCCGGTCATCTCGTCGGGGCGCAGCTTGCGCTCGCGCGCGCGGGCGGCCAGCGCGTGCGCCTCCCGGGCCACCTGGTCCAGCGTCTTTCCGTCGACGTCGCGAAGCACCGGCGTGACCACACCGTCCTCGATGGCGACCGCCATGGCGATGTCGACGCGCCCGTGCTGGACGATGGCCCCGTCCCCGAAGGACGCGTTCGCCTGGGGCACCTTGCGCAGGCCCAGCGCCGCCGCCTTCAGCACCAGGTCGTTCATCGACACCCGGGCGTCGCTGGCGTGCGCCAGCCGCTCGCGGAACTGCACGGCCGCCTCCACGTCGGCGTCGGCCGTCAGGTAGAAGTGCGGGATGCTCGTCTTCGCTGCCACCATCCGCTGCCCGATGGTCCGGCGCACCAGCGACAGGGGCTTGACCGTGTCGTCCGGGGACAACGCCGCGGCCGGGGTTGCATCATCGGCGCCGGCGGGGGCGGGGCGACGTGACCGCGCCTCCACCACCAGCGCGGCCACGTCCTCGTGCGGGCCTCCGATGATGGCGATGGGCTCGCCGACCAGGACCAGCGCGCCCGACCCCACCAGACGCTTCAGCAACGTCCCCGCCCGTGGAGCCTCCCACTCCATCACGGCCTTGTCCGTCTCGACCTCGGCGAGGATCTCGCCCGGACCGACCGTCTCACCCTCCTGCTTTCTCCACAGGCGCAGAACGCCCTCGCCCATGGTGCCAGACAACCGAGGCATGTCGATGATTTCAGCCATGATTCTGGGTTCTTGCGCTACCGTGGGGTGAAGGAGGCCGGGGGGCGGGTGAGAAGGAATGTGCGCCCCGGGGGCCTTGCCGGGGGCACATTGGTCAAAGGTGACCGGATTGTAACGGCCGGGCCAGCCCCCCTGCTCAATCCTCGGCCCGATCCCGCCGATGCCTGACCTCTGATGAGCGCATCGGTGAGCTTACAGTTGCAAGGACTCGGGCAGGGGGTCGATGGTGCCGGTCGGCCGGATGGAACGCCGGCCTGCCGGGGCGTGGTCCTGCTGGTCGACGACGAGCCCACCATCACGCGCTCCTATGCGCGCAATCTCCGCTCCGCCGGGTACATCGTCGAGACGGCGCAGGACGGCGCCGAGGCGGTGGCCCGGTTCGGCGAGCGCTTCTTCGACGTCATCGTCAGCGACATCTCGATGCCGGGGATGGGCGGGCTGGCGATGCTGCGCGAGATTCGCGAGCGCGACCTGGACGTTCCGGTGATCATCATGACCGGCGGTCCCGCCGTGCAGAGCGCGATCGAGGCCATCGAATACGGGGCCCTGCGCTACTTCGTGAAGCCGATCGCCGCCGCCCAGCTGGAGGAGGCGGTGTCCCGGGCGGTGCGCCTGCATCAGATGGCGCGCGTGCGGCGTGAGGCGCTGGAGCTGTACCGCGCGGGCGGCAGTCCGCTGGGCGATCGGGCGGGGCTGGAGGCGCGGTTCTCGCGCGCCCTCGACAACGTCTGGATCGCCTATCAGCCCATCGTGTCGTGGTCCGCGCGCTCGCTGTTCGCCTACGAGGCGCTGGTGCGCAGCGAGGAGCCCACCATGCGCGGCCCGGGCGAGCTGTTCGCGGCGGCCGAGCGGCTGGGCCGCCTGCATGACCTGGGGCGGGTGATCCGCTCGCGCGTGGCCCAGACCATCCGCGAGGTGCCGTTCGACCCGCTGGTGTTCGTCAACGTCCACACCGACGATCTGCAGGACGCCACGCTGTTCGCGGCGGATTCGCCCCTGGCGCCCTACGCCTCGCGGGTGGTCCTGGAGATCACGGAGCGCGCGGCGCTGGATCAGGTGAAGGACCTGATGGCGCGCATGGAGCAGCTGCGCAAGATGGGCTATCGCATCGCCGTCGACGACCTGGGCGCCGGCTACGCCGGCCTCACCAGCTTCGCGCAGCTCGAGCCCGAGGTGGTGAAGGTCGACATGTCGCTGGTGCGCGGCGTGGACGCCTCGGCCACCAAGCAGAAGTTGCTGGGCTCGATCATCGGCCTCTGTCACGACCTGGATATCCAGATCATCGCCGAAGGCATCGAGACCGAGGCCGAGCGCGACACCGTGGTGCGACTGGGCGGTGATCTGTGCCAGGGCTACCTGTTCGCGCGCCCGGGCCGGCCGTTCCCCGTCGCCGCGCTGTGAGCGCGCCCGGGGCGGCATCACTTCACGGATGAGCCGGTCGCGCGCTGCAGCGAGGCGACGGCGACGTTCAGGTCGAACACCGCCTGCAGGTAACGGGCGCGCATCGCGAAGAAGTTCGTCAGCGCGTCCGAGAAGTCGCGCGTCTCGGCGATGCCGATGGCGAAGTTCTGCGACACGGCGGTGATCCAGGCCTTGCCCGCCTTCTCGCCCTTGTGCACCACCTCGACCCGCTCGGCTGCCTCCGTCACCTCCGAGTGGGCCTTGCGCACCTCGAGCGCGATGCCGCCCATGGCCTCCTGGCGCCGCAGGTCGGTCTCCTCGGCCTCGACGCGCATGCGATTGGCGCGCGCCAGCTTCGGCCCGAGATCCAGGGGCATCCGCAACGTCGCCACCAGACCGCCGCTGAACGTGTTGAATGGGTTGTTGAAGAAGGCGTTGTCCGGGCTTTGCACCGCGGGCGCCGTCGAATACGTCCCCGTCAGCACCAGCGCCAGGTCCGGGTACTCGCGCCGGCGCTCCAGCAAGGCCAGGGCGTTCTTGGCCTTGACCGAGAACTCCAGGGCGCGCACCTCGGGGCGGTTCTGCTGCGCCGACTGCTCGTAGTAGGTGACCGGGCGGGGGGTGACCTCGAGCGGCTCGAACGGCGCGTCGTCGATGTCGATCTCGTTGGGCGCCTCCGAGCCCAGCAGCGTGCGCAGGCCCGCCAGGGCCAGCGACGCCAGCCGCTTGGTCTCCAGGATGCGGGCGTCCAGCTCGGCACGCACGGTGCGCAGGCGCAGCCGGTCGGTGACGGTGGCGCTGCCCGAGCCGCTGGCCAGCTGATCTTCGATCTTCTTCTGGGCGGCGTCGACATAGCCGCTCCCCTCGTCCAGGGCGTCGAGCAGATCGCGCGCCAGCTTCACGCCCCAGTAGGCCCTGGTGACGTTCAGGTCGACGTCGTAGACGGTGGCCAGCTGCTTCTGGCGCAGCGCCGACGCGCCCGCCTCGGCCGCCGCCGTGCCGGCGGAGATCTTTCCGAAGTCCCACAGCGGCTGGATCAGCTTCAGATCGGAGCGAAACCACACGCCCTTCAGGTTGGTGATGTAACTCGCGAAGTTGTGGGTGGGGTTGATGTTCGTGGTCAGGCAGTGCTCAGGGTCGCCGGGCGCCTGAGGATCGGTCCCGGGCGGCGCGCAGTGAATGTCGGGCACCGCCGTCACGAACGAGGTCAGGTCGCCGGAGGGCAGCCAGTTCCGCTTCGCCTCGACCGCCTGCAACTCCATGGCCTCGGCCGCCACGTTGCCGGCCTGCAGCCCCGGATTTCCCCGGTGCGCCATATCGAGCAGCTCGGCCAGCGTGTAGGACTTGGCCAAACCCGGGCGCGCGCCCGCCAGCAGCGCCCACCCGGCGCAGGCGATCCCAATCACCGTTCGTCGGGATGTTCGCGACATAGCGGCAATTGAGTACCACGCCATCCCCCGGCATGACCACCGCTTCGCCCGGCATTTTCCAACCGTCACCGACGAATTGACCGACCCTCTCACCCATGGTTCCGTGACACCATGGCCAAAGCTCATACCCCTCGTGCGTCGCGCGTCGAGACGGTGCAACTGGTCCTACCTGGTCTCACCAACACCCACGGTACGATCTTCGGCGGCATCCTGATGCAGTGGATCGACATCGCGGCCGGCATCTCGGCAGGCCGACACGCCGGGGGGCCGGTGGTGACCGCGTCGATGGATCGGCTGCACTTCATCACGCCCGTGAACCTGGGCGAGATCGTGACCTTGCAGGCGCAGGTGAACTTCGCGGCGCACACCTCGATGGAGGTGGGGGTCCGCGTGCTGGCCGAGACCCAGCCGGGCGGGGCGCGCCGGCAGGCGACGCGCGCCTACCTGACGTTCGTGGCCGTCGACGATGCGGGCAGGCCGCGGCCCGTGCCGCCGCTTAAGACCGGGACGGCGGAGGAGAAGCGCCGCTTCGAGGACGCCTCGCATCGCCGCGCCGAGCGTTTGCGCGAGCGCCGCGCTATGGAGAAGCGTCATGGCCGATAGTCACGAATCTCCGGAAGTGGACGGGGCCGCGCTGAGGGCGCTGCACACGGAAGCGGCGCTGCTGGCGCCGCTGGCCAAGGACCTGGTGGTGGCGCGCGGCGAGGACCGGGTCCGCTTTCTGAACGGCGTGGTCACGGGGAACGTGGCGGGCACTCCGGTGGGGGGCGGGACGCACGCGCTGCTGCTGACGCCCAAGGCGCACATCCTGGCCGAGATGCGGATCTTCGTTCGTGCCAGCGACCTCCTGCTGTTCGTCGCGGCGGGCGAGGGCGCCCGCGCGGCCGAGGCGCTGGCGCGCTACGCGGTGATGGACGACTTCACCGCCGAGGCAGCGCCCGCGATGCAGGCGCTGGCCGTGCTGGGTCCCGCGGCGGCGGACAGGCTGGAGGCCGCGGGGCTGCCAGCCGCCTCGCTGGCGGAGCGGCCGCCGTGGTCGCACCTCGAGGCCGGGCCGATCTGGCTGGCCCGCGTCAAGCACCTGGGGGTGGATGGATTCTGGGTGGCCGGGGCCTCGGGCGACCTCGGTCGCCTGGCCGAGACGCTGGCGGGGACCGGCCTGCCCCGGCTGACGCCGGCGACCGCGGAGGCGGCCCGGGTGGCGGCCGGCGAACCGCTGTGGGGCCGCGAGATCACCGACGAGTACTTCCCCATGGAGATCGGTCTGGGGGACGCCATCGACTACAAGAAGGGCTGCTTCCTGGGGCAGGAGCCGATCGTGCGCATCCGCGACCGCGGCCACACCAACTGGCGCCTGGCGCGTCTGGAGCTACCCGCCGGCTCCCCGGTGCAGCCCGGCGACCGCGTGGAGACCGACGAGAAGCCCAAGGCCGGCAAGCTGACCAGCGTGGCCAGCGCGGGCGCCAGCGGGGCCGCCGCGCTGGGCGTGGTGCACGTCAGCGTCCCCGCGGGGGCCCGCGTACGAATCGCCGGCGGCCACGGGGTGGCCGAGGGGATCGTCCGCGACGTTTCCGGCCCGACCTGAGCGCGCCGGCCGCCGGCCGCCGGCGCGGGCAACTTGACACCCTCGACGCGATCCGATTATGTCCCCGCGCATGGGCAGGCACGACAACCGACTCTCGATGAAGATGCGCCGCAAGAAGCGGCAGACCAAGCTGAAGGCGCGCCTGAAGCGCAAGTCCGGGGAGAAGCGCGCCGCGCGTACGGCGCCGGCCGCCGGGAAGTCGCGCGCGAAGAAGACCGCTCCCAAAGAGTAAGGAAAGCCCTCGTGCCGGACGTGCGCGAGGCAAATCAGACGGCGGCCCCGCGGGCGGCGGACGCACCGACGGCGTTGATGCGGCAGTACCTCGACGTGAAGGCGAGGTACCCGGACGCGATCCTGTTCTTTCGTCTCGGGGACTTCTACGAGATGTTCTACGAGGACGCCGTCTACGTCGCGGGTGCGCTGAACCTGACGCTGACGTCCCGGGACAAGGGGAAGGAAGATCCCGTGCCGATGTGCGGGATCCCCTACCACGCGGCGCGTGGCTACCTGACCAGGTTGACCGACCTGGGCCACCGGGTGGCCATCTGCGAGCAGATCGAGGATCCGCGCGCCGCCCGTGGCATCGTCCGACGTGACGTGGTCCGGGTGGTCACGCCCGGCGTGATCCTGGACGAAGAGTCGCTGGATCCGCGGCGCCCCTGTTACGTCGCGGCCGTGGCCGGTGACGCCCGGCGGGGCTGGGGGCTGGCGTTCCTGGATGTCACCACCGGCAGCTTCCGCGCCACCGAGGCCGCCACCGTGGAGGCCTTGTGCGACGAACTGGCGCGCGCCGAGCCCAGCGAGTTGCTGCTGCGGCAGAGCGATCGGGACCTGGGCACGGTCGTCAAGCGCGCCTATCCGCGGCTGCCCCTGACGGAGCTGAAGCCGGCCGGGCCCGTCAGCGACGCGGCCGACGCGGCGTTGCGGGGCCTGCAGACGGCGCTGGGGGCCGCCTGGGATCCCGGGCTGCCCAGCCGCTGCCCGGTGGCGGCCGAGGCGGCCGCGATCGTGCTCCGCTACGCGCGCGACACGCAGCCGACGGCGCCGCTGCCGATCACCGCCCTGGAGGTGTTCCGTTCGGCCGAGTCGCTGATCATCGATTACCAGGCGCGTGCGCACCTGGAGCTGACCGAGACGCTGCTCGACCGGCGTCGCGCCGGCTCGCTGCTGGACGGGCTGGATCAGACCCGGTCGGCGATGGGGGGGCGGCTGCTGCGCCGCTGGCTGCTGTTCCCGCTGGTCGACGTCGCCGCCATCCGGCGGCGGCACGACGCGGTCGAGCGGCTGGTGGCGGCGCACGGCGCCCGGGACGCCGCCCGCCACGCCCTGTCGCACATCGGCGATCTCGAGCGGTTGACCGGCCGGGCCCGGCTGGGCGTGGCCACGCCGCGGGATCTCTCGGCCCTGGGGACCGGGCTGGCGCAGCTGCCCGCGCTGGCCGAGGCGCTGCGCGGGGCTGCCGACAGCGAGATCGCCGCCAGCGATCCCCAGAACCTGGCGGCGCTGGGCGACGACCTGGCCCAGGACATCGCCCAGCGGCTGCGCGCCACCCTGCGCGACGACGCGCCCGCCATCACCAAGGAGGGCGGCTTCGTGCGCCCGGGGGTGTCGGCCGAGCTGGACGAGCTGCAGGCCATCGCCAGCGGCGGCCGCGACGGCCTGGCCGCCATCGAGCAACGCGAGCGGGAGCGGACCGGCATCGCGTCGCTGAAGATCAAGTCGAACAGCGTGTTCGGCTTCTACATCGAGGTGACCCGCTCGCACCTGGGCCGCGTGCCCGAGGACTACGTCCGCAAGCAGACGGTGGCGAACGCCGAGCGGTTCGTGACGGCCGAGCTGGGAGAGTACGAGGCGAAGATCCTGACGGCGGACGAGCGGCGGATCGCGCTGGAGCTGGAGATCTTCACGGCGTTGCGCAACGAGGTGGCCGAGGCGGCGCCTCGCCTGCTGGCCCTGGCGGCGCGGGTGGCGTCGGTCGACGTGCTGGCGGCGCTGGCCGAGGTGGCCCACCGCGGCGGCTACTGCCGCCCGGACGTCGACGACTCGGGGCTGATCGACATCAAGGACGGTCGCCACCCGGTGGTGGAGCGGCTGTCGGCGGCGGGCGGCTTCGTGCCCAACGACATCTGCCTCGACCCGGAGCGCGAGCAGCTGCTGATCGTGACCGGGCCGAACATGGCCGGGAAGTCGACGCTGATCCGGCAGGTGGCGCTGACGGTGCTGCTGGCGCAGATGGGCAGCTTCGTGCCGGCGCGGTCGGCGCGCGTGGGCGTCTGCGACCGCGTCTTCACCCGGGTGGGGGCGGGCGACGACCTGGCCCGGGGTGAGTCCACGTTCCTGGTCGAGATGCGCGAGACGGCGCACATCCTGCGGTACGCCACCGCCCGCAGCCTGATCATCCTCGACGAGATCGGCCGGGGAACGTCGACCTACGACGGTGTCTCGATCGCCTGGGCGGTCGCGGAGTACCTGCACGACAGCGTGGGCGCCAAGACGCTGTTCGCCACCCACTATCACGAGCTGTGCGCGCTGTCCGACACGCACCCGCGCGTTCGCAATGTCAGCGTGGCCGCCCGCGAGTGGGAGGGCGGGGTGGTCTTCCTGCGCAAGCTGCAGCCGGGCGGAGCCAGCCGCTCCTTCGGCATCGAGGTGGCGAAGATCGCCGGCCTGCCCGCTCCCGTGCTGGCGCGCGCGCGCGGCATCCTGGGGGCGCTGGAGTCCGGCGGTGCGGACGTGACGCGGGGCGCCCCGCGGTCCGCCGCCCCCGCCGAGCCCGCGCCCCAGATGGACCTGCGCTTCGGCGGCGGGCCCGCCACCTCTGCGCGGTCCGCCCCCGGTTCGCCGCCACGGGCCCACGACGCCGAGGTGCTGGCCCGCCTGCGGGCGCTCGACCCCGATGATCTGACGCCGCGTCAGGCGCTGGACGTGCTGGCCGACCTGAAAAAGAAGTTGACGCGATCGGAACCGGATTCAGGATGAATGAAATCCGCAGGTTCGATGTGTTCGATGCGCCGCCTTCCGACCGCACTGGGATTCTCGCTGGGCTTGCTGGGCCTGCTGGCCGCGCCCCGCGCGTGGGCCAACACCGGGACGGCGAGCGGCATCAAGACCTCGCCGCTGAAGCCGGCGGCGAAGGGCTCCTCGGCGAAGCCCACCTCGGCCGCTGACAAGACCCGCGCGGCCGGAACCGACAAGTCCCGCCGGGCCGCCCAGACCCGCAACGGGCCCGTCGAGCTGTTCGCCGTCAACGGCAAGGAGACGTTGATGCTGCGGCTGCGCGACGACAAGGGCCGGCCTTTGCGAGGCGTGCAGAAACGGTTCGACCACTTCTTGCGCTGCCACCACACCAACGTCCAGCACCCCATGAACCCGCGCCTGGTGCGGCTGATGTACCAGGTGGGCAGGCACTATCCGGGCCGGCGCGTCGAGGTGGTGTCGGGATACCGGCACCCTTCGGTGGCGAAGAACCCGCGCAGCCCGCACATGCAGGGCCTGGCCTGCGACTTCCGCATCGCGGGGATCCGCAACCAGGATCTGCGCGACTATCTCCGCCGGTCGTTCGAGAAGGTGGGGGTCGGCTACTACCCGAACTCGTCGTTCGTCCATCTGGACGTGCGCAAGGATCACTCGGCGTTCTGGATCGACTATTCGGGTCCGGGTGAACGCGCCACCTACTCGGACAATCCGGTGGCCGACCTGAAGACCGGCAAGGCCGACACCTACAAGCCCACCAAGATCGATCAGAACTGGGCCGAGAGCGGCGACGATACGGGCGGCGACGACGACGGCCCGCCGGCCGGGACCCGGGCCGCAGCCGTGGCGGCGGCGGCGGCGTCCGATCCGACCATCCCCAAATCCGAGCAGGCGCCCGTGCCGCCGGTGCCCGCTGCCGAACGTGGCGAACGGGGGACGCGATCCGCCGAGCCGACCGCCCCGCCGCCGCCCCCGGGGTCCGTGGCGCGGGAATAGGTCGCGCCCGGTCCCGCAAGCGACGCAACAGAAATTTCTGTGTTAACTTCTGCCGCGCTTTTTGCCCCACGACGTGTACCGACGGAGGCCTTCATGAGGAGCCCGAGATTCATCCTGTTCGCGCTGGCGATCTCCCTGGGACTGACTGCCCCGCAAATGGCCTGGGCCAAAAAGGCGGGCAAGGGCAGCAAGGGTGGGGGCGCCGCCGCGGTGCCGCCCGCCGCGGAGCTGGCGAAGCTGAAGGCGATCCGCCTGGGGGACCCGAAGGCTGGCGTGTTCACCTGGGGCATGAACCCGGATGACGTGTTCGCCAAGGCCAAGGCCGGCATCGAGGCGCGCTACCAGGAGCGGATCGACGCGTCGCGCGCGGATCCCGGCAAGCAGCAGCGCATCCGCGACGAGCGCGACAAGGAAGTGAAGGCGGTCAAGAGCAGCTTCACGAAGTTCGAGGGCCAAAAGAGCGGCTGGGACGTGTCCATCATCGGCACCGAGTTCATGCAGAACAACGGCGAGGCCGTGCTGCAGGTCAAAGAGGACGTCTGGACCCGCTACTTCTTCTTCTTCGAGGATGGCCTGTACAAGATGTTCCTGGCGTTCAACAAGGACGTCATCGGCGACAAGTCGTTCCGCGACTTCGGCAAGGAGATGGCCGCCAAGTACGGGACGCCCCGCGAGGTCTACAAGGACGAGAAGCAGAAGGGCGGCGTGAAGCGGACCCTCGACCACTACGAGTGGGCGCCCAACGGGAACGACCTGCTGAAGTTGATCGACCGCTCCGAGTTCTACGGCGTCTATTGCCTGGTCCTGGTGAACAACTCGGTGAACGAGAACGTGATGGCCAAGCGGAAGGTCACCAACCCCGAGAGCGTCCACTCGGACGCGCTGGTCGACGCGGTGGTGAACAGCAAGGAGTCCGCCCAGGACAGCAACGAGGACATCATCGACCGGGTGACCGGCCACGAGGTGAAGAAGCCCGGCGAGGAGACCCGCCACGGCAACATCGTGGTGCCGTCGCCGTCCAGCGGCGCCGCGCAGTCGCAGCCCCAGCCGGAGAAGAAGAGCAAGCCCGAGAAGAGCAGCGGCGGCGGCCTCGAGCTGTAGCCGCCGCGCGTTTTGGGTGTGCGCCGCCCCGTCTCCAGACGCGGCGGCGATGCTGATGCGGGAAAATCCGGCCGCGGAGCGTGAGGCCGTAGCGGTTCGTTCACTGCGGTCGCGGGGGCGGAGGGAGGGGGTGTCCCCCCCGTGCTCAAACACCGCTTGCGCCGCGTGCCCGGATCCTGCTTGGCCTGCTCCGTGGGGCGCTCGCGAACTGCGCGCGGGAGGGACACCCCCTCCCTCCGCCGCCTCACGACCTTCGTTCAGTCACTGTCCCGCGTCGCCCGTCGTCCGGATTCCCTTACTGCGTGGCTGGACGACCCGGGTGCCGTCGCGCCCCCCGGCGGCGTCCAAATTCGTCTAGCGCCGCGTGCGGTGCCTGGGTCGGCGTGGGCTGTGGGGCGCTCCCGAAGTCGCGGGAGTGGCGTTTCCGGGTCTCGCGCTCTTGGTTCATTCACGCCGGTCGGGCGATCCCCTGACGCGTCCATATCGCGCTTCAGGTCCCAGCATCGACCGTGAGCGGAGTCGAGTCGCGCACTGCGAGGGACACCGACCAGGATGAGTATCGAGAACGCTTTCTAGGCGACTGGTACAGGACAGCGACGTCTACGGCTCTTCCACCGTCGCCTGGTTGAAGCTCGCGCTTACTGGGGACGGCTGCGGCAGCGGGGACACCCCACACCCTCGCCCCCGCGACCGAAGTGAACGAGCCACCCGGACCACTCGCTTGAGACTCCGGCTCCCGGCGTCCGCGCCCGGCGTCCCGCGACTCGCGACTGGCGCCCCGCGACTCGCGACTGGCGACCGGCGAGATCACCCGAACGCTCGCTCAACGCTCTCCGACGACCCGCGCTCCCCTACAACGACGAAAGGCGCGGCTTTTGGCCGCGCCTTGTCCGGGACTGCAGGGCGGGGACTCAGCCCCGCGGGAGACGAATCAGAACGGGGCGAAGACGTCGGGGCGGCTGGCCGCCTTCTGCACGCCCTCGAACAGCTGCTTCTGGGTGCCGTTCAGGCGGGCCAGCAGCAGCCGCATGGTGTTCACGCGCTGCTTGTAGGACTCGGCGCGGACCATGTCGGGCGAGCCCGACATCGCGGCGTCCGTCATGTCGTTCGGCTTGATGGGAACCAGGCCGTCCGGCTTGAGGCCCACCTTGCGCGGGAACGGCTTGCCACCCGGCTGGATGCGGATGTTGAAGCCTTCCAGCTTGTCGGCGGGGCAGGTCGACGTTCCGTCCTTGCACACCTGATCGCCGACCTCGACCAGGTTCGCCACGGGGACCTTGCCGGAGGTGTCGAAGACGACGCCGTAGTTCTTCGTCTGCTTGGCGGCGTCCTTCTCGGCGAAGGACTTCAACACCGCCGCGTCGTTGTCGGTCTTGCGGATGTGGCGCTCGACCTCGCCGTACAGCGCGATGGTGTCGTAGTAGTAGTTGAACAGGTGATCGACGACGACGTCCTCGAGGCGGTAGTAGTCGACGCGGAAGATCTTCCCGGTGTCGGGGCGCGGATCCAGCTTCACCGCCTTCAGATCGTCGGTCAGCTTCGGGTCGTAGCTGGTCGGATCCTTCTTGGCCGCCGCCAGGCGCTGCTGGCTGGCCGCGAAGGCGGAACCGATCTGGTTCAGCGTCTTCTGCATGCCCTCCAGCTCGTTCTTCACGACCTTGGCCGCGCGGTTCGCGGTGTTCATGTTGGCACGTCCGACGCTGGAGATGCCAAGGCCGGCCCCCAGGGCGAAGGCCGCGATGCCGACCACGAAGGAGGCGATGATGACGGCCTTGCCGCCGCCGCCCTTGACCTTCTCGACCGGCATGCCGTCATCGATGCTGCGCAGGTCGAAACGTCCCTGCTGCGGGCGCATGCCGGCGAAGGGATCGGCATGTCCGGCGCCGACGGGGGCAGCGGCGGGCATCGGCTGGGCGGCCGGGCCGGGCATCCCAGACCGGGGCGCCGGAGCCTGTCCCGGAAATCCGGGAGCGGGGCCTCGGGCCGGCGCGGCCGCCTGAGGACCGCCCATGGGGGCCTGCCCAGGCATCGGCGCGGGACCGCCCGGCATACCGGCATCGGGCCTTCTCAGACCCAGGCGGGCCTTCAAATCACTGATGTCTTTGGTCGGGGCGGCGCCAGGCTTTTTCGGTTGTTCCACGGGTCTCCTCCGGCGGGGTTCGATCGCGTCCGATCTCTGGTGGGGGCAGAGAAGCGGGGACCATACTGACGGCATTCCAGCGTGTCAAGGTAAGAGGCGAACGCGAATCACCTGGAAATTGCTGGGGAGAGCCGCCGGGGCGGGCACGCCCGCGCGCTCAACCGGCGGCGAGAAATTCGCGCAGCGCCGCTTCGGATTCGCGCGGCAATTTGGTGAAGCGCACACCGGTCCCGCGCTGGTCGTCCGGCCCGTTGACCGCCTCCGCGGAGGTGGTGATGACCACGTTGCTGCCGGGCAGTTGAAGTTGCAGCCCCATGAATCGATGGTGGCCCTCCGGTCCGATGAGTGGCACCAGACGCAGCCCCGAGGTGCTGAGGTCCGTGACGCGGCAGACGTACGGCTGCCCATCGAGAAAGCGGTTGACCAGAAGATCCACTTTGGCGCGCTGGCTGTGTCGTCGGTTCATGGAGGGCCTCCCCATTGCCGGGCGGTCATTGTTGTCGGCGTTATGACTATATGTAGGATATTTGACCCTGGGCCGCCAGTTTTCGAGCCTTGCCGTCCGCTTGTGCGATTTGGAATTTGGGCAGGCCCACTTCTGCCGGTCGTCGGGGCGCCGTGCCGTTCTCTTGACTCCGCGCAGGAGCGCCCCGATAATTTGGCGCCTTTCGTCTGTAATCCCTGCTGCAAACGCCGCCCCGCAAGTTCGCGAGTTTCGCAAGGGTGGTCACCTCCGAGGTAGTTCCCCCCTCCGATCCCCAAGGAGCAACGACATGCACCGAATGAAGATCGGGCTCGTGGCCGCAGCCGTCATTCTGGCGCTCACGGTGGCCGAATACGCGATGGTCACGGGGCCCCTGAAGGACGCGGTGACTCGGGACGTCGAAGACGCCGTGGGCCGCGGGCAGCGGCTGCACAGCGAGCTGGCCCGGCTGGAAGCGCTGGATTTCACCAATCTGGTGGCGACCCTGAGCCGCCGCGCCGGCACCGCGGCGGTGTTCGACCGCCCTGACGAGCATGGGCGGCGCCAGGCCGCTTTCGACGAGTGCGAGGCCATCAACTCGCGGCTGGCCACGCAGCGCAAGGCGGACATCGTCGCCATCGTGGACGCCCAGGGCAAGGTGGTGGCGCGCGACCTGAACGCCGACGCCATGTACGGGGATGACGCGCGCAAGCAGTTCCCGCCGGTCGAGGCCGCCCTGAAGGGCACGGCCTCTCATGGCATCGTGGCCCTGGCGGGACGGATGGCCCAGGTCGCCGCCGCGCCGGTGATGAAGGCCGACGGGAAGCTGCTGGGCGTGCTGCTGGTGGGCTATGCCATCTCGGCCAAGGACGCGCAGGCCAAGCACGACCAGCTGGGCGCGCACGTCGGTTACCTGTTCAGGGGCCAGGTGCAGACCTCCAGCTTCACGGAAGGGGGGGGGCCCAACGCCAAGGAGGACGGAAACAAGACGCACGCCCTGACCGCGGCGCTGTTCCAGCAGGGCGACAAGCCCGGGGCGCTGGCGCTGGAGAAGGCGGCCCCCTCCGAGATGTTCCACGTGACCCTGGACGGGCAAGACTATCTGGCCATCGCGGCGCCGCTGTACCCGCAGGACCACACCGCCGGGTTCGTCATCCTGCACGCGCGCAGCGACGCGGCCGCCGGCGAGACCGGCGCCAAGGTGTTCGTGTTCGGGCTGCTGGCCATCCTGGTGGCCGTGGCGGCCGCGGCCATGACCGCCAACCGCTTCATCAAGCCGCTGGATCAGATCGAGCTGGGCGTGGGCGAGATCATCAACGGCAACATCGACTACACGTTCCGCCCGGTGGGACCCGACTTCGAGGGTCTGTCGAACAGCCTGAACGTCATGCTGGCCCGCTTGCTGGGCAAGGAAGAGCCGGACGAGGACGAGGTGGAGGACGACGAGGGCGCCAGCCGCTGGCGGGCCGATCAGCTGTCGGTCGACGAGGTCGCGGCCGCCGAGGCCTCGGGCCGCCCGACCGGCGATCCAGCGGTGATGGCCCTGGGCGCCGAGAACGACGGCGCCTATTACTCGCGCATCTTCACCGAGTACCAGGCGGCCCTGAAGGCGGCCGGCAAGCCCACGAAGGGGCTGAATGTCCAGTTGTTCACGGCCAAGCTGCGCCTGCTGGAGGGCGGCCTGAAAGAGAAGTGGTCGTGCAAGGCCGTTCGCTTCCGCATCGTCACCCGCGGCGGGGAGGTCATGTTGCAGCCGGTGCCCATCCGCTGACGCCGTCGTGGCGCTGCCCGGCGCCGCCGGCGGGCGTAGGCCGAATCTTGACTTGGGTGCCGGCGCGGCGTTTGGTGACGGGATGACGCGCGTTTTGACGGGACTCGATGCGCTGGCGAGTGCGGTCGGTTCGCCGCGAAAGTTGCTGTCGGGCCGGGTGGGTCTGCTGTGCCACCCGGCCAGCGTGGCGGCCGACCTGACCCACATCGTCGATCGTTTCCTGCAGATGGGCGTGCGGCCCACCCGTCTGTTCGGGCCGGAGCACGGAGTGCGCGGCGACGCGCAGGACATGATCGGCGTGGCCGCGGCGACGGATTCGCGGACGGGGATTCCGGTCAGCAGCCTGTACGGGGCGACGTTCGAATCGTTGACGCCCACCCGCGCCGATCTGTCCGACGTGGACGTGCTGGTCATCGATCTTCAGGACGTGGGCAGCCGGTATTACACCTACGTCTGGACGATGGGCCTGGCCATGAAGGCCGCCGCCGCCGCGGGCGTCAGGGTCGTCGTGCTCGATCGCCCGAACCCGCTGGGCGGGACCGCCATCGAAGGCGGCCCCGTCGATCCCGGATACGAATCGTTCGTGGGCTTGGGTTCCGTGCCGGTGCGCCACGGATTGACCATCGCCGAGATGGCGCGCCTGATCGCGCAGGGCCTCTCGTGGGGGCCGCCCCCGTTTCGGGACCGGATCGACGTGGAGCTGGCCACCGTGCCGATGCAGGGGTGGCGGCGCGACATGTCCTTCGAGGAGACCGGCCTTCCCTGGGTGCTGCCTTCTCCCAACATGCCGACCGTCGACACCGCCTACGTCTACCCCGGGCAGTGTCTGTTCGAGGGGACGAACCTGTCCGAAGGGCGCGGCTGCACGCGGCCGTTCGAGATCGTGGGCGCCCCCTTTCTGGATGGATACCGGTGGGCCGAAGCGGTGGCGAGGCAGGGCCTGCCCGGGGTGATCCTCCGGCCCCTCACGTTGCGTCCCACCTTTCACAAGTTCGCCAATCAGCCCTGCGGGGGTGTGCAGCTGCACGTGACGGATCGCCGCGCCTTCCTGCCGCTGCGCACCGGGATCGCGCTGCTGGCGACCGCCCGCGCGCTGGCGCCGGGCGAGTTCGCCTGGCGCAGCAAGGCCTACGAGTTCGTCGAGGGGACGCTGGCGATCGATCTGCTGGCCGGTACCCACACGGTCCGCGAGGGCATCGAGGCAGGGACGCCGGTGGCCGAGATCGTGGCGCCCTTCGCCGCCTTCGAGCGGGAATTCCTCGAGCGTCGCGCGCCGAGTCTGCTTTACTCCTAGGCGATGCGCGTCGCACTCTTCGGCGGCAGCTTCAATCCGCCGCACGTCGGGCACCAGTTGCTGGCGCTGTACGTGCTGGAGACGGCCGAGGTGGACGAGCTGTGGTTCGTGCCGACCTTCCAGCATCCGTTCCACAAGGCGCTGGAGACCTTCGAGGATCGCCGCGCCATGTGCGAGCGGGCGGTGGAGGCGCTGGGGCCGCGGGCCCGCGTCTCGGACGTGGAGGCGCGGCTGGGCGGGGCCAGCCTGACCCTGCGCACGGTGCGGCGGCTGATGGAGGAGCATCCTGGCTACACCTTCTCGCTGGTCATCGGCTCGGATCTGGTGAGCGAGACCGACGCCTGGTACGGCATCGCCGAGCTGCGCAGCCTGGTGCCGTTCATCGTGGTGCAGCGCGGGGGGCACGCCACCGGCAGCGCGGGCGGGCAGGTCCTGGCGCCGGTGACCATGCCCGAGCTCAGCTCGCGCGAGATCCGGGCCGCCCTGGCCGCCGGGCAGTCGATGACGGGCTGGATCTCGAGGCGCGTGCTCGGCTACATCGCCGAGCGGGGCCTGTATGCGGCGGCGGCACCGTCCCCGCGCCCCGCCCCAGATTCCGATTGAAACAGCGTCCGTGAGTGCGGTAGTTCTTTCCGACCCCCAATCAGGAGATCTTGATGTCGCAACGCCTCGAGTCCCGTTCTGGCCTGGCCCGTGTCTTCTCGCGTGCTTTGCTCTCGCGTGCGTTGCTGGCCCTCACGCTGGTGGGTCTGGTGTCGGCGGCGGGGACGGCGCAGGCCGCCAAGCCCGAGGACGTCTTCAAGGGCAAGATCATCATCACGAAGGACCGCCTCCCCATGCGGTTCTCGTCCCCCGGGGCCTTCGTCAGCGCCGTGCAGTCCAAGAAGATCGACAAGATCTGGCCGACCGAGGAGAACGGTGCCGATCACGGCACCTGGAACCTGGAGTACATCGCCTTCTTCGCGCAGCCGCTGAACGACAGCGAGATCCAGATCAAGTTCTACGACATCACGGGCGGCGACAAGAAGTTCATCGCCGGGGATCCGCAGTACACCCGCGAGAAGGGCTCGCGCATCTTCAGCGCCAGCATTCAGCTGGCGAAGCCCGAGTTCGACGTCAACAAGCACTACATGATGACGATGGAGAGCGGCCATCGCACCATCGCCATGACCACGTTCTGGCTGCGCGGCAAGGGCGCGAACTACAGCGGCAAGGTCGAGTTCTCGGACGAGGACACGAAACGCCACTGAAGTTCGGGCGGCAGGCTGCCGTTCATCAGGGAAAGACACTCGACAGCCGCGCGGTCTCCCGGGGAGTGAAATTTCCCCGCGGGAACTTGCGCGGCGGCGGAAAATGAAGAATTCTGACGACATGCGCAAGCGTTTCTTGATTGGGATGATTGGTGTTCTCGGCGTCGCCGGGCTGTCCGCCTGCGAGAAGCAGGACGACGGCCTGACCGCGCGGCTGCTGGAGGCAAACAACAAGAACGTGGCGTGTCAGAAAGAGCTGGCGCAGACGAAGGCCGAACGGGACAGCCTGAAGAAGCAGCTCGCGGTGGCGATGACCAATCCGGGCGCTATCCATCTGACGGATCCCGAGATCATCGAGCTGGTCGCCAGCGCCCGGAAGGAGAAAGGGCAGGGCCCGGAGATCGGCCAGGGCGACCTGAACCCGAAGGAGGCGAGCGCCATCGTGATGCGCGGCGCCCCGGCGCTGCAGCAGTGCTACGAGCGGGCCTTGAAGCGGAACGCTGCCCTGCAGATGCGCACCGGCCTGGGGGTCACCCTGGGGATCACGGTGAAGCCGGTGGGCCAGGTCGACGCGGTGGAGGTCTCGCCGTCGGTCGACGCCGAGATGACGAAGTGTATCAAGGCGACCATCGGGCACTGGAAGTTCCCGACGTTCAAGGGCAACCCCGTCACGATCGAGCAGAAGCTGACGCTGACGCCAAAGACGTAGTCGCGGTCGCGTGGTCTACCTCGATCACAACGCCACCAGCCCGCTGAGGCCGGGGGTGGGGGAGGCGCTGGCGCGCGCCCACGCCGAGCTGACCGGCAATCCTTCCAGTGTGCACGCGGCCGGGCGCCTGGCGCGCGACGCCGTCGAGCGGGCGCGTGCCCTGGTGGCAGAGTTCGTGGGAGCGTCGCGCGAAGAGGTCGTCTTCACGTCGGGCGGCACCGAGGGAGACAACCTGGCCATCCGCGGCCTGGCCCGGACAGCCGCCGCGCGCGGACGGCGGCACATCGTTACATCGGCGCTCGAGCATCCGGCCGTGAGCGGCGCGGTGGCGGCGCTGGCAGAGGCCGGGTTCGCCGTCACGCGGCTGCCCGTCTCCGCGGAGGGGACGATCTCCGTGGGCGCCCTCGAGGCGGCGCTGCGGGACGACACGGGGCTGGTCACGCTGGCGCTCGCCAATCACGAGCTGGGCAACGTGTATCCGGTGGCCGCGTTGGCCGAGGCGGCCCACGCCCGAGGGGCGCTGTTTCATACCGACGCCGTGCAGGCGGCCGGCAAGACGGCGGTGGACCTGCCCGCGCTGGGCGTGGACGCCGCCACCCTCTCTGCCCACAAGCTGGGCGGGCCCAAGGCGGTGGGCGCGGTCTTCGTGCGCCGCGGCCTCGATCTGCCGCCCCTGCTGGCGGGCGGTCACCAGGAGCACGAGCGCCGTCCCGGCACGGAGAACGTCGCCGGGATCGTCGGCTTCGGCGTCGCTTGCCAGCGGGCGGCGCTGTCCGGCGCCGAGGAGGCGGCGCGCCTCCTGGGGTTGCGCCGCCTCCTGGAGCGCGCGCTGCTGGAGATTCCCGGCGCGCGCATCTTCGGCGCGGCCGAGGCGCGCCTGCCGGGCACGACGCTGGTCGCCTTCTCGGGAGCGCCCGGGCAGCTGGTGGCCATCGGCCTGGATCTGGAAGGGATCTGCGTGTCGACGGGCGCGGCCTGCACCTCTGGCTCGCTGGAGCCGTCGCCGGTGCTGCTGGCACTGGGGGTGGGCCCGGACGTGGCGGCGGAAGGGGTCCGCATCAGCCTGGGCTGGAGCACGTCCCCGTCAGACGTGGACGCGCTGGTGACGATCTTGCCGGGCGTGGTGGCGCGGGTGCGCGCGGCCGGCGGCCTGCTGGCCGAGGGGATGGCGGGTGCGGGCCCGGCGGCGGAGCACGGACGATGAGCCGGACGCGCATCGCGGTTGCTATGTCGGGAGGCGTCGACTCGTCGACGGCGGCGGCGCTGTTGCTGGAGGCGGGGCACGAGGTGGTGGGCGTGACGCTGAAGCTGACCGACGCCAGCGGCACCGCGGCCAGCATCGGGGGGCGCTGCTGCAGCCCGCGCGACATCGACGACGCGCGCGCCACGGCCGCTCAGCTGGGCTTCCCGCACTACGTGCTCGATCACACGGCGGCCTTCCGGCGCGCCGTCATCGACGACTTCGTGGCCGAGCACAGGGCGGGGCGGACGCCCAACCCCTGCGTGCGGTGCAACGAGAAGCTGAAGTTTGGCCCCCTGGTGCGGTTCGCGCGCGCCATCGGGGCCGCGCAGCTGGCCACGGGCCACTACGCCCGCGTGGACCGCGACGGCGACGGGGTGCGGCTGAGCCGCGCCGTCGATCGGGACAAGGACCAGTCGTACTTCCTGTTCGGGGTCACGCCGGACGTGCTGCGCGCGGTGACGTTCCCGCTCGGCGAGCGCACCAAGGACGAGGTGCGCGCCATGGCCCGCCGCTTCGGCCTGGCCAACGCCGACAAGCCCGATTCGCAGGAAATCTGCTTCATCCCCGGCGGCGATCACAAGGCCTTCGTGGAGGCCCGTGGCGGCGCCGGCCCGGGTGGTGAGGTGGTGGACCAGAACGGCGTCTCGCTGGGCGCCCACACCGGCACGCACCGTTTCACGGTCGGACAGCGCCGCGGCGTCCCGGCCACCAGCGACGGCCAGCGCCGCTTCGTGGTGCGGATCGAGGCGGCCACGGGACGCGTGGTGGTGGGCCCGCGCGACGCCTTGTTGAACCGCACCCTGCGCGTCTCCGATCTGCGCTGGACGACCACGCCGCGCCCGCAGGCCTGGCCGCTTCGCTGTGCGGTGCAGATCCGCCACCATGCGCTGGCGACACCAGGCTGGGTGGCGGCGCCGGACACCGGGGGCTCGACGGTCACCCTCGACGAAGCAGCGGCCGGCGCGGCCCCCGGTCAGGCGGCCGTCTTCTATGACGGCGATCGCGTGGTCGGCGGCGGGTGGATCGAAAGCAGCGCCTGAGGGGTGGATCGAAAGCAGCGCCTGAGCGCACCGACGATCTTCCTGCGTTCGACGGGCCGCGGTTCGCCGACCGTCAGCCGATGCGCCGGCCCTGGCTCGCGGTGGCCGAGACCGCGGCCTCGACGACCTGGCGCGCGGTGGCGGCCTGGTCGCGTTCGCGCACGGCGATCAGCGCCGCTTCCAGCTCGCCGCGATCCAGGAAGATCCCCTGACAGCGCTCGCAAAAGTCGACGTGCACGGTGCCCAGCCTCACCTCCGCCAGCTTGCCGTCGCAGGCAGGGCAGGGCGCGGTGCTTTCGGACGCCAGCGGTGGCGGCCCCCCCACGTCGGTCAACAGGGAACGCAGCCTGGACAGCTCCTGATCGGGCAGGCGCGCCGCCCGGGTGATCTCGCCCCGGTCCAGCCACAGGCCGCCGCAACGGGGACACAGATCGACCTCCAGTCCCTCGAAGATGGCTCGATCGAGGATGGAGTTGCACTTCACGCAGGCGATGCTCGGCGCGTCCGACATGACCGCGAGGATATCATCGGGCGACGGTGGGCGCGGCGCGCGGCCCCCCCCAGCGCCTGCCGGACGCTGGGAGCGGCGTACTTGGCGCGTGCTACCTTGTTGGCCATGGAGGACGAGTCCCAGCAGCGCCCGTTCGGGCGCCTCGAACAGCGCCTGGGTCACGAGTTCGCAACCAGTCCCTGTGCGAGACAGCGCTGACGCACAAGTCCTGGCTGAACGAGGCGCCCGCCACCACGCGCGGCAACAACGAGCGCCTGGAGTTCCTGGGCGACGCCGTGTTGACCCTGGCCGTGAGCGACATGCTGATGCGACGGTTTCCCGAGGCGACCGAGGGCGATCTCTCGAAAACCCGCGCCGTGATGGTCAGCGAGACGGGCCTGGCCCGGGTGGCGGAGGACATGGATCTGGGGGCGTGGATCTTCCTGGGCCGGGGCGAGGAGCAGGCGGGGGGCAGGGCCCGGCCCTCGATCCTGGCCGACGCGCTCGAGGCGCTGCTGGGCGCCGTCTACCTGGACGGCGGATTCGCGCCTGCCCGCGCCGTGGTGGAACGCCTGTTTCAGCGGAAGCTGGAGAACGCCCAGCTGGGCGCGCGGCTCGACTTCAAGTCGCGGCTGCAAGAGCGCTCGCAGGCGTTGCTGCAGCAGGCGCCTCGCTACGCGGTGGTGGGGCAAGAAGGGCCCGATCACGACAAGACCTTTCGCGTCGCCATCTCCCTGGGGGGCGAAGAGCTGGGCCAGGCGATCGGCAAGTCGAAGAAGGAAGCGGAGCAGAGCGCGGCGGCGCTGGCCCTGGAGAAGCTGGAGAAGCGCGACGAACGCTAGCGCCGCCCACCCCGACCAGACGTGCGAGACAACGTGTCCGACCCTGCGAACATCGATCCTCACGCCATTCCCGCTGACGTGCTGGGCGTGTGCCGCCGGCTGCGTGGGGCGGGCTTTGAGGCGTTCCTGGTGGGCGGAGGGATCCGCGATCTGTTGCTGGGCCGGCCGCCCAGCGACTTCGACGTGGCCACCGACGCGCATCCGCCGCAGGTGATGGGACTGTTCGGAGCGCGCTTCGCCATCCCCACCGGCCTGCAGCACGGCACGGTCACCGTGGTGACGGAAGGCCCGGCCGGCCCCCGCCACGTCGAGGTGACCACGTATCGCGGCGAGGGTGCCTACATCGACGGCCGGCGCCCCAGTTCGGTGACGTACGTCGGTTCGCTGGAGGAGGACCTGTCGCGGCGGGACTTCACCATGAACGCCGTCGGGTTCGATCCGCTGTCGGGCGAGCTGCGCGATCCCTTCGGGGGCCGCGCCGACATGGCGGCCCGCCGCATCCGCGCCGTCGGCGACGCCGAGGCGCGCTTCCGCGAGGACGGCCTGCGCCCCATGCGCGCCGTCCGCCAGGCCGCCCAGCTGGAGTTCGACATCGACCCGCCCACCCGCGACGCCATCCGTCCCACCCTGGACGTGGTGCGGAAGGTCTCGGCCGAGCGGGTGCGCGACGAGATGTTGAAGATGCTGGGCGCCCGTCAGCCGTCCCGTGGCCTCGAGTTGATGCGCGTCACCGGTCTGCTGGAGGTGGTGCTGCCCGAGCTGCTGGAGTCGTACGGGGTGACGCAGAACCGCTTCCACAAGCACGACGTCTACGCCCACACGCTGGCCGTGGTCGACGCCACCGAGGGCGATGCCATCACCCGGCTGGGGGCGTTGCTGCACGACATCGGCAAGCCGCGGGCGCGCCAGCCGCGCGAGGGAGCGCCCGGCGAGTACAGCTTCTTCAAGCACGAGTACGTGGGCGCCGAGATGGCCGAGGAGGTGTGCCGCCGCTGGAAGCTGTCGAACGCCGACCGCGAACGCGTGGTGGCGATGGTGGCGCACCACATGTTCTTCTACACGCCCGAGTGGAGCGACGGGACCGTGCGCCGCTTCGTGCGCAAGGTCGGGCCCGACGTGCTGCCGCGTCTGTTCGCCCTGCGGGAGGGGGACATCGCCGGGCGCGGCTTCGCGGAGGATCCCGAGAGCGAGCTGGGTGAGCTGCGGCGCCGCATCGCCGCCGTCGCCGCGGAGGACGCCGCCATGCGGGTGTCCGACCTGGCCATCGACGGTCGCGACGTGATGCGCATCCTGAACATCCCCCCCAGCCGCACCATCGGCGTCTTGCTCGAGCGCTTGCTGGAGCGGGTGCTGGACGACCCGGCGCTGAACACCCCGACAGAGCTGGAACGCCTGCTGCGCGAGCTGGCGGCGGCGAGCTGACGGTCAGCGCAGGAGCGCCGCCAGCGAGGTGCTGGAGCGGGTGGTCACCAGCGGGCGCGCCGTCGGTTCGACCACGCCGCGCAGATCGTCGCGCCGGCGCACCAGCGTCGCGTCGAGGGACAGGTCGGCCAGGCTCAGCACGCGGATCGGCGCCGCCTTCGCCGCTGGGCCCGGCTGGGACGAGGCGGTCGCTGGCACGGCGGCGGAGGCCGCCAGGGCGTGGGCCGGAGAGCTTGCCGGATCGATCTCGACCACCGCGCCCCGCGGCAGCGCCAGCGTCACCTCGACCGGACCCCGCCAGGCCCGCGCCGCGAACGCCGGAGACGCCGTATCCCCCGTCGCCACCAGCTCGAACGCGCCCGGCACGTAGGCCGCGCCCAGACGGAAGGCGAGCACCGCCGGCACGTCGGCGGCGCCCTCGGGGTCGGCCGCGCCCACGAACGCGATCAGGTCGGGCTTCAGGTCGCGCACCACGCGCTCCACCACCAGACCGGTCGCTGGGGCATCCGCGGTCGCCAGCGCCTCGTCCACCACGCGGACCGCCCGCGCCAGCCCCTGGGTGGCCGCTTCGTGCACCGCCCGCGGCGCCACCCCGCCCACCGCCAGCAACTCGACGGCGATGGGCTCCAGCCCCAGCCGGCCGGCCAGCGCGACCAGCGCGCGATCGCCTGGGTGCAGCGGCATCGCGGTGCGGGCGACCGAGCCTCCGTGAAGACATACCACTAGCCTTGCCTCCGCCTTCACGGTGTCGCTCCCAGCCCGTGCAGCAGGCTCGTCAGCTCGGCGGCGGTGGACATGGGCCATATCAGGTCGACGTCGTCGGGCGGGACCTCGTCCGGGGCCAGCGACGCTGCCAGCACGACGCGTGTGCGGGGCGCACGAGCCGTGATGGCGCTGGAGTGTCCCACCCGCACCAGGATCTCCGGACAACACTCGGCCAGCACGCCGGCGGGCACGTCGTCGGCGCGTGCCACGGCGCTGTCCGGGCCCAGGCGATCCCGCGCCGCCAGCAAGGCCTCGGCCTGTGCCGTATCGCATTCGCCGATCAGGATCAGCACGGCGGCTTGCAGCAGCGGCGCGAATGGATTGGGCGCCTCGGTGATAACGACGGGCACCGCGTTCGACGCCCGCGCCGGCACGGCCAGCACCTCGATTTCCAGGTTGCCCTCTTGCCCGTGAAAGGCCGGCGCCCGGCCCGCGCGCACCGTGGCCACGATGGGGCGTTCGATGGCCGCGGGGTCCAGGCGACGCTGCGAGCGCCCGTCCCGGCGAAGGCGCACCACCTGGACGCGGCTTCGCCCGTCCCACGCGGGATGCGCCGAATCGGACACGACGAGGTCGCACCAGGGCGCGAACGGTCCGCTGACCCGGGCCGCCAGCGATGGACCCAGTACGGGGCCCGCGCCGCCCGCCGGAAACAGCACCAGCATCGGGGGGACGCGCGCCACCGCGGCGTCCAGCGCGCGGCCGTGAATCCCGTCGTCGGCGGGGCTGGCGAACGCGTCGCTCTCGCACAGCAACAGCTTGTCGGCGCCCGCCACTGCCAGCGGGTGGGCCAGCGCGGCCAATCCCTCCGCCGTCAGGGGTGCGGTCGCCGCCACCGCGAACACGCTGGCGCCGGCGCTGCGGGCGATGCGCCGGGCCTCCGAGATCGCGAACGACGTCGGCGGCGTGGGCACGCCAGCACGAACGTCCACATGGACAAGGATATTGGGCAGGGTCGCCTCTCCCCTTCGCCACTTGTATCACTTTCCGGCGAGCGCCGAGAAGCCAGCCGAGCGTTCTCGCGAGACGGAGCCGCCGCCGCCGCCCGTGGTGGCAGGCCGCTCTTCGTCGCCCGCGGCGCGGGTCGGGCCGCGCGATTGCCGGCGCAGACCGTGGGAACCAGCGCATTTTACCCCTTCGCGCCCGGCCCGCAGCGTTGACACTCCGGATGGCTCGCCGCAATATTCACTTGAAAATTCGCGTCCGGATGGCGCGGCCAACATGTCGAACACGCGAGGAAACGGCGACGCCGGCTCAGCGGTTCCGATCGGTCTCGAGGTCACGGAGCAGACGGTCCCGCTGACGGACGACGGCACCTGGGACGCCCTGTCCGACCTGGCGGCGACGGTGGCAGGCGCCGCGGGCGACGACAGTGACCAGGAGGACCTGCTGGTCAAGGACGCGCGCGCCGCCCTGGCGGCCGGTGATGCCGCGCGGGCCGACGCGCTCGAGTGCGCGCGCGCCCTGCACCTCGAGCGGCACGGGCGCCCCGATGAGGCGCTGGAGGTCTGGCGGGCCGCCTTCGATCGCGAGCCGGGCCTGCTGCTGTCGTACTGGGGGTTGCGGCGCAGCCTGGAGGCGCGGGGCGCCTGGGACGAGCTGCTGCGCGTCTTCGAGCGCCGCCTGCAGGCGCTGGCGCCCGCCGAGGGGCGGGGGGCCGACGCGGTCACGGTCACCGACCGGCGGGGTGCCGCCTGGCTGGCGCATGGCCGCACGCTCGAGGACCGGCTGGGCCGGGAAGACGAGGCCGCTCGCAGCTACCGCACGGGGTTGATCGAGGCGCCCGGGCACGTGGGCCTGCTGTTCTCGCTGTTGCTGCTGGGCTGGCGGCGTTCCGACGTCGCCATGACCGCGGAGGCCTTGACGTCACTGCTCCGCCTGCCGTTGCCCGGGGCGGCGCGCGCCTCGATCACCGCCGCGGTGGCCCGCATCGATCGGGGCGCCGCCCCCGGCGCGCCGGTGGAGGCGCTGGCCGCCTCGCGGGCGCTGGAGACGCTGCGAGGCGCGCTGGGCGCCGTCGACGCTGAGCAGTGGGCGCCGCTGGTCTCGGAGCTGTGGGCGCTGGCCCGCGGGACAGCCGACCCGCTGGTGCGCGTGGAGATCCTGCGCGAGCTCACCGGTCGGGTGCCCGCCGAACCGCCCGAGATGATCGTGGGCCTGTTGCGCGAGCAGGCCCGCTTGTTGCGCGAGCAGCTCGGCGACAAGCGCGGCGCCGCGGCGGCGCTGTGGCAGGCCCTCGCGGCGGCGCCGGGCCGCGCCAGCGTCGTGACCGAGCTGGCCGACCTGATCGAGGACCTGGGCGGCGAGGGGAGCGAGGGAGGGACGCCGGTGGCCGAGCGCCTGGCCGAGCTGCTGGCGGCGCTCTCTCCGATCTCGCCGTCGCAGCCGGGCGCCGACCATTCGGGACCGGTGGATACGGGGCTGCGGCGCGAGGTGGCCTTCCGGTACCTGCTGGCCCTGGCACGCGAAGGGCGTGCCGCCGAGGGGGCGGCCTTTCTGGCCAGACACCCCGAGCTGCGGTCCGGCTCGCCCGAGGGGCCTGCCATCGAGCTGGTCCTGCAGGCGTTGACCGGCGACAGGGCGGGGCTGATCGCCAGCTTCGACGCCCAGGCAGCCGCCTCGGGCGCGGGCCTCGCCGCCGCCGCAGGGCCGCCGGACGGGCCGCCGTCCGCCTGGTCGCTGCTGGTGGCGGGAACGTTGCGCGAGCGCGACGGCTCGACGGGCGAGGCGCTGGCGATTTACCGGGAGGCGGTCGCCCAGTCGCCCGACGACGAGGTGGCCGGCGAGGCGCTGGAGCGCCGCCTGCGGCAGAACGCAGACTGGAACGCCCTGGCGACGCGCTGGGAAGCGCGGGTGGCCGCAGCGCCCATCGACGACGGGCGCAGTCCCCCGTTGCGGTCGCGCCTGCTGGAAGAGCTGGTGGCGTTGAGCCGCGACGAGCTCGGCGATCCCGCGGGCGCGCGGCGACATCAATCGCGCCTGGTCGAGCTGCAGGACGATGCCCGTGCGCACCTGCGCATGCTGGAGCTCGAGCTCGCGGCGGAGGGCGAAGCCTCGCGCTCGCCCGAGGGCGCCCGCTGGCGGGACCTCGGCGATCAGGCGGGCGCCGTGGACGTGAAGACGGCCCTGCATGTGGAGGCCGGCCTGGCCAGCGCCGCTGCGGCCGCGCGGCAGGAGGCCGAGGAGCTGTTGCGGGGCGCGCTGGCGTCCGATCCCACCGGACGAGCGGCCTCGGCCCTGGAACGGCTCTTCGCTGGCGATGCCCTGGCCCAGGCCGAGGTGGTGCGTGCCGAGCTGGCCCGGGCTCGCTCCGCAGACCAGGGCAACCCCCACGCGTCGGCCCTGCGCTTCCGGCTGGCCTATCATCTGGCGGCGGCGGGGCGGGGCCGGGAAGCGATCGACGTGCTGCAACCGCTGCTTTCGCAGGAGGGCGCGGCGGCGGCGCTGGCGTGGGAGATCGCGCGCCACGCCGGCGAGCCGGAGCTGGCCCGCGCGGTGCTGGAGGCGCGGGGGCCGGCCGCCGACCTGCGCGTCCCCACCGATCGCGCCGAGGCGCGGGAAGCGGCGGGCGACCTGCCGGCGGCGGCGGAGGCGTTTCGCGAGGCCCTGCGCGCCGAGCCCTCGGCCGACGCAGCCCTGGGGCTGTTGCGGGTCGGCGCAGCGCTGGGAGATCCGGCGGTCGCGATCGAAGCGGGCCTGGCGCTGGCGCCGTTCGCCGATGACCAGACCCGGGAACGTTTGGGGCTCGACGCCGAGTTGCTCCGGCTGCTGTCGCGACCGCCTGCGCCGGCCGCCTCGCCGTCCACCCGCGCCACCCAGGCGGCGGCCGGCGATGACGAGGCGACCGCGCTGCTGTCCTGGGCGGCGGCGACCGACAGCGGGGACGTCGTGTCGGCTTCGGGCGCGCTGCTGGCCGTGGCGCGGTTGATGCGGGACCCGGGCGCCGTCCTCGAGCGGAATGCCGTGCTGGGCAGAGCGGCCGCCCGCGCACGGGCGGGCGGCGCCGGGCTGGCGGGGGCGGTGCACGATCAGGTGTTCGCGCTGTCGAACGGCGCCGCGCCCATCGAGGTAGGGCTGTCCGATCTCCCCGTGGCCGGTCGCGCCGAGCGGGCCTCGGCACGCGCCACGCGGGCGGCGATCGCCGGCGGCCGGCTGGGCTACGCGCTGGACATCGAGCGCGCCGTCGACGCCGAGACACGCGGCGAGCTGGCGGTGGCGCTGGCCGCCTATCTGCGCGCCGTCGAGCGCGACACGACCGGGCTGGAGGCGCTGGAGGGCGTCCGCCGGGTGGCGCTGGCCACCGGGAACCGTCTGGCCGCGGCGCGCGCCGGCATGCGGCTGGGCGCCGTGCTGAGGACCCCGCGCCGGGCGGCGGTCGAATTCCGGCGCGCCGCCGCGATCTGGCAAGAGGAAGGCTTCCGGGCAGAGGCCAAGGTGGCGGCGTGGCAGGCGCTGGCGCGCGAGCCGGCCTCGGACGACGTCTTCGAGTTCCTGAACGGCGTGCTGGTCGAGGACGCCGACTGGGCGGGCCTGGAGCGCCTGCTGAGCCTGAAGCTGACCGTCGTCACCGACGGGCGGGCGCGCGTGCCTCTGTGGCTGGAGCGGGCGAACAATCGCCTGGCGCACCTGGATCAGGCCGACGAGGCCATCCACGACTTCAAGCGGATCCTCAGGGTCGCGCCGGACCACCCCGCTGCCTTGCGGGCGCTGGCGACGATGGCCACGCAGCGCGGATACCTGTTGCAGGCCATCGACTACCTGACCCCGCTGCTGCGGCTGGAGGGCGAGCGCGTGGCCAGGCGGGACCTGATGCTGGAGCTGGCGCGCGCCTGCGAGGAGACGCGCCAGGGCCCGCGAGCGCTGAGCCTGGTCAAGGAGGCGATCGCCGCGCACCCCCACGACGACGTCCCCCGCCAGGCGCTGGTCGATCTGCTGCTGCGTTCGGGAGACTGGTCGGGCGCCCGGGCCGCGCTGGAGTCCTGGCAGGCAGGCCTGACGGCCGCCGCCGACGCGGCCAAGCGCGCCGGCATCTGGGTGCGCATCGGTGATCTGCTGCGGGATCGGGGCAGGGACCGTCGCGGCGCCGAGGCGGCGTTCACCCGGGCGGCCACCCTCGATCCCATGGGCGAAGGGGTGCTGCGGCTGGCCGAGTTGCACGCGCGCTTCGGCGATCCGCGGGCGCAGCGTTCGGTGCTGGACGCCGCCATCGCCGAGACGAGGCAGCGGCTGGCCCAGCAGCCTCTGGACGTTCCGCGCCTGCGACGCCTGCGGGATCTCTACACGGCACGCGCGAACGGCACCGACGTGACGGACATGTCGGCCCAGGGCATCGCCACCGTCGGTCAGATCCTGTCGGTGCTGGGGATCTCGGAGGCGGCGCTGTCCGGACGGCTGGCGCCCCTGCGTGGCATCGCGCCGCCCAGCTTGACCACCTCCGGCGTGCTCGGTCCGGGCTTCGCGGCGCGCCTGCGCGCCGCCGGCGCGGGGGGCTTCGCTGCCGAGATCTGGGCGAAGATCGCCACCACCGCAGCCGAGATGTTCGAGGGAATCCCGGCGAAGGCGCCGGTGCGCGAGCGCGTGACCTCGGGCAGCGAACCGCGCCTGGCCTGGATCGAGGCGGCCGCGGCCACCATCGGCTTGCCCGCGCTGGAGCTGGTCCTGTCCAGGCGCGCCGACGCCGCGGACGACGCGGTCGTGGCCATCGACGGCCCTCAGCCGACGTTGATCGTGGGACGGGCGGCCTTGATGGGCGGCGGCCCGGTGCGATTCCGTGTCGGGCGGGCTCTCTCGTTGCTGCACGACCGGGCCGTGCTGCTGGAGACGCGCACCCCCGACGAGGTGGCGTCGCTGTTCGCGGCGGCCGCGCTGGTGGCCGGCGCCTCGCCGGCTGACGGGCCGCGCCCCTCGCCGGAGGTGGCCGGCTACGCCAAGAACATGCAGCGCCTGATGGGCCGCAAGGAGCGGAAGGCCCTGGAGCTCGAGGTCTCCCGCTTCGGGTTCGAGACCGTCGAGGGCGCCGCGTTTCAGGCGGCCGTGCTGGGGACCGCCGATCGGCTGGGGCTGGTGCTGGCGGGCAGCATCGAGCCGGCCGTGCGCGTGATCTGCGACGCCTCGCCGACGACGGCAGAGGAGCTATCCGCAAATCCCCGCGCCCTGGAGCTGCTGCGCTTCGCCGTGTCCGAAGATTACCTGGCGTTGCGACGTGACGCCGAAGCGGGGTCGCGCTGATGGCCAGGCGCGAGGAAAAGCGACGCGGCGCAGGCGCGCCACCGGCCGCCAAGGCACCGGCGATGCCGGCCGGGATTCCGCCGGAGGAGCCTGCCATCGAGCCGTTCGCGGCGGACGACCACGAGTGGGAAACCGATCTCGACAACTGGGACCGCGCCCTGCCCATCGCGGGCACCAGCGACACGACCGAGCCGCACGCGCTGGATCCAGCGGCCTTTCACCAGACGCCGGCCACCGAGAACGACTTCGAGGAGCTGGTGGGACCGCCCTCGGGCGTGGCCTCCGCCCGCTTCGACTCGGACCTGACGCCGACGTCCGGGTCTTACGCGGCGCTGGTGACGGAGGTCCATCCCAGCCTGAACATGGCCATCCCGACGGGCACCTTCGACGACGCCTCGTCGCAGTCGGGCTCGTACGCGGCCATCGTGGCCGACGTCCCCGTGTCGCGGGTCAGCACCATCTTCGATCTGCCGCCCCCCGAGGAGCCCCCCGTCTCCTATCCCCGCGAGACCTTGCCCGAGATGGGGTCCGCGCTGTGGGAAGGCGAGGCGTCCGCCACGCTGACCATCGGCGACGAGCCGGCCGCGGCGGCGCCCGACGTGGAGACCTGGCGCGAGCTGGGGCGGACGATCGAGGAGGAGCTGGCCCGGGCCGACACGCCCGAGCGGCGCGCGGAGCTGGCGCTGGCGGCGGCGCGCCTGGCGGAGCTGCTCGGCGATCCTTCGGGCGCCCGGGGGTACGTCGAGCGCGCGCTGGCCAACGATCGCTTGATGGGGGTGGCCGCCGGTGGCTGGACCGCGGCGCACCGGGCCCGACTGTGCCTGGCCGAACGCTCCGGGACGATCCCCGACGACGCGGGCGCGACCGAGTCGCTGGCGCGCCTGGCGCTGTTGCCGCACCCGGATCAGGCGGCCTATCGGGCGCTGCAGGTGGAGTGGACGCTGGTCCGGGCCGCCCGGGGCGCCCCGGACGCAACGGCCGCCGCGCTGGTGGCCGGATTGCCCGAAGGCTTGCCGCGTGCGCTGGCCGAGGCTGAGCTGGCCTGGCGCGATCCCGCGGCGGCGGCCGCCGTACTGGCCCAGGCCGGTCACCTCCGCGGTGATCTGCTGGGCGCGGCGCTGCTGGGGCTCGCGGCCGCGCGCAGCGAGGTCCGGCGCGACTTCGCGACGGCGGCCGACCAGCGCGCCGCCGCTGCCGCGCTGGAACCGCCGCGGCTGTTCTCGCGCGCGGGCGCCCTGCGGGACCTGGCCCGGCAACCGCCCGAAGCGGCGTTCGAGGGGGTGTCCGCCCTCTTGTCGTCGCTGCCGCCGTCGCCGCTGAAGGTCTCATTGGCGCTGTGGGCTTCCCGGCTGGCGGCGCGGGCGGGCCGTCCGGAAGAGGCCTGGGCCCTGCTCGGCGAGCCGGCCCCGCTGGGCCCCGTCACCGCCGCCCTGGTGCGCGAGCGCCTGTCGGTACGCCCCAGCACGGGGGCGCCCATCGTGCTCGATGAGGCGCGACACCTCCTGGACGAGCTGGTGGAGCGGTTCGCTCACGGACCGGCGCGGGTGATGGCCGCCGGGTACGCCTGCGCCTGGGCCACCGATGATGAAGCGCGCGCGCAGGCGCTGGCCCGCGTCGAGGACCTGCGCGCAGCCGCGATCGACGTGGCGGTCCTCGCGCCGGCCCTGGAAGCGCTGGCGAACCGCGCCGCCGCGCCCGAGCTGCGGCGGCGGGCCCTGCGCCTCTGGCGCGACAGCGATCCGGCGCGCTGGTTCTCCGCTTCGTACGGGCTGGCAGCAGCGGGCGAGGCGCAGCCAGGGGAAGCCGAGGCGGCGGAGACGGACATCCTGGCCCGCGATCCGGGAGCGCCGCTCTTCCTGCGCCGGGCGGCGCGGGCCGCCCGCCAGGGACGCTACGCCGAGGCCAGCGCGTTGCTGGACGGCGGCGCCCAGGCCTGGTCGCACAGCGCACTGGCAGCGCCCCTGCGCGAGCTGTCCGCCGAGCGACTGGCCAGGGTCGACCTTCCGGCGGCCTGTGATCGGCTGGCCGACCTCGCGGCGAACGGCGGGGAGCCGTCGCTGCGCCTGACGCTGGGCCGCGCCCTCAGGGCGTTACGCGATCGCGGCCGGTGGCTGGGTTACGTACGCGGCCTGGCGGCGGAGGGAGAATCCGCCGCCCGTCGCGCCTCCTTGCTGGTGGAGGGATGTTTCTGGGACGAAGGCGGCGCCGAGTCCGACGGCGGGACGCTCGACGAAGCCTTCGGGCTGGTGCCGCTCCACCCGGTGGCGCTGGGGCTGTTGCTGGCCCGGGGGCCCGCGCCCGCCGTCCTGGCCGAACGATGGGAGGAGGCGGCGCACGATTCGGCCGGAGCGCGCATCGCGCTGGAGGCGGCGCTGCTGCTGTCAGCGAGCGGCGAGCCGCGGCGCGCCCTCGACCTGCTGCTGTCGCGGCTGCCCGCCGAGACGCCAGGACCGTCGGCGCCGGAGGCGGCCGGTCCCCTCGAGGAAGCGATGCGCGACGCGATCCAACGCCTGGTGTGGGCAGAGGAGGAACCGGCAGCGCGCGCGGCGGTCCTGCGCCGGATCGGTCGCTCGGGCGAGGCGATCCCGGGCTGGGCCTCCGCCGCTCCCGGCGCGTCGGCGGAAGCGGCGGTCCACGATGCGACCGAGCGGACCGATCGCCTGGCGGCGCTGGAGGACGCGGCGCGCGCGGAGGACTGGCCCGTCGTGATCGATCGGCTGATCGACGCCTCCCCGATCGGCGCGGCCGCCGACCCCGATACGCTGAGCCTGGCCCTGGATCTGGAGGCGGCCCATCCCGGCCCGTCGCCGCGCGCCGCGGACGTGCTGGCCCGCTTCGCCGAGTCGCTGGGCGGCCAGGACGGTGCCTCCGAACCGGTCCCGTCGCCCGCCCTGGGCTTTCATGCCTTCGCGCGCGCTGGCCGCGCCGAGCCTGGCGCGGGCCGCATGCTGGAGGCGGCCGCCGCCCTGGCCACCCGCCTGTCGGACGGCCGGTCAGCGGCGCTGTTCCTGGTGGAGGCGGCGCAGGCGGATCCGCCCAGCGCCGATCGGCTGCTGGCCGCGGCGGTCACCCGCGATCCCGTGTCGGGACCGGCGGCCAGCGCCCGGCGCCGCTTGCTGGTGCGCGAAGGCCGCCTGACACAGGCGGCCGATGCCAGCGCCGCCGAGGCCGACGCCCTGGTAGACGTGACGTTGCGCGTGCAGGCGCTGGTCCGGGCGGCAGCGCTGATCCAGGCCGATGCGCAGGCATCCGACCGCGACGCCAAGCGGGCTGCGGCGGTCGGGTTTCTTCGCCGCGCCCTGGCGCTGGCTCCCGACGACAAGGAAATCTTCGGGCGGCTGCGCGATCTGCACGAGGAGGCGGGCGAGCACGCCGCGCTCGCCGATCTCTTGCAGGCGCGGCTGGCGGTCACCTCGAACCCCTTCGAAACGACGGCGCTGCACCTGGCGCGGGCCGAGCTGTTCGCGGGACCGCTGGGCCAGCCCGGGCGCGCCCGAGCCGAGCTGTCCGAGATCCTGGCCAAGGAGCCGAGCCACGCGCGCGCGCTGGGGCGCCTGGCCGATCTCGAGGAGAGCGAAGGAAACTACGCCGCCACCGCCGAGCTGCTGGTGCAGCGCTCGGCCGGTGAGCGCTCACCCGAGAAGCTGCGCGAGCTGTTCCTGAGGCTGGGCCGCATCCACGTGCAGCGGCTACCCGACGCCAAGCGCGCCATCGCCGCGTACGCGCGGGTGTTGCAGCTGGATGACAGGAACCAGGAAGCGCTGGACGCGCTGTCGTTGCTTTACCTCGACCGCGGCGACACGAAGAACGCCAACGCGATGACCGAACGCCTGCTGGGGGTGGAAGAGTCGGCGGCGCGGCGGGTGGTGTACCACCTGCGCCTGGGGCAGCTCGCGGAGCGGGCCGGCGATCAGCTGGCGGCCCTGGAGCACTTCCGGCGCGCCGTCGACGAGTCACCGCGCGACGTGCACGCCATCGTCGAGCTGGCGCGCTACCTGGAGAAGGTGCACGACCTGACCTCGCGACGGCAGCTGCTGGACGGCGCGGCGGCGCAGCTTCGCACCGCGGTGCTGGCGCGACCGGCCTTCGCGGCCGACCGAGAGGCGCTGGCCACCGTGCAGCGTCTGCGGGGGCGACCTGCCGCCGCCGACGCAGCGCGGGAGCTGGGGGCCTTTCTGACCGGCGGCGAAGGGGTGGGGCAACCGGGCGCCGCGTCCGCCGGCCTGCGCCGCCTGAGCGCGCTGGCCAGCCCCACGCTGGATGATCGCCTGTTCCCCGCCACCGTCCCCCCGTCGGTGCGCCACCTGTTTCGCGTGCTGGCGCCGCTGGAGCGGTCGGCTCATCGGCCCGAACCGGCGCGCTGGGGCGCCGACCGCGGGCACCGTGTGGGCGAGGGCCGCCCCCCCCGTGACGTGTTCGATCGGGTGGCCGCCGACCTGGGGGCCGGCCCTTACGAGCTGTATGTCACGCCGGCGCGGGTTCCGCCGCCGCTGGTGGCCTTGCCAGGCAAGCCGGCGGCCATCGTCGTCGGAACGTCGCTGTTGCAAGGGGGACCGGCCGCCATCCGCTTCGTGGCAGGACGCGCCCTCAGGTTGACGTCGTCGTCGCTGGACATCGCCCTGGCGGGCGGGGAGGCCGAGCTGGCCGCCTGGTTGACGGGCGTGATCCGGCAGTTCGTGCCCACCTATCAGCGCGCCGACGTGGCGCCCGAGCTGGCGGCCTCCACCAGTGCGCGCATGGCGCGGCTCATCTCGAGGAAGGCGCGACCCGAGCTGTTGCCGTTCGCGCTCGAGTCGAGCGGAGAGCTGGACGTGGCCGCTCTGGCGGCCGGCATCCGCGAGGGCGCCGACCGCGTGGGCCTGCTCGCCGCGGGCAGTCTGGCGGCGTCGCTGAACGTGATCTTCGCGAGCGCCGGGGAGCGCCCGTCGGCGGAGGCGCTCCGCGACTTCCCCGAGGCGCGCGCGCTGCTGGAGTTCGCGCTGTCCGACGAGCACGACGACCTGGTGCAACTGCTCGGTGATGCCCGGTAGGTCGTGTTAAATTTGCCGGCCTCATGAGCGTGGGTGGACCCGCGGCGCCAGGGACCGAGGACCCGCTCCTCGGACGGGTGCTGTCCGAGCGGTACCGGATCCTGCGCAAGCTGGGCGAAGGCGGCATGGGTGTCGTCTACCTGGCCGAACACGTCGTCATCGAGAAGAAGCTGGCGCTGAAGGTCCTGTTCCCCGACCTGACCCGCCGCGCCGATCTGGTCCAGCGGTTCATGCAGGAGGCGAAGAGCGCCTCGCGCATCGGCCACGAGAACGTCATCGACATCACCGACTTCGGCCAGTCGCCCGAAGGGTACGTCTTCATTGCGATGGAGTACCTGTCAGGGCAGGACCTGGGGCAGCTGTTGAAGTCGGCGGGCTCGCTGCCCTGGGCGCGCGCCCAGCCCATCGTCGTGCAGATCGTGAAGGCGCTGCGCGCGGCGCACGAGCGCGGGATCATCCACCGCGACATGAAGCCGGAGAACATCTTCATCATTCCCCGCGACGACGGCCGCGAGTTCGTGAAGGTGCTGGACTTCGGCATCGCGAAGGTCATGGGCCTGGACGAGGACGTGCCGCGCCTGACTCGCACCGGCATGATCTTCGGCACGCCCGAGTACATGTCGCCGGAGCAGGCGCAGGGGCAGCCGGTCGATCACCGCGTCGACATCTACGCCGTGGGCTGCATCATGTTCCACGTCCTGACCGGGCGGGTGCCGTTCAAGGCCGACTCGTTCATGGGCATCCTCTCGAAGCACATGATGGAGGCGCCCGAGTCCCCGCGCGCGCTGAACCCGGCCATCGAGCCGGGCATCGAGGCCGTCATCCTGCGGGCCATGCAGAAGGACCCGGCGAAGAGGTTCCAGAGCATGAGCGAGCTGCTGCAGGCGCTGTCGCCGGCGGCGGGGGACTTCAGCGGCGCGATCTCCGCGGCGCAGGCGCAGACGGCGCCGCGAAGCGCGGTCGTGCCCCTGTCGCCGCCGGTCACCGCCACGGGGAAGCCCGCGCCGCTGCCGTACGCGACGCACGAGCTCGAGGGGCGCGCCAGCGTCCCGCTGGCCGCCGCGAACCCGGAGGTTCGCCGCAGCAAGACCGAGACCTTCTCGCGCGAAGAGGGACCGTCTGGCGATGGTCTGCCCCGGCGTGCGCGGGCGGGCAACGCCGGGTTGCTGGCGCTGGCCGCAGGCGCGGTCGTTGTCGTCGTGGCGGGGTTCCTGGTGCTGCGGGGTCGCGCGCCCGCAGCGCCCCCCGCTGCCGTGCACACGGCCGTCGGAGCTGCTGTCACCCCCGCTGCCGCGCCGCCGCCGCCGGTGTCGCCGCCCGTCATGGAGCAGCCCGGGACCCCGGCGCTTCCCCAGGCGGGGCCGCCGCGACATGAGGCGCAAAGCGCCGAGGCCCCCCTGGCGAAGACGGACGAGGTCAGGTCTGGCGGGAAGAGATCGACACGGAAACACCGATCCTCCCGCGAGGCGGTGGAGGCGCTCCGCGTTCCCCAAGGGGCCGAGCCGGCCCCGAAGCCGGGGACGCGCACGCCGGCTGAGCTGAAGAACCCGTTCGCGCCGTGAGCCGCCCATGCGAGGGTTCTCGATCGACGTCAGCCCCGAGGTGCAGGCCTTCCATCGCCAGACGTTCGTCTTCGATCTTCACAACGACCTGCTGACGAAGCTGACGCACTTCCCGCACGACATCGCGAAACGCAACGGCACGGCCACCTTCTGGAACCCGCTGCGGCTGGATCTGGATCTGCCCCGCATGCGCCAGGGAGGAATCGACGCGCTCGGCTGCATGCTCTTCTCGGGGTTCCGGTTCGACGCGGGCCGCCGGCGCTTCTGGCGCCAGCTCGACTGCGCGCGGGAGCTGGCGCGCGCGCACGCCGACGCGCTGGTGCTGGCGCGGACCATGGATCAGGTCGAGGCGGCGCGCGCCACCGGGCGGGTCGCCTTCGTGCTGGGCGTCGAGGGAAGCTACGCCATCGACGACGACGTGGAGGCCGGCGTCGAGCGCCTGGCCGCCGCGGGTGTCAGGTTCATCGGACCGCTGTGGGAGCGCGACAGCGCCGCGGGCGGCTCCTGCCGCTCCCGCGAAGACCGCGGCCTGACCGACGTGGGTCGCCGGCTGGTCGCCGCCTGCAACGCCCGCGGGCTGCTCATCGACGTGGCGCACGCCGGGAAGCGAACGTTCTGGGACCTGTGCGCCGCCTCCACCTCTCCCGTCTTCTCGTCGCACTCGGGCGCCCAGGCGGTGCACGACCACCCCCGCAACCTGGACGACCAGCAGCTGCGCGCCATCGGCCAGGCCGGCGGGGTGGTGGGTGTGATCTTCGTGGCGTCCTACCTGGGCGGGCCCTTCTCGACGCTGGACCGGCTGGCGGATCACATCGAACGGGTGGCCGAGATCGCCGGTGAAGACGCGGTGGCGCTGGGCTCGGACTTCGATGGCTTCGTGCCGCTGTCGCGGGGAATGCGCGACGCCGCCGATCTGCCGCGCCTGACCGAGGTGCTGTGGCGCCGCGGCTGGCGCGGGCCCCGCCTGGCGAAGTTGCTGGGCGAGAACGCGCGGCGGTTCTTCGCGCGGGCCGAACGCCCGGACTAGCGACGTCGGGCGCGACCACCCGGCGCGCCCGACTGGGCCCCAGTCACTTGGCGAGCCCCATCACCGAACCCGGGGCGTCCGCCGTGCCCGCGTTCGCCCAGACGATCAGATGCTCGCTGACGCCGAGGCTGACCGGGTTCGCTTGACCGGCGGCCAGGGTGGTCGGGCCGCCCGCGCAATCGGGCAAAGCACACTTCAGCACCGAGCCGGTCGTTCCGTCGCTGATCGTCCAGTACACACCCGACGGGTCCGCCGCCAGCGAGGTCAGCGTGGTCTGCGCCGGCGCCAGCACCGTCGCTCCCCCCGCACAACCGGTGCTGGGACAGCTGGTGATGTTCCCCTGCGGTTCCCACATGTACACGGTGCCTGCGGCCGCGGCCAATCGCGCGCCGCCCGGCGTGGACAGGGGCTCGCCGATGGTGGGCGGGCAGCCGCCGAACGGGCAATAGTACGTCCCGTACCCCTCGCCGGTGACGCTGATGAAGATGCCCGTCTCGTCGACGGCGAAGGGGGTGCCGTAGTCGTCGGGCCGACCGAAGATCGAGGTCGGGGTCTGACCACACCCGCCCACGGGGCACTGATAGACGGCGGTCCGGGTCTCGGCGTAGACGACGCCCCCTCGCACCGCCAGCTGGCGCCAGGCGCCGATCGCGTTCGGGGGCAGGGCGGCGAACGTCTCGTTGGTGGCGCAGCCACCGCGCCCGCAGCGCTGGATGGTCGTGCTCGACAACCAGTAGACGGAATCCTGGTCGATGCCGACCGCGTCCACGACGGGGGCGCCGAAGGGGGTGACGTTCAGCGCCGGGGGGACGGTCGTCCCGCAGCCGCTGGCGGGGCACGCGCGCACCGCGGTGGGCTCGACCCACACCACGGCGGTCCCGTCGGTGGTGACGGCCACGGGGCCGGCCGCAGGGGCCAGGATGGGGTACGGCGCTGCGCTCGCCGCCTGGCCGCCAGCCCCTGCCGCACCGTCAGCGCCGCTCGCTCCGCCGCTGCCCGGTGTGCCGGAGGCGCCGGCGATGCCAGCGACGCCACCGGTCGAGGACCCGGTGACGCTTCCAGTCCCGCTCGCGCCTCCCGGGTTACCGCAGGCTCCCCCGCGCTTGTTCCGTGGGTGACATTTGAATCCCGCAGTACCCGCGAGCAGCGCCTGGGGCGCCTGGGCGGGTGTCAGCTGGGACGCGCTCTGATCCGAGCCGGCGTCACCGCAGCCGCCGGTCAGTGTGGCGGCCGTAACGAGCATGGTCAGGCCTCGCCTGACGGTCGGACCGAAGCGGCGCCGTCCAGGCTCACCCAGAGACCGCGCCGCTTCGTGATCCCCACGGGCGCGGAGCGAAGTCCGTGTCGTGTAACGAGCCCACCTGGAACAAACCTTCTTGTTCATCTTCATTTCTCCGCTCTGCCCGCGCTTCTTTCGTCCCTCCGGCGCGCCGACGAGCAAATTGCCGATATTGGCGCGCGACGTGCGACGAGCCTTCGTTCAGTCGAGGACGGTGCTGCAAGCGCGGAGCCACTTTCGACCTTTGTGGAAACGCGCGCTGCGCGCGCGGGTGAGGGGGCGTGACACCGGCGGGGCCGCAAGCTATCAATCCACGGGTGGCCACCGGATCACCGACCCTGAACCTGCGCAATCTCGACGCGGGGGAACTGGCCGCCGCGCTCGCGCCGTTCGGCGTGGCGCCCGACGTCAGCCGGCGCGTGTTCGCCGCCGTGCACCGCGACGGCGCCGCGTCGCTGGTGGCCGCGCAGCCCGGGGTGCGCGGGCTCTCTTTGCCGGTGGCTCGCCGCATCGACGCAGCGGCGGTCTGGCCCCGGCTGGAAGTTCTGGAGAGGCGGCGCGCCAGCGACGGTTTCCTGAAGTACCTCTTCAAGCTCGCCGACGGCCCCAGCGTCGAGGCGGTGCGGATCCCCCTGCCGGACCCCGAGGCCGCGCGCGCGCTGCGTGCGGCGCGGTCCGCTGGTGACGCTGCGCCGGGCCTCACCGCCTTGCCGACGGCGAAGTATACCGTCTGCGTCAGCTCGCAGGCGGGCTGCGCGCTGGCCTGCGACTTCTGCGCCACCGGCCGGCTGGGCGGGATTCGCAGCCTCGAGACCTGGGAGATCCTCGAGCAGGTGCGGGTCGTGGCCGGGGAGGCCGATCATCCGGTGCGCGGCGTGGTGTTCCAGGGGATGGGCGAGCCGCTGCTCAACTACCAGAACGTCACCCGAGCCGCGCGGGTGCTGTCGAATCCCGCCGGACCGGCCATCGCGGCCAAGGCGATCACGATCTCCACCGCCGGCGTGGTGCCCGCCATCCGGCGCTACCTCGACGAGCGGCAGCCGTACCGCCTGATCTTCTCGCTGGGGGCGCCCACCAGCGAAGAGCGGCTGCCCCTGATGCCCATCGAGAAGCGGTGGCCCCTGGCCGAGTTGATGACCGCCATCCGCGCCTACGTCGAGGGGACGGGCACGCGCGCCACCATCGCCTACGTGGCGATCGGCGGCGTGAACACGACGCCGGAGCATGCCCGCCAGCTGGCCGTCTTGCTGGCCGACCTGAAAGTCAAGCTGAACCTCATCGACGTCAACGATGAAACGGGCCGCTACCGCCCCCCCACCGCGGACGAGTGGCGCGCGTTTCGTGACGCGCTCGCCCACAGCTGGGGAGGCCCCGTGGTCCGCCGTTATTCGGGGGGAGGCGAGATCGGGGCGGCCTGCGGGACGCTCTCCGCCAGCCGCCGGGGCGGGGCGCCCCTCGACGGGCCCGAGCCGCTGGACGGACTTGGCGAGCTGCGGCTACCGATTTTGCCTTGACCACGTCGCGTCGGGTTTGCAAAGGTGTGGAAATCACGAATACTGATTCCCGAGTTGGTTGGCTTACGTCGTTTCTGCCATCAACCCCCCGGAGGTTCGGCATGCGTTCCAGATTCTCCCGTCTCGTGCCCGTGGCGTGCTTCGGTCTCGGCACCTTGTTCCTGTCCCTGACCGCCGCGCCCGCTTTCGCCCAGAAGAACAAGAAGCCGGCGGCCGCCGCAGAGGCCGGCAATGGCTCGATCGAGAAGCAGTCGGCGTGGGAGCAGAAGGTGATGGGGCAGGACGGGGAGAAGGAGGCCGATCGCAAGAAGATCGCCGCCGCCCAGAAGATGGCCGCGGAGGCCAAGAAGAACCCTCCGCCCGAGCCGGTCGTGCACCACAAGGATCCCAGCAAGGAAGGCGTGAACGCCAAGCGGGAGAGCGCCATCGGCCTTCCCATCGAGTCGGAGGAAGCGGAGAAGACCGCCTCCCGGAAGACGGTGGCGAAGAAGGCGGCCCCGGCGTCCAGCGCCCCGGCGAATGACGAGCTCGGTGCCCTGGTGGCCGCCAGCCTGGCCAGCGACAGGAAGGCCGAGGAGGCCGACAAGAGCGCGTCGAGCAACGGCAAGGCGCACGCGACCGCCAAGGGCAAGAAGGGCAAGGCGACCTCCGCCAAGGCCGACCCGGCGCCGAGCTCGCTCGACCGGATGTTCGCGGGCGGCAAGTAGCGGCCCGCCGCGCCCATCTGGCGCGGCAGCGGGCCGCGCCTTCACCACCGTGACCGGGCCGCTGCCAGCGCGGCGCGATTGAGGCGAACGAACGGCCGGAGGACGGCCCGGGTGACCTCGCGTGCCGTCTCGGAGCGTGCGATCAGCGCCGCCAGCGGCGGGGCCGTGTCCCGGTAGATCAGCGCCGCCAGCCTGACGGCGCCCGAGCGCGCGGCGGCCCAGTCGCGCTCGCGCCGGAGCAGCGCCACGTCTGGATGCAGCGGCGATCCGTACGCGGCCGTGGCGACCACGCATCCCGACAGCTTCTTGTAGACCGCCGGAGCCGTGGTGACCCGGCTGAACGTCGGCGCGGACCAGCCGCAGGTGCCGCGCGCGCGCAGGCTGATGGCGTACGCGCTGGCGGGCGAGAGCACGGGCAGGGTGACCGTCGTGACCGTCCCTGGCGCGTCCACGGCGGGCGGCGGTGCGGGCGTCCAGTGAAGGAACGTGCTGTCGTCCACCGCCTGCAGGAACGACGCGGTGACGGGTGTGTACCGAAGCTCGTACGCGGTCACGGGTCCGCCCCCGCTGTCCGCCACCTGTCGGAACGAAAAGGTGGGGGTGGTGGCGTCCTGGGCCTTCAGGGGCGCGTCGATCGCCGGCTGCGGCGGCGGCCCCAGTTGCGTGCAGTCGACGGCGGCGCAGGGCAGCTCGACGAGATGGACGCGGCCCACGCCGCCGGGGCCGTCCGTCGCGCGCAGCCGGCCCGCGCCGCTGCCGGGCGCGTCGGCGATCGTGGCGTCCAGCGGCGCCAGGGTGCCGGTGGCGCCGGTCCAGTCTCCGTACCCCGACGGCGCGCTGACCGCGGTGGGCGGCACGGGCGCCGCCAGCGAGAACGGCAGCCGGAACACGACAGACGGTTGCCCCACGTTTCCGTCCAGGCCATAGCCGCCGTAGTAGGTCGTCTCGAAGGCGCTGAGATAGGACGCGTGCGTGAACGAGGCGTCGCCGTCGAACTCCTTGCTGACCTCGATCATCAGCGCGTAATCGCCCGGGGGCAGATCTTGGGGGACCCGCCAGGTGGCCGCGAACGGCTGGTCGTAGGGCGGCGTGGCCGCCGCCACCGTGTCCAGATCGTTGACGAGGCCGAACATGCGCGCGTCCCCGTAGTCGCAGCTGGTGCCGTCGCTGCTGACCAGCGGCACGCACAGGTCGTCCCAGTTCAACAGATCTCCCCGGGGCGGGTAGAACGACCGGGGCATCGTGTCGTCGAACAGCCCCTTGGCGCTGCGAAAGTTGCCGCTGGCGCAGGTGACCGCGTCCACGATCTCGGACGCCATCATGGGCCGGCAGAAATGCGGCTCGGGCGAGGACACGGCGGCGTGATCGCCGATGGCGTCATCGTAGCCGTCGTCCATGACCAGCGCCCGGTACTGGACGCCGCGGCGATGCGCCCACACCGGCAACGCCATGGGCCGCCGGCCGTACGGGAACCGGGGCCCCGACCGGAAGTCCCAGCGGCCGGGCCGGTTGCCGATCCCATACAGCGCCACCGCGTTCGTGACCAGGATCGTCTCGACGAAGGTCGACCCGTCCGCGCTCTCCACCCAGGCGGCCACCTGGGGACCGAAGTCGGGTCGGCTGGGCTCGAAGCGGCACCGCGCCGAGGTGGCGTCGCGGACCAGGCAGTCTGGCTCGAAGGAGACCTGCAACAGCCGGCAGCTGTCCGCGGCCGCTGAACGCGTCCCTCCGATCGACAGGGCGCTGGCCAGCGAGACCGCGGCGACGCCGCTGGCCCGTGCCAGCTTCATTCGGAGGTGGTTCCTGTCGTGGCGGCGCCACGAAGCGGAACAGCCTGATCGGTGGCGGCGATTGTCTCCTTCGAGGGCGGGGCGGCTCCGTTCGCGTTGCCCGCAGAGGCTGCCGGTAACCGGATGGTCACCCGCGTTCCCGGGGCGCTGCCGGGCCCGCCGGCCGGGCCGATCTCGCAGGTGCCGCCCAGGGTGTGCACCACGCGCTCGACGATGGCCAGGCCCAGTCCCTGGCCGGGCACCTCGCGGGCGTTGTAGCCGCGATAGTACGGCTCGAAGACATGACGGGCGGCCTCGGGCTCCAGACCCATGCCGTTGTCCTCGACGATCAACGCCACCTGGCCGCCGGGATTGTCCCGGTTGGACCGGCGCTCGGTGCGAATGGTGATCTGCAGCGGGCGATCGCGCGCCCGAAACTTCGCGGCGTTGCCCAGCAGGTTGCGCACGATCTGCTCCAGCACGCTGGGGCCGCAGGCAATCCTGTCGTCGCCGACCTCGGTCACCACATGGGCGCCTTGCAGCTCGCTCTTCATCTCGTCGAGCACGCGGGCCACCACGGCGGCCGGTTCGGCCAGGCCCGGTGTGGTTCGGCCGGCCCGTGACAGCTCCAGCATGTCGTCGATGACCCGCGACATCTTCGTCACCGCCAGGCCGATGCGCCCTGCCATCTCCCGGGCCGGCTCGGGCAGGGCGTGGTCGAGCGCAAGCAGGTCGGCGTAACCGCGGATGGGATTCAGGGGCACGCGGAGATCGTGGGCAGCGCGGCCGGCGAAGGCGTCCAGCTCGCGGTTGCGCTCCTCGATCAGGGCGACGTGATCGGCGACCAGCTGCTGCTGCCTTCGCAGCAGGCGCACCGTCAGCACCGCGATCAAGGCGGCCAGGACGAACGCCAGGCCGCCCACGAACAGGTCGACCAGGATGGCCCGGCCATGGATGCGGCGGATGGCCGCCGCCTGTTCGTGCGAGGCGGTGCGGTTGATGCGCACCAGGCGATCGAGCGAACGTTCGATGTCCAGCCGCAGGGCCGGATCCCAGCGGCCATGATCGGGGCTGGATTCGAAGCGCAGCAGGGCCGCCCGGAAGCGGCTCCACTCCTCCCGCTCGCCGGGCGACGTGACGGTGGGATCGTAGGCCTGCACGTCCGCCTCGATCCTGGCCAGCGCGGAGGCGACCTCGGCGCTGGCCAGCTCGCCGTGCGCCAGACGGTCGGTCTGGCTGCGCAGGTCATCGACCAGCTCGATGGAGCGCTGGGAGTTTCCCACGATCTCAGCGGTGTGACTGGCGGCACCCCGCGCCACCAGGATGTCGGCGCCCACCATGGCCAGCAGCAGCAGCGCGATCAGGCCCAGCGCCGCGAACACCGGCCAGGTGGACGGCGCCGCCTTCGATGCCGCCGTCATGCCGGTGCCCGCCGCCCCAGGGCGCGGGGTGCCGCCGCCGGGACCTCGTGGTATCTGGAAGGACGATGGCCGCCCGGGCCCGGATCCTGATCGCGGAAGACGACGAGCTGACCTTGGAGCTGCTGGCGACCGTGCTTCGCGCGGCCAGCCACGACGTGACGGCGGTCCCGGATGGACAGGCAGCGCTGGCCGAGCTGCGCAAGGGGGCCTTCGATCTGGTGCTGACCGACGTACAGTTGCCCGGCGCCAGCGGCCTGGAATTGCTGGACGCCGTGACCGAGGATGCGCCGGAGACGCCGGTCATCTTGATCACCGCCTACGCCGATCCGGGCGCCGCCATGGACGCCATCGCGCGCGGCGCCGCCGACTACCTGGCCAAACCCGTCGACGTGGTCGCCCTGCGCACCACGGTGGCGCGCACGCTGGAGCGGCGCCGGCTGGCCGGTGAGAACCGGCAGCTGCGCACGGTCGCCATCCAGCAGCGGGCGCTGATCGGCACCAGCCCGCCCATGCTGGAGCTTTACAAGCAGATCGCGCAGATCGCGCCCACCGACACCACCGTGTTGATCACCGGCGAGAGCGGCTCGGGCAAGGAGCTGGTGGCGCGGATGCTGCACCAGCGCAGCCGCCGGGCCGCGCGCCCGTTCGTGGCGGTCAACTGCGCGGCGCTGTCGGAAGGCGTGCTGGAGAGCGAGCTGTTCGGCCACGAGCGGGGCGCGTTCACGGGCGCGCACACCCTGCGGCGCGGACTGTTCGAGACGGCCGAGGGCGGAACGGTTTTCCTGGACGAGGTGGGCGACATCCCCGCGCGCATGCAGGCCGTGTTGCTGCGCGTGCTGCAGGAGGGGGAGATCCGCCGGGTGGGCGGCTCCGAGCCGGTGCCGGTCGACGTGCGCGTGGTGTCCGCCACCAACCGGGACCTCTCCATCGACGTGGCGGAGGACCGCATGCGGTCGGATCTGTACTACCGCCTGAACGTGGTCAGCCTGCGCATCCCGCCGCTGCGCGAGCGCGGCGAGGACATCGTCGCGCTGTCTCACCACCTGGTGGCGTGGCATGCGGCCCGGATCGGGAAGCCGATCCCCGAGATCAGCGGGGAAACGCTGCGGCTCATTCGCCGTCACGCCTGGCCAGGCAACGTGCGCGAGCTGGAGAACGCGCTGGCCCGAGCGGTCGCCATGTCGTCCCACGGGGTGATCTTGCCCGACGATCTGCCGTTGGCCATCACCGGACATGCGGAGTCCTCGCCCGCCACGCTGGACCATGATTGGCCCAAGCTGGAGGAGCTGGAGCGTCGCTACATCGATCGCGTGCTCGAACGTTGCGGCGGAAACAAGACAGACGCCGCCAACATCCTGGGTGTCGACCGGCGCACCTTGCAGCGGCTGTTCGCGCGCAAGGCCGAGCCGTCGTCGTGATGCCCGCCACGTCGGTGGACAGGGGGCGCCACCCTTGCCGTCGAGATCGAGGAGGTGCACGGACCAACCGCCGGTGCATCGGCCACGCCAGCCAGACGAGCAGGCCGGGCGGCGCCGTGCCCCGGTAGCGGCGGCAAACTGACGCGCCTTGTGATCGCCGGCGCGGCAATACGCCGCGGCTGCTGGGGGCACCGCGACCGGACACCGCCGTGCCACGCCCGCTATTCGCGGGCGCGCCTGTTGCACTGGCGCCCGCTTCCATGCTCGACCGTCTGATCGACTTCGCCGTGCACAAGCGCGCCTTCGCGCTGGTGCTGTCCGTGGCCTTCGCCGCCTTCGGCATCGCCACCTTCAGGCGGCTGAAGATCGAGGCCTTCCCCGATGTCACGAACGTTCAGGTGATGGTGATCTCGCTGTTCCCCGGCCAGGCCGCCGAGGAGGTCGAGCGGAAGGTCACCATCCCGGTCGAGCGCGCGCTGACGGGGACGCCGCGCACCCTGATCGAGCGCTCGATCACGTCGTTCGGGCTGTCGCAGGTGATCCTGACGTTCGAGGACGACGTCGACATCTACTGGGCGCGCCAGCAGGTGGCCGAGCGGCTGCCCGACGCCGAGGTTCCGGCGGGCGTGCAGCCCGCGCTGGGGCCCAACGACACGCCGGTCGGGCAGATCTACCAGTACACCGTGGAGAGCGATCACCACACCCCCAGCGAGCTGCGGGGCTGGCAAGAGTGGGTGATCGAGAAGCGCTTGATGCGCGTGCCCGGCGTGGCCGACGTGGTCAGCTTCGGCGGCTTCATCAAGGAGTATCACGTCATCGCCGACCCGGCGAAGCTGCGGAACACGGGGCTGGCGCTGAAGGACCTGATCGACGCCATCGACCAGTCCAATGGCTCGACCTCGGGCGGTTACGTCCCCCATGGCGAGGCGGAGTTCGTGGTGCGGGCGCGCGGCTACCTGAAGACGCCCCGGGACATCGAGGACATCGTGGTGAAGGCGACCGACGGGACGCCCATCCTGATCAGGAACGTCGCCCAGGTCGTGGAAGGCTACACGCCGCCCCGGGGGGCGGTGGCGCGGGGCGCCGCCATCGATTCGGTGGACGGCACGGTGCTGCTGCGCCGGGGGGAGAACCCGAAGGACGTCCTCAACGGCGTGAACGCGGAGATCGCGCTCATCAACCGGGACATCCTGCCCAAGGGGATGAAGATCGTGCCGTTCTACGACCGGACCAGGCTGGTCGACACCACGCTGCACACGGTGTCGCACAACATGCTGGAGGGCGCGGCGCTGGTGACGCTGGTGCTGTACCTGTTCCTGCGCGCCTTCAGCGGGGCCGCGGCGGTGGCCGTGACGATGCCGCTGGCGCTGCTGACCGCCTTCGTGGGCCTGTACTACGTGGGTGTCCCCGCCAACCTGCTGTCGATGGGCGCCATCGACTTCGGCATCCTGCTGGACGGGGCGGTCATCCTGGTCGAGAACGTGTACCGCCACCTGGGCGAGGAGCGTCCGCCGCCCGAGCGCGTGCCGCACGTGGTGGCCCACGCCGCCAAGGAGGTGGTCAGGCCCACGCTGTTCTCGATGTCGATCATCGGCGCCGCCATGATGCCCATCTTCACGCTGGAGCGCGTGGAGGGCCGCATCTTCCGTCCGGTGGCGCTGACGTACGCGTTCGCGCTGGGGGGCGCGCTGCTGTTCACCATGCTGTGCGTGCCGGCGCTGACGACGGTGCTGCTGAAGAATCGCCCCGTCGCCGAGAAGGACCCCGAGTTCCTGGTGTGGCTGCGCAAGCACTACCTGACGGGCCTGCGGGTGGCGCTGAACTATCCCATCAGGACACGGCTGCTGGGGTTCCTGGTGCTGGCGGCCGCCATCGCCCTGATCCCGCGCCTGGGGACCGAGTTCCTGCCCCAGATGAACGAGGGAGACATCCACATCACCGTGACCGAGCCCAGCGCCATCGGTCTGGATCGCGGGGCCGACGTGCTGCGCGCCACGCGCCTGGCCCTGCTGAAGTTTCCGGAGGTGCGGGACGTGCTGACCGAGCAGGGGCACCCGGAGGACGGCACCGACGACGAGGCCCCGAACCAGGCCGAGACGTTCGTGATGATGAAGCCGGAGAGCGAGTGGCACACCGGCCGCAGCAAGGAGCAGGTGGTCGAGGCCATGCGCGCCGAGCTCGAGAAGCGGCCGGGCGTGCAGTACAACTTCAGCCAGCCCATCAAGGACCGGGTCGAAGAATCGATCTCGGGCATCCGCGGCCAGATCGTCGTGAAGATCTACGGCGAGGATCTGAACCTGATGCACGAGCGGCTGGAGGAGGTGCGGCGCATCCTGAACGCCACCCGCGGCTCGCGCGACGTGGAGATCTACCGCGCCGGCACCGCCCAGCACGTGGTCGCCGACATCAACCGCCAGACCATCGCCCGCTACGGCATGCAGGTGCGCGACGTGGAGGACGTGGTGGAGGCCAGCCTGGCCGGCAAGGTCGCCACCGAGATGTGGGAGGGCGAACGGCGGGTGGGGGTACGCGTGAAGCTGCCCTCGATCGCGGAGGGCGACGCGGCGGCGGTGGGGCGGCTGGAGATTCCGCTGGGCGGGGCGGGGCAGGCGCGGCTGCCGCTGGCGGCGCTGGCCGACGTGCACATGGACGTGGGGCGCACCCAGATCAACCGCGAGCAAGGGGGGCGCTTCCTGGCCATCAAGTGCAACATCGAGGGGCGCGACATGGGGTCGTTCGTCGACGAGGCGCAGAGCCGGGTGGCGCGCGAGGTGAAGCTGCCGCCTGGCTACTTCTTGACCTGGGGCGGGGAGTTCGAGAATCAGCGCCGCGCCATGAAGCGCCTGGAGATCATCGTGCCGGTCTCCATCCTGGTGATCTTCGTGCTGCTGTACCTGACCTTCCGGGCCGTGCTGCCGGCGGTGGTGGTGCTGCTGGACGTGCCGTTCGCGACGGTGGGCGGCGTGTTCGCCCTGTACCTGACGCACACGGAGCTGTCCGTGTCGGCGGCGGTCGGGTTCATCACGCTGTTCGGCGTGGCGGTGATGGACGGCGTGCTGCTGATCCTGTACGTGCGGCAGGCCAGCGCGCACACCCCCGACAGTCAGGACGCCATCGTGGAGGCGGTGTCACACCGGCTGCGGCCGGTGTTGATGACGGCCTTGCTGGCGTCGCTGGGGTTGCTGCCGGCGGCGATGTCGCACGCGATCGGCTCGGACACGCAGCGCCCATTCGCCATCGTCATCATCGGGGGGCTGATCTCGTCGACGTTGCTGACGATGCTGCTGCTGCCGACCCTGTATGAGCTGGCGGATCGGTGGTTCGGAGAAGGCCGCAAGCGGCGCCGTCTCCGGGAGAAGGGCATGACGACCGCGCCCCGGTGAGGCGCCCGACCGGGGGGCTTCACATCCGGCGGACGCTCCTTGCCTCCACAGGAGGCAAGGATACCGGGAGAATCAGGGCGACCTTCCCTGACCTCCCCGCGTGCGGGGAGAAGGGAAGGATGAGGGGCCGGCGACGGGTGCCAACGCGCGGTCGCGGACGCGCTCAGCGGCGGCGGGGGCGGGCTCGCTCGCAGACCAGGTCGCGGTCGCCCAGCTGCTTGCCGGTGAGGGCGGCGCAGATGCGGTCGGCGTCTTCGGTGGCCACGTTCAGATAGGTGTGGGTGTTCATGACGTCGATGGAGGGGACCTCCTCGACGTTGGCGAAGTCGCGGAGGACGCCGCGGATCTGGTCGACCCCGGCGCCGTCTTTGCGGCCCAGGTTCAGGTAGAGGCGGGCCGTGCCGTCCGGGGCCTCGTCGCTGACGGCGCCGACGGACGCGGGCGGCGTCAGGACGGTGCTGCCGGCCTGTTCGGTGATCGGCTCGACCGTGCCGCCTTCGGCGCTGGGGCCCTCGGCGGCAACCGGAGCGGTACCGGCGGCCCGCTGGGCGCGCTCCTCGCCCCACACCTCCCAGAACTCCTTGTCGGCCTCCGGGCTGCGGGCCGCGGGCGTGGTGGCGGGGCGATCGCCGTCGGTGCGCTCGGGGCGGCGGCCGCGGCGGGCGCCGTCGTCTCGCTCGCCGCGCGGGCGGTCCCGACCGGCGGTGAAGGTGCTGCCCTCGCGGCGGGGGCGATCGTCGCGCGGGCCGCGCTCGGGGCGGCCCGGGCGATCGCTGCGATCGCTACGCTCGTAGCGGGGGCGATCCGTCCGCTCGGGGCGATCACTTCGCTCGGGACGGGCCTCGCGCGGCTGCGCGGCGCGAGGGGCCGCGACCACCGGGGGCGGCGGGGGAACGGGCGCGGCCGGCATGTTCTCCATGGAGGCGAAGGAACGAGCCAGCAGCGACGCCACCAGCGCCTCGCCGTCGATGGCGCCCATCAGGCGGCGCGCCAGCGAGCGCCACTCGTTGTTCGGCTCGCCGGTCACCTTCAGCGCCTGCCGCAGCTGAAGCACGCGCTCGCCTTCGCGGTGGGACCGGATCTCGGCCTCGGAGGGGAGCGCCCGCTCCTCGGGCTTAATCTTGTAGAGCAGCTTCAGGTAATAGAAGGGCCCCACCTCGGTCGGGCCGATCAGCGAGATGGCCGTGCCGTGCTTGCCGGCGCGGCCCGTGCGGCCCGTGCGGTGGATGTAGACCTCGGGCGAGTCCGGGAACGTGTAGTTGAACACGTGGCTCAGCCCCTCGATGTCGATGCCGCGCGCCGCGACGTCGGTCGCCACCAGGAAGCGCACCTGACCGGCGCGCGTCTTCGCCATCACCCGCTCGCGGTCGCTCTGCCCCAGATCCGACGAGATGGCCTCGGCCTCGAACCCCTGCTTGCGCAGGAACTCGGCCACGCGGCCGGTCTCCTCGCGCGTGTTGCAGAAGATGATGGCCGTCTTGGGGTCCTCGAAGTTCAGGATGCGCAGCAGCTCCTGCTCGCGGTTCGCGCCGGGGATCGAGTAGTACACGTGCCGGATCTCGTGGACCCCCACGAAGTCGGCCGACAGCTTCAGGAACTCCGGCGCGCGCAGGAAGCGGCGGGAAAGCCGCTGGATGCCCTCGGGCACGGTGGCGGAGAACAGCAGCGTCTGCCGCGACGTCGGGGTCTGCTCCAGGATGTGCTCGATGTCTTCCTGGAAGCCCATCGACAGCATCTCGTCGCACTCGTCCAGGACGGCGCAGCGCACGCGGTCGAAGTTGATGCTGCCGCGCCGCAGGTGATCCAGGATGCGGCCCGGCGTTCCGCAGACGATCTGGGCACCGGCGCGCAGGACCTCGACCTGGCGGCCCATGGGGGCGCCGCCGTAGATGGGCGCCACCGTGATGGGCAGATGCGCCGTGATGCGCGCCAGCTCGGACGCCACCTGCAGCGCCAGCTCACGCGTGGGCAGCAGCACCAGCGCCTGCACCGCCTTGATTGACGGATCGACGACGTCGTTCGCGAAGGGGATGCCGAATGCGGCCGTCTTTCCCGAGCCGGTGCGGGACTGGACCATCAGGTCCTTGCCCCGGCGCACCGCCGGGATGGTGGCCGCCTGCACGTCCATGGCCCGCTGGAAGCCCATCTCCTCGACGGCCTTCAGCACCTCGGGCTTCAGGCCCAGGTCGGCGAACAGCATGCCAGCCGGCTTGTCGGCCGGCGGCGGCGTGAAGGGCGAGGCGGGAAAGGGCGCCGCGGCATCCAGCAGGCCAGCGGTCGCGGCCGGGGCGGCGCCCGCATCAGAAGGGGCAGAGGAATCGGCCGAGCCGACGGGAACATTGGGATCGTTCATGAATCAGTCTCCTTGGTCGGCATGCCCGGCCAGCCGCGCGCCGATTCGCTCGACGCGTGCGCGCAGTCGATCGAGCCGGGGCGCCAGATCTTTTCCGAATGTTTGAATCTCTCTCGTGTAGCTCGCCTCGGTCTCCCGAAGCTCGTCGTGCAGGACGGCCATCTCTTCCCAGTCTTTTTCGCCGTGGTGGCTCTCGAAGCGGCAGCGCCGGCCGACCGCCTTCCACTGGCCGCGCCAGTAGCTGCCGGCGTCTGCCCACCGTTGCACCTCGTCGCTGTCGTAATGGCCCAGCAGCGTGTGCGAATTCTCCAGGTACTTCTGCAGGCCCTCCACGACGTCAGACAGCTCGTCGTAGCAGCTGGCGGCATCGGCGCGCGTGGGGTTCGTGCCCACCGGCGTCCCCAGCGGCACGGCGTGTTGCCGGCGGTACAGCGTCACGCCCACGGACACCAGCAGATAGCCGCTGCCCACGAAGACGAAGATCAGAATGAACCACGAGACGAACCGCCGGTAGCGGCGGAATTCTCCTGGAGAGCCGGTTGGTTCGTTGGACACGGGATTGGTTTGGTCACTTTCCACGCACGGAGCGCCGCGCTTGGAAGTGCCGGGTCGTCGGAGCGCCGACGCCGCGTGGAACCCTATGAGGCGTGGTTGTCGCTGTCAATCTCCGCGTTTCCGCGGTTCCGGGTCTCCACGCAGGATCACCCGCGGCGGATCTCGAACAGCGCTTCGTGCGTCTGCTGGGGCGCGACCCATAGCGCCTCGCCCCGGTTGACGGCGTCCGAGGGGCGGGACCACGGCTCGACGCAGACGAAGTCGCGCCCGGGCAGCGTCCACACCGTGACGATCGCCTGCGTGGGGTCGAGCCCCAGCGAAAGGGGCGGTCGGCCCGGGCGCTCCAACCCCACGGTGGCGCCGCTGTGGTCGAGGATCTGGAGGTCGACCTCGCCCCCGGCCAGGTCGATGGGCAGGGTCAGGGGCAAGACGGCGCCGCTGCGGGTGTCCCGCGCCCTGGTGCCGTTGGTCACCACGTGCGCGCCGCTCTTCTGCCCGCTCTCCACGAAGAAGTAGGGGTGAAGGCCGGGGTGAATGGGCATGGGCCGATGACCGTGGTTCGAGAAGCGCTGGTGGATGGCCAGCGCGCCTCCGCTCAGGCGGTACTGGAAGGTGACCTGGAACCGAAACGGCCACTGGGCCAGGGTGGCGTCGGTGGCATCCAGGGTCACGGACAGGCTGGCCGCGCCCGCGGTGTCGATGCCGCTCACCCGCCAGGGCATCCGGCGCGCGAACCCGTGCTGCGACATCGACACGCGCTGGTCCTCGACGGGGAAGCTGTCGTCGGCCAGGCGTCCGGCGATGGGGAACAGGATGGGGATGCCGCCCCGTACGTTCTGGGCGTGGTCCCGCAGGGTGGCCCGATCCAGGTACAGCAGTTGATCGTCGCCGATGCGGAACTCGGTGACCATGCCCCCGCGCAGGGGCGCGATCAGCACCTCGGCGTCGCTTTGCCGGTCGACCAGCCGGTGCGTCTCGACCAGATCGCGCGTCTCCAGGACCGCGTAGCGAGTCTCGGTCGCATCGGACGCCATGTCGCCAGCATATACCGACTTCCTCGGGCAGGACGCGCCGAATGCGTCAGCGGCCGGGGCCGCTTCCGCCGGGGATCGGATGCAGCAGCGAGGCCAGGCGCTGGGCGCCTTGCACCAGACGGGCCCCCGGACGGCTGATGATGGCGTCCTCGATGGCGAACACCCGATGGTCCCGCACGGCGGGCAGCGAGGGCCAGCGCGCCCAGTACGCGACGGCAGCGGCGTCGCCGGTGCCGCTGGCGGTGTGGCTGGGCAGGATGATGACGTCGGGGGCCGCCGCCAGCACCCTCTCCAGCGGGAAGGTGGTGTACCCGCGGACGTCGGCGGCCACATTCTGCCCGCCGGCGACCTCGATCAGATCGTGCGTGAAGGTCTCGCGACCGGCGACGTACAGCGGCTCGGGCCAGACCACCACCAGCACGCGCGGGCGCGGCCGTCCCGCCACGCGGGCGCGCACCGCCGCCAGGCCGTCTTGCAGGGTTTTCAGCTGCGCCGCCGCCTCCACGGCGTGTCCCGTCAGCGCGCCCAGATCCCGCATCGTTCGCGGCATGTCGGCGATCGCCGGCGTCTCCGTGATGAAGGAAGGAACGCCCAGGCGCTCCAGCGCGTCGGCCGTCTCGCGGCGATTCGCGCTCCGCGACAGCAGCACCAGGTCGGGCGCCAGGCCGACGATCTTCTCCAGCGACGGCTCGTAGTCGGACCCCACGCTGGGAAGGTGTTCCACGCGACCGGCAGGCTGGTCGCTGTACCGATCGATCCCCACCACCTGGTCGCCGGCGCCGATGCCGAACAGCAACTCGGTCACGTTGGGCGCCAGCGAGACCACCCGGCGCGTCGGTCGGGCGCGCGGGGTGACGGCGCGCCCCACCTCGTCGGTGAACGCAGCGCCGGACGTTCCACCGCTGCGCCGGATGCGGCCGCACGCGCCGTCCCCGAAGGACGGCAAAGCCGCCAGGGCCAGCGCTAGAACAAGCGTTCGCCGCGACGTTGCCACAGCAGCACCAGGAAGAAGGGTCCACCCAGCAACGCCGTCAGCACGCTGACCGGCGGCTCCGCGCCCAGCGGCACGAACGCCAGCCGGGTCAGCGTGTCGCACAGCGAGAGGAACAGCGCGCCCCCCAGCGCACTGGCGGGAATCAGCACGCGGTGATCGGTGCCGACCAGCAGGCGCAGCACGTGCGGCACGATGATGGCGACGAACCCGATGGGCCCCGCCACCGCCACGCCCGCCGCCGTCAGGAACGAGGCCGTCACCAGCAACAGCTTGCGCGTGCGGGCCACGTCGACGCCCACCGAGTGCGCGCCCTCGTCACCCAGCACCAGCGCGTTCAGCTGCGGCGCCAGCAGCTGCAGCGCCGCCACGCCCGTCAGGACGGCGGCCGCCGTCAGCGCCAGCCGTGACCAGGCCGGCGGGGACAGCGAGCCCATCAGCCACAGCAGGATCTCCGCCGTCGTCCCCAGGCGCGCCAGCGTGGCGATGGTGAGGATCAGCGCCCACGACAGCGCGTTCAGGACCACGCCGGCCAGCAGCGCGACGTACGGCACCAGCCGCCCGCGCACCAGCCCCAGCCGATAGACCAGCGCCATCGCCCCCAGCGCCCCCGCGAACGCGCACACCGCGACGGGCGTTCCCCCGACCAGCCCCAGGGCGATCGAGGTGGCCGCTCCGACTGACGCGCCGGACGAGACGCCGAGGACATAAGGATCGGCCAGGGGGTTGCGCACCAGCGTCTGGAACGCCACGCCCGCCGCGCCCAGCGACGCCCCCACCACCGCGCCCAGCAGCGCCCGCCCCAGGCGCGCGCGAAAGACGATGGCGTGCGCGGCGGTGTCGGGGCGCAGGGCGGCCGCCCAGTCGACCTGCTCGACCCCCGCGGCCGCCGCCAGCGCCAACGCCAGCACCAGGGCGCCCGCCAGCGCGGCCAGCACGGCCATCGCGCGAAGACGGGCAGGGGGAAGCGCCGACATGAGCGCGGCACCCTAACATGCCGCGCGCCGCCGCCGCGGACTACGGCAGCGCGGGCAGAACGGTCTGGAAGCTCCCCGTCGCGTCCGTCGTGACGAGGGCGAGGCTGACCGGCGGTTGGACCGCGCCGCAGTTGGCCTCCCGGCAGAACACCTCGAAGATCTCGACGCTGGCCATGGGGACGGGCGTCACGCCGTCGGGCGCATTCACGACGCCCATGGCGACGTTACCGGCGGGCAGGGAGATGTTGCGGACCATCGCCGCGGAGAGCGTCACGGCGTTGGCGCCGTCCAGGACCGTTCGCGGATAGGTGACCATTGAGGCGGGTGGCGGATCGACTTCGATGCGATAGGTGCCGGGATCCAGGTTCAGCAGGTAGTCTCCGCCAGGGCCGGCGTTCGCCGAGACGGCGGGGGGCGGCGTGGCGTTCGCCCCGCAATCAGTGACCCCGCTGATTTGGGTGGCCGTCACCTGCGCGTTCACGGCGGGAGCCGACATGGCGTCGCTGACGGTCCCACTCAGGTGGACCTTCTTGGTCAAGGTGAACGTGACGGGCGGTGGCGGATTTCCCGCCGCGTCCAGGTTCCAGGACAGGGCCGGAATGCACTCGGAAGCGTAGTCGAACATCCCATCTCGTCCCTGGATCATTACCTGGTACGAGACCTGTTGGGTGGGCGTGCCTGGAACGAGCGGCACGCTCGCGACGCCGCCGCTGTCCGAGGTCGTGGAGGATTGGAAATAAGCGCTGCCGCCGCCAGGGAGGGGGACGTTCATGGTGAATCGCACGGAGACACCGCTCTGGGGTTGGCCGTCTGCCAAAACCGTGAACGGGAAGGGTGACTGAGCCGTTGCCGGAATGAAAGCTGGCAAAACGAAGACCGTCGGCGTCGTCAGCCCGCTTAGCGACTTCAACGACACGGGGCCGGATACAAACTGGGGCAGGTCCACGATGGTGGTTGCGGGCTGGTTGCTCGATGCTGCGATGAGCGTCTTCGCAGGCGGAGTGAGCGTCAAGGTGATGGCGTCGTTCGCCGGGCGAACGGCGTTTTGCGGGATCAGCAAGGTGAACGTCCCATCGACCATCGTCGTCGACGTGTTGCTGATCTGCTGGCCTTGTCGGCCCTGGTACAGGGCGCGTGCCAGGTATCCGGAGAGGGGGACGTCCTGGTCGTCGACCAACTGGCCGTGAACGACGACCATCTCCTCGCTCGGCGGAAACGTGAATTCGATGGTCGGCTCGAGCATCGCGGTCAGGGTCAGGGGCGGCTGACTCTGCGCGTTCGTCCCCGGGGTGAAGAGAAAGCTCGCGGTCACCGTATCGATGCGGCTGCTCCCCACGCCGAACATGAACTGATTCATCGCCATTTCGGTGGTGATCTGCTGGTCCACCCGGCCGGGCAAGCGGCTGGGGATCGCCACCTGAACATGCGCGTCTTCCGAATACATCGCGGGGGTCGACGATGGGCCCACGATTCCGGAGACGAGCGTCGTCGCGTCCAGGGTCAAGGGGACCTTGTCCCCCAGAAAGACGACGTTCGGGCGTTCAGTCCGCGCCGCCAGAGAGTCGCTGGGAGGGAGAATGACGACGCCTAACGTTCGCCCGCTGACGATCGAGATACATTGGTTCTTCTGGCACACATATCCCGAGGCGCACTGTGCGTCTTCACTGCAGTGCCTGCTCGAGTCACAGCCGGCCGCCAGGGCAGATGCCGCGACCAACAGGATGAATCCCGGGGACAGGCCTCTCTTGAAAGGAGATCCCTCCAGTGCCTGCTTCAGTTGAGGCATCCGGCGATTCTCCAGCCGGTCATCGTCGACACCGGTCTGACCATCGAGTCAAAGTTGAAGGGCGTTTGGCTACGAGCCGTGACCGGATTTTGGGCGATGTCCTTCTCGGGGACGAAGCCTTGGTCCGACACGATGACGACCAGGTTGGGGTCGGCACCGCCCGCGAAGGCGTCGCATGCCAGGCTCTGCATCGAATTACCCGAGGGATTGCCGCCGCGGACCACATTCACGTCGGCTATGAGGTGACTCGCCTTCGTGGCGGGCGGATAATTTGCCACCCAACGCACGGTTAGTGTGTCGTTCAAGTTCGCATCCGCCACGACCGCCACGAATTGCTGTGGCGTGGTCCCTGACAAGGTCACCGTCTGTTCGTAAAACGGAGACCCGTCGGTCCCGCCGGGCGGCGACAGGAAATACGGTGGCTGCTGAATTTCGGCGGGGGGATCCTGAAACTCCGGGCCAACGGGCAAAACACAACCTCCGGAAAGCAGTAAGGCAAGAAGGACGGGGGAGAAAATGGTCCAGGACAGCAAGGCGCGAACCATCCGCCAGATTTCAGCAATCGCGCGCACTTGCATCGTTTGCCCTCCCGCCCGACCGGACATTTCTGTCGCGCGTCGTCCCAAAATCTGCGTCCCGGTGCGAATCAGACCTTCTCCTCCGGCACGGGGGACCGGTCCTCGTCGCCTCCGCCGCCCTCGTCCTTCTCCAGGTGCCGGAAGATGGTCCGCGGGTCGACGCCGAGGTCGCGCGCGGTCTTGGTCCGGTTGCCGTTGTTCAGCGCCAAGATCTCGTTGATGTACTCGCGCTGGAAGCGGTCCTTGGCGTCGGCCAGCGGCAGGATGGGGGGCAGGTCGTCCGGGGCCAGGTTCAGGTCCTCGGGCCCCAGCAGCGCCTTGTCCGCCAGCACCACCGCCTTCTTGATGCGGTTCTCGAGTTCCCGAATGTTGCCCGGCCAGTGGTGCCGCTTGATGGCCGCCACCGCCTGCGGGGTCAGCCCCCGCACCTGGTTGCCGTAGTCGGGGGCGTAGCGGCCCACCATGTAGCGCGCCAGCACCACGATGTCGTCGCCCCGGTCGCGCAGCGGCGGCAGATGAATCTGCACCACGTTCAGCCGGTAATAGAGATCCTCGCGGAAGCGCCCGGCCTTGATCTCGACCTCGAGATCTCGGTTCGTGGCCGCCAGCACCCGGATGTCGACCGGCTCGGCGTGCGTGTCGCCCACGCGCGTGACCACGCGCTCCTGCAGCGCCCGCAGCAGCTTCACCTGCAGCGCCAGCGGCATCTCGCCGATCTCGTCCAGGAACAGCGTGCCGCCGTTGGCGGCCTGGAAGCGCCCCGCCTTGTTCGCCACCGCCCCCGTGAAGGCGCCCCGCACGTGCCCGAACAGCTCGGACTCGAGCAAATTCTCGGGGATGGCGCCGCAGTTGATGGTGATGAAGGGGCCCTTGGCGCGCACCGACCGGTTGTGGATCTCGCGCGCGATCAGCTCCTTGCCGGTGCCCGTCTCGCCGGTGATCAGTACCGAGATGTCGGTGACCGCCACCTTCTGCACCTTGCGGAAGACGTCCTGCATGGGGGGCGACGACCCCAGGATCTCGCCGAAGCGCATCCGCTCGATCCGCTGCAGCAGCGTCTTGTTGTCCAGCTGCAGCTCGTTCACCAGCAGCGCGTTGCGGATCAGCAGGGCCGCCTGCGAGGCGAAGATGGTCAGCACCTCCAGGTGGGTCTCGTCGAACAGCTGGGCCACGTTGTCGTTGCCCACGTAGATGATGCCCAGCGTGTTGCCGCGCTCGAGCATGGGCACGCACAGCACCGACGTCAGCTTCAGGTTGACCACCGACAGCGAGTTCTTGAACTCGGCGTCGCTCAGCGCGTCCGAGATGATGAGGGGCGTCCTGCTCTTCATCACGCGCGCCAGGATCGAGTCCGACAGGTGACTGACGGCGTCGCTGATGGTCTCGCGGCGCAGGTTGCGCGCCACCTTCACCACAGGTTCCCCCGACTCGACCAGCACGATGAAGCCCTTGTCCGCGTTGGTCACCTGGATGACCACGTCCAGCAGCGTGTCCAGCAGGGCCGGCAGCTCGTACTTCTCCATCAGCTTCTGCGAGAACTCGAACAGCTTCTTGTACGAGTTCAGCTCGGCCAGGGTCTTGGCGGCCGTCTCGTCCGTCACCGGCTGGTCGTACAGCGAGAACTCCAGCTCGGTGATGCCCAGGCGGATGCGGTCCTCGTGGGCCAGCCGGTGCTTGTTCCGCTTGCGGCCGTTCACCCACAGCTCGGCGTCCCGCTCCGTCGTGTTGATGTTGAAGTCGCGGCCGTCGAAGTGGATGTAGGCGTGGCTCTCCGCCAGGCCGGGGTCGGGCAGCATGATGTCCGACTCCTCGCTGCGGCCCAGCGACGTGATCTTCTTGAAGATGTGATAGACCTTGACGCCCCTTCCGGGGAGCTGCATTCGCAAGGTAGCCATCTGGGGGCGGTTCCTCCGGTGTGTGGGGCGTGACTAGAAAGTCGTGACCAGCGCCGCGCCGGCGGCCTGAGGCGACAGGGACGGCAGCAGGTGCCAGGCGCTGGGGCTGGGGGCGGGCTCGTAAGTGTCGCCCAGCGGCACCTCCTCCTGGAAGTTCGCGATGGCGTCCACCATACCGGCGATGGCCACCCCGAAGAACAGCGCGCCGCTGACGACCTGGATGTCGGTCAGCGTGCGTGAGCCGTCCTCCCGGGAATGGTCGACGTCCATGGGCGGACAGCCCCCGATGGGGGCTATCGGCTGGCCTTTGCAGAGGCGAACGGGACGCCATCCATACGTGGCGAGATTGGCCATGAAGGTTCCTACCGAGGTGGCCGCCAGGGCCGCCTCCACGCCCAGGAACGCCCATCCCTTGCGCCGCTGCTGGTTCTGGAACTGGCCGGCGCCGAACGGCACGAAGTTGATCAAGTAGGAGCGGCGCTCGGTCCTCCGCACCAGCACCTGGCCGACGTGGCGGTTCAGCTCCTCCTCGCGCTTCTTCAGGCGGATGTCGATGTCGCCCAGTTGCGCCTGCTGCTCGCGCACGATGCCGTTGAAGAACTCGACCACCTTGGGGGGGTCCAGCAACGGGTCGAAGCGATAGTCGGGAGACAGCTCCAGTAGCTTGCGGAACTCGTCGCGCGCCTCCGTCTGCTTGTTCTCGAACAGGTACGACACGCCCAGCATGCGGTGCGCCTGCACGACGTCGGACTCCGATTCCAGCCGCAGGTCCGGGTACAGCAGCGGGTGGATGATGCTGACCGCGCGCTCGTACTCGCCGCGCAAGAAGGCGGTCCGCCCGCGGTCGAACTCCTGACTGGGCGTGCTCAGGTTCAACGTGGCCAGCAGCAGCGCCGCGGAGAGAAAGTTCATGGAGTGGGGGGACCGCCCGCGCCGTGCAGCGTGATGGCCGCGGTCTTGCGTTCGCCGGCGCGCACGGTCAGCTTCTCCACGGTCAGCCCGGTGCCCGAGGCGATCGAGAGCTCGACCTCCTTCTGGCCCTCGTCGTCGTCGCTGAAGGGGATGTTCGCCTCCTCGCCGGGCCGCAGCACCGTGCCCCGCTCGGGGCGGGCCGGGTCGCGCACCATGATCCGCTCGTTCGGATCGACGGGTGTCGTGGTGACGGTCAGGCGCGCCGGCTTCCACTTCAGCTTGCGGGCGATCACGTTCTCGGCGGGGACCCGCTTGTCGGGCCCGATCTCGACCCGCTCGACGAAGCAGCAGCCGGACGGGCTGCGGAACTCGATCACGTGCGAGGCGTTCCAGGAGACCGTCAGCGTGCGGTGGTCGGTGTCGTAGGCGAACTGCCGCTCGCCGTCCAGGTACACGTCGACGTTCTGGGGGGTGGGCCCCAGTGTGAAGGTTCGCGTCTCGACCGGCGCCGGCGCCGCCGCTGGCGGAGCGGGGGCCTCGGCGGGAGAGGCCCCGGCCGGCGTGCCCGTTTCGGGGTTGCGGCGGCCGATCGGCGTTCCCGGGGCGCGCTCGGGCGGGCGCACATGGATCAGGCGGGGATGCGTCTCGTCGATGGCGACCGGGCTCTCGCTCCCCGCAGCGGTGCCGGTCGCAGCGCCGGCGTGGTCCGGTGACCGTGGAGCGCCCGGCAGCGCGGCGGCCGATTGCGACGGGCCGCTGGGCATGGGCGGCCCCGACCCCGGACGGCCTCGGGGGGGCGTGGGCGTGGACTGGTGAACCATCAATTCGATGGCGGCCACGGCCATGCCCGTCAGGGCCGCCGCGCCCACGCCCATGCGGGCCAGGCGCCGGCGGCGTCCCCGATCTTCCCAGCGCCGCAGCGCCGCGGTCACGATGGGATCATGGGGCGCGTAGGCCAGCACGCGATTCCAGCACTCCATGGCGTGGGCAGCGTTGTGCTGCGACATGTGCTTCTCGGCGGTGGCCGTCAGCGCGGGCGTCATGCGGGCGGGCAGCGCCTTCTCGTAGGCCTCCGGATCGGCGAAGTACCCCGCCAGCTCCTCGCGCGAGGGGCCCAGCCCCGCGTCGGCCAGCTCCGCGTTCAGGTCGGCCTCCATGGCCGCCATGGTGTCGTAGCGGTCGTTCGGCTGCCGGGCCAGGGCGCGGGCGATGATGCGCGCCAGGCCGGCGCTGACCAGCGGGTTCAGCCCGCGGGGATCGGCGAAGCGCCCCTCGGTGATGCGCTTCAGCACCTCGTGCGGGTTCTTGCCCGAGAAGGGCAGGGCGCCCGTGGCCATCTGATAAAGCAGGATCCCCACCGAGAACACGTCGGTCCGGACGTCGAGGGGCTTGCCCTCGACCAGCTCGGGCGCCATGTACGCCGGCGATCCGAGCAGCTGCCCCGTCACCGTCATGCGCTCGAGGTCGATGACCTGGGCGATGCCGAAGTCCATCAGCTTCAGCATCCCGTCCTTCCGGATCATCACGTTCTCGGGCTTGATGTCGCGGTGGATGATGCCCACGCCGTGCGCGTGTTGCAGGGCCCCGGCCAGCTCGGCGGCGATCAGGGCCGCCACCTCGGGGTGCTGGATGGCGTGATCGGTCAGGAACTGCTTCAGCGTCTGACCGTCGATGAACTCGGTGACGATGTACGCCGCCTCGGCGTCGCCCCCCGAATAGTCGTAGATCTCCAGGATGTTGTCGTGGCGCAGCTTCGCCACCGCCTGGGCCTCGCGCTCCAGCCGCACCTTGGACTCGCGCTCGGACGACAGGTGGCGGTGCAGCACCTTGATGGCCACGTCCCGCTTCAGCGTGTCGTCCTTGGCCCGGTAAACGACCGCCATACCGCCCTGACCGACCTCTTCGAGGAGGCGGTATCGCGGGGGAATGGGGACTGTGGGTTCGGATATCACCATGACGCCGGCGTCATAGGGGAAACGAAACGGGTGGATATTACGCGGGGTTCCGGGGCAGGTTCAAGTTGGCCGGCGGACAGCCGTCCGGAAAGAAAAGTCGTATGGGATTTTCCGTCGCCGAAGTTGCTTATCAGGTGGCTTGCGCGTCGGCCACGATGGGGTGCGACAGAAAATAGGGAAGGGCTTCGGCCATCAAATCCAGCGAGGGGTCCAGCTGCTTGCCGATGCCTTCAGTGACGGCGATCGCGATGTTGACCGTGGTGAAGCTGGCGTTGGCGCGGATGCGATGGCGGCGCAGGATGCCGCACAGGTCGAACAGCACGGTGCCCAGCTGCACGTCCCCCAGCCGCTGGCCCCAGTAGCGCCCCACGAAGTCGATGATGGCGGCGCGGTAGCGCTCGAACGCCTCGGGATCGCGCGGCGTCCCCGCGTTGGACGACATGGCATACATCAGGTGCGCCATCTCGTCGCCGTCCCGCTTGGCCCAGGCCGCGAAGAACCGCGCGAACGCCTTGCGGTGCGGATCGTCCAGGATGCCCACCAGCCCCAGATCCAGCAGCGCGATCCGCTCTTCCGGGGTGATGAAGATGTTGCCCGGGTGCAGGTCGGCGTGCACGAAGCCGTCCTCGAACACCATCTTCAGCAACATCTGCAGGCCCAGCCGGGCGATCCGCTTCGCGTCCAGGCGCGTGCCCCGGATGGACAGAATCTTCGTGCCCTCGATGAAGCTCATCGTCAGCACCCGCGCGCTGCACAGCTCCTCGATCAACGTAGGGAAGACGAAGTCGCTGTGGCCCGCGAAGTTCGTGCGGAACCGGCGGTTGTTGCGGGCCTCGATGGTGAAGTCCAGCTGCGCGGCGATGGCGCCGCCGAACTCGTCCACCGCCTCGACGGGCGAGAAGTTGCGCAAGGCCGGGAAGATCTCCAGGAAGCGCGCCGCCGCGCGCATCACCGCCAGATCGAACTTGCACAGCTCGATCACCTTGGGCCGGCGGACCTTGATGGCGACCAGGCGCCCGTCGGGCAGGCGCGCCTTGTGCACCTGCGCCACCGAGGCCGAGGCGATGGGGACGGGGCTCAGCTCCGCGAACAGCGCGCTGACGGGCCGCCCGAAGTCCTCCTCGATGGTGCGGACCGCCGCCTCGAACGGGAAGGGGCCCACGTCGTCCTGCAGGTGCTCCAGCGCGTGGGTGATGTGCTCCGGCAGCAGATCGGGCCGGGTGCTCATGATCTGTCCCACCTTGACGAAGGTGGCGCCCAGCTCGCGGAAGGAATCGAGCACCACCTGCCCGAACCAGGCCTTGCGCCGCGGACGCCCGGCGAAGCCGACAACCAGCCCCAGCCAGCCGATCCACCAGCGCACCCCGTGCTTCAGCACGACGCCCGCGATCACGGCGGTCCGGCGCCACAATTCGCGACGCGAAATGGGCCCGGTGGGTGTGCGTCGGATACCCGGCTCCATCGCGGCAAAGTCTAACACCGCGGTCGCGATGTTGACGGCCGAGCGGGGGCACCTGACTATGGAAAGATGAGCACCGAGACGGATCGGACAGAGACGACCGCCGTCGAGGAGTGGTCCCGTAGGGTGGCGGCGACTCCGGGTTCGAGCGCGTTCCGGTTCAAGGAGGGGGGCACCTGGAGGTCGATGACCTGGGGCGAGGCCGACGTGATCGCCCGCGAGCTGGCGTCCGGGCTGGCCGCCGCGGGCATCGGCGCCGGCGACCGCGTCTGCCTGCTGTCGCAGAGCCGCGTCGAATGGATGCTGTGCGACGTGGCCATCCTGCTGCTGGGGGCCATCACGGTGCCCATCTACGCATCGAACACCGCCGAGCAGTGCGCGTTCATCGTGAAGGACTGCGGCGCGCGGATGGTCATCGTGGAAGACGCCGCCCAGCTGGAGAAGGTGCTGGGCCTGCGTGGTGAGGTCGCCCCCGGCCTGGCTGTCGTCTACATCGCCGGCGACGCCACCCTCGAACGGCCGGACGCCAGCGGGCGCACGCAGATCCGCATCGCCGACGTCCGGCCCGCCGGTGACGCGGGCGTTCGTTCGCTGGACGAGCTGCGGGAGCTGGGCAGGGCGCGTCCTCTGGGTCCGCAGGCCCTGGCCCAGCTGGCCGCCGCCACCCGGGTCGATGCCATGTTCACGATCATCTACACGTCGGGCACGACCGGCACGCCCAAGGGGGTGGTGCTGACCCACGGCAACATGACCTCCGGTGTGGCCAGCTCGTGCCGCGCCGTCGCGCTGACCCCTGACGACGCCCAGCTGATGTTCCTGCCCATGGCGCACGTGCTGGGCCGCCAGCTGGTGTGGGTGTGCGTCCACGCCGGCATCGTCACCTGGTTCGCCGAGTCGATCGGCAAGGTGAAGGACAACCTGCTGGAGGCCCGGCCCACCTACATGGCCGGCGTGCCGCGTGTCTTCGAGAAGTTCTACGCCGGGGTGCAGAGGGTGCTGGGCGAGGCCCGCGGCGTGAAGGGTGGCATCATGAAATGGGCGATGGGGGTGGGCAGGCGGGTCACGCAGGCGGTGGCCTCCGGCAGGCCGCTGGGCCCGGCGCTCTCGCTCTCGCGCTGGCTGGCCGATCGGCTGGTCTTCCGGAAGCTGCGCCGGTTGCTGGGCCTCGACCGCTGCCGGTTCCTGGTCTCCGGCGCCGCCCCGCTGACCGCCGAGATCGCCGAGTTCTTCTTCGGCGCGGGCATCCAGATCATCGAGGGCTACGGCCTGACGGAGACCTCGTCGGCGGTGTTCCTGAACCGACTGGACCGATTTCGCTTCGGCACGGTGGGGCCGCCCCTGGACATCGTCGACCTCAAGATCGCCGACGACGGCGAGATCTTGCTGCGCGGTCCCTCGATCTTCGGGAAGTACTACAACAACCCGGAGGCGACGGCCGAGGCCATCGATCCGGAGGGCTGGTTCCACACCGGCGACATCGGCCAGCTGGAGGACGGCTTCCTGCGCATCACGGACCGCAAGAAGGACCTGATCGTGACCGCCGGCGGCAAGAAGGTGGCGCCGCAGCCGATCGAGAACGCCATCAAGGCGCGCTCGCCCTGGGTGGGGCAGGCCGTCGTCTTCGGCGACAAGCGACCGTACTGCGTGGCGCTGCTGACGCCGTCGGAGGACGCCGTTCGCAAGTTCGGTCGCGACGGCAAGGTGACCGACCAGGCGGCCATGCGCGCCGAGATCGAGACCGCCATCCAGGCCCTGAACCGGGGCCTGGCCCCCTACGAGACCATCAAGGCCTTCGTGGTGTTGCCCGCCGATTTCACGGAGGCGGGCGGTGAGCTGACGCCCAGCATGAAGGTGAAACGCAAGGTCGTCATCGAAAAGTACCGCGCGGCCATCGAGGACCTGTACCGGAACGCCAAGCACGCGGACTGAGGAGGGCGGCGCGAGCCGGACCGCGGAAAGAAGCGGGGGCCGGTGCGCTGCCGACGAGGGCGGCGCACCGGCGGCCGCCGGCCGCGACGGACCGGAGACGGCGCCTCAGCGAGGCGGCAGCTTCAGCAGCTCTTGCAGCGACTGGGGACGCTCGGGATCGACGTCCTCCGCGGGCCGGTGCGGGGTTCGGGGTGTCTTCACCCGGCCGCCGTTCTTGGCGCCGGCCGCCTTCGGCGCCGGTTCATCCTCGTCGCCGCTGTCGGCGGGCGGCTCCGCCACCTTGGCGGGCAGCTTGGGCCGCTCGCCTGCGCTCGGACGGGAGGAGGCCGGCTTCGTCGCGGCTTGGTCCGCCGGCTTTTCGGGCGCTGACTTGCCGTCGCCGCTTCCCGCTGCCTTGGCCGTGGTCTCGGACTTGTTGTCGCCGGACTTGCTGGCGCCGGACTTGTTGTCGCCGGACTTGCTGGCGCCGGACTGACCGGGCGTCGTGTTGCCGGGATTGGTGTTGCCGGATTTGGTGTTGCCGGGCTGGGGGACGCCGCCTTCTTGCCGGACCTCCCCCTGCGGGGCACCCTTGGCCGGTGGCGGTTTCGTCCCCTCCGGCGGGACGGCCGGGGTCTTGGGCGCTTTCGGCTCGCTGGCCGGCGGCGTGGATTTCTTGTCTGCCTTGTCGGGCCGCGCTTCCTTGGCTTCCTGGGCGTCCTGCGCCGCCTCGCGCTTGCGGCGGATGCGCACGCGGCGCTCTTCGCGCTCCTCGGCCTTCTTCTCGTCGGCGCTGTCGACGCCTTCGATGTGGAACACGACCCGGCGGTTGCGGGCGCGACCCCAGGGGGTCTCGTTCGACGCCCAGGGCAGCTTCTCGCCGTGGCCGATGGGCATCAGACGCTTGGGATCGACGCCCTTGTTGGCCAGGAACTCGATGACCGACTCGGCCCGCAGGATCGACAGCTTCTGGTTCCAGACCTCGGGGCCGGTGTCGTCGGTGTGCCCCTCGACGGCGCAGCGACCGATCTCGGGGTGCGCCTTCAGCATCAGGGCCACCTGACCCAGCACGTTGTAGAAGGCGTGGCGGACGCGCGAGCGATCGGTGTCGAAGAAGATCGGCTGCAACGTCTCGATCTCGTTCTTGCCCAGGCGCACCTGCGTGGGGCCGCTGTCGGGGCAGCCGTCGTCATCCGCGATGCCGTTGATCGTCTCGGGCTCCAGCGGGCACTTGTCCTGCGCGTCGGGGATGCCGTCCCTGTCGTTGTCCAGGTCGGGGCAGCCGTCGCCGTCCTCGAAGCCGTCCTTGTCCTCGGCCTCCTCGGGGCATTCGTCCTCGTCGTCGGGGATACCGTCGCCGTCCTTGTCGGCGCTGGCCGGGGTTTCGTCGGGGCAACCGTCCTCGTCCTGGAACCCGTTCTTGGTCTCCGGCTCGTTCGGGCACTTGTCCTGGGCGTCGGGGATGCCGTCCTGGTCGTTGTCCAGATCGGGGCAGCCGTCGCGGTCCTCGAACCCGTCCTTGTCCTCGGGATCGTTGGGGCACCTGTCCTGCGCGTCGAGGATGCCGTCCTTGTCGTTGTCGGGGTCGGGGCAGCCGTCGCCATCCTCGAAGCCGTCGCGATCCTCGGGCACCGTGGGGCAAAGATCGTTGTCGTCGTCGACGCCGTCACCGTCCGCGTCGGGCACCCGGTTCGACCAGGTCAGCCCCGCCACCGCCCGGAACACCGGGGAGCCGTAGCCGCGGACCAGGCCCGGTCCGCCCGCCAGCGTCAGATAGACATGGCCGATGCGCTGCCGCAGGCCGCCCAGCGCCTCCAGTGGCGACTGCTCGGGCGTCTTGAAGGGATTCTTCGCCGAGGTCAGGCCGGCGCCCTCGGCCATCAACGTGGTGCGCATCCCCAGCCGCAGGCTGGCACCCGCCGCGTAGTCGAGCTGGTTGCCGAGCTCGACATTGTAGAACGTCCGCTCGCCGTGCAGGTGATAGCCGCCGCGGACGCCGAACGTCAGCGGGCCCCGCCGGAAGTCGGCGAACAGGCGGGCGGTGCCGCCGAAGCCCGTGTCGTGCGTGACGTCGCCGGTCCCCACGGGCAGCGCCGCCGTGACCGTGGCGCCCGCGCCCAGGCCGCGCCAGGAGCCGAAGTGAACCTTCAGGCCGACCAGCGGGTTGGACAGCGCGGTCATGGTCGGCTTCGCGGCCCCGGTGACGTCCTCGCCGTGCTGATACAGCAGCAAGGGGACGGCCAGGCCAAGCTCGAGTCGATGCCCCAGACCGAAGCTGGCCAGCACCGTGCCGCCCACGGCGTGCTTGATCAGGTCGTGGTTCGGACCGGGGGCGCCCGCCTGGAAGATGGCCGGGGTCTGATCGACCAGCACCAGCGGCTTGAAGGCGTAGTCGACGTCCAGGCCGATGCGCAGCTCGCCGAAGGGGGCCACGCCGCTGCCGTCCAGGCGCAGCATGCGGTCCGAGAAGGGCGTCGGCTGGTACTGCTGGATGGCGACGCTGGTCGTGGCCGCTGACTGCGCGGCGGCCACCGCCGGGCAGGACCAGGCGATCAGAAGGGCGGCTGGGATGCGTAACGGGCGGCGCACGAAAGGGGTCCGCCGTCGAAGGTAACAGGTTTGGCCCGACACGAAAACAAACGCATCAACTTGCCGGGACGGCCCTTCCACGGCCGGTTTTCGGGCCGATGCGCGAAACCGACTCTTGACAGCGCGCGTGCCGAAAGTAGTGTACGCGCTCTGCGGATTCAGGCGCGTAGCTCAGTGGTAGAGCACTACCTTGACACGGTAGGAGTCGGCGGTTCAATCCCGCCCGCGCCTACAACTTTAATGGGGGGCCTTCGCTGCCGCTCTCGGCCCCCCCAAACCCCCGGCGCTCCGTGTGGCGAAGCCACACTCCGCGCCCCCTCGAATTTGGGGGGCCTTCGCTGCCGCTCACGGCCCCCCAAGCCCCCGCAACTCAGCGTGGCGAAGCCACGCTTCGAGCTCTTGATCGGGGGGCTCGCGCGGCGGGCGTTGTGGGAGGGGAGGCGGTGTGGGCGCGCATCGCGGGGTTGTTGTTTGGCGGCTGGGATGGTCTGGTAGGCTTGGACGGCTTCTATGAAAGATAAAGAACAGGTGATTCGGCCGCGGGACAAGGGGGATGTGCCGGACGATCCTTTGTCGCGGATGAGGCATTCGGCTTCGCATGTGATGGCGGATGCGGTGAAGAGGCTGCGGCCGGATGCGAAGGTGGCCATCGGGCCCTCGATCGAGACGGGGTTCTATTACGACTTCGATACCGCGCCTTTCGAGCCGGGGGACGTGGAGCGCATCGAGAGCGAGATGCGCAAGATCATCGCCGAGAACTTGCCGTTCGAGCGGCGGGTGGTGTCGCGCGACGAGGCCCTGAGGCTGTTCCGGTCGCGGGGGGAGAAGTACAAGGTCGAGATCATCGAGTCGATCCCGGAAGGGGACGAGGTCTCTTACTTCCAGCATGGGGACTTCATCGACCTGTGCCGGGGGCCGCACGTCGAGCGCACGGGCGACATCAAGGCGTTCAAGGTGCTGTCGTTCGCGGGGGCGTACTGGCGCGGCGACGAGCGCAACGCGCAGCTGCAGCGCATCTACGGCACGGCCTTCGGCAGCGAGCAGGAGCTGAAGGACCACCTGGCGCGCCTCGAGGAGGCGAAGCGCCGGGACCACCGGCTGCTGGGCAAGCAGCTCGATCTCTATTCCATGGATGACCTGGTGGGGCCGGGATTCGTGCTGTGGCACCCCAAGGGCGCGTTCGTTCGCTTCCAGGTCGAGGATCTGATCCGGCGCGAGAACCTGCGCCGCGGTTACGAGCTGGTCTACACGCCGCACGTGGCGCGCGAGCAGCTGCTGGAGACCTCCGGCCACCTGGCGCACTACAAGGAAAACCTGTTCGGCGGCATGGAGCTGGACGGGCAACGTTTTCTCGTCAAGCCGATGAACTGTCCGTTCCACATCGCGATCTACCGGTCGCAGATGCGGTCGTACCGGGACCTGCCGCTGCGCTACTCCGAGCTCGGCACGGTCTATCGTTACGAGCGTTCGGGGGCCCTGCACGGCCTGCTGCGCGTGCGCGGGTTCACCCAGGACGACGGCCACCTCTTCATCCGCGAGGACCAGATCGGGGACGAGGTCGCGCGCTGCGTGCACTTCGCCCTCGACATGCTGAACCTGTTTGGTTTCAAAGACATCGAGCTGTTTCTTTCGACGCGGCCTGAGAGTTTCATGGGCGACGCCGCGGTCTGGGACCGCGCCGAGCTGGCCCTGAAGGGGGTCATGGATCGGCTGGGGCGGCCCTACCAGATGGACGAGGGGGGCGGCGCCTTCTACGGACCGAAGATCGACCTCAAGATCAAGGACGCCATCGGCCGGGAGTGGCAGTGCTCGACGGTGCAGCTGGACTTCCAGCTACCGCTGAACTTCGACCTGGAGTACGTCGCCTCGGACGGCTCGCGCCAGCGGCCGGTGATGGTGCACCGGGCGCTGCTGGGATCCATCGAACGGTTCATGGCGGTGCTGATCGAGCAGCACGCGGGCGCCTTCCCGCTGTGGCTGGCCCCGGTCCAGGCGCGCGTGCTGTCGGTCAGCGAGAAGGCCGCGGACTACGCCAACGAGGTGGTGGAGCGGCTGCGCTTCGAGGGCCTGCGCGCCGAGGCGGACACCACGGCCGACAAGCTGGGCGCCAAGGTCCGGCGGGCCCAGATGGAGAAGATCCCCTACATGGTGGTGGTGGGCGAGAAGGACATGGCCGCCCACGTGGTGTCGCCGCGCACCCGCGAGGGGCAGCAACAGCCGGCCGAACCGCTCGACGATTTCGTGCGCCGGCTTGCGGAAGAGTCGGCGATGCCCCAGCTTCTCTCCCTGCAGTCGCAGCCGGCTCAGTCAGCCTCCGCCGCGCCCCCGCCGGCGCCGTCTTCCTCGCCGATTTCGCCATCTTCCGCCGGTCCGGGGCCGAAGATCTGAGACCAGGCCCGAGAAGACCTCAGGCGAAGGCTTGAACAGTTGACCTTTACGTCATAAATAAACTCACTCGAACCAGGAGAATCCGCCATCGCACGACCAGGCTTTCAACCCCCCAGTGCTGCCGACAACTATCGCGTGGGCCGACGCATCCGCGTCCCGGAGGTGCGCGTCATTGGCGCCGACGGCAGTCAGGTCGGGATCCTTCCCACCCACGAAGCGATGCGGCTCGCCGAGGAGCAGGGGCTGGAGCTGGTCGAGGTCAACCCTCGCGCGGCGCCGCCTGTCTGCAAGATCATGGACTTCGGGAAGTTCAAGTACGAGACTTCCAAGAAGGAAAAGGCTTCGAAGAAGCACCAGTCCACGATCCTGCTGAAGGAGATCAAGCTTCGCCCCAAGACCGACGACCACGACCTGGACTTCAAGGTCAAGCACATCCGCCGGTTCCTCTCCGAGGGCAACAAGTGCAAGCTGGTCACCGTTTTTCGTGGCCGCGAGATCGTCCACCCCGAGACCGGTCAGGCCATGCTGGATACCGTCATGAAGATGGTGGCCGACATCGCCACCGTCGAGCAGCGGGCCATGATGGAAGGTCGCCGCATGGTCATGGTCATCGGGCCGAAGGCGGGGGTGGTTCGCCCCGGTGCCCCGGCCGTGGCGCCGGCTGCCGGCGCGCCTGCGCCTGCGCCTGCGGCCGCTCGTCCGCCGGGGGCAGTCGGTGCCCCGCCGGCAGCGACCGGTCCCGCTGCCGCGCCGGCCCCGGGGGCTTCCGCCTCCGCTGGTCCTGCGGCGCCTCGACCGGCCGCTCCGCCGACGACGGGACAGACCGCCGCGGCCGCACCGGCCCGTCCGCCGGTTCCGGCCGGCGCCAAGGGCTGACGTTCGTGTTCGCGGGCGCGACCTGACCGTGGCCGCGAACGACTATCTGCCGCGCATCCTGAACGCGCGCGTCTACGACGTCGCGATCGAGACGCCGCTGGAGGTGGCCCCTGGGCTGTCGGCCCGGCTGGGCGGCAAGCTGCTGCTGAAACGGGAGGATCTGCAGCCCGTCTTCAGCTTCAAGCTGCGCGGGGCCTACAACAAGATGGTCAACCTGCCGCCGGCAGCGCGGGCCCGGGGGGTGATCGCCGCCAGCGCGGGCAATCACGGGCAGGGGGTGGCGCTGTCGGCGCAGCGGCTCGGTTGCCGGGCCGTCATCGTCGTGCCGGCCACCACGCCCGCCGTGAAGGTCGACGCCGTACGGGCCCTGGGCGCCCAGGTGGTGATGTTCGGCGACTCGTACTCGGACGCCTATGCGCACGCGCTGGGGCTGCAGCGCGAACGCGACCTGACCTTCGTCCACCCCTTCGACGATCCCGACGTGATCGCGGGGCAGGGCACGGTGGGGATGGAGCTGTTGCGCCAGCACCACCCGCGCGAGCACGGCCCGCTGGACGCCATCTTCTGCGCCATCGGCGGGGGCGGGTTGATCTCCGGCGTGGCCGCCTACGTGAAGGCGCTGCGGCCCGAGATCAAGGTGATCGGCGTGCAGACGGAGGACTCGGACGCGATGAAGCGGTCGCTGGCCGCCGGGCGGCGCATCGAGCTGGGCGAGGTGGGGCTGTTCTCGGACGGCACCGCGGTGCGCGTCGTCGGCAAGGAAACTTTCCGGTTGTGCCGGCAGTTCGTGGACGAGGTCATGACGGTGGACACGGACGCGCTGTGCGCCGCCATCAAGGACGTCTTTCAAGAGACGCGCTCCATCCTCGAGCCGGCCGGTGCGCTGGCGGTGGCGGGCGCGAAGGCCTACGCGGCCCGGCGGCCACTGGCCGGAAAGGCGATCGCGGCCGTCACCAGCGGCGCGAACATGAACTTCGATCGCCTGCGCTTCGTGGCCGAGCGCGCCGAGGTGGGCGAGAAGCGCGAGGCGGTGTTCGCCGTGACCATCCCCGAGGAGCGGGGCAGCTTCCAGCGCCTGTGCCGGCTGGTGGGCGAGCGAAACGTGACCGAGTTCAACTACCGCATCGCCGACCAGGCCGTGGCGCACGTGTTCGTGGGCATCCAGCTATCGGGGGGCGCAGGTGACGACGCGTCCTCGCTGGCGCGGAAGTTCCGGACCGCCGGTTTCCCCACCCTGGACCTGACCGAGGACGAGCTGGCGAAGCTGCATTTGCGGCACCTGGTGGGCGGCCGTTCGCCGCTGGCCGCCGACGAGCACCTGTACCGGTTCGAGTTCCCCGAGCGTCCCGGCGCGCTGATGCGCTTCCTGACCAGCATGTCGCCGAACTGGAACATCTCCCTCTTTCACTATCGCAATCAGGGAGCCGACTTCGGCCGGGTGCTGGTCGGTCTGCAGGTCCCCCGCGCCGACCGCGCGGCGCTGCGCGGCTTCCTGACCACCCTGGGCTACCCGTACTGGGACGAGAGCCAGAACCCCGCGTACCGGCTGTTCCTGGGAACGGCTGCCCAGCGCTGAGCCCCGACGCGCGCGTCCGGCGGGAGCGCCACCTCGGCGAGCAGCGGCGCTGCTGGACGCCGGCCCGCGCAGGCCCAGGCCTGCGGCCGCCCCATCAGCGGATCGCCCGGGCCTTCGCCAGCTCGCTCAGGAACTCGTGGGGAGGCGTGAACTGGTTCAGCCGGCCCACGGTGGTCCCCGTGGCCGTGGCGATGCGCACCGCCGGCAGCGTGTTCACGCCGTACTTGGCCTTGATGGCGCCGGCGTTGGGCTGATCGTCCTCGTTCGTCAGGTCGACCTTCAGCAGCACGAAGTTCTTCTGAAGCTCGGCCGCCACCGCCGGGTCCGAGAAGACCTTCAGCTCCATCTCCTTGCAGGGCAAGCACCACTCCGCGCGAAAGTCGACCAGCAGCTGCCGGGAGGAGGCGCTGGCCTCGGCCAGGGCCGGCGGCTCCTGATCGTGCCAGTGCAGCGGCGCGCTCACCTTCGGGGTCAGCAGCCAGTTCGTCAGCGCGAACAGCCCTACCGTCGTCAGGGCCACGCCGCCCACCTTGCGAGCCAGGCGACCACCGCGGTCGTGAAACGTCAGGTGCACGGCCCCCATGACGACGCCCGCCACGACGGCGGCGACGGCCACGGCGCCGAACCAGGTCTCGGGCAACGCCAGGCGGCCCAGCGCGGGCAGCACGGGGCGCAGGAAGTAGAAGGCCGTCGCCAGCATGATGATGCCGAACACGCTCTTCACGTTCTCCATCCACGCGCCGGGACGGGGCAAGGACATGGACAGGCCCGCGATGGCCCAGAAGGGGATGCCGATGCCGGCCGCGTAGGTCGCCAGCAGGGTGAAGCCCCGAGCGGCGTCACGGGTCGTCGACACGAAGGCCAGGATGCCTGCCAGCGGCGGGCCGGTGCAGGGGGCCGCGATCAGTCCGGCCACCAGGCCCATGGCGAAGGCGCCGGCGGGGCCGCTGCCACCGACGGAGGACAGGCGCGCCTGCAACGCGGGCGGAAGGTTCAGCTCGAACGCGCCGAACATCGAGGCGGCCATGGCCACGAACAGCAGCACCAGCGGCACGACCACGCGTGGGTCGGCCAGGTGCTCACCCGTCTGCTTGCCGGCCAGTCCCACGATGGTCCCCAGCGCGCCGTACAGCGTGGCGATGCCCGCCACGTAGCAGGTGGCCAGCACCATGGCGCGGCGCCGGTTGACCCCTTGCTTGGCGCCGAAGATGGCGATGGTGATGGGAATCATCGGGTACACGCACGGGGTGAGCGCGGTGAGGAACCCGGCGGTCAGGGCGAACAGCAAGGTCGCGGCGATTCCTCGCTGCGAGGCCTCGGCGAACGTGGTGGCGAGCGCGAGCATCGACGATGAGTATACGATGCGATAGGCTGCCGGTTTCGTGAGTCAGCCTCTGTGCGACGCGGAGAGGTCAGCATGAAAGCGGAGAGCGAGACGGGCCGGCCCTTTGGCCGCCTGGCGGTGCTGGGCCTGGGACAGCTGGGGGGGTCGGTGGCGCTGGGGGGACGGGCCGCCGGGCTGTTCGACGAGATCGTGGGCTTCGGAAGGCGCGAGGACAGCCTGAAGCAGGCGCTGGCGCTGGGATTGGCGGATCGCGCCACCACCGTGGCCGCCGAGGCGGTGGCGGGCGCGCGCACGGTGCTCATCGCGACACCCTTGCGCAGCGTCCCGGCGCTGGTCGACGCCATCCGTCCCGCGCTGGCGCCCGGGGCGCTGGTGTTCGACGTGGGCAGCGTGAAAGGGAACGCCGTTCGCGACATCGAGGATCGCCTGCCGCCGGGCGTTCCCTTCGTGTCGTGCCACCCCCTGGCGGGGACCGAGCGCTTCGGGCCCGAAGCCGCGTCGGCCGACCTGTTCCGGGGGCGCCGCTGCATCGTTTGCCCGGGCGAGCGCACCACGGCGGCCGCACAGGCGCGGGCCACGGCGCTGTGGCAGGCGCTGGGGGCCGAGGTGCTGGCCATGCCGGCCGCTTTTCACGACGCCGTCATGGCGGCCGTCAGCCATCTGCCGCACGTGGCGGCTTACTCCCTGGCGTCCGTGCTGGGGGCGCTGGCGCCCGACGTCCTGGTGTCCGCACGACAGTTGCCCACCACCAGCCTGCGCGACACCAGCCGCGTCGCCGGCTCCAGCCCCGCGATGTGGCGTGACATCTTCCTAGAGAACAAGGACGCCTTGCTGCCGTTGATGCGGACCATGTCGGCGCGGCTGCAGGACCTGGCGGACGCGATCCAGGCGGGCGACGGCGAGCGCCTGGAGGCCTTTCTGACGGCGGCGCGGGCCGCGCGCGCGTCGGTCCTGTCGGACTGATGGCGAACGCAGGACGACAGAGGTCTGCCAGCCCCGCAGCACTCGACGAGGGGGAGAGGGATGCGCGGAACACCGGGCGGGTGTGCTGCCGCCCGGTCCGCCCCCTGGCGGTCTTTCTGCCGGTCATCTTGCCATTTCTTCTGCTCGCGGCAGGCTGCGGCTGGCAGGAACCGTCGCCCGAGAACGCCGCCTCCGCGCGACACGGGCCGCGCGACCGGCCCGACGACAGCGACCTGTCGCTGCTGGTGCCCGCCGGCCTGGAGACCGTCATCGAGGTCGACCTGGAGGCGCTGCGCCGCTCGCCCTGGACGGCCGAGCTGTTGCCCGACCCCGACGCGCGGCTGCGCGAACGGAAGGCGCTGGCGCTGGGGTACGACGGAGCGACCGACGTCGATCACATCGTGTACGCGGTGACCAGCGCCGGGATCGACGCGCCCACGGTCGTCATCGCCCAGGGGCGCCTGCAGATGCCCGCCATCGAGGCGGCGTTTCGCGATCGCTGGGCGAACGCCGCGGTGGACAAGTGGCGTGGGGTCACCACGCTGTCCAGCGGCGAGAACGGCCTGGGCACGCTGACGGCCCGGACGTTCTGCTCGGGGCCGCTGACCCAGGTGCGGGCGGTGATCGATCGCGCGTTCGACGTGGGACCGACCTTCTGGGACCAGCCGTCGGGGGCCGTGGCCCCACCCGGCGCCTTGCGCCGCCAGTTGCTGGCGGCGACGCCGTTCACCTCGCCCGCCATCCTGGCGACGATCGTCGTCGACGCGCAGCTGCGCGCCCGGGTGGGCGACGCCTTTCCGTTGCCGCCCGAGCTGCGACAGGTGGCGGGGCGGCTGGACCTGGGGCAGTCGATGGAACTGCAGCTGGTGGGCCGCCTGGACAGCGCGCCCGCCGCAGCGGAGCTGGCGCGCCGATTGAACGCCTTGCTGAGCGATCGCATGACCCGCATGGCGCTGGCCATGGTGGGCATGTCGGCGCTGGTCCAGTCGGTCCAGATCTCGTCCGAAGGCAACGAGCTTCTGGCGCGGACCTCGATCCCACCCGAGCGGCGCGCCGAGGTGATGGCCTCCCTGCGGGCCCTGGTGCAAGCGCTGCGGGGTCAGGCGGAGCCGCAGTCAGGGAGCGGGCGCTAGCGCAGCGAGCGCGGCGACACCGCGGGCCGGCCACCCGCTGTGGCGAAGGGTCGAGGATCAGGGCTGGCCCCGGGAACCCTGCCGGCCAGCGGCGCCGATGGCCTCCTGACGCGCCTCGAACGCTGCAATGGCGTCTGATATCGTTTCGCGGTGTCGTCCGTCGAGCTCGTTCCGCTGGCCGCCCCCGTTCACGCCGAGGTGGTCGTGCCAGGGTCGAAGAGCATCACCAACCGGGCCCTGGTCCTGGCCGCGCTGGGCAGCGCCGTCACCGAGTTGCGTGGCGCCCTGTGGAGCGACGACACCGAGGTCATGGTCCAGGCGCTGCGGGCGCTCGGCTTCGTCGTCGACGTGGCCCTCGACCCGGACGAGCCGGCCAACCGGACCATCACGGTGCAAGGAGAGGGCGGCGTCATCCCCGCGGCGGGGACCGCCGAGGCGCCGCTGCCTGTGTACGTGGGCCTGGCTGGAACGGCGGCGCGCTTCCTGACGGCCATGCTGTGCCTGGGGCGGGGGAGCTACCGCGTGTGGGGCACGCCCCGGATGCACGAGCGGCCGCAGGCGGAGCTTTTCTCGGCGTTGCGGGCGCTCGGTTATCGCGTCGAGGACAGCGACGGCAGGCTTCCCGCGGTGGTGCACGGCACCGGCCGGCGTCCGGGCCGGACCACCGTCAGCGCCGCTCACAGCTCGCAGTTCGCGTCCGCGCTGTTGCTGTCGGCCGCCGCCGGAGGCTGGGAGGTGGAGGTTCAGGGCGGGGACAGCGACGAGCTGCCCTACGTCGAGATGACCCGGTCGCTGCTGCGGGCGTTTCCGAGCGGCGGCGGGACCTTCGTCGTCGAGCCCGACGCCTCCAGCGCCAGCTACTTCGTGGGCGCCGCCTGGCTGTTGAACCAGCGAGCATCCACAGCCGGCAGCACGGTGACCGTGCGCCACTGGCCACGGACCGGCTGGCAGATCGACGCCGAGCTGCCCCGCTACCTGCCGCCGCCGCCCGAGCTGTCGCGCGAGCGTCATCTGGCCGACGCCATCCTGACCACCATCGCCCTGGCGCCCTTCGCGGCCGGTCCCACCCGCTTCACGGAGCTGGGCCGGCTGCGGGTGCAAGAGTGCGAGCGCGTGGTCGCCATGCGGACCGAGTTGACCAAGTGCGGAGCGCGCGTCGAGGAGAGCGGGGATACCCTGCTGGTGCACCCGGGCCCGCTGCACGGCGCGGACATCGCCACCTATGGTGATCACCGGGTGGCCATGTGCTTCGGAATGCTGGGGCTGGCCGTGTCGGGGCTGCGCATCCATGACCCCGAGTGCGTGCGCAAGACCTTCCCCAACTTCTTCAGCAAGCTGGCGGCGCCTCCTCCCGCCGGGCTGGGCGCGGTCCTGCGCTAGCCGCCGCTTCGCGCTGCGCCCGCTTTCCCCTGGCTGCTACCCGTTCGCGGGCGTCATGCACACGTTCGCCATCGTGCACTTGTTCAAGGTGACGTTCAGGAAGTCCGCCAGGCTGTTGCAATCGGCGATGTCGATGGCGGCCAGACAGTTGGTGAGGCCCATCTGCCAGATCGACGTGCAGCTGCTCTGGGGCCAGGTGGTGTTGAAGTAGGCCTTCAGCTGCGTCTGACAGTCATCGGTGCTGGCGTACTTCAGGCCCGCGCCGATCTGTCCGCAGCGCCCGTAATAGTTGCAGGCGGCGGCCGCCGCCTGGTCCCGCGCCTGGGCCTGGCCGGGCGGCGAGCTGCTGCCGCAGGCGACCACGTTCAGCAAGCTCACCAAGATCACCAAGATCGGCAGGCCGAACGTCGAACGGGGGCGGGGGTGGCGCATGCGGCGATCATAGTGCCGGGCGCCGGCCGCCGAAAATGTCAGTTCGTGCGAACGGAGACGTAGCCGGTCAGCGCGGTCACGTCGATGCGAAAGTCGTAGTCGGGGCTGTTGGTGGGCAGGTTCGCGTTCTGGATGTACAGCGTGGCGCCGGAGGGGACCGGTTGTCCCACGTACTGCGCCGCGCCCTGGGTGGAGAAGTCGAGATCGGCGTGAATGGTGGGGCTCAGCGTGCCCCCCGCGGGCGGCGCCGCGCCCGGCACCGTGACGGACGTGAACGACACGCCGGCCGGGGCCCGCAGCACGCGCGCCACCGGATCGGTCAGCGCGGGCGCGGTGGGGGCAGCCACGGGCGTGGCGGGCGCCAGGTAGGGACGCAGCTCGATGCGGTCCGAGAACACGAAGGCCCGCACACCCAGGCCGGTCGACAGCGCCTCCGAGCGGCACTTCTGCAGCTCGCGCGCGACGTCGCTGGCCAGGTCCCTGCCGTCGCGGGCCCGGTTGTCCTTCGTGAAGCTGGGCGCGGCCGCCGCGGCGAGGACGCCGATGATGACCAGCACGATCATCAACTCCACCAGCGTGAAGCCGCGGCCGGCGGCACGGGCGATTCGCGGGATGGCCCCGCGCGCGGGGGCCGGGGCGCGGGAGGGCGCGAGCGAGACGGCGAGCGAGACGGATCGATCGCGCATCACCTTCACCCACATCGGCGGGTGGCAGCCCCGGGTTTAGGGGGGCGCCAGACCGGCGAAAAGCCCGCTCAGAACGACAGGTTCAGGGCCACGCTGGTGGTGGCGCCGGCGGCGGGCGGACCGGAGTGAAAGCGGGAGATGGTGACGGAGGTGCCGACGACCGTGGTGACCAGACCGGCGCCGATCAGGCCGCCTCCGACCGCGCTGCGCAGGCGGTTGTCGGTGCAGGTGCTGCCGATGGCGGTCGCCGCGTGGCAGTCGGGCAGCGTCACCAGCAGGGCCAGACCGGCGGCCATCGATACCAGGCCCCCCATGGCCGCCGCGAGCGGCGGCAACAGCGACGGCGGCGCGGGCGGCGGCGCCGGCTTCAACGGGGCCGCCGGTGGCGCCGCGGGCTCCTCCAGGTCAGGGCGGACGGCATCGGCCAGACGCACCATGTACTCGCGGGCCTCGGCGACCGTGCAGACGTCGCAGGTTCGGGTCTTGGTCGAGACGGGCAGGGCGGCCGGCGCGTCGCCTTCCGTGGAGAACAGGCGCGCCACCATCTTGTAGGTGTTGCCCGACACGTCGACCTTCACGCGCAGCACGTAACGGACCGCCAGCAGCCGCCCGATGTTCTTCAGGCAGGGGGACGACTCGCACCCTTTCAGCTCGGGCTTCTCCTCCAGCTTGCGGCCCACGTCGACGGGATCCAGCACCTGGACGCCCGCGCGCACCAGCCCCAGCACGAAGCCATCCTGCAACTGCAGGCTGAGCGCCGGGGTGCCGTCGCCCTCGACCTTGAAGTCGGGCACCGCCACGCGGATCTTGGCATGGGCGACCGCCGGCGTCGCCAGCAGCGCGGCCGCGATCAGGAACGCGGCCGAAAAGGGGATGGCCTGTCTGTGCGTCGTCATGAGCACCCCGAAGGTAAGCACATCGTGGGAGCGGGCCGAGGTTGCGGCGGAAGTCCGAAGCAGGAGTGGAGATCGCCCGGCGAGTTCTGGCGGATGCAGCGGGGCGTGGCCAGGCAGGCGGTCCGCGGCGCCGCGGGATCGCAGGTGAACAGCGCCCGCGCCGGGCTGGCCCCGTAGTTCAGCTCCAGCGTGGTGGTCGCCAGAATGTTCGTGCCCAGCAGCCCGTCGATCTGCGGGCCCTGCTGGCGCAGCTCCGCGCGCAGGCTCTCCAGGAAGCCGGTGCCGTCGGGGATGATCGCCACGGGCAGGGGCCCGCCCAACTCGAGATATCCGGCGGAGTTCTGCGCCTTGCTGCCATCGCCCAGGTCGGCGTCACAGGGCTGGAAGCAGGCGGCGCTGCCCGCGGTCTGCTGACGCTCGACCCACTCCATGCGGCGGGCCCGCCCCAGCTCGACGCAGGCGCCCGGGTTGACCGACGGGTCGGCTTCCAGGTCGACCAGGGCCAGGCGCGGCAACGTGGACCAGGTCACCGAGGTGAGCGGCGCGGACAGCCATGGGATCGACAGCGCCGCACCGGCGGCGGGCGGCGGTGGCGCCACCGCCTGCGTCGCCACCACGCGGTTCCACGCCGATTGCGACAGGACGGTCGGGCCGACGCCGGTGGCGATCACCAGCGCCAGGTTGGCGCCTGTCGCCTGCTTGACCGCGTCCGCACGCGCGCAGCAGACAGGCGGCGGATCGTTGACCGGGTCGGCCGGATCGGCACCGGCGCAGACCCGCAGCACGGCCCTGCTGGGGCCGAACTCGACGGGGCCGGTCAGGCCCAGGAAGTCCGGCTGCGAGACGGCGGTCAGCTCGCCGCCTCCCTGCAGGTTGAAGTGCAGGACGGCGGTGCAGGTGGGGGCGTCGGCGGTGCCGGTGCACTGCGGGGCGCCGAAGAAGCTGTCCGGCGCGTTCTGGGCGAACCAGAACGTGACCTGCGGCGCCCCGAACACGATCTGCATGGAGAGGTTCTTCAACACGTCGGCGCCGAGGACGATGCCCGGCCCAGCCGGGTCGAGCCCGAGGGGCAGGACGCTGACGTCGTTGAACCGCGCCCTGATGGGGTTGCCGTTGGTGCCGGCCTTGGCCCCCAGCAGGTCGAACGAGCGCCGGGTCATGTGTGGCGTCACATCGGCTCGCCCCGCCAGGAACGTGAGCGGCGCCGAGCTGTCGATGGACATCACGGTCCGTTGCCCGTCGACGCTGGCCACCCCTTGCAAGCCTTCGCCCGCCAGCACGGCCTCGGGGCCCAGCAGGTCGATGGGATATCCATCGACGAAGCAGCACGCCTGCTCGCATCCCGCCGAAGCCGCCAGCGACGACAGCAGGCCAGCCCCGGCGAGCGCGGCGCCTCCGCGCCATCGCCGCCGCCGTCCCTGCGGGCGACGCCGTGGCGCCGCCGTCGCCCCGAGCCACGCGGAGCGATCGAGCCGGACGGGTGGGCGGTCGCTGGTCAGGGCCAATCTCTCCCTTCCGCCGCCGTCAGTCTTCCTTCTCGTCGCGCTTCTTCTTCATGCGCGCCAGCAGCGCGTCGAAGCCATCCTTGTTGATGATCTTGTTGAACTCTGCGCGGTAGTTCTCCAGCATGCTCTGCTCGTCGGTGATGACGTCGTAGACCAGCCAGCGGTCCTTGTAGATCAGGTGGTACTCGAGGCTGATGCTCACCTTCTTGCCGCGGGTGATCGTGGTCAGCGTGGCCTCCACGGTGGCCTCGTTGCCAGTCTTCGTTTCCTTCTGGTACTTGATGTTGTAGTTCGGGTCGCCGCTGACCTGCTTCAGGTAGCTGCGCTCGACCAGATCGCGCAGCGTGTTCACGAAGTCCTTGCGCTGGGCGGGGGTCAGGCCGTCCCAGTGCTTGGCGAGCGCCCGGTGGGCCAGCTCGCGGTAGTCCAGGAACCCGCCCACCAGCTTGCGCACCTCCGTCTTCTGGGCCTCGCCCTCCGGCGAGTAGCTGGGGTACTTCTTCTTCAACAGCTTGTCGAGCTGCTCGTTGGACTTCTTCAGGTCGGCCATGGGGCTGGAGCCGGCGGGCGGCGGGGAGCTGGGGACGTCCACGTCGGACACGGCGTCGCCAGCGCTGTCCTTGGCCGCGGCCTTGGCGGGCTTCCCCTTGGCGGCGGGCTTCGCTTTTTCGACGGGCTTCGCCTGGGCGGCCGCTGCCTCGCTCTGCGCGCGCACCGGGGAAGCGGTCAGGGCCAGGGCCAGCACCGGCGCCGCTAGCAGGTGAATCGGGCGGCGCCAGGTCTCGTATCGCTTTCGCAGGCTGAGATATTCCATCGCGTCCCTTTCATACTTCGGACGCGAGCCGACGGAAAGATATGCGCGCGGCCGGCGAGATTCCCGCCACGCGGGCCGTTGACCGCGCCGCGCCGGCCGTTCGAAACGGGAGGGCGTGTCCTGCCGCCGGTCTTTTGCCGGCATCACTCGCACATGCTACCGTGAACCTTCATGACGCCCGGCCCTCCGCGGGGAGACTCACCTGGGGGCGCGCGGCCCCGAGACGAGGCTGGCGCGTCCGACAAGGTCGAGGCGCCCGATGGCTCGCTGTCCGCGAGCTCGGCCGCCGCGCCGCCGGCGCTGCCGGCGCCTGTGGACGACGGGTTCGATCCCAAGCAGTGGCTGGCCCACACCGCCTCCGACGTGCGCGAGAGCTTCGCGCGCAAGCGCCTGCTGATCTCGTTCGGCGAGTACTTCAGCCTGTTCGCGGCGGCGCCCGGCCGCCACGTCCGTTCGGCCGCCCAGTACCTGCGCGACGTCTTCGACCACTTCGGCACCACCACGCTCTCCAGCCCGCGCGGGCCGGTGACGCGCTGGCGGCTGTTCGACGCCGCATGGGACGGCGGCAAGGACGCGCTGATGGGCCAGGAAGAGGTCCAGGCGGCCGCTTACCGGCTGATCTCGAACTTCGCGCGGGAAGGGCGCACCAACCGCCTGATCCTCCTGCACGGGCCGAACGGCAGCGCCAAGTCGACGTTCGTGGCCACCATCCAGCGCGCCATGGAGCACTACTCGACGCTGGAGGAGGGGGCCCTCTACCGCTTCAACTGGATCTTCCCCTCGCAGAAGCTGACCAAGGGGGGCATCGGCTTCTCGGGAGGCGCGTTCGACGCAGGGGTGGGCGCCAGCGACACGTACGCCTACCTCGAAGACGACATGATCGAGGCGAAGATCTCCGACGAGATGCGCGATCATCCGCTGCTGCTGTTGCCGCGCGAGCACCGGCGGGCCTTGATCGAGACCCGCCTGGCCGACGCCATCGCCAAGGGCTTTCGCCCGGCTGATTACCTGTTCCGGGGCGATCTCTCGCACCGCAACCGGCAGATCTTCGAGGCGCTGCTGGCCTCCTACCACGGCGATCTGGGCAAGGTGCTGCGTCACGTGCAGGTCGAGCGGTTCTTCGTGTCGCGGCGCTACCGCCACGCCTCCTCGACGGTGGAGCCGCAGATGGCTGTCGACGCGCACGTGAAGCAGCTGACCATGGATCGCTCGCTGGCGTCGCTGCCGCCCGCGCTGCAGTCCCTGACGCTGTACGAGACTCAGGGCGAGCTGGTGGATGGCAATCGGGGCGTCATCGACTTCGCCGACCTGCTGAAGCGGCCCATCGAGGCGTACAAGTACCTGCTGACCACCATCGAGTCGGGCCGGGTGTCGCTGGACGTGGCCAGCATCGACCTGGACTGCGTGTTCATCGGGTCGTCCAACGAGGGTTACCTGGCCGCCTTCAAGGAGGCCGCCGAGTTCCAGTCGTTCAAGGGACGGATGGAGCTGGTGCGCGTGCCCTACCTGCTGGACTATCACGTCGAGCAGCGGATCTACGAGGCGCAGATCCACTCGACGCGGCTGGAGCTGGACAAGCACGTGGCGCCCCACGTCGCCTGGGTGACCGCGCTGTGGGCGGTGCTGACCCGGATGAAGAAGCCGCTGCCCGAGAAGTACAGCAAGGTGCTGGGTGACGTGGTGGCGAAGCTGTCGCCCCTGGACAAGGCGCTGCTGTACGCCGACGGCACCATGCCCGAGGGGCTGACGCCCGATCAGGCGCGCGAGCTGACCGCCGCCATCGAGAAGATCGCCCGCGAGTCGGACAGCTATCCCAACTACGAGGGACGCACCGGCGCCTCGCCGCGCGAGATGAAGCAGCTGCTGCTGAACGCCTCGCAGAGCGCGAAGTTCCACTGCGTGTCGCCGTTTGCCGTCTTCGACGAGCTGGAGGAGCTGGTCCGCGGGGTCAGCATCTACGAGTTCCTGAAGCAGGAGCCGCTGGCCGGCGGGTACCACGAGAACCGGAAGTTCGTGTTCCAGGTGCGCGATCGCCTGCTGGACGTGATCGACGACGAGCTGCGCACGGCCATGGGGCTGGTCGAGGAGCGCCGCTACATCGACCAGTTCGAGCGCTACGTGTCCATGATCTCGCACTGGATCCGCAAGGAGAAGGTGCGCAACCCCATCACGGGACGCGACGAGGAGGCGGACGAGGAGCTGATGGGCGAGGTCGAGCGCGTGCTGCAAGTGCAGGCGCGGCGCGACGAGTTCCGCCGCGAGGTCATCGCCAAGATCGGCGCCTGGTCGGTCGACAATCCGCGGCGCAAGCCGGACATGGAGAAGATCTTCCCCCGCCAGATCGCCGAGCTGCGCGAGGCCTTCTTCGGGGAGCGGAAGAAGCAGGTGCGGCGCATTCACGACGATCTGCTGATCCTGCTGACGGAAGGCGACGCGAACCTGCCCCCGGACCAGGCGGCGGCCGCGCGGGCCACGCTGGAGAATCTGCGCGCCCGCTACGGTTACTGCGAGCACTGCGCGAAGGACGCCGTGCTGGCGGTGTCGCGGCGCCGATCCTGACGGGTCCCGCCCGGGGACGGTGGCGTCTGCCGGCCGACGCGCGGGCCGGGAGGACCTGGCTATTGCACCTTGGGCAGCGGCGCCGGCGGCGGGATGGGTGAAGGGGGAGGGGGAGGCGCCTCGGACACCGAGCCGCTGGGCGGCGCCGGCGTGTCATGGCCCACCCCCAGCCGGTCGATCATGTCGACCAGCGCGGTGGCCAGGTCCTTCGTGGCCGCGGTGTCGCGGCCGATGGCCCGCGAGAGATCGCGCCCTCGCTTCCGGTTGTCGGCCGAGGCCAGGTTCGCCAGGGTGGCCCGGTAGTCGAGCGCCCGCAGCGTCTGGGTGTGAATGGCGTCGACGGCGCGGATCAGCAGGTCATGCTCGTCCACGCCCAGCGCGGACAGCGGCCACGAGCGCCACCGGGCCGGCTCGGCCCCGTTGGACGTTTCGGGCAGGTACATCTTCGTCACCTCGCCGAACGCGCCGTCCTTCGGCTGATCCTCGATGACCAGCGTGCGCCGATCGTCGAGGGGAAACTGCCGCCCGTACAGGTGGTACAGCAGCGTGTTGTCGCGCGCTTCCACCCGATAGAACGTCCCGCCGAAGTCGAACAGCGGCAGCGAGGTGGCGGAGAGCGCCGTCAGCAGCCGCAGCCGGTCCGCCGGGCCCAGCGCGCCCGCGGCGTCCACCGCCAGCGCCCGGGGCATCCGTTTCTTGTGCTTCATCAGATCGACCAGCTGGTCGATGCCGATGACCACGTTCAGGGCGCTGTGACCCTTGTAGCCGGCGTGGTACAGGCCCACCAGCTCGAGGTCCCGCGAGGCGCACGAGACGGCCAGCACCGGGCTGCCCGAGTTTCCCTCGGACAGCAGCGCGTCCATCACGAAGTCGACGTGGTCCCATCCCTGCTCTTGATCGCGATCGTAGGCGTTCACGATCTTGCCGTCGCTGACCGCCTGCATGACCCCCAGCGGGAACCCGCGCACGCGGATGGCGTCCCCCTGGCGCAGGTCGGCGCTCTTGCCGATGTTGTACGGAATGACGTTCAGGCGCTGCGGCGCCTTCAGGATGGCCGCGTCCAGCGCCGGCTCGGACACCACGCGGGAGAGGGGGATCTGCCCCGGTTCGAAGTCGTCCCGCTCGTCGCGCACGATGCGCAGCTTGTCGTCGACGCGCTTGCAGCCCTCGGGCACGCCGTCCACGTGCCGCAGCCCGTCCGTGACCTCGGGCCAGTTCGCCACGTGATCGTTCGTCAGCAGAAAGGTCTCGCTGGCGGAGGCCTCGTACGCGAACGCGGTGCCTACCTGGCTGGTGGCAATGCGCCGGCGGCGCAGCTTGCCGTCAGGGCCGAAGAACGGGCACTCGTAGCGCGCCGAGCTGCGCACCAGGTAGCTGTATTGCCCGCGCGGGCCCTGTTCCATCTGGCGCGCGCGCAACGACAGCAGCTGCAAGGTGTCGCCGTAGGCGCCCTCGCACTGCACCGCGGTGGTGGCTGACAGGCGCGACCGCGTGGCCACGTCGAAGCCAACGACCAGCACGATCAAGGTCCCGGCCAGGAACGCGGTCCCCTGGAACGAGCGCAGCTTCAACGCCGTCCTCCACCCCGGGGCCGCGGGCCGGCGTTGGGCCGGCGTCGTTCCGCCATCCGCCACCCCGCGGACGAAACGCTGCGTACGTGAGCACGAGACGCCACTTTCACCATGATATCACGTCCCATTTCGCCTGGCGCGGACCGGCCCTGGTCGATCTCCCAGCCGGGATTACGCCGGCGGCGCGTTCGGGTTACCCTGACCCGCGACATGGCAAAGCGAGCGAGCTCGATCACGTCGGAGACGATCCGCGCCGCCGTGGCGCTGGCCAGCCGGCCTGGCTTCGATCATCTGCTGTACGTCGGAGATCAGCAGATCCCCGAGGAGCTGTTTCGTGGCAAGCCCAGCGCGCGGAAGAAGCTGGCCCAGGCCGTGGCCAGCAGCACCCAGCGGGCCGTCATCGAAGCGAGCGGCGTGCCCGTCCTGCCGGTCCCGGAGTTCGATCTGGGGCGCACCGAGAAGATGAAGCTGGCGATCGTGGCCGGCATCGCCAGAGGTATGTTTCACGAGGGGGATGTGGTGGTGGGTCTGCTGGCGCGCACCCCGGCCGCCATGCCCGATTCCATCCTGGTGGTGACGGTGGGCGAGGAGGTTCAGGACGGCTCGTTCGGCTTCCTGCAGGCCCAGGGGGTGTCGGCCGCCGTGTTCGATGCCCTGTTCGACCTGGCGGTGCGGGTGGGCGTCGAGGGCTGGGAGGGGCGCCCGGTGGGCGCGCTGTTCGTGGTGGGGGACTCCGCCACCGTGATGGAGAAGTCGCGCCAGCTGACGCTGAATCCCTTTCAGGGCTACTCGGAGGACGAGCGCAACATCATGAACCCCGAGGTGCGGCACGCGCTGCACGCCTTTGCGGTCCTCGACGGCGCGTTCATCATGCGCGAGGACGGCGTGGTGGTGGCGGCGGGGCGCTACCTGAACTTCGATCGAGCGCGTGAGGTCGACGTCCCCCTGGGACTGGGGGCCCGCCACATGGCGGCCGCCGGGATCTCGCGCGACTCCGACGCGATCGCCATCGTCGTCTCGCAGACGTCCGGCTCGGTGCGTGCCTTCCGCCAGGGGCGCGTCGCCCTCGAGCTGGCGCCCCGCTTCCGGCGGTCGTGAGGCGTCCTGGGCGGGCCGTCGGAGAGGGATCGGCTCAAGCGCCGAGATCGCGCGTCAGGACCTCGAGAAAGGCGCGCGCGGCGACCGACATGGCGACGCCCCGTCGATAGATGATGCCCAGCGGCCGCTGCAGCCTGGCCGGCCCCAGCGGGCGGGCCACCAGCGTACCCGCCTTGATCTCGTTCTCCAGGGCGGGGCGCGGCAGGATCGAGACGCCCAGGCCGGCCTCGACGGAGCGCTTGATGGTCTCGATGTTGTCCAGCTCCATGGCGATCACCACCGGCACGCGCCGGGCGCGCAGGAAGCGGTCGACCAGCCGCCGGGTGGGGATGTCGCGATCGAAGGCGATGAACCGCTCGCCGCGCAGGCTGGCAGCCGTGACGCGTGCGGCGGCGGCCAGGGGATGGCCGGGGGGGCAAGCCAGGACCAGCTCGTCGGGCCGCAACGGAACCAGCTCCAGCTGCGGCCGCCGCGCCGGAATGGCCACGATGCCCAGATCGACGGTGCGGTCCAGGCAGGCCTGGTAGATCTCGTCGGTGCGGCGGTACAGCAAGCGCAAGTTCACCTGCGGGTAGGCGCGCAGGAACGCCTTCATGGGCTCGGGCAGCGTGTGCAGCCCGACGCTGGTGACCGAGGCGATGGTGACCGGGCCGGTGACGACGTCGGGGCGGTGCCGCAGGCGCTGCTCGACGACGGACAGGCGCTCCAGCGCCGCCTTAGCCTCGCCGTAGAGCAGCCTCCCGGCCTCCGTCATGCGCAGCTCCCGCCGGGGCCCGCGGTCGACCAGGCGGCAATCGTAACGCCGCTCCAGCGTGCGCAGCTGCTGGCTGACCGCTGACTGCGTGACGAAGTTCAGCCGCGCAGCGCGCGCGAAGCTGGCCGTCTCGACCAGATCACAGAAGGTCTTCAGCGATTCGACAGTCATTAGAATCTCTAATTCATTTTATCATTCGATTAGGCAGGTTTGCGACCGCGGCGCGTGGTACCGCAACAGGGTCGGTCGGAAGGGCCGCTCCCTGCACATGGCGAAGACCCGCTCCCTCCTCCATTCCTACATCGGCAAGAAGGCGCTGATGGCCGCCAGCGGGCTGGTCCTGCTGGGGTTCGTGATCGTGCACATGCTGGCGAACCTGCAGATGTTCGCGGGGGCCGCCCGCATCGACGGCTACGCCCGCAGCCTGCGCGAGAGGCCCGCGGTGCTGTGGGCGGCGCGGGCGCTGCTGGCGCTGGCCTTCGTGGCCCACGTGGTGGTGGCCGCACAGCTGGCCGCCGTCAAGCGGGCAGCGCGGCCGGTGCGGTATCGCCGGCGCTGGGATCTGACGGCCGGCAGTCCGGCGCGCAGCATGCTGTGGACGGGCGTCGTCCTGGCAGCGTTCGTGCTGGTGCACCTGGCCAACCTGACCTGGGGCGTCTGGCACCCGCGCTTCCTGGCCGGGGACGTGTACGGCAACGTCGTGCGGCTGTTCCGCCGCGTCCCGGCGGCCGTCTTCTACGCGCTGGCCATGGCGGCGCTGGGGCTGCACGTCGCGCACGGCGGCTTCAGCCTGTGGCAATCGCTGGGGCTGAACGGTTCAGCGAGCTCGCGGGCCTTGCGTCGCGGGGCCCGCGCCGCCGCCGTCGCCGTCGCGGCCGGCCTGTTGTCGGTGGTGGCTGCGGCCGCCCTGGGATGGCTTCGATGACCGCCCTCACGCTCGATGCGCGCGTCCCCGGGGGCCCGCTGGACGGAAAGTGGGACACCTTCACCCGGCAGATGCGGCTGGTCAGCCCGGCGAACCGGCGCCGCCACGACGTGATCGTGGTGGGCGCCGGGCTGGCCGGCGCGTCGGCCGCGGCGTCGCTGGCCGAGCTTGGCTACCGCGTCACCTGTCTGTGCTTCCAGGACAGCCCGCGTCGCGCCCACAGCATCGCCGCCCAGGGCGGAATCAACGCCGCGAAGAACTACCAGAATGACGGCGACAGCGGGTACCGGCTGTTTCTGGACACGATCAAGGGCGGCGACTTCCGCTCGCGCGAGGCGAACGTGTTCCGCCTGGCCCAGCTGTCGGGCCGGATCATCGATCAGTGCGTGGCCCAGGGCGTGCCCTTCGCGCGCGAGTACGGGGGCGCCCTGGCCAATCGCTCGTTCGGCGGCGCGCAGCTGTCGCGCACGTTCTATGCGCGCGGACAGACGGGGCAGCAGCTGCTGCTGGGGGCGTACCAGGCGCTGGAGCGCCAGATCGGCCTCGGCCACTGCCGGATGCTGGCCCGCCACGAGATGCAGGAGCTGGTGGTCGAGGGCGGCGCCGCGCGCGGGATCATCGCCCGGGATCTTCTGACCGGGGAGCTGACCCGCCTTGGCGCGCACGCCGTGGTGCTGGCCACCGGCGGCTACTCCAACGTCTTCTATCTCTCGACGAACGCGAAGAACTGCAACGCCACCGCCATCTGGCGGGCCCATCAGCGGGGCGCCGCCTTCGCGAACCCGTGCTTCACCCAGATCCATCCCACCTGCATCCCCGTCAGCGGCGAGCACCAGGCGAAGTTGACGCTGATGAGCGAGTCCCTGCGCAACGACGGGCGCGTCTGGGTGCCGGCCCGCGCCGGCGATCCCCGCCCGCCGGCCGCCATCCCCGAGGCCGAGCGCGACTACTTCCTCGAGCGGCGGTACCCCGCGTTCGGAAATCTGGTGCCGCGCGACGTGGCCAGCCGCGCGGCCAAGGCGGTGTGCGACGCGGGCGGGGGCGTGGGCCCGGGCGGCTACGGGGTTTACCTGGACTTCGCCGATGCCATCCGGCGCCTGGGTCTGGCCGCCATTCGCGAGCGCTACGGGAACCTGTTCGAGATGTACCAGCGCATCACCGATCAGGACCCGGCGGTGCAGCCCATGCGCATCTACCCGGCCGTGCACTACACGATGGGCGGGCTGTGGGTCGATTACGCGCTGATGAGCACCGTGCCGGGCCTGTTCGTGGCGGGCGAGGCGAACTTCTCGGATCACGGCGCGAACCGCCTGGGGGCGTCGGCGCTGATGCAGGGGCTGGCGGATGGGTACTTCATCATCCCGCCGGCCGTCGGCGACTATCTGGCCAGCGCGGCCCCGCCCGCGGCCGATGTCCAGGGGCCGGCCTTCGCAGAGGCCGAGGACGCAGCGCGGGCACGGCTGCAGCGGCTGACCTCCCTGAGAGGCGGGCGGCCGGTCGACGCGTTCCATCGCGAGCTGGGACGGCTGATGTGGGACGCCTGCGGCATGTCTCGCTCGGCGGCGGGGCTGGGTCGGGCGCTGCAGCGACTGCCCACCCTGCGCCAGGAATTCTGGCGCGAGGCCAGCGTCACCGGGGGCGCCGGCGAGCTGAACCAGGCGCTGGAGCGGGCCGGGCGGGTGGCGGACTTCCTCGAGCTGGCCGAGTTGATGTGTCGGGACGCGCTGGCGCGGGACGAATCCTGCGGCAGTCATTTCCGCGAAGAGCACCAGACCCCCGACGGGGAAGCGCGACGCGACGATGAACGCTTCGCGCACGTGGCCGTCTGGCAGCATGCCGGCGCGGGCGCGCCGCCCCGGCGTCACGTCGAGGCGCTAGCGTTCGAGGCCGTGAAACCCGGCCAGAGGAGCTACAAGTGAAGCTGATCCTGCACGTCTGGCGCCAGCGTTCGCCATCGCAGCCCGGGTCGTTCGAGCGCCACGACGCCGACGGCCTGTCGCCGGACATGTCCTTCCTCGAGATGCTGGACGTCCTGAACGAGCGGCTGGCCAGCCGCGGGAAGGAGCCCATCGCCTTCGACAGCGACTGTCGCGAGGGGATCTGCGGGGCCTGCGGCTTCATGATCAACGGCGTGGCGCACGGGCCCCGACCCGCCACCACGGTCTGCCAGCTGCACCTGCGCTCGTTCACCGATGGCGACCAGCTGTGGCTCGAGCCCTGGCGGGCGCGTGCCTTCCCGCTGGTCCGCGATCTGATGGTCGACCGGGGCGCCCTCGATCGGGTCATCGCGGCCGGCGGATACATCAGCGCGCCCACCGGCAGCGCCCCCGAGGCGAACGCCATCCCGGTGGCGAAGCCCGACGCCGAGGCGGCGATGGACGCCGCCGCCTGCATCGGTTGCGGCGCCTGCGTGGCGGCCTGTCCCAACGCCTCGGCGTCGCTGTTCACGGCGGCCAAGGTGGTCCACCTGGGCCGCCTGCCCCAGGGTCAACCGGAGCGGCGCTCGCGGGTGCTCGGCATGGTGGACCAGGGGCAGCGCGAAGGCTTCGGCGGCTGCACCAACGTCGGGGAGTGCCAGGCGGTGTGCCCCAAGGGGATTCGCATGGAGTCGATCGCCCGGCTGAACCGCGATTACCTTCGGGCCGCCCTCACGTCGCAGGGCTAGCGGCGTCGATCAAAGCTGGTGGCGGCCCTCCAGCTCGGTCAGCTGGTTCCGGCAACGGCCGTCGGCGGGGAGCTCGCTGGTGCACTGTTCCAGCACCTGACGCGCTCCCTGCCAGTCGCCGGCGTTCTGCCGATCGATCGACCAGTTCGTGTAGACGATCCCGGCGTCGTTCGCGCAGGTGGCGTCCGACAGGCAGGCGTCCCGATACCGGGAGAACGCCCGTGCGGCCGCGGGATAGTCGTGGCGGTCGATCAGCTCGGCCAGGTGACTGACCAGCAGGCCGATGAGGTTGCTGCGCAGGGCAGCCGCCTGGCCCCAGCGAGGATCCAGATGGGCCAGGCCGGTCGACATCATGGCCAGCGACTCCTCCGGCCGGCCCTCGATCATCAGCGCGTACGCGTGGTACCAGCTGGTGAACCAGGCCACCTCCAGGGTCTTGGCATCCTTGCTGGCGGTCGCGATGTCCGCCACGGCCGGACCGACGATGTCGAACAGCTTCAACATCGTGCGCCAGGCCTTGCGGTCGAACAGGGCGTTGGCCTCGTTCCCGTAGGCGTCGATGCGCGCCCGCTGCGCGTCCGCCGAGCGCGGATCGACCAGGTTCGCCAGCTCGTCCAGGCGGCTGCGGTCCTGTTCGCCCCCGCCGGAGTGTGCGTCCAGCATGGCCAGCGCCATCAGCTGGTAGGGCTCCAGGATGCGGCGATGCTGGAACTCCTCGAAGGTGGTGGGGCGCAGGCCGCGCTGTCCCGACCAGCCGGCCGCCTGCTCGCGGAAGAAGCGCGCGTCGTGAACCCAGTCGTACCCGGTCGCCGCGGTGGTCTCGATCTGGATGGACCGGGCGCCCGGCCGGCCCAGCTCGACGAAGACATGGGTGGGCACGGCCGCGGCGCGCACCGGCAGGTCGAAGCTGCGCGCCAGCACCAGGTACAGCATCGTGGAGCTGAGGCAGTTGTAGTGGCCGCCGGTGAAGATGCCCGTCACCCGCGCCTGGTCGACGGAGTAGCCACCCAGCTCGGTGCTGCCGCCGGCGAAGAACGCCCGGTGCATGGCCCGGTGCAGCTCGTAACCGCGGTGCCACTCGTCGCGGGCGGCGGCCATGGTGGGCCGCAGCTCGGCCACGAACTGATCGACGCGCCGCTGGAAGGCGGCGTAGCTGGCGGCGTCACGCCGGTCGCCCGACGCGGTCAGGGCCAGGGCCAGCAGGGCCCGCGCGTCTCCGCGGCGCGCGGCCTCCAGCCCGCGCAGGGCCGCCTCCTCGGGCGGAGTCATGGGCCACCAGACATGAAAGGCCGGGTTGCCGAACCCGGGCCGAACGTCGGAAGGGACGTCCGCGCTGGCCCCGCGCTGCTGAGAGGGGACGCCCAGCTGGCCCCTGCCACCCGCACCGCTGCAGGCCGCCAGGGCCAGCGCCGCCAGGAGCGCCACCGTGAAAGAAATCGCCGTGGTCGCGATCGATTTCGCCGGGGCCGGGAATGTACCTGGAATCGTGGAAGACCGCGCCGACGGTGTCACCTCCGCCCGCGCGGTCCAGCGGAAAGTCGAATCACCGCCGGCGAGGCGCCGGCCCGAAGGATCGCGGTTCAAGGAGCAAAGATGAGATATCTATCGGTCGTGTCAATCGGTCTGGCGGCGGCGTGGTCCCTCGCCGCTGCAGGCGGTTGTTCTTCGGGCGGCGGAGGTATGGCCGCCAGCGGCGGGAGCGGAACGACCCAGACCGGGGGCTCGGTCGGTTCGGGCGGCGTCACCGGCAGCGGGGGCAAGGGGAGCGGCGGGAACACGGCGCAGACCGGCGGCATCAGCGGCTCGGGCGGCGCGGTTGCCGCGACCGGCGGCGCCAAGATGACGGGCTCGGGGGGCGTGCTGGGAACGGGCGGACAGGCACCGGCCACCGGCGGCATGACGGCGGCCAGTGGGGGCATCGGTGGCTCCCCGGGTTCGGGCGGCGCCGGTCAGGCCGGAGGGGCGGCCGGCGGTCGCGCCGGCGGCAACGGCGGCAGCACGCCGGGCAGCGGCGGTTCGGCCGGCGGCGGGGCGGGGGGCGCGCCCAGCGCCGATTGTTCGGCGGCCGGCGCCGTCATCACCTATTCACCCCAGAGCAACGCCACCAAGAGCCCGCTCTACACCGTCACCGCCAACGGCACCTCTCAGTTCGTCGAGAAGATGACGAGGTTCAACAAGGAGATGCAGGTGCACTACGCCTACTTCGGCGTGGCCAGCGGCTGCACGGCCACCGTCGCGGTCACCGTCGCAGACACCTTCTCGTCCTATACGGTCAGCCCCAAGAGCCGGAACCTGACCGCCACCAAGAGCGGCAACACCATCACCTTCAACAGCGGTCCGAACTACTTGATCCTGCAGTTCGACTCGAAGGAATTGCTGTTCATCCTCATCGACGCGCAAGAGACGAACCCGCCGAAGCTGACCGACGCCAACGTGAAGAGCATCGCGGACTACATGGTCGACAACACGGGCGGTACCGTCGTCACCTCCAAGGTCCAGTCGGCGATCAACGCGGCCTCGGGCGCCACCCAGAACATCCTCTACTTCCCGCCCGGCCGCTACAAGGTCGGTGAGCTCTCGATGAAGAGCAACATGACCCTGTACCTGGCGGGCGGCGCCATGCTGGACGGATCGACCAGCACCAGCGACTACGCGGCGGCGGGGCCCGACGTCGAGAGCACGACGCACGGGCTGATCCATTTCAACAACGTGACCAACAGCAACCTGCTGGGGCGCGGCGTGATCGACGCCGAGGGGACCACCATCACCGCCGGCAGCAACGACACGCCCAGCTTCAAGATCAACGCGGTCCGGGTGGACAAGAGCTCGAAGGTGCTGATCGACGGGGTCCTGGTGCGCGACTCCGTCTTCTGGAACACGCTGGTCTACACCAGCGACCAGGTCACAATTCAGAACTACAAGATCATCAACCGCCGGCCCACCACGACCACCTACAACCAGACCGATGGCGTCGACTTCGACGCGTCCACCAACTGCACGCTGTCGAACGCCTTCCTGTACACCGGCGATGACAACATGTCACCGAAGGCCGAGCAGGAGGGCGGCATCGACACCAAGAACATCACGTACCAGCACGTGGTGACCTACAGCAATTCGGGCGCCTGCAAGGTGGGCACGAAGACCTTCGGAATGACGATGTCCGGCCTGATCTTCAAGGACATCGACATCGTCAAGGCGGGGCGCGCCTTCGCCATGGACGCCAACGACACCGCGGTGATCCAGAACACCACGTTCCAGGATGTGCGGATCGAGGCGGCCGACAGCAACCTGATCGACATCGAGGAAGACATGGCACCGACCTGGCGGACCGCGCCCAACACCTCGACGGTCAAGGACGTCTACTTCACGAACATCTCCGCCGACGTGAAGCAGCTGATCAACATCCACGGGAAATCATCGACCGTGAACGTCAACGGCGTTCACTTCGACAACTTCACGGTGCAGGGGAAGAAGCTGACCAGCCAGACCGATACCGCGGCCAGCTGGAACATCAATCAGTACGTCTCGAACATCACGTTCCAGTGAGCGGGTGGGGCGCGCCGACGGCGGCGCGCGAACTCCGAAACCGGCGTCGGCTAGACGGACGCCGGCGATCAGTGCGTGCACCCTCCGCAGCGGGTGACGTCCGGCATGGCCCTCAGCCGCTCGGTCTCGATGGCGCCCCGGCAGACGACACACTTGCCGTACGTTCCCTTCGCGATACGGTCGAGTGACGCCTCGATCCGTTCCAGTGCCTGTAACTCCGGAGAGACCGCGCCGTTCAGCGGCGCCCCCTCGGTCCGGGCGCCCGCCACATGGCCCCACTCGTCGGCCCGGCCTGACGGCGCCCCTCGCTGCTCGGCGAGCAGCCGACCCTGTCGACCCAGCCACATTTCGCGGCGATTGAGCAGCTTGGTGCGAAGGTGTTCCATCGTCTGCGCGTCCATCGATCCTCCGTCTCGAAAGAATGTCTTGGGGAGACTGCCCGGGCTCCGGGGGGGCGGCCCCCGATGCCGGTCAGACCCGCCGGGAATTTCGGGAATACCAATGCAGGAACCGGACCGGCGCACGCGCCTCGCCGTCAGGTCGAAGCGGACTTCTTGCTGCGGCTCTTGCGTGGCGCCTGTCGCGAGGTGGGCCGCCGGGTGGTGGCGACCAGGGCCTCTTTCCAGTCGGTCTCGGTCAGCAGCGACTCCAGGCGGCCGAGCGGACCCCTCAGCGAGCTCGCGCGCTGGTCGATCTTCTGCCAAAGATCGCCCACCTGGCCCAGGCGCCTCGACATCGTGCGCAGCGTGAACGTGCGGGGGCCGACCCGACCCGTCTCGACCTCGTCCCAGGTGCAGGGCGCCGACACCGGGGCGCCCGGCTTCGGGCGCACGGCGTAGACGGCAGCGAATGTGGCGCCGGCCAGGTTGCGCCCGGTGTCGACCAGGATGCGCCGTCCGCGATCCGCCTTGATGAATTCCTGCGTCAGCAGGGTGGGGTGCCGTTTCACCAGCACCGCCCCGGCGCCGTGCCCGAAACGCCAGACGGCGTCGTAGTCCGTCTTGCCGTCGAGCGGGACGACCACATGAAAGCCCTTCGAGCCGGAGGTCTTCACCACAGCCGGCAGCCCCAGCTCGTCCAGCAGGTCGCGCACGGCAAGGACGGCGGTGCGCAACGCCTTGGGATCTTCCTCGGACGGATCGAGATCGAACACGCAAAGGTCGGGGTGGTGCAGGCGGGGCACACGCGCCGTCCACACGTGCGGCGTGATCGAGTTCTGGTTCGCCAGCCACAGCAACGAGCGCTCGTCGGTGACCAGGGGGTAGTGAACCTCTTCACCCGGCTCACCCTCGCGCTTCTCGACCGCGACCCGCTCCAGCCAGTCGGGGAACCCCTTCGAGACGTCCTTCTGGATGAAGCCCTTCTTGGCGATCCCGGCCGGGAAGCGCTCCATCGTGATGGGCCGGCCCGCGATGTGGGGGACCATCAACGGCGCCACCGCCTGGTAATACCCGCACAGTTCGCCCTTCGTGATGCCGTCGTCGGGGAACAGGACCTTTTCCGGATGCGTGATCACGGGCGCCGACGACCCTGGCACACCGGCGCGGGCAGATCCCCTTTTCAAGCGGCCAGCGAAGCGGAGGGGCGTGGCGCCGGGAGACGAGACACAGAAAGGCCGCCCTGCCCGAACCTTTGCAGGTTCGCGTGCAGGTCCGCCACCTCGAGATCGGACAGAGAGATGTACCCCTGGTACAGGTCCTCCTCCGAGGGGAATCGGGGACGCAGCCGATCCCATTCCCGGTGGGCGTCCGTTCCCAGGCTCGCCAGGCTGGACCGCGTCTTCGCGATCAGCTGGCACAGCTCGTTCACCCGGGGAAGCGTCTCGTTCGTCAGTTTGTAGCGCATCGTCGTCTGGCTCCTGGCCGCTGGAGACAGCAAGGTCCGTACCTGAACGCACGGCGGGGGCTGGCGCCGTCCTTCCGGCGGCCTAACTGGCCGTAGATACGCCGTTCTTAGATGCCCAGGCTACGCCTGGGCCTCCCCATCGCCTGCCAGCGTCCATCGCACATATTGTGTCGGCGGCTGCTCACCCTGCGCTAAAAGCGCGCGCCAGACTGAGCCGTTGCGCCGCAAGCGTGCCTTTTTCAGCGCCCCGCCCGCGGTTACGGCGCGGGACGCCTCTGTTTCGGTTTGGGAGCACCGGTTTCTCCCGGGCAGCGTCGCGGCAGGGGCACGGCGCGCCAATCACTCATCGAATCGCGCCAGCCGCCCGCCGGTGATACCGTGTTGCCCGTGGCAGGACCTACGTGGCGATTGACCGAGGCCGACGAGACGCTGGCCGAGTCGCTCGCCGCGCGGTTGAAGCTGCGTCCCGCCGTGGCCCGCATCCTGGTGGCCCGGGGGTTCGTGACCCCGGAGGCCATCGCGAAGTTCCTGGGGCCCCGCCTGGGAGAGCTGCGGCCACCGGCAGGAATGGCGGATCTGGAGCTGGTGCTGGGGCGCCTGCAGCTGGCCCTGTCCGAGCGCCAGAAGATCGGGGTGTTCGGCGACTACGACGTGGATGGCGTCACCTCGGCCGCCGTCCTGACGCTGGGGCTGCGGGCCTTTGGCGCCCCGGTCATCCCCCGGGTGGCAGCGCGCCAGTCGGGCTATGGTCTGCCGCCCGAGATCGTCGACGCGTTCGCGGACGCCGGGTGCAGCCTGATCGTGACGGGCGATTGCGGCACCAGCGACGTGGCGGCCCTGCGCCGCGCCCGCGAGCGTGGTCTGGACGTCGTGGTCATCGACCATCACCAGGTCCCCTCGGGCGAGCGCCTGGCGTTCGGCATGATCAACCCGCACCAGCCGGAAGATCGGTTCCCTTTCAAGGGGCTGGCCTCGTGCGGGATCGCCTTCTATCTGATGGCGGCGCTGCGCTCACGACTGTCCGCGACGACGTTCGATCCCCGCGAGCTGCTGGACCTGGTGGCGATCGGCACCATCGGAGATCTCGTGCCTCTGGTCGACGAGAACCGCATCCTGGTGGCGGCCGGTCTGAAGGTGCTGTCGGGACGACGCCGGCCCGGGATTCGTGCCCTGGCGGCGCTGGCCCACCTGGAGGATGCGCCGTTCACGGCCGACGACGTCAGCTTCCGCATGGCGCCTCGCCTGAACGCCGCCGGGCGGTTGGGGGATGCGCAGCTGGCGCTGGATCTGTTGCTGGCGGCCACCGACGCCGAGGCGGCCCGCCTGGGCGAGCGCATCGACGACGTGAACCGCGAGCGGCAGCGCATTCAAGAGCAGGTGTGGCTGGAGGCGACCGTCGAGGCCGAACGCTGGGCGGACGCGCCCGCCATCGTGGTGGGCGGGCAGGGCTGGCATCACGGGGTGGTGGGCATCATCGCCGCGCGCCTGGTCGATCGATTCGGAAAGCCGGCGGTCGTGGTCGGGTTCGACGGCGACAGCGGGCGCGGCTCGGCCCGGACCACCGGCGGCGTGAACCTGTACGAGAGCCTGGCCTCGACCAGCGCCCACCTGCTGCGGTTCGGGGGACACGCCGGGGCGGCGGGCCTGAGCGTGGCGGTCGACCGTTTCGCGCCGTTTCGCGACGACTTCCTGGCCGAGGTGGGACGGCTCACCGCCTCGCGGAGCGCCCCCGTGCTCGAGGTCGACGCGCTGGTCGAGCTGGAGGACGTGAACGTCGCGTTCGCCGAAGAGCTGCAGCGCCTGGGTCCCTACGGCGCCGGCAACCGCGAGCCCCTGCTGGCGCTGCGCGGGTTGCTGACCGAGGAGACCCGGATCCTGGGCAAGGGGCACCTGCACCTGGCCGTGACCACGGACGCAGGGCGGGGCGAGGCCATCGCGTTCAACATGGCCGAGCAGGATCCCGGGCGGGGGGCCACCATCGATCTGCTGGCCTGCCTGGAGGTCGACACCTTCCGTGGCGCGCGTCGCTCACGGTTGCGGGTGCGTCATCTGTGGCGGCAGCAGGCCGAGGCGGCGGGGACCTCGCCGCTGGCCGGGCTGGGTTCGAACGGGATCGCCGCCGACCTTTCCTTCGAGTAGAACTCAGCTCGCCATGGACCCCGAACGGCCCCTTCGGTCGGCGCCACGCGAGCGAACGTTCGCGCAGCTATTCCCCTGGCGCAGCGTCCGCAGGGCGCTGATGCTGGTGGTGCTGATCGTCGCCATCGTGGTGATCAAGATGCGCATGGGGGCTTTTCTGCAACAGGCGGGACGTCTCTGGAGCCCGCTCACGGAGACGCCGGCCAGTGACCGGCGCCCGCCCGCTCCCGGCGGCGCGGTGCCTCCCACGACGGTTCATCTGGGCCCAGCGCTGGCCCCCCAGCCCGCGGCGCCCCATGCGCGCTGAACGCCGCACGCGGTAGGGCATGACCAGCATCGCCGGGCCCTGGCTGTGGGGCATCTTCACCGTCGTGGTCCTGGGGATGCTGGCGCTGGACCTGGGCGTCTTTCATCGCAAGGCCCACGTCGTCCGCTTCCGGGAGGCGGCGCTGTGGTCAGGCATCTGGATCGGCCTGGCGCTGTCCTTCAACGTGCTGGTGCTGTGGCGGTTCGGCGTGCAGCGGGGGCTGGAGTTCTTCCAGGCCTGGCTGGTGGAGAAGGCGCTGTCCGTCGACAACATCTTCGTCTTTCTCGCCATCTTCTCGTACTTCGCGGTGGCGCCGCGACTGCAGCACCGGGTGCTGTTCTGGGGGATCTTCGGCGCGCTGGTGACCCGGGGGCTCTTCATCTGGACCGGGGCCACGCTGCTGAACTCGTTTCACTTCGTCATGTACGTGTTCGGCGTCTTCCTGATCTTGACGGCCGGCCGGCTGCTGATCGGCGAGGACGTCGACGTCCGCCCCGACCAGAACCTGGTCCTGCGGCTGTTCCGGCGCCTGTTCCCGGTGGCACGCGAGTACGCCGGCGCCCGCTTCCTGGTGAAGCGCGACGGACGGTGGTTGGTGACGCCGCTGTTGCTGGTGCTGGTGGTGGTCGAGGCCACTGACGTGGTGTTCGCCGTCGACTCGATCCCGGCCGTCTTCGGCATAACCCAGGACGTGTTCATCGTGTACACGTCGAACATCTTCGCCATCCTGGGGCTGCGCGCGCTGTCATTCCTGGTGGCCTCCGTGGTGCAGCGGCTACGTTATCTGAAGGCGGGGCTGGCGCTGGTGCTGGCGTTCGTGGGCATGAAGATGCTGGCGGGGCGCTACGTGCACATCTCCGAGTTGCTGTCGCTGGCCATCGTGACGGGGCTGCTGCTGGGCGCCGCGCTGCTGTCCCTGGTGATCCCTGTCCCCGCCGCGCCCGCATCAGCCGCCGAGGGGCGCGATCCCGCTGGCGACGATGGCGATCACGGGTAGCGGCCGGGGGCCGCGCTACAGCCGCCGGTGCTGCAGGCAGGGCAGGTTGCGCCGCACCTGGTCCTGGTAGGCGAAGTCGAGCTCGGCGATGGCCAGCCCCTCGTGATTTCCACACTCGGCGAGCACGACGCCCCACGGATCGACGACCAGCGCGTGGCCGTAGCTGCTGCGCTTGCCGCCGTGCAGGCCCCACTGCGCGGCCGCCACCACGAACGCCTGGTTCTCGATGGCGCGGGCCCGCAACAGGACGTGCCAGTGATCCTTGCCGGTCTCGGCGGTGAACGCGGAAGGAATGGCGAGCACGCGGGCGCCCGACTTCGTCAACTGGCGATACAGCTCCGGAAAGCGGAGGTCGTAGCACACCGAGAGCCCAAGCCCACCCCAGGGGAGGCGCGCCACCACCACGTCGTGGCCCGGGGTGACGGACTCCGATTCTCGAAACTGCACGCCGCCCGGCAGATCGACGTCGAACAGGTGGATCTTTCGGTACGTGGCCGCGACGCCCCCGTCGGGCGCCAGCAACACCGCCGTATTGTAGATGTGTCCCGGATGCTCGCTGCGCTCGGGGAAGCCGCCCAGCAGCAGGTGCACCGCGGCCTCGCGGGCCAGCGACCGCATCGCCGTCAGGATCGGGCCCCCCTCCTCGCGCAGCGGCTCGGCGATGGCCAGCCGATGGTCGCGATCACTCCCCAGGAAAGCGAAGTTCTCCGGCAACGCCACCAGCCGGGCGCCGGCCTGGGCGGCCCACTGGACCAGGCGCGAAGCGGCGGCCAGATTGGCCTTCACGTCCTCGGTCGAAGTCATCTGGGCCGCGGCCACACGCAGGCGCCCTTCGTTTTCCGGAAGCGCTTCCGACATTGAATTGGTACGGTAGCACGCGCTCGGCGCTTGGGGGGGATGCGGCAACGAACTGGAAATCCACCGTAATTCCGGTAACTTGGACGGATGTTTCGAAGTTGCGGACGCGGATCGCGCGTGATATAAAGCGCCTTCCGAAATTTCGCGCCAGCCCCTTACTAGAAGGTGGGCACGCAGCCCGCCTTTTTTTTTGCCCGACGACCGACCCAACGCAGAAATGAGAAAGGACACCCAAAACTTGTGGAATCTGGTCGAACCCTACGTGAAGGACGCCGGGTTCGAGCTGGTCGAAGTGCAGTCCGGTCGCGAGCCGACCGGATGGGTGGTCCGTCTATTCATTGATAAGCCCGCCGGGAACGACGCGGGGGATATTTCGCCGGCGGACACCATCGAGGCGACGGTGTCGCACACCGACTGCGAGCGCGTGAGCCGTGACGTGTCCGCGGCGCTGGACGTCGCCGATCTGATTCCGCACGCGTACGAGCTGGAGGTCAGCTCGCCGGGGTTGGACCGGCCGCTGCGCCGGCTCGCTGACTTTGCCCGCTTCGCGGGCCACGAAGCCAAGATCCGCATGACCGAGGGGGTTGAGGGGCGGCGTAATTTCTCTGGCCAGCTGGTCGGGACCGAGGATGGTCTCGTCAAGATCGAATGCGATGGCCGGACCTACCACCTTCCCATCGGGGACATCGCGAAGGCGAACCTGGTCCCCGACTGGACGAAGGAATTCAAACGGAGCGCCTCATGAGTGATGCCGCCGCCCTGGGGCTGGTCCTCGACCAGGTATCCAAAGACAAGAACATCAACCGCGCCGTCCTGGTGGAAGCGCTGGAGCAGGCCATCCTGACGGCCGCGAAGCGCGCCTTCGGGATGCAGCGGGAGATGGAGGCCAAGTTCAACGAGGAGACGGGCCGCGTCGATCTGTTCCAGATCATCGTCATCGTCGATCAGGTGACGCCGGGGAACGAGGGGAAGGAGATCCCCATCGACGACGCCAACCGGTTCGGCCTGAAGGCCGAGGTGGGCGACGAGCTGCTGTTCCAGATCTTCTTCGACGAGAAGGATCAGGCGCGCGCCGAGGAGCAGGACGCCAAGTACGGGGCGCTGCTGCAGCTGAACCGCGCCTGGAAGGGCTTCGGCCGCATCGCCGCCCAGACCGCCAAGCAGGTCATCCTGCAGCGCGTGCGCGAGGCCGAGCGCGACAACGTCTTCAATCAATACAAGGATCGCCGGGGCGAGCTGATCTCGGGCATCGTGCGCCGCTTCGAGCGGGGCAACCTGGTCGTCGACCTGGGCGGCGCCGAGGCCATCCTGCCCGTGCGCGAGCAGGTGCAGCGCGAGTCCTACCGTGCCGGTGACCGCATCGTCGCCTTCGTGGTCGACATCGACAAGGCGGCGCGCGGCCCGCAGATCATCCTGTCGCGGACGCACAAGGGCCTGCTCGAGAAGCTGTTCGAGATGGAGGTTCCCGAGATCTACGAGAAGATCGTGCGCATCGAGGCCTCGGCCCGCGAGCCGGGCGCGCGGTCCAAGATCGCCGTCAGCTCGCGCGATCGCGACGTCGACCCGGTGGGCGCCTGCGTGGGCATGAAGGGCTCGCGGGTGCAGGCCGTCGTTCAGGAGCTGCGGGGCGAGAAGATCGACATCGTGCCGTTCGATCCCGATCCGGCGCGGTTCGTCTGCAACGCCATCGCGCCGGCCGAGGTGTCGCGGGTGTTGATCGACGCCTCGACGCACACCATGGAGCTGATCGTCCCGGACGAGAAGCTGTCGCTGGCCATCGGCAAGAAGGGCCAGAACGTGCGCCTGGCCTCCCAGCTGACCGGCTGGCGCATCGACATCCATTCGGAGAGCAAGGTGCGCGAGATGGAGACCCGCGGGCGCGCCTCGCTGGCGTCGGTGGAGGGCGTGTCGGCCGAGATGGTCGAGGCGATGTTCCGCCTGGGCTGGCGCTCGGCGTCCGACCTGGCGCGGGCCAAGGCGGACGAGCTGCTGGACGTCGCAGGCGTCACCGCCGAGACGGCGCCGCGCATCATCGCCAGCGCCGGCCGCGTGGCCGAGGTCGAGAAGCGGCGTCGCATCGAGGAGGCCGCCGTGGCCGAGGCGGCCGCTGCGGCCGCCGCCGCGGAGGCCGAGGCTTCCCGCCCGGAGAGCGCATGACCGGTGTCCTCTTCCATTCGAACGTGCATCGGATGCCGATCGACCGCGCCGGCGGACACGCTGGTGCGGGTCAGCTTGCGGCCCGACGGCGGGCTGGCCGTGGGGCCGCGGGGCGGCCTTCGCGGGCGGGGCGCTTCGTTGCACCCCAGCGAAGGCTGCGTCAAGGCGGCGCTGGCCACGGGCGCCTTCTTGCGCGCGTTCCGGGGGCGGCGTCCCTCGGACGAGCCAGCGGCGATCGCCGCACTTGTTTTGGCTTACAACACGATTACTGTCGTCCCCAACCTCCCATTCCCTCCCGGCAGATGAGTGGAACACCATGATTGGAAGCGGTTTCGAGCGCAGGTCTGAGTCCTCGGGTGGAGCTGACGCACCGTCGGTGGCCGGCCCCCGTATGCGCGTGTACGAGCTGGCCAAGGAGATGGGGATCCCGAACAAGGATCTCCTCGATCGCATTCGGGGGTTGGGCCTCGAGGTCGCCAATCACATGTCGCATCTGGATCCGGCGGAGGTCGATCGCATTCGACGCTCGCTGAGCCGGGAGCGCCACGAGAGCCTGGTCGAGGAGCGGTTGACCGACACGGTCATCCGGCGCCGTTCCAAGGTCGCCCCGGCGCCCGCTGCCAAGCCCGCGGCTCCGGTCGCCGCCGCGCCGGCCGCGGCGCCGCCGCGCGTCCGCGAGGCCAGCCCGCCCGCACCATCCCGGCAGGCGCCCGCCGTCGAAGCCAGGGAAGAAGCCAGGGAGGAAGCCAGGGAGAAGCAGCCGCCGCGGGAGACCCCGAAGGCGCCCGCGCCGGTTGCGCCGACCGAGGCGCCCCGTCCGGTGGCCGCCGAGCCCGCTCGCCGCGTGGTCGTCGACATGACGCCCGCCGCGGCCAAGGCACCGCCTGCGCCTGCCGCGCCCATCGCTCGCGAGGTGCCACCGGCGCCGGTCGCCGAGGCTGCGCCCCAGGCACCGCCCCCCTCCGCTCCGGCGGAGGAGGAGAGCAAGGTCGCTGCGGCTCCCGCGGCGCCCGCCCCGACGCCGCCTGCGGCCCCGGCTGCGCCCGAAGCTCCCACCGCGCGCCCGCCGCTCTCGCCGGCGGCCTCGGCGGCCGCCGCCGCGTTCGCGGCCCAGCCGCTGCGCCAGATCCCGCAGCCGGTCGTGACCGGCTCGGCGGCGACGGGCCAGTTCATTCAGCTGCCCGGGCGCAACCCGCCCGGCGTGCCCAAGATCGAGATCAAGGATCGCGACGAGGAGCTGCGGCGCATGGGCCGTGCCCCCGTGGGGCGCGACCGCTTCGGCCGCCCCCTGCCGGGCGGTGGCCAGCCGGGGCAGCGTCCCGGTCAGCCCGGTCCCTGGGCCCCCAAGAAGAAGGTGGCGGCCGCCGGCAAGAAGTCGAAGAAGACCGAGATCACCACGCCCGCCGAGCACAAGCGCGTCGTGCGCATGGCCGACACCATCCAGGTGTCGGACTTCGCGCAGAAGATGGGCATCAAGGGCAAGGAGATCATCAAGCGGTTGTGGGCCTTGGGGATGATGGGCGTGAACATCAATCACGACATCGATCACGACACCGCCACGCTGATCGCCAACGAGTTCGGCTACCAGATCGAGTCGACGGCGTTCAACGAGGAAGAGGTGCTCGGTGAGTCGGAGGCGGCGGACGCCCCCGAGGATCTGGTGACCCGCGCGCCGGTGGTCACCATCATGGGTCACGTCGACCACGGCAAGACGTCGCTGCTGGACGCCATTCGCAAGGCCAACGTGGCGGAGGGCGAGGCCGGCGGCATCACCCAGCACATTGGCGCCTACAAGGTCCACTCGGACCGGGGCGACGTCGTGTTCCTGGATACCCCCGGTCACGAGGCGTTCACGGCCATGCGGGCCCGCGGCGCCCAGATGACCGACATCGTCGTGCTGGTGGTGGCGGCGGACGACGGCCCCATGCCTCAGACCATCGAGGCCATCAACCACGCGAAGGAGGCGCAGGTCCCCATCGTGGTGGCGATCAACAAGATCGACAAGCCGGGCGCCAACCCGGACCAGATTCGCAACAAGCTTTCCGAGCATGGACTGGTCTCGGAAGAGTGGGGCGGCGACACCATCTTCGTGAACGTATCGGCGAAGACGAAGCAGGGCGTCGACAAGCTGCTGGAGATGCTGGCCTTGCAGGCCGAGGTCCTGGAGCTGAAGGCGAACCCGAACAAGGCCGCCAAGGGGCACGTGGTCGAGGCGCGCCTGGACCGCTCGCGTGGTCCCATCTCGACGCTGCTGGTCGAGGAGGGCACGTTGCGGGTGGGGGACCTGGTGGTGGCCGGCGAGATGTCGGGAAAGATCCGCGCGATGCTGAACGACAAGGGCCAGAACATCACCGAGGCGGCACCGTCGACACCCGTAGAGTTGCTGGGCCTGGACGGCGTACCGGACGCGGGCGAGATCTTCAACGTGGTGACCGACGAGAAGGACGCCAAGACGCTGGTCGAGCATCGCCGCGAGTCGCGGAAGCGCAAGGACAACGCCGCGCCGTCGCGCGTGTCGCTGGAGAACATCCTGGACAAGATCCGGGTCGGCGAGGTCAAAGAGGTGAAGATCGTCCTCAAGGCCGACGTGCAGGGTTCGGCCGAGGCGGTCTCCGCTTCGCTGACGAACCTGTCCACGCCCGAGGTGCGCGTCAACGTCATCTCGTCGGGCGTGGGCGGCATCACCGAGTCGGACGTGTCGCTGGCCAAGGCATCGTCGGCCGTCATCATCGGCTTCAACGTTCGCCCCACGGGCAAGACGCAGCCGCTGGCCGAGCAAGAAGGCGTGGACATCAAGCTGTACAAGGTGATCTACGAGGCCATCGACGACGTGAAGAAGGCCATGGTGGGCATGCTCGCTCCGGTGCTGCGCGAGAAGGTCGTGGGGCGGGTGGAGATCCGGAAGCTCTTCAACATCCCCAAGGCGGGCACCATCGCCGGTTCGTTCGTCACCGAGGGCAAGGTCGCCCGCAAGTCGCAGGTGCGGCTGGTGCGAGATTCCGTGGTCGTCTACACCGGCAAGATCGGGTCGCTGCGCCGGATGAAGGACGACGCCAGCGAGGTGGCGGCGGGGTACGAGTGCGGTCTGACCATCGAGGGCTACAACGATGTTCGCGAGGGCGATGTCATCGAGGTGTTCGAGGTGGAGAGCATCGCGCCGACGCTGGAGATGCCGGGCACCGGTAACCAGGCGCGGCGGTAGCGGTAGCGGTAGCGATAGCGGTCGTCGGTGTTTGGATCGGGGAGCGTGCGGTACAGCGCACGCTCCCTCTCTTTATCGCGGGGGCGAGCGGGGTGGGTGTCCCCCTCGTGCTCGGACACCGCTTGCGCGATTTGGCTTTGCGGTTCTTGGCGTGCCTGACGGCGCGCTCGCGAACTGCGCGCGAGGGGGACACCCACCCCACTCGCCTTTGGTGCTCCCGCGTTCGCTCGCTGAATCCCGGCAGGGCATGCCGGACGAACGCGGAACAACCAGCACGCGAACCGACACGTCGAAGACCCGGTGTTACGGTCGCCGCGGGCAGGTAAGGGCTCCGGGATATTTGCATGGAACGATCGGCAGCAAAAAGGGGACTTGGTTCCTGGGCGCTCTCCCGTTGGGGGAGAGGGAGAGGGAGTACGGGGAAATGGTTCCGGTGCTGTGGCCTGACGGCGGCAGAAGGGCGGGGCGGGCGGATGGGGACGGGCGGACTAGACTTTGGACATGACGATTGGTATGGCGCGGCTCACTTTGTATCTGCCGGCGAGCCTATCCCTGAAAGACAAGCGTGCGGTGTTGCGCCGGGTGAAGACGCACGTGCGGGACAAGTTCAACGCGGCCATCGCCGAGGTGGGCGAGAACGAGGCGTGGCAGCGGGCGGCGCTGGGTGTGGCCGTGGTGGGGAACGAGCGCGCGCACACCGAGGCGTCGCTGGACGAGATCATTCGTTTCATCCGGGACGCGGCTGACGTGACGCACGTCGACCGCGAGCTGCAGACTTTCAACGACGACTTCCCGGTCGGCGTCGGTTTCGACAACTGGAGGCGCAAGTGAAGCAGCGAACGGAGCGCCTGGGCCGCGAGATCCAGTCCATCCTGGGCGAGATCCTGACCCGGGGCGAGATCAAGGATCCGCGCGTGCGGAACGCCGGCCTGCTGACGGTGACCCGCGTCCGTGTGACGGGCGACCTGCGCGAGGCGAAGGTGGCCTTCGCGGCCTTCGGGGCCGCCGATCCCGTGCTGGAGAGCGCCCGCCAGGGGCTGCAGTCCGCCAGCCCGTACCTGCAGCGGGCCATCGGCCAGCGGCTGCGCACGCGGAACACGCCCACGCTGGAGTTCGAGGTCGACCACGTGCTGGACGAGGCGCTGCGGGTCGATTCGCTGTTGCGCGAGGTGCGCGCCGAGTTGGCCGCCGCCCCCAAGCAGGAAGAGGCTGGCGCCGACGAGACGGGCGCCGCCGGCACCGATTCGCAAGAGAAATGACCGCCACGCTCAACGGCGTGGTGGTCGTCGACAAGCCGGCCGGCCCGAGCTCGTTCGCCATCGTCCACCAGGCGCGCAAGTTGACGGGGGTCCGCAAGGTCGGGCACGGGGGGACGCTGGATCCGGCCGCCTCGGGCGTGCTGCCCATCTGCTTCGGCGAAGGGACGAAGGTCGCCCAGTTCCTGCTGGACGCCGACAAGGAGTACCTGGCCACGGTGCGCCTGGGGGTGGCCACCGACAGCTACGACGCGACGGGGACCGCGGTCAGCCGCTCGCCCGCGCGGGATGTCTCTGCGGCGGCGATCGAGGCAGCGCTGACGTCCTTCCGGGGATGGATCTGGCAGCGGCCTCCGGCCTTCTCGGCGCTGAAGCGTGACGGAAAGCCGCTGTACGCCTACGCGCGGGCCGGCGAGGAGGTCGCGGTCGAGCCCCGGCGGGTCCGCATCGACACGCTCGAGGTGCTGGAGTTTCTGGACCTGGGCACGGAGGCGCCCGGCGTGCGGCTGCGGGTCGCCTGCTCGAAGGGGACGTACATCCGCTCGCTGGCGCACGACCTGGGGGCGCTGCTGGGGGTGGGGGGGCACCTGGAGGCGCTGCGGCGCATCCGTTCCGGGCCCTTCACGCTGGCCCAGGCCATCGCGCCCGAAGAACTGGCGGCAGCCGCCCCGCGACTGCTCTCGCCGGCGGAGGCCCTGGCCGGCCTGCCCACCCTGACGCTCAGCGCCGCCAGCGTCCAGGCCGTGGCCCAGGGCAAGGCCATCCTCTGGGAGGCTCTGGGGGCGCTGCCGCCCGGGGTGATTGATACGCAGGCCAGCCCAGCTTCGGAAGCGACCGCTGGCGAGGCCTCGGCCGAGCGGCCGGCGACGCCCCTGGTGCGGTTCCTGGACCCCTCCGGCGCCCTGGTGGCGGTCGCCGTCCCGGCCGGCCCCCAGGATCGGGTGCGCACGCTACGCGTTTTTGGACGCGAAGGTTGACTCAGAAGGTCTTTTCTGGGAAATTCGGCCCCTTCAAAACGGCAAAGACAGGACAGGAACCCCCGAAAAATGGCTCTCGCAGCGGAACGCAAAGCAGAGGTTGTTAAGAAGTTCGAGCGCAAGCCCGGTGATACCGGCTCTCCCGAGGTGCAGATCGCACTCCTGTCGGAGCGGATCTCGTACCTGACGGAGCACTTCAAGACGCACTTGAAGGATCACCACTCTCGCCGCGGACTTTTGATGATGGTCGGCCGGCGCCGTCGCCTGCTGGATTACCTCAAGTCCGAGAACCTGAACAAGTACCGCAGCGTCATCGAGACGCTCGGCATCCGCAAGTAGCGGAACCCAGGGAAAAGCCAGGGCGGGAGCTTTCACTCCCGCCCTCCGTCGTCACATTCCACAAGGCTCGGCTCACGTCCGGAGGTTCTCCGCACGTGCCCGAGGCATCCCCGGTCCCCCACAACCGGGCGGTGTTTCCAACCCGGTGGCGGTGTCGGTATTCATCCTTTTTCCCTCGGGCCGAGCAGATCTCTCGACGCTGGGCCGGTGAGAAGAGGGACGAATCGCGCCGCCTCCTTTGACCGAAGGAGTTCACATGTTCGTCGTACGTGAAGGGGTAAGCCTCGCGGGGCGCGAGTTGACCATCGAAACCGGCCGCATGGCCAAGCAGGCCGACGGCGCCGTCATCATCCGCCAGGGTGACACGATGGTGCTGGTGACCGCGGTCGCCTCGGCCGGCGTTCGTCCCGGCATCGACTTCATGCCGCTGACGGTCGACTATCTCGAGAAGACGTCGGCGGCCGGCAAGATCCCGGGCGGCTACTTCAAGCGCGAGGGCCGCATGACCGAGGTCGAGGTGCTGACCTCGCGCCTCATCGATCGTCCCTCCCGGCCGCTGTTCCCCAAGGGCTGGCGGTTCGACACGCAGGTCATCGCCATGGTGGTCTCGACCGATCGCGAGAACGCCTCGGACGTGCTGGCCATGACCGGCGCGTCCTGCGCCCTGCTGCTCAGCGACATCCCCTGGGCCGGCCCCTACGCCGGCGTCCGCGTGGGTCGCATCAACGGCCAGTTCGTGATCAACCCGACGTTCACCGAGCGCCAGACCTCCGACGTCGATCTGGTGGTGGCGTGCAGCCGCGACGCGATCGTGATGGTCGAGGGCGGGCTGGGCGAGGTCAGCGAGAGCGTGGTGGTCGACGCCCTGATGTTCGCGCACAAGGAAGCGCAGCCCCTGCTGGACCTGCAAGAGAAGCTGCGCGCCGCGGTCGGCAAGCCCAAGCGCGAGTTCGTGCCGCCGGTCAAGGATCCGGCGATCGTCGATCGCGTCTCGGCGCTGGCCACCGAGAAGATCCAGGCCGCCATGGCCATCCGCGAGAAGCAGGACCGCTACGCGGCGCTGGACGCCTGCGGCGGACAGGTCAAGGAAGCGCTGGCGCCCGAGTTCCCGGATCGGGGCGGCGAGGTGGGCGAGGTGTTCGAGTCGCTGAAGAAGAAGCACCTGCGCGAGCTGGTGCTCTCGACCGGCAAGCGCATCGACGGCCGCGGCACCACCGACATCCGCCAGATCACCTCCGAGGTGGGCGTGCTGCCCCGCACCCACGGCTCGTCGCTGTTCACGCGCGGTGAGACGCAGGCTCTGGTCACCACCACCCTGGGCACCAAGCAGGACGTGCAGCACATCGAGGCGCTGACCGGCGACATCGACAAGCGCTTCATGCTCCACTACAACTTCCCGCCCTTCTCGACGGGCGAGACGAAGCCGTTGCGCGGCGCCAGCCGGCGCGAGACCGGTCACGGTCACCTGGCCGAGCGGGCCCTGGCGCGCATCCTGCCTTCCGAGAAGGACTTCCCCTACGTCATCCGCATCGTCTCCGAGATCCTGGAGTCGAACGGCAGCTCGTCGATGGCGTCGGTCTGCGGCGGCACGCTGTCGCTGATGGACGCGGGTGTGCCCATCAAGACGCCGGTCGCTGGCATCGCCATGGGTCTGATCAAGGAGGGCGATCGCGTCGCCGTCCTGTCGGACATCCTGGGCGACGAGGATCACCTGGGCGACATGGACTTCAAGATCTGCGGTTCGCGCGCCGGCGTGACGGCGGTGCAGATGGACATCAAGATCCAGGGCCTGACCCGGGAGATCCTGGACACCGCGCTGACCCAGGCGCGTGACGCCCGCCTTTACATCCTGGGCAAGATGGCCGAGGCGCTGCCGGCGCCGCGCCCCGAGCTGTCGCTGCACGCGCCGCGCATCACCACGCTGCACGTGAAGCCGGACCAGATTCGCGAGATCATCGGCCCCGGCGGCAAGACCATCCGCGGCATCACGTCGCAGACGGGCGTGGCCATCGAGGTCGAGGACGACGGTACGGTTCACATCGCGTCCCCGGACGGCATCGCGGTCAAGAAGGCCATCGACATCATCAAGGGCCTGACCACGGAGCCCGAGGTGGGCGAGTTCTACATGGGCGTCGTGAAGCGCCTGGCCGAGTTCGGCGCCTTCGTGGAGATCCTGCCCGGCACCGACGGTCTGGTGCACATCAGCGAGCTGGACGCGAAGCGCGTGAACGTGGTGTCGGACATCTGCAAAGAGGGCGACGAGATGGTGGTCAAGGTCATCGGCATCGACCGGGCCACCGGCAAGATCCGCCTCTCGCGCAAGGAAGCCCTGGGGAAGACGCCCGACGTCATCCACAACTTCCGCACGCAGCAGCAGGCGTAGCGGCAGGGCCAGCCGATGAGCGACGTCGTGGTGCGGTTCCGGCGCCTGCGCGCCGGGGCCGTCGTGCCCGCCTACATGACGGCGGGCGCGGCGGGGATGGATCTGTCCTCGGCCGAGGAGGGGCCGGTGAACATCGGCGCCGGCGAGCGGGTGGCGGTGGCGACTGGCCTGGCGCTGGAGCTGCCGGATGGGTACGAGGGGCAGGTGCGGCCCCGCTCGGGCCTGGCCCGCAAGCACGGCATCACGCTGACGAACGCCCCCGGGACGATCGACAGCGACTACCGGGGAGAGGTGACGGTGTTGCTGGTGAACCTGGGCCGCGAAGCCCACACCATCGCGCCCGGCGACCGCATCGCCCAGCTGGTGATCGCGCCCGTGACGCGCGCCACCCTGGTCGAGACATCGGACCTCTCCGACACGAAGCGCGGCGCCGGCGGCTTCGGCCACACCGGCTGACCCCGCCGGGTATGCTGGCTCGGTGGGTCATGAGCACTTGTGCGCGTCGAGGGCTGACGGGCTTTGCCCGGCAGCGCTCATCGCGGGAGGGCCCGGGAACCCTGTGAGGGTTCCCGCTAAGACGACCCGTTGCCCGCGTCGAGGTCTGACGGGCTTCGCCCGGCAGACCTCATCGCGGGAGGGCACGGGAACCCTCCCAGGGTTCCCGCTAGGACGACCCGTTGCTCGCGTCGGGGGCTGACGGGCTCAGCCCGGCAGACCCCATCGCGGGAGGGTTAGGGAACCCTCCCAGGGTTCCCTTCAGGACGCCCCATTTGAATTGCTCGCGGACGGCCGCGATGCGAATGTTCGGGCCATGAGAAACCGGCCCGCCCGCTCGTTTTCGTGCTCGCTCGCCCACGTCCTGCCGTTCGTGCTTGGCCTGCTGGTCGTTCACGGTTGCGGGGGAAGCGTGGAGGAACTGCCCGGCGCCAAGGGCGACCTGCTGGCGGGGCGGACGCCCCAGAGCAGCAAAGGCGTTCAGCACGCGGCGCGGATGACGGACGGCTTCATCTCGAACGAGGGGGGCTACTGGCGCACCGACATGACGTCGGTGGTCGCCGACAACGGCTACGCGGTGTGGGACCTGGGCGAGGTCAAGACGATCGAGTGCGGGCTGTTGCAGGGCGACAACAACGACTGGTACGACCTGCGCGGCAGCGTCGACGGACAGAATTTCACGCAGCTGTGGACGGCCAATCCGACCGGCAAGCCCGGCATGCAGCAGCGGCTGGAGCAGAAGATCGGGGGACGGGCCCGCTACGTGCGGCTGTCCGCCCACGGCGGCGACGGCGCCTACAGCGTCGGTGAGGTGGCGCTGTTCAGCGAATGCGGCGCCGACTGGCCGCCCCGGCTGGTGGCGCGCGAAGGCTCATCCGATGACGACAACGTCCGCTTCAAGCTGATGCTGTTCTGCGGGCTGGCCGTGGCGTACCTGCTGGTGAACCGGCGCGGGGCCAAGGACTGGGTGCGCCTGACCGTCGTCATCCCCGCCGGGGTGGGCCTGTCGGCGGCCGTCGATCTGTGGGGCATGTGGCCCTTCGAGGAGACGGTCCAGACGACCGTGCGCGCCGTGGTGGCGGCCCTGGGGACGGTGCTGGTGTTCCGCGAGTACGTGTGGCCGCGCCTTTACCCGGTGTCGGCGCGCGCCACCGCCGCGGCGCTGGTCGTCCTGTCGCTGGTGGGGGCGTTCAGCTACTACCACTTCGGCTGGCCGCAGTTCCGCGACGAGTCCAAGGGCCGGCAGACCATGGTCCATCCCTGGGACATGCGGGTCTACTTCCCGGTGGCCAAGTACTTCCACGAGCTGCAGTTCGATGGACTGTACCTGGCCAGCGTGGCCGCCTACCTGGACAACCACCCCGGCATGAAGCCGGAGCAGGTGGCGGGCGCCCATATGCGCGATCTGACCGACAACGAGATGCGTCTGGCGGGCCAGGTGATGGACCAGATCCAGGACGTCCGCAAGCGCTTCACGCCCGAACGCTGGGACGAGTTCAAGAAGGACATGAAGTACTTCGAGGACGTGATGGGCGCCGGCGCCTACCTGGGCAGCATGCAAGACCACGGCGGCAACGCCACGCCGGTCTGGCTGCTGGGCGCCTATCTGCTGTGGCACAACGCACCGGCCAGCGAGCTGACCCTGACCTTGACGGGCTTGATCGATCCCCTGCTGTGGATCCTGTTGTTCGTGATCATGGCGCGCACCTTCGGCGTGCGCACCATGGCGATCTGCTTGCTGGTGTGGGGAACGACCGACTTCTCGCGGTTCGGGACCAACCTGATGGGCTCGACGCTGCGGGCCGACTGGATGGTGGCGCTGGGGCTGGGGGCCTGCGCGCTGAAGACCAGACGCTGGGCGCTGGGGGGCGCGCTGATCGCTTACGGCGGCTTGATCCGCGCCTTTCCCGCGTTCGCCACCTTCTTCCTGGCGGTGCCCCCGGCCTGGTGGCTGATCGACCGTTACCGTGAAACCCACAAGCTGCCGCCCCTGGCGGCGTTCCGGAAGCAGCAGGGCTCGGCCTTACGCGCCATCGCGGGGGCGGTGGGGGCGGTGGCCCTGCTGGTGGCGGCCTCTTCCGCCCTGTTCGGCTTCCACGACGCCTGGGTGACGTGGGCCCGCAAGATCACCCTCCACGCCGAGCAGCCGAACTCGAACCACGTGGGCATTCGCAACGTGGTGTCGTACTCGCCGTCCCTGGAGGGGCCGAAGGTCGCCGACCCCAGCCGCATCGAGCCCTGGAGCGCCTGGCAGGATCTTCAGCGCGAGACGTTCTCCAAGCGCAAGCCGCTGTTCTACCTGGGGGTGCTGCTGTACACCGCGCTGGCCGTGGTGGGATGCCGCCGCCTGCGGCTGGATCAGGCCGCGATGGTCGGCCTGATGATGATCCCGGTCTACTTCTATCCGGCCAACTACTACTGTCATTACGTCTTCTTGCTGCCGCTGCTGGCCACCGCGGCCGAGCCCAAGCGGCTGTTGCAGCCCGAGGGACGCACCTGGTTCGCCTACGTGTCCTCCGTGATCATGGCCATGGGCTTCTTCCAGTACTTCACGCTCGACGCGGCGGCCGGCGAATCCGACGTCACCGCCACCTACGAGAGCATCATCATGCTGGTCGCCTACCTGCTGATCCTGTACCCGATGGCGCGGCGCGGGTGGCTGGGGCTGCCCCCTTCGGATGAGGTCGAGGACGAGGGGGACGAGCCGCCCACCACCTGGACGGGCCTGCTGGCGTCCATCTGGCACTGGTGGTCCGACCTGGGGCAGGAGGTCGAAGAGGACGAGGAGGAGGACGAGGACGACGAAGAGGAGGAGGAGGACGAGGACGAGGACGAGAGCGTCCCGGGCGCTCCGGAGCCGTCACCGGCCGGTTGACCGGGAGGGCTTGCTGCATAATTATTCACGCAATGAATAGTTCAGCAGCGGGCATCGTCGGCGTCTCCGGCTACGCGGGCATGGAGCTGGCGCGCATCCTGGCGCGCCACCCTGGATTTCAGCTGACCACGGCGATCAGCGACAAATGGGCCGGGCGCGCCCTGGGGGAGGTCCTGCCGGTGGCGGGCGCGGCGGCTGCCGTTCGCTGCGAGGCCCAGGCGGCGGCGGCGACCAGCTTCACCGGCCTGGACGTGGTCTTTCTGTGCACGCCGCCCGAGGTCTCCATCGCGCTGGCGGCGCCGGCGCTGGCGGCGGGGGCCCGGGTGGTCGACCTGTCCGGCGGTTTTCGGCTGGCCCAGGAGGCCTATCCGCGCTGGTACGGCTTCACCCACCCCAACCCGGACTTGCTGGCGAAGGCGGTCTACGTGTTGCCGGAGGCCACCGAGAACCGGGCGGCCCTGCGCGACGCCGCGCTGGTATCCAATCCCGGCTGTTATCCCACGGCCACCACGCTGGCGTTGTTGCCGCTGCTGAAGGCCGACGTCATCGAGCCGTCGGGGCTGATCATCGACGCCAAGAGCGGGACCACCGGGGCCGGCCGCAAGGGGACGGAGGACTTCTCGTTCTCCGAGCTGGAGGGAGATTTTCGCGCTTACCGGGTGTTGAAGCATCAGCACACGCCCGAGATCGAGCGCGTCCTGCAGATGGCCGGCGTGGGGGGAGGCCCCGTGACGTTCACGGCGCACCTGTTGCCCACCCGGCGAGGCATCCTGGCCACCGCCTACGGCCGGCTGCGGCCCGGCAAGACCGCGGCCGACGCCACGGCGGCCGTGCGCGCCTTCGTGGAGTCGCGGCCGTTCCTGCGCGCGGCGGCGCCCGACGCCGTCCGGTTGCAGGCGGTGGTGGGCACCAACCGGGCCGTGCTGGGCGCCGACGCCGACCCCGAGCGCTCGATCGCCATCGGCTTCTGCGCCATCGACAATCTGGTGAAGGGCGCGGCCGGTCAGGCGGTGCAGAACGCGAACATGATGTTCGGCTGGGAAGAAACCGCCGGTCTGGACGGCCTGTCCGGACACATGCCGTGACGGACCGCCCCTGACCTTCGCTGAACGAACGACTGACGCCTGCTGAACGACGACTGAAAGGACGAGATGAAGCTGCCCGTGGGATTCAAGTTCGGAGGAATGGCGGCCGGGATCAAGCCGAACCGGCCCGACCTGGCGCTGGTGGTGTCGGAGGTCCCGGCCGTCACGGCCGGCGTGTTCACGGTGAACCGCCTGTGCGCCGCGCCGGTGCGCCACGGGGCCAGCGTGCTGCCCTCCGACTCGATGCGCGCCATCGTCGCCAACAGCGGCAACGCGAACGCCCTGACCGGACCGGCCGGCGCCGAGGACGAGCGGGCCATGGCCGGCGCGGTGGCCTCGGCGCTGGGCATCTCGGCCGTGGACGTGCTGACGGCGTCCACGGGCAGCATCGGGCCCCGCCTGCCGGTGGAGAAGATCCAGGCGGCGGCGCCCATGCTGGTGGCGTCGCTGACCGGCGACGAGGCCGGCTTCCGCGCGGCGGCGGAGGCGATCCGCACCACCGACTTGACCACGAAGATGGCCAGCCGCGAGCTGCAGGTGGCGGGACGCACCGTGGTCATCAGCGCCATCTGCAAGGGCTCGGGGATGATCCACCCGCAGATGGCCACCATGCTGTGCTTCATCACCACGGACGCGGCCATCGCCCCGGCGACGCTGGAGACGGCGCTGCGCGCTGCGGTGGACGAGTCCTTCAACACCATCACCGTCGACGGCGACATGTCCACCAACGACAGCGTGATCGCCATGGCCAACGGCCGCTCCGGCGCCCCGGCGCTGGAGGGCGCCGACGCCGAGCGCTTCGCCGCCGCGCTGGCCGACCTGTGCGCCGAGCTGGCGCGCAAGATCGCGGCCGACGGCGAGGGCGCCACCAAGCTGCTGATCGTCGACGTGGCGGGCGTCCCGGATCGCGACATGGCGCGCGAGCTGGCGCGGGCGGTGGCCGGCGGCAGCCTGGTCAAGGCGGGGGTGTTCGGCGGCGATCCCTCGACGGGGCGCATCCTGGCGGCGCTGGGGGCGCGCATCGGCGCCCGCAATTACGCCCTGGATCCCAGCCGGGTCTCGCTGGTCACGCAAGGCACCCGCGTCTACGACGAGCGCGGTCCGGCGGCGCTGGACCCGGCGGCGCGCGCGGCGCTGAACGCGCGCATGAAGGAGACGGAGATCGCCATCCGCCTGGACCTGGGCGCCGGGCCGGCCTCGGCGCGCGCGCTGGGCTGCGATCTCAGCTACGACTACGTGCGCATCAACGCCGACTACGCCGGCGCCATGGCAGCCGGGCCAACCGCGGGCGCAGCGGCCGCTGCCCCGGGCGCCATCAACCGGGGGCTGATCGTGGGCGCGCTGTCCTACATCCGCAAGTTCGCCGGCCGCCGCGCCGTGATCAAGTACGGCGGGGCCGCCATGGTCGATCCGGCGCTGAAGCGCAGCTTCGCCGAGGAGGTGGTGCTGCTGTCGGCGGCCGGCCTGCGTCCCATCGTGGTGCATGGCGGCGGCCCCGAGATCACCAGGACGCTGGACCAGCTGGGCCACAAGACGGAGTTCGCCGACGGCCAGCGGGTCACCAGCGCCGACGACATGCACGTCGTCGAGATGGTGCTGACGGGCAAGGTGAACACGGAGATCGTGGGCCTGCTGAACTCGCTGGGCGGCAAGGCGGTGGGGCTGTCGGGCAAGGACGCCCGCCTGCTGGCGGCGCACAAGATGCCCATCCGTCCCGGCAAGGCCGATCTGGGCTTCGTGGGGGAGATCGAGTCGGTCAACCCCGAGGTGCTTGAGATGCTGCTGGACAAGGGTTACATCCCGGTGGTGTCGCCGGTGGGCGCGGGCGCCGAGGGGGAGAGCTACAACATCAACGCCGACGTGGCCGCGTCCGAGATCGCGGTGGCCACCAAGGCCTTCAAGCTGATCTTCCTGACCGACGTCGCCGGCGTGCTGGATCAGAACGGCAAGCTGATCAGCGAGCTGAAGGCCAGCGACCTGGAGACGCGCCTGGGCTCGCCCTCGAGCGGCATCAAGGGTGGCATGATGGTGAAGACGCAGGGCGTGCTGCGCGCCTTGCGGGGCGGCGTCGAGTCGGTGCACATCGTCGACGGGCGAACCCCGCACAGCATCGTGGCCGAGCTGTTCACCGACAAGGGCGTCGGCACCCTGGTGACGGCCTGAAGCCGATGAGGCGCTCCGCGGGCACCAACCAGAGCGCGGAGAGACCGTCGGCCAGGCGGGTCCGCGCGCCGCGGCCCAAGCAGGGCAGGGTGCGAGCCTCCGGCGCGCAGGGGGCCACGGCGGCGCGGCGCGCGGCGCTGCGGGAGTTGCTGGCGGCCGGGGGAGCCTCCTCGCAAGAGGCGTTGCAGCGGGCGCTGGAGGCGCGGGGCATTCACGCCGCTCAGGCCACGATCTCCCGGGACCTGGTCTCCATCGGCGCCACGCGCGTGTCGGCGGCGGGCGGCGCGCGTTACGGCGTCCCGGCCGGCGACGCGGCGTTGCCCATCGAGCCGGTGCGGGGGCTGGTCGAGGCGGTGGATTCGAATGGCCTGCTGATCGTGGTGCGCACCAAGGCCAGCGCCGCGCCGGCGATCGCGCGGGCCCTGGACGATGCGCGGCTGCCCGACGTGCTGGGCACGCTGGCCGGCGACGACACCATCTTCGTGGCGCCGCGCCGGCCGCGCGCGGCGGCGGCGCTGGTGCGCCGGATGCGCCGCCTGTTCGGCATCTAGTCGCGGGCGCCGCCGGGAGATCGCAGGTCGATCGGGCACGGCCTCCGCAGCGTGCTAGACGAGACGCATGCCGAAGACAATCGTGGTGGAGTCGCCGGGCGGGCCCGAGGCGATGCAGCTGGTGGATCGACCGGTGGGCGAGCCTGGCCCGGGCGAGCTGCGGCTGCGGCAGTCGGCGGCCGGCCTGAACTTCGCTGACGTCTATTTCCGCACGGGCCTCTACAAGGCGCCGCTTCCCTTCACGCCCGGGATGGAGGGGGCGGGCGTGATCGAGGCGGTGGGTCCGGGCGTCACCGATTTACGGGTCGGCCAGCGCGTCGCCTATCCGTGGGCCCTGGGCGGGTACACGCAGGTGCGGCTGTTGTCGGCCGACAAGGTGGTGGCGGTGCCGGACGCCATCAGCGACGAACAAGCCGCCGCCATGATGTTGAAGGGCCTGACGGCGCAGTACCTGTTGCGCCAGACCCTGCCGCTGTCGGCGGGCGACACGATCCTGTTTCACGCCGCCGCCGGCGGGGTGGGGCACATCGTCTGCCAGTGGGCGCGTCATCTGGGCATCGAGGTCATCGGTACGGCCGGCGGTCCCGAGAAGTGCGCGCGGGTGCGCGAGGCCGGCGCCACCCACGTCATCGACTACAAGACCGAGGACTTCGTGGCGCGCACCCGGGAGCTGACGGGCGGCAAGGGGGTGAAGGCGGTGTTCGACGGCGTCGGCAAGGACACGTTCCTGCGCTCCCTCGACTGCCTGCGGCCGTTCGGCATGCTGGTGGCGTTCGGACAATCGTCCGGCGCCGTGCCGCCGTTCGACGTGCTGGCGCTCAGCACGAAGGGTTCCCTGTATCTCACGCGGCCCTCGCTGGCGACCTACGTCGCGGACCGCGACCGCTGGAGGGTGATGGCCGCCGACCTGTTCGCCGTGGTCGCGTCCGGCGCCGTGAAGGTCGACATCGGTCAGCGCTATCCCCTCGCCGAGGCGGGGCGCGCCCACCAGGAGCTGGAGGCCCGCCGCACCAGCGGCGCCTCCATCCTCATCCCCTGATGATGCCCGCGGGAGACCACCCCGGCGGCTTGAATCGGGCGGAGCGTTTCGCTAGAAGAATCGGCTTCCTCATGCAGGCCTGCTCATGATCGATCGTTACACGCGTCCGGCCCTCGCGGGCCTGTGGTCCGATGCCCGCCGTTACGACACCTGGTTGCGGGTCGAGCTGGCGGCCTGCGAGGCGATGGAACGCCTGGGCAGCGTGCCCGCCGGCACCGCGGCCGAGGTCCGCGCCAAGGCCGAGGGCAAGCTGGTCCCGGCCCGCATCCTCGAGCACGAGGAGCGGACCCGGCACGACGTCATCGCCTTCCTGACCCACGTCGAGGAGCTGGCCGGGCCGCCGGCGCGCTGGCTGCATCTGGGCATGACGTCGTCGGACGTGCTGGACGCCTCGCTGGCCATCCTGCTGCGGGACGCCGCCGACGAGATCCTAGCGGGCGTCGACGGCCTGCGCGCCGCCTGCCGCCGTCGCGCCGAGGAGCATCGCAACACCCCGATGATCGGGCGCTCGCACGGCATCCACGCCGAGCCGGTGACCGCCGGTCAGGTGTTCGCCGGCTTCTACGCCGAGCTGGGCCGTGCCCGGGAGGCGCTGGTGCGGGCGCGCGAGGAGATCGCCGTCGGCAAGATCGCCGGCGCCGTGGGGACCTACGCGAACCTGGACCCCCGGGTGGAGACGGAGGCGCTGGCGGCGCTGGGCCTGCGGCCCGAGACCGTGCCCACCCAGATCGTGGCGCGCGATCGTCACGCCGCCTACTTCCAGGCGCTGGCGCGGCTGGGGACGGCCGTCGAGCGCATCGGCGTGACGGTCCGTCACTGGCAGCGCACCGAGGTGGGCGAGGCGACGGAGGCGTTCGGCAAGGGGCAGAAGGGATCGTCCGCGATGCCCCACAAGAAGAACCCCATCCTTTCCGAGAACCTGTGCGGTCTGGCCCGCCTGCTGCGCGGCTACCAGCAGCCGGCGCTGGAGGACGTGGCGCTGTGGCACGAGCGCGACATCTCGCACTCGTCCGTGGAGCGCGTGATCGGTCCCGACGCCACGGGGCTGGCCGACTTCCTGGTCCGGCGCGCCACCGGTCTGGTCGACGGCCTGGTGGTGAACGCCGCGCGCATGCGCAAGAACCTGGAGCTGACGGGCGGCCTGTTCTTCAGCGAGGCGGTGCTGCTGGAGCTGGTGCGCAAGGGCCTGGCCCGGCAGACCGCCTACGAGATGGTGCAGCGAAATGCGCTGCGGGCCGCCGCGGGCGAGGGTGACTTCCGCGCGCTGCTGGCCGCCGACGCCGACATCGGGGCCCGCCTGAGCGCCGCCGATCTGACCCGGGCTTTCGATCTGGAGCATCACCTGCGGCACGCCGGCGCCATCGTGGACCGCGCGCTCGCTTCCTGAAGACAGACGCTGACGATCAGCGGCAGCACAAGAGGGGACCACATGGTTGATACGAACGTGATCCAGGCCCAACTGACCAAGACGCTGGAGGGGACGAACTTCCCCAGCCTGGGCGAGAAGTACGAGGGCAAGGTCCGCGATTGCTACATCAAGGACGGCCGTCGCGTCATCATCGTCAGCGACCGGCTGTCGGCGTTCGACGTCGTGCTGGGCACCATCCCCTTCAAGGGGCAGGTGCTGAACCAGATGGCCGCTTACTGGTTCGAGATCACGAAGGATCTGGTCCCCAATCACGTGGTCGAGATCCCCGACCCGCAGGTGATGATCGGCGTGGAGTGTCAGCTTCTTCCGGTCGAGTTCGTGATGCGTGACTACCTGACCGGCGTCACCTCGACGTCGATCTGGTCGCACTACCAGAAGGGCGCGCGCGAGTTCTGCGGCCACAAGCTGCCGGACGGCATGCGCAAGAACCAGCGGCTGGAGAAGGCCATCCTGACGCCGTCGACGAAGGCGGAGAAGGGCGACCACGATCGGTCGGTCTCGCGCGAGGAGATCCTGGCCATGGGCGTCCTCAAGGCCGCCGAGTTCGACGAGGCCGCCGAGATGTGCGCGCGCCTGTTCGCCTTCGGCCAGAAGGAGGCGGCCAAGCGCGGCCTCATCCTGGTGGACACGAAGTACGAGGTGGGCCGGCGCCCCGACGGCAAGCTGGTGTTCATCGACGAGGTCCACACCCCGGACTCCTCGCGCTACTGGTACGCCGACGATTACCAGAGCCGCTTCGACGGCGGCCAGGAGCCGCGCGGCCTGGACAAGGAGTACGTCCGCAAGACGCTGGCCGAGCAAGGCTACAAGGGCGAGGGCCCGCCGCCCAAGCTGACCGACGAGGTCCGGGTCGAGGCGGCGCGCCGCTACATCCAGGTGTGCGAGCTGATCACGGGCCGCCCCTTCGTGCCTGATCAGGCGGAGCCCATCGCCCGCATCCGCAAGAACCTGCGCATCGGCTGATCGCCGGGTCCCGGGGCGCGAAGGCGCTCAGCGGCCGCGGCGCTTGCTGCGGCCGCTGGACCGTTCGCCGCGAACGCTGGCCGGCACGGCGTCGCCGACCGCGGTGTCCTCGCTGGCCGCGGCCACCGGACCGGAGCCTCCCGTCGAAGTCACCTCGGTGGCCACGGGGCCGCTGTCGGAGTTGCGAAAGGTCGTGGCGGCCCGGCGGCGGCTGTTCTGGGGGTCGAGCAGCCGGGGCAACTCGCTGAGCGCGTAGGCCAGCGTGGGGGCCTCCGTCACCTCGGGCCGCAGCAGGTCGGACAGATCGTCATCGGCGCGTGCCACCAGGCGGCGCCGCCGATCGAGCACCAGCTGCAGGGTGGCCTCGTCGACGCCCAGCTCCGACGCCAGATCGACGTTCGTGTCGACGGGAAGAGCCCGCGTGCCGTTGCTGTTCGACGGCGAACCACCCGTCTGGGTCGGCCCCGAGCCCAGCGTGGCGTAGGCTCCGGTCAGTCCGCGTGGCGCCGGACCGTTCGCGTCCTTGCTGCGCAGGATGCGGGCCAGGATGGGCCGGCAAGCCGGCGTGACGTTCACGAACTGCACGCCCATGCCGTAGGGCCGCGTCGGCTCCGCCGGGTTGAACGCCTTCACCCAGGTGACCTTGCCCTGACCAGCCAGCACCACCTGGCCGGTGACCAGCTGGATCTCGAAGCCGATCACCTCACCCACCGGCTGGATGTTGCGGCTGGCGATGAACACCCCGCCGCGGGTGACGTTGGGAGCGAACTTCTGGACGAAGGTGTCGACGTCCGGATAGCGCAGGCGAATTCTGACTGGAGTGTTGGCCACGTCGGCGGGGGCAAAGTATGGGGGCGGCATCGGCGGACCGTCAACCGCGCCGCGCCGGCTCAGGCGAGCTTGAACAGCCGCCGCGCGTTCTCCGAGGTGGCGCGGTCCGCCTCCTCGAGGGAGATCCCGCGCAGCTGGGCCAGGGTCTCCAGGGTGCGGGCCACGTAGGCCGGCTCGTTGCGCTGGCCCCGGTAGGGGATGGGCGCCAGAAAGGGCGCGTCGGTCTCGATCAGGACCCGGTCCAGCGGCGCGAACGCCGCCGCTTCCCGGATGGGACCGGCGTTCTTGAACGTCAGGATCCCCGAGAACGACAGGTGGTGGCCCAGGTCCAGGTACCGGCGGGCGTCGTCGACCCCGCCCGTGAAGCAGTGGATGACGCCCCCGACCTCGGCGGCGCGCTCCTCGCGCAGGATGGCCGCCGCATCTTCATGCGCGTCACGCACGTGCGAGCTGAGGGCCTTGCCGGCTCGGCGCGCCAGCCCCACGAAGCGCCGGTAGGCCTCCTGCTGGGCGGGGCGGGGCGAGTGGTCGTAGTAGTAGTCGAGGCCCGTCTCGCCCACCCCCACCACCCGGGGGTCCCCCGCCAGCGCCTCCAGCTCGGCCCAGTCGGCCTCGGTCATCTTCGAGACGTCGTGAGGATGAACACCGACGGTGGCATACACGTCGGTCTCGCGCTGAGCCAGGGCCAAAGAGGCCCGCGCCGACTTCAGATCTTCCCCCGATCCGACGCAGATCATGGTGGTGACCCCCGCGGCGCGCGCCCTGTGCAGCACGGCCGGCAGCTCGTCGCCGAAGCGGTCGCCATCCAGGTGGCAGTGCGAATCGATCACGGGTGGGCGTCATTGTAGCTCGAACGCGCGGCGCGATTCACTCGGCGGCTCAACCTCATCCACAGAACTGCCGAGAGCAAGGGGTAGTGACGCCCATCTGGTCGGTCTCCAGTGAGAGGATTCAGTGCTACCGAAGCTAAACGATCAGTCTGAGGACGACTTCGACAAGACGCGAGCGCTGGCGCCGCAACAGGCGACGGCGGCCGCGGCCGCGCTGGACGGCGATCCGGACGAGCTGCGCCCCGGCACCATGGCCGGCGTCTACATGCTCGAGAAGTCGCTCGCCTCGGGCGGCGGCGGCACCGTGTACGAGGCACGCCACCGCCTGCTGGGCCGTCGCGCCGCCGTGAAGGTGTTGCGCCGCGAGCTGGCCTCCTCGCCCCGCATGGTGGCCCGCTTCCTGCGCGAGGCGCTGGCCGTCAACCTGATCAAGCACCCCAACATCGTCGACATCTACGAGTTCGGCGAGCTGCCCGACGGGCGCCCGTTCTACGTGATGGAGCTGCTGGGCGGCACCGATCTGCGCACGCTGCTGACCGAGCGGGGCCGGTTCGAGCCGCGGGAGGTGCTGGCCCTGCTGGAGCCTGTCTGCTCGGCGCTGGCCGCCGCGCACGCGCACGGCATCGTCCATCGCGATCTGAAGGCCAGCAACATCCACGTCGAGGTGCGCGACGGCGTGCAGATCGTGAAGCTGCTGGACTTCGGTATCGCCAAGCTGGTGCGGCCCGAGGGCGAGGACGCCGGGTTGACCGTGGCGGGCGCGCGCCTGGGCACGTCGTACACCATGGCGCCCGAGCAGATCCGCGCCGAGGCCATCGACGCCCGGACGGACGTGTACGCGCTGGGCGTGGTGCTGTTCCACCTGCTGACTGGAAAGTACCCGTTCCGGGGCGAGTTCATGACCGACATCGAGCGCATGCACCTGGAGGCGCCTCCCCCGCGCCCCAGTCAGTTCGCTTCGGTGTCGCCCGCCGTCGACGCGGTGGTGGTGCGCGCGATGGAGAAGCTGCCCGAGCGGCGGTTCCAGGACGCCGAGGGGTTCGTGGCCGCGCTGCGCGAGGCGGTGGTGCCCACCCCCATGTCGCGCGCCATCGAGCCGGCGGGCCGAGCCGTCGGCGTCTACGTCGACGTCCGCGTGCCCGCCGACGCGGACAGCGACGAGATCCTGGACGACGTGACCACCGTGCTGGACGCGGCGGAGCAGGCTTTTCGCGAGGGCGGCTGGCAGCTGGTCCTGCAGACCGGCAATGTGTTGCTGGGGGCCAAGCTGCTGCCCGAGGAGGCCGCCGCAGCGAAGGCCGCCTGCGCGGCCGCCCAGGCCATGGCCGAGGGGTTGTTGCAGGCGCTGGAGGCGCGCGACAGCCTGCAGGCCGAGGTTCACGTGAACGTCAGCGCCCACGTCGATCAGGCCGCGGTGAAGGACGGCGCGGGCCCCAAGGAGATCGTCGGCGGTGAGCTGACGGCGGTGGGCAACTGGGCCCCCACGGACGACACGAACGGGCTGCACCTGACGCCCGGCTTCTCCGCCGTGCTGTCCGGCTGAAGCGCGCGGGCCCGCAGCTGCCGGCCCAGGGCGCGCGCACCCGGTCGTGCCGCGCCATCCGTGCGCGAAACCTCCGGCCGATGCCCGACCGGCCGCCACCAGGTCCCTCAACCAGCCGTTTCCCCTCTCCCAGGGCAACGGGCAGAGGAAGAAGGTGAGGGCAGGCCAATCGGAGACCTGGCCCGCCTGCCTGCGCCGTGAACCTACGCGGGCGGGCCCTCACCCTTGCCCTCTCCCGCTCCGCGGGCCAGGGCAAACGGTTGGCTCTGGGACCGAGGACTGCTTCGTTTGTGGCGAACGATCATCGGCGTGCCCGTGCCGGGGCGATCCTGGATCGGCTAGCCACCGGTCCTGGCCTTTTCGGCGACGGGGGCTGACCCGGCGCCGGCTATTGCAGGCTGGCCAGCAGGGCGAGCAGGACGCCCATCAGCGATTCGCCGGCCAGGGCACCGGCGGCCAGCGCGTGGTCGTCGCCGTTGGCCAGTCCGGGCCAGCGCCGGCGGGCCAGCGTCACGGCGATGGCTCCCAGCAGGATGGTCGACGACATGGTCACCGGGAAGATCAGCCCGATCCCGACCGCGACGGGCGAGGGCAGGAAGCGGCCCAGCCGGCCCCGCCCCAGCACCCCGACCGCCAGGCCCACAGCCAGACCCACCATCGCCGCCCAGACGCCGTAGGGCGGCAGGTGCGAGAGGCCGCCCGACACGGCCTGGGCGGTGGCCCGCCAGGACATCGCCGCCACGGCGGGCATGCGTTCGGTCCCCAGGGGATTGGCGCGCACGACCAGCAGGTACACGGGGACCACGACCACGCTGCCAATCAGGACGCCCGCCAGCTGCGCCGCCAGCTGGGCCCGCAGCGACGCCCGCAGGTTGTGGCCCGCCTTGAACGACCACATCGTCTGCGCCGTCTCGGTGGCGTTTCCCGCCACGACGGCGCCCGCCAGGATCGACGTCGTGGGACCGCCCCCCGCGAACGCGATCTGCGCCAGCGTCCCCACGTTGCCCACCGGCGCGATGTCGGTCTCGCCCGCTGCCCGCGCGCACACGCCCGCCAGCACCACCGCCAGGACCACGGCCAGCACCGTCGAGGTCAGGGAGAACCCGAACGCCTGGTGACCGGTCCACGCCAGCAGCACCACGGCGCCCAGCATCACCAGCGCGGCCAGCGGGCGTCCTGCGGGCGCGGTCGGCTCCGCCGGCCGTTCCGCGCGGCGGGTGAACAGCGCCCGCGCGTCGTCGAGCACGCGCGCCAGCACCCGTCCGTGCCGGCGCGCGCCCGCCACCAGCGGCGCCACGCTGCCGCTCAGCATGATGCCGAACGCCGGCCATACCAGCCACGACACCAGCGAGCCATAGCTGGCGTCCTTCACCACGTGATGCCGCACCAGCAGCGGGGCCGTCACGGCCCACGCCACCACGCCGCCGCCGAAGAGGCTGAGGGCGCCCCGCATCCCCACGAAGATCCCCGTGGCGGCCATCAGCGGGCTGAAGCCGAGGCCCAGCGTCAGCCCGGAGGCCTGGACGCCGGCCAGCGCGATGGGAAGGTAGACCGCCGCGGGCAGGTACGCGCCGCTGCCGTCGCGCAGCCAGGTGAGCAGGCCGGCGAACGACAGCGCCGCCAGCAGCAGGCGCATGGGCCGCGCCGCGGAGGCGCGGTCGACGTGCAAGGTCTTCAACAGCTCGGCGGTGGCGGCGCCGCTGGGGAAGGGCAGCGCCTCCTCGACGATCAGGCGCCCTCGGGCCCAGGCGGCCACCACGACGCCCAGCACGCCCAGGGCCAGGCCCCAGGCCCACAAGGCCCAGGCGGGATAGGTGGTGCCCATCATGGTCAGGGCCGGGATGGGCCCCATCAGCCCGTGCACGAAGCCCATCACCGCTGCCGAGGCCGCCACCGTCTGGGCGACGTTGTTCTCCAGCCGCGTGAAGGCGCGCGCCCCGAAGCGGCGCACGCTGGCGAACACGGCGAAGCTGACCAGCGTGGCGGTCAGGGCCCCCGAATCGATGAAGCCCGTCTTCAGGCCGGTGTAGACGTTGCCGGCGGCCAGCAGCACGCCGATGACGGCGCCCGTCAGCACCGCCCGCACCGTCAGCTCGCGGGGCGCGGTGGCCGAAACCGCCTGGGGCGGCGCCAGCAGAGCCTCGTCGCCCGTGAATCTGAAAGGCAGCGCCGCCATTGGCCTGACCCCCGGTTCAGAAGCGTTTGGTGGGAACCGGGCCGGGCGTCGCCTCGCCGTCACCGTCCGGAGGCGCCTCGCCGTCGCGGGTCGAGACCTCGCGCGTGCGCAGGCCATGCTTCCAGAGCAGCCGGTAGAAGTAGATGCGGTCCACGCCGGCGGCGCGTGCGGCGGCGCTGACCCGGTTCTCGTGGGTGGCCAGCAGCTCCTCCAGGTAGCGGCGCTCGAAGGTGTTCGTCCACTCCTCGCGCGCCTCGCGCAAGGGCCGGTTGCTGATGGCGGCGCTCTCGGGGCTGGCCTGTACGGGCGCCCGGTTGGAGGTGGGGGCGCGGACGTCGCCCAGCGCCACGCACCGCTCGACGAAGTTGCGCAGCTCGCGGATGTTTCCCGGCCAGTCGTGCTGGGCCAGCTTGGCCAGAAAGTCGGGCGCCAGCATGGCCTGCACCAGCTCCTCGTCGACCGAGCCGAGACCCTTCAGGATGTACTCGATCAGCAGGGGCAGGTCGGTCATCCGCTCCCGTAGGGGGGGCAGCTTCACCTCGACCACGGCCAGACGGTAGTAGAGATCCGAGCGGAACTTCCGGGCCGCCACTTCGGCGCGCAGGCCGCGGTTCGTGGCGGCGATCAGCCGGACGTCCACGGGGACGTGCTGGTTCATGCCGATGCGGCGCACCTCGCGGCGCTCCAGCACGCGCAAAAGCTTTGGTTGAAGATCGATCGCCAGCTCTCCGATTTCATCCAGGAAGACGCTGCCCCCGGACGCCGCCTCGAACACACCCTGGCGCGAGCTGACGGCGCCCGTGAAGGACCCCCGCTCGTGACCGAACAGCTCGCTCTCCAGCAGCTGGGGCGGGATGGCGCCGCAGTCGACGACCAAGAACGGCTTGTCGCGCCGGCGGCTGGTCCGGTGCAGCATCTCGGCCGACACCTCCTTGCCAGTGCCCGTCTCGCCCTCCAGCAGCACCGTGGCGTCGCTGTTGGCGGCGCGGGTCAGCGTCTCGAAGACGCCTTTCATGGCCTCGGACTGGCCGATCATCTTGCCGTAGCGCTCGCGCTCCCGCTCGCGGTCCCGGAGGACGGACGGGCTGGATTCCCGGTAGAACGACGTATCGTCCCCCAGGGCAAGGGCCGCATTTCCGCCTCGATGGCCGCTAACCACGACCTGTCTATCGACGGGTGTGGGGATAACCTAAACGCCCGGTCCGGGGACGGCCGGGAGGCCGGGAGGGGCTCAGGGCAGCGTGGCGGCCACGGTGGCGGCGCCCAGCAGGCCGGGCTCGCTGTGCGTCACCACGAACGCCGGGATGCGGGCCACGATGCCCTGCAGGCGCCCCTTCCGCTCGAAGGCGTCGCGGAACAGCCCCTTTTGCAAGAAGGGCAGCACCCGGGGCGCGATGCCCCCGGCCACGAACACGCCGCCCGTGGCCAGCACCGTCAGGGCCAGGTTGCCGGCCAGCGCGCCCATGACGCTGCAGAAGATCGACAGCGCCGCGCCGCAGATCGTGTCGCTGCCGTCCTGGGCCCGCTGCGAGATCACGGCCGCCGGATCCTGGGCGGCCAGCGCCGCCACGGTCTCGGGCTTCTGCAGCGCCCGGAAGGCCGGCTCCTCACTGAGGAAGGCATACAGGTCGACCAAGCCGTGCCCCGACAGCACCCGCTCGTACGACACCCGGCCGTACTTCGCGGTCAGAAAGCGCAACAGCTCGCTCTCCAGCCCGGTGCGCGGCGCGAAGTCGATGTGGCCCCCCTCGGAGGGGATCACCTGATAGCCGTCGTCGGCCTGCGACCAGAGAAGGAACGCCTGGCCCAGGCCGGTGCCCGCGCCCATGACCGCGACGGGCCCGCGGGGATCGCGCGGGCCGCCGCCCAGCGCCACCAGCTTCTCCGGGGGCACCGCCACGCTGCCCAGCGCCGCCGCGTAGAAGTCGTTCACCAGGCGCACGCGGGCGATCCCCAGCCGCTGCGACAGGGCGCGGCCATCGACCACCCAGGGCAGGTTGGTGGCCCGGCAGACGTTGCCCTCGACGGGCCCCGCGATTCCCAGACAGGCCCGCTGGGGTGGCTTCTCCAGCCGGGGCGAGGTGGCGCGCGCGGCGGCCAGGAACTTCTCGACGATGACGTCCAGCCCGGTGTGCGCCGCTGAGGGGTACGTGTGCGAGAACAGCGGGTCGCCCACGCCGATCTCGAACAGGGCCAGCCGGGTGTTCGTGCCGCCGATGTCGCCGGCCAGCACCACCTCGCCGGGGGTCGCGCCGCGCTTGCCCTCGGTCATCGCTGCTCCTTGACCACGACGGCGCCGCCGGTGGGCGGGGACGCCGCGGAGGTCGATTCCAGCGCAGCGGTCGATTCCAGCGCCGAGATCTTGGCCACCCGGGTGCCGTGCCGGCCGCCGTCGAACGCGGTGGTCAGCCAGGTGTCGACGATGGCGAATGCCTCCTGCTCGGACAGCAGCCGCTCGCCCAGGCACAGCACGTTGGCGTCGTTGTGCTGGCGGGACAGGCGCGCCGAATCCAGGGACCAGGCGTCCACCGCCCGCACTCCCGGGATCTTGTTGGCGGCGATGGACATGCCGATCCCCGAGCCGCAGACCAGGATGCCCCGGGCGCCCGGCGTCTGGCGCACCAGCCGGGCGACCTTCGCCGCCTCGTCCGGGTAGTCGACCGGCTCTGGCGCGACGGGACCGCGATCCTCGATGCGAAGCTGCGGTCGCGCCGCCAGGTGCTGCACCAACCTCTGCCGCAGGGCGAAGCCGGCGTGGTCGCTGCTGACGAAGATGGGGGCGGGGGACGCGTCGGGAGGCGAGATCGCGGGTGGTTCCATTTCAGATCGGCGCCAGCATGGCAGCGCCCCCTTGGGGTGTAAAGGCGGGCGGAGGCCCGCGGCGCCGCCCGCCGACGGCGGTCATCACGTCGCGGTGGCCTTGCGGTCCGCGCCGCCGTGCCCACATTTCTCACAGGCCCGCGACGCGATTGCCCCTCGACTCGCGCGGACCACCCTCACCCCTTGAGCGCCCCTCACGCCATCGCCGTCTCGCACGGGTCATCCGAGCTCGAGCGGGTCACCATCGACGCTTACAACGCCGAGCTGCGTGACGCCCAAGGCTTCATCGGCGATCGCGCCAGCAACCGGGCGTTTCGCGCCATCCTCGACGAGTCCCGGGAGCGCGTCCGCGAGGTGGCGCACGAGGACCCGCTGGGGGATACGCCCAGCCAGGAGCTGCCCAAGAAGAAGATGGACAAGCTGCTGATGGAAGGCGAGCCCGAGGCCGCGGGCGTCATCCAGGGGGCGATCGAGGAGTTCGCGTCGGAGCTGTCGACGGTCATCATCCGCTTCCTGAAGCTGAAGGCGTGGCACGACACGGAGCGCATCGTGGTGGGCGGCGGCCTGCGCGCCAGCCGCGTCGGCGAGCTGGCGATCGGCCGCGCCTCGGTCCTGGTGAAGGAGGCGGGGCACAACCTGCAGATCGTCCCCGTGCACGACCATCCTGACGAGGCGGGCCTGCTGGGCGCGGTTCACCTGGCGCCCGGGTGGATGCTGGACGGGCACGACGCCATCCTGGCGGTGGACATCGGCGGCTCGAACCTGCGCGCCGGCCTGGTCGAGCTGCGCGCCGGCAAGGGCGAGAAGGCCGCCAAGGCGGACAAGGCCGACAAGAACGGCAAGGCCGAGAAGCCGGCGAAGAAGTCGAACGACAAGGCCGAAGAGGCGGGCAAGAAGAGCGGCGACAAGGCCGGCGACCACGGGCGTCAGGTCGCGCACGCCGCCGTGAAGGAGCTGGAGCTCTGGCGGTACGCCGACGAGAAGGTGAAGCCATCGCGCGAAGAGGCCGTGGAGCGGATCGGCACCATGCTCGAGCGCCTGGTCCGGCACGCCGCCAAGAGCCACGTCAAGCTGGCCCCCTTCATCGGCGTCGGCTGCCCCGGCATCATCGCGGCGGACGGCCACATCGAGCGCGGTGGCCAGAACCTGCCGGGAAACTGGGAGAGCAGCAGGTTCAACCTTCCTGCCCGGCTGACCGAGTTGATTCCCAAGATTGACGGCAACGCCACCCTGGTCGTCATGCACAACGACGCCGTGGTGCACGGACTGGGCGACCTGCCGCACGTCAGGGACGTCGAGCGCTGGGGCGTCCTGACCATCGGCACGGGGCTGGGGAACGCCCGCTTCACGAACAAGTTCCCCTTGCCGTCGGGCAAGTAGGCGTCCCGCGCGTTCACGCCGGTCGCGTCGAAAAAACGACAACGTTGTCAGAGCCCCAACGCCCTTCGGGGCACTGCGTTAATCACGCCCTACAGGGGCCGAGGCCGGGAACCGATGGTGGTCGTTGACCTTTTGTGACACCCCATCGCGCCGGCGCAGGGTGGCGGCGGGGCGAGCACGACGATTGCTTTCTGCAGCGGCTCACGAGGCGCCGCCCGGCCAGGGCCGCACCGACGCCTCGTCCATTGGCTTCTTGGCACAGGGAGGGTCCTCATGAAGATGGTGAATCAGCTGTGGAGCGCCGGACTGCTGGTGGTGCTCGGCGTGGCAGCCGGGTGCAATCCGAGCAAGCCGCTCGACGAGAAGCAGGCGACCGCGACGGCCGCCGCCAACGCCGAGACGGCGATCCAGCAGGCGGGGAAGGCGCTGTCGTTCATCGTGGAAGACAGCGGGACGCTGAAGACCGTCTCCAGCGCGGGCACGTCGACCGGCACGGTGATGTCCCAGACCGCCGGCGACATGGCCGCCCGTGGCGCCGTGGCGGCCTCGACGGCGATGCCCCGCTCGATGCTGAAGGCGCTGGTCGGACCGACGGTATCGGCGCAGCTCACCGGCACGGCGATGCCGACGATGATGACGACCGAGGAGCAGTTCGACCAGGCGGCCTCCGAGCTGCGCAAGCTGATGGAGCAGCGGCTGTTCGTGGACACGAACCTGGAGGGCAACGACGGCACCACCGCAACGTACCTGCTGAAGCCTGATCCCACCTGCCGTCCGCTGCCCGCCGATGACGCCCCTGCCGGCACGGTGCCCGACATCGACGCCCACTGCCAGGACGAGCTGACGAAGGTCCCCGTGCGCATCGCGGTCACCCACGACGGCGACGGGTCGAAGCTGGCGGTGCAGATCGGTCCGGCGCGCCTGCAGCTGGTGGCGTTCATCGTTCATTCGGACTTCCTGGCCGCCGACGTCGATCTCGCCATGGCCAAGGCGGCCTCCGACTACATCGATGCCCAGCTGGGCACCGACGCGCCCAGCCGCTCGTTCGATCGGCTGGCCGGCACGCTGCGCTTCTCGTTGAAGCGGCTGGGCGAGCAGAAGGTGATGGCCGCCTTCTCGATCCTGCAGGCGGTGGACGTGGCCGAGACGAACGGGCCCGAGATCCTCACGGCAGCGGCCGATCCCGCCTACGCCCTGACCGGCGACGGCGCCAGCAAGCTGGCGACCCTGCAGGTGGGACTGGGCGCCAGCGAGATCGACGACCCGTGGAACCCGCAGGGGACCGCCCCCGCCAATCGTGACGAGAGGATGACGGTCGGCGGCGTCTACGGCACCTACACGCTGGATGAGAACGCCAAGAAGATCACCCTGACCGACGTGGGCATGGGCGAGGAGAAAGTCAGCGTGCGCGGCATGACGATCCTGGACCTGAACCTGAACGCGGACGCCCTGCGCCGCTTCTCGGGCGCCGTCACGGTGAACGCCGATGACACCGTTCACGTCGAGCTGATGCCCAGCTTCAACGTGAACCTGGCCTACGACTACCAGTCGATCGCCAGCGAGCTCGCCTCACCGCCGTCGGCCGCCACCCTGCATGACACCTACGGGGTCGCGCTGGCGAACGGGGCGGGCGCCGTCGCCTTCGACACCGTCAAGGCGAACGGCACGTTCACCGGTGGGCTGAAGGTGGTGGCCGGCACCCTGACCATCAGCGCGGCCAGCGCGCCGGATGCCACGGTGACGGTGCCTGCCGGCAAGTGCCTGTCCTCTCCGGCGGCCGCGCCTGCGGGCACGAACCCGCTGCTGGGCGCGCTCTCGGTCAGCGACTGCCCGTAGGCGCGGGGACGATCAGCTGTACGGCCGCGCGGCCGTCAGGGCTGCCGCGGCCGGACCAGCAAGATGGCCACGGCGGCCAGGACGGCGAAGCCGGACAGCACGGCCAGCCCGGGCGCGAAGCTGGCGTGACCCTGCTTCAGCACCCCCACCAGCGAAGGGCCGGCGAACCCGCCCAGGTTCCCGATGGAGTTGATCAGCCCCACCGAGCCGGCGGCCGCCTCACCGGCCAGAAATAGCGGGGGCAGCGCCCAGAAGGCGGGCAGGTGGGCGTTCAGTCCGGCGCCGGCGATCACCAGGCCTATGATGACGGCGGGCCAGTGCTGCTGCAGCAGGGCCGTCAGCATCAGCCCGGCGCCCAGCACCAGCATGGGGACGGCGGCGTGCCAGCGCCGCTCGCCGCGACGGTCCGAGGACCACCCGCAAAGCAGCAACGAGGGCAGGCCCAGCAGATAAGCCAGGTCGACCACCAGCCCGATCTGGAACGGCGACAGGTGGGAGATGTTGCGCACGATCTGCGGCATCCACAGCTGGATGGCGTAGGTGGGCACGACGATCAGGAAGAAGGCCGCCGCCAGCAGCCACACCCGGGGATCGCGCAGGGCCGCGCCGAACCGGTGCGCCGCCGCGCCGCCGCGGGCCGCCTTCTCCGCGTCCAGCGTGGCGATCAGCCAGGCCTTCTCGTCCGCGGGCAGCCAGCGCGCGTCCCGCGGCCGGTCGGTCAGGAAGAAGAACGTCACCACGCCCAGCACGATGGCGGGAGCGCCCTCGAGCAGGAACAGCCAGCGCCAGCCGGCCAGGCCGGCCCAGCGCACGCCCAGGATGAGCCCTGACAGCGGCGCCCCCAGCATGTTCGAGATGGGGATGGCGGCGGTGAACAGGCTCAGCGCTTTCGCCCGCTGGCGCGCGGGGAACCAGTGGGTCAGGTAAACGATGATGCCGGGAAAGAAGCCGGCCTCGGCGACGCCCAGCAGGAAACGCAGGCCGTAGAACTGCAGAGGCGTCTTGACGGCCGACATGATCATCGCGACCACGCCCCAGGTCACCATGATCCGGGCGATCCAGCGGCGGGCGCCGGTGCGCTCGACGATCAACGTGCCCGGGATCTCGAACAGGAAGTAGCCCAGGAAGAACACGCCTGCGCCGAACCCGAACTGCCGGGGACCGAAGCCCAGATCGTGGGTCATCGACAGCGCCGCGAAGTTGACGTTCACGCGATCGAGGAACGCCACCACGTAGACGAGGATCAGGAACGGCAGCAGGCGCCGCTGCAGGCGCCGGGTGGTCCGGGCGCCCACGTCGTCCCCCGCCGGAGGGGGACCAGGACGCGGGGAGGGCGGGGGCGCGGTCATTCGACGCGCGATTGTAAGGGCTTCCTCGACGGGCGCGCCACGGGTGACGTGATACCCTGACCCTCGCCCGAATGGAACACGCGCAAGTCATCTCCAACCACGGCGTCTTCTTGCTGCTGATCGAGCTGGCGCTTTTGATCGGCGTGACCCGGCTGGGCGCCGAGCTGTTCCGCCGCCTGGGCCTGCCCGCGGTGGTGGGTGAGCTGGGGGGCGGCATCCTGCTGGGACCGTCGGTGTTCGGGCGGTTCTGGCCGGGGCTGTTCAGCAATATCTTCCCGGCGGGCTCCGGACAGTTCCAGTTGCTCGATGTGATCGGCATGCTGGGCATGACGTTCCTGCTGCTGCTGACCGGCCTGGAGACCGACGTCAAGCTGGTGCGCAACCTGGGACGGGCGGCCCTGATGACGTCCGCCGCGGGCATGGTCCTGCCGTTCGCGCTGGGGTTCGTGCTGGGTCAGTTCATGCCCGCGGTGTACCTGGCGTCTCCCGACCATCGCACGCTGTTCAGCCTGTTCCTGGCCACCACCATGTCGATCTCGGCGATGCCGGTCATCGCCAAGATCCTGGTCGATCTCGATCTGACGAAGCGGAACATCGGCCTGGTCATCCTTTCGGCCGGCGTGGTCGACGACACCGCCGGCTGGCTGATCCTGTCGCTGATCGCGGGCGCGGCCACGCACGGCTCCGTGCGGGTGGGGCAGCTGGGGCTGACCATCCTGTACCTGGTGCTGTTTCTCGCGTTCGCGGTGGTGGTCCTGCCGCCCTTCCTGCGGCTGGCGGTGCGCGCGACCGTCGAGCGGTTCCGGGTCCACGACTCGGATCTGGCGCTGATCGTGGTCACCACCCTGTCCTGCGCTGCGGTCACCGAGCGGATCGGGATTCACGCGGTGTTCGGCGCCTTCGTGGCGGGCCTGGTGCTGCACCAGGTGCCGCGGCTGAAGAAGGACACGGTGGCGCGCCTGGAGTCGTTCGTCATGACGGTGCTGGCGCCCGTCTTCTTCGGCATCGTGGGGCTGAAGGTCGATCTGGGCGCGCTGGGGGGCGGCCGCATGTTCGGGGTGGTGCTGGGGGTGGCCTGCCTGGGCAAGCTGATCGGCTGCGCCCTGGGCGCCGTGTGGGGAGGGCTGCGTTTCTGGGAGGCGGCCAGCCTGGCGGTGGCGATGAACGCGCGCGGCGCCATGGGCATCGTGGCGGCCACCATCGGCCTCGGGCTGGGCATTCTGGGCACGCAGATGTTCTCGATCATCGTGATGATGGCCATCGTCACCTCGTTCATGGCGCCCATCGGCCTGCGACTGACGATGCCGCGCGTGCGCATGACGGAGGACGAGCGCCAGCGCATCACGGCCTCGCGATCGATGGGCATGCTGGACCCCGAGCATCTGCGGGTCCTGTTGCCGACGGGCGGCGGGCCCAACGCCCTGGTGGTGGCGCCCGTCGGGTTCGGGCTGGCCCTGCGCAGCAGCGTGCCCGTCCAGCTGTTGTGGGTCGATGCCAAGACGACCTGGCGCACGCGGTTCGGGCGGCTGCTGGGGCGTGCGCCGATCCGGAACGCCGACCAGCACCTGGGTTTGTTGAAAGAGCAGGCGGCGGCCCGCCTGGCGCCCGAGGTGAAGAAGCTGGTGGCGGCGGACGTGGCGCGCGCCATCTGTGACGAGGCGTCGATCTGCGGCGCAGACGTGATCTTGCTGGGGTCCAGCCGGCCGGACGACGTCGGGGGACCGCTGATCGAGCAGGTGGTCGAGCACGCTCCTTGCCACGTGGCGGTCATGCGTTCCAGCGAGCCCCGGGCGAAGCATCAGCGCATCTTCGTCCCCGTCGACGGCAGCGTGGCGGCGCGCCTGGCGGTCGAGCTGGCGCTTCGCTACGCCGAGAACACCGGCGCCGAGCTGACGCTGGCGCTCATCACCGAGCGCCGGCCCCAGGCCGCCGCCTACGCGGACACCAGCGGCACGCGACCGGCCGCCGATTCGGTCAGCGACGCCGATCTCGACCGCATCTCGGTGGTGTTCCGCGCCTCGTCACTGAAACCCAACATCGTGCGCCTGGCCTACGACCCGCTCTCCAGCGCGGTCACGACCGAGGCCCGCACCGGCAACTACGATCTGGTGGTGCTGGGCGCCGAGAACCGCGCCATCCAGCACCGCCTCTTCTTCGGCTACGACGCCGAACGCCTGCTGCGCGCCACGCGCGTCCCCGTCCTGGTCGTCGTCCCGAACGTCAGCCGCATCCTCTGATGGGAGCGGCCGCTTTCCGTGCCAGTAGCGCTCGTGCTGCTCTCTCCCGCTCTCTCTCGCTCGTGCTCGTGCTTGGCGAGCGTCCGGGGGGGCTCGTTCACTTCGGTCGCGGGGGCGAGGGTTGGGGTCCCCCTCCCGTGCTCAAACAGTCCTCGCGCCGCGGACCCGGATCTTGCTTGGCGGGCGCAGCGGTGGCGATCCGGAACTGCGCGCGGGAGGGGGACCCCAACCCTCGCCACCCAACTCCCTGCGCTCATTCGCCGAACCCCGGTCCACGAGCAACAAATCACCTCGCCGCGTCTCGCCCGCTTCTTGTGACCCTGAAGAAACAGATGGCGCGGCCTACGATCGGGTTTCCGAAAGCGCCCGGGGGGGGGCCAAGGATACGAACCTGGTGGGTCTCGCGGGACGCGACCTCGAATCTCACAGGACCCGACCGTTGGTCTCATAGGACGCGACCTCGAATCTCACAGGACCCGACCGTTGGTCTCATAGGACGCGACCTCGAAGGTCTCATAGGACGCGACCTCGAAGGTCTCATAGGACGTGACCTCGCTGGTCTCATCGGACGCGACCTCGTGGGTCTCGCCGGACGCCACCTCGTATCCGGATCGGATCCGGACGACCCGGACGGGCCCGGTGAGGGAGCGTAGGGCGTCAGGGAGCGGAGTGAGGGGAGTGTCCCTCCCGCGCGCCGTTCGCGAGCGCCCCACGGCGCGGGCCAAGCAAGATCCGGGCACGCGGCGCAAGCGGTGTTTGAGCACGGGGGGGACACTCCCCTCGCTCCGCCCCGCGACCGGAGCGGAGGAACCGTTGAAGCCACACCGCCTCGCCGATCTCACCCCCGAACCCTCGAAGCCCCGCCGCCTCGCCGATCGCACGCCCCCGGAAAAACGAAACGCGCACGTCCGACGGGTTTGCCGTCGAACCGTGCGCGTTCGCTACGTCCCAGGGTGGGGCGCTAGTTCGTTACTTGATGAACAGCATCTCCTGGTACGTCGGCAGCGGCCACAGCTCGTCCTCGATGATGGCCTCCAGGCTGTCGGCGGCCTCGCGGACCTTGGCCATGGCGGGCAGCACCTCGTTGCAGAAGTGCTTCGCCTCGCCCAGCGCGCCCTCGCCGCCCTGGTGGCCGGTGGCCGCCTCCAGGCCGCTGATGGCGGCCTGCAGCTTCGCCGACAGGTCGGTCACCTGCTTCAGCACCGTGGTGTCCGGCGCCAGGCCAGCGGCCTTCACGGCCACCGCGCTGCCCGCCAGCTTGCCCTGGTACTGAATGGCCGCCGGCAGGATCGACGTCTTCGCGATCTTCGCCGTCAGCTTGGCCTCGACGTTGACGGCCTTCGAGTACTGCTCGAGGTACGTCTCGTAGCGGCCGTGCAGCTCGCGGGGCGTCAGCACCTTGTACTTGTCGTACAGGTTGATGATCTCCTGCTGGTTCAGCACGGGCAGGGCGTCGACGGCGGTCTTGTAATTCGGCAGGCCGCGCTTCTCGGCCTCGGCGTGCCACTCGGCCGAGTAACCGTTGCCGTCGAAGGTGACCGCGCCGTGCTTGGTGATGATCTCGCCCAGGACCTCCTGGATCACGGCGTTCAGCTTCTTGCCGGCGGACACGCCGGCCTCCAGCTTGGTGGCCACGTAGTCCAGCGACTCGGCGATGGCGGTGTTGAGCGCCGCCAGCGGGTCACCGATGGACATGCTCGAGCCCACGGCGCGGAACTCGAAGCGGTTGCCGGTGAAGGCGAAGGGGCTGGTGCGGTTGCGGTCGCCGGCGTCACGCGGCAGCTTCGGCAGCGTATCGACGCCGATCTCCAGGGTGCTCTTCACCTTGGACGACTTGGCGCCGCCCGCCTTGATCTGCTCGAAGACGTCGGTCAGCTGCTCGCCCAGGAAGATCGAGATGATGGCCGGAGGGGCCTCGTTCGCGCCCAGGCGGTGGTCGTTCGCCGCCGTGGCGATCATGGCGCGCAGCAGGCCGCCGAACTTGTGGACGGCGCGGATGACGGCGCCGCAGAACACCAGGAACTGGGCGTTGTCGTGCGGCGTCTCGCCCGGATCCAGCAGGTTGCCCTGGGTCGAGTTCCCGAACGAGAAGTTCAGGTGCTTGCCCGAGCCGTTGACGCCGGCGAAGGGCTTCTCGTGCAGCAGGCAGACCAGGCCGTGCTTCTCCGCCACCCGCTTCAGGGTGATCATGATCATCTGCTGGTGATCGGCGGCGATGTTGCCGCTCTCGAACACCGGCGCCACCTCGAACTGACCGGGGGCGACCTCGTTGTGACGGGTCTTGACCGGCACGCCCAGCTTGAACAGCTCGCGGTCCATGTCCATCATGAACGCGATCACGCGCTCGGGGATGACCCCGAAGTAGTGATCCTCGAACTCCTGGCCCTTGGGCGGCTTGGCGCCGAACAGCGTGCGGCCGGCGTTCAGCAGGTCGGGGCGGGCATAGTAGAAGTGCTTGTCGATCAGGAAGTACTCCTGCTCGGCGCCGGCGTACGAGACGACCGTGGCGGGCTTCTCGTGGCCGAACACCTTCAGGATGCGCTGCGCGTGCGTGTTCAGCGCCTGGCTCGAACGCAGCACCGGCGTCTTCTTGTCCAGCGCCTCGCCCGTCCACGACACGAAGGCGGTGGGGATGCACAGGGTCATGCCGCTGGCCGACTCCAGCAGGTAAGCCGGGCTGGTCACGTCCCAGGCGGTGTAGCCGCGCGCCTCGCTGGTGCCGCGGATGCCGCCGTTCGGGAAGCTCGACGCGTCGGGCTCGCCCTGGGTCAGCGTCTTGCCGGAGAACTCCGTGATCGCGCCGCCCTCACCGTCGGGCGACAGGAAGCTGTCGTGCTTCTCGGCGGTCAGACCCGTCAGCGGATAGAAGATGTGCGCGTAGTGGGTGGCGCCCTTCTCCAGGGCCCAGGCCTTCATGGCGGCGGCGACGACATCGGCCACACGGGGCTCCAGGACCGCGCCCGTGTCGATGGTCTTCTTCACCGACTTGAAGATCTCCTTGGGAAGCAGCGACTTCATCGTCGGAACGCTGAAGACATTGGCGCCGAAGAGAGACGAGGCGGAGCTCTCCTTGTAATCGAGCGCCGTCGCGGGTTTGGAATTGATTGCCGCCGTGATCGCCGCTCGCCGTGCCGTATTTCCACTCATGATGCTTCGTTCTCCTTTTCAAGAAGGGTGTCGGAGTTGCGGGGAACCGTGGGACCTGCCTTTTAGCTCGTTTTCCCGCCCGCTCGGTAAGCCTTTTCGCTGCCCCCGACGACTTTCGTCACGGCGTCGGGGCGCGAAAGGAGCATTATGCGTTAGTCGTGTTTCCGGCGTATTTCGTGCCGCTTTCCGCCAGGAAAATTGCGACGACGCGTCGGCGCGCGACGGCGTGCCGGGCGGCGGCGCTCAGACCTCGGCCTGGGTCTCGATGGCGCGGCGGAAGCTGTCGGGCGACCGGAACTGCTCGGCGGTGATGATCTCCCAGGCCCGATCACCGAGCGGGCTCATCTGCCGGCCCAGCGCGCACTGCAGAAACACCGCCTCCCGCAGGAGCGGCAACAGATCGAGGTCGCAGCGCTTCTTCCAGGCGTCCGCGGTCATCGCCTCGCGCGCCACCGACGCCTCGAAGTCGATCAGCACGGGCTCGAGCGGCGCGGGACAGACGATGCAGTTGTGCAGCTCGGCGTCGCCGTGCGCGATCCCCCCGTCATGCAAGGCCAGCAGCTGGGCGAACATCTCCTGGGCCATCCGCCACAGGCCGATGGCCGCCGCCAGCGGCAGCTTCTGCGCCTTGGCGATGTTGTTCTCCGGCGGATCGCCGCCGAAAGGCGTCAGGCGCGCGTACGACTGGCCCGGGATCAGGCAGCTGCGGAAGACGTTCTCCTCGTAGCCGATGGGCGGGGGCGTGTTGCACAGCTTCGACGCCCGCATGTGCTGGTCGTACTCGATCTGCGGGTCGCCGTGCAGGCGGCCCGGGAAGTAGGTCTTGCGGAAGTGCAGGGGGTAGGCGCGCGCCGCCTCGTGATCGCGGCGGGTGGCCTCACCGGCGATGACCAGATCGGCGGTCATCATGGGCATGTCGTTGACCTCCCGCTTGGCCCAGGTCCGCACCACGTAGTCCTGCCGGGGCGCCTTCTCGATCAGGGGGAACAGCTCGATCGCCAGCAGGACCGCGTGTCGCGGCGAGACCGCGATCGACCGAGTCTCTTCCATGCCTCTCCTGGCTTACGCCGCGGGCCAGCCCAAGACAAGCGCGATGACCGAAATCGGGCAAAAGGGGGCGGGCCGCGATCGTCACATGGCGGCGGCGCCGGCAAGCTGATAGCTTCGCGCCGTGTCTTCCCCCGCCCCTTTGATCCTGGTCGGTGGTGGTGTGCGCGTGGGCAAGAGCCGTTTCGCGCTGACGCTGGCGCGGCGGCTGGGCAAGCGCCGCGCCTTCGTGGCCACGGCCGAGCCGCTGGACGACGAGATGAAGCAGCGGATCCGCCGCCACGTGACGGAACGTGAGGATCTGTTCGAGACGCACGAGGTCCCCCTGGAGGTGCCGGCCGCGCTGGGGCGCCTGTATCAGAGCAACGACGTCATCGTCGTCGATTGCCTGACGCTGTGGGTGTCGAACCTGCTGGTCCACGGGGCCACGGCCGACAATCTGGCCGCGGCGTTCGACCGCATGGCCAGCGTGCTGCGCGCGCGCACCATCCCGGTCATCCTGGTCACCAACGAGGTGGGCATGGGCGTGGTGCCGGAGACGCCGCTGGGCCGCCGCTTTCGTGACGAGGCAGGGAAGCTGCACCAGATCCTGGGGACCTTCGCCGACGAGATCTACGCGGGCATGCTGGGCACGATGCTGCGCCTGCACCCGGGACCCATCGAGCGGGTGGCGACAGGAGGATCCGCGCCCCGATGAACGGACACGTGATCCGGCCCCTGATCACGGCGTTCGCGTTCCTGACCCGACTACCGATTCGCGCGGGCGCCATCACCGATCGCGACCTGGGTCGCTCGGTGGGGTTCTTCCCGCTGGTGGGGCTGGTGCTGGGCCTGCTGATTGCGGGGCTGGCCTACGCCTTCATCGAGTTCTTCACGCCGACGATGGTGGCCGTGCTGCTGGCGGCGGCCAGCGCCCTGATGACCGGCGGTCTGCACCTCGACGGTCTGTCCGACCTGTTCGACGGCCTGGCCGGCGGGCAGGGCGATCGCGAGCGCACGCTGGCCATCATGCGGGACAGCCGGATCGGCGCGCAGGGGGCGGTGGCGGTGGTGCTGGTGCTGGCCGGGAAGATCGCGGCCGTCTCGGTGCTGGTCGAGAACCGCCAGTACGCGGCGCTGGTCGCCGTCCCGGTGATCAGCCGGTTCGCCGTCGCGCCGTCGATCGTGTTGTTCCCGTACGCGCGACAGGATGGGCTGGGGCGCGCGTTCAACGGCGAGGCCGGCTGGGTGCAGCTGGTGCTGGGGGCGGTGACGCTGGGCGCGGTGCTGCTGGCGTTCGGCGCGTCGCTGGGACAGCCGGCCCTGGCCGGACTGCTGACCGCCATCATCCTGGCCCTGGCGCTGCGGGTGAAGCTGGGGGGCCTGACCGGCGACGTTTACGGCGCCACCATCGAGATCGTGGAGGTCGTGGCTTCGTACGTGGCCACCCTGGCCATGTACGGGTGAGCGGAGGACACGTCCGTTCAGCCGACGCGTCCTTCGACGGCGCCAGGGCTGATCAGGCGCGCAGGGCCGACCGTCGTTGCACGATCGGCCCGACCGTGTGACACCGGTGGCGGACCACGTGCGGGGCCATGTCCGTCGGCGGGAGTCGTGTTAGGGTGGGCGCCCATGGCCGGCGAGATCGTTCACCTGGAGATACCCAGCCGTAGCTTCGAACGCAGTGCCAGCTTCTACGCGAAGTTGTTCGGCTGGCGGACGGACGGTCAGCAAGCAGGCGGTCACCTGCGGTTCGAGCTGCCGGGGGCCACCCCCGCGACCACCGGCTCGCTGGTCCGGTCAGCGCTGGCGCAGGCGACCGGACCGCTGCCGTTCGTCGCGGTGGATGACGTGGACGCCACGCTGGCCGAGGCCGAGCGACAGGGGGGGCGCGTGCTGGCGCGCCGGCTGCCGCTGGCCGGGCACAGTCAGTACGGGCTGCTGGCCGACGTCGACGGGAACGTGATCGCGGTGGTGTCGGGGACGGGGGGCACCGAGAAGGCCAGCCCGTCGGAGGCGAAGAAAGCCAAGGACGAGGCACCAAAAACCGCGCCGGTGGAGAAGGCAGGCGCGGCAGCCGCCGCCAAGAAGCCGACCGGCAAGAAGCCCGCCGGCGCCAAGCCGACCGACGCGAAGCCGACGGAAGCCGCGGCTGCCCGGCCGGCGAAGGCGACCGCGAAGCCCGGCGCGGCGCGCAAGCGTTAGCCCGTCCAGGGGCAAGCGGCGCGTCGGCCTGCTGGCCGGCCGGCTGTCGAGCACGACACTGCCTTCCCACCCTGCTTCGTCGGGACGACCGCTGGGGGATGGCGTCGCGGGCCGACTTTTCCGAGCCTTCGCCGTCTTTCCGTGGACACATGCACTGCAAAAAGAGAAACTACCGCCCTCTCCCATCCCCGTGAGGATCCCCGCCGTGAAGTCATCGACTGTGCTCGCTGCCCGTGGGTTCACGATCGCTTTCATCGTCCTGTGCGTGTCTGGGTGGATGGCGCCGTCGCCGGCCCGTGCCCAGGACCAGGCGGCCATCGAGAAGATCACCGAGCTGAACAAGAAGGCGCTGGACGCGTACCAGGACGCTGATTTTCCCAAGGCGCGGACGTTCCTGAAGCAGGCCCTGGATCTTTGCACCAGCGCCGGCCTGGACCAGCACGCCATCGCGGCGCGCACGCACATCCACATGGGCGTGGTGCTGGCCGGCGGGCTGAACCAGAAAGATCTGGCCATCAAGCAGTTCCGGCGCGCGCTGGACATCGAGCCGACCATCCAGGTCACCAAGAACGTCGACACGCCCGAGGTCGAGGCGGTCTTCAAGGAAGCTCAAGAGAGCGGCGGCGGCGGTGACAGCGCGCCGGCCGGCACTGACTCCGCGCCGGAGCGGGCCAGCCCGCCACCGGCGCCGGCGCCGGCGAACGGCCTGGTGCACATACCCGTGCGGAAGGCTTCGCCGGGCGCGCCCATCATGATCGCGGCGCGCGCCAGCAACTCCGACGTCGCGAAGGTCGTCCTCTACTACAAGAGCGGCGACGACGACTACACCGCCAAGGACATGGTGAAGTCGGGAAGCCACTTCTCGGGGCAGATCCCCGCCAGCGCCACCAGCGGCGGCAAGGTCTCCTATTATCTGGAGGCGCAGGACTCCGAGGGGACGGTGCTGGCGTCGGCGGGCGGCGAATCCCGACCTCTGGTGATCTCCCTGGGGGGCAAGGGCTGCGGCGAGGACGAGGACTGCGACGAGGGTGGCGGCCCCGCCGGACCACCCATCTTCATCGGGATCCTGGGGGGCATCGGCGTCGGCTACACCACCGGTCACGCCGATCTGACGAACGCCAACAAGGTCATCAACGGCTTCGCGCCGTCCAGCGCCTTCCACATCGCCCCGGAGTTCGGCTACTACATCTCGGGCGACTGGCGCCTGTCGCTGCAGGCGCGCATCCAGATCGTATCGGGCCCGACGCCGCTGGTGGACGGCAGCGGCACCCACCAGCCGGCGAAGATGGGCATCGCTGCCCTGGCGCGCTCCAGCTGGTTCTTCGGCAGCGGCGGCCTGCGTCCCTACGTGGTGGCGGCCCTGGGCGGCGGGCAGATCCGGCACGTCGTCGTGTTCGACAAGGCGGCCCGCATGTGCGGGGCCAGCGGGGACCAGAAGTGCGTCGACACCGTGACCGCGGGCCCGCTGCTGGTCGGCGGCGGGGGCGGCCTGTCGATCGCCTTCAACGATCATGTCGGCGCGGTGGTCGAGATCAACGCCCTGCTGGGCGTGCCGAAGTTCACCGCGCACTTCGACTTCAACGGGGGACTGGCGCTGCGGTTCTAGCCGCGGGCACGGCCTAAAGCCTCGGGGGGCGTGCAGGGGGCATGGTGAGTGATTTCAGGCGCGAGCTGGAGGCGGCCGTCGTGGCGGCGCGCCAGGCAGGCCGCATCATCCGTGAGCACTACGATGCGGGGGGCATCGTGGTCGAGACGAAGCCGGACCATTCGCCGGTGACGGTGGCCGACCGCCAGGCGAACGACGCCATCGTCGAGTTGCTGCGCGCGACCTTCCCCGGCGACGCCATCCTCAGCGAGGAGGCGCCGGACGATCCGGCCCGGCTGGGCCGCGCGCGGGTCTGGATCGTGGATCCGCTGGACGGCACGCGCGACTTCGTGGCGCGCACCGGCGACTTCTGCGTGCACGTGGCGCTGGCGGTGGAGGGCGTCCCTACGGTGGGGGTGGTCCATCAACCGGTGCTCGACGCGACTTTTCAGGCGGTGCGCGGGCAGGGCGCGGTGGTCGACGCGGGCGGCGCGCGGACCCCGCTGCGCGTCTCCGCGACCGTGGCGCCCGAACAGGTCCGGGTGGGGGTCAGCCGCCTGAGCCTCGGCGCCGAGCTGCGGCAGGCGCTGGCGGGCGCCGGGCTGGAACGCCGGGCCGTGGCGCTGGGCGCCTCCGTGAAGCAGATGGCCGTGGCGCGCGGCACCCTGGACGCGGTGGTCAGCTTCACCGCCGCCGAGCGGGAGTGGGACACCTGCGCCCCCGAGGTGATCGTACGCGAGGCGGGAGGGAGCTATACCGATCTCGACGGCGGAGCGCTGACGTACAACCAGCGCGACACCACCCGACCGCGGGGAACGCTGGTCAGCAACGGCGCCTGTCACGGCGGACTGCTGGCGCTGCTGGGGCCCGCCTTTCACGCGTCCCGCCGCCTGGCCGGCGGCGGCGGGCCATGAGCGACGAGGCGAGCGCGCGACGGCTGATCGCCATCGATGGCGTCGACGGCAGCGGCAAGTCGATGCTGGCCGATCGCCTGCTGGGCGCGCTGGCGGAGAGTGGAACGCCCGCGGTCGTCCTGCGGGTCGACGACTTCCGTCGGCCCATCGCCTGGGGACAGGACGCCCGCACGGAGGCCGACGTCTACTACGAGGACTACTACGACCTGCCGCTCCTGGACCGGGCGGCCCGGGCTTTTCTCGACGGCCAGCCGGCGTTCGAGATCCCCGTGTTCGATTCGCGCTCCGAGCGGCACCAGGGCAGGCGGGCCATTCCCTTCGGCGACGGCACGCTGGCCCTGGTGGAGGGCGTGTTCGCGCAGCGGGTGGCGCTGGTGCGCGAGCGGGCCGCGATCGTCTACATCGAGACCTCGCGCGAAGAGGCGCGGCGGCGGATCCTGGCGCGCGACACGGCCCGTGGCCGGACCGCCGCCGACGTCACCCACAGGATCGAGGAGCGGTACTTCCCGGCGCAGGATCGCTACGCCCGCGAGCACGACCCGCTGGACCATGTCGACGCGCTGATCGTGCACGAGCGAGTGGGCGCCCCCGAGCTGGCGCGCGCCGACCCCCGGCGGCTGGGCGGTCCCCTGCTGGCGGCGCTGCGGCGGGTGGTGGGCTCCTTTGCCCCCTGATGTCCCCTGGGCTAGCCTGCCTTCCCCTTGACCAGCACCAGAGAACCGGCGAGAGAACGGGCGGGACAGAGATCATGACGGCCCCCGCACAGCCGCCCCCGATTCCGCCGGCGGCGCGCGCCGTGCCCCCGGCGCAGACCGCCATCGTCCGGGCCACCGTGGCCGAGGCGGCGGGCGCCGGTCTGGTGGTGGCGGGCCTGACCGTCCTCGAGCGTTCGGTGCGGCAGCTGGGACGCCAGCCGGGGATGCGCGTGCTGGTGGCCAGCGACGGGACCTTCCCGCTGCCGCCCACCTTGCCGACCACCGTCGAGATTCGCCGCCTGGAAGGCGACGCCGAGGGGGCCCTCGAGAACCTGCGCGCCGAGACGGCGGGCGCGGTGACGTTGGTAGCAGGCAACATGGTGCGGCTGCGCGGCGATCCACCCACCGGGGGCCTGCGCGTCACTGACGAGGTCAGCCGCCTGGCCGCCGAGGACGCCATCTTCGCCGACCTGCTGCGCGGCGACCTGGGGTTCGTGGCGCGGCACCTGAACAAGAAGATCTCGTTCCGCATCACGCGCCACCTGCTGTGCCGCCTGCCCATCACCCCGAACCAGGTGACCCTGGGCGCGGCGGCGCTGGGCCTGATCGGCTGCCTGCTGCTGGCCTGCGGCGGCTACGCGCTGATGGTGATCGGCATGGCGCTGGCGCAGCTACAGTCGATCCTGGACGGCTGCGACGGCGAGCTGGCCCGCGTGCGCTTCCAGCAGAGCC
>Ga0207671_10000050_pt1 | contig 190479 bp, 164 predicted proteins | sample KBSC24metaG_FD_184352 | JGI IMG/M metagenome (GOLD analysis project Ga0207671, IMG submission 184352) | Corn rhizosphere microbial communities from Kellogg Biological Station, Michigan, USA - KBS C2-4 metaG (SPAdes) (version 2) | ecosystem: Host-associated > Plants > Roots > Rhizosphere >...
GCGCCAAAGCTCGCCTCAGTCCCCGCTCTTAGGCCATTTCTTTTTGGTTACTTTTGCTTTGGGCCAGCAAAGAAAAAGTAACTCGGGCGCCGGCAGGCGTCCGAAATGCCCGCTGCATAAGCGGCCAAGTGGCGGGAACGCGACCATCAAGCGATCCCGCTACTGGATTCCGGCCTGCGCCGGAATGACGAGCAAAAAAAGGAACGCCCGCTGTGTAGCGGCCAAGTCGCCGCCACGCGACCATCAGGCGACACGGAAACAGGATTCCGGCCTACGCCGGAATGACGAGCAAAACCTGGACTCCGGCCCGCGCCGGAATGACGAGCAAGAGGCGGCCTACGCCGCCACAACACCCAACCGACGCGCCACCGCGTCCCCCTGCCCATACGCCCCCACCCACTGCAACTGCAACCTCCTCGACGCCAACATCATCCGCAACGACACCGCGACCGGCGACGGAACATCCACCGCCCGCCCCCTGCGCAACCGATCCTGCACTCCCTGCTGGACCACCGGAATCGACACAGCCAGGCGCAAGCCCTGCGCAGCCCACTCGCGCAACGCATCCGACAACGATGAGGCAGTCGCGTCCGACGGATCGAGCAACGACATGATCATCCCCGGCAGCGCACTCCATTGCTCCAGCGCGAGCCCATGCTGGCCCAAACCATCCATCGCCTCGACCGCGGCGTCGACCATGCCGAGATCGGCATGGACCGCCACCGCATGCAGCAACCTGGCCGCACGGCGATCGTGCTCCGCCGCACGCAACAGCTCCAGCGCCAGCGCGGGCCGTTCTTCGCCCGGAGGCGGCGGCATCGCCCCGCCGAACTCGTCGCCCCACAGGCGCGCCATCGTCAGCAACACGACCTGTACGTTTTCATCAACCGTGGCCTGAGCTTCCTCAAGCAAAGTCTCGATGGCACGCACCGCCTGGCCACAAGCCTCGTCGATGCGCGAAAGGCATTGCGCCAACCGCGCCAGGTCGCCGGCATCCGGCTCCAGCGTGTGATCCATCGCGGCATCGAAGCCCAGCGATACCTCCGCGCATGCCTGCGCCAAGGCCTGCTGCTCGCTGTCAGGCGCGTCGGTCGCAAGACGGCAATGCAGCAGCAGCTCGGCTGCCGTCTGGATCAGCGACGCGCCGGCGTCCGGCCGCAGTCGCGGCACCGTCGGGCCCAGGCGGGCCAGCAGCGCCAGGCGACGGAACAACGCGTCCCAGCCGCCACGATGAGCGGCCTCCGGCGCCAACGCCCCGCTGTCGCGCAGGCATCGAATCAACCAGTCGAGTTCCGCACGGATCGTGGCTATCGTCGCCGGCACGCCGGCCACGATGGCGCGCAGCCACTGCGCCTCCGCTTCGTCCAGCGCGGCAATCAATGGCACGCGCAATGCCGCCAGCACAGCCGCATCCACCTGGCACAGATCGGCCAGCACGGACACGCGCCCCTGGGCGTCGTCGCCAAAATGCAGGCCGCCGCTCAGCACTTCATGCGTGCCATCCGGGCGGGCGATGCGCAGCGCGCCATGCAGCACCGGCGTATGGCAGTGCACGACGGTCGTGACATCGCCTTCCAGGCGAAGGGTCGGCATATGCCCGCGCGCAAGATCCGCATCGATGGCGAAGCCGAACAACGTGAGCGCGCCCTGCACCGGCAACACGACATCGCTGCCGAAACCCAGGCGGCGCGCGAACAGATGCGCCACACCCGCATCCATCGCGGCCTCGCCCAGTTGCGCCTGGATGGCTTCCGTACGGTCCACCAGCAGGCTTGCGCCGTCATGGCCCGCCACCACGATGCTCTCGCCATGGTTGACGAGAGGTGTCGCCGTTTCCGCCTCGCCCGCGCCGACGGCGGACACCAGCAATGCATCGCCATAGCGCTGCAACAATGCACCCTTCGCCACGCGCTGCCAGGCCGAAGCGCGACTGGGCTCCATATACGGGCTGTGCGCACTGAAACCGAGCCGCACCGGCACACTGCGCCGAAACCCGTCCAGCCAGGCGCCCGCATCGCGATGCAAGGCGGCCAGCAGGCTGGCGCGCATGCCCGCCTCGGGGAGGCGCCACAGCCCATCCAGGATGGAACGCTCGAACACCGGATCCTGCGCGGCGCTCACCAGATGCCCATGCCAACCGATCCATGCATCGCCAAGATATGCCGCGAAGGCCGCAGCCGATACGCCCGGCTCGCCCGCGCCCGCGGCCTGCCGCCACAGGCTGCGCAACAGTTCATGGCGCCCCGGCTGGCAGGCCAGCACCTGGAACAGGCGGTCGCCCGTGCCGATGCGCGAGACGAAGTGCGTGCCGTATTCGTAGAGATAATCGATGTAGCGCTCGGCCTGGCGCTGCCGCAGCACGGGTTCGCGACCGTCGCCGCCGCGCTCGGCCACGCGCAGGCGCCCTACTGCGTGGCGTCCCTCGCGGGTCCAGTATCGTTCGACCTGGATGCGCCGCCCGATCCCGCCTTCTTCCAGCGGATGCTGCTCTCCGGCGTCGTCACGGCGGAATTGCAACAGCACCAGCCCGCCACGTTCGAGTTGCGCAACCGGCACGCCCAGCAGCTGCTCCAGGCGCGCCAGCGTCGCCGCGCGCCGTCCGCCGCCGAGCATCAGCGCACTCGGTGGCAAGTCGAAACGACCCGCATCGCCCGGCATCGGCCGGACGCGATAGTCGAACAACGCATCGAGCAGCGATTCGATCGAGGCATGGAAGCCGATATCCAGGCCGCACCAGGCACCCGTCCCCTTCTGCACCTGCGCATCAAGACCCAGCAGGGCCTCGCGTGGCGGCACCTCGAAGGGGCGCGAACCATCTGCGCCGTCGAACCATCCTGGCGCCAGTCCTTCCAGCAGGTTGACGCTCTCGCCCAGTCGCATGCTTGCGCTCATCGTGTCGCTCATTGCGGAGAGAAGGTGCCGGCGATCAGCAGGTCCGCCGGGACCTGCACCTGGCTCATGCTGATCAGGTTGCCGGGGAACAGCAGGTTGCGCAGCGCGAAATAGGTCACCGGATTGAACGACACGCCGGCCATCGAATTGCGGATGTCGTTGTTGAGGATGTCCTGCAGGCGCGACTTCATCTCGCCTTCCGCGCCGCCGCTGACGGTGACCGACGGCGTGCCTGGAATGATGCGGATCGCCTGCCCCGCCCCGCTGCCGGACAGCGCCACCGCGTAGCGCGCCGACACCGTGATATCCACCGGCGCATTGCCCTGGGTGCGAATCTGCTGCGACAGCGCGAAGCCTTCGGTGGCGGTGCCGGTGTAGTCGCCGCCCAGGTACACGCTGTAGGTCACCGTGGTGCGGTCGCAGCAGTTGCCGTAGCTGAAGCTGCCCTGGAAATGCATCTGCGGGCTGATGGTGGCGTACCAGGCGTTGTAGCCCGCCTTCGGACCCATCGGGTACAGCGAGAAATTGCCGCCGTGGCCGTTGAAGCCCCGGCACAGCACGTCCTGGTACAGCACGCGCGAGCTGATCATCAGCGTGCAGGTGAGGCCGTCGGCGGTGGGCACGGGCTCGTTGACATTGATGACGTTGCTCGACGGCGGGTTGCCGTTGGTGGTGATCAGCAACTGCACCACCGTATTGCCGGCGTTGGTGGTGACCACGTTGAAGCGAAAGGACGTCGGCGTGAGACCGGACGCGCCGGCCATGTTCTGGAAATCCACCGAGGCGAGTACGTAACGGACCTGATGCGTGGCGAACCAGTTCTTCAGCTGGTTGACCAGCACGGTGTTGTCCACGCCCACCACGCTCAGCGCATTGAGCGCGAACGCGCCTTGCGCGAAGTTCAGCACCAGCGAATGCGCACTGCCCACCACACCCTGCACCTGCTGCAGGCCGACCGTACCGGACAGGTACGGATGCTTCGAGGTATCCACCGGCTGCGGTGCGGCCCAGTCCACGCGCGGATCGTTGGGCGAGATCTGCGCGGTGGACGGATTGAAGTTGGATGGCACCGGCATCGTGCCCAGGCGGGTCGCGCCGCCGAGGATGTCCTGGCGCACCGTCACTTCGTTGCGCCCGCTCATGAACTGGAACAGCGGCGGGCCGAGGTCGACCTGCACCTGGGTGACATTGGTGAACCAGCCCTGGTGACCCGGCGCCGGCAACACGCCCTCGCACCACACCACCGCGATGCACAGCCGTCCGGCGCCGCCGGTCTGCTGGTTCCACTGCTTCATGAAGAAGGTGTTGACCGAGCTTTCCAGCAGGTTCATCACGGCATCCCAGCCCTGCAGCACCTCCTTGTTCTGGTACATCTGCTGCAGCAGGTTGCTCAGGGTGGCGGGACTGGGCATGGTCGGTTCCTTGTGACGTGCGGAAGGCGTGCGTGGAAGGAGGACGCGGCTCAGGCTGCCGCGTCCGGCTGCAGGTCGCCGACCATCACCAGGTCGCCGGGAATCTGCACCGCATCGATCACCGCCTCGTCGCCGGGAAAGCGGATGGTGTGGACCGCGAAGGCGGCCAGCGGCTGCAGCGAGGTGGCGTCGAGATCGCCGCGGATTTCCTGGCTGAGGATCGCGTCCAGGTAGGGCTTGAAGGTTTTCTCCGCCACGCCCGGCGCGGCCACCGTGGCGACGTTGCCGGCGAAGGCCACCGTCTGCTGTCCCGGCTGTCCGGCGCACTGCACCGGGTAGTTCTGCTGCACGCCGAACTCCAGGTTCACCGTCGCACCGGGATCGGCGAAGGCGGATACGCGCAGGCCCTGGTTAGGCGAGCCGGTGAAATTCAGGCCCAGCTGCGCCTCCTGCGCCACCGGAGGCATCGCGTTGCCCCAGTCGACCGTGCCCTGGAAGTACATGCGGTTCTTGGTCTGCAGGAACCAGGCACGCTGGTCGCCCTGCGGCGGCGCGGCGGCGAGCTGCACATGCTTGGACAGCGCGTTGAACCCCGGCACGACCAGGTCCTGGAACACCTTCTGGCTCTGGAACAGCAGCGACCAGTCCATGCCGTCGGTGACGGGTACGGGCTCGCCGACATCCACGCCGGTGTCCTGCGGCGCCGGCGCATCGCCCAGCGCGAAATGCACCTGCAACACCTGCTGGCCGGACGGCGTGCTGGTGGTGCGCAAGGCCACGGTGTGCGGTTGCAAGGCACGACAGTTGGCCTGCGTGCCGCTGTCCACCGTCGCCACCAGCAGGCGGCCATCCGTGCCGCCGATCGCGTTCAAGGCCTCGCGCGCCAGCGCACTGCCATCACCAGCCGCGGCGGGCAGCTGATGTGCCACGGCTGTCGCACCGGCCACGTCCAGCACCAGCTCGAACACCGGCGGCGCGCCAGCGGAACCCGACGGCACGCGCTGCACCTGCAACGGCAAGTGCACCGAGAGCTTCGCCTCCGGCGGCGACGGCACCTGGACTGCGGTGGGACTATCCCAGGCCACGCCCGCGTCGTTGGCCAGCAGCGGCAGCGCCTTCGCCACAACACCGATCGAACCGGAGCGGCCCAGCACGCGCTGCACGGGGAAATCCACCGCCAGCGTCGGCTGGCCCGCGACCAGCGCGACCTGCGGCGCGCCCAGCTCGATCTGCATCTGGCCGATGCTCCGCTGCGGCGCGCCCGGCGGCGCGGGATGCGCGCTGAGCAAGGTCACCTGGCGCGTGCCATTGGCATCGGCCGGCCACTGGCGGTGCAGGCGCTTCGCCAGGTGGTCCGCGCTGAGATTCAGCACGGCGCCCCAGCCGTTGAGCACCGAACCCTTCGCGTGCATTTCGTCGAACAACTGCGCCTTGGTGGCAACGTTCGTATTCATCGCTAGTGCTCCATGTCTTCGGATGGGCTCAGTTGCCGGTGCTGCCCGCGAAGCCCGGAGGCAGCAGGATCACGGTGGCAGGGCTGTGGTCGGGGTCGGGCTGGGTCACCACCACGAACAGCGGCGGCGTGACCGTGCCCGCCTCGATGTCGATGGTGTAGGTCACCATGCCGCCGACCGCGGGATTGATCGGCCCGTACTGGAACTGGAACTGCTTCGGCAGGCCGTTCTGCGTGGCGCTGCCGGTGCCCACGCCGTTCTGGAACTGCGTGGTGCCGAACACGCCCTTGGCGCCGGCCGCCGCGCTGATCGTTACGTTGTACGAAGGCGCGGTCTTGCGCACGCTCGGCAGGAAGCTGCCCACCACCAGCAGGTCGCCCGGCACGCGCGCCTCGCGCATGGTGATCAGCTGCTCGGCCGGGAACAGCAGGTTCTCCAGCGCGAACACCGAGATCGGCTTGAAGCTGATTTTGGCCATGTACTGCTTGAGCGTGGCCGGTACCGAATCGCCGAGGCTCTTGAGCAAGGCGATCTTCAGGTCGTTGTCATTGCACTCGCACGGGCCGGTCGGCTTGAGGTCGGACGACTGCGCGAAAGTCACGGTGGGTTCGATATTGGCGAACTGCACCAGCTGCGCCGCACCGCTGCCGGTCACCGTCAGCGGATACGCACCGGTCATGGTGACGTAGGCGGTGGCGCTGGAATTCTGCCAGTTGCCCCAGTGACCCGGGCTGCAGCCGCCGCGGTAGCATACCGGCGGGTAATACTGCTGATATTGGAAGTTGACATTGGTGCCGCCGGTGGGCGGGCTGGCTGTGCCGTTGGTGTAGTTCATCACCAGGCCGGCGGTCGGCGAGCGCTGGAACAGCAACCCGGTGAGATCCCAGCTCAACGCATTGCTGCCGCTCGAGGACATCTGGAAATTGGTCTGCGTGCCACGGATGGTGTAGGGGTTGTTGAAGACCACCGTGCCGGTGGCGCTGCCCTGGCTGACCTTGGCGCTCCAGGATTCGAAGTCCTTGCCCGGATCCACCGCCTGCACCTGCAGGTTGGTGCCGCCCTGGTTGAAGCTGCTGACGAAGATGTGATCGAACATCAGCTTGGTGCTGATCATCAGGCTCACCGAGAAATCGCTGACGCCCGGGATGGGATTGCTCGGGTCGTAGGCGATCGGCTCGTTCAGCGTGATGGTATGCGCGTGCTGGATGTCGCCGGTGGTGGCGATCAGGATCTGCAGGATGTTGTTGCCGGCATTGGTGGTGGCGGCGTTCAGCACGAACTTGGACGGCTGCAGCGCGACATCGTTGTTGAGGTTGCTGTAGTTGATCGTCTGGACCTGGTACTTGATGTCGTTGGTGGCGTAGTAGCTGGCCAGCGCATTGGAGATCTGGGTGGCGTGGTGGTTCGGATCCCAGTTCGGCGGATCGACCTCGAACTGATTGAGAGTGAACGCGCCGGCCGGGAAATCCAGGATCACCGTATGCGTCTCGCTGGACGAGCCCTGCCCCGGCGGCGGCGTGACGATGCCGGATACCTTGGCCAGCGCCACGCTGCCGTTGACATAGGGCTTCTTCGACACGTCCACCTGGTTGGGATTGCCCCACTCGATGTCCGGATAGATGGTGTGCGTGCCGCTGCCGGCACTGGTCAGCGCGATCGGCGTGCCGCCCGCGGTGCTGGCCAGGGCCAGGGTGGTGTTGCCGCCGCTCTGGGTCCAGCCGACGATCCAATAATCGGTATTGGCCTGCAGTGGCGCCGGCAGCGTGCCGGTGGACTTCACCTTCACCTGCATATTGCTTTCGAACACGCCCTGCACCGACAGCGTCAGCGTGCTGCCGCCCGCCGCGCCGGTGAAATTGACGTCCTGGTCGACCAGGTGGCAGGCGGTGGGATCGAAGCCGTTCTCGGTCACGCCCAGCGTGCCCAGCACGATGGTGCCGCTCAGGATGTTCTGCACCACGGTCACGCTGTCGTTGCCGGGCACGAACTGCAGCAGCGGATTGCTGAGCTTGAAGGTCATCTTGGTGACGTTGGTGAACCAGAAGCCGCGGAACTGCTGCACGTTCTCGCAGTAGTACGCATTCACCTGCATCAGGTTGTCGGTGCTGCCGGGGTTGATCTTCTGGATGTACTGCTGGAACTGCTGGTACAGGAAGGCATTCACCGGCCCGGACAGCACGTTGAACACGGCGTCCCATTTCTGCAGCACGGCCTGGTTCTGGTACATCTGCGCTTCGAGGTTGGCCAGCGTCGGCGTGCCGCCCGGGCTGGGGTCGCCCACCATCGCCGCCAGCGAGGCCGGCAGCTTCGACATCAGGCGCGGACGGCGCAGCAGGGCCGGATCGTCGTAGTGCGCGGTGACATAGAAGTCCACCTCGATGCTGACGAACAGGTTGTCGAACACGAGGTCCTGGTTGTTCTGCACGTTCGCCGGCAGGCTGATCTCCCACACCGAGAACGGCGTCAGGTGCGTGGTCTGCTTGGCGAAGGTGCCGGTGTTGGTGCCGAACTCCGGCTCGCCGGTGGCCAGGTTGTAGACGTAGGGGCCGAAGGCCCGGCGCGAAGTGGCGAAGGTATATGCGTCGCGCTGGTAGTCGCGGTCCTGGAACGGCCGCGCCTGGCAGGCGAAGTGGATTTCGCTGTTGCCGGTGCGCGTGCTCTTGATGCCGACGATGCGCGGCACCACGCGGTCGATGCGCACCATGTCGTAGTTGTAGAACTCGGTGCGGCACAGCGCGACCGGGAACTGGAACACGTTACCGCCGGACAGGCGCGTGGCCAGCAGGTTGTCGATGCGGATGGTGATCGGCTTGGGCACCGCCTGCGGCGGCGGATTGAGCTGCTGCAGCGCGGAGATGATCGCGCTGTCCTGGGTGGCGATCACCGACTGCAGGTTGATCAGGCTGAACGAGGTGATCGGCGTGGGCTGGCCGAAATACTCGTACTGGATCGCGCCGTCCTGCAGCTCCAGCGTCTGCGCCAGCACCGACAGCACCTGCTTGAGCTGGTACTGCAGCTGGCCGGTGAGGCCGATCAGGTCGATGCTGTTGATATCCGGCGGCCGGCTCGAATCGTTCAAGTGCAGCATGCTGGTGAGCGCATCCAGCCGGCCCTGCTGGTCGCCATTGATGGTCTTCAGGCGGTTCTGGTTGATGATCTGCATGGCGATCTGGCTGGCGCGCGTCTGCGCCACCAGCAGGGCCGTGCCGATGGTGACCAGGGTGTTGACCGCGGCGATCAGGTCGGCCTTGTCCTGATTGAGCTTGCCGCTGTCCGGCACGTTGGCCAGCGCGGCGCGCACGTTCTCGGCCACGGCCTGCAGGTCCACCTGGCTGGGCAGGTTGAGCGTGCCGGCGGCGCTGGCCGCGGCGATGTCGTTGGACAAGGCATTGAGATTGCTGATGCTGCTGGCCGCCTTCTGCACGGCGGCCAGGCTCTTGAGCACCTTCATCACCGCCTGCAGCTTGTCGTAGACGTCCTTGATCGCCTTCAGCGCCTTGAGTACGCCGCCGGCGGCCTCGCCGGGGATCGCCGCCATGCTCAGGCCCAGCGAGAACAAGCCTTCGATGCCGGAGACCACGCACTGCGCCACCAGGTCGTTGGCATAGTCGGCGTAGTGCTGCTGGAAGCGCTGGATGATGCCGGGGTCTTTCTCGCTGACGTTGCTGATCACCAGGTTCTGGGCGTCGAGCTTCTTGCCCAGGTCGAGGATGTCCTTGGCGTTCTGCTCCTGCTCGCGGTTGAGCTGGCTGAGCACCGAGTCGTAGTAGTCGTTCATGGCGCCGCGGCCGGTGGCCAGCACCTTGAAGTACTGGGTCAGCACGCCGCCGATCTGCTTGACGTTGTCATTGAGGTTCGCGATCGAATCCATGATCTTGAAGCTGTTGACGGTGTCGGTGATCTGGATCTGGTACTGCGAGATCTGCCCGGTGAGCGTCTGCGCCTGGCTCACCATGTCGCCGACGAACTTGTTGTACGAGTCGTAGGTGACATACGGCACGTAGACCACGTCGGCATCGAGCGAGGCGACGTTGTTGGCGATGTACAGCGCGCGGGCGCGCGCCTCGGCGAGGTTGAAATCGCTGGTGTCGCCCGGGATCTGCGCGGCCAGCCAGTCCAGGTAGCTGACCTGCAGCCCGCGCACGACGTCGGCATTCGGGCCGCGCGCATGCAGCAGCGATTCGGCGGCGACCAGCGAGAACTGGATGCTCTGGGTCAGCGCCGGCAGGGTGGAAGCATCGATGCCGCGCTCCAGCACGCCGGCGATCGACACCTTGAATCGGCCGGTGGCCGGATCGGCCTGCGCATCGGTGGCAAACAGGATGCCGTCCAGCGCCACCTTGCGCTGCAGCTGGCCGCCGTCCTGCGATTCGAACACCAGCGCACCATACATGTGGTCGCACACCACGGTGAGGTTGGCCAGCGCGGCGGAGCTCATGCTCAGCGTGGGTGTCTGCGGCGCCTGGCTCATGTCGATGATCTGCGCGATCAGCGTCACTTCGTCGCTGGGCAGCGCCAGCACGCCGTCGCCCGGCATGGCACTGGTATGCAGCACCTGCGAGAACGAGGTGAACGACTTCATCCGGAAGTTCTCGGCGACGATACCGCCGCCGAGCAGGTTGACCTGGGAGAGATCGACGCGCTCCTGGTAGATGTCCACCGTGGGCGTGATGATATTGCTGCTGAACGAGGCCACCGACTCGGGGAAGATCTGCGCCCAGTCGTAGTCGATCTCGCGCGCCTGCGGAATGCGCACGGCATCGCCGTATTTCTGCAGCAGGCCGCCCTTGACCATGCGGTCCCAGGGGCCGGCCACCAGCGGCTGGTCGATCAGGTCGGCCAGCGGCGTCAGCGTAAATGCGACCGGCACCTGCAGCACCAGCGGCAGCATCAGCTTGTAGTTGGTCGCGGCGGCGAACACGCTGGCCGTGCCGGCGGGCACATAGCCATTGGCCCAGTCGCCCTTGGCGATCGCCGCGTCCAGCGCGAGATCGCGGCTGAGGCTGCGCAGCTTGCCGTATTCCGAAACGAAGCCGCGGCCCTGCTGCACCTGCGAGGTCAGGTAGGCCCAGGCGGCGGCGGTGGGGCCCACCACCGCGCGAGTGCCGTCGGGCTGCAGGGTGGAGTCGGACTGGAAAGCGCCCTGCACCACTTTGAAGTGCGTGGCGTCATAGGCGAACACCTGGAACAGCACGTCGCCGCCCACCACCTGGCTGGTGAAGTGGCTGCCCAGCTGGTAGATCGCCGCGATGTACTTGGCGGCGTCGTCCTTGCCAATTTTGGAGTCGTACAGCACCGAACCCTGCTTCGGCGCGGTGGCCGGCGGCAAGGCGTCGATCACGTCCTTGGCCGCCTGGGTCAGGTAATCCGTGCGATGCAGCGAGGAAGGATTGGCGCTGAAGGGATGCGTCCAGGTGGCGTTGACGCGCGTCATGCGCACCAGCACGTAGCCGCGCCGCTGCGAGAAATCCAGGCCGAACAACGTGCCTGCCGCGGCCAGTGCGGCGACGCCGTCGGCATCGTTCAGGGCCAGCGGCCCGGGCGGCACGTCGATGCCGGCGGGGTCGCCCGACATCGGATCGACGTGATAGCCGTACAGCGTGTCGAGCAGGCTCTCGGCCGAATCGTGGATCGTGATGGTCGGCGTATTGCTCCAGTCCGGATAGGGATTCAGCACCGGCTCGACCGTCGCCGGCAGCACCGGCGCCACCGGCGGCGCGAAGAACGGAACGGTGCCGGCCTTCGGCTCCCACACCGGGCGGTAGCCGAAGAACAGGCCCGCGGCCTGGCTGAGCTGCAAGAGCGTATCCATGTCATTCCCCTGTCGACGTTAGATGTGATTGCAGGCCGGGATCGCTGCGGCGATCGCCGGCGTCGGTCCATCGATATCGTCCATCTCAGCCATCAACCCGGACGACCTGACGCGGTGTACGTTGCTGCGAGGAAAGCTTTCGAAGTAGCGGGCGAGCTCCGTGAGTCGTTGCAAGAAGCCACGACCTGGCCGCACTATCGCGCCCACTTGCCACCACCCTGCACGCTCATGGACGACACTCAATACGACGCGCTCACCAGCAAACTGCTTCGCGTGATGGCGGACTACATCGACATCCCGGTCGAGCGCCTGACACCCGAGACCACGTTCGAATCCCTGCAGCTGGACTCGCTGGATTTCATCGAACTGGTGTTCCTGGTGGAGGAGCACGTCGGCGTATCCCTGGATGGCGCGCTGGAAGATCTGCGGCATCGGATGCTGTGCGTCGGCGACGTGATCGAGTTCGCGCGCGAACAGGCGGCCAAGCTCGCGGTACCGCCCGCGCCGGTCGATCCGCACCGGGCCTGAGTCTCTCGCGGTTCCGTCGTCGCCATCGCGAAATCCTGCGATGCGGCATGCACTGCGTTCGCGCACATCCGGGCAGCAGGCGCACACGCCCGTGCCGCGCGCCGGATGCTGGCGAACAGATGCAAGCCGACGCCGCGCGCAAGCACGGACGGAGCGGAGAGGTGACGGTTAGACGCCGCCTACGACGGCGGCGTGGCGCTGAACTTCATAATTCCCCCTGTCCTGATATCCCTATGGCGATACGTGCCTTGCGCACGCACCGCCTTCCCGACTCTGCAACAGGAAGTGTGATGGTTATGTCTTTTCAGGGCGGGTTTGCGTATTGCATTTTTCTTGCGCTTGCGATCGACCGAAACGGAGAAGTACCGGCATCGTGACAGTGCAAATGTTTTAGCGGTCTGGATCGCACATCGCGTAAATGATGGCGATCTTGCCGCCCTCGATCAGCAAGGCGCCACGCGTTCGCGCTCGCTGCAGCAGGTCGCCTCACACCAGTTGATGAGGAGCGAACCGGCGTCGCTCGCTCTCGCCCTGCTCGCGCGCTTCGGCCAGATGCAGAAGGAGGCAGGCATGCCTTGAACCGCGATGAGCGTCGATCGCGGAAGCTAGCTGGTCTTCCGCTTCGCCGCCTTGGCCGCCGCAGGCCGGCCGGCCTTGGCCTTGCGTGCCGGCTTGGCAGCGGCTTTCGCCGCCACCTTCTGCGCCGGCGCCGACTTCCGCGCAGGCACCGCCGCGAGCTTGACGCCCAGGGCGCCGAGCAGCCGGGTGACCGTGGCGAAACCTGGGCGCGAGCCGGGCCGGATGGTCTTGTAGAGACTCTCGCGGCCCAGGCCGCTGTCCTTGGACACGCGGGTCATGCTCCTGGCTCTGACGACATCCGCCACGGCGAGCAGGAATACATCGGGATCGTCGTCGTCCAGGGCGTCCTGCAGATAGGCCGCGATGACCTCTTCGTTGTCGAGGTACTCGGCGGCATCGAATTGTCTGGTCTTGGTAGCCATCACCCTGTCTCCGGCCGTTACCCGATGGCGGACCACAGGGCCTTGGCGAGTCTGATATCCGCACGCTGCGATTGCTTGTCTCCGCCGAGCAGCAGGAGGTAGAGCGTCTTTCCCTGTCTGGCGAAGTAGATCCGGTAGCCGGGGCCGGCATCGATGCGCATCTCGCCGATACCGTCGAAGTATTTGACGTCGCCGAGGTTGCCCAGCTTCGCCCTGGCGATGCGACCGAGAATCCTGGCCTTGCCCGTCTGGTCCTTCAGGTCGGCGATCCATCGGCCGAACGCTTCCGTCTGCCTGATTTCGTTCATGGCAACTGTATCCAACTAGATACGATTTTGCAAATGCCGCGGGTCGGGTGAGCCGCCGTCGAATCCGCACGACGGCCGCCGCGTCAGGCGATGGTAGGCAGCTCGATGGTCCGAACGTTCCGATTGTGTATCGAAATGTATCCACCCCCGGTCCGGACACATTCCGACGCCTTCGAGCGGCATGCGCGACATATCGCAGATACGCGCCGGGTGTCTCCTGAGCACATCGGCTGATCGCCAGTCGTCGCCCTCACTTACCAGGAGTCCCGCCATGCGCTCTTCCCTGCTCACCATCTCCTTCCGCTTCGCCGCCGTCGTGCTGACGTTCGCCCTGGCCGGGGTGGCCCAGGCTGCCGATACGCATCAGGTGCCCGCCACCGCGACGGTGCATGACATGCAGCGCGCCGCATCGGACGGCAACGCCGATACCGCCATCGACTGGAACATCGACTACCCGTCGCAGCTCGGCCCGGAAGGTCCGCGCGCCAGCGCGACCGCCGGCCGCACGACGCCGATGGCCGGATCGCGCGGCGACGCTTCGCTCGCGCAACAGCGCGCCGGCCGCTGAGCCGGCGGCGAACGGGCCGCCGCATCGCACGGAATCTGAAGTCCCCACGGCACACCATCTTTTTCAGGAGAAGCCTCATGTCCGCCTCCATCGACCAGCAGCGCCGCAAGTTCCTCGGTGCCGCCGCACTCGGCCTGGCCGCCGCGCCCTTCGCGGGCCTCGCCTTCGCCTCGGCATCCGACAAGAGCGCGACGCCGGCGAAGCTCGCCACCGCCACCGGCGGCCGCAGCTCGTTCGCCCGCATGAAGCGCATCCGTGCCGGCGTGCTCGATGTCGCCTATGCCGAGGACGGCCCCGCCGACGGCACGCCGGTGCTGCTGCTGCACGGCTGGCCCTACGACATCTACAGCTACGTCGATGTCGCGCCGATCCTCGCCGACGCCGGCTATCGCGTGATCGTTCCTTACCTGCGCGGCTATGGCGACACCCGCTTCGTCTCTGCCGACACACCGCGCAACGGCCAGCAGGTCGCGCTCGCCGCCGACGGGCTGGCCCTGCTGGATGCGCTGAAGATCGACCGGGCGATCGTCGCCGGCTACGACTGGGGCGCGCGCACCGCCGACATCATGGCCGCGCTGTGGCCGGAGCGCTGCAAGGCGCTGGTCTCCGTCAGCGGTTATCTGATCGGCAGCCAGGCGCTGAACCACGACCCGTTGCCGCCCAAGGCGGAGCAGCAGTGGTGGTATCAGTTCTACTTCGCCACCGAGCGCGGCGCCGCCGGCTACGCCAGGTACACGCACGACTTCGCGCGCCTGATCTGGCAAACCGCCTCGCCGCAGTGGGCCTTCGACGACGCCACCTTCGCGCGCTCCGCCGCGGCGCTGGACAACCCGGACCACGTGGCGATCACCCTGCACAACTACCGGTGGCGCCTGGGCCTGGCCGAAGGCGAGGCGCAGTACGACGCGCTGGAGAAGCAACTCGCCGCACTGCCGCCGATCCGCGTGCCCGCCATCACCCTGGAAGGCGACGCCAACGGCGCGCCGCATCCGGAACCGGCCGCCTATGCCAGGCGCTTCACCGGCAAGTACGAGCACCGCACCATCGGCGGCGGCATCGGCCACAACCTGCCGCAGGAAGCGCCACAGGCTTTTGCCCAGGCCGTACTCGACGTCGCCCGCTTCTGACCCCGGGGAACCTCTCGCGATGAATACCTTGCATGCCCTCGCCTGCATGGGCGCGATCCTGGTCGCCGGAGCCTTCGTCACCGCGCATCCGGACACGCCCAAGCCCATGCCCGCCGCCTCGCCGATCTATGGCGTCACGCTGCCGGAGGGCTACCGGCAGTGGGAGCTGATCGCTCCCGCGCTGGAAGCCGCACCGTTGAACGAGATCCGCACCGTGCTCGGCAACCGGATCGCCGTCGATGCCTACCGCCGCGGTGCGCAGCCGTTCCCGGATGGCACGGTGCTGGTCAAGCTGGCGTGGAAGCAGCAGCCTTCCACCGCCTTCGCCAGCGCCACCGTGCCGGGCGCGGCCACCACCGTGCAGGTCATGGTGAAGGACTCCAAGAAATATGCGGCCAGCGGCGGCTGGGGCTACGGGCGCTTCATCGACGGCAAGCCGGCGGACGAGGCGCAGCACCGCACCTGCTACGCCTGCCACGAGGCGCGTGCCAAAGGACACGACGACGTCTTCACCCATTACGCGCCCTAGGGCGGGCTGCCGGCGCGGCTCAGGACTGATAGTCGAAGGCGTACTCGTTGGCCGCGTTCTCATAGACATGGGCGGCAATCGCCAGGTCGATCACCGCCAGGCCCACCGGGATCGCCAGGATCCGCTGCTTGCGCCGCCGCACACCGCCCTGGGCGATGGCCTCCCCCAGCTCGATGCTGTCGAACAGCGAAAGGTCGACGCTGCCCAACTCGCCCAGCCGCTTCAGCACCGCCCTGCGCTGGTCGTAGACGATCAGGTCGATCTGGCTGAGGAAGCGCGTGCCCAGGTCCAGGAAACCGTTGGTGCCGACCACGCAGGCGCCTTCCTTCAGGCGCACGCCGTCGAGCAGGCTCTGCCGCGTGTGGGTCGAGACCAGCACGATGTCCGAAGCGGCCAGCACCGACACGTCGTCGGCCACTGGAAAGGCGATCGGCCGGAAACGCTCGGCGAACTGGCGCGCGAAGCGCCGGGCGCGCTCGCGCCGCTGGCCGATGACGTGCACGGTGGTCAGCCGGGGCATGCGCGGCAGCAGGTATTCCAGCGCGTGGAAGTTGTTTTCGCCGGGACCGATCACGCTCAGCACGCGGCTGTCGCGGTCGGCGAAGTAGTACGCACACATGCCGGCGGTCATGCCGGTGCGCCAGCTGCTGATGAAGCCGCCATCCATGACGGCCAGGGGATAACCGCTGTCGGGATCGTTGAGTACGATCATGCCCATCACGGCGGACATGTCTCTTAGGGAGTTTTCCGAATTCATGCTCACCCACTTGATGCCGGCATAGCCTTTCAGAGGCAGATAGGCCGGCATGCTGTTGATGAACTGCAGCTTCCGCGGATCGCGGCCCAGTCGCAGGGAGAACTTCGGATGGTTCTCGATGCTGCCGTCCGACACGCCGGCGTAGATCTCTTCGAGAATCTCGATCGCCATGTCGTGGATCATGGCTTTGCGGACCGCACTCCGATTGATGTGTCGCGTCGCCATCATGCGTATTGCTCCTATCGCCGCGTTGTCGACGCGCGAAACATACGGAGAACACATCGCGGCGGGCAGATTGATCATTCCTAGCTGATGTATCCGAGAAATCAGCATGGGAAACGCGATGAGACCCTGCGCAGCTATGGCTGACCGACGACGGCAACCGCTTTGCCGAGCCACGACCAGGGGAGTGACTCAAGAAGATTCGCTTACATGCTCGGGTTCGCTGTATGGATCATTCGATAGGATCTGACCCATCGATAGCGAACGCCGCATAGTGATAAGCGCATCGCAGAATCGATATGAAGCGACATCTGTCGCCATGTTCCGGCTTGACGGCAAACGGCGACGCCCTCGCGGACCGGCGATGCAGCAAGGCACCGCCCAGGTATGACCTCGTGCTTGACGAAACCCATCCCCTGGCCCTAATTTCCACGCCGCTGGTGGTTTTCATCCTTTCATCGCGATGAAAGGATGCAATTAAAAGGGAAGCCGGTGCGGCCTTACGGCCAATTCCGGCGCTGCCCCGCAGCGGTGTGTGGAAACGAACCTCGTCATAAGCACTGGCCTTAGCCGGCCGGGAAGCGGCGAGCACTAGGCGAGGCGTTCGCGCCTCATGTCCACGAGCCCGAAGACCTGCCCCGGCCGGGAAGCCAACAGCTTCCCGCCTGACCTGGAGCTTCCGCGGGGAGGCGGCCGGGGCTGCGTGCCATGCCTCTGCGCTGGCCACCCGCCCCTGCGCGATCTCGCGGCAGCCCGGTTCGCCCGCGGGGGCGAAGGTCGCGCGCGTATCCGCGGATGCCTCGCGGCTGCGCGGTTCCTTCGTTCCTCATTCACCACGAATCGAGGAAATGCAGCATGACTACCGTTACCAATCTCGGCTTCCCGCGCATGGGTGCGCGGCGCGAGCTCAAGCAGGCCCTGGAAGCGTACTGGCGCGACGAGACACAGCGTGCGCCGCTGCTGGACACCGCAGGCCAACTGCGCGAACGCCACTGGAAAATGCAGCGCGAGGCCGGCGCCCAGGTGGTGCCGTGCAACGACTTCTCGCTGTACGACCACGTGCTCGATACGGCCTGGCTGTTCGACGCGATTCCCGAGCGCTACCGCGCGCTGGCCGACGCCGATCCGCTGGCCGGCTACTTCGCCATGGCGCGCGGCACGCAACGCGCGGGCGTGGACCTGCACGCGCTGGAAATGACCAAGTGGTTCGATACCAACTACCACTACATCGTGCCCGAGCTGCACGCCGGCCAGGCCTTCCGCCTGCGCGGCGACAAGCCCGTGCAGGAATTCCTCGAAGCGCGGGCGCAGGGCCATGAAGCGCGACCGGTGCTGCTGGGGCCGGTGAGTTTCCTGCTGCTGTCCAAGACCAGCGACGGCAGCGACCGCCTCGCCCTGCTCGATCGTTTGCTGCCGGCCTATGCGGCATTGCTGGGCAAGCTGCACGATGCCGGCGCCGAGTGGGTGCAGCTCGACGAGCCCTGCCTGGCGCTCGACCTCGACCATGAGGACGCGGCGGCCTATCGCAGCGCCTACGCCGCGCTCGCCGGCGCCGCGCGGCCGAAGCTGCTGCTGGCCACTTACTTCGGCGCGCTCGGCGACAACCTGCCGCTGGCGCAGGAACTGCCGGTCGACGGCCTGCACATCGACCTGGTGCGCGCACCGGCGCAGCTCGATGCCGTACTGGGCAGCTTGCCCGCCGACCGCGTGCTTTCGCTCGGCGTGGTCGACGGCCGCAACGTATGGCGCGCCGACCTGGATCGCGCCATGGCCATCACCCGCGTGGCGATCGAGCGCCTGGGCAGGCAGCGCGTGTGGCTGGCGCCATCGTGTTCGCTGCTGCACGTGCCGCTCGACGCGTCGTTGGAAAAGGCGCTGCCCGCCGACGTGCATGCCTGGCTCGCCTTCGCGCGGCAGAAGCTCGAAGAGCTGCGCACGGTGGCGGACATGTGCAAGGGCGTGGTCATCGCCTACCCGGCGCTCGAACACGCACGCGAAGTGATCGCCGCGCGCCGCGCCTCGACCAAGGTGCACCGGCTGGCGGTCGCGCAGCGCCTGGCCAACCTGGACGCGTCGGCCGCGCATCGCCGGTCGACCTATGCGTTTCGCCGCGGCAGGCAGCAACAGCGCTTCCAGCTGCCGCTGTTTCCGACCACCACGATCGGCTCTTTCCCGCAGACCGCCGAGGTACGCGAGGCACGCGCCCGCTACAAGTCGGGCCAGTGGTCGGCGGCCGAGTACGACGCGCTGATCGCCGAGCAGACCGCCGCCTGCGTGCAGTTCCAGGAAGCGATCGGCATCGACGTGCTCGTGCACGGAGAGTTCGAGCGCAACGACATGGTCGAATACTTCGGCGAACAGCTCGACGGCTTCGTCTTCACCAGGCATGGCTGGGTGCAAAGCTACGGCTCGCGCTGCGTCAAGCCGCCGATCATCTACGGCGACGTGCAGCGGCCGGCGCCGATGACGGTGCGCTGGTCCGCTTATGCGCAAGCGCTCACCGCGCGGCCGATGAAAGGCATGCTGACCGGGCCGGTGACCGTGCTGCAGTGGTCGTTCGTGCGCGACGACCAGCCGCGCGCCACCACCTGCCGACAGTTGGCATTAGCCCTGCGCGACGAAGTGCTCGACCTGGAGGCGGCCGGCATCCGCATCATCCAGATCGACGAGCCCGCGCTGCGCGAAGGCCTGCCGCTGCGCCGCGCGGACTGGGCCGGGTATCTGGGTTGGGCGGTGGAGAGCTTCCGCCTCGCCGCCTCCGGCGTGGCCGACGACACCCAGATCCACACCCACATGTGCTACTCGGAGTTCAACGACATCATCGAGGCGGTGGCCGCGATGGACGCCGACGTGATCTCGATCGAGACCTCGCGCTCGCGCATGGAACTGCTCGGCGCATTCGAACGCTTCCGCTATCCCAATGAGATCGGCCCCGGCGTCTACGACATCCATTCGCCGCGCGTGCCGGACGTGGCCGAGATGGTCGCGCTGCTGGAGAAGGCCGGCGAGGTGCTCAGTCCCGAGCAGTTGTGGGTGAATCCCGATTGCGGACTGAAGACGCGCGGCTGGGAGGAGACACGCAAGGCGCTGCTGGCGCTGGTGGAGGCGGCTCGGGTGATGCGAGAGCGAATGATCATCGCAGTGTAACGACGACGGGGGACGCCATACGCCCGCATGGCGTCCCTCAACCTCGATCGTCATCCCGGCGCAGGCCGGGATCCAGTCGCGACGCGCAAGGTCGAGCCCCAACGGCACAAGTCACGCGCTCGAACTTCGCGGCGACCATCAAGCGCCGTCGCCACTGGATCCCGGCCTGCGCCGGGATGACGAAGCTGGCCCTGCCGATTGTGTTCTGCATCACAAACGACTAGCGCCTCGCCCGAGCCGAAGTCGCCACCGTCAAAATTAATTCACATAAAGTGACTAAATTGCCCGGCAACGCATGGACGGTCCATGCCGGGGAATCGCATTCATGGGCTTCAACGCAAGGCCCTGCCGCGCCAAGGCGCGCCGCGGGCAGGTTTTCGCATTCACCGCCCTGGCGCTGGCCATCGGCCAGGCCAGCGCGCAGAACACTCCCGCGCCGGCCGACGCCGTCGCGCTGGACGGGGTGAAAGTCACCGGCAAGGTGCTGTCCACCGAGCAGGCGATCGCCGAGAAGCGCGCCGCGCCGGGCATCTCCGACGGCGTCTCCGCCGACGAGATCGGCTCGATCCCGGACTTCGGCCTGGGCGAGGCGGTGCAGCGCATCCCGGGCGTGGCGATGACCATCAACAACGGCCGTGGCGAAGCGCAGTTCCTCAACCTGCGCGGCCTCAACCCGGACTACAACGCGGTGACCGTGGACGGCATCGCCTTGCCCTCCACCGAAACCACCTCGCGCAATGTCTCGCTCGATGTGCTGCCGTCCTCGCTGGCGCGCCAGGTGAGCATCTACAAGACGGTGACGCCCGACATGACCGGCAATGCCGTGGGCGGCATCACCAACCTGCGCACGCGCAGCGCCTTCGATGCGCCGGGGCTGTTCGCCGCCGGCCGCGCCGACCTGGCCCGCTGGGACAACCAGCGCGTGGTGGCCGACTCCAGGCCGTCCGGCCAGGTCGAAGGCACGCTCAGCAATACCTTCGGCGCGGACCGTCAGTTCGGCTTCGTGCTGTCGGGCAGCTACTTCCGCCGCGACTCCTCGTCACTGGACACGGCCATGGACAGCGACGGCTACTACCGCTACACCGGCGGTACCCAGACCCTGTCCTCGCTGCGCCAGAACGCGGCCGGCACCGGCTCGTCGCTGAAGCCGTCGGACGACCTGGACGGCCTCGCCGCGGTGCCGGACCGCCACCGCTGGCTCACCTACGACAACGTGCGCACCCGCCAGGCGCTGTTCGGCAAGTTCGAGTACGACAATCACCAGAACCTGCAGGCGCACCTGACCGCCGGCTACTTCCAGCACGAGAACGACGAGCAGCGCCGCGCGCAGTTCCTCAACCGCGTCGGTCCCGCCACCCTCGACTCGCCCACCAGCGGCAGCTTCGCCAAGGGCTCGGCGCAGGCGGACTTCGACCACTACGATCAGGTGCGGCGCATCCGCTATGCGGAGCTGGGCGCCAGCTACGAGCCGGCCGAGCGCAGCCAGCTCGACCTGGTGGCTAACTACGCCGCCGGCAGCTACCGGCAGTCGACCAAGGAAGACGTGTTCACCAGCGCGGCTTCTTCCAAGCTCGGCTTCGCCTATCGCGCCGTGCCGGGCGACGTGGCCTTGTTCGCGCCGAGCAATCCCGGCTATTTCCTCGACCCGGCCAACTACGCGCAGACCAGCTATCTCTCGCGCATGGAGCGCAGCCGCTCGGGCCTGCTCACGCTGAAGGCCGACTTCACCCACAACCTGCAGGAAGACGCCAGCGGCTGGGGCTACAAGGGCGGCGTCGAACATCGCAACCTGCAGCAGCGCTACGGCCTGGACGAAACCGGCTACGTGCCGACGCGCAGCGTGTCGCTCGCCGCGATCGGCAGCGAGGACACGCGCTTCCAGCCCTACGACGGCGCCGGCCAGAGCATGCTGCTGATCGATCCGGACAAGGTCGATGCCTACGTTGCCGCGCATCCGGGCAGCTACGCACTCGCCACCACCAATGCGCGCAACAGCGCGATCGGCGATTTCAATATCAAGGAGGCGATCGACAGCGCCTACCTGATGGGCGGCTATCGCGACGACACTTGGACGGCGCTGGGCGGCCTGCGCTACGAGGATACGAAGCAGACGGTGCAAAACACCCTGCCCTCGCCGCTCAACAGCCTCACCCGGTTCGCCAGGCAGAGCGTGGACCGCAGCGACGGCAAGCTGCTGCCGTCGGCCGTCGCCACCTACCACCTGGCGCCCGACCTGCTGCTGCGCGCCGGCGCCAGCCAGACGCTGGGCCGCGCCACCTATGCGGCCCTGGCGCAGAACAGTACGCCCACCGTCAGCCCTGCGGCGGGCACGATCTCGCAGACGCTCGGCAACCCGCAGTTGCAGCCGCGCCAATCGACCAACCTCGACCTGTCGCTGGAGTGGTACGCCTCGCGCGACGCGATGATGTCGCTGGCGCTGTTCGAGAAGAACATCAAGCACGAGATCGTCAACTTGAGCAGCACCGGCACGCAGACCGATCCAGGCGGCCTGAGCGGTACCTGGCAGGTGACCACCACCCAGGCGCAGAACGCCAGCACCGCCAAGGTGCGCGGCCTGGAGCTGGGCCTGGCCGACCTGCATTTCGACTTCCTGCCTGCGCCGTTCGACCGCTTCGGCGCCACCTTCAACGCCACCCTGCTGGACATGGACGGCCCGGCGATCGCCATGAACGACGGCAGCCGCCGCACGCTGCCGATGCTCACCGGCGCCGCGCGCAGCATCTTCAATGCCTCGCTGATGTACAGCGACGGCGCCTTCAGCGCGCAGCTCAGCGCCAACCGCACCGGCAAGATGCCGATCAGCTTCGCCACCGACAACCCCGCCAACGACGTCTACTACGCGCGCCTGCAGACCTACGACGCGCAGCTGCGCTATGCGCTCGACCGCCATCTCAGCTTCCTGGTGCAGGGCAAGAACCTCGCCAATGCCCGGCCCACGCGTGTGCTCGGTCCGGGCCAGGCGCTGGTGAAGGAAGAGCTGGACAACGGCCGCGCCTATTTCCTTGGAGCCACCTATGCGTTCTGATTTTCGCCGCGCCGTCCTGGCTGCCTGTCTCGCCGCGACCTTCGCGCACGCGGACGATGTGCCGCCAACCAAGGTTGCGGTACCTGCCATCCCCGTCATCGCCGATGCCACCTGCTGGAACGCGCAACCGCACGACGTCATGGCGGCGCTGCGCCAGTGCGCACGCAAGGGCGTGCAGGCCGTGACGCTGCCGGTGCGCCGCGGGCCCGACGGCGCGCCTTACGCCGCGTCCGGCTACGCCCGCGCCGCCTGCCAACCCGGCACCGACTGCGTGCCGCTGGCCGATGCGCTCGCGCTCAAGCCGGCGCCCGCGCTGCTGCTGCAGACCTCGCCCGCGCTGCTCGATGAAGTACAGGCCGCGGTGCTTCGCGCGGATGCCGCCGGCCGTGTGCAGGTGCAGCCGATGCTGGAACGTCCCATCGGCGATGCCGCGCCGGACACCATCGCGCCGGGCCTGAGCTACTGGCATGTGGCACGCACCGCGCCGCGTCCGATGATGCTGCACGTGCTGGAGATCGACCTGTCCACGCCGGGCCTGTCGTTCGTGGTCACGCCCGGCGCACCCGCGAACGGCGGCGAGTTCGTCGCCGAGAAGACCTCGTCGTTCGCGCGCCGCGAACATCTCGCCGCCGCGATCAACGCCACCTACTTCCTGCCCTTCGACGGCGGCCACCTGCTGGACAAGCCCTACGTGCCGGCCGCCGGTCAGGCGGTGACGGTCGATGGCGTTTCCATCGCGCAGGGCCACCAGGATTCCGGCTACGCAAATGCCGACCCGCGCTCGAACGGTTCGCTGTGCCTCCATGGCCAGCGCGTGGCGATCACGCTGCGGGCCTGCCCCGCCGGCACCACCGACGCCGTCGGTGCCGGCCCGGTGCTGCTGCTCGACGGCAAGACCCAGCCGCTGGAAGCGAAGCGCCGCGAGTACTACCTGGATACCGAGCCGCGCACCGCCATCGGCATCGACAAGGCGCATCGCCGCATGTGGTGGGTGGTGGTGGACGGCCGCCAGGCCGGCTACAGCGAAGGCATCACCTTGCCCGAGCTGACCGCGCTGCTGCGCGAGCTCGGCGCGGACTCGGCGATGAACCTGGACGGCGGCGGCTCCTCGACCATGGTCTTGCGCCGCGACGGCGAGCCCGCGGTGGTCAACAGTCCGATCCATACCGGCATCCCCGGACGCGAGCGCCCGGTCGGCAACCACCTCGGCCTGCGCCTGGACGCGGCGCCCTGAGGCAGCCATGAAGCGGCAACCGGCGGCGGGCAAGATGATCGACTTTGGTCCGTCCGCCGGAAGCCTTGCCCGCATGCCGTCCTCCGTCCTGTCCCTCGCCACGCGGCGCCGCACCGCCTCGCCCGCCGTGCTGATGACGGCGATCGTGCTGATGCTGGGCCTGCATCCGACCGCGATGTACCTGTACCTGCCGGCGCTGCCCGCGCTGCAGGCCACGCTCGGCGCCAGCGCAGCGCAGGCGCAGCACACCTTGTCGGTGGCGGTGGCGAGCTTCGGCCTGGGGCAATGGCTATGGGGCATGCCGGCCGATCGCTGGGGTCGGCGTCCCGTGCTGCTGGCGGGACTCACGTTGTTCCTGCTCGCCAGCCTCGGCCTGATGAGCACGCACGACTACGGCCTGTTCCTCGCCTGCCGCATCGGCCAGGGCCTGGGCGTGGCCGCCGCCGGCGTGGCCTGCCGCGCGATGCTGCGCGACCTGCACGCCTTGCACGACCGCGTGCACCGCCTGTCGCTGGCGTTCTCGTGGCTGGGGGTGATCTCGCTGCTGGGGCCGCCGGTCGGCGCGTGGCTGTTCGAGCATGCCGGCATGCAGGCGACGCTCGCGGCGATCGCGGCTTTCGGCGTGGTCGCCCTGCTGCTGGTGCTGTTCAAGATCGACGAAACACTGCCCGCAGCGCACACGCGCCCGGCATGGCAACCGGGCGAGTGGCGCGCGATCCTGCGGCACGCTTCGTTCCGCCACTACACCGGCCTCACTGCAAGCAGCTACATCGGCCACTACCTGTTCCTGGCCGGCTCCTCGTACGCGCTGATCGTGCGCCTGGGCATGACGCCGCCGCATTACGCGCTGGTGCTGGCCGGCGGTTCGATGGTGCATATGGCCGGCACCTTCGTCTGCCGCCGCTGGGTGGACCGGCTGGGGCTGCGCGCGACGCTGGCGCGCGCAGCGCTGCTCACGCTCGGCGGCGGCCTGGGCATGACCGTGCTGGTGCTGGCCGGCCTGCATGCGGCCTGGGCGATCGTCGCGCCGCAATGCCTGTATGTGTTTGGCCATGCGATCCACCAGTCCTGCGGACAGGCCGCGGTGAGCGAACAATTCCCCGAACGCGCCGGCACCGCGTCCGCGCTTTCGGGCGTGCTGCTTGCGCTGCCTGCCGCACTGGCCGGCTGGCTGCTCGCCGCATCGATGGAGCATGCAGACCTGCCGATGGCCGCGAGCATGGGCCTGTGCGGACTCGCCACGGCGTGGCTCGCCTGGCGTCCACAGCCGCGGCCGCTAACATAAGCGCGTTGACCTAAGGATTCCCCGCCCCTCATGGCCGCTCCCACGCCGTTCGCCCGCCAGCTGCATCCGGCCTTCCTGCGCGATGTCGACAGCGGCGCCGCCGTCTCGTCCAACGAACGCGACCTGCTCGACCTGGTCCGCCGCCACGGCACCACCACCCGCGCCGACCTGGTGCGCGCCACCGGGCTGACCGCGCAGTCGGTGATGCGCCTGGTCGACGAACTGGTCGAGCGCGGCATGCTGGAGCTGGGCGAAACGCGTTCGCAGGGACGCGGCAAGCCGGCGGCCACGGTGACCCTGGTGCCGGACTACGCGCATGCGATCGGCGTATCGATCACCACCGATTCCATCGCGCTGGGCTTGATGGATTTCGCCGGCAACCTGCTCGGCCAGCACCAGGAGCCGATGCGCGCCAGCGGCCGCGGCGCGCTGCTGCGGCGCATCCGCACGCTGGCCGAGCGCCTGCTGCACAAGAGCGAGGTGGACGAGGACAGCGTGTTCGGCGTCGGCCTGGGCATGACCGGCTTCTTCATCGGCGAAGGCTCCAAGGTCAATCCGCCCGAGCCGCTGGACGGCCTGGCTTTGCTCGAAGTGGACACGCTGCTGGCCGATGCGATGGGCCATCCCGTGTGGCTGGACAACGACGGCAGCGTCGCCGCCATCGGCGAGAGCCTGCATGGCGTGGGGCATCGCTATCGCGACTTCGCCTATTTCTATTTCGGCCACGGCTTCGGCGGCGGCCTGATCATGGACGGCCGCTGCTCGCGCGGTGCGCATGGCAACGCCGGCGAGTTCGCCGGCATGTTGCCGGCGCTCGGACTGGAACGCGCCGCGCTGGAAACGCTGCGCAGCATGCTGGTCAAGGATGGCGAGGACCTGCCCGACATCCAGGCGCTGGTCGAGCAGTACGATCCGGCGTGGCCGGCGATCGAGCGTTGGATCGAGCGCGTAGCGCCCGGTCTTTCGGTGATCGCTTCGGCGGTCGTCGCCATCGTCGATCCGCAGGCCATCGTGCTGGGCGGGCGCATTCCGCCGGATCTCGCGCAACGCCTGATCCCGCGCATCGCCATCGACAATGTGTCGCGGCGCGGGCACGCGCGTCCGCAGCCGGCCATCGTCACCGCGCAGGCGCCGTTCGACGCGGTGGCACTGGGCGCGGCGAGCCTGCCATTCAAGGAATGCTTCTTCCATTAAGAGGAAGGTTGGGGTTTCACCCCAAGCTGCGCAGCATGGCGTCAGCCGCATGGCGCGAGATCGAAAGCGGAGCAACCGCTGTTTTCTTTGTGCGCCAGTTAACAGGCGTAACGAGAAGGCAATCAAGCCACGACGATAAATATCCGCGTCTGCCCGCCATAAGCGCCTGACTTGCCCTTTCGTACGATGGCCCGGACGGTCGGGCGGTGGCCCACTGTCGCGCCTCAAGGTGCCGGGCCACGATCGTGCCGCCCCGCCAAGGTCGGCCATCCAGGGAGCAGCGATGATCAAGGAACGAAGGACCAGCACCGTGCTGGCAGCGATGTGCGGCATGGCATGTCTTGGCGCGAATATCGCCATGGCCGACGGTACGCCTGTAGCAGCGCCGTCGTCGTCCAGCATCCTGTACATCCGCGCGGGTGCCGGCGGAACCACCTGCGCCGACTGGGCCAATGCTTGCCCGACCCTGCCGCGTGATTTTCGCCGCGGCGTCACCTATTACATCGCCGCGGGCCAATACCTGCCGGCCGACGACGATTTCGCGTTTCGCCTGGATGCGCCGGCCCAGAGCGGCATGGCCATCGTCATCAAGAAAGCGACCGCCGCTGATCACGGCACCAACGACGGCTGGCAGGCGGCCTACGCGGCGGGTGCGGCGACGTTCTCGCGCATGCTGGAAATCAACTCCTCCAACTGGGTGATCGACGGACAGACGGGCGGCAGCGCCCTGTATCGATGGAAAGGCGACTTCGGCTTCCGTTTCGTCTCGACCGCCGAAGGCGACGCCATGATCCGCATCGGCTGGGACAGCCTGCATGGCGTGCCGGTAAGCGGCATTTCGAACATCGCCATCCGCCATGCCGAGATTGTCGGGATGGGCCAGAGCAGCCATTCAGGCGGGGGCACCTCGAACGACGGCCTCGCCGTCTACGGCGCCACCGATGTCACGCTTTCAAGCTTCCGGATGCACGGCATCGGCCGCTGCCCATTCTTCCTGAGCGGCCAGAACATCGTCATCGAGCATGGCTGGGTGGAGTCGTTCTACACCGGCGACACCCATGCGGAGCTGGCCTCGATCTGGGGCTTCGCCGACACCTTCGGCGATGTCACCTTCCGCGACAACCTGTTCACCGACATCCAGTCCACCGGCGGCATCATGTGGAGCACCAAAGAGAATCCGTCGGCCAGGCTGCGCATCTACGGCAATACGTTTTACCGCCCGGCGGGTGCCACGTGGCCAGCGGCCAACGGCCTGATCGGCGGATGGACGGCCGAAGCGTTCAGCAACGTAACGGTCTACAACAACAACTTCGTCAATGTCGACCAGGCGTCGCTGAGCAACGCGCCGCAGATACATGCGAACAACCACGCCTACGACAATCTCTTCTATGACTCGCGGGCGCCGGATTTCAGTTCCTACGACAGCCACGACTACAACCTTTTCATTCGCGCCGGCGACGCGCAGGCGGAGCCCTCCGGCGTCGCCGTCGAGAACGGCGCCGATCCTTTCATCGATGCCGCGCATTTCGATTTCCGCCTGAAGGCTCCGACCTGGGCCGGCCTGAAGATGCCGCCCGCCGACGATGGCAAGGATCCGTTCGGCCAGCAGCGCGGAGGGGACGGCAACTGGGATCGCGGGGCGTTCGAATACCGGCAGCCATGACCGCATGTCACGAAAGGGGGAATCCGGCGACCGGGACCAGCTCCGGCCGCCTTCTTAAGGAGAAGCGTCCCAATGAAAGTGAAGCCGTCATATTCCGCGCTTGCCGCCATGGCGTTGATCGCACTGAGCTCCCCATCCGGCGCCGAACCAGGACAGGAACCGAGCGGTACCGGCAGCTACGTGCCCTCGGGTTACTCGCTGGTCTTCAACGATGAGTTCAACGACACGCAGTTGAACCGGGCGAAATGGGCGACCCGCTATATCTACGCCAATGGAACGCTGGACCATCTCGTCGGCGAGGCGCAGGTCTATCGCGACAACGATAACCACCTGATGCACGACGGCATGCTCAGCCTGACCGCCCGCCGCGTCGGCAGCGGCTACGAATCGGGAATGATCCGCTCGCTGTGGGAATTCAAGCCCGCGCCGGATACCAGCTTTTACCTGGAAGCGCGGGCGCGCATGCCGGCCGGAAAAGGCGTGTGGCCCGCGTTCTGGTTGAACTCCGGCTACACGTCCACGGGCCGGCTCAACTGGGGCCCCGAGATCGACATCTTCGAATTCGTCGTCGACGGCATCGAGGAAAACCCGCCTTCGCGGCCGAAGAACATGGTCCACAGCAACGCCATCACGCACAGCGGAAAGATTCCGAGCACGACGACCTATACGCACCCCAATTACCAGCGCGTATGGAATCTGTTCCGGGCCGATGCCGACCTGACCGCGGGCTTCCATACCTACGGCCTGCTGTGGACGAACACCGAGGTGTCGTTCTACGTCGACGGCGTGCTGACCAATACGCGCACCTATCCCTGGATCTACGACAGCGACGGCGCGCCCGCGGGCCCGGCCCACATCCTGCTCAATCTCGCCATCGGCGGCGACTGGGCCGGCCGGCATGGCATCGACGACAGCGCCTTTCCGCAGGCGCTGGATATCGATTGGGTTCGTGTGTACAGCAGGACCGCTGCGCGCTGATCCAGTACAGGCCGATCGAGTATCGGCATACGCCTCCACCGAGGCGTCCCCTTCGAAAACACACCCTCTTCGGCCAAGGCCGAAGCCATCCCGCGCGCCCGCCATGGCGGAGCGCGCCTTCCACCATGGAGAAGACACATGAAACCTGCAAAGACCCTGGCGCTGGCCCTGCTGGGCCTGTCGCTGGGCGCGCCATGCCATGCCAGCGTGTATTACGTTTCCGATTGCCAGTCCGGCGCGGAGGCCTCATGCAAACCCGGCAGCGACGCCAACGACGGCCTGTCCAAGGCCCATCCCTGGCAGACCTTGTCGAAGGTGGCGAGCGCGATCGGCCTGCTGCAGCCCGGCGATCAGATCCTGTTCGCACGCGGTTCCGCGCAGAGCGGCAGCCTGTCCATCTACAACAAGAACAGCGTGGCGGCGAACCCGATCGTGCTGGACGCCTACGCGCCGGATTGGTCGACCACCGGCGCCCTGCCGATCCTCAATGTGGCAGCAGGCGTGTCCGGCCTGAATTTCCAGGACAGTGGACTGGCCAATCACGACGAGGGTTATGTCGTCCGCAACATGAACATCCGCGGCGGCCTGTCGTCGTCCTCCGGCGGAACGGGCGTCTTCCTTTTCAACGATGTCGACCATGTGCTGCTGGAGAATCTGGAGATTTCCGGCTTCGCCATCGGCGTGAACTGCGCGGCATCCCATGCGGCGGAAAACCCCCAGACCAGCGACGCGAAGAACGACTACATCACCCTGCGCGGGTCGTTCATCCACGACAACGGCGTGCAGGGCTACTACAACGGCGGCTGCGGCCACGTCCTGGTCGCCAACAACATCTTCGACAACAACGGCTTCGCCGGCCCGCTGCTTTCGCACAATCACAATATCTATATCGGCGACAGCGGACAGGACGTTACGGTCAGCTCCAACGTGCTGACCCGCAGCGCCGTCGGCAATGGCGTATGCCAGGGCGATCCGATCGTCTCGCACGGGCAGCAGGTCGGGCTGGTCATCGAGAACAACCTGATCGACGAGAGCACCGGCGCGGGCGACGGTTGCTATGGCATCCAGGTCAACCCTGGTTATCCGGCGGCGGAGAACCTGGGCGGCAGCGTCATTCGAGGCAATACCATCGTCAATGTCGGCGGCAATGGCATCGCGGTCGGCGCCTGCCCGGATTGCGTCATCGAGAACAACAAGATCGTGCAGATGCTGCCCCGTAACTTCTACGGCATCACCATGCCGACCGAGAACATCCAGACCGGCACCGACGCCGCCGACCAGCATCTGACGGTCCGCAACAACACGATCTATATCGCCGGCGGCACGGCGTCGAGCGTCGGCATCCAGGTGGGCACCTACGGCAGCCAGCATGTCGTGGTTTCCAACCTGGTCTATTTCGGCAACGGCAGCGTCGCTGGTACATCCTGTTTTTCGACCCTTGGGCTTGCCGCCGAGCGCTTCACCGCCTTCGACTACAACCTCTGCTTCGACGCGGGGAGCGGCGGCCGATACAGCCGCGACTACGCGACGCTGGTGCAGGCCGGACAGGCCGGCTTCGATCGGCATGGCATCGCGCGCGATCCGCTGTTCGTGCGCCTGCCGCGCGCGGAAAACCACTGGAGCACCGCGCTGGATCCGAAGTCGCCGACGATCGGCGCGGGGCATCCGACGCTGAGCATCGTGCCGGCCACGCCCAATATCGGCCAGACGAAGCTGTAGCGAGAATTTCAGGACGGCTTCCGGTCCGTCGCGAACGATGCGATAACGACGTAGCCGATGACCTTCGATGCCCGGGGCGGAACCTCCGTCCCGGGCATCGTCATGTGGAAAGATCGCCGGCACGTCAGTTGGCCTGAAACACTTCCATCCATGGAAGACTTCGCTTGCACGCATAGCCATGAACCGTGCGTAGCGCGCTCTCGCGACACCGTTCCGCAAACTGCTACCTTCGTACGATTGTCCCCCTCCCACGGTTCTCGCAGCTTGCTCAGGCATGCCACGGCGATGCGGCGCCATGCCGCGACGCTGCCGAAAGCTTTGTTCGACACGGAGGAGGAATGAGCATGAGCAGCACGCTGCATAAGCAACACCCACGTTCGAAACCGGGACGGGCCGGCGGGATCGCACTGGCTTTCGCGGCGATGGCGGGCGCTGTCGCTCCCGCATGGGCCGGAAGCTGGAACGCCGCCAAGGAGACCATCGACAACCATCCGACCTGGATCTACACCCCGGGCAGCGCGCTCGCCAACGGCAAGCACGCGCTGGTGATCGCACTGCACGGATGCGCGCAGACCAACGACGACCTGAAGAGCTGGGGCAACCTCGCGGCGGCGGCGGAACACAACGGCGCCGTGATCGCCGTGCCGGGCGTGGGCAGCAAGGTGTGGTCCGGCAATACCTCGGCGGCCTGCTGGGACTACGACGGCGCCAGCGATGCCTCGGGGCATATCGCGGAGCTGGTCAGCCTGACCCAGGATCTGCTCGCTCGCGGCGCGCTGAACATCGACAGCCGCCACGTCTATATCGTCGGCCTGTCGTCCGGCGCATCCGTCGCGCTGGACGTGGCCTGCAAGGCGCCGAACCTGATCGCCGGCGTGGGTGCCCTGGCGGGACCGTCGGTGGGCAGCGCGCAGTTCAGCGCCACGGTGGATCAGTCGGGCATTCTTTCCAGCAACGTGTCCAATGCCGTCAGCAAGTGCAACAGCCTCGCCGGCGCCAACAGCTCCTACTTCACGACGCAGATCGCCAACCTCGCCTACGGCGAGAAGGACCGGAACGCGGAAAGCCCAGGTTGCACCTACCTCTCGGGCAGCACCTCCTGTCCTGGCCAGTACCAGCTGGTCAGCAAGAAGTGGGATAGCGACAACGTGGCCATGTTCCAGCAGATCTACGGCACCGGCACGCCGGGCAGCGCGGCCACGGTCTACAACGGCACCGGCGAGACCAGCACGGCGACGGCCGGCGGCGTGCCGCGCATCACCCTCACCCGGGTGTACGCCGTCGGCCATGCCTGGCCCGCCGGCAGCGGCCAGGCCAACGACGCGAGCAAGGGCGGCGTGTGGATGGCGCAGAGCGGGATGAACTACGGCGACTACGTGATCGGCTGGCTGATCGCCAACAATCGCCGCGCCGATATTCCCAGTGTCGCGCTCAACATTTCGGTAGCAGCTACCACCATCCACTACTCCGGCACGGTTGCGTCCACCGATCCGATCCAGGGTACGCAGGCGCAGCTCTACGCATGGAATGCCAGCGGCAATGGCTACCAGGCCAGCGGCCAGCCGGTGAATCTCTCGCTGGGCGTCGGCGGCAGCTATGGCGGCGACTTCAGCGTGCCGAACAACAACTGGTACCGCATCACGGTCACCGCCACGACCACCGCCAACGCCACCGGCAGCGCCACGGCAGCGGACATCGGCGTCGGCAGCCCGCCGGCGCAGTGGCAATGCAACACCGTCACCGCCACCAACTACAGCCACGTGCAGAACGGCCGCGCCTACGACAATGGCGGCTACGCCTATGCCAAGGGTTCGAACCAGCGGCTGGCGGGCGGCGGCGGCCTCGACAACACCTTCTACTCCTCCACGCTGTCGCAAAGCGCGCAGGGTTATTGGATCAACGGCAGTTGCCCCTAGCCGCCTTGGCACTCAGCCTTAGCCACACTTTCTGACATGGAACTCTTCTCCCCACCGCGGAGCACGCGGGGAGCGCACATGGATGTGCGCGGCTTTCCTCGCTCATCAAAGCCGGGCACATCCCTGTGCCCTCTTCGCGTGCAGGAGCGAGGATGCCGGTCCCATGAGGACTCCCTTCGGTCGCGACAGATGAGGGGCCGGGGCTTGCCCAAGCGTTTCTACGAAGCGAAAAGCTCTTGAGCTAGACGCGACGTTCAGCATCACGCTCCGCCCGGCCCCTCACCCCAATCCTCTCGCCGGTGGGGAGAGGGGGCTGGGTGTGGTGGAAGTGGGTCGTGCGCTTCGAGGCGCCGTCTTTATGGCGCGGAGTTCGACTGGAAGAAACCGTCGTCCAGCTTCACCGGCGTCGCCTGCTTCATCGCCTCGATCTGCCGGTCGACCAGCTGGCTCTTCAGCAGGATCACCACGTGCGGGTGGGCGTCTTCGAAATTATTGTCGGTGCGCTTGAGCACGCGCACCAGATGGACGCCGTAGCGGGTCTTGATCGGCTGGGAGATCTCGTTCTCCTTGAGGCCGGCGATGCCCTGCGCGATCTCCGGCAGCAGGTTGCGCGAGGCCGTTTCCGGCAGCACGCCGCCATCGGCCTTGGATTCGTCGTCATCGGAATAGCGCTGGACGAGTTCGGCGAAGTCCTTGCCGTGCAGCACCTGCGCACGCAGCTTGCCGGCTTCGGCCATGGCCTCGCTCTCGCTCATGTCCTTCTGCCCTGCCCGCGGCGCGATTTCCGAACCGTGGTAGCGCAGCACCACATGCTGCAGGGTGTAGTCGACGAAATCGCCCTGGTGCGCGTCGTAATAGCGCCGAGCCTCCTCGTCGCTGACCTGTGCATGTTTGTACAGATCGTCCTTGGCGGCATTCGCCAGCACGCCTTCGCGCACCCAGGCGAGCTGCTGGCGGACATCCGCGTCCTGCTCCAGCTGGCGCGACTCGGCCAGCTGCGCGAGCAGATGCATGTCGGCGTAGCGCCGGGCGAACGCGGCGGGATCGGCGAGCGCGGCTTCCTTCACCTGCGGCGGCGTATCCGCCACCACGCGCTTGAACTGCGAGGCGGTCCACTGCTCGTGGCCCATGGAAAACACGACCGGATCGTCGTCCGAGGCCTGGGCGGCGGGCGCCATGGCAAGGAGCGGCAGGGACAGCAGCGCGGCGGCGCAAAGACGATGGAGCGACATGGATAGACCTTTGTATATGACAGGGTTTCCCGGATCGGAAACCGGTGCGCCTGGCGGCGCACCGGCCGCTTGCGTCAGCGCATCGAGTTGTTGTCCCAGCGCAGGCCCTTGGAGGCGAGATCGTCGATCATCTTGCCGGCCGCATCGGTAGTGATGAAGTCGAACGACTTCCAGCCGTTGCCGTACAGGAAAGACCAATCCCAGCGCGACACCGTGTTGTCGCCATAGGCCACCGACCACAGGCGGTAGCAGCACTGCCCGGTGTTCTGGAAGAACGCGCGGTTCTGGCCGTCGCCGCTCCACGCGCCTGGGTCGGCGATGGGATTGAAGATGCCCACTGGCTTGCGGTACTGACCCACCACGTTGTAAGCGTTCTGCAGGCGGCCGTTCTTGGTGTTGATGTTCACTTCCACCCCAAGGGTGTAGTCCTTGGTCATGTAGTTCTTCTCGATGTCGATCAGGTTGCGGTACTTGTCCAGCATGTTGTTGGTCAGCACCGGAATGCCGAGGAACGGCTCCTGGCTGTTGTCGTTGTGCGGGTTGGCCGACTTGTACAGATCCGCCTCGAGATCGGCGGGGTTGGGATAGGTGGAGACGTTGAACTTCACCGCCACCCAGTTGCGCGCCAGCGAGCCGTGGCTGTCGCGGTGGTTGTTCATCAGGCGCCACACCGACTGCATGGAGGCGCGGTCCTTCACGTCCAGCACGATGATGCCGCTGGTCTCGCCGAGGCGATATTCGTCGAGCAGCTGCGCGAACGCCGGGATGTGCTGGTTGTAGACCTTGCTGCGGTCGGGCGACAGCAGGTAGTGGTGTTCGAGGTTGCCGTACCAGTTCACCTGGTTGACATAGGGGTTGTAGCCCTGCGGCTGGTTGTGGCTCTGCGCATAGGGATCGAACTTGCGCTGGCCGCTGCCCTGGTAGATATCGGTGGTGCGGCCCAGGGTGAAATCGTGCATCAGGATCGGGATGCCATCGCGGGTCATCTTGATGTCGACCTCGACCGCCTCGAAACCGCCGTGCAGGGCATCCTGCACCGCGTAGATCGAATTCTCCGGATCGCCGGAAGCGCGATCGTTCCTGGCACCGCAGGTATTGGCCGGACCCTTCTCATTGCCCCACCAGCCGCGATGGGCGATCACGACCACCATGTGGCGTTCGGAATTGAGGTGTTTCCAGACGTTGAGGATCTTGTAGTTCTGGTATACGCACGGTTCGGAAATTCCAGCCGAGGCCTTGGGCGCCAGGGTGGCTCCCAGCGCGAGCAGCAATACGCTGCTCAGGACGCGCAGCGTCGAGGTTTGCTTGTTGGAACGACGTTTCATTGAGCGAGATCTCCGGGCGAGTCTTAGTGATGAATACGCCGCATGTCCCCGACCACCAGGCTCGTCAGCGAACACCAGCGCGGCGGGACCGTGCGTCTCCCCTGAGAGCCGATCCCGTTGTGCGCATTTTTGTCACCCACAGTGACAAATTGATGTTTGGTGCGTGACCGGTGCTTGACGTGGAGCGCGACGAGAGACCGCGCGATGAAACATTCGCTCGCAACGCAACGCTGCCATCAGCCCTGCGCTCCAACCCCGTCATTCCGGCGCAGGCCGGAATCCAGTGGCCACAGCGCTGGTTTGCAAGCGAAAGGCCGGAAGCTCCTGCTCTCACGTTTGAGCACAGGGTGTCGTCACTGAATTCCGGCCCGCGCCGGAATGACGAGTTGGCTGGAGTGAGCCGCAGGCGAGCATGGCGACGTCCGAACGCAGCCATGCTGGGGTTCGCCTGCGGCTCACCAAAACCAACACCATCGGCAAAAAAAACGGGCCGGAGCTTGCCTCCGGCCCGCATCGACTACTTACGTACTCAGAGCGGCGCCGTCGCCAGCACGCTGCTCATCGGCACGAACGCGCTGCTGCAATCGCGCGGCGCCGGGCTCTGCGTGACCGCGCCATCGAACGACACGCCATTGCCGTGCTTCTGTTCCATCGCCTTGGCGAAGCTGACCGGGCCCGGCCCCAGGGTGAACACCGTGTTGGCCGGCAGCGTGCCCGGTCCGCCGTTGTGGCCCTTCAGGTAGGTGGTCGGCTGGGTACCGTCGAACTGCACGTTGTCCAGCACGATGCGCAGCGGATAGCTGGCATAGGCCTCGAACGTGGCCTGGCCGCCGCCGTAGGCCACGCTGCCCAGGTCGTGGAAGTCGTGCACTTCGATGCCGGTGAAGGACGGATAGGACTTCTTGGTCTTGGTCGAGCTGTAGAACGCGTCGAACACCAGCGGCTGGCGCACGTTGCGCATGCATACGCCGCGATACACCACGTCGCTGACCGCACCGCCGCGCGACACGTCGGACTTGATGCGGATGCCCACGCTGTTGGAGCCGTCATGGCCGTCGACCGTGAGGTCCTCCACTGTCATGTCGCTCACGCCGGTATTGGTTTCGCTGCCGATCGACATGCCATGACCGGCATACAGGTGGTCGTGCGCGAACAGCAGATGCTGCGAGCCCTTGCCGGAGCCGGCCTTCACCGCCACATGGTCGTCGCCGGTGCTGATGTACGAATAGGCCAGCACGACGTGGGTGGATTCGCCCGGATCGAAGCCGTCGGTGTTCTTCACCGTGTCCGGCGTGAAGCAGGTGGCCGGCGTCTTCGCATCCGGCGCCGTGCCCTTCGGGCAGGCATTGCCCTGCACGGTGTAGGCCAGGCTGGGCGAGAGGATCTTGATGTTCCACGCCAGCACATCGTCCATGCCGTCGAGCACGATGTGGAAGTTCGGCGAGTTCTGCAGCGTCACGCCAGACAGGGTGAAGTGATTGCCGCCGTTGATGTTCAGCAGGCGCGGGTTGTGCTGCGTCACGCTGCTGGTCTTGGTCTGGTAGGCCACGTCCCACCAGCTGCGCAGGCCCTTGTTGGCGCCGTTGGTCAGCAGGCTGCCGCCGCGGCCGTCGATGATGCCCTCGCCGACGATGCCGGCGTTGTCGACATGGTTGCCGTTGAGCAGCGCATAGCACGAGACCTTATCGGTCTTGTTGGCGATGCCGCACAGGCCCAGGCCGTTGTCGAAATCCTTGGGGTTGCGCGAAGCGAACAGCGTAACGTTCTTGTCGAGCCACAGCGTCACGCCCGAGCGCAGCGTCAGCGGACCGCTGAGGAAGCCCGACGGGCCGTTCGCCACCGCCACCAGCTTCACCGCGCCGCCGGTGACGGCGCAGTGGTCGATGGCCGACTGCAGGTCCGCGGTGTCCGGGGCGGACTTGGACGGATCGGCATCGCTGGCATCCAGCGAGCCGTTGACCGGCGTGCGCCTGGCGGTCAGCGTCGTGCACACGGCGGAAGCCGCCGGCAACGAGGGTTCGGCGGCGGTCGTGCCCCAGCTCGTCTGCACCGGCGCCTGCGCCGCCGCGCAGGCGAACGAGGCGACGAATGCGGTGGAACCGATCAGGACATGGATGGCGTGTGACAACGACTTCGGTGACAACAAGGCATGACTCCCCTGCGTACGCATGCAGCTCTCCAGAATGTGTTGATAAGCGGACGTACCTCCGCGGCGGCAAGCGTAGAGAGCGCGTCGCTCCCGCTCTTGTCCGCGCAGGCCGCGGCATGGTCATGCAAGGCCAGCAGGTGAAATTCGTGATGCGTCGCGAATTCGGCGGGGCAAGAATTTGCGCACTCGTCACAGTGAACAAGCGCAATTCCGTACATAAAACGTAAGCCCGCTGTCGGATATCTGAAGCCGCTTTGGCATAGACGCGGCACTATGGCGCCACCGACGAGGCGGCCAGTCCGTCACCGGTTTGCCCACGGTGGGCGGCCACTCGCAGGTGGCGGGCGATCCGCACAGGTTCGGCACGGCGCAGGCGGCTCCCGGCCGCGGACGCGGAATGCCCTGCGGTACTTCGTCGAACCGAGTCCGCCGAAACGCAGAGGGCCCCGTCATGCGGGGCCCTCCCTGTCCATCGTTACACCGCCTCCGGCTCCTGCGACTGCCGCTTGGGATCGATCTTGCGCAGGATCTTGTCGAGCTCGTCGTCGGTACCTTCCGACGCCTCTTCCGGGCAGATGAACGGATAGGCCCGGTTGTCGATGATCGGCTCGATGCCGAAGAAGTCGTTCAGGACCGACTCCGCCGTGCAGTAGGCGCCTTCCACCCAGGCCTGGTCGTTCGAATAGGCCTCGCCGACGATGAAGATGTCGGCATCCGCGCCCTGGATCAACTGCGACGGCTTGCGGATCTTGCGCTGCACGTCGCCGATGTCGTAATGCGGCGCCCACTCGTGATAGCCGGCATTGAACGGCGGCAGCGCCCAGTCCATGTAGGCGGACTGCAGCGGCTCGGGCACGGCGGTGTAGTCCGAGTTCGGGCCGAAGTGAAGCTCCGCCAGCATCTTGCGCAGCATCTTGACCATGCGTGCCGGCACCGGGCGCGGGCCGTCCAGCGGCTGGGTGTCCTGCGAGCTGGGGATTTCGCGCTGGCGCTTGGGGCCCAGCTCCAGTTCGTGCCAGAACGCCGTGTTGTCCTCGTCGTCGTAGCTGGCCAGGATGCCGTAGACCGGCTTCTTCTTCGTCGCGGTGGCGTTGTTGCCGAAGTACACCACCATGCGGATCGGCGAGTTGCTCACGCTGGGCCCGATGGTGTCGTTGCGCGAGGCCGCGGTCAGCTGCTTGGCCTGGCTGATGGTCAGGGCCTGGTCGGTGATGTTCTCGATCGCCTTGAGCATGTCCGCGGCGGACTCGTAGGGCACGTCAACCAGCGTCGTCATCGCCTTCAGCGCCGCGGCGGGGAATTTCTGTCCCCGCAGCGTGGAGATCGTCTCGGGCGTGATGGTGTAGCCGACCACCTGGGCCGGATAAGGCGCCGGATTGTCGATATCGGGCGACCACCACGGTTGGTCGAAGAACATGCCGATCTTGTACGACGGCTGCATGATCGTCGACTCCAGGTACAGGCCGACCTTCTCGTGATTGAGCACGTCCACCTCGCCCTTCCCGGCGGCACGGAACCGGGTGGCCTGCGCGACCAGGTCGATCGCCGCCCGCGGCATCGCCATCCAAGCCGCATCCGCCTCGCTGGCGCCGGCGGCGATATTGGGATTGTCGCGATGGGCGTAGGTGAAGACCGCCTTGCCGGACTTGGACAGGATGGAATGCAGGCGCGTGTCGGGGCGATAGCGGAACTCGACGCCCTTGGCCTTGGCCTGCTTCACGATCTCCTCGAACAGCGCATTGAACATGCCCGAGTAGCCGATCGACAGCGTGCGGTACTGGCTGCCCGGGGTGAACTCGTTGTTGATGTTGAACGAAACGCCGGCATGCGTATTGATGACATTGGAGCTGTAGCCGTTGCCGTCGGCCGCATAGTCATAGCCTTCCGCGCCGAGCTGATCGTAAAGCAGGTTCCAGTAGCCGATGTCCTTCAGATAGTCGCCCGGCTGGAACACGCTGGACGCGGGCAGCTGCGCGGTGATCCTGCCGTGCTGGTAAAAGCGGCACCAGTCGCGCCGGGTGAAGTCGTTCCACGGCTTGGTGGTGGCCAGGTCCTGCACGGTGGTGAAACCCTGGTCCGGCGTGGTCGACGCGCCGAAGTTGTTCACGTTGTACGGCGCGGGCGTATTGGAGCTGATCGAATTCAGATAGAAATTGCGCGAGCGCAGGTAGAACAACTGATTGTTGGTGACATTGAACGGCACCGAATACTTGTCCAGGCCCAGCATGGAGATCACCGTGGTGACCACGCGATGGCCCGGCGCCAGGCCGTTGTTCGGATCCGGGTTGTCCTTGCTCGGGATCCGGTTCCAGTAGGAATAGCGCATGCCGCCGAGTTCGACGTAGGAGTCGGTCTTGTCGTCGTTGTAATGCCAGGTGCACACGCGCGCACCTGCCGCGCGGCTGCCCGGGTAGCGCTTGGTGAAGTCGTACTTGCCCCAGTCGTACAGCTCCAGGACGTCGCCCTTCTTCAGCTGCCTGGCGTTGAACTTGCTCTGCTTGCACTGGCCGGTGAGCAGGCGCCAGGCCGTATAGAGGCCGGAGGCGCCGGCGCCGAAGATCGAATAGGTCTTCTGTGTCATGGTGATAGCTCCCTGAAGGCGGAGTGGCCGGCAGCGCGGTTCATTCGCTGCCGAGGCGGTACATCTGGCCGGGCAGATCCTTTTGCGGAATGACGACTTCGACGAGCACGGGCTTGTCCTTGATCTTGGCGATGCGCGGCAAGGCGGCATTGAGTTCGTCCACCGTCTCCACCCGGATGCCCTCGGCACCGAAGGCCTTGGCCAGCGCGAGGTAGTCCCACTTGGGCAGGATGTCGAAGGCGTCGAACTTGTGCTTCGGGCCGGGCTTGAACGCCGACATGTCGACGTACACCTGCTCGATCGCATAGACCTGGTTGCTCATCACGAAGATCACCGCGTTGAGCTGGTTGCGGGCGAGCGTGGACAGCGACTGGCAGACCATCATGAAGCCGCCGTCGCCGGCGACGGTCCACGCGCGCTTGCCGCTGCCCAGCTGCGCGCCGGAGGCGGCGCCGGTCTCGAAGCCGATGCACTGCCATGCAGCCGATGAAACGAAGCTGCCCTGCTTGAGGCCATAGCAGTTGGTGGCGACGTACATCGACGAACTGACGCCGTAAGTCATCACGATGTCCTTCAGCAGGTCCTTGTCCTGCAGGAACTTCATGGTGTGGGCGAAGAACCGGTTGTAGGTGATGACTTGCGGCTGGGCGTCGTAGACCGGATCGGAATTGGCCGCCCACGGCAGCGGATACTTCGGCTGCGGCGGCGCCTTGGCCTTGATCGGATAGGCCTTGCTGGCGATGAACCTGGCCAGCAGGGCTTCCATGAAGTCGCGCATGGTCACGTCGCCGTACTTGAAATAGCCGGCGCGCACGCCGGCGGTGTCGGCCAGCACCATGTCGGCGTACTTGGCTTCGATGAAGGTGAGGTAGTCGTCCGTGATGATGGCGCCCAGCGTCAGCACGCAGTCCGAGGCCATCACGATCTCGCGGACCGCCTCGATCGAGGCGGCATCGGAGTAGGTGCCGATGAACTTGTCGCCCTGCTCGTCCAGCACGCTCTTGCCGAGGGTGGTGGTCGTATAGAGGAAGCCGCTGGCGTCGATGATCTTCTGCAGCAGGCCGGACAGGCCGAAGCGCAGGACCTCGACGCCGGCGAAGATCAGCGGACTCTTGGCCTGGGTGATCATCGCCCAGGCCTGGTCCACCGCATTGCGCAGCGCCAGCTCGGGGCTGCGCGTGACGCGCGGCTTGAGCGGCGTCGCCGGCGGACGCTCGCAGGGCTGGCCCCAGACCTCCTTGTAGCAGGCGATGTAGACGGGGCGCTTCTCGGTGATCGCATCGACCAGCAGCTCGTCGATCTGTTCGGCCGCCCCCACATTGGTGCTCAATGTGATCGCCTTGACAGTGACGTACTCGTAGATGGCGCGGTCCGAATTGAGGTCGCCGGTGGAGTGGTGGAACAGCACGTCGTACATGTCGGTGATATCGCGCATGTCGGCGCCGGGCGTGGCGCTGATCACCACGATCGGACTGCGCTCGACCCAGGCGCCGGCAATCGCATTGAGCGCGCTGTAGGTGCTGACGCCGAACTGCAAGGACACGGCGGCGAGGCCGCGGGTGCGCGCATAGGCGTCGGCGGCATAAGCCGCGTCCAGTTCGTTGATCGCGCCGATGGTGTTGACGCCGTCGAAATATTCCAGCGCCTGGGTGAAGTGCTTTACGTAGTCGCCGGGTATCTGGAAGACATCCGTCACATTCAATTGCTTCAGTCGCGTCAACAGATAATCGGCGACGGTGAAGGTGGCGGTCGATATCGACGCCGGCGCGGTGGCGATGGAGCGGGACTTGTTCGAGATATTGCTGTCTGCCATGACGTTTCCCCCTGTTTGGCCATGAAGGCGCACGACACAAGCCGGTAGCGCCGTACGCGCCGCTTCCGTCGTTGCCGAAAAGATTGGATGTACGCCTGCCGGGCGCGTGCGCGCCCTTCCCCCGCCGGATGCATGGAACGCATCCGGAACGCATCGACTATTCGGTATTGCCCCAGGACATGACCGTCCCGATCCGGGACCCAATGCAGAGAATGACGGCCTGCAGGCTAACGGTGACTTTCATAGAGCGCTCCTTGGACCGATGCGTCGGTCCGCCCCACTACGCTTGGTGATTTGCTCCAGCCAACGCATGAGGGCGATAGCCGCAAGTCGGCGCGATGCTACGCGCGGATACCGACATGGCTACTTGCAGAAATGGATCCAGCCCCCTGTAAACGGGCGGAGACTACAACGCGGAGGTGTGAAGCCTGCGTCATGGATAAAATGCAGCGATGCGTCCGCGGCGCCGCCTGCCGTGGCGTGCGCTCATCCCTATCTTTATTTCACCTGTCCACCAGGCCGCCATGTCCATCGAAGCCTCATCGAAATCGCGGCCACCCTTCACGCGCTTGCGCTCGCTTCCCGCGATTTCTCACGAACCGCGCGGCGACCGGATGCTGCAGGTGATCCTGGCCGCGGTGGGCGCGATCGCCCTGATCGCGGCGCTCGCCGCGCACCTCGACATCGATGCGGGGCAACCGCGCGATGCCTGGACCGCGATGGTGATCTGCGCTTATGCATGGACCTGCCTCGCGCTGGCGAGGGCGGGTTATTACCGGCTGTCGGCGGGCCTCACGGTGATCGGCAGCCTGCTGCTGATCGGGACCGGCTACGTCATGTACGGGCTGCAGGCGCAGCCGGACCTGCTGATGGTCCATCTGCTGCCGTTGCTGCTGGCCGGGCTGCTGCTGGGCCGGGCGGCGGTGTGGTGGGTGGCCCTGGGCAGCGCCCTGTCGCTGGCGCTGGGAGCCTGGAGCGACCTGCACGGCGCCACCAGTGCGGGCGCTTCGTCCGAGACCTGGTCCAGCCTGTTTCTCGCGGGCATGAATTTCCTGGTGCTGGCGACCATCCTGGACCGCCTGATCCTTTCCTCGCAGCGCGCCATCGCGCGCAGCCGCGAGCTGGATGCGGCGTACCGGGAACTGCAGCGCACCATGGACGAGAAAGAGCAGGCCTACACGCGGCTGATGGAAGCGCAGCGCATGGAAGCGATCGGGCGCCTGTCGACCGGCGTCGCGCACGATTTCAACCATATCCTCAGCGTGATCATCGGGCTGGTCGCCTCCCCCGCGGCGCGGACCGCGCCGGAGGCGGCCCTGTCGCGGATCGAGCGGGCCGCGCGGCGCGGCACCATCCTGACCCGGCGGCTGCTGAGCTTCAGCCGCCCGCAAAGCCGCAACATGAGCGTGTTCGACCTCGGCGAGGCGATCGACGAGATGTCATCGCTGATCGCCGCGATGTTCCATCCGCGCATCCGGGTGGATTTCGAGATCTCCGCCGGCGACCTGCTGGTCAAGGCGGATCGCGACGAGCTCGAGCTGGCCCTGCTGAACCTGGCCAGCAATGCCTCCGATGCGATGCCGGACGGCGGGCATTTCACGCTGTCGGCCAGTGTCGACGGCGAGCATGCCCTGGTGCGCGCCGAGGACAGCGGCGTCGGCATGCCGCCGCACGTCCTTGCCCATGTCTTCACGCCGTTCTTCAGCACCAAGCCGCGCGGCGAAGGCACGGGCATCGGGCTGACCATCGTGCATCGCTTCGTGACGGACTGCGGCGGCAGCATTGCCATCGACAGTCAGCCGGACCGGGGCACGCGCATCGAGATTCGTTTACCGCCGCTGGATGAAGCGGCGGCGGTTCCATGACGGAACGCAAGGGTGATATGCATCGCTCCGCCCGCACCCTCATCCGGCTGCCGCCACCTTCTCCCGGAGGGAGAAGGGTTCCACTTTGAAACGGTGAGGTGATCCCCTCTCCCTCCGGGAGAGGGGTTGGGGTGAGGGTACGGGCGGAGCGTAACGATGATGTGCACACCTCACCGGAAATACCGCGCAATCGCTTTCCCGCCTACATCCGAACGCCCGCTCCCCACCAGCACAAGCAAGCCCAGCAAGGTAACCAGCGTCCAGATCCACGGCCGCTGATACCACGGCTGCGGATGCACGATGGTCAGCACCGCGGGCGCGGAAGCCCACGGGCCGCCGACCACGCGAGCCTGCACTTCGAGCTGATGCACGCCCCAGGGCACCACGGGATAGAGCAGGCTGCGGCTCTGGCCGGCATCGACCCAGTCGCGATCCACGCCGACCAGGCGAAAGCGAAACAGGGTTTCCTGCGGCCGCCCGAGATTGATCGCGGTGTAGCGGATCTCCAGGTTGCGCGAAAACGGAGGGAGCACCAGCCTGGGGCCGGCAAGGTCCAGCGCATGCCCGTTCACCGCGGCGTATTCCACATGCGCGATCGGCGGCACCGGATCGGCGGCAGGCACCTTGGCCGGATTGAGCACGCCGAATCCCGACACCAGGGAAAACCACAGCCGGCCCTGCCCGTCCCGGCGACAGGTGGTCGATCCGCCGCCGTTGATTTCGGCGGGAATCAGGCCATCGCGCTCGGCGAAGCGGGCCGACTCGATCGAAGCGGCCGCCAGTTTCGGCGCGGGCAGCAGCGTCACGCCGAGATTGCCGGCCAGCCACAGGCGCCCGCGCTCGTCGGCCTCGATGCAGGACACCGTATCGTCGAACAAGCCGTTGCTGCGGTCGTAGTAGCGGATCGTGCCGTCCTTGATGCGGTTGAGCCCGCCGCCGTAGGTGCCGATCCACAGCGTGCCGTCGGCCTCCTCGTGCAGCGCGCGCGCAAAACGCGACGACAGCCCGTCGTCGACGGTCCAGTGCTCGGCGACCTGCTCCCCCTGCAAGCGCCACGCGCCATGGTCGCCCACGTACCAGTAGCCGCCGCTCCTGGCCTTGCTGACGTCATTGATGCGCATGCCCTGCAGCGCGTCGATGCGTTGCCGATGGGTAATGCGCCCGTCGGCGTCGATGTCGAGCAGCAACGTCGACGCGCCGGTGGCCACCACGTAGGCGCCGTCCTCGCGTTGCCATACGTTGACCGGCTCCTTGCTTGGCCAGGCTTCGACGAGTTTCGGCTCGCCGCGGTCCAGGCGGCCCAGCTGGCCGTTGGCCGTGCCTATCCACAAGCTGCCGCGGCGGTCCAGCAGCAGGCTGAAGATGCAGGTGCTGCCCAGCGCGGGCAAGGTCGGCACGGCGCGCGCGCGGCCATCGCTGTCCCAATGAAAGAGGCCGCCGCAGGCGGAGCCCAGCCACAGCCCGTCGCTTCCGTCGGAGGCGATGGCGCGCCCGGCCATGACGGTGCCGAGCCTGCGTTCGCCCACCAGTCCGAACAAGGGCGCGCGGACCTTGAGCAGGCCGCTGTGGCCGCTGCCGGCCCACAGATTGCCCTCGTCGTCCCAGGTGAGGTTGGCGACACCCGGCACGGACAGCTCGGGCGCTTCCTGCCAGCCGCCGCGGCCGTCCTGAAGCAGCACGCGCCCGCTCGCCTGCGCTACCCACCAGCGGCCGTTCGGCGCCTGCGCGGCGTCCCTGGGTTGCGCCACGCCGAGCGCCTGCCACGCATGCGTAGCAGGCGCATACCGGTACAGCTCCCGCCCGGTGCCGACCAGCAAGCCATCGCCGTCGCGCTTGAGCAGCCATACGACCCGCTCTCCCGCCGGCAGCGCGACCGGTACGAGCGCGTCGCGATCGACCAGGTAAAGACCGCTGGTGCCGCCGACAAACAGGGCGCCCGCCTTATCGATGGCCAGCTGGTTATAGCCGACCGCGCTGGAATGCTCGGTCCACTGCACCTGCGCGCTGATCGGATCGAGTTTCAGCAATCCTGCATTGCCGGCCATCCAGATCGCGCCATCGGCCGCCTGCAGGATCGAGTTGACCTGGCAGCTCCCGGCACACACCGGCAGGTGGCGGAAGCCGGTGCGGTCGCGCACGCTCAGGCCCGCATCCTCGGTGCCGACCCAGAGGCGCCCGTCGCGGCTTTCCAGCAGCGCAGTGACCCGGTCGCTGGCGGGCGCGCCGGCCTGGCCGCTCGCCGAACGCGAGCGGCCATGAAAAATGGTGAACGTGGTGCCGTCGAAACGGGCGAGCCCGCCGAAGGTGCCCACCCACAGATAGCCGTCGCGGGCCTGCACGATGGCGTTCACATGCGACTGCGGCAGGCCGTCGTCGCTGCTGTACGCGCGCACGCCGACGCGGTAGTCGAAGGCCGGGTTCGCCCAGGCCCGCGTGCCCATGACCAGCAGTGCCCATCCGAACAGCACGATGGACCGCCAGCAGGCGTTGCGCATGCGCCAACGGCGCAAAGCGGCGGGTGTCTTCGCAGATGCGCAACCGCTGGGAGGATAAAAGTCGGTCACGGGAGAGTTGGCGGACGCGATCCGGGCTTTTTAGCGGCTGACACGACGGTATGGCAAGCCGAGCCAGGCCGGCGTGGCTTCAGCTCACTCCGCGCTCGCGCCGCGCTGCCCGCAGGTTCACCTGCGCATCGCCCCGCTCCAGCATGGCAGCCGTCGCCGCGCCCTCGGCGCTGGCCATGAACCGGTCCACGCACGCCGACAGCGCCGCCTGCGACATATCCAGCTGCGCGCGCAGCATCCGCTGCGCATTCCAGTACGCAACCACATACACCACAGGGCAGGCGGCAAAGCCCGCCGCCGCCACCCACGGCGAACCGGCGAACAACGCCGCCAGCAGGCAGGACAAGGCCACGCCAACCGCCGCCCGGGTCGACGCCGCCCGCGCGCGACGCCGATAGACCAGCGCGTAGATCGCCATCCGCTCGCTCTCGTTGCGCGCCCGCTCGTCGGGTTCGCCGCGTCGCAGTTCCTTGGGCAGATGCGCCGTGGTCAGTTCTTCCGGATCGATCATCATCGCCTCACCATGACCAGCGCAGTCCGACGCGGCCGGCGACGACGCGCTGTCGCTCGCCGGCGAGATTCCCGGTGTAGCTCACCGACGCATACACGCTGCCGCCGCCGGGGAAGGACATCGCCACGCCCGCATCCGCCTGCCCCAGGGTCTGGCGCGTGGACGTGCCGACCGGGTCAAGCCCGCCGAAGGTGGTGACATCGTCGGCGCCGGTGGTGCGCAGCACATGCAGTCGCACATACGGTTGCCAGGTGGTGCCGCCGGCCTGCCAGGTGCCGGCGAGACGCACGCCGACTCGCCCGGTCACCGCCTGCCCGCTGCGGAACGAGACGCTGGAAATACCGTCGTCCAGGCGCCCGAGCGCGAGGTGCTGCCACACCAGTTGTGCCTGCGGCTCGATGCGCAGGCCATGGCCCAACGCCAGTGACCAGCCGCTCTCCAGCGATGCAGTCAGCGCATGGCCATGCGCGCTCGCCTGCACGCCATCGCGCGAGGTGGGATCGAAACGGTAGGCGGTGCCCATCAGCACCGCATCGGCATACCAGCCGCGCGGCGCCAGATGCGTCCAATAGCCACCGGCGCTGTAGGCATCCAGGCGCAGGCGGCCCACGGCGAGATCCTGCATGCCGGAGGCAAAGCCGTGCGCGTCGCCGCTGGAGCGCGCGAAGCCGGCGAACACGCCGTAGTGGTTGCGCTGGCCCGCGGCGCCGAGGTCCGCATAGATGTCCTGGCCGACCTGCGCGCCGCTCACCGTGCCCGAATAACGCGGATCCAGCGTGCCGCCCTGCGACATCGCGCTATGCCCGCCCCACACGCGCCCCCATGCCGCGGGCAGCTCGCCGCTTTCATCCAGCTGCGCCTGCTCGCCCTGGCGTGCGTGGAAGTTTTCCAGCTGCATGGCGCCGAGCTGGCGTGCGACAGAAGGAGCCACGGCGTAGAGCGCGGCTTCGGGGCGATACAGCACGACGGGTTGGGATGGTGTTGATGGGGTCGGTGCGGGTGCAGGTGCAGGTGCCGGCGCAGGTGCCGGTGCCGGTGCCGGTGCCGGTGCCGGTGCCGGTGCCGGTGCCGGTGCCGGTGCCGGTGCCGGTGCAGGTGCAGGTGCAGGCGCCGGTGCAGGTGCCGGTGCAGGCGCCGGTGCCGGTGCTGGTGCAGGCGCAGGTGCAGGTGCAGGTGCAGGCGCAGGTGCAGGTGCAGGCGCCGGTGCCGGTGCAGGCGCCGGTGCAGGCGCCGGTGCCGGTGCCGGTGCCGGTGCAGGTGCAGGTGCAGGTGCAGGTGCAGGTGCAGGTGCAGGTGCAGGTGCAGGTGCAGGTGCAGGTGCAGGTGCAGGTGCCGGTGCAGGCGCAGGTGCCGGTGCAGGCGCCGGTGCAGGCGCCGGTGCAGGCGCCGGTGCAGGTGCCGGTGCCGGTGCCGGTGCCGGTGCCGGTGCCGGTGCCGGTGCCGGTGCAGGTGCAGGTGCAGGTGCAGGTGCAGGTGCCGGCGCAGGTGCCGGTGCCGGTGCCGGCGCAGGTGCCGGTGCAGGTGCAGGTGCAGGTGCAGGTGCCGGTGCAGGCTGCGTATTGCGCAGGTACCAGTCCTCCGTCGTGCCGGACGTGACACCGCCCTTCACCAGCAGATATTCATAGGCCCCCGCTTTCAGCGAGCCGCCACTCAAAGTGAACGCTGACGCGTCGGTGGTCGCTCCGTTCGTAGCCTGCACCACCATGATCCCGTCGGACACGGTGGCCGCGCCCTGCCCGCCCAGGTTGGTGATCTTCAGCAAGGTCGAACCGGTTGCCGTGCCGCCGTTCACCACCAGCCTGTCCGCCGGCGAACCGTCGGCGCCGAGCACGACGTTCATGGCGATCGTGCCGTTGCGGCCGACATAGCTGCCCACCGTCAGCGTGCGCCCCACGCCCTGGTCGGCGCCGATGCGCACCAGGCCGGCGTTGCTCAGCTGCCCGCTGATGGCGAAGTTGCCCAGCGTGCCGCCGGCGAACGCCGGCAGCGCATCCGCCACCGCCACCGTACCCTGGTTGTCGACATCGCCGATGACGCTGCCGTAGCCGCCGAGCGTCGCGCCGGCCACCACGCTGAGCGGACCGCGCAGCGTCGCCGCCGCCGTCGATGCGTCGCCGATGGCGAGCGTGCCGCCCGCGCGCAACTGCATGCCGCCGGCATAGGCCGAATTGTCGGCCGTAAGCAGCAGCGTGCCCTGCTGCACATCGACCGAGGTGATGCCGATAGCGCCAAGCGACCGTCCGACGATCCAGGTGCCGTCGTCCAGCTTGCGCAAGGTCTGGAAGTTGGCGATGGTCGGCAGCGTGTCGGTGCCGCTGCCATTGAGCGTGAGCAGGTTGCTGCCGCCACCGCCATTGATGCTGCCGCTCACCGACGAGCCGCCGTACAGGCGCAAGGTGTCGTTGCCGCCAGCGAACACCAGGTTGCCGATCACCTTGCCCTTGTTGGTGAAATCCAGCGTGCTGCTGCCGGTCGCGCCGATCACGTTGCCCGGCGCCTGGATCACGCCGGTCTCGTTGTTGACGACGTAGTTGCCGCCGGACTTGGCCTGGAACCAGATCGCCGCGGCGTTCATCGAGCGGATCGTGCCGCTGTTGACGATGTGGTTGCCGGCGCCCTGCGGATTCACCGCCTCGCCGTTGTTCTCGGAACCGGCGGCGAGCACGGTCGCGCCCTGCTCCACCGTAAGCGTGCTGTCGCTGCGGAAATCGATGGTATTGGCGCCGGACTTGTACAGGCCGGTCGCGCGCACCGCATTGTTCTGCACCAACGCGCCGGACTTGATCACGATGCTGGCGCGGTCGAACAAGGCGATCGCGGAAGCATCGCCGACCACGATCTGCGCGTTGGCGTTCACGGTCACGCTGGCGCCGGTCGCGGCATTGGGGCCGGTGCCGACGGTGCTGGTCCACGGCGCGGGTGCCGCGGTGTCGCACACGGTGGACGTGCCCGTGGTGGTGCACGCGGCATGCGCCTGCGTGAACCAGCCGAAGCTCGACAACACCGCCACGCACAGCACGCGGCGCGACGGCCAGGAGCGTGCGGGCATGCGCGACGGCGCGTTCTGGTGAAGATGGCACATGGCGTGGATTCCCCCTTGCGCTCGCCGGTGCGCGCCGATGCGCGCGCAGGCGAAGCAGCGGCGCCTGGCGCCGCTGTTTGAAACGAGATGCGTGGATGACGATCCGGGAAGCGGCGCCGGCCACATCGCGGCGGCGAATTGCTGCGCTTCCGTCCCCAGGGTTGCCGTTCGATCCTTATGTGGACCCGTTCGCAAAACCGGAAACGGGAGCCGCAACCCTGCGAGTCCAGTGTAGGAAGGTGCGGCCAGGCGCGAAGGGGCCGCAGCGCGCCAGCGCTTGGTCAGGCGAGGCCATTCGCCACCACGCGCAAGGCGTAGGTTGGGGTGAGCGCAGCGAACCCCAACGTGGCGTTTGCCCGTGCGAGGTGCGTTGGGGTTCGCTGCGCTTACCCCAACCTACGCCCTGCTTATGGCCCTGGCTGCTCCGCCTCGCACACCTCGCGCGCGCACGTCCTGGCATACCCCAGTACCAAGCCCAGGCTCACCTCGCTCTGCGCCAGCACCGCCACGATCAAGCCCACCTTCCCGCGCGGCACCTTGCACGCCACCAGCTTGTGCGTACGCCCCTCGATCAGCAGATAACCCGGCGAATCGGCGGCCAGTTCCGCCATCACGCTGTTGGACAGCGCCATCAGCGAGCTGCTCATCGCCGCGAACTTGCCCACCGGCACGCGCGCGCGCGAACGCTCCGCGTAGCAGCGGCCGTCGCGCAGCGCGAACATGCCGGCGACGATGCCCTGGCAATGCGTCATCGCCTTGTCCAGCGCGGCCAGGCACTGGCGCTGGCTGGGCAGGTCCAGGCCGCTCATGCCAGGCCCTCGGTGCGGCCCGGCTCGCCGTTCGGCTCGAAGCCGAAGCCGAATTCCAGGATCACCAGCAGCAGTTCGATCAGGTGCGCGATGTCTTCGCGCCGGCGCGCATCGACCGTCATCACCGGCGCCATCAGGCCGTGCTCGCGCACCGTTTCGCGGCAGCGTTCGGCGATGGCGTCGGCGGCCTGCTCGCTTTTGTTCAGCGCCACGATGAACGGCATCTTGCGCAGGTCGCCGCGGTGGCAGGCCAGCGTGCGCGACAGCTCCTCGACGGCGTCGCCGCTGGTGGCATCCACCAGCACGATGGCGCCGAGCAGGCCGGCGCGCACCACCTCGAACATGTAGCTGAAGCGCTCCTGCCCCGGCAATCCGTACAGCAGCACGCGGCTGTCGCCGTCCAGCTGCAGTTCGCCGTAGTCCAGCGCCACCGTGGTGGTTTCCTTCAGGTCGCGCAACTCGTCCGTGCAGGGCACGTCGGTGGAGACCGGATCGATTTCGCTCAGTGCGCGGATGCAGGTGGTCTTGCCCGAGCCCGGAGCCCCCATGAAAACGATCTTGTGGACTTCGCCCATCATTTCCCCAATCCGAATCGATGCAGAATGCGGCCGGCCAGCGACGACCAGCGCCGCCCGCCCCGCTCTTGGACTGCCGCGGCCACCTCGCGCACGCGCGGAATGCGTTCGGCCAGGCCGGCCGCGCGCAGACGCTCGACACACAGCTCCACGTAGCGCACCGGCAGCTCGGTGCGCTCGGCGATACGCGGCAGCGGCAGCGGTTCGGCGCAGATGCTCGCCATCACTTTCCACCACGACCTGGGCCAGTCGCCCAGGTCGCGCGGCCACGCTACCAGGCGGTACGACCACTCCAGCGACGGCGTCGCATCCGCGTACGGCCGCTCGCCGAGCACCCGGCTGCCCGCTTCGCTCAGCAGGGCCAGGATCTCGGGCGGGCGCAGCGGCCGGTGCAAGGTGCCGCGCGGATGATTGCGCGGCCGCGACGAGCAGCCGATCACGCGCGGATGACCCGGCGGCACCGTGGGCGCGGCCGGATGATCCACGTTGATCAGGCACACATCGGTGGGCACCGTGGCGTCGGCCACGGTGTCCGCCACCCAGGCATGCTTCAGGTAGGGCTTGAGCAGGCCGAGGATCGAACGCAGGGCGCCGACCTCTTCCGCGCTGAAGTTGGGGCATGCGATCCGCAGCGCGCGGATGCTGTCGTCTTGTCGGCCCATGGCCACTGCTACCGCGCAAACCAGGCCTTAGATCGAAGCCTCCAGCGCCACCATGCTCAGCCGCGAGCGCGTCAGCACCATGCCGATGTTGGCGGCCACGCGCGCGACGAACACCGCCACGTGGCTGGGGTTCTTCTTCGAGCGGATGAACACATGGATCAGGTTGGTGCTGAACACCACGATCTCGTTGAAGTAGTGCGCGCCGGCCGCGCGGTTGGTGATGCCGCGCGACTGGTCGAACAGGCGCTCGATCTCGGTCACGTTCTTGCCCTGGAACAGATCGCCGGTGGCGGCCGCCACCAGGTCCAGGATCTCGCCCGGATGCGAGTCGACGGTCTTCACGCCGAGCAGGAAACCGCTGGACATGTCCACGTAGCCGACCGCCACGCATTCGGGAACGTCGGTCTGTGCCGCCGACAGTGCTTTATCCAGAGACATCTGGGTCCTCTCTTGTGGGTCAATAGTTGCGGTTAGGGAATACGGTTGGGATGCAGCTGCCGCGCGGCCTGCGCGAAGCCGCGCACGAAGTCGGCCTGCGCGCGGGTCTGGATCGCCATCGGGCGCGCCGCGCGCACCTTGACGATGGCTTCCTCGGCGCCGTCGCCCAGCCACACCAGCACGGCGGCGAGCACGGTGCCGGTGCGGCCCAGGCCGCCGCGGCAATGCACGGCCACGCCGTCGCCCGCGCGCATGGCGCGCTCGACCAGGCGGCAGATGCGCACGGCCTGGTCCAGGCTCGGCGGCGCCAGGTCGCGGATGGCGAAGTGGTGCAAGGCCATGCCGTGTTCGTGCAAGGCATCCAGCGGATACAGGCAGCGTTCTTCGGCGCAGACCAGGGTGCGCACGCCTTCGCTGGCGAGGTAGCGGAACTGCGCGTCGACATCGGAAGTGATGCCCGGACGGCTCATGCCGCACAGCAGGCCCGGCAGCAGCCACCACACGCCGACGTCGGGCCGCAGCTGGCGTGCCGGCGCCGGCAGGTGGCAGTTGCCGGTATCGACGTAGATACGCCCCGCCGGCGTGCGCGGCTCGCGGAAGAACGCGCGCGTCGGCGTCCATTCCTGCATCGCACCGCCGGACAGCAAGGCGGTGGCGCCGCCCACGTGCAGGCAGTCCAGCCGGTTATGCGTGGCGACCACCACGCAGGCGCGCGCGGCGACGGCCTTGAGCCGCGCGCGCACCGCCAGCGCCATCGCCTCGTCCAGGCCGGCGGTCGGTTCGTCCAGCAGGTACAGGTCGGCCGGCGCGGCGAGCGCGGCCATCACCGCCAGGTATCTGCGCAGGGCGCGCGGCCACGCGGAAACTTGGGTTTCCGCGGCGGCATCTGCCTCGCGCCGGATCTCGCGCAGCCATGCATGCATCGCATGGCTTCCGGGCGGGATTCCCCCTTCCAACAGGTCGCGCTGCCCGAGCCAGGCGATCGACGGCGATACCGCTGTCAGCGGCAGGCCGCCCCAGGTCGCCGTGCCCAGCAACCTGGCGTCTCCGCGCGCGGCGATCGCGCCCAGCAGCGAGGACTTGCCGGTGCCGCCGCCGCCCACCAGGAACAGCGCGCCGGGCCGCTGCACATCGAGCGACACGTGCCGCAGCACGCAATGCGTGCCGCGCATGATCTCGATGTCGTGAAGCGCCAGCATGCCTTACCCCCTGAGGTACCGAGCGTGGGGCGCCGGCGTGGCATGGGCATATGGTGTTGGCCGGGTCTGCCGATGGACATGTCAGGGCGGGACAGGTGCGCTGTCAGTTGAGGCCCGCGCTCGCCGGCCGGCCTTGCACGTAAACCGCGGCGCCGGGGTTCGCGTTCGCTCATTCCAGCCTGCGCCAGCCGATGGCCCGGATGGCCATTCTTTTGGCCCGTCGCGACATGGAATCCAGCGACGCGCATGGCTAGGTTCCGCCATCCTCTCCCGCCAGAACGCCATCCATGCCCCCCATCCGAAGCTTTGACGCGGCGCCCACCAGCCCGCTGCACTCCGCCCGCGTCCCGCGCACCGCCATGCTGGTCGTCGAGGACCGCGTCGAGCTGCGCGATTCGCTGCGCTTCCTGCTGGAACGCTTCGGCCACGAAGTGCTGCTGGCCGGATCGGCCGAGGAAGGTCTCGCCGTGCTGCGCGCACGCTCGGACATCGGCGTGCTGCTCACCGACATCGGCCTGCCCGGCCTCGACGGCTGGCATTTCGCGCGCGAAGCCCGCGCGCTGTACCGCGGGCTCGGCGTGATCTACATGTCCGGGCACGCCGGCGGGGAATGGCAGGTGCAGGGCGTGCCGGGCAGCATGTTCCTGGGCAAGCCGTTCGAGATCAGCAACCTGCTCGCGGCGATGGGCACCGTGCTCAGCCCGGACCACCGCTAGCGCTAGCGCGCGCGCGGCGCGGCTTTCTCCAGGTCCAGCAGATAGCCGATGCCGCGCATATAAGTCAGCGGCAGTTCGAAGCCGGTGCGCTGTTCCACCTTGCGGCGCAGGCGGTGGACCAGCAGGTCCAGCCGCGCGGTACGCGGCTCCTGCTCCGCGGTTTCCAGCAGGCGCAGCAGCTGCTCGCGGCTCACCGGTACTTCCGGCGAAGCGGCCAGGTGGCGCAGCACCTGCCGTTCGGCGAAGGACAGCGGCGCGACGCGCCCGTTCGGCGCCCACAGCTGCCAGTCGTCGGCACCGAAGTGCCACGAGCGCGCCAGCGGTTGCGGCTCCGGATCCAGCCGCTCGGCCAGGCGCGTCAGCGCCGCGGTCAGCAGCGCGGCATCCACCGGCTTGGGCAGGCACATGTCGGCACCGGCATGCAGGCCTTCCAGCGCCCCTTCCTTCGCGCCGAAACCGGTGAGCAGCACGATGCCGGTGCGCGACAGATGGCGCAGGTGACGCACCACGGTCAGGCCATGCTCGTCCGGCAAGGCCACGTCCACCACCACCGCATCGAACAGCTGGCCGACCCAGGCCCGGTAGAGATCCGCGGCCGAGCCCATGGCGACGGCGGCAAAACCCGATTCGTGCAACTGCGCGAGCGCCGGCTTGCCGCGCAGGCCGGCGTCGGCGGTGACGATGGCTACCTGGCGTTTCACCGCTTCGCGCATGGCACCGCCCGGTTCGCTGTCACTTTCATACTGCCTGTCCACATCCGTGCCATCGGAAAATCCGAGTGCAATGGCCGCGAGACTAGTGAGCGGACCGAGCGGCGCTCAATCGATCCAGAAAAAAACGCAAATGCCGCTGTGATATTTCGCAAACTATCCTTCACCAAGCTGAAGCGCTCACGCTGGCGTGCGCGGATCGGCGCATGAAAGATGCGCAAATCAGCGCAATAAAAACGGGCGGGCAAAATCATCGAAAAAAGAAATCCGGCGCAAAAAAAACCGGCGATGGTAGGTCGCCGGTTCGAACGGTACAGCCAATGAGTCGGAGGTTCATTGCACTGCCCACACAGCCTAGGGAGGCGGCGTCTTCACTCGCGACCGGCCGGACAGCGCAGTCCCCGGGGGCGAGGGCTGCGTGACCGCCCGGACCGGGGCATCCTCCCCGGGGCGAGCGAGACGTTGTTAGAAAGCGCGGCGCCGATAGACCGTTGCGCGCCCTTTGGGCGCCGCTCCCTCCACCGCGGCCTTCGGTGGGAGTGGAGTCCCGAAGGTGGTGCCAGTGCGAGGTAGACCCAGGTTAGGGTCGGCACCCCGGCCCGGCCATGTCAGCACGGGCCAATCTTCGGTGCGGATGCATCAGCCGGAGGGCAGCGGCCGTTCGCCGGCCAGCAGCTTGGCGCGCTGCACCGCCTTGTCGCGCGCATCGGCGTGGCCGAGCGCCTGGTAGATGCGCGCTTCCAGCGCCACCACGCGCACATCGTCCTGCGCCCAGGCCGACAGCGTGCCGCTCACCGTCAGCGCCTGGTCGGCCTGCCCCGCCTTCAGCAGCGCCGCGGCGTAGGAGCAGCCGATATTGACGATCAGCGAGGGCACGCCTTCGCGGCGCGCGCGCGCCAGCAGGGATTCGAGCATCGCCAGGCCGCGCGACGCATCTTTCGCAGCGACGGTTTCGGCCTGCGCGAGGTTGGCATACAGCAGCGACCAGTCGCCGTCGCCCGCAGGCTGGCTGGCGGCCCAGGCGCCGAAGCGCGCGGCCTCGGCGGCGGCTTCGTCCGCATGCCCGCCGCGCTCCAGCGCGCGTACCAGCACCAGCCATACGGTGGCGCGATCCTGCTGGTCCAGTCCTTCTTCCGGCGCCATCGCCTGGCGCGCCTGCCGTGCCGCTTCGGCGTCGTCGCCCATGTCCAACGCCATCTGCGCCAGCAGCGCCGGCACTTCGGCGGCGAGGACCGCATCCTCGTGCGGATCGATCTCGCGCAGCAGCTGGCGGGCCAGCGAGGAAGCTTCCAGCATGCGGCCGTTGTCGGCCAGCGCGATCGCACGCACGAAGGTGAGTTCGCGGCGCATGTGCACATCGGCCAGGTCCGCGCTCAAGGGCCAGAAGCGGTCGGTGATGGCCAGCTCGTCGCGGTATTTCAGCTGCTGCTTGGCCACGCTGGCCATGCCGTCCAGCACGGCCGGCAGCATGGTGCGCGCGCCGTAGCGCGAATACTGGTCGTAGGCGCGCTGCAGGAAGGTCATCGCGCTGTCGAGCTGGCCCTGCTTGGCGGCGATCAGGCCCATGTCGAAATCCGCGCGCGACATGCCGAACACATTGCCGGTCAGCGTATACGTCGCCCTGCCCTTGCCCAGGAAGGTCATGGCCACGTCGATCTTGTCCTGCGACTGCGCCAGCCACGCGCGGTTGAGATAGGTATTGGCCAGCTCGTCGCTGGCCTTGGCCTGCTCCAGCACGTGGATCGCTTCGTCCAGCGCCGCCGCGGCGCGATCGAATTTCTGTGCGGAGGCATAGCGCAGGCCCAGCGTGAACAGCACGCGGCCGCGCAGGATCGGATCCTTGCTGTGCTCGCGCTCCAGCCGCGAAAGCAGCTCCTGCAGGTGTTTCTCGCAGGCGTCGCGCTGGCCGCGGTCGCATTCGAGGATGGCGCGCGTGTAGTCGACCTTCGGGTCGTTGCGCCATTCCGCCGGCACGTCGTCGATCACTTTCTGCGCGGCATCGATCTGGTTTTCCATGCGCGCGGCCGCCACTCTCGCCAGCCAGTCGTCGAGCTGCGAAGGCGTCTGCGCACTGCCGGTGCCGGGCACGCCGAGCCGCTTCACCAGTGCGTCGGAAGCCTGCTTGGCGGCGGCCAGCACGTCCCTGGCGATGACGTCGACACCATCGACGTGCCCGTCGGCCGAGCGCAAGCCCAGGTGGATGCGCCATGCGCCGTCGAGGAACTGCACTTCCGGCGCGATCTGCCAGGTGGCATCGAACGGATGCCTGCTGTCGTCCTCGTCGAACGCGCCGTCGCGCGACAAGGCCACCACGGTTTCGCTGGGCACCGTGCGCAGGCCGGCGGCGCGCAGATGGTTGGCGACAATGTCCATCACACCGTAGCGCAACCAGCCCCACTCGCCTTGCGCCTGCACCTTGGCCGGCAGCACCACCACCAGGGCCGCGGGAACCAGCGCCTGCGCCGGCGTGGAAGCCTTGCGCGCGGTCCACCACCAGCCGGCGCCGAGCAGCACGAGGCAGGCGAGCACGGCAGGGACGATCCAGAGCAGGCGGCGGCGCGGCGCGGCAGTGGGCGGCGATGGCTCCATGCCGGCCTCCTCGTCCGCCGGCGCGGCGGGACGCTCCACCAGCGCGGCTTCCGGCGCCACGGTTTCGACCGCGGTCTCCGCGATCCAGTGATAGCCGATGCGCGGCACCGTGCGGATGCACGAGGTGTCGCCTTCCCACAGCCGGCGCAGCCGCACGATGTGCTGCGCCAGCAGGTTGTCGCTGACTTCGGTGCGGCCCCAGACGGCCGCGATCAGCTCGTCCTTGCCGACCGGCCGCTGGCGGTGCTCGACCAGGTAGACCAGGCAGTCGAAGGCGCTGGCCGGCAGGGTGATGAGCTCACCGTCCCGCCGCAGCTCGCGGGCCAGGGGATCCAGGCGGAACGGGCCGAACACATAAACGGGCTTTTCCATGGAAGCGCATCATACGTCGCGGCCCTTTCCGTGGGCTGTGGTGCGTCCATGCGTGGTCGGCAAGGCTCCGAAGCCGCCCTGCCAGCCGTCATCCCGGCGCAGGCCGGGATCCAGTGGCGACATGCCATAGGGAGCGAAGAGGTCTAAAAGCAAAGCTTTTGCGTCTTCAGCGACAACCGGGCATTGGCGCCACTGGATCCCGGCCTGCGCCGGAATGACGACCCTGGAGCCGGCCGCTCGATGGCCATGCCAGCTACACGGGAGCTGCCAGCTGCTTCAGAGATACCGCGTCCAGGTAATCGTGCTCAGGTTGTCGTTGGTCGCCTGGGTGCTGTTGTTGCAGTTCTTCATGCAAGGCACGGCGCCCGGCTGGTACGTATCCGGCAACTTGCTGTAGTCGAGCAAGGTGGCGCCGCTCAGCGAGACCGGCTTGGTGTCCGCCGTGTTCTGCGCCGCGGCGGTGATATAGCCGTTGATATTGGTGCTGCCGCCGGTGCTGATGGTGTTGCCGGCCATGACCGAGCCGTTGATCACCGAGGACGCGCCGACATTGATGTCGCCGCCGGAGAAGGTATCGCCCACGTAGCCGCCGGCCAGCAGGGCGACGTTGCCGATCGAATTGGGGATCAGCGTCTTGTTGGCCATATCGCAGAAATTGCTCGGATACACGCCGGCGAAATCCGCCACCTGCTGGTCGGTGAGTCCCGAACCGGTGGCCAGCCCCGCCGGCGTGGCGTTCGTGCAGATCTGGTCGTAGCCGGCGTAGTTCGGCGCGTCGGTGCGATGCGCGCCGCTGGTGCTGATGTTGCCGGTGGCGATGAAGCTGTCCAGGTAATAGCCGGTGCTCGGATTGAGATCGCCATGGAACCACAGCACGCCGCGCGCGAAGCTCTTGCCGTTGAGCGTCCATGCACCGTTGCTGTAGCTCAGGCAATCGTTCTGGTTGGAGAAGGCCTGGCAGATCGTGCGGTACGGCGTGGTCGGCTTCATGCACTGGCCCTTGCCGCCGCTGGTGAGCGTGCCGGGGACCAGCTTGGTGCACAGGAAATCCTGGTAGCCGCGGCCGTTGGCCTGCGGATACCAGCCCAGGTAATAGGTGCCGCTGTCGATGCCGTTGACGTTGGACACGGTCACGCGGATCGCGCCGTCGACGAAATCGAACGCGTAGTTGGCCGAGTCCTTCAGCGCATAGGCGTCGATCGCGGGCTTGTCGACGGTCACCGCCGGCAGCTTGGCCAGCGCCACCGGCGTGATGTCCACCTTCAGGCCCGGCTGCACGGTGACGTTGGCCGACATGAACTGCGAGCCCTTGGTCAGGGTGCCGCCGATGGTGCCGGTGACGCCGGTCCAGGTGTTCACGCTGAGGTTGCCCTGCCCGGTCAGCTGGCCGACCGAACCGGAGTTCTCCATGCTGGTATTGCCCTGGGTGATCACCGTCGTCGCGCCGCCGCCGGTCAGCTTGACGTCGCCGATGGCGGTGATCTTCGTGTTGTTGTTGCCGCCGGCATAGACCACCGAGCCGTTGGCGGTGATGGTGCCGGCGCTGCCGCCGCTGCCGGTCCACACCACCTTGCCCATGGTGCGGATGCTGGAGATGGTCACGCCGCCGGCCGGCACGATCACGTCGCCGATCGCGTCGACCGAGGTCGCGCTGCCGCCGTTGAAGGTGACCGTGCCGTTGGACTGCACCGCGAACGGCTTGGCGCCGCCGTTGATGGTGACATTGCCCAGCGCGCTGATCAGGTCGGCGCTGGCCGCGCCGGTGACGGTCACGTCGCCGTTGGCGTAGATGTTGTTGACGTGGATGCCGCTGCCCACCGTCACGTTGCCGGTGGCACGGATGGTGTTGATGCCGTCCACTGAGGCGCTGTCCAGGGTCACGTTGCCCTGCACGTTGAGGTTGGCGTTGTTGCCGCCCAGCACCTTGATGCCGCCGGTGAGGTTGAGATCCTTGTAGATGTTGATCGTATTGATCAGCGTCGGCTGGTTGGGCAGGCCTGAGGTGGAACCGCCCGAGCCCGGCTGCGGCGTGACGTCGTACACCGCCTGCAGCACGGACTTGCTCGCCGCCGCGGTGCCGTCGGCGGCGCTGCCGACCAGGTCGACCGTAATGCGGTAGGTGTTGCGGCCCTTGCCGTCCTTGCCCTTGACCACGCTGACCACGTTGGCGGTGAGCGTGCTGCCGGTGATCCGCAGCGCACCGGAGAGCTGGGCGAGCGTGCTCTCGTCGGCTTTCTGCAGATAGCGGCGCACCGCTTCGGCGCCGTCCCAGGCGCCATCCTGCGCGGGCGTCACCGCATGCAGGCTCAGTTGCCCTTCCTGCGTGCTGCGCACCGCGTGCGCCACGCCGAACGCGGTGGCGGTCATGGCCAGGCCGACCAGGATCACCAGCAACAAGGTGGCCATGCCGCGCTGGCGGCGGCCGCTGTCGTACGGACGGAATTTGCTCTGGCGGTGCTTGGGCATGGTGGCGCGATCGCTCAAGTCAGTGGCGGAAATTGGGCAGGCACACCGAGAACGCGGCGTGGTCGGCCATGGTCGGCTGGGTGCCGCGGCCGAAGCTGCTGGAAGCGCTGGCCGGTTCGGGGTAGTAGTTCAGCTGCATCGCGTTGACCGCATCGGTATGCGTGTACGGCCAGCAGGTGCTGGCGAGCGCTTCGAACAGGCCGGTGGCCTGCATGTTGCTCGGCGAGGTCAGCGCACGTGTCTGCCAGGTCAGCTGGCCCCAGCTGGTGGCGTCGGTACAGGCCATCGGCTGCAGCGCAAGCAGCTGTGCGCCGTTCGCACCGCCCAGCAGCACCAGGCCGCCGCAGCGATAGGCGGCCGGATCCGGATTGGCGTTCGCACCGCTGGGGTTATAGCCCCACACCACGGCATTGCCGCGCACCGCGCTGTCGTAGCCGGCGGCAGCGGTGCCGGTCAGCTTGCCCTTGTCGAACTTGGCATTGGCGATGACGATCAGGTCCTGGCCGGCGGTGGCGCTGACGCCGAAGCCGGCTTCCTGCAGCCCCACCTGCGCGCCGAGCACGCTGGCGACCACTTCGCCGTCCTGGATGGCCTGGGTCTTCACGTCCTTGGCCACTACCACCATCGACTTGTAGAGCATGAGCATGCCGCCGACCGTGATCACGCCGATCAGCAGGCCGACCAGCATGCTGATCAGGGTGTAGCCGCGCTGAAGTTGTCCGGTTCTCACGACGCGCTGTCTCCGTAGCCGTGACCATGGCCGTGGTCCTTGCCATTGCCGTTGCCATTGCCGTTGCCATTGCCGTTGCCGTTGCCATTCCCGCTGCCGCCGTCATCCGACGACGCACAGGCGGTGACGTCGCCGTTGCCGACGGCGATGGACGGCGCGCTGCTGTTGCCGGCCGGATCGGCGCCGGTGCACAGCAACACCTGGGTGGTGCCCTGCACGCTGATGCCGTTGACGGTGCGCGCCGCGCCGTCGGCGCAGATCACCTGCAAGGTGGACAAGGTGCCGTTGGGCGAACGCAGCCTGGCCATGCCCTGGTTGGCGCCGCCGGGACACAGCGAGGCGCCGTAGCGCTGCAGCAGTTCGCGCATCTGTTGCGAGGCGATGCCCTCCAGGCGCTGGTCTTTGGCGCTGATCGCCAGGCGTCCGGTCATATAGGCGGTGCCGGCGCCGATGATCGCGGTGATCAGCACGGCGATCAGCGCTTCGAGCAGGACATCGCCGCGCTGGCGGCGGGCGGAGCTGCGCCGCGGCCGGCGCTCAGGGAACGGATACGACGAAGGCATCTTCATCACCTGCATGGGCCTCGATGGATGTGGTCGTGCACGTCGCCGCGGCGACGTCCATGGCCAGCGCCGCGCCGCGGGCGCTGTAGGCGACGCAATGGAAGGCGGCCTTGCTGGCCAGCACGATCGAACTGCCGGTCGGCAGCGTGGCGCTCCACGCCAGCGTGCCCTTGCCGCAGGCCGTGCTCTGGTCCGGGCGCGCCACCGCGATGGTGTTGCCGCTCAGGCAGACGAAGGCGCCCGGCTGGGCCGGATCGGCGATGCCGGAGGGATTGCGCATGGCCAGCGCCTTGGCACGCCCCAGCCCTTCGGCCAGGATGCCCGCGGCCTCGCGCTGGTGGGCCGAATCGACCCAGGCCTTGGTCAGCGGCAGGCCGACCAGGCAGATGACGAACATCAACGTGATGGTCACCATCAGCTCGATCAGCGACATGCCCCGCTGCCGGCGGGGATGCCGGCCGGTCACCATGTGGTGATCGAACCGCAGTCGCCCGGCACCTTGCGCTGGCCGGCGTCGTCGAGGGTCAGCTGGCACTGCGCCAGCCGGCCGGAGGTGCCGTTGGCGGTGAGCAGGTAGCCGGCCGCGGTGGACTTGACCGTATAGGTGAAGTCCTTGCCCTGCGCCGGGTGCCAGCCCTTCAGGCCGGTCTCGGTATCGGCCGTGCTGGTGGTGTTCATCACCGGATACGCCAGCTGCCGCTGCAGCGCGTTCTCCAGATTCAGCGACAGCGCCACCAGGTCGCCCTGGGCGGTGCGCACCTTGCTGCGGGTGATGTACGACAGGTACGAGGAGATCGCGATGGCGGACAGCACGGCCACGATGGCCAGCACCACCATCAGTTCGATCAGCGAAAAGCCGCGGACGCGCACCGGCGCCGCTTTAAGGTTGCATGACATTGGACGGTCGCCCCCTGTGGCGAAAGAGCGTCCGCACCTCCGCCCGGGCGGGCGCCGCGGAGAGGTGGCCTGACCGGGAAGGGTGCGGACGATGGCGACAGTGTCCCTGCCCTGCGCCGGCGAATGGAGTTCCGGAAGGCGCCAGCGTGGGGTCAGTTGAGGCCAGGGTTCCGGAGGGAGCCGCGCACATCCGCGGTTGCGCTCCGCCTGCCCCCCTTCTCCGTGTATGTACCGGCCACATGGTGGACAGGTGTTCGGGGACATGGTGGACACCCCTCAAGAAGGTGGAACCCTTCTCCCTCCGGGAGAAGGTGGCGGCAGCCGGATGAGGGTGCGGGCGGAGCGGTGCACATCACCCTTGCGCTTCGCCCGCACCCTCACCCCCACCCCTCTCCCGGAGGGAGAGGGGCTCAGCGTCGCGGTACGCGCAAACGTTGCGGCCCCTCGACCTTCAAGGTGGAACCCTTCTCCCTCCGGGAGAAGGTGGCGGCAGTCGGATGAGGGTGCGGGCGGAGCGGCGCACATCACTTCCGCGCTCCGCCCGTACCCTCACCCCAACCCCTCTCCCGAAGGGAGAGGGGCTCAGCGTCGCGGTACGCGCAAACGTTGCTGCGGGCGGAGCGGCGCACATCACCCTTGCGCTCCGCCTTCCCCAACCCTCTTCGGAGGGAGAGGAAGCCCTGCGTCGGAGCCCGATCCGGTTTCACTCCATATAAAGAACCTCACCACATCGAAAACGCATGCTTCATTCATCCCCCGCGAATGCCATTCCGGCGTAAAAACCGAGACTTGCGTCTCATCCCTCCGCAGCCCGCGGAGTGCTGGAGACCGCGATGTCACCGATGCCCCCCGACCGCCTGGTCGTACCCGCCACCCACGTCTTCACCCTGCGCCGCCTGCTCATCACGCACGGCGGACCGGTGACTCACGCTCTGGATGAGCTGGACCGGCCGCTGGCCCAGGCCGGCCAGGGCGGGGCGGTGTCCCTGCGCCTGGACGACCAGTGGTGCGCCCGGGTAGAAAGCCTGGGGCAGCCGGAACTCGGCCACCTTTCCGGCCGCGCCTGCCGGGTCGCCGAACACGGCGTGCTCGGCTTCGCCCTGCTGAGCTGCGCCAACCTCGGCGAGGCGCTGAAGCTGTGGACCCGCTACGCCCCCACCCTCGCCGGCGGTTTCGAGATCCGCCAGGCAGTGGTGCCGGGCGGCATGGAATTCACCATCCGCGACCTGTACCCGCTGCTGCCGGGCCGCAGCTTCGCCATGGACCGCTTCGTCGCCTTCACCCTGGGCCTGTGCGAACAGCTGGCCGGCCTGCCGCCGCAGGCCATGGCGCTGTACCTGCCCGCCCGCGCGCTGACCCGCGCCGTGGCCGCCTCCCGCCATCACCCGATGCCGGCGCTGGCCGGCGATCCTGGCCAGGTGCGGCTGATCGTGTCCAACACCAGCCTGGCCACGCCGATCGCCAGCGCGCACGCCGCCCTGCTGGCCGTGCTGCAGCAGCAGTGCGAACTCGAACATGCGCGCGTGCGCCGCCCCGGCGACTGGGCCGGCCGGGTCGAACACCTGCTGGAGCGCCGCCTGGACCTGCCGTTCCCGATCGAGGCCGCCGCCAAGGCGCTGTGCGTTTCCACCCGCACGCTGAAGCGCCGGCTGCAGGAAGAAGGCTGGAGCTACCGCACCCTGGTCGACGAAGTGCGCAAGCGCGAAGCCCTGCGCGCGATGGCCAACCCCTCGCTGCGCCTGGAAGACATCGCCGGCCTGGTCGGCTACACCGACCAGGCCAACTTCGCCCGCGCCTTCCGCCGCTGGACCGGCCAGGCTCCCGGCACCTATCGCACCGAACAGGCGGCGAAGGTGACGCCGCTGCGCCAGGCCTTCCGCGCGGCGGCATGAAAAAACGCCCCGCTTCGCAGCGCCGCGCAAGGCGACGGTACGAAGCGGGGCGCCCGGTCAAGCGCTTGTCGATCAACCCCAGAAGCTGGTGTCGCCGTTCGCCAGCGGCGAAGCGAGCACGGTGCGATCCAGCCAGGATTCGTTGAACCAAGCCGCGAAGTCGCCGCGCATCTGCGGCGTCAGTTCGTGCTTGGCCAGGTAACGCCGCTGCCGGCATTCGCTGCCCTGCCCGGCCAGTTGCGCCACGGTGCGCTCGGCGTGTTCCAGCGGCATCCGCTCATCCAGCACGCCGTGTCCCACGAAAGCATGCAGATGCCCATGCCCGGCCCCCATCGCCAGCATTTCGCCAGGCAGCGGCAGGCGCCCGCCAAGCACGCCCAGGCCATGCGCCGGTTGCGTCGCATCCAGCGCTACCGACGCCGCCAGCAGACCGCCCTGCCCGAACCCCGCGATCGCCGTACGCGACGCATCCACGCCAAGCCACGCCTGCAGCATGCCCACAAAACCGAGCGTGCCCTCCAGGCTGGAGCGAAACGTGGCGCTCATGTCATGGCAACCTGACGCATCGAGCGCCGGCAGATCCCACGCAAACGCCCCGCGCCGCAACGGCACGCAAGCCCGCGGCATCACCACCGCCACACCTTCGGCGATCCCATCCGCCACCGCGGCGAACTGCGTTTCGCATTCACCCGCCTCATGCAGCAGCACGAGCAGCGAAGCGACATAACCGTAGCCGCCCTTGCGCAGCAGGAAGGGAAACGCGAAGCGCGGATCGTCGATCCATTCCAATCCCTGGTCCAGGCGCTGCGGGATCCGTTCCCGCGCGAGCAGAGAGGTTTGACGTGACATGAGAACCAACGGAGCGAACAGAAGGACGACAGGAAGCCTCGCGCCCGGCAAAGACAACACGGGGAGGCGCTTGCGAACGATGATTGCAGACCGCGGCCTGGCAACTTGCCAACCACGGCGTGCGAGACATCGCAACGAACCGTGCGGACACCTCAGTGCATGCGTGCGCCCGATCACGGAATGACTCCAGTATCCGTATCTGTGCCGATGAGGACAGGTGATTTCGGGCCGGGGTGGCGTCAAGGGAGGCCAGTGTCGGGAGTGCTGGCTGATCCGCGCCGTGCTCATGCGAGCGATGAATGCAACGACACTTGCATGCTTCAAAGGCCAATTGGCATGTGCACACGTTTCCGCGAGCCCCGGTCCCTCACCCCAACCCTCTCCCCGGCGGAGAGAGGGGGATGGAGGCCGTCGCAAAAATCGAACTGAGAGCACGCGGCGCAGCCCGCGGCGTTCCGCTTGCGCGCTTTTGCTCGTGCTCTTGATCTTCAACCTCCTTGGCGCGGCGGTGAGGGCTGGACGATCAGGCCCCGAAGGGGGCGAGGACAGGAGTCCTCGCCTTTTTGACGGGACATGGATGTCCCGTCAAAAAGCCCGGCCAGCCCTCACGTACCCGCAGCAGCGAAGCTGTGGAGGGCGCCGTGCAGGGTGCCCTTCTCTTTGCCTACTTTCTCTTGGGCAAGCAAGAGAAAGTAGGTCGGGCCGCGGCGGCGGCACGAAACCCTCGCCAACGGCGAGACAAAGCTACGCGCAACGCGACCATCAAGCGTGGTCGTCACTGGATGACTCGCTTCGCTCGCCCCTTCGGGGCCGCCCTGCGGGCGTTCTTCGCGCTACGCGCTCGTCCTGCCTGCGCAGGAATGACGAGCAGAGCGGATGCCGGTTCGCGCCGAATGAGGAGTCACACTTGAGCCCCCCATGATCGCGTGACACGATCCACGCGATGAGCGCCAAACCCACCCCACCGCAGCACCTGCGCGACCTGGCGCGCCTGCGTCGCGTCCGCGACCGCATCGACCGCGAATACGCACAACCGCTCAACGTCGAAGCGCTCGCCACCGACATCGGCATGTCCGCCGGCCACCTCAGCCGCCAGTTCCGCCTCGCCTACGGCGAATCCCCGTACGCCTACCTGATGACCCGCCGCATCGAACGCGCCATGGCCCTGCTGCGCCGCGGCGACCTCGGCGTCACCGAGGTCTGCTTCGAAGTCGGCTGCGCCTCGCTGGGCACTTTCAGCACCCGCTTCACCGAACTGGTCGGCATGTCCCCCAGCGCCTACCGCAGGCAGCAGGCCGAAGCCACCATCGGCCTGCCCTCCTGCGTCGCCCGCCAGGTCACGCGACCGATCAGGAATCGAGAAGCGCCGGAAACCGAGCCGCACCTAGACTGAGCGCCGTGGACCACACCACGCCAACCCATTCAGCCGCAGAGACCGTGCCATGGACATCACCATCCATTCGAGCTTCCTCCCGCAGAACGACCCCGACGCCGCCCTCGCCTTCTACCGCGACACGCTCGGCTTCGAGGTGCGCAACGACGTCGGCTACGGCGGCAAGCGCTGGATCACCGTCGGCCCCGCCGGCCAGCCCAGTGTCAACGTCGTGCTGTATCCGCCGGAGGCCAGCCCCGGCATCACCGACGAGGAGCGGCGCACCATCGCCGAGATGATGGCCAAGGGCACCTTCGGCATCATCCTGCTGGGCACGCACGACCTGGAAAAAGCATTCGAGAAGCTGCAGGCGCGCGACGCGGACATCGTGCAGGAGCCGACGGACCAGCCGTATGGCGTGCGCGATTGCGCGGTGCGGGATCCGGCCGGGAACATGATCCGTATCCAGCAGCTGCGCTGAGCGAATGCGCATGGCGTAGGTTGGGGTGAGCAAAGCGAACCCCAACGTGGCTGCAACGTTTGAGGTTCGTTGGGGTTCGCCGGTGGCTCACCCCAACCTACGCTCTTGAGAGGATGCATGATGAGCAAGGCCGACCAGACCGCCAACCGCCACGACCTCATCCGCGTCCACGGTGCGCGCGTGAACAACCTCAAGGACGTCAGCGTCGACATCCCCAAGCGCCGCCTGACCGTGTTCACCGGTGTGTCCGGCTCCGGCAAGAGCTCGCTGGTGTTCGGCACCGTCGCCGCCGAATCGCAGCGCCTGATCAACGAGACCTACAGCGCCTTCGTGCAGGGCTTCATGCCCACGCTCGCGCGTCCCGATGTCGACGTGCTCGAAGGCCTGACCACCGCCATCCTGATCGACCAGGAGCGCATGGGTTCGGACCCGCGCTCCACCGTCGGCACCGCCACCGACGCCAACGCGATGTTGCGCATCCTGTTCAGCCGCCTGGGCAAGCCGCATATCGGCCCGCCCAGCGCGTTCGCCTTCAATGTCGCCACGGTGAACGCGGTCGGCGCGCTGACGGTGGAGCGCGGTGCGAAAACCCGGACGGTGAAGGAAACCTTCAGCCGCACCGGCGGCATGTGCCCGCGCTGCGAAGGCCGCGGCGCCGTCACCGACTTCGACCTGGCGCAGATGTACGACGACAGCAAGTCGCTCAACGAGGGCGCGCTGAAGATCCCCGGCTACAGCGTGGACGGCTGGTTCGGGCGCATCTTCAGCGGCTGCGGCCTCTTCGATCCGGACAAGCCGATCCGCAAGTTCAGCAAGAAGGAACTGCACGACCTGCTCTACAAGGAGCCCACCAAGATCAAGGTCGACGGCATCAACCTCACCTACGAGGGGCTGATCCCGAAGATCCAGAAATCGATGCTGGCCAAGGATGTCGATGCGATGCAGCCGCATGTGCGCGCCTTCGTCGAGCGCGTGATCACCTTCAGCACCTGCCCCGATTGCGGCGGCACGCGGCTCAGCGCGGGCGCGCGCTCCTCGAAGATCGGCAAGCTCAACATCGCCGACGCCTGCGCGATGCAGATCAGCGACCTGGCCGCCTGGGTGCGCGGCCTGAAGGAACCCTCGGTGGCGCCGCTGCTGGCCAAGCTGCTGCACACGCTCGATTCCTTCGTGGAGATCGGCCTGGGCTATCTGTCGCTGGAGCGGCCCGCGGGCACGCTGTCCGGCGGCGAGGCACAGCGCACCAAGATGATCCGCCACCTCGGCTCCGCGCTCACCGATGTCACCTATGTGTTCGACGAACCGACCATCGGCCTGCATCCGCACGACATCCAGCGCATGAACGGCCTGCTGCTGCAGCTGCGCGACAAGGGCAACACCGTGCTGGTGGTCGAGCACAAGCCGGAGGCGATCGCCATCGCCGACCACGTGATCGACCTGGGTCCCGGCGCCGGCTCGGCCGGCGGCAAGGTGGTGTTCGAGGGCAGCGTCGAAGACCTGCGCGCCAGCGGCACGCTGACCGGCAAGCACCTGGACGACCGGGCCCGCCTGAAAGCCACGGTGCGCAAACCGTCCGGCACGCTGAAAGTGCGCGGCGCGAAAACGCACAACCTCAAGAACCTCAACGTCGATATCCCGCTGGGCGTGCTGGCGGTGGTCACCGGCGTCGCCGGCTCCGGCAAGAGCTCGCTGATCCACGGTTCGGTGGCCGGCCAGGACGGCGTGGTGGCGATCGACCAAGCGCCGATCCGCGGCTCGCGGCGCAGCAATCCGGCCACCTATACGGGCCTGCTCGACCCGATTCGCAATGCCTTCGCCAAGGCCAACCAGGTCAAGCCCGCCCTGTTCAGCGCCAACTCCGAAGGCGCCTGCCCTAGCTGCAACGGCGCCGGCGTGGTCTATATGGACCTGGCGATGATGGCCGGCGTCGCCACCGTGTGCGAGGAATGCGAGGGCAAGCGCTTCCAGGCCCAGGTGCTGAAGTACAAGTTCGGCGGCAAGGACATCAGCCAGGTGCTGGCGATGCCGGTGGACGAGGCACTGGCGTTCTTCGGCAATGGCAAGAGCGGCGTGCCGGCCGCACGGGCCATCCTCGAGCGCCTCGCCGACGTGGGCCTGGGCTATCTCGGCCTCGGCCAGCCGCTCACCACCTTGTCCGGCGGCGAACGGCAGCGGCTGAAGCTGGCCACGCAGATGGGCGAGAAAGGCGGCATCTACGTGCTCGACGAACCGACCAGCGGCCTGCACCTGGCCGACGTCGGGCAACTGCTCGCCCTGCTCGACCGGCTGGTCGACGGCGGCAAGTCGGTGCTGGTGATCGAACACCACCAGGCGGTGATGGCGCATGCCGACTGGATCATCGACCTTGGGCCGGGCGCCGGCCATGACGGCGGGCGCGTGGTGTTCGAAGGCACGCCCGCGCAGTTGGTGACGGAGCGTTCCACGCTGACCGGCGAGCATCTGGCGGCTTATGTCGGCGCGTCGACGGCGCGCAAGACCGCCCGATCAAAAGCGCGCGCGGCGTCCTAGCACCATGCCCGCGGCCGCTGGTCCGGCGGCGGCACGGGGTCGATAACCGGCGCCGGCAGATCGGGATCGACTATCGGCGGCGGCACAGGCCCGGGCATGGGCGGGATTTCCGGCGAGTCTGGCATCGGCGTGGCCGGATCCGGCGGCGGCGGACCGGGCGGTTTCACCGGATCCGGCGTGGGGGCGGGCACTTCGCCCGGCCCGGCGATGCCGGTCCAGGAAAAAGTCGATGGCGCGTACAGCCTGGCCGTGGCGCAGCGGGTAACGTGCATCTGGTTATCGTCGACATCGAAGAAAAGTTTCATGCAGGACATCCCGCCGCGCCGTCGTCAGGTCAATGCGCGGCCGTGGTGGCCGGCGCGGGGTTCGGCGAGGTGTGCGATGCCGGCGGCAACGTGGAGCTGGACGGCGAAGTCTGTGCCGGAGGCGGCGGCGTGGTGGCCGGTGCGGAGGCCGGCGAGGCCGGCGTGGAAGCGCCCGGTTGTGCCGCGTTCTGGTCGGTGTTGTCGTTGCGGCCGGTGCAGCCGGCCAGGGCCAGCAGGCTGGCGGTGAGGACGGTCGTCGCGTAAGCGCTGAAACGTTTCATGGGAAGCCTCGTGTCGAAAGTGCATCGTCAAGGGACGGTTCGCGCACCGGCGCGGCATCCGCGCGGCGCGCCATTCAGTGCGGCGTGGATACGCGCTCGGAGACCTCGGCCTTGAGCGATCGGGCGTCGGTGCGTTCCAGGTCGGCCAGCGCGACGATGCCGCAGATTTCGCCGCTGCCGTCGGTGATGGGTACACGGCGGATGCGCTCGCCTTTCATCAGGTTGGCGACCTCCTCCAGCGAAGCGTCTTCCTGCAGGGTCTTGGCCGGTGCGGTCATGCACTGCCCCACCCTCGACTGGTCCGTGCGCTCGCCATTGGCCACGCAGCGCACCACGATGTCGCGATCGGTGATCACGCCGGCCAGATGCCGCTGCGCATCGACCACGGGCACTTCGCCGACGTCCTCTTCGAGCATGATCCGCGCGGCGTGCTCGAGCGTGTCGTCCGTCGAACAGCAGCGCGGCTGCGGGGTCATGATGTCTTTTGCCTTCATGTCTTTGGCCTTCATGCGGTTCTCCACGCGCCTCGGTCCCGCGGTGCTCTGCAGTCCCGTGCCCGCCCTTGGCTTCAGCGATGCTTGTGGCTCTGCTCGCCGGCATGGACGTGCTGCTCGTGGCTGCCGCCGCGGCTGCCGGCGCTCTTGTCCTGCATGTCCTTGCCGCCGGCATTCTGCTGCTGGCCGCCCTGGCTGGCCTTGCCGCCCTTGCCGGAAGCCTCGCGCTGTTTCTGTTCGTCCATCGAGCCGAAGCCACGCTTGTTATCGTTCATGATTCATCTCCGGGGTTGCGAATGAGTGCTGCGCGGAGCGCATGCTGGCGTCTCGCACGAATGCATGTTGCGTACCGGCGATTGAAAGCGATGCGTGCAGAGGGTCAACGGGCTCTTCCACAGCGGCACCACGTTCATCCCGCGGCAAGGCGCGCGGCAACCTGCCGCAGGTCCTTCACCAGCTCGGCATAGGCGCGCTCGCGCGCATCGTCACCGCGTGTGCGCAACACATAGGAGGGATGCCAGGTGGCGATGCCTTCGGCCTGCGCCGCCAACGGTTGCCATTGCCCACGCTGCTGCGTCATGCGAAAACGCGCGCCGAACAGCGCCTGCGCCGCCATCGCGCCCATCGCCACGACCACGCGCGGCTTCACCCGCAGCAGTTCCGCCGCCAGCCACTGGCGACAAGCCGCCTGCTCGGCCGCGTTGGCGCGCTTGTGCAGGCGCGCCTTGCCGCGCGGCTCGAACTTGAAGTGCTTGACGGTATTGGTGAGATACACCGCTTCGCGACTCAGGCCCGCCTGCGTCAGCGCCTTGTCCAGTATGCGTCCGGCCGGCCCGACGAAAGGCGCGCCCTGCAGGTCTTCCTGCGCCCCCGGCTGTTCGCCGATCAACATCACCTGCGCATCGGCCGGCCCTTCGCCGAACACGGTCTGGGTGGCATGCATCCACAGCGGGCAGTCGCGGCATTGCTTCGCCTTGCGGCGCACCGTGGCCAGCGAGCCGGTAGGAATGCGCTCCGGCGGCTTGGCCAGCGGCAGGTCCGCTACATCGGGCCGGAATGGAATCCGCTGCGGCATGCGGGCTCCGTGCGATGAAGTTGTGCAGCGCTTTAACCGATGACGGCTGAAGACGCAGTGCACATGACGTCAGCGAACCCGAGCAAGCGCACTCACGACGCGGCGCCGCGGATTTCACGCATGCGTGAAAGCGCGCGGCAGAAGCTGTGATTTCCCCACGCCGAGCCGAGCCATATGCCCGATCGCAAGACGCCGCGCCCCGCTGCCGAGATCGAACACGCATCGAAAGACCGCAAAAGCACCTCCTGGCTCAAACGCCTCAGCGCCGGCCTGATCACCGGCGCCGCCGACGACGATCCCAGCGGCATCGCCACCTATTCGCAGGCCGGCGCCAGGTTCGGCTACGGCACGCTGTGGTCCGTGCTGCTTTCCATTCCGCTGATGGTGGCGATCCAGGCCGCCAGCGCGATGATCGGCCGCACCACCGGCCGGGGCCTGGCGCGCAACATGTCGCAGCGCTTTCCGCTCTGGCTGGTGCGCACCCTGGCGATATGGGTGGCGATCGCCAATGTGATCAACCTGGGCGCCGACATCGCCGCGATGGGCGCGGCGGTGCAACTGCTCGCCGGCGGTCCGCGTCTGCTGTACAGCACGCTGGCCGCCCTGCTCTCGCTGGCGCTGCAGGTCTACGTGCCGTTCTCGCGCTACTCGCCCTATCTGAAGGTGCTGACCTTCAGCCTGTTCGCCTACGTCGGCACGCTGTTCGTGGTGCAGGTGCCGTGGAAGGAGGCGCTGGCGGCACTGGTGATACCGCAGATCCAGCTGAAGGCCGAATACGCGGTGACCATCGTCGCGATCCTTGGCACGACGATCAGCCCTTACCTGTTCTATTGGCAGGCCGCGCAGGAAGTGGAGGAGCTGCGCCACGATCCCGGGCGCGAGCCGCTCAAGCGCAAGCCGGCCCAGGCACCCGAGGCGCGGCGGCGCATCCGCGTGGATACGGTGGTGGGGATGGTGTACTCCAACACGGTGGCGTTCTGCATCATGCTGACCGCCGCCGTGGTGTTGCATGCGCACGGCAAGACGGATATCCAGACGTCCGTGGATGCAGCCGCTGCGCTGCGCCCGGTGGCGGGGGCATTGGCATTTGCCTTGTTTGCCGCGGGTATCGTCGGCACGGGCCTGTTGGCCATTCCGGTGTTGGCGGGCGCGACCGCCTATTTCCTCGCCGATGCGTGGGAGGGAGTTAGTCATGGCTATCAGCAATGATACGGGAACGTTTTGCCCGAATGTTCTGACCGAACATGCCCCTACCAGTCCCTTGGGTCGTCCTTTCCACGGCACCGACACCGACTCAAGCTTCCAGCTCCGCACCCACAACGACCTCGCCAGCATCAGCATGGCCATCAACGTCCTCACCGGCATCCTCGCCAACAGCGACACCTTCCGCGATCTGCAGGCATGCAACGTGCCGGTGCAGCAGGGCGAATGGCCGCTGCCGCCGACCTGCGTGGAAGGCGTCTTCACCGCCGTGCATTACCTGAGCCGTTATGCGGAATCGCTCAGCTATCGCCTCGATGAGGCCGAGGAAGGCATCGCTCCGTAAGGCCACGCGTAGGTTGGGGTGAACCGCAGGCGAACCCCAACATCGTCACCTTCATACGCCTCGCAGCGTTGGGGTTCGCCTGCGGCTCACCCCAACCTACGCCGGATCGCGAGGTTTCGTACGACGCTCCGCCCGGCCCCTCACCCTGCCCTCTCCCCGGAAGGGAGAGGGGTGAAAGGGTGTGGCAAGAAGCGCGCAACACCAAAGGCTCGCCTCAGTCCCCGCTCTTAGGCCATTTCTTTTTGGTTACTTTTGCTTTGGGCCAGCAAAGAAAAAGTAACTCGGGCGCCGGCAGGCGTCCGAAATGCCCGCTGCATAAGCGGCCAGGTCACGGCACCGCGACCATCGAGCGATACCGCTACTGGATTCCGGCCTGCGCCGGAATGACGAAAAAAAGCGCAAGCAGCGCCTCCCATCGCACCAGCGATCATCCCCCCCGCGCTGACTGCGCCTCGATAAACACCCTCCGGATCTCCGGATGCCCCCTCTTGATCTCCCCCTCCATGCGATTCACCGCCTCCTGAATCGCCGCCGCCGACAACGACGGCACAAACGACAGACTGATATTCAGCAACACCTCCCGCGGCGCGAAATGCATCGTCAACAGCTCATTGATGCCACGCACCTCCGCCTGCGCCAGCACCAGCCGTCGCACATCGGCAACCACCTCCGGCCGTACCGCCTCCCCCACCAGCAGACTCCGGCACTCGTTCGCCAGGAGCAGCGCCGTCGCGGCCAGGATCAAGCCGATCACCAGCGACGCCACGCCGTCATACACCGGATTGCCCGACCACACCGACGCCGTCACCCCCGCCAGCGCCACCAGGATGCCCAGCAGCGCCGCGGTGTCCTCGAACAGCACCGTGAACACCGTCGGATCCTTGCTGGCCTGCACCGCCTGCAGCAACGGCGCCTGGCGCGTCTGGCGGCGAAAGGTTTGCAGCGCCAGCAGCCACACGCTGCCCTCGAATATCGCCGCGGCGACCAGCACGGCATAACTGGCCCATGCGTGCTGGATCGGATGCGGCGCGCGGATCTTCTCGATGCCCTGGTACAGGGAAACGCCGGCGCCAAGGCCGAAGATCAGGATCGCCACCATGAACGCCCAGAAATACAGCTCCAGGCCGTGGCCGAACGGATGCCGCGGCGTCGCCGGCACCGCCGCGCGGCGCAGGCCGTGCAGCAGCAGGAACTGATTGCCGGTGTCCACCACCGAATGGACCGCTTCGCTCCACATCGCCGAACTGCCGGTGACGAAAGCGGCCAGCGCCTTGGTCACGGCGATCGCGCCATTACCCAGCAGCGCGGCCAGGATCACGCGGCGCGAGGGCTGCCCCTTGGCCGGCTGTGCGATATCGAGGCGGCGCACCGCGTCGCTGGCGTGGGCGCGGTTCATCGGTGCAGGATGGTGATCTTGCCGTTCGGCTCCAGCCGCGCCTCCACCACGTCGCCGACATTGCGCACGCCCTGCGCGCGCAGCGCGCGCTCGAACATCGCCATCGGTACGTTATTGCGTCGCAGCGCCTCGCGGTCGACCAGGCCATAGCGAGCCAGCACCGCTGGCTCGCCTTCCACCAGGCGATTGAGCGACGACGTGCGCGCGGTGAAGAACGCGATGATCCGGTCCAGCGCCAGGATGGTGGCAACGCCGATGAAGGCGCCGAGCAGCGAGTTGTCGTCGCCGACGATCGCCGTGCGCAAGGTGCCGCCGACCAGGATCAGCACCACGATGTCGAAGGCGGACAGCTCGCCGAAGGTGCGCTTGCCGGCCAGCCGCAGCAGCACCAGCAGGCCGATGTAGGCGATGGCGCCCCGGACCACGAACATGTACCAGGGCATGGTGAGTTCGGTCATGGTCATGCCGTTGCCTACCCTCCTGCGTTCAGCCGGTCGGACCTCCCATCACCGGCAGGATCGCGCCGGAGATGTAGCTGGCGCAGCTCGGCGCCGCGAGGAATACATAGGCGGGTGCCACCTCTTCCGGCTGCGCGGGACGCCCCATGGGATTGCTGCTGCCGAACTTCGCCACGCTCTTGGCGGGCTGGTCGGCGGGATTGAGCGGCGTCCACACGGGGCCCGGCGCCACCGCGTTCACGCGGATGCCCTTCTTCACCAGGTTGGCGGAGAGCGAGCGGGTGAAGGCATGGATCGCGCCCTTGGTGGCGGAGTAATCGAGCAGCTTCGGATTGCCGAACAAGCCGGTCTCCGAACCGGTATTGATGATGCTGGCGCCGGCCTTCATGTGCGGCAACGCGGCGCGGGCCATGTGGAAGTACCCGTACAGGTTGGTGCGGAAGGTCAGGTCCATATGTTCTTCGGTGATGTCTTCCAGGGTATCGGCGTGCTCCTGGAACGCAGCGTTGTTGACCAGCACGTCCAGATGACCGAACTCCTCCACGGTCTCCTCCACGGCCTGCTGGCAGAAGTCGGGATCGGTGACGTCGCCCTGGATCAGCAGGCAGCGGCCGCCTTCCTGCTCGACATGGCGTCGCGTTTCCTCGGCGTCGTCGCTGGATTCGAGATAGACGATGCCGACGTCGGCGCCTTCGCGCGCGAACAGCACCGCGACGGCGCGGCCGATGCCGGAATCGCCGCCGGTGATCAGCGTGGCCATGCCCTTGAGCTTGTCGCTGCCTTTGTACTGCGGCGCCTTGAAGTGCGGACGGGGTTGCAGCTGATGCTCCTTGCCGGGCTTGGCCTGGTGCTGCTCAGGTAGCGGCGTCTCGGGTTGCTTGCGCGCCGTCGCCTGCTTGGGCTTGGCGGATTTTTCGGCGGCGGCGCTTTTGCCCGACTTCGCCTTGGCGCTGTCTTTCTCGTCGATTTCACGCTGCACGGCGCGCTGGCGATCGGCGGCAGCGGTGGCTTTGGAGCGGGTGCGGACGGCCATCAGGGAATTCCTCGCGGCGGGCTGCCGCATGTCGATGGGTGGGAGTGCGCCTGGGTGCGCCTCGGTGGTGCGATCGATGGTGGATTTGTGGCTATGAACAGGTCGTCAAGTTGGATACGCGATCGTGTGAGCACACGAGGCATCTCGAATCTCCGCCCCCGGGGGGGACTGCATTGGACCCCCACCGCCGAGCCGGCCCGCCATGCCCGTTCTCGGTGCCCGGCCGACTCGAGATCGGATCGGCCACACCCGCAAGGGGCGGTCATTGTTTTAGGTTTCTTCCATTAAGGATGCGACATGGAAATCAGCCAGCTGCGCAACACCATCGACTGATCGCCAGCATCAAGATCGAAAGCTGAGGACACCTATCGTGCTGTCGAAAACCGATCTTCACCGTCGCCCGAAATTCGAGCTCCAATCATGAAGAAAATCATTCTCCAGGTGTGCCTCGCGGCGCTACTCGCCCTTCCTGCCTTGCCTTGCCTGGCCTTGGGCAGAAAGCAGTTCCTCTACCGAATCGACTCCAGGCCGCCGGAGGTAGTGTTCGCCGAAGGCTTCACTGCTCCGGGAGCCAACCTCGATCTGATGAACCATTACAGCTGGCTTTTCGCGCGAGGGCACGGAGAAAGCTCGGGATTCATAGACCTCGTCGGAGATGAGGAATCAGCCATTTCGCTCATGTCCATGGCGAGGAGTACGTACTCCGGATACATCTATCGCATCCAGGTCGATCAACACTTCTACAGCGTCAACAGCAGCCTGCGGGATCTTCTTCGGCGCATGCGGGCGGCGGGCGCGAATTGGAGCGTGACATTCGACGTGGAGGATCTCGTGGATCGCTTCGATTCGCACGAACAGTATGTAACCGACCAGTCGATCACTGGAGACATGATCATCTCCGCCTCTTCATTTACCTACACGGCAGGACCTTCGTTTATGGCTCCCCCGCAGATCGATATGACCCAGACGTGGGACAACGAGGACTTTGTCCAACGCGATCCTTCTTATACGAACCTCAGCCCCTACCCCATCGCCTGGTCAGCCCCGGACACCTCATCCGCTCCTTCCTCCTGTTCAAATCCAGCGCCGCAGGCGTCGAGCAGCGACAACAACGAAGGCGCTGCAGGACCGGACTGCGACGGTGACAGGCTTGCGGTCGTCGGCGCGTTCGGCGTCATAGCGGTCGGCATGCTTCCAGTCTGTCTTCCGCGCATGAAAAGAAGTATCGATGCCGCGCATTGCGCGAAGTTGCCCGTCGTCAATATCTCCAGACGCTCCAGGGCGTTGCGCGTCATCGTGGCCGACCTGGAGCTGCAGCCCTCCGGCGGGGGACAAGGGCGCGACGAGCTATGACGGCACAGATTTCGGATTCACTCGCCATGAGATGGAAGAGCGCCATGCAACGAAGCCTGTCCAATAATTATCTGCACCTGTGGTTGATGGCTTTGTTCGCCGTCGTATCGATGCCATGCCTTGCCCAGCCCAAATTCGTCTATCGCGTCGACACCAGGCCTCCAGAAGAAATCTTCACGAGCGGCTTCACCACGAGGGGGACCAACCTCGACCTGAGAAGGTACATGAGCAACTCCATATTCGTCAGGTCGCGCGGGACGGCAAACAATCCAGGATTCATTGCAACCACGGAGTATCGGGCCGCAGCCCTCCGCATCAGCGAATCCACTATGTTTCAAAGAGCGCTGGAGCGCGTATACATCTATCGCATTCGCGCCAACAACGATTTTTACGACCTGAATCTCAGCGTACGGCATTTACGAGAGGTCTCACATGCCGCCGGCTGTGCCGAAGACGCGAATGTCTGCACCGATTGGCTGCAAGAAGTCTCCAGGGGAATAACGTTCATGAGCGAAAGCGCGCTGCAGTCGACATTCGTAAGCGACAGATCGATTCCGGCAAACATGATTGCCTCTGTCGATGTTCTCGAGGCGACGGGAGTGGTGCGCATAGTGGACCACGCGATGCAGCAGCGCAGATTGAACCTGGCATTGATCGAGACGATCGACAATCACCACTACATCGACGCCGATACCCGTGCCAATCCCAATCCTTACACCGCACCTGAGCCGGTCACCAGCGCTTCGTCTTCAGCCTGCCGCCCGCCCATGCCACCCACCGGCGACGACGAAAGTGGAAGCGGCCCGGCAGGACCAAGTTGCGAGGGAGATCTCGTCGCCGTAGCGGGGCCGAGCGGCTACATGCATCCCGGGCTTTTTCCGAATTGCCCATCTTCGTCCCACAAAAGAAGTCTTCAGGCACCCGATTGCACACCGCCCCCGACGATCAACCTGTCCAAGCTCAGGCGGGCAATGCGCGTTCTCATCGCCACTGATGATCTGCAATCCGCCAGCGGCGGACAAGGGCACGGCGAGCTATGAAGGGCTGACGCGCGTCGACATTCACCCTCAGCTCTGCCCCGCGCGCCGCAGCGGTGTCTCCTGCTTGTCGCTCCCGCGCACCTTCGCCGCCGCGGCGCGCACCTGTCCCCGCGCGCCCAGCATCATCTCCTCCAGCCAATGCACCAGGATCGAGCTGTAGGCCTCACGCGAAGCCTCGTCGCTCAGGCTGTGGTCGGCGCCGCGGATGACGCGATAGGTGAGCGAATGGGTTTCCGTGCAGGCCTTGCGGTAGCTGGCCAGCACGGGGGACGGGACGATCTCGTCGTGTTCGGATTCGACGATCAGCACGTCGCCGGTAAAGCGCGAGCAGGCGCGCAGGGCGCGATTGTCGTTTGCTTCGATCGGCTGGCCGCGGTAATCGCCGAGCTTCTGCACCCGCGCCAGCAGGCGCTTGGGTACGCTCCAGTCGTCGTCGCGATAGATCGCCGGCGCGCGCAGGCCGAGCCAGCACACGGGGCGGCGCTCGGTGAGCAGGGCCGCCAGGTAGCCGCCATAACTGCTGCCCACCACGGCGATGGAATCGCGCTCGACCAGCGGATGCGCAGCGAGGAAATCGTAAGCCGCCAGCATGTCGTGCAGGTTTTCCTCGCGCGAGACGGTGTCGCGCTGGCTGGCGGTGGCGACGTGGCCGGTAAGGTCGAAGGTCAGGCATACGCAGCCCAGGGCAGCGACCTTGTGCGCGTTGGCGCGGTACTGGCGCTGGCTGCCGCCCCAGCCGTGCACCATCAGCACGGCCGGCATGCGCGGCGCCGAGGAAATCAGCGTGCCCGCCAGTTCGCGGCCACGCATGCTGATGTGGATGACGTCGTCACGTACCGGCACTGCGCTTGGTCCTCACGTACTTGAGCAGGAAGCCGGCCTGTGCGTCCTCCCCATGGAACACGATCTTGGCGTCGGACGGCACCGGCTCGCGCGGGTCGTAGCTCTCGCGGGTGGCGGCCCAGACGGCACGGCGCGCGGGATGCGCCAGCAGCGCACCCACCGCCTCCACTTCCGCCGCACTGGCGCCGCCGATGCGCCAGGACTGTTCCAGCACACCCGAATACCAGCGGCCGCCGGCGTCCCGGCCCTGCGCCACGTCGTAGTTGGCGCGCGAGGCATACGTATTGGGAAAGCATTGCAGCGCTTCGTCGTGATAGCAGCGCGCCTGCTCCACCGCCAGGCGCTGATCGCCGGTGAGCGGGAGCTGGCGCAGCGTGTCCAGGCCGCCCGGCGTGCACAGCAGATCGGTGCCGCCGTACACCCATACGCCGTCGTGGTTGCGGGTCAGGCGCTGGCGGCCGACATAGCTGGCGCGGATGCCCTCCAGCGCCACCTGCCCCACGCTGACTGTGGCCACCTCCTCCAGGTTGCGCTCCACCACGAAGCCGTCTTCCAGCCACGGCCCCGGCCCGGCCTGCTCGATCAACGGCTCCAGGTCGGCGAGCGAGGCCACCACGTGCTGGCCGAGGCCGCCGGCATCCCACGGCGACTTGATACGCACGCTGCCCTCGTGCAGCAGCCGGGCGGCGGCGATGCGCAGGTCCTCCGGCGTGAACACCGCATAGCCCGGCAACACGACATCGATGACGCGCTCGGCAAACTGCTCCGACCAGCCCGGCGGCGCGGCGCTGCCGGGACGCACCAGGCCGTGGCTGATCAGCTTGGTGCCGACGAAGTCTTCGTTCACCACGCCACCGAACAGGTCGTTCGGCCCGGCGATGCCGAAGCGGCGCGCCTCGCGCGCATTCAAGGTGCGATATGGCACCACGTAGCGCTCGCCGTGCGGGCGGCGCTCGGTGTCGCGGCCGATGCCGCCATAGCTCATGCCCAGCAGGCCGGCCAGGCGTTCGGCGACCCAGAGGTGGGAGGACAGCTCGTGGCCGCCGGGCGCCTGGCCCATGGGCGCGTAGACGAGCACGCGTCTTGCATCGCGGGAACGCAGGGTGCTCTCGGCCATGGACACGGGTTCCTCCGGCGCAGGGGAGCAGAGGGCGACACCCGTTCGCCCCGATCGCAGTGTTCCCGCCGCGGTGCGCATGGCACGTGAATGCCCGGCGGTTCGATAGACACTCGGCGCCCCTGCCATCCAGCACGAGAGCACTCATGCGGTGGGGACGCACCGGCGTCTGCGGCGATCCCTCGGGCATCTGCTGCAGGTTCATGTGCCCTGGCCAGCTTCGCGCATGGACACGCTGCCGACTTTCTTTCCGTCGGAGGAAAAACGCCGGCATTCATCGTGCCAACCGCTGCACGCTCGCGAACTGCAGCATGCACGTGACCGTCACGCTGCCGTGACCACGCATGCCGCTACAGTCGCGATGCCCCAAGCAGCACGCGACGCCCGCATGTCCACCATCCTGGTCATCGAAGACGAACTCGAAATCCTGGAAGTCACCAGCGTGCTGCTGGCTTCCTCCGGGTACCAGGTCGTGCATGCGCGCAACGCGGAAGAAGGCTTTCGCGTCGCGCTGTCGCGCGACGACATCGACGTCGTCTTCACCGATGTAAACCTGGGCAACGGCATGAGCGGCACCGACCTGGTGGACAAGCTGCGCGAACAGGGCTCGCGCGCCGCGATGGTGGTGGTCTCCGGCGACATGGATCCGTTCAGCGGCTGGAGCCACCCGCATGCCACCTTCCTGCCCAAGCCCTACGGCCGGCGCCAGCTGCTGTCGGCGATCGACGAGGCGCGCGAGCAGGTCGCCGGCGACGACACGGCCCCTGGCTGGCGCGCGCAAGCGCTGTGACCACCGGAAAACGCCGGCAAGGGGACGCACCGCAGCCGGGACTGCAGGAGGCGGGCCTGCTGCCGACCGCGGCGAAAGAGCTGGACGAGCCGGAACGGTTTCAGGAAGCTCGCATGACGACCGCCAGGCCTCTCTCCTATGAGCTGCTCGTCCACTCCATCGTGGACTACGCGATCTACATGCTCGACACCGAGGGCCGCATCGTCAGCTGGAACAAGGGCGCCGAACGCATCCTCGGCTACCGACCCGAGGAAGTGATCGGCCAGCCCGTCGCGCTGTTCTATCCCGCCGCCGAACGCCGCGCCCGCCGCGCCGAATACGAGCTGGCCATGGCCGCGCGCACCGGCCGCCATGCCGAGGAAGGCTGGCGCATCCGCAAGGACGGCAGCCGCTTCTGGGCCTATGTGGCGCTGGATGCGATCCGCGGCGAGGACGGCGAGCTGATCGGTTTCGCCAAGGTGCTGCGCGATATGACCGACCGGCGCATGGCGGAGGAAAAACTGCGCGAGAGCGAGCGGCGCTTCCGCCTGTTCGTCAACAGCGTGTCGGACTGCGCGATCTGCATGCTCAACCTCGAAGGCCTGATCACCGAGTGGAACCGCGGCGTGCGCCGGGTCAACGGCTTCCAGGCCGAGGACATGGTGGGCCGGCACTGCGCCTTGCTGTTCGCGCCGGAAGAAGTGGAAACCGGCCTGCCCCGGCGCCTGCTGGAGGAAGCCCGGGCGGAGGGCAAGGCCGCCGCCGAATGCTGGCAGGTGCGCAGCGACGGCAGCCGCTTCCAGGCCTGCGTGATCGTCGACGCGGTACACGACCAGTCCAACCGCCTGCTGGGTTTCGCGCTGGTCATCCGTGACATCTCCGAGCGCTGCGACAACGAACGGCACCTGGAGGAAGCCCGCGCGCAGCTGTTCCAGGCGCAGAAGATCGAAGCGCTGGGCCAGCTGACCAGCGGCATCGCGCACGACTTCAACAACCTGCTGCAAGGCATCATCGGCTCGCTGGAAGTAGCCAGGCTGCGCGCTGGTCAGAACGAACTGAAAGACACCGTGCGCTTCATCGACAACGCACACCAGGCAGCCGATCGCGCCGCCGCCCTGACCCATCGCCTGCTGGCCTTCGCGCGGCGCCAGCCGCTGGTGACGCGCGCGGTGGACGTGCGCGAGTCGATCCTCGGCATGGAGCAGTTGCTGCGGCAGACCATCGGCGAGTCGATCACCTTGCGCCTGGACTTTCCGCGCGAACCCTGCCTGGTGCGCTGCGACCCGCATCATTTCGAGAGTTCCCTGCTCAACCTGGCGATCAATGCGCGCGATGCCATGCGCGACGGTGGCCTGCTGGCCATCGCCGCGGGCCAGGTCGACAACCTGGACGGGCAGCAGCGCATCGCCAGCCTCGCCAGCGGACGCTATGTGGCGATCGCGGTGAACGACAACGGCTGCGGCATGGACGAGGACACGCTCAAGCGCGCGATGGATCCGTTCTTCACCACCAAGCCCAAGGACCATGGCACCGGCCTCGGCCTGTCGATGGTGTACGGCTTCGCCGTGCAGTCGGGCGGCAGCCTGCGCCTGCGCAGCGAACCGGGGCGAGGCACCACGGTGACGCTCTACCTGCCGGTCGCCCGCGAACTGGAAGAAACCGCTGTGCCGGCGCCGGCACGGCCGCGCAAGCTGCCGGGCCAGCCGACCATCCTGCTGGTGGAAGACGAGCCGGCCGTGCGCGAGCCGGTGGCGCTGCGCCTGCGCGAGATGGGCTTCGTGGTGATCGAGGCCGACAACGGTTACCGCGGCCTGGAAATCCTGCGCTCGCCGCAGCCGCTGGACCTGGCCATCGCCGACGTCGGCCTGCCCGGCCTCAACGGACGCCTCATGATCGACCGCGCGCCGCCGCACCGGCAGGGACTGCGCGTGCTGTTCACCACCGGCTACGCCGATTCGTGGGTGCTGGAACAAGGGCCGCCGCTGGGGGAAGGCATGGACATGCTGACCAAGCCGTTCGACATGGGGGCCTTGCTCAGCAAGATTTATACGTTGGCGGGGGTGGATTGAGGCATCGGCACAGCGGCAGGCCTTGCCGGCAACCCGACGCCCCCCTCACCGTCATTCCGGCGCAGGCCGGAATCCAGCAGCGTCGATATTCGATTGTCGCGACAAAATCCACAGCCAGAGCATCGACGTTGTCGCTCGATGCAGCATGTCGTTACTGGATTCCGGCCTGCGCCGGAATGACGGTGAGGGGGCCTGTTCCCCTGCCGCCTAGTCGTCATTCATCCTTCGGCGCCTTCGCCGGCACGAATGGCGATACCGGGTCGCTGGCCGGGAAAGTCTCCTCCAGCGAGTGATCCTGGTTCTCGCTCTCCTTGCGCTTGCGCGCCTCGCGTTCGGCTTCGGTCTCGCGCTCCTTCGGCGGCGAGTCCAGCGGATGCTTCGAGTCTTTGCGGTCACGGTCGCTCATGGTGCTCATCCTCGGCGGGCACTGGCAGGATGGAGCGGCAGGGGTGAAACAGGCATGCAATCGGACTCGGCATCGCGTGAACGCACGACGCGTGCGCCGAAGCTGCAGCAGTTGGCATGGCGCTTGTATGCCTGTCCAGGCAACACCGCCCCCAGGAGAACGCCATGAAACCATCGCAGCGAGATCCGCGCGGACAGCGCCCACACCACGAACACCGGGGCGAAGAACGCGACCCGCGCTACGTCAATCGCCCGGAGAGCTACGCCGGCTACGCGGATTCGGGCGACGACGACTACCCGGCCGCCCAGCAGGATTCGACGCGTGCGTACAGCGGCCACGCTCATCCGCGCCCCTCGGGCGAGCAACCCGGCGATCCCCCTCGCTACGCTCGCGGCTACTCCCGCGACCATGCAGCGGGCTGGGGCCAGGACGGGCCGCAGCCCGGCGAAGAACAGCATTACCGCGGCCACGGCCCTCGCCGCTCGCCGCCAGGCGACGAAGACATGCTCGACACGATCTGCGAACGCCTCGCCGGCGACTCGGACATGGATGCGAGCGAGATCGAAGTGAGCGTGCGCGACGGCCGCGTCGTGCTGGCCGGCATGGTGCCGTCGCGGCAGGCCAGGCGCGATGCGGAGGCGATCGCCGAAAGCGTGCGCGGCGTGCGCGAAGTGGATAACCGGCTGAAGGTAGAGAGCAAGGACACGCAACCGTTCTGACGGTATGCCAAGCCCCGTTCGCGGGTCAGACCACCAGCCAGCGCAGGCCCAGCGCCTGCAGCGAACGCATCACCGTGGAAGCGTCGAACGGCCTGGGCGTCGTGCCGCGTGTTCCTGGCGACAACCAGGTCGAGGCCATCAGCCGGCCGTCGGCGCTGTGCACGGCGAAGGCCGGATAGGCCGGGAGCAGCGGCGGCATCTCGCCTGTATCAAGTTCGTGACAGGCATCCGCATGCACGATCAGGAACGCGATCTCCCACGGACGCCCCGTCCGCCATTCGGCCAGCTCGCACAAGTTGCGCAGATGAACCATGGGGTTGCGCATTCCTGCACCGCGCAGGCGTTCCGCCGCGCGCTCCACGTCGCCGTGCTCGTCTTGCACCAGCACCACCACCGGCAATTCGGACATCGCGACTGAAGCCTCCTCGGCAGCATCGACGAAAGCCGTCGATACGTAGCCAGCAAGCCATGTGCCATCGCGGCAGCCTCGTGCTATCGGCATGTCCACACGAATTAGACGAGGCGTGCACCCGGGGCCATGCACCATCCATTCCTGCATGAAGCGCCCGTGTGGAGCGCATACGTCTCCACTGCCATGCATGCAGGCCCGGTTCGCGCGAACGCGCGAACCGCGGCGATTAACCTTCCCTTGAGAACCCCATGACATCCATTGCACCAACGATCCTCCTAGTCGACGACGATCCGGGATGCCTCCAAGCGACCAGTGCGCACGCGAAACTCAAGGGTTGCAAAGTCATCACGGCCACCAGCTTCGCCGCGGCCAGCGATGCCGCCATGGCGCATACCTACGACCTGGCGCTGGTCGATATCTCCCTGCCCGACGGCAATGGCCTGGACCTGATCGAATGCATCGCGCTCTCGCGCCATGGGCAAGCCATCGTGCTCACCGGCTATCCCACGGTGGACAGCGCGATCCGTACGGTACGGCTGCCGGCGGCGGATTACCTGGTCAAGCCGATCCGCGGCGAGCAGCTGGAAGAACTGCTGGACCGCGCGCGCGCCAGCGCCGCGCTGCGCCATGCCGAGGGCGCCCGCGAGCCGCGCTGCGGCGCCCTGATCGGACATAGCCGCGCGATGCGCGCGCTGTTCGACAAGATCGAGCGCGTCGCGCCGATGGACATCACCGTGTTGATCCATGGCGAAAGCGGCACGGGCAAGGAACTGGCCGCGCGGGCCGTGCACGAACTGAGCGGGCGCAAAGGCCGCTTCGTCGCGGTCAATTGCGGCGCGGTGGCGCCGGAGCTGCTGCCCAGCGAGATGTTCGGCCATGAGCGCGGCAGCTTCACCGGCGCCGTGCGCGATCACGCCGGCTATTTCGAGCAGGCCGAAGGCGGCACGCTGTTCCTGGACGAATTCACCGAGATGCCGCTGGCGCTGCAGACCCACCTGCTGCGCGTACTGGAAGAGCGGCGCGTCACCCGCGTGGGCTCGCACAAGAGCCAACCGGTCGATGTGCGGGTGGTGGCGGCCTGCAATCGCGTGCCCGCCGAGGCGGTCGACCAGGGCCTGCTGCGGCAGGACCTCTATTACCGCCTGATGGATTTCCCCATCCGCATGCCCGCGCTGCGCGAGCACCCGGAAGACATTCCCTATATCGCCGCGCACCTGCTGGATCAGCTCAACGAGCGCTACGAAACCGCCAGGCAGTTCTCGGCCGAGGCCGTGGCGCGGCTGATGGCGCACCACTGGCCCGGCAACGTGCGCGAACTGCGCCATGTGATCCAGCGCGCCTTCGTGCTGGCCGAGGAAACCATCGAGGTGCCGGCCTCGCCGGAGGCGATGGAAGCGCCGCTGCGCGACAAGACCCGCTTCGACATGCACGTCGGCATGTCGCTGGAAGAGATGGAGAAGCGCGCCCTGCTCGGCACGCTGGAATACTTCAACCACGACAAGGCGCGCACCGCCGACGTGCTGGGCATCAGCCTGAAGACCATCTACAACAAGCTGGCCCGCTACGCCTCGAGCGACGAGCTTGCGCACAAGCAGTGAACGCGGTGCCGCACCATGCCTGCCGACAACTCCCAGACCCGAGAACGTCCAGGCTGCGTCGAGACAGCGTGCATGCGGCATCGACGTGCGCGACCGGCGCAGGCTTGCCCGCCTGCCGGGCTGGCAAGCAAGCGTGTAATTTCTTCTCATGCTTGCACTTACTACCAGCGCTGCACCTGCATTCGGGCAGGCGCAGGTCGAATTGTCGCCAGCCGTGCGGTGACGGGCACTGGCATGGATGTTGCGATAACCGATGCGGCGGCGTTGCCGCCGCATCGGCACGGGGCGTATCACAACACGCCCATCAGGAGCAGGACGACCACGATGATCAGCAGCACGCCGAGACCGCCGCTGGGCCCGTAACCCCAGCCACGACTGTAGGGCCAGGCCGGGACGGCACCGATCAGCAAAAGAATGAGCACGATCAAGAGGATCATCGACAACGACATGACGTTTTCTCCTGTCTTCGGTGGCACTTCCATGCAGCAGCATCCGTGCCATGCGCCGCTGCCGGCCACCGCATGTTCATCCACCCTTACCGGAGACTTTTCATGACTGCCACCAACGAACATGACGTCAAGGTTCTCAACGACCTGATCGCCACCACGCTCGACAGCGCCGACGGCTACGGCGAGGCCTCCAAGGATGCCAAGAGCTCGCAGCTGGCCAGCCTGTTCCGCGACCGCGCGGCGGAGCGCGAACAAGTGGTGGGCAAACTGCAGCAGCGCGTGGCCTTCCTCGGCGGCAAGCCGGAAGACAGCGGCACGGTGCTGGCGTCGGCGCATCGCATGTTCACCAATCTGCGCAACAGCCTGAGCAAGAGCGACGAGGCGGTGATCGACGAGGTCGAGCGCGGCGAGGATCACATCAAGCATAAGTTCGAGGATGCGCTGGAAGACGGCGACGTCACGACGGACACGCGGGCGATCATTGCCGATGCCAATATCTCGGTGCGCAGCGGGCATGACCAGATGAGCCGGATGAAGCACATGCTGCATTCGTAATGCAGCGAAGCAAGCCGCAGCGCAGGTTGGGGTGAGCGCAGCGAACCCCAACCTGCCTGTCCTGATGACGACGCCACGTTGGGGTTCGCCTTCGGCTCAGCCCAACCTGCGCCCGGCCGGCTACATCGACAGCAGGCTCGCGTCGATATCCTCCACGCCCTGCTCGATCTCCCCGAAGCCCTCCCACGGATCCTTGCGCAGCCGCTTCAGCCGTTGCACCGCCGTGCGGATATCGAAGGCATCGCCGCCTTTGAGCTTGCCCAGTTCCTCCCAGCGCACCGGCACCGCCACCGGCGCACCTTTGCGCGCGCGCAGGGAGTACGAAGCGATGCTGGTCGAGCCGCGCGCGTTGCGCAGGTAGTCGACGAAGATCAGGCCCTCGCGGCGGCTCTTGCTGGCCTGGGCGATGAATTCGTCCGGCCAGGCCCGCGCCAGCGCATCGGCGAACGCGTGCGCGAAGCCCTTCACCGCCGGCCACGCGCATGCGGGGCGCAGCGGCACCACCACGTGCAGGCCCTTGCCGCCGGTGACGCGCAGGAAGGACTGCAGGCCCACCTGCCCCAGCAGCTTGCGCACCAGGCGCGCCGCGGCGACCACGCGCGGCCACTTCACGTCGGGCGCGGGATCGAGATCGAACACCATCACGTCGGCATGCTCCGGATCGCTGGCCAGCGCCCCCCATGGGTGGAACTCGATCACGCCGAACTGCACCAGCTCCAGCACCGCCTCGGCATCGTCGGGACACAGATAGATCGCACTGGCGCCGCGCTGCTCTTTCAGCCTGGCGCCGCGCACATGGTGCAGGCCCTGCATCATGTGCTTCTGGAAGAAGCAGTCGCCGGCGGTGCCCTCGGGACAGCGCAGCACCGACACCGGGCGGCCGGCCACGCCGGGCAGGAAGGACTTCATCACGGCCTGGTAATAATCGGCCACGTCCTGCTTGGTGATGCCCAGGTCCGCATAGATCACGCGCTCCGGGTGGGTGATGGTGACCATGGCTGGCTCCTTCGCGGATGAAGTACGGCGCCTGGCCGGCGCCTTGTCGCCGCGCTGCCTGGTGGATACGGCGGGCCGGTCGCACTGCCCCAGGTCGCCGATGCCCTTGTCCAGGCGCACCGCCTTCAGGCTGGGCTGGCGCAGCAGGCCATGGTTGCCGTAGCCGCGAAAATACACCTCCACCACCACCACGGGCGCCACCCAGGTGGCGTTGCGCAGCAGCGGGTCGATGGTATCGCCTTCCACCGGCGGCGACTTGCGCACGCGGCGGCGCAACTGCGTGGCAATCTCGCGCAGCTGTTGCGCGCCGAAGCCGGTGCCGACGCGGCCGGCGAAATCCCAGCCGCCCTTGGCGTTGGGCCGGCCGAGCAGCAACGAGCCGAACCCTTCGCGCGTCCCCTTGCCCGGCGTATAGCCGACCACCGCGAACTCGTCGCTCTCCATCAGCTTGGCCTTGCGCCAATCGTCGCCGCGGCCGCCGCGGTACGGCGAATCGGCGGCCTTCGATACGATGCCCTCGACTTTCCACTGCCCGGCCAGGCCCATCATGCGCTCGCCGCCGCCCACATGGTGGGCGCTGAACAGCAGCTGCGCCTGCGTGTCCGGTGCGGCGGCAAGGAGCCGCTGCAGCAGCTCCTTGCGCTGGCGCAGCGGCACGCGGCTCAGATCATGGCCCTGCAGATGGATCAGGTCGAACAGCGCGTACATCAGCGGCGCGCGCGATTCGCCGGAGAGCACCTGCTGCAGCGTGCCGAAGTCGCTATGGCCATGGCGGATGGCGATCAGCTCGCCGTCCAGGCGCGCGCTGTCCAGGCCCAGCATCTCCAGCGCATGCACGATCGCCGGGACGCGGCCGGTCCAGGCGATGCGGTTGCGCGACCACAAGGTCACTTCGCCGTCGGCGATGGCGGCGAGCAGGCGGTAGCCGTCCCACTTCACTTCGTGCAGCCATGACTCGCCACGCGGCGGTTGCTCGACCAGGCGGCACAGCTCGGGGGCGAAGAACTCGGCGGCGATGGCGGCCTTGCGCGCGCCGGGCAAGGCAGCGGCCTGCTTGGCGAGGGTTGCCAGCGAGCTGCGCCGGGCGGTGCTCGCGCGGCGCGGCCTGGCGGTCTTCGCCGCGGTTTTCGCGGCAGTCTTCTTGCCCGCGGCTTTCTTCGCGCTCTTACCTGCCGTGGGCGTGGAGGGCGGCTCGCCGCCCTCCTCTACCGAATAGCGATCATGCGCCTTGATCAGGAACCACGAAGGCTGCCGCTCCTTCCGGTGCCCCCGCACGAGGTGCCAGCTGCCCTTGAGGCGCTTTCCGTGCAAGGTGAAATGCAGGTGCCCCTTGCGCAACTGCTGGTCGACATCGCCCTCGGCCGACCACACGCCGCGGTCGTAGCAGTCGACATGGCCGGCGCCATAGTTGCCTTTCGGAATGTCGCCTTCGAAATCCGCATAGGCCAGCGGATGGTCTTCCACCTCCACCGCCAGCCGCTTCACCGAGGGATCGAAGCTCGGCTCCTTCGGCACCGCCCAGCTCTTCAGCACGCCGTCGATCTCGAGCCGGAAGTCGTAATGCAGGCGCCGTGCCGCATGCTTCTGCACCACAAAGATGCTGCCGCCGGCCTTCGCCCTCGCGCTCGGCGACGGCTCGGCGGTCTGCCGGAAGTTACGCTTGCGTCGATACTCCTGGAGTTTCATGCGCGGCCTCGGATCATCGGTGGCGATGGGCGCGGCGAGCCGCGCCGGCAGTCGCAGGCGAGCCTAGCGGCGGCCCCGTGACCACCAGGTCGATACACCAGGCATGCCATGGCCGATACATCGCGGTCACGCTCGCTTTACTCCCGCCACGCTTTGCTGGGGTTCCCCTCGGCAACCCCGGTGGCCCTGCCATGCCTCGCCCGATCTGGAACGGCTCGCTCTCGTTCGGCCTGCTGAACATCCCCATGTCGCTGATGCCGGCGGAGCGCAATGTGGACCTGCACTTCCGCATGCTGGACGGGCGCAACAACGCGCCCATCCGCTACGAACGCGTCAACACCGAGACCGGCGAGGAAGTGCCCTGGAAGGACATCGTGCGTGCCTTCGAATACAAGAAAGGCAGCTACGTGGTGCTGGAGCCGGAAGACGTGCAGGCCGCGCGTTCGGAAAGCAAGGAAATGGTCGAGATCGAGGCCTTCGTCGAGGCCAGCGCCGTCGGGCCCGAATTTGTCGAGAAGCCCTACGTGCTGGTGCCGGCCAAGAAAGCCGAGAAAGGCTATGTGCTATTGCGCGAGATCCTCGCCCGCACCGGCCGCGTCGGCATCGCGCGGGTGGTGATCCGCTCGCGCGAATACCTGTGCGAGGTGGTGCCACGCGACAAGGCGCTGTACCTGATGCTGCTGCGCTATCCGCAGGAGATCATCGACGCCGGCGAATACAACATCCCCGACCAGCCGCCGTCGCACTACCGCATCTCCACACGCGAGATGGACATGGCCGCGCAGCTGATCGATGCGATGAGCGCGAAGTGGAAGGCTTCGGACTACAAGGACGAGTATCGCGACCGGCTGAAGAAGACCATCGAGAAGCGCATGAAGTCCAAGGGTGTGGTGCGGCCGGTCGAGCGCGAGGAAGAGCCGGCCGAGGAGACCGCCACCAATGTGGTGGACTTCATGTCGCTGCTGCAGAAGAGCCTGTCGGAGAACAAGCGGACGCCGGCGGCGAAGAAGGCGCCAGCAGCGAAGAAGGCGCCGGCAAAGAAGGCGAGGACGCGGACGAAGGAAAAGGCGCCCGCGAAGAAGACGGCCAAACGGACTGGCCATCGCCGGCGATAACCAAAGCCGATGTAGGTTGGGGTGAGCCAAAGGCGAACCCCAACGGTGCGCTCCATCCATGCGTCCGTTGGGGTTCGCCCTTGGCTCACCCCAACCTACGGCTACCCTCGGGCCTCAGAAGCGCAATCTCAGGAACAACGAGGGCCCGTTGACCTTCATGTCCAGCTGGTCGTCATAGGCATTGTGGCCCTGCTTGACCTTGATCTTGGTATAGCCGTATTCCGCGCCCAGGCCGACATTCTTCCAGGGAAACCATTCCACGCCGACCGCGCCGTTATAAATATGGCCACCCAGCTTGCGGCCATTCTTCTTCACGCCAGAGGCGTCGACATATACGCGCAACTGGTCGCTCACGGCATAACGCCACCCCAGCTGCAGCATCGGCGCCCAGGCGTTGTCGTCGCTCTTGGCGGTTGCCTGCGCGGTCTGGCCAAGCGCCGTCGCCTCACCGCTGATGCGCGTACTCACACCATAGTAGGCCGCACCCACGCCGACGCCGAACACGCTATTGCCATTGCCGAACCACCAGTGATACGCCGCGCTGCCGAAATCGAAATTGAGCTTGCCGCTGACCTTGGCGGAGGCGCCGTAGGTGACGCCGCGATAATTGATGTCGCGGCTCAGGTAGCGGGATTCTTCGCGGTTGATCGTGTAGTAGTCGAAAGAGAAGCCCTGGTGCTCGCCCAGCAGCACGTCGACGCGTGCGCGCGGGCTCAACTTGTGATCGGGGAAGCCCAGGTCGTCCTCGAGGTTGACGCTGCCGCGGACCAGATTGTTGCGGTCGTTGGCGCTGATCTTGGTGTCGGTGTTGGCGTAGAAACCGCCAAGCCACACGCTCACATTGTCCAGCGCCGGCGATTGCTGTGCGGCGGCGGCGCCGCTTCCGCAGGCGAGCAGTACGGCCGTCGATAACTTCGCGGCGATGCGTGCGTTCGTCCGCCGGTTCCGTTCGTTCATGCGTTGGCTCCCGATGTCGATGTGCGCTGGAAATCTAGTCAGCGCAAGGTGGACAGCGTGTTGGTCGACCGTGAAGAGTGCGACGACATTCCGTGGGTGAGGAACGCGCTCGCGGTTGATGTCATGGCGTGTGCGCACGCATCGCGTGCAACAGCCCGTTCACGCCTGCGTGCCGCGCGCTTGAACACCGCCTCTCCAGACTGCGTCGGCATGCAGACCGTCGGCGACTTCATCCTCGAGCGCCTCAGCGACTGGGGCATCCAGCGCGTCTTCGGCTATCCCGGCGACGGCATCAACGGGTTGATGGGCGCGATGGGGCGGGCAGCGGAACGCTTCGACTACGTGCGTGTGCGCCATGAGGAAATGGCCGCATTCATGGCCTGCGGCCACGCCAAGTTCACCGGCCGGATCGGCGTGTGCCTGGCCACTTCCGGACCCGGTGCGATCCATCTGCTCAACGGCTTGTACGACGCGCGGCTGGACCATATGCCGGTACTGGCGATCGTCGGCCAGCAGGCGCGCGCGGCGCTGGGCAGCGATTACCAGCAGGAGGTGGATCTGCAGGCGCTGTTCAAGGATGTCGCCAACTATGCGCAGACCGTCACCACGCCGGCGCAGGTGCGCCATGTACTGGATCGCGCCATTCGCATCGCGCGGGCCGAGCGTGCCGTCACCGTGGTCATCGTGCCGCACGATCTGCAGCTGATGCCGGCCGTGCCCAGTCCGCCGCGCAAGCATGGCAACGTGTACTCGGGCGTGGGACTTGCCCTGCCCCATCCGCAGCCCACGGCCATGGAACTGGAGCGTGCGGCATCGGTAATCAATGCGGGCGAAAGAGTAGCGATCCTGGTCGGCGCCGGTGCGCTGGATGCCTCGACCGAAGTGCGCCAGCTGGCCGAACGGCTTGATGCCGGCGTGGCCAAGGCGCTGCTCGGCAAGACCGTGCTGCCGGATGACCTGCCGTACGTGACTGGCCCGATCGGCCTGCTCGGCAGCAAGCCGAGCTGGCGGCTGATGAACGGCTGCGACACCCTGCTGATGATCGGCACCACGTTTCCGTATTCGGAGTTCCTGCCGCCGGATGGGCAGGCGCGCGCGGTGCAGATCGACATCGCGCCGCGCAACATGTCGTTGCGCTATCCGGCCGAGGTCAACCTGGTGGGCGACGCCGCGCAAACCATCCGCCGCCTGCTGCCGTTGCTCAGCGAAAAGCGCAATGCCGACTGGCGCGAGCGCATCGAGGTCGATGTGCGCAAGTGGTGGCGCCTGCTGGAAGGCCGCGCCATGGCGCCGGCCTCGCCGATCAACCCGCAGCGTGTGTTCTGGGAGCTGTCGGACTGCCTGCCGGATCGCGCCATCGTATGCGGCGACTGCGGTTCGCATACCGGCTGGTTTGCGCGCGACGTGAAGTTGCGCGAAGGCATGCTGGCCTCGCTTTCCGGCGGCCTGGCCACCATGGGCGGCGGCGTGCCGTACGCCATCGCCGCGAAGATGGCCTGGCCGGATCGCCCGGTGCTGGCCATCGTCGGCGACGGCGCCATGCAGATGAACGGCAATGCCGAGCTGGTGACGGTGAAGCAATACTGGCGGCGCTGGAGCGATCCGCGCTTCGTCGTGCTGGTGGTGTCCAACCGCGATCTGAACCAGGTGACCTGGGAACAGCGTGCGCTGGCCGGCGATCCGAAGTTCGATGCGGCGCAGGATGTCGAGCCGTTTCCCTACGCGCGCTATGCCGAACTGCTCGGTTTTCGTGGCCTGCGCGTGGATCACCCTGAACAGATTACGCATGCATGGCGGCAAGCCTTCGCCGCGGATTGCCCGGTGGTGATCGAGGCGGAAACCGATCCGAATGTGCCGCCCCTGCCGCCGCATGTGAACTGGCAACAGGCACGCGAGTATCTGGCCGCGCTGGCCGGCCCCGACAGCGACCGCGGTCCCGTGGCGCGCCAGACGGTGCGTCAGGTGCTGGCGGGCCTGTTCGGCGCCGAGGATTGATTAGAGACGAGGATGGATAGAGAGGTTATCGACACATGCCCAAGCCACCCGCCAAGCGCCCCCATGGGAGCGGCGACCGCAACGTCAACGCGGTAGCGCGCCAGGACCGCAAGGGACAACAAGACCGCGACCGCAAGATCCGCGAAGGCGAAAAGGCCACGGACAAGGCCGCCAAGCGCGACATGGGCGTGCGTTAGCCGAGGCCGCACATGGCCAAGGCGCGCATCGGCATTTCCGGTTGGCGTTATGCGCCATGGCGCGGCGTGTTCTATCCGGACGAGTTGCCGCAGCGCGAGGAACTGGCCTATGCCTCGCGCCAGCTCGCCAGCATCGAGATCAATGGTTCGTTCTACAGCCTGCAGCGTCCTTCCAGCTATGCGCGATGGCGCGAGGACACGCCACGCGGCTTCGTGTTCGCGGTGAAGGCGCCGCGCTATATCACGCACATTCGCCGCTTGCGCAACGCGGAAGAAGGCCTGGCCAATTTCTTCGCCTCCGGCGTGCTGTGCCTGCGCGAGAAGCTCGGGCCGATCCTGTGGCAGCTGCCGCCGAGCTTCCGTTATCGCGAAGACGTGCTCGAAGACTTTCTGGCGCAGTTACCGAAAGACACGGAGAGCGCCGCGGCGCTGGCCAAGCGTCATGGCAATCTGGCGAAAGATCGCCGCGCCTGGGAAACGGATCGGCGCCGCCGCCTGCGCCATGCGCTGGAAGTGCGGCACGAGAGCTTTCGCGATCCGGCCTTCATCGCGCAATTGCGCCGTCACGGCGTCGCCCTGGTCGTGGCCGATACAGCGCAACGCTGGCCTTTGCTGGAGGACGTGACCGGCGGATTCATGTATCTGCGCCTGCATGGCGACAAGGAACTCTATGCCAGCGACTACACACCTGCCGCGCTGCGGGCATGGGCCAGGCGACTGCGCGCGTGGATGAGAGGCGCACAACCGCGCGATGCGCGGCGCGCGTCTCCTGACACCAGGCCGCCGAAGCGCGCCTCGCGCGATGTGTATGTCTATTTCGATAACGACCAGAAAGTACGCGCGCCGTTCGATGCGATGGCATTGGCGAAATTGATGAAGCGCTGAGCAGCGGGAATCCCGGCAACGGCTTTGTGCGCCTGGCGCGTGCGGCTCTTTAATAGGAAGGCGATTTGCCCGGGAATCGAATAGTGGCCATGCGTATTTTGATTGCCATGATTGGCGGCATTTTTCTCTGGGTGAAATAACGATGATAATGAAGTGAAATACAAATAATCGTTACGAAACGAATGATAATCCCAGATGGATTTCCCACTAGCCACAATTGACTAGTCCGAAATTCGCGCCCATTTGGTCATGTTTTGATCAATATTTTGACGTAGATCACATTTTCGCCACTTGTGGCTTATCGGCCGGAAGCGCAAACCACACTCAGCGCCACCACATGGCGCTGGTTGCAGTGGGATGCTTTCTTACGGCATCTTTCCTAATTTGGTTAGCAAATGGAGGGGACGCATATGCGGCATCTGCCGACTTTTGGTTTCAAGGCGCTCGCAGCCATCGCGCTGCTCGCGGGGATGGCGGTCTGCGGACCGGCCATGGCGGACAATCAGAACGGCCAGGGCCAGAGCGGCCTGGGCCAGGCATGGCCCAATGCGCCGGACGTCAGCTCGAGCCCGCGCTGGCATGTCTATGTCTTCGTGCGCAACGGCATTCGCTACGTGCAGGTCAACGACCTCAACGGCAACGTGCGTGCCGCGTTCGCCGCACACGGCGGCAATTTCCTGGTCCTCCCGATCGGCACCGACGCCTCCCGCGTCGCCACGCCGCAGGATCCGCAACCTGCTCCTGCCAACACGCAGGGCGAGATCGTCTACCAGGACAGCGACGTGAAAGTCCAAGTGACGCCACAGGCCAACAGCGTCATGACGCTGCAGGCAGTGGACTCCACTTGCAACGATCCGGTGGAATGCAGCTCGCGCGTCAATTGATGCGTTGATTCAAGTCGACATAATCGGGCGCGGGTGTTATCACTCGCGCCCGATTTTTGTGTGGGAGTAAATCATCGTTGGCATTTGCGCTCTTGCTCTGCGCTCTTGCTCTGCGCTCTTGCTCTGCGCTCTTGCTTCGGCTTTTGACCTTGCTCTTGATCTCCAACCCCCTTGGCGCGGCGGTGAGGGCTGGACGATCAGGCCCCGAAGGGGGCGAGGACAGAAGTCCTCGCCTTTTTGACGGGACATGGATGTCCCGTCAAAAAGCCCGGCCAGCCCTCACGTACCCGGAGGTGACGTAGTCACTGGAGGGCGCCGTGCAGGGTGCCCTTCTCTTTGCCTACTTTCTCTTGGGCAAGCAAGAGAAAGTAGGTCGGGCCGCGGCAGCGGCACGAAACACTCGCCTACGGCGAGACAAAACTGCGCGCAACGCGACAACTAGGCGTGGTCGCTACTGGATGACTCGCTTCGCTCGCCCCTTCGGGGCCGCCCTTCGGGCGTTCTTCGCGCTACGCGCTCGTCCTGCCTGCGCAGGAATGACGACAAAAAAAGGCTAAAGCAGAACCGTCGGGGCGAGCCCAGCCCCCTCACCCGACCCTCTCCCCGGCGGGGAGAGGGAGAAGTGCGATGGACTCGCAAGACGGAGAGAAGAAAAGAAGAGCGAAGCGGCGTCCGATGCGATCAGGACAAAACCGAACCCTTCTCAAGGCGCCGCGCGACTGACCCGCAACGCGTCATGCAGCAGAATCGTAATCCGCAACCCCAGCGGATTCTCCCGCACATGCGCATCGCCACCATAAATCTGCGCGCGCTCGCGGATCGTCTCGATCCCCTGCCCGCTGGTTCCCAGCAGCGACATCGCCTTCTTGTGCTGCTCCTGTGCCAGGCGCACGCCGCCATCGGTCGCCGAAGCGCGATGGCAATCCATCCGCATCACCACCCAGCGCATCCCCTGGCTATGACCGCCGCGGATCACCAGGTCCACATGGCGCGTGGGCTGGCAGCTCAGCGCATAGACCAGCGACTCGCCAGCGAGGCGATACAGCGTCATGTGCACGTCGGAGGCCAGGTGATCCAGATCCTGCCCGACCAGCTCGCACTCGTAAGTGGCGCCGATCGCCGCCGCCGCCATCGCGACCGGACCGTCGCGCAGCTGCACCGTCGACGGCTCGCCCTGCTCGCGCCACACACGCGGATACAGCGCATTGGTGAGGCGGTGCATCTCGTGCTGGGCCAAGGCGGCCTGGCGGGAATAGGCACGCTCCTCGTTGGCCGGGATGCGATCGCGCAGGCGATCGAGCAGACGGTTCTGCATGTCGCGCATGGACTGGCGCACCTGCTCCAGCGCCTCGGCGGCATGCTTCATGCGCAGCTCTTCCTGGTACAGGCCCTGCTGCGCCAGCAGCAGGCCGTACTCGCGGTCGACGCGCTCGCGCTGCGCGCTGACTTCGCCACTGACCGTATGCGCCAGGCGCGTGCCGAGCATCAGCAAGGTGGAGATGGCAAAGGCGATGATCGCCTGCGCCTGGATCACCGAGGGGTCGCGCACGATGGTGGAGGTAAGCGCCACCGCGCAGCTGGCCGCCGCGCCGCCTATCGCCGCGCCGCGCCAGCCGTGGCGCAGGGTCAGCCAGGCTACCGGCACGAACATCGCGATGCGGCACACCTGCATGGCATCCGCGTTCTCGCTGGCATAGCCGATCGCGGTAAGTGCGATCAGCGGCAGCACCAGGCTCATCGCGCCATCGCGCAGCAGGCCGCTGCGGCGCAGCGCCATCCAGGCCGTGGCCGGACGCGTCTCGACCAGCCAGCCCCGTACGACGAGCGCGAGCGGGGTCAGGGTCAAGGCGCCCAGGTAATTGCCCAGGAAGTAACCGAATACGATGCGCGCCGTGATCGCCGGTGCCGCCTGCCCGGAGGGCAGATGCACCGAGGCAAGCGCGGCAATATTGCCTGCGGCAGTCAGCACGGCGCAGGCGAGCGCGGCGATCAGCACGGCGGGGACGTCGATGCGGCCGTCCGCCTGCACGACGCTCGTGCGCCGGCGGAACCGCGCCATGAACGGTGCGCACAATGCGATCGGCGGGAAGGCCGCAAAACTCGCCCAGGCCCAGCCGAACATGCCATGGCTGAGCCATGCCTGGTAGGCGACCGGCATGGCTTCGCCCAGCACCAGGGCGGGCCAATAGCGCATCGGCACGAGCAGTAGCGCGGCAAGGCGCAGGCTGGCCGGCAGGTTCCAGTTGGACACCGAAACGCTGCGCAGCAAGGCGTACACGGCGGCATAGCCGACAGCCACCAGCAGATGGCGCCACCATACGAACCGGATCGATTCCTCCCGCATAGCCTCCCTCCCCGTCGTCGCCATCGTCCTCCGACCGTTTTCACCGGCCGCCTGTACCTGTCGCCTGGATCGTCAGCCCTGTGTGGGTCGCCTCCCCGACGGCCTGCTCAACCACCATCCGGGCATCAAGCCGCAATGATCGGACGAAAAAGCCTGTGCGTTACGTCGTCGGACCGGTAACAAAGAAGCAAGTCTTGAAATGTGTGATGCGCTTCACGCTCGTTGTTTCGAGAATCGCTGGTGGCGTGAGGCTGAAGGAAACCGACCGCGTCCGGATGCTTATTTTGCCACGCGTCAAGCACCGGCGTCAGTGTGCATCCGATATCTGTCCTATGCATGACGTAAGAAAGAAGCGTGCCATGGCGAACGCCTAGGCCATTGGTCATAGGAATAATTCCAGGCCCGGCTTGACCGCCGTGAAAAGACGTCTATCCGCCTGGGTGGATGCAAGCCCCCTGAAAGACTCAGCGCCAAATTTCCGACGTTTCGACAGGAATTCACGCGCCGGTCGCGGCAAGCCGCAGGGCCCTGCCCCGTGCACGGACGTCGCCTGCGCGCTCCGATGGTGGACATGCGGCCAAAACCGACCCGCCGCGACACCTTGTCACAGGCGCGGCAGGCGAGCGAAAGGAGCGGACTCAGGCTTTGCGATGCAGCCAGGCGGCGAAATCGATCGGATGCGAGTCGGCATACGGTCCGGCCGGGGCCGGCACGAAGCGCAGGCGCCGCACGCCGCCGGGCACATCGGCGAACAGGGTGAATTCACGCGGCTGCAGTGTCACCACCTCGCCAATGGCCAGACCGTGCGCGGCGACCTCGGCGGCGTTCCACTCGGCATCCAGAACCAGCCCATCGCCGTGCATGGCCAGCCGCGCGCGGGCCACGGGACCCGCCAGGTCGAGATGTTGCAGCCGGCCGGTCCACCCGCCGAGGCCGCGGGAGGCCAGCGCCAGGTGTTCCGGCCGCAGCCAGGCCTCGATTTCGCGCCCGGCGAGATCGCCGGGCAGCTCGCCCTGGAAGCTGTGCCCGCCAAGGTGCAGGCGGTCGCGCTCGACGTGACCGCGGATCCGGTTGGCACGACCGACGAAACCATGGACGAACGGCGTGGCCGGTTCGCGGTAGATCTCGCTGGGTGCGCCGACCTGCTCGATGCGTCCGCGATTCATCACCACCACGCGATCGGCCAGTTCCAAGGCCTCGTCCTGGTCGTGCGTGACCAGCACCGTGGTGAGTCCGAGCGAGCGCTGCAGGTCGCGCAGCCACACACGCAGCGTGCCACGCACCTGGGCGTCGAGCGCACCGAACGGTTCATCGAGCAGGAGCAGCGACGGCTCCACCGCCAGCGCGCGCGCCAGGGCGACGCGCTGGCGCTGGCCGCCGGAGAGCTGCGTGGGATAGCGGCGCCCCAGTTCCTCCAGCTGCACGCGGCGCAGCAGATCCTCCACGCGCGCGGCGATGTCGCGCCGCGACGGGCGGCGCGCACGCGGCCGCACGCGCAGGCCGAAGGCGATGTTGTCGGCCACGGTCATGTGCGGGAACAACGCGTAGTGTTGGAACACCAGGCCGATGTCGCGGCGCTGGGCCGGCAGGGCCAGCAGGTCGGTTCCGTCGCGCAACACGTCGCCGCGATCCGGATCGTCCAGGCCGGCGAGGATGCGCAGCAGGCTGCTCTTGCCCGAACCGGACGGCCCCAGCAATGCGACGAATTCGCCCTCGGCGATATCCAGGGAAAAGTCGTCCAGCGCGGCGAAGGCGCCGTAGCGGCGGGTGAGTTGGCGAATCGAGAGGCTCATGCGGAAGGCTCGGAACGTCGTAGGGAGTGCGCCAGTTCGCCGCCGTGCCGCCATTCCATCAGGCGCTTCGCCAGCAACGTGACCAGGCCCAGGCAGGCGAGCAGCGAGGCGAGCGCGAAAGCCGAGGCGATCGCGGTATCGCTGCCGCCGTTGTAGACCTGGTCCACCTGCAGGGGCAGCGTATTGGTGAGGCCGGGCAGATGCCCCGACACCACCGACACGGCGCCGAATTCGCCCATGCTGCGCGCCGTGCACAGCAGCACCCCGTACAGCAGCGCCCAGCGGATCCTGGGCAGGGTCACGCGGAAGAAAATCTGCCAGCCGCCGGCGCCCAGCGTGCGCGCGGCCAGCTCTTCGTCGCTGCCCTGCGCCTGCATCAGCGGGATCAGCTCGCGCGCGACGAAGGGGAACGCCACGAACACCGTGGCCAGCACCAGGCCGGGCCAGGCGAAGATCACGCGTAGTCCGTGCGCCTCCAGCCAGCCGCCGAACCAGCCGTGCACGCCATACACCAGCACGCAGACCAGGCCGGCGACCACCGGCGACACGGAGAACGGCAGGTCGATCAGCGCGCCCAGCAGCGCCTTGCCGCGGAACTGGTGATGCGTCAGCAGCCAGGCGGCGGCCAGACCGAACACGGTATTGGCTGGCACGGCGATGGCCGCGACGGTGAGGGTCAGCCGCACGGCGGCGAGCGCATCCGGATCCGTCACGGCGGCGGCGAACACCGCCCAACCCTTGGCGAAGGCCTCGGCGAACACAGCCAGCAGAGGCAGCACCAGCAGGACGCCGACACACAGCAGGGCGAGTGCGATCAGCAGCGCATGCCGCCAGCGCCCGCTGCGCGAGCGGCGGGCGGTATTCGCGGCGTAGGCAGCTACGGCAGCCATCAGGACACCCCGTTCCAACGCCGGCTCCAGCGCTGCAGGCCGTTCACCGTCAGCAGCACCAGCAGCGATACCGCGAGCATCACCGCGCCGAGCAGCGCAGCTGGCGCGGTGTCGTCGCCGGCGTCGATCTTCTGCACGATCAGCAGGGGCACGATCTCGGTGCGCAGCGGCAGGTTGCCGGAGATGTAGATGACCGAGCCGTACTCACCCACTGCGCGGGCCAGCGCGAGCGCGAAGCCGGTCAGCAGGGTCGGCGCCAGCAAGGGCAGCAGCACGCGGCGGAAGCTCTGCCACGGCGAGGCGCCCAGGGTGAGCGCCGCTTCTTCCACCTCGCGCTCCAGGCTCTCGATCACCGGTTGCAGCGTGCGCACCACGAACGGCAAGCCGACGAACACCATCGCCAGCAGCACGCCGAGGCGTGTATAGGCCACCTGCACGCCCAACGGCTGCAGCAGTTGGCCGACCCAGCCGTTCGGCGCGTACAGCGCGGTGAGCGCGATGCCGGCCACCGCGGTGGGCAGCGCGAACGGCAGGTCGATCAATGCGTCGCACACGCGGCGCAGCGGGAAACGGTAGCGCACCAGCACCCAGGCCAGCAGCAGGCCGAGCAGCAGATCCAGCACAGCCGCGACCAGTGCGCCCCCAAAACTGAGCTGCAGCGCCAGCAGGACGCGGCGCGTGCCCAGGTGCGCCCACCAGGCGGACGGACCCAGGCTCGCCGCCTTCCATGCCAGCGCCGTCAGCGGCAGCAGCACGATCCCGCCCAGCCAGGCCAGCGTGATGCCCAGGCTGAGGCCGAATCCCGGCAAGGCGCGGCGGGACATGCCTCAGCGCCCCGCTTCGCTGATCTGGTCGTAGATGCCGCCGTCCGCGAAGTAAGTGGCCTGCGCCTTGCGCCAGTCGCCGAACTGCTCGGCCAGGGTGAAGGTCTTCACCGGCGGGAAGATCGTGGCGTACTTCGCTGCCACGGACGTATCGCGTGGCCGGTAATAGTGCTTGGCCACCAGGGCCTGGCCCTCCGGGGAATACAGGAACTTGAGGTAAGCCTCGGCTGCCGCCCGGGTGCCATGCTTGTCGACCACCTTGTCCACCACCGCCACCGGCGGCTCGGCCAGGATGGTGAGCGAGGGCACCACCACGTCGAACTTGTCCGCGCCCAGTTCCTGGCGGGCCTGCAGCGCCTCGCTCTCCCAGGCGATCAGTACGTCGCCGATGCCGCGCTGGACGAAGGTGTTGGTGGCGCCGCGCGCGCCGGTGTCGAGCACGGGCACGTGCTTGTACAGCTGGGCGACGTAGGCGCGCGCCTTGTCGGCATTGCCGCCCGGCTGCCGCTGCGCCCAGCCCCAGGCGGCGAGGAAATTCCAGCGTGCGCCGCCTGAGGTCTTGGGGTTGGGGGTGATCACCTGCACGCCGTCGCGGACCAGGTCCGGCCAGTCGCGGATGCCCTTGGGATTGCCCTTGCGCACCAGGAACACCACGGTCGAGGTGTAGGGCGTGCTGTGCTCGGGCAGGCGCGACTGCCAGTCCCTGGCCAGCAGGCCGCGGTCCGCCAGCACGTCGATGTCCCAGGCCAGGGCGAGCGTGACCACGTCCGCCTCCAGCCCGTCCTGCACCGCGCGCGACTGCTTGCCCGAACCGCCGTTGGAAGTGGTGATGCGCAGGTCCTTGCCGGTCTGGCGCTTCCAGGACGCGGCAAAGGCGGCATCGGCCTCCTTGTAGAGCTCGCGGGTGGGGTCGAAGGAAACGTTGAGCAGGCGGCTGTCCTGCGCCTGGACGGCGCTGCCGAAGGCGAGAGCGCCAATGGCGATGGCGAGCAGCAAGGTCGGGCCAAGGCGTTTCAAGGTCGTGCTCCGGCGGCGAAGGGTCGGATGGCAGGAGGCGGGATAACGGATGAGCGGAACGATCGGCATACCCGGCCCTGGCGGCTTTGTCCCATGCGGCGCATTCAGAGAGCGTCAGCGACGTGCTAGCACCCCGTTCGGGCGGATGGGCCTGGGACGCAGGTTGCCGGGTTTAACCTTGGCGGCGAAATGATCGCTGCGCATAAGCTCATGCGCGTTCGGCCGTTTAGACATCCGTACCTTGGCGGCCATCGGCAAGCCCCGGCGCAAGGCCGGGGCCTTCAGGCACGAAGAGACACGATCAGAGTACGTAGTTTCCTAGCACGCTCAGCTTGTCCACCGCCTGCCTGGCCGTGATGCGCAGATACCAGGTCCCTGGCTGCGGACGGGGCTTCACGACGGCTTCGTTGTTACCCGGCCGGTCAGAGGCGGCGTCCGCATCCGTGCCGTCGGCGGCGGGTGCCCGGCCGGCTTTCGCATGGAGCGTGACGTCGCCCCTGCCTCCGAACGCGCGAAGATTCAAATAACGCGCCCCCGGCGGAACCTCGATGGCGTAAAGCAGGCTCGCACCTGCCGCGATGCCATGCCCCGGCTGGGGCACGCCACGTTCGAGGCGCATGACCGGCTCCGGCTCTGCTTTCCCCATCAAGGCCTTCACCACGGCGGCGTGAGCGTCGAGGATGCCGGCGCCGATGGGCCGATCCGGAGCGACAGGAAAAATACGTGCGGTGCCCACCAACCACTCGCGTATCTGCTCGGGAGTAAGCGCAGGAAGGTAGGCCTGCTTCACCGCACCGATCATCAATGCCGCGACGCCAGCGACATGTGCCGCCGCCAGGCCCGTGCCGGTGGAAGCGACATAGCCGGGCTCGGCAGGCACCGTCGCTCCATGATTGGACGTGGACCAGATCAAGCCATTGGAGATGCCGTCCGTCCATCCACCGCCCGGCGCCGCCAGCGCAATACCGGATCCGAAATTTGAATCGGAGACCCGCTGGCCGGTAATGCCATTGGCGGCAACGGCGATGACGCCTGGGCAGCTCGCCGGCATCGTCAAGGCCACCTCGCCGTTGCCATTGCCCGCAGCGGCCACCACCACCGTCCCGCGCCGATTGGCTTCCTCGATGGCGGCCTGCAGGCTCATGGCTTCGTCGCAGCCGTCTTCGGATGGAACACTGAGACCCAGCGTGATCACCTGTGCCGGATGCTTATTGTCCGGCACGCCTTTCACGTGTCCGCCCGCGGACCAGACGATCGCATCGGCGAGATCCGCCAGATTGCCGCCGCAATGACCGAGCACGCGGACCGGCAGCACCTTCGCCCGCCGGGCGATGCCCACGCCGCCCAGCGGACTGCTGGCCAGCCCGGCCACGATGCCGGCGATTCGCGTACCGTGCCAGCTGCTGGCTTCCCCGGCAGGTTCGTCGAAGCACTCTTCGTATTCCGGCGTATTGCTCCAGTCACCCGGGTCCCAGCCACCCGGAACGCGGCCATCGAGAGGACGCCCCGAGGTGAAGGCGTCGCGGATGAAGTCGTAGCCTGCATCGGCCAGCGAAAGATCCAGATCCGGATGCCAGGCGATGCCGGTATCCAGCACGGCGACGACGACGTCGTTGCCGTCGGCCAGCTCCCAGGCCTTGGCGATATTGGCGCCCCCGCGTGGATCGTCATAGTTCCATCGGATGGTGGGGAACGGCTGATCGTCGGATGTGAGCATGCGAGGCGATACGGCAGTTGCGGCCGGCGAATCGCGTAATGCAGACAAGCGCGCATCACGCTCGACGTGCAGCACGGCGGGATCGGCCGAGATCGCTCGCATCAGTCCATGCGCCTGCACGTCGTTAAGCGGACGCGACAGGCGAACCAGGTCGCCACCCAAGGCAAGCTTGCGCACGTATCCGGCGGACAGCCGCTCCACTCCAGTCCTCTTCGCGCCAGGAACGGGTTTGTCGAGTCCGGCGCGGGTGACGGCAAAGTTCACGCTGCGCACGGCGGCATGCGGGTCGCGCGCCTCGGCACTGTCCTGCCGGTAGGTGACGATGAAGCGTTCGGTTACGGCGCGATGATGCAGGCCGCCCGGTATCGCTCGCGTGGCATCCGTGCCGGCGTGAGCCTGGGCAAACGGCATGGCCAGCATCGTGGCAGCAGCGATCATCGGTAAATGGAGCAGATGTCGGTTCATACGAAGTACCTCTGAAAGGGATGAGCAGTGCTCGGAAGAGGCGGCCACGGCCGTGCGCAGGCCCGAGACTCCCGGTCGCCGCGCGGCATGCGCGCGGCCGGGCCGCCAACGCGGTGGCGCGCTCCGCGCAGGGAGCGCGCCCTGGTCTCACCAGCCGAAGCTCACGCCTAGCGTGCCGCTGGATTCGCCGCCGCCGGCGAGCGAGCCGCCGAGCAGCACGGCACCGTTGCCGGGTATGCGCTGGGCGAAACCCAGCGCAAGCGCGCCTTGTCCGCGATAACCGCCCACGGCCGCGCTGATCCGGCTGCCGGTTCCCGCAGCCGCCGCGACCGCGCCGGCCATGCCGGCCAGCGCCGTGCCCATCGCGCCCACGCGATGGAGCCGCGTGGACAACGAGCGGAAACGGCCGGTCACATCGGATTTGAAGACGTCGAAATCCGCATTGGCGACCAGGGCGGCCACGCGCTGGTCGGTATAGGCCCTGGCCTCGCTCGAGGCTTGTCGGATCGCCTCGTCGGCATACTGTCTGGCGGTTACCACTGCCTCCTGCACCTGGCTCGTGCTGACGGCATCGACAGGAGCTGCGCCACCGGCGCGATGGCTGATGTTCGCGGGCGCGGATGCGGGCGATGGGGGCGATTGCAGTGCCAGTGCCGCGACTGGTTGCTGCCGCGGCGAGGTTGACGCGACCACCGAACGCAGGCGGACGACGAGCCGGCCTTGCGCACTATCGCCCTCCTCCAGCCGGTTCACCCGGAAATCGAGTTCGCCGAGCTTGCCGTCCACGGCACCGAACGCATCGCCGACGCTGTAGAAGTGGCTGCCCTGGATGGCATACACCGGCCCGGACAAGCCGAAGCGCGTCATCGTCGTTCCGCCTCCGAACATCTGCGCCATCTGGTCGCCATGCTCAAAAAGCTGTCCGCCACGGACGGCCTCCCTGCTGCCGGCAGTAATGGCGCCCGCCTTCAGGTTGCCGAGTACCGTGCCTTCGGCGCCTTTCAGTGTGATCCGGTCTCGACTGGTGGCGTCGTATTGCACCGCCCGACCGGTAGCGCCGCCGCTTTCGATGAGCTGATGCAACTGTTGGACGTTGACCGCGTCCGTCGCCTGCGTGCCGGCAGCCACGTGAGCGATCTGCCGGTCGTAGCCGCTGCGCCCGACCGATACCGTGTCCGGGCGATCGGCGATGGAGCGCGCACCCAACGCGATCGCGCCTGTCGCGGAAGCGTAGGCGCCGAAGCCGAGCGCGGTGGCGCGATCGGCTTCGGCCAGCGCAGCGCTGCCCAAGGCCGTGGCGAGAGCCCCCTTGGCCGCGGCGGACCGATAAACCGATGAGCCGTCGCCACCATCGACCTGCGCCGGGCCGCCGATGGCGATCGATCGCGCTCCCTCGACCTGGGCGAGAAACCCCAAGGCCAAACCTCCCAAGGCATGCGTACCGACCCGGGTCCCCGTGCCGATGGCGATCGCACCGGGAGCATCGCCGAGGATCGCTGCCTCATGGCCAAGCGCCACGCTGTTCCACGAATCGCGCTCGATCCGGCTCGACGAACCGATGGCGGTGGCATGGAACGTGTCGACGACATTGCCCGTGCCGATGGCGACGCTGAACTGACCCCGCGCGGTCGAAGCACCCACGGACAGGTCGCCCGCGCCCAGCGCCGCGCTGCCGTAGCCGAGCGCCATCGACTGGTCGCCGAAGGCAGTGGCTCCCTGCCCCAGTGCGGTGGCCCCCAGGCCTTGGGCATAACTGGCGGCGCCGACCGCGGTGCCATAGTCCCGCCCGGCCTGGGCGTCACGGCCAAGGGCGATACTTTGTGCTCCCGCCGCCAGGCTGCTGGCGCCGATGGCCAGGGACGCCACACCGGCGGCATGAGAGAGTCGTCCGATCGCCATGGCTTCGTCGCCTTGCGCGTACGCATCGCTACCCGCGGCGATAGCGAATGCTCCGCTCGCCATGCTGTAGGTGCCGGCAGCAAGGCTTTCTTCACCGGAACTTTCCGCAAAGAAACCCAGCGCCAGGCTTTCCTTCCCGCTCGCATCCGCCACGGCACCCAGTGCTGTCGCACCGGTACCCGATGCGGCGCTGAGCATGCCGAGGGCGGTCGCGGAGTCTTCTCCATCGGCCGTGGCATGGACGCCAAGCGCCGTATTACCGAAACCGTAGGCCTGTGCACCGCTGCCGATGGCCGTGGAAGCATCGGCCAGCGCCTGGGCCGCATGGCCGAGCGCCGTGCTGTCGTAGCCGCCGGCCACGCTGGCGGCACCGACGGCTGTCGCGCCGCCCGCCCGGGCGTGGCTGTCGCGGCCCGCGGCGATCGCGCCGCTGTAGTCGGCGCGCGCGTCGTCGCTGCCGTCGTGCATACCGGCGGCCTTGAAGTAATGCGCGGCGTCGCCGACCTCCGACGACAATGCATCGAGCTGCGCCTTGTTCACCGCGTCGGTCGCGGCGCTGCCCGCCGCCACCTGCACGATCTGGCGCGCGGCGCCGGCGCGGCCGACCGACACGGTCCCGGCGCGATCGGCCACGGAACCCGCGCCCAGCGCGACCGCATCGGGCGCAAGGACCTCGCTGCGGACGCCGAAGGCAGCCCCGTTGGTCGCACCCTCCCGCACCTTCGCCTCGAAGCCGACGGCGATCGCGGTATTCGCACGCGCCTGCGCATTCGCGCCGAGCGCGGTTGCCGTCGCCGCGAGTGCCTGCGCATTGGCGCCCACAGCGGTGGCGTGGGCCGCAGCCGCGCGGGCATTGCTGCCGAATGCCGACGCGGCGAGCTTGTCCGCCCTGGCATGGCCACCGAAAGCGGAAGTGCCATGGCTCGACGCCTGCGCGCCGTTGCCCACCGCGGAGGCATCGCGGCCACCGGCTACGGCGCCGCCATCGGCATGGCTGCCGTCCGCCGCGACCTCCGCCGCCGTTCGCGGCACGCCGACGCTGGCCGCCGCTGCCGGAAACGTGGCGACCGGCCCGGACTCGTCCGCCGATACGCCACCGGCAAGCAGGCTTCCCGCGGCCAGCAGCGGGGCGACCAGGCGCAGGCGCGGACGGCGTGAGCCGCCCCTGCCATGCCCGAACGGGACCACCGGAAGAGACCCGTTCCATGTCTTGCTGTGAATGCGCATGCGTTGCTCCATGAGGGCTGCAAGGAAGGCGGAGACACAGGTCAAGGCGGCACTTCATCGCCATCGATCTGCATCGGCCACGAGCAGCTTTCCGCATGGGCGGACGGGGATCACTCACGCGCGCTAACCAAACATCACCCGGCAATGGCTGAAGGCAGTCATCGCCACGTGCATCTATGCCCGCGAAGCAGGCACTTACCCGCAGCACGGCGCAGAAGCGTGCCGCCAGGCAGAGAACGGAACGCGCAATACGCGTGAGGCAAGCCCTGCCTTTACGAGCATTCCGACACGCATGCCGATATCAGGGCACCGAGCTGCGCGCGATGAAGGCGTAACCACTGCCGCGCACCGTGACCAGCGGCAATACCGGCATGCCCTGCTCCCTCGCCTTGCGGCGCAGGCGGTAGATGAGCATTTCCAGGCGATGCGGATCGTAGTCCGGCTCGTCGCCGTGCAGACCGGCGATCAGGCTGTCTCGCGCCACGGCCTCGCCGTCGGCATCGAGCAGCTGGCGCAACAGGCAACGCTCGGAGGCGGACAGCGCGATGACCGCACCGCCGGGCGCCACCAGGTTCCAATCGTCAGTGACCAGTCGCCAGGCGCCGGAAAGCGTGCCATCGACCGCCTCGTCATGCGGGACGGCAACAGGACGCGATGCGATGCGCAGCCGCCTGCCGACGCTGCGCAGGCTCGCCGCGAGCAGCGCCACGCCGGCGGGTTTGCGCAGGTAGATATCCGCGCCGGCGGTCAGCGCGCGGATCTCCTCGTGCTCGGCGCGGCTGCCGGTCAGCACTACGATGCCGATATCCGAGCACTGGCGAAGATGGCGCGCCACCGAGATGCCGTCTTCGTCCGGCAATCCCAGGTCCAGCACCGCCAGGTCGAAGCGATCCTCCAGCATGCAGCGGTAGAGCTCCGCGGCGCGGCCCAGGCCGACCGCCTGGAACCCGAATTGCCGCAGCCCGGGCACGAGGATGTCGTCGCGCAGCTGGCGATCGTCCTCCAGCACGGCCACCCGCCATCCGTGCTGTTCGTTCCACCGTGAAGAACTCGCTTCCATAGGCGACGCCGCTGCCATGCGCTGGCACGGACTATAGCGCAGCCTGTCGCGGCCTCCAGTGTTTGGACGTCCAAACAGGAACCATCGCGATGCCGGCCAATTCAGCGAGCGGATTCCGAGACGCGTCTTGATCGCAAGCCTCTTACGGATCATTCCTCGGAGACATGCAGCAGCTCACGACGAGACAGGCAGGCAAAACGCAGGCACAAAAAAAACGCGGCAGCTCGCGCTGCCGCGTCTTTCACGAGCAGACGGCTCAGCCGACCGCCGCGTCCTTCAGCTTCTTCAGCGGGCGGATCTTGACCTTCACCGTGGCCGGCTTGGCGGCGAACCACTGCTCTTCCTTGGTGAAGGGGTTGATGCCCTTGCGCTTCGGCTTGGCCGGCACATTGACCGCGGTGATCTTCAGAAGACCCGGCAGCGTGAACGAGCCATGACCCTTCTTGTGCACCGAACCGGCGACGGCACCTTCCAGCGCACCGAGAACAGCGCGCACGTCCTTGGCCACCACACCGGTGGTTTCGGCGAGGTGGGCGACCAGCCCGGACTTGCTCAGAGCTTCCTTGATCGGCTTCAGCGCGGCCGGCTTGGCGGCGGCCTTGGCGGTGGTCTTCTTGGCGGCTTTCTTGGCCATACATTCCCCGTAGTTTTGATGGGTTTGGTTTAAACCGGTGCCTTTCGGCAGGTGGAATGTATGGCATGCGAGCGACGCCGCCAAGACGCAAACGCATAAATGTGTCTTACGGCATGGTGTTTTTTACGATCTAGTCATGCCGAACCGCGGTTTTTCCCGCGAAACACAGGCTTTCGCCACCCCGCCCATCGGCGCCGGACCTGAAATTGCAGGGGGTGGCGGAGCGGCCGTCGATGGCATGCGCGGATACGAAAAGGCCCGCTCCGCGGCGGCATCGCCACCTGGAGCAGGCCTGCAAGCCCCGAAGAAAGCCCGCGAACTCAACGCCCGAAGATGATTTCCTTGCCTTCGTGGTCGCGGTCCCAGCCGCGCAGCTCGTCGCGGATATGCGCGATGCGCTGGCGGCCCAGCGCATTGCGCTCCTCGTCCAGCACCTGGCCGTCGAGCAGCTCGGCCAGCCGCTGCGCGGTGGGCAGCATGGCGTCCCAGGCGTCGAGCGCGGGGATCGGCGCCGGCAGGGTCATGAAGAAGCTCAGGCCAGGCGTGCGCAGCGCATCGAGGCGGCTCAGGTCGAAGTTGCCCGGCTTGAGCATGTTGGCCACGCTGAAGATCGGGCCGTGTTCGCGCTTGCCGTCGAGCAGGCGGTGGTAGATGCCCATGGCGCCGAATTCGAGGCCGGCCTTTTCGGCCGCCACGATCAGGTCGGGACCGAGAAACACCGAACCTTCGCGCGCCACCACGAACAGCGTGACGATGCGCTCCACCGGCAGCTGCGCCGGGCGGTTGCCTACTTCGGAACGCGGCGGCACGCGCGGCGCCGCAGGCGCCGGTGCGGGAGCGGCCGGCGGCGGAATCGGCGCCTGCGCGCGCGGTGCGGCTTCGACCGGCGCGGCTTTCAGCGGCTCGTCGACATGCCCTTGCGCGGCCAGGAACTGCTCCGGTGGCGCGCGCAGCGCCTCGATGATCGAAGCGGCGGCGCCCATCGGCTTGCTGCTCACCGGCGCAGGCGTGACGCGTTCGCTGGACAGCGTCGCGCCGAGCTTTTCCAGCTCCTCGCGCAGGCCCATGTCCAGCTCGCCCTGCTTCGGCTTGGGTTCGTCCAGGGGATCGAGGCGGAAGTCGTCGCGCGCATGGAATCCGGGCGCATCGTCGGCCACGTCGACGTCGTCGCCGAAGGTCGGCTCGCGCCGCTCCTCGCCGCCGGCGGTGGCCGGCATGCGGCGACGGCCCTGTTCCTTCCTGGGCTGGCCGAACAGCCAGATCAGGCCCAGCGCGATCACGCCCACGATCAGCAGCGGAATGCCTACCGCGGGGTTCCAGGCGAAGGCGAGCAGGGGTTGCATGGTCATGGCTTCGGTTCCTCAGGCTGCGCCAGCGAGTTTGGCCGCTTCGGCCAGGTCCACTTGCACCAGGCGCGACACGCCGGGTTCGCGCATGGTCACGCCGCACAACTGCGACGCGGCCTCCATGGTGGCCTTGTTGTGGCTGACGAAAATGAACTGCACCTTCTCGCTCATCTCCTTCACCATGTTGGAGAAGCGGCCCACGTTGGCCTCGTCCAGCGGCGCGTCCACCTCGTCCAGCAGGCAGAACGGCGCGGGGTTGAGGCCGAAGATGGAGAACACCAGCGAGACCGCGGTGAGTGCCTTCTCGCCGCCGGACAGCAGCGAGATGTTGGAGACGCGCTTGCCGGGCGGGCGGGCCATGATGGCCACGCCGGTGTCGAGCAGGTCGTCGCCGGTCAGTTCCAGGTAGGCGTGGCCACCGCCGAACAGGCGCGGGAACAGCTCCTGCACACCGGCGTTGACGCGGTCGAAGGTTTCCTTGAAGCGCTGGCGGGTCTCGCGGTCGATCTTCTTGATCGCGCCTTCCAGCGTTTCCATGGCGGAGGTCAGGTCGGCCAGCTGGTTGTCCAGATAGGTCTTGCGCTCGCTCTGCTCGGCGTGTTCCTGGATCGCGGCCAGGTTGACCGGCTCCAGGCGCTGGATCTTCTGCCCGAGGTCGGTGAGCGAGCCGCGCCATTGCGAGGCGTCGGCATCTTCCGGCAGCTCGGCCAGCAGCGGTTCCAGTTCCAGGCCGGAGGCGGCGATCGCGTCGGCCAGCTGCTGCGCACGCAGTTCCAGCGCCTGCGCGGCGAGGCGCTTCTGCGACAGCTGTTCGCGCAGCGTGTTGAGGCCCTGCTCGATGCGCTGGCGCTCCTGCTCCAGGCGGCGGAATTCGGCGTCGCAGTCCTCGACCGCGCGGCGCGCTTCCACCAGCTGCTTGTCGACCAGCAGGCGCTGGTCCAGGTAGGTCTGGCGCTCGGCTTCCAGTTCCGCGATGGGGTCGGAGCCGGCGGCGAGCTGCTCCTCGATCTCGCCGCGGCGCGAGGCGATCTGGCGGATCTGCGTATCCATGCGCGCCAGCGCCTGCTCCAGCGAGGCCAGCGCGGAACGCTTCGATTCCATCGACAGCGCCAGCGCATGCGCCTGGTCGGCGGCCTCGCGCGCGTTCATGCGGGCTTCCTCGCGCGATTCCAGCAGCGCGCGGCGCTCGTTCTCCAGCTCGCGGCGCTGGTCTTCCAGGTCGCCCATGTGGTTGACCGACTCGTCCAGGCGCGCGCGCGCGTCGCGGGTCTGGGTCTGCAGTTCGTCCAGCTGGCTGATGATCTCGCCGAGCTCGCCGCTGACCTTCTCGGCGCGGGCGCGGGCGGTTTCCATCTTGCCGCGGTGGCTCTGCAGCTGGCCGGCCAGTTCGGACTGACGGCGATGGGCGTTGTACAGCTCGCGCTGCGCGTCGTCGCGCGCGCGCTCGGCTTCGAACTTGCTGGTGCGCAGGTCGTCGAGCTGGCCGGTGGCCTCCTCGATGCGCGCTTCCAGGGTGGCGATCTGCTCGGCCAGCAGGCGCATCTCGCGCTCGCGCGCCAGCACGCCGACCTGGTTGCCCTGCGCGCGGCGCACGCGGGCCCAGCCGGGGCCCAGCCATTCGCCGGAGCGTGTCATCACCGACTGGTACGGCGCCAGCGCGGACAGGCCGGCGACGCGCTGGTGCGCTTCGTCGAGATGTTCCGCGGTGAGCACATGGCTGAGGATCGAGATCGCCGCGGCCGGGCCGCGCACGTGCGCGGCCAGCGTGCCGGCGGTGTTGGCGCCGCCCTCGGCGGCGTCCAGCAGGGCCAGGTCGGCGTTCTTCAGGTCGCCAAAGTCCTTGGCGTAGTCGTGCGCGCCATCGACCAGCACGCTGTCGAGGAAGCCGGCCAGCGCGGTTTCCACCGCGGTTTCCCAGCCCGCTTCCACCTGCAGCGATTCGCCCAGGCGGCGCGACTTGTCCAGCCCCAGCCGCGCCAGCCAGCCGCTGGCGGCGCTTTCTTCCTGGCCCAGCGCGGCGTGCTGCAGCGCTTCGAGCGAGGACTGGCGGCCGCGCGCGGACTGCAGTTGCTGGCGCGCCTCGTTGAGCGCGGACTGCACCTGGCGTTCTTCGTCCAGCACCTTCTCGTGGCCGAGCTTGTGCTGGTCGAGCAGGCTGCCCAGGGTTTCCAGGCGCTCGCGCTGGGTCTCGTGCTCGCCCTGCAATTGTTCGAAGGAAGCGTCCAGCGCCTCGATGTCGGTGGCCTTCTGCTCGCTTTCCAGCGCCTCGCGGCGCTTGGCCAGGTCGATCGACTGGCGGTCGAGGTAGGCCAGCTTGGTGCGCTCCACTTCCGCCGCGCGCGCGGCTTCGCCGGCGGTGCGGGTGTAGACGTCCCAGCGCTGCTGCCAGTCGGACAGCTTGGCCTCGGTGTCGCGCTGCGCGTCGCCGGTGTCCTCCTGCATCTGCTGCAGGGCTTCGAGCCGGGGCTCGCCCTCGGCCAGCGCCAGGCGCAGGGTTTCGGTCTGCTCGCGATCGGTGGCGATGTGCGCGGCCAGTTCCTCGTGTTCGCGCTCGGCCTCGGCCTGGGCGCGCTGCAGGCGGTCGGCGGTCTCGCGGTTGAAGCGCACCTGCTGCTCGACGCGGGCGATCTCGGCGCCGACCTTGTACACCTCGCCCTGCACCTGGCCCAGGTGCTCGCTGGCGGCGGTGTGGCGCTCGCGCACGCTTTCCAGTTGCGCCTCGACGTTGCGCTGCCCGGCGATGCGCTTCTCGATCTCGATCTCGGCGGCGGACAGGCCGGCGCCCTCGCCGTCGTGCTGGCTCTTCAGCCCCCGGTATTCCAGCGCGCGCAGTTCGGCTTCCTTGCGCGTCTGTTCCTCTTTCAGCGCCTTCCAGCGCTCGGCGGCGCGGGCCTGGCGGTTCAAGTGCTCGAGCTGCTTGTCCACCTCGTCGCGCACGTCGCGCACGCGGTCGAGATTCTCGCGGGTGGACTTGATGCGGCTCTCGGTTTCCTTGCGCCGCTCCTTGTACTTGGAGATGCCGGCGGCTTCCTCCAGGTGTACGCGCAGTTCTTCCGGCGCGGCCTCGACGATCTGGCTGATCATGCCCTGCTCGATGATCGAGTAGCTGCGCGGCCCCAGGCCGGTGCCGAGGAACAGGTCGGTGATGTCGCGGCGGCGGCAGCGCGCGCCATTGAGGAAATACGCCGACTGCCCGTCGCGGGTGACCTGGCGCTTCACCGAGATCTCGGCGTACTGGCCGTATTCGCCCTGGATGGTGCCGTCGCTGTTGTCGAAGATCAGCTCGACCGTGGCCTGGCCCACCGGCTTGCGCGAGTTGGAGCCGGAGAAGATCACGTCGGTGAGCGAGTCGCCGCGCAGGCGGCTGGCGGCGCTCTCGCCCATCACCCAGCGGATGGCGTCGATGATGTTGGACTTGCCGCAGCCGTTCGGACCCACCACGCCGGTCATATTGGTCGGCAGGTGCAGGGTGGTCGGGTCGACGAAGGACTTGAAGCCGGCGAGTTTGATCGTGGTCAGGCGCATGCGGGTTCCGCGGCAGCTTGGTATAGGGCTTGCGATTCGGCTAAGCCCCTCTCCCGTCGGGAGAGGGGTTGGGGTGAGGGTACGGGCGAAGCGCAAGCGCGATGTGCAACGCTCCGCCCGCACCCTCATCCGGCTGCCGCCACCTTCTCCCGGAGGGAGAAGGATCCCATCGGGAAGATTGAGGCCGCAGGATAAGGCCTATGTCCCCGTCGCTCAAAGGCTTTCAGGTATCCGGCGGGCGCGCGTCGATGGAAAGCGCGTGGATGCCGTTGTCCATCAACCCTTCCAGCGCCGCATAGATCATGCGGTGGCGCTTCAGCGGCGGCTTGCCGGCGAACACCGGGCTGACGATGCGCACATGGAAATGGCCCTTGCCCTCGTTGGCATGGCCGGCGTGCTTGTGGCCTTCGTCGGCCACGTCCAGCTCGACCGGCGCCAGCGCGGCCTGCAGGCGTTCGCGGATCTGGGCGGCCATCGAGGCAGTCATGTCAGGGCAGCACCTTGCGGAAGGGTTTGACCGAGACCGAAGCATAGACCCCCGCCGCCATGTAGGGATCGGCATCGGCCCAGGCCTGGGCATCGGCCAGCGTAGCGAACTCCGCCACGATCAGGCTGCCGCTGAAGCCGGCGCTGCCCGGATCTTCCGCATCGATGGCCGGAAACGGACCGGCCAGCAGCATGCGGCCTTCCGCCTGCAGCTGCTGCAGGCGGGCCAGGTGGGCCGGACGCGCGGCGCCGCGCTTCTCCAGCGAATCGGGAACATCGGTACCGACGATGGCGTACCACATGGCTCAGGCCTCCGGACGCATATAGGGGAACAGCAGCACGTCGCGGATCGACGTAGCGCCGGTGAGCAGCATCACCAGGCGGTCGATGCCGATGCCCAGGCCGCCGGTGGGCGGCAGGCCCACTTCCAGCGCGCGGATGTAGTCCGCGTCGAAGTGCATGGCTTCGTCGTCGCCGGCGTCCTTGGCCGCCACCTGGGCGCGGAAGCGCGCTTCCTGGTCTTCCGGATCGTTGAGCTCGGAGAAGCCGTTGGCCAGCTCGCGGCCGTTGACGAACAGCTCGAAGCGGTCGGTGATGCCCTTGTCGGTATCGCTCTCGCGCGCCAGCGGCGAGACCTCGACCGGATGCTGGGTGATGAAGGTCGGCTGGATCAGGGTGTGCTCGACGGTCTTCTCGAAGATTTCCAGCAGCAGCTTGCCCCAGCCGTAGCCGGCCTTGACCTGGCAGCCCAGGCGCCTGGCGTGCGCGGCCATGGCGTCGCGGTCGCGCAGTTCCTCGCGGCGGATTTCCGGGTTGTGCTCCAGCACGGCGTCTTCCATCGACCAGCGGCGGAAGGCCGGGCCGAGGTCGATGTCGGCACCGTCCCAATGGATCTGCGTATTGCCGATGACGTTGGCCGCGGTATCGCGGATCACGCCTTCGGTCAGGTCCATGATCTCGGTGTAGGTGGCGTAGGCCTGATACAGCTCGAGCATGGTGAATTCGGGGTTGTGCCGCGTGGATACGCCCTCGTTGCGGAAATTGCGGTTGATCTCGTACACGCGGTCGAAGCCGCCGACCACCAGGCGCTTGAGGTACAGCTCCGGCGCCACGCGCAGGTACAGGTCGAGGTCCAGCGCGTTGTGGTGGGTGATGAAGGGCTTGGCCGTGGCGCCGCCGGGGATGATCTGCATCATCGGCGTTTCCACTTCCATGAAGCGATAGGGTTCCGCCTCCAGCCACTTGCGGATATAGCCGATGATCTTCGAGCGCAGCACGAAGGCGCGGCGCGCCTCCTCGGTGACGATCAGGTCGACATAGCGCTGGCGGTAGCGCTGCTCGACATCGCTCAGGCCGTGGAACTTGTCCGGCAGCGGACGCAGGCTCTTGGTCAGCAGGCGCAGCGTGTCGACCTTGACCGACAGCTCGCCGGTCTTGGTGCGCATCAGCACGCCTTCGGCGCCGACGATGTCGCCCGAATCCCAGCCCTTGAAGGCGTCGTAGGTCGCCTCGCCCACCGTGCCCTGGTGGATGAACAGCTGGATGCGGCCGGACATGTCCTGGATCTGCACGAAGCTGACCTTGCCCTGCACGCGCTTGAGCACGATGCGGCCGGCCATCTTCACGCGGCGCGCGAGCGCGTCGATCGCCTCGGCGGTGTGTGTGTCCTTGTCTTCGTACGCGGATTGCAGGTCGCCGGCGAAGGCGTCGATCTTGAAGTCGTTCGGGAACGCGACGCCCTGCCCGCGCAGCGCTTTGAGTTTCTCTCGGCGCTCGGCGATCAACTTGTTCTCGTCGATGGGCAGGTTATCTGTCGGTTCGCTCATGATATTTCCGTGGATATCGCCATCGACGCCAGCGCGCGACGGACTTGCTGGGGTTAATGGCCGAATAAGGCCGGATTGTTCTTCTTGAGGACGCTGTACGGGATGACCGACCAGTCCGGGTTGTCGCAATTGCGCGCGACGCGGGCGAAATAGGCGCCGACGTACAGGCCCTTGTCGGTGAGATACCAGGGACCGAAATCCCACACGCCGGGATCGGTGTAGTCGCAGCCGTCACCGTCGTCGCCTTTCATGGCGTCCGGATAGAGCCGCTGGAGCAGCTTCACCACGGCCGGCGCGTAGACCTTCTCGCGGTACTGGGACCACGCGTCGGAATGCTCGGCCGGCTTCTTGCCGGTGCCGAGCCAGTACAGGTCTTCCAGCGCCAGTTCCTTGCCGGTGGCCGCGTCGATGGTGGTGCCGTCGACGGAGAAATCCGGATGGGCCGCGCCATAGCAGCTCCAGCTGCTGGACACGGCATAGCTGACGAAGCGCTCGTCGAGGTAATGGCTGGATACCTCCAGCGACTCGACGCCCGAACCGCCCTCGCCGTTCGCGCAGCCGAAGTAGGACTGCAGGCCGGTGTAGAAGCCGGCGTCGATGGTGCGGTTGATCGCGGCCATGGCGGCGTCCGGATAGCCGCCGGTCACATGGAACATGCTGACCTTGGACAGTGGCTCGGAGAACCACTGGATCTGGTACTTGCCGCCGACGGTTTCCTGCTTGCCGGGCACGAAATGGAGATCCGCCAGCCGCAGCTTTTCGTAGTCCGCCAGCGGACGCGCGAACTTCAGGTCGGGCCGCGGCGCCGGCACCGAACCGGCGGCCACCGCATGCAGTTCGACCGGCAGGCTGGCGCCCTTGCCGCTGGTAAAGGTGCCCTTGAAGCCGTCGCCGGTCCTGGTGAGCAGGAAACGATCCGACTTCGCCTGATCGCTGTCGTAGGCGGCCGAGCTGAGCTTGTAGCCCTGCTTGTCGGGCGCGCCGCGCAGCGGGATGTCCTGCTTGTACTTCTCGTAGAAATACGTGCCGGAGACGTCGCCGTCGGACTCGTCCAGCTGCATCACGACCGGATACTTGCCGACGGTGCCACGCAGCAGGCGGCTTTCGGCGTGCAACGCGGCCGTGGGCAGCACGGCCAGTACGAACAGGGCGATCGAGGCGCTTCTCATCCGAGGGCTCTTCCTTGTGTGTCCGGCTCGCGCAGGAGCGCGAGCAATGCGCTGCGCATTCAATCTTCCTTGCCGACGGCTTGCTTCACCGCATGCTTGGTGGCGTTCCAGCCATCGCGTGCGCCATGGCCGATCTTCAGGCCGACATCCTTCGCACCGTGTCCCACCTTCAGGCCGGCATCGCGCGCGCCATGACCGACCTCGACGCCGGCATCGCGCGCGCCATGACCGACCTCGACGCCGGCATCGCGCGCGCCGTGGCCGACCTTGACGCCCGCATCGCGCGCACCGTGGCCGACCTTGACGGCCGTATCCCGGGTGGCGTGGCCGACATCGCGGCCGGCGTCGCCGACCGCGTGACCGGCGGCCTTGGCATCCTGCTTGATGGTCTGGCCGGTGCTTTCCTGCGCGCCGGCCGTGCCGATGCCTGCCGCCAGTGCCGCACAGGCGATCAGGATCCGGGAGATCTTGCTGCTGTTCATGCGGGCACCTCGTCAGTGGTCAGGTGGATCGGATGGCTGGCTTCAGGCGTCGATGCGCTTGGCGCCCGCGTCCAGGCCGGCCTTCAGGCTGCCTTCGACGAATTCGTCGAGGTCGCCGTCCAGCACCTTCTGCGTATCGGAGCGCTCGATGCCGGTGCGCAGGTCCTTGATGCGGCTCTGGTCCAGCACGTAGTTGCGAATCTGGCTGCCCCAGCCGATGTCGGACTTGGTCGCTTCCAGCGCGTCCTTTTCGGCGTTGCGCTTCTGCAGCTCCAGCTCGTACAGCTTGGCCTTGAGCATCTTCATCGCGCGGTCGCGGTTGGCATGCTGGCTGCGCTCGGTCTGGCAGGCCACCACCACGCCCGAGGGCATGTGGGTGATACGCACGGCCGACTCGGTCTTGTTCACATGCTGGCCGCCGGCGCCGGACGAGCGGTACACGTCGGTGCGCAGGTCCGCCGGATTGATCTCGATATCGATGTCGTCGTCGACTTCCGGCGACACGAACACCGAGGTGAAGCTGGTGTGGCGGCGGTTGTCGGAGTCGAACGGGCTCTTGCGCACCAGGCGGTGCACGCCGATCTCGGTCTTGAGCCAGCCGTAGGCGTAATCGCCTTCGACGCGGAAGGTGGCGGACTTGATGCCGGCCACGTCGCCGCCGCTGACTTCCAGCAGCTCGGCCTTCCAGCCGCGCGATTCGGCCCAGCGCAGGTACATGCGCAGCAGGATTTCGGCCCAGTCCTGCGCCTCGGTGCCGCCGGCGCCGGCCTGGATGTCGACGAACGCATTGGCGGCGTCCATCTTGCCGGAGAACATGCGCTGGAATTCCAGCTTGCCCACCTGGGCGTCGAGCTTGCCGAGGTCGTCCACGATGGAGAGCACGGTGGACTCGTCGTTGTCGGCGACGGCCATCTCGAGCAGGTCGCTGGCGTCGGCGAGGCCGGCAGTCATCGTGTCGATGCCGCTGACGATGGTGTCCAGGCGGGCGCGTTCGCGGCCCAGCTCCTGCGCGCGCGGCGGATCGTCCCACACGGTGGGGCTTTCCAGTTCGCGGCTTACTTCTTCGAGGCGCTCACGCTTGGTGGCGTAGTCAAAGATACCCCCTAAGCGACTCGACGCGGCCCTTGAGGTCCGCGATCTGCGCAAGGATCGGATTGGTCTCGATCATGGATGGATAAGGCTTGGAAAATGGCCGGAAAGGATAACAGGCGCATCTCGCCCACGGTAGGTTGGGGTGAACCACAGGCGACCGCGGAGGCAGGAGGCCGTAGCGAACATCCGCGCAGCGGATGGCCCGAAGGGCGGGCTGCCGATGCAGCCCGTAACCCCAACGGACGTCGGGACAGCATGAAAGGTCCGTTGGGGTTGTCACCCCAACCTACAGTGCCTGCTGGTGCACCCCGCGCACCGCGCGCCCGGAGGGGTCCGCCGCCGCGGCGAAGGCCGGGTCCCAGGCCAGCGCGGCCGGCGAGGAACAGGCGATCGATTTGCCGCCCGGCACCGTGGCCGCGCAGGCCTCGCCGGGGAAGTGCTGCTCGAAGATGCGGCGGTACAGGTAAGCCTCCTTGGTCGCCGGCGGGTTGTGCGGGAAGCGCGTGGAGGCGGCGGCGAACTCGCGGTCGCTGACCACCTGCTCGGCATGCGCCTTCAGCCCGTCGATCCAGCCGTAGCCGACGCCGTCGCTGAACTGTTCCTTCTGCCGCCACAGGATCGAATCCGGCAACGCGCCCTGGAAGGCCTCGCGCAGCACCGCCTTCTCGATGCGGCCGTGGCCGGCCATCTTGTACCTGGCGTCCAGGCCCATGGCCACGTCCAGGAATTCCAGGTCCAGGAACGGCACGCGCGCTTCCACGCCCCAGGCCATCATGGCCTTGTTGGCGCGCAGGCAGTCGAAGCTGTGCAGGGCGTCGAGCTTGCGCACGGTTTCCTCGTGGAAGGCTTCCGGCGACGGCGCCTTATGGAAATACAGGTAACCGCCGAAGATCTCGTCCGAGCCCTCGCCCGACAGCACCATCTTCACGCCCATCGCCTTGATGCGCCGGGCCAGCAGGAACATCGGCGTAGAAGCGCGGATGGTGGTGACGTCGTAGGTCTCGATATGGCGGATCACTTCGGGCAACGCGTCGAGGCCTTCCCAGAAGGTGTAGACGAAGCCGTGGTGCACGGTGCCCAGCGCATCGGCGGCCACTTGGGCGGCGGCCAGGTCCGGCGAGCCTTCCAGGCCGATCGCGAAGGAATGCAGGCGCGGCCACCAGGCCTCGCTGCGGTCGTCGTCCTCGATGCGCTCGCGGGCGAAGCGCGCGGCGCAGGCGGCGACCAGCGAGGAATCCAGGCCGCCGGAGAGCAGCACGCCGTAGGGCACGTCGGTCATCAGCTGGCGGTGCACGGCCTGTTCGAAGGCGCCGCGCAGTGCGGACGGCTCCAGCTGCTGGCCGTGGGTCACCTCGTAGGAACGCCAGTGCTTGCGGTAGTAGCGCGTCACCTCGCCGGTGGCGCTGTCGTACACGTGGCCCGGCGGGAAGGCCGAGACATCGGCGCAGACGCCGACCAGGGCCTTCATCTCCGAGGCCACGCACAGCCGCCCTTCCCCGTCGTGGCCCCAGTACAGCGGGCAGACGCCGATCGGATCGCGCGCGATCAGGTAGCGCTGCGTGGCGCTGTCCCACAGCGCGAAGGCGAAGATGCCGTTGAGCTGCTTGATGCCGCGCGCCAGGAATTCCTCCGGCCCCAGCTCGCGGTAGAGCGCATTGATCACTTCGCAGTCCGAGCCGGTGGTGAAGTCGTAGCCGCTGGCGGCCCGCAGCTCGCGGTGGTTGTAGATCTCGCCGTTCACCGCCAGGGCCAGGGTCTCCTCGCGCGAGCGCAGCGGCTGCGAGCCGCTGGCCGGGTCGACGATGGCCAGGCGCTCGTGCACCAGGATCACCCCGGCGTCGACGAACACGCCGCTCCAGTCCGGCCCGCGATGGCGCTGGCGCTGCGAGAGTTCCAGCGCCTGGCGGCGCAGGCCGGCGAGGTCGTCGCCGGGTTGCAGGTCGAACATGCCGAAGATGGAACACATGGTTTGACGCTCCTGAGGGTGGATGACGCGCAAAACTGCGGACTGGGAAAAAAGAAAGGGCCCGCTTGTGGCGGGCCCTTTTGCGTGATTCTCGAGACTTTTTCGTGTCTACACGCCGGCCCACCCGTCGATGCGGGGATTGTTATTGGCGTTGTTATTCAGGGCGTTCGCGGACGAGCGCAGGTTCGCCGCGTAGGCGGCGAAGGCGGGGCGCTGGCTGGCGAAGGTCGAGGACATGTGGCCGACTAAAGCACAGCTTTGCTGCGCCGCGCAAGAGGAATTTTTCCACCCCGCAGACCATGCAGGTTGGGGTGAGCCGCAGGCTAACCCCAACGTGGCGGTCACGTTGGCGGGCCTGTTGGGGTTCGCCGCTGGCTCACCCCAACCTACGTATCAGGCGCTGACCCAGTTCCGCGCCTCTTCCAACTGCGCCGTCTCGTACAGCCGGAACTCTCCCGGCGACAGGAACCCCAGCGCCTTGGCCAGGTTGCGCATCCAGCCCACGTCGGTGACCAGGGCCGCGCGCTCCCAGCCGCTGAAATGGCGAAAGCCCAGCTTGGCGTCGTCCCACATCGCGGCCGCGTCGAAGCCGGTGAAGTCCTGGTCGATATGGAAGATCACCCGCAGCTTGCGGTTGAGCGCGAAGGCCGCCTCGATATCCGGAATCACCACCCGCTCGTAGTCGGCCGCGGTGACCTGGTTGTGCGCGGTGAAACCGATCACGCCGGGCGGCAGGCCGGTCATCTGCACGATCATGGCATCAGCTCCTCAATGGATGAGACTGACCTTATCCAAGCGCGCCGCTCGTTGCGCGGACAGCTAGGCGCCGTGAAGAAGCACGCAACAAATCACAGCGGCTCGATATGGCGCAGCAGCAGGCGCGGACTCTCGCGGCCCTGCCAGTCGTTGATGGTCAGCTCGTAGGCGGCGCGCAGGCGCGACGGCGGCGGCTGGCCGGTGTAGCCGCCGAACATCACCGCGTCGAGCACGGCGCCGTCGCGCGGATCGCTCAGGCTCAGGCGCAGATGGGTCTCGCCCATCACGCGCCAGCTGGCGCAGGCGAATTCGTTCTCGAACACCGGTTCCGGAAACGCCTGGCCCCAGGGACCGCCGTAGCGCAGCTGGCGTGCCAGCTCCAGGGTGGCGGCGCCGGGCGGCAGTTCGCCGTCGGTATACAGCACGTGCTCCAGGCATGCCTCGTCGAGCCAGTCGCGGGCGATGGCGTCGAAAGCAGCGGCGAAACGGGCGAAATCATCGGCCCTCAGGCTCAGTCCCGCGGCCATGGCGTGGCCGCCGAAGCGTTCGATCAGACCCGGCTGGCGCGCATCGATCGCGGCCAGCGCATCGCGGATATGGAAGCCGGCGATGGAACGGCCGGAGCCGCGCAGTTCGTCGGTGTTGTCCTCGCTGGCCGGGGCGAAGGCGATCACCGGGCGATGCAGCCGCTCCTTCAGCTTGGACGCGACCAGGCCCACCACGCCGGCATGCCATGAAGGTTCGAACAGCGCCACGCCGACCGCATCGATATCGGCGGCACGCGCGACCATCACCTCGGCCTCGGCCACCATCGTCGCCTGCAGTTCGCGGCGCTCCTGGTTGATCGCGCTCAACTGCTCGGCATAACGGCGCGCCACAGCGGGAATGTCGGTGAGCAGGCACTCCACCCCCAGGCGCATGTCTTCCAGGCGGCCGGCGGCATTGAGGCGCGGACCCACCGAGAAACCCAGGTCGCTGGCGCACAGCGTGGCGACGGAGCGCTTGCCGGCATCGACCAGCGCCGCGATGCCCGGGCAGGCGCGGCCCGCGCGGATGCGCTTGAGGCCTGCTTCGACCAGCACGCGGTTGTTGTAGTCCAGCGGCACCAGGTCGGCGACGGTGCCCAGCGCGACCAGGTCCAGCAGCACGGACAGGTCCGGCTCCTTGCCTTCGGCGAAGGCGCCCTGCCCGCGCAGTGTCGAGCGCAAGGCCAGCAGCAGATAGAACATCACGCCGACGCCGGCCAGCGCCTTGCTCGGAAACGCATCGCCGGCCAGGTTCGGATTGACCATCGCATCGGCCGCCGGCAACTGCTCGCCGGGCAGATGGTGGTCGGTGACGATCACGCGGATGCCCAGCGCCTGCGCCGTGGCGACGCCGCTGAGGCTCGCGACGCCGTTGTCGACGGTGATGATCAGCTGCGGCTTTGGCTGCAGCGATTCGACCAGCGCCGGACTCAGGCCATAGCCATGGATAAAACGATTCGGCACCGCGTAATCGACCTGCTGCGCGCCGAGCATGCGCAGGCCGCGCACGGCGACGGCCGTGCCGGTGGCGCCGTCGCAGTCGTAGTCGCCGGCGATCAGGATGCGCCAGTCGCCGCGGATCGCCTCGATCAGCAGCTCCACCGCGCGCTCCATGCCGCCGAGCTGGTGCGGCGCCAGCATGCAGGCGAGGCGGTGATCGGCGTCGGCCGGGCCGAGCACGCCGCGCGCGGCATAGATCTGCCGCAGCACCGGATGCACCGCGTCGCTCCAGCCCTGCGGCTCGCCCTTCGGCAGGCGGCGGCGCAGATCGAGCCGGGGACTCATCGGCGCCCACCGCGCCAGAAGCGCAGGCGATGCCAGGGACGCTGCAGCCAGCGCTCGCCGCTGGCGAAGGACAGCTGCAGCGGCGCCGCGGCGAGGCGCTGTAACGTCGGCCACCAGCTGCCGGCAAGTTCGCTCGCCTGCAGATCCTGCAGGTCGACCAGCCAGCCGGAGCCGGCCTTGGCGATCGCCTGCGGCGTGCGCGGCACGACCTGGACGCCGGCCCGCGCGGCCAGCGCGCCGAGCAGCACGTCATCGCTGACGCAGGCATGCAGCTGGCTGCGCACCTCGGTCGGCAGATGGCCGCCGCCCCACAGCCACAGGCTGTTGACCGGCGGCAGGCCGCGCTCGCGGCGCCGGGCATTCAAGGGATGCTGATGCAGCAGCACCTGCGCCTCGGTGAGCAGCGCGCGCCAGCGCCGCCCCTGCGGTCCTTCCGGCAAATGCTGCACGAGGTTTTCGCCCAGCGCCTGGTCGGGCGAGGCGAACGCCGGCAGCGCGAGGCCGGGCGGCACGCGCACGTGCCAGCGGTCCGGCGTGCCGACTTCCAGCACCATGCCGGCATCGGCGAACGCCGGCTGCAGCGACTCGGCCAGGGTGCGGGCCTCGTCCACGCTCAGCTGCATCTGGCCGCAGGCCAGCAGGCGGGCGCCGTTGAGGTCGGGCTGGATCCAGGCCGGGTCGGCGCTAAGCCAGATCGCGTCACCGGCATCGCCGGCCAGCAGTTCGCGGGTGAGCGCGGCCGGCGCGAAACCGTCCGCGCAATCGAAATAGCCCGCGAGGCCGCCGAGGAAACCGCGCGGGCCGTCATCGAGGCGGTCGGCGCGCGCCAGCCAGGCGCGCAGCGGATGGTCCGGCTCGAAGCGCGGCAGGTCGGGCAGCCACAGTTCCAGCGGTCGCGCCGCGTCCGCCATTGCCTCAGGCCTCCAGCAGCTCGTACAGCTCCAGCCATTGGGCTTCGAGCGTTTCCTTTTCGCGGCGCAGCTCGCCCTGGCGCTGGCCGAGCTTCATCAGCTCGGCCGTGGAGCCGTTGTAGACGCCGGGCTCGGCCAGCTTCGCTTCGAGCTTGCCCAGTTCGTCATCGATGGCGGCCATGCGCGTCTCGAGCTTCTTCACCTTCTGGCGCGTGGCCTTTTCGTTCTCGCGCTGCGCGGCGGCCGCGCGGCGGCGGTCGGCGGCGGAGACAGCCGGCGCGCCGTCGGTATCCCCGGCGATCTTCCTCGGCGCCGCGCCGCGGGCGCGCAGCCAGCGGGCATAGTCGTCCAGGTCGCCGTCGAAGCCCTCGACCTTGCCGTCGGCGACGCGCCAGAAGCTGTCGCAGACCATGCCCAGCAGATGGCGGTCGTGCGAGACCAGCACCAACGCGCCGTCGAAGTCGGCCAGCGCGTCGGCCAGCGCTTCGCGCATGTCCAGGTCCAGATGGTTGGTGGGTTCGTCCAGCAGCAGCAGGTTGGGCTTGTCCCAGGCGATCAGCGCCAGCGCCAGGCGCGCGCGCTCGCCGCCGGAGAAGCCGTCGACCGATTCGAAGGCGCGGTCGCCGGCGAAATTCCAGCCGCCGAGGAAATCGCGCAGCACCTGCGTGCCGACGCCCGGCGCCTTGTCCTGCAGGTGCTGGAGCGGACTGGAGCCCTCGTGCAGGCTCTCCACCGTGTGCTGGGCGAAGTAGCCGATCTTCAGGTCCTTGTGCACCTTGCGCTCGCCGCCCAGCGGAGCCAGTTCGCCGACCAGGGTCTTCACCAGCGTGGATTTACCGGCGCCGTTGGGACCGAGCAGGCCGACGCGGTCGCCAGCTTCAAGGCGGAAGCGCACATCCTGCAGGATCACCGCGGGCTCGCCGCCGTGCTCGTCCGGATAGCCGGCGGCCACCTCTTCGAGCTGCAGCATCGAATCGGGCAGGCGATCGGGCACGGCGAACTGAAAGCGGAACGCGCGCTCCGCGCGCACCGCCTCGGTGCCGGCCATCTTCTCCAGCCGCTTCATGCGCGACTGCGCCTGCTTGGCCTTGCTGGCCTTGGCCTTGAAGCGGTCGATGAAGGACTGCAGGTGGGCGCGCTCGGCCTGCTCGCGCTCGTGCGCGATCTGCTGCAGGCGCAGCTGCTCGGCGCGCTGGCGCTCGAAGGCGCTGTAGTTGCCGGTGTAGAGCTTGGCGCGGCCTTCGTTGAGATGCAGGGTGTGGGTGATCACGCCATCGAGGAATTCGCGGTCGTGCGAGATCACCAGCAAGGTGCCCTGGTAGCGGCGCAGCCATTCCTCCAGCCACAGCACGGCGTCGAGGTCCAGGTGGTTGGTGGGTTCGTCCAGCAGCAGCAGTTCGGACGGCGCCATCAGCGCGCGCGCCAGGTTCAGGCGTACGCGCCAGCCGCCGGAGAACTCGCGCACCGCACGCTCGTGCGTCTCCGGCGCGAAACCCAGGCCGTGCAGCAGGCGGCCGGCACGGGCGCGGGCATCGTAGCCGTGCAGCTCCTCGATGCGGTGATGGGCCTTGGCCATGGCTTCGGTATCGCCGCGCGCCTGGGCGTCGAGTTCGTCGCGCAGGGCGATGGCCAGCTCCTCGTCGCCGCCCATGACGTATTCGATGGCCGGATCGGGCAGCGCCGGCGTTTCCTGGGCCACCGAGGCCAGGCGCAGGCGCGAGGGCAGATCCAGCTCGCCGGCGTCGGCCTCGACCTGGCCCTGCAGGGCGGCGAACAGGCTGGACTTGCCGCAGCCGTTGCGGCCGACCACGCCCAGCCGCCAGCCGCTCTGGATCACCAGGTCGATATCGGACAGCAGCAGGCGGGCGCCGCGGCGCAGGGCGAAATGGCGGAAGGCGATCATCGGGACAACGTATCCATGAATAGGGCGTCCAGGCACCCTCAGCCGCCCATCATAGCGGACGCGGCACCCGCCCCCGCGGCCGGAATGCCCACCCCATCGCAGTCGCACGCCCTGCTCGTAGCGTCCCCGCCGCGGTTTCTGCTACAACGACGCCGCACTGCGCAGCGGCCTCGCGTCGCTGCCGCTCGGGGGCATTCGACATACATATGACGTGCGGAGGCGCAGCCTGACTGCCCCCGTCAACGTGGAGAGGGGACCATGACCAAGTTCGGCATCAGCCTGCCCATGCTCGTGTTGCTCGCCGCCGGCGCCGTTGCGCCGCAGCCGGCCCGGGCGGACAACCTGCTGATCAATCGCGTGAAGCAGGAACAGGGCATGAACCTCCCGACCCGCGGCATGAGCATGGAGCAGGTCGAGCAGAAGTTCGGCGCGCCCAAGCGCAAGCTCTCGCCGCGCGGCGGCGACACGGCCAAGCATCCGGTGATCAATCGCTGGGATTACTCGAACTTCATCGTGTATTTCGAGCACAGCCATGTGATCCATGCGGTGCTCAATACGCCGGCCGGCAACAACAAGAATCCGGAATCGGTGAACTGAGGGCCCAGCCCTCGGCAGTACGCCTATCCAGCGTCTGAGTAACGGGCTGCGCCATGCGCGGCCCGTTTCGCTGTTCATGCTGCCCATTCGTCACGGCGGCGCCCTACAATTCGCGTTTCCTCCTGTTACGCGAGTCCCCACATGAGCCACGCCACCTTGCGCCTGCCGGCGGAATGGGAACCCCAGTCGGCCGTCCTGATCGCCTGGCCGCATGCGGATACCGACTGGGCGGACCGCCTGGCCGAGGTGGAAACCACTTATGTGGCGCTGGCCGCCGCGGTCACCCGCTTCGAGCCGCTGATCGTCGTGGTCGCCGACGCCGAGCTGCGCGCGCACGTCGAAGGCAAGCTGCGCGAGGCCGGCGTGGACCTGGGCCGCGTCCGCCTGATCGAGCTGCCGTATGACGATACCTGGCTGCGCGATTCCGGCCCGATCACCCTGAAGGATGACCGCGGCGCGTTCCAGCTTACCGATTTCCGCTTCACCGGCTGGGGCGGCAAGTTCGGCGCCGAGCAGGACGATGCGCTGGTGGCCGGCCTGGTGAAGGCCGGCGTGTTCGGTCGCGCCGCGCACCGGCGCATCGACTGGGCGCTGGAAGGCGGCGGCATCGAGAGCGACGGCGCCGGCACCGTGCTGACCACCTGGCGCTGCCTGGTGCAGCGCCATCCGGAGCAGTCGCGCGAGGAGATGAGCGCGATCCTGCGCGACGGCCTGCACGCCGGCCGCATCCTGTGGCTGGACTACGGCTATCTGGAAGGCGACGACACCGACGCGCATATCGATACGCTCGCGCGCTTCGCGCCGGACGGCCGCATCGTGTTCCAGGCCTGCGACGATCTCGACGACGCGCACCACGACGAGCTGTCGCGCATGGCCGGCGAGTTGGCCGCGCTGTGCATGGCGGACGGCAAGCCCTACGAGCTGTATCCCCTGCCCTGGGCCAAGCCTATCGTCGATGAAGGCCGCCGCCTCGCGGCGTCGTATGCGAACTATCTGATCGTCAACGGCGGCGTGCTGGTGCCTGCGTATGGCGATCCGGCCGACGACGAAGCGGCGCGTATCATCGGTGCGGCCCATCCCGGCCGCGAGGTGGTGCAGGTACCGTGCCGTCCGCTGATCTGGCAGAACGGCAGCCTGCATTGCATCACCATGCAGTTGCCGGCAGGCATCTACGGCTGAAACACGGCGTAGGTTGGGGTGAGCCGCAGGCGAACCCCAACGTGGCGACCATGGTGATAGTCCCGTCGGGGTTCGCCTGCGGCTCACCCCAACCTACGCGCTCTTCCTACGAGAAGGCCTTCCGTCATGACCCGCCTGGCCCGCCTGGATATCTATACGCGGCTGCGCCAGCGCATCGCTTCGGCACCGTTCGCCGAACTGACCGTGGTGCGCATCGGCAGCGGCAGCAAGCGGATCGATAACGGTGCCGACAGCGTGGAAGTCGCTACTGGCCAATATCTCGCGGTGGCGTCCGGGCAGCTGCTCAATATCGAGAACATCCCCGCACCGGCGGGTGTCTATGCCGCCAGCTGCCTGAGCATTCTCTCGGACCTGCCCTACCCGCGCGCCGACCTGCCGCCCCGGCGCTGGGCGCGCCTGTCGCCGAACACCGCGCTGGACCAGGCTTTCGCGCATGCGGAACAAGGCCTGCGCGAAGCGCTGACGCCGGCCCTGCTGCGCTATCGCGTCGGCGAATTGCTGGAGGCCCTGGCCTTCTCGGGTTTCATGCCGGTGCCGCGCGAAGACGAACCGACCTCCGAACGCCTGCGCATGCTCCTGGCCACCGCGCCCGGCGACGACTGGCGCGCCGAAGACGTCGCCGCGCGCCTGGCCATGAGTGCGGCCACGCTGCGCCGGCGCCTGGCGGCAGAGCACTCCGGCTTCCGCGCGGTGCTGGAAGAAGTGCGGCTGAGCCATGCGCTCGCCCTGGTGCAAGGCAGCGCGCAACCGCTCAAATGGGTGGCGCTGGAATGCGGTTACCAGTCGGCCTCGCGCTTCGCCGAACGCTTCCGCGAACGTTTCGGCTGCCTGCCGTCCGAACTGCGCGGCGAAGAAAACCCGGCGGCGCGCGACGGCCTCGCCGCCTGAGCGTTTCGGGCGACGCCTTGCGCGTTCGCGGGCATGCGGCGCGCCGACAAGCGCGCATGCTGCGCTCCACTTCGATGGAGGACACCATGCGCACCTTGTTGAGCACCCTGTTTTTTGCCGCGGCCGCCGTGTCGGCGCAGGCAGCGGATTTCAAGCTGGCGGTCGACGCCGGCGCGGACGGCGGCTTCGCCCAGCGCTTTACCTATGACGGCTTCGGCTGCACCGGACAGAACCTCGCGCCGGCGCTGCATTGGGAAGGCGTGCCGGCCAAGGCGCGCAGTCTCGCGCTGACCGTCTACGATCCCGATGCGCCCACCGGCAGCGGCTGGTGGCACTGGGTGGTGCTCGACCTGCCCGCGGCCAGCACCGGCCTGCCGCAGGGCGGCGCCCTGCCCGCCGGCGCGTTCGCGCTGCGCAACGACTTCGGCGACACCCACTGGGGCGGCCCCTGCCCGCCGCAGGGCGACAAGCCGCATCGCTACGTATTCACCGTGCATGCGCTGGACGTGCCCGAGCTGGGCCTGCCGGCCGATGCGTCGCCGGCCAAGGCGGGTTTCATGATCCGCCAGCACACGGTGGGCACGGCGCAGGTGACCTTGCGCTACGGCCGCTGAGGCGGGACGACACGGCAAGCGGGTTGGACGGAACGCCGCGGGCGACTCCGCTACAATTGCGTCCTTTCGCCCCCAGCGAGCAGGACTCCCATGACCCGCAAGACCCTCAAGGTCGCGCTGCTGCAGGAAACCCACCGTGGCAGCCGCGACGCCAACCTCGATGCGATCGAGGCCGGCCTGCGCGAAGCCGCGGCGGCCGGCGCCAAGCTGGTGCTGCTGCAGGAGCTGCACAACGGCCCGTATTTCTGCCAGCACGAGTCGGTGGGCGAGTTCGACCATGCCGAAACCATCCCCGGCCCCGGCACCGAGCGCATCGGCAAGCTGGCCGAGGAGCTCAAGCTGGTGGTGGTCGCCTCGCTGTTCGAGAAGCGCGCCACCGGCCTGTACCACAACACTGCGGTGGTGTTCGATCGCTCGGCGAAGATCGCCGGCAAGTACCGCAAGATGCACATCCCGGACGATCCGGCGTTCTACGAGAAGTTCTATTTCACGCCGGGCGACCTGGGCTTCGATCCGATCGACACCGCGGTCGGCCGCCTGGGCGTGCTGGTGTGCTGGGACCAGTGGTATCCGGAAGCCGCGCGCCTGATGGCGCTGGCCGGCGCGGAGCTGCTGCTGTATCCCACCGCGATCGGCTGGGATCCGAACGACGAGCAGGCCGAGAAGGACCGCCAGCGCGAAGCCTGGGTCACTGTGCAGCGCGGCCACGCGGTGGCCAACGGCCTGCCGCTGCTGGCCTGCAACCGCACCGGCTACGAGCCCGACCCGTCGGGCGTGGGCGCCGGCATCCAGTTCTGGGGCACCAGCTTCGTGGCCGGGCCGCAGGGCGAGTTCCTCGGCCAGGCCGGCACCGACGGGCGCCAGCTGCTGGTGGTGGAGATCGACATGGCGCGCAGCGAACACGTGCGGCGCATCTGGCCGTTCCTGCGCGACCGCCGCATCGACGCCTACGGCGATCTGCTCAAGCGCTTCCGCGACTGAAGCGTGACCTGTGGCCGGGCGGCTTGCGCCCTCCGGCCGTCGACCCCATGCAGTGATTTCCCTTCCGCACCGACACGACGCATGAGCCTGGATTCCACCGACACCACCCTGCCCGCCGCCCTCGAAGGCCAGCCCATCGAGCGCGTGGTCCGCGATGGCGTCGAGTACGTGGTGCTCGGCACGGCGCATGTCTCGCGCGCCAGCGTGGAAGCGGTGCGCGAACTGCTGGCGCGCGAGCGCTTCGATGCGATCGCGGTCGAGCTGTGTCCCAGCCGTGCGCAGGGCATGCGCGATCCCGATGCCTTGAAGAAGATGGATCTGTTCCAGGTGATCCGCCAGGGCAAGGCCGGCATGGTCGCCGCCAGCCTGGTGCTGTCCACCTTCCAGAAGCGCCTGGCCGACCAGTTCGGCATCGAGCCCGGTGCCGAAATGAAAGCGGCCATGGACGGCGCCGAACAGCGCGGCGTACCGGTATGGCTGGTCGACCGCGAGGTCGGCATCACGCTCAAGCGCGCCTGGCGCAGCGTCGGCTTCTGGCAGCGCTTTGGCCTGATGGGCGGCCTGTTCGCCAGCGTATTCGAGCGCGAGGCGATCGAAGAAAAGGAAATCGAAAAGCTCAAGCAGGGCGACATGCTGGAGAGCGCCTTCAGCGAATTCGCCAGCCAGTCCGAGCCGCTGTATCGCAGCCTGATCGCCGAACGCGACGCCTACATGGCCGCACGCCTGCGCGAGGAAGCCGGACTGGCCGGCTACGGCGGCGAGCCTCGCCGCGTGCTGGTGGTGATCGGCGCGGGCCACCTGAAGGGCCTGTGCGAACTGCTGCGCACCCAGCAAGGCGATGCCGCCGCGCAAGCCGCGGAGCTGGCCACGCTGCCGGTGAAATCGAGCTGGCCGAAGTGGATCGCCATCGGCCTGGTGCTGCTGGTGTTCGCCGCCATCGCGATCGCGTTCCATCGCAACGCGGCGCTGGGCGCGCAGGCACTGCGCGACTGGGTGATGTACACCGCGGGCTTCTCCGCGCTGGGCGCCATCGTCGCCGGCGGCCATCCGCTGAGCGTGCTGGCCGCCGCGGTGGCCGGGCCGATCAAGCCGTTCCGCCCCGGCGTGCCGTCCGGCGCGATCAGTGCGATGGCCGAAGCCTGGGTGCGCAAGCCGCGCGTGGCCGACTTCGAGACCCTGCGCGACGACATCGGCCACTGGACCGGCTGGTGGAAGAACCGCGTGGCGCGCACCCTGCTCAACTTCCTGCTGGTATGCGTGGGCACCATCGCCGGCGAATACACCGCCGGCATCCATATCTTCAAGAGCCTGTTCTGAAGCTCAGGGCTGGTGCAGGCCCTTGACCAGCACGTCGAGCAGCTGGTCGTCCTGGTCCAGGCTCTGCTCCCAGTACATCGCGCCGCCGAGGTGCTGCGACTTGATGAAGCCGGTCTTCAGCTGCAATGACTGCGGGTCTTCGTAACTGACGAAGCTGCGCGTCTTCGCATTCCACAGATACGGCACCTGGGCCTGCTCGTCCCAATAGCGCACGTAGCCGTGCTTGCCGATGTAATCGGCCGTGAGTTCGCGCCACGACGGCGCGCCGAAGAACTTGCCGTACTTCTGCTGCAGGCCGTTGTGTTCCGGCGCCACGTCGGTGAAGGCGCGGCCGTAGAAGGGCACGCCGAGCACCAGCTTCGAAGCCGGCACGCCCGCCGCCAGGTACTGCTTCACCGCCTTGTCCGCGGCGCGGTCATCGGGCGGATCGAACTTCGACGGATGCAGGCCGGCATGATGGCCGGTGGTCGGCGTCAGGCTGTTGTGGAAGTCGTAGGCCATCAGGTTGAACCAGTCCAGCGAGCGCGCCACGCGCGCCAGCTCGACGCCGGCGACGAATTCGTTGTCGGCCGAGGCGATGGTCAGCAGGTAATGCCGTCCCTTGTGCTGCTTGCCCAGTACTTCCAGGCGCGCACGCACGGCTTCCAGCATCAGGCTGAAGTTGCGGCGGTCTTCGGGACGGTGGCTGATGTTGCCGCCGGGGAGCGTCGGGTATTCCCAATCGACGTCCAGGCCGTCGAGGTCGTGCTGCTCGATCAGCTTCGCCGCATCGTCCGCGAAGCGCTTGCGCGAGGCCTCGGTGAGCGCGGCCTCGGAGAAATGCCCCGCGCTCCAGCCGCCCACCGAGAGCACGATGCGCAAGTTCGGATGGCGCTGGCGCAGCCCGACCAGGCTGGCCAGCGAGGCCGTGGCATGCGGACTGCGCAGCACGATATGGCCCTGCTCGTCGAGCGTGCCGAAGGCGTAGTTGAGGACATCGACCTTGGCCGGATCGATCGCCGGCAGCGGATCGGCGTCGGCCACATAGCCCACGATGCGATAGGTGGCTGGCGATTCTTTCGCCACCGCGCTCCCCATCAACGCCAAGGCGACCAGGCCCAGCACCCAGCGGAAGGCCGCCGGGCGGCCGTTCGACGCATTCCCCACCATGCCCGCTCCTTATCTTCAAGTGTCTTCGGCGGGGCCGTGCGCCAGCCCCTCGACGTTATTGTCCCTGCTCGGACCCACCGACTATACTTCCGAGACTTTAACGCCATGTACCCGTCGGAATCGTGGGAATGATGATGACTCGACTGCAATTGCTCGGCCTGACCGTCGCTGCCGCTCTACTCGTCACTGGCAGCGCGCATGCCGAAGGCGACAAGGCCGCCGGCCGCAAACTGATCTATACCTGCAATGGCTGCCACGGCGTCGAGGGTTACGAAAACGCCTATCCGCGCTATCCCGTACCGAAGATCGCGGGCCAGAACGCGCAGTACATCGTCAACGCGCTGCACGGCTACAAGGCCGGCGACCGCAACCACCCGACCATGGGCGCCCAGGCACAGAGCCTGTCCGACAAGGACATCGAGGACATCGCCGCCTACCTGTCCAGCCTGGCCAAATAAGTAGCCCAAGGATCCGAGGATTCCGCATGAATCGTGCGCTTACCCTGCTTTCGTTCGGCGCCGTCCTGGCGTTCGCATCCCTCCAGGCGCAGGCCGCCGGCAATATCGAAGCCGGCAAGCAGAAGGCCGCCGCCTGCTTCGCCTGCCACGGCGCCGACGGCAATGCGGTCGACCCGCAGTACCCGCGCCTGGCCGGCCAGTACAACATGTACATCCAGCGTGCATTGCACGAGTACAAGAGCGGCGCGCGCGACAACGCGATCATGAAGGGCTTCGTCGCCACGCTGTCCGAGCAGGACATCGAGGACGTGGCGGCGTATTTCTCGTCGCAGCCGACCAAGCTCGGCACGCTCGAAGGGCATATCCAGGGCGACAAGTAAGTCGCGCTGGCTGCCGCATGAAAAAGGCCCGCTCGCGCGGGCCTTTTTGATTTCCGGCGCTGTTGGGGTGAGCCGCGGGCGAACCCCAACGCTGCGAAACGTATGAAGGTGACGATGTTGGGGTTCGCCTGCGGCTCACCCCAACCTACGCCGTGTATCACCCCAGCGCCGACTGCCCTTCCCGCTTGCTGTAGTACGGATTGCTGCCGCCCGCATGATCGGTGGCGTCGCGCACTTCGGTGATCTCCGGCACGCGCTCGCGCAGGGTCTTCTCCACGCCCTGCTTGAGCGTGACGTCGACCATGCCGCAACCATGGCAGCCGCCGCCGAACTGCAGCACCACCACGCCCTCGGCGCTCACTTCCAGCAGGCTGATGCGCCCGCCGTGCGCGGCGATGCGCGGATTGACCTCGGCGTCGAGCACATAGCGCACGCGCTCCACCAGGCTTGCTTCCATGCCGGGCATGTCGCCCTTGATGCGCGGCGCGCGGATATTGAGCTGGCCGCCGGTGGCGTTGGATTCGTAGTCGATGCTGGCGCCGTCCAGCCAGGGCGCGCTGTCGCCCTCGACCTGGAACAGGAAGCCATCGCACTCGATGGTCCATTCGTTGCCGGTGAGCTCGTCCGGCTCGCAGAACTCCAGTTCGCAGTTGGCGGCGGGCGTGCCCGGCGCGGTGACGCGCAGGCGGATGCTCAGTCCGTCGATGCCCTGCTGGGACAGAAGGCGCAGGAAATGCCGCTGCGCGCGTTCGGAAATATCGATCATGCCTGCTCCGGGGAAACGGGCCGGCGGCGGGTGCGAACCCGCGGCGGCCGGGAAACAGCACCATTTTAGTCCTCTTTCGCGCGGACTGCATGGTTTTGACTTTTCGCCGCGCAGCTTCGACGCTTCGCGTTTTGAATCCGCCGGAGTTTCGACCATGAGCCAAGCCGACCTCGCCAGCCAGCACTGCACCCCGCGCAAGGGCAAGGAACACGCGCTGGACGGCGTGCAGATCGAGACGCTGCTGGCGCGGCTGCCGGGCTGGCGGGTGGCCGCCGAGGGCAAGGCGATCGTGAAGGACTTCAAGTTCGCGGATTTCCATCACACGCTGGGCTTCATCAACGCCGTCGGCTTCATGGCCAACCAGGAAGACCACCATCCGGACCTCGAGGCCGGTTACGGCCATTGCCAGGTGTTGTGGTCGACGCATGACGTCGGCGGGCTTTCGCTCAACGATTTCATCTGCGCCGCGCGCGTCGAGGCCTTGCTGGCGCGTTGAGCTTGGGCGCGCGCCTGCTCCCCGCAGTACGCGCCGCCGGCTTCGTGCTGGCGGCGGCCTTGTTGTTGCTGGGGCTGCGCGCGCTGGCCGGCTGGATGGTGGAAAACCACCTTCGGCATGAGGCCGGACGCGAGCTGCATGCGCTGCAGGCAGGCCAGCCGCTATGGCGCTGGAGCTTGCGGCAGCCGCGCGACCTGGTGGCCGGGCGGGCGTTCGGCAACGCCACGGTCCAGGGCGGTGCAACCGGGCTGAAGGTGAGCAGCCGCGACGGGAAAACCTTCGAGCTGGGCCTGCCGGTGATGCGGCCGATGGATCTGGCGCATTGGCCGCAGCTGTGGCTGGTCATGCGCGTCAGCAAGGCGGCGCAGTTGTCCCTGGTCGTCCAGGCGCAGGCGCCGGCTTGCGTGGCGCAGACCGACGCGATTCCCGCCGGCGATGCGGCCACATTCGTATTCGATCTGCGCAAGCTCGATTGGCGGCATGCGGACAGTTCGGCGTGCGCGCTGCCGGCGACCGTGGCCTACCTGTTCCGCCTGCGCGTGCAGCTGCCCGCCGGCGAAACGCTGGAACTGCGCGAGGCATCGCTGGTCGCCGAGCGGCCTGTGCGTTTACCCGGCGCCGCGCCCACCGTCGATCTGTCGGCGGGACGGGAGATCGACCTGCTTGAACAGGTGACGGCCGCTCCGACCATGCCGGCCGTGCCTCTGGTCTGGCTGCCGCGCGATGGCTCCGTGGAAACCTGGCTGCAGTTGCGCGATCGCCTGCGCGGACTCTGGCCGGCGGCGATCGTCGTCCCGGCCGGCACCGTGCTGACCCCCATGGCGGATGACACCGGACCGGCCTGGGTGGGCTGGGCGGTCTGTGTCGCCTATCTGCTGCTCATGCTCTATGCCGCGCGCCGCGAGATTCATCCGGCCTGGGATGTTCTGCTGGTGGCCGCGGGCCCGCTCTGGCTGATCGCCGGGTTGCAGTGGGGACTGCATGCGTCGGCTCCGGCCGTGACCGCTTTCGTCGCCGCCCTGGTCTGGGCGGCCTGGCGGGAAATACGGCAGCGCCCGGCGGATTGGCATTGGCTGGGCGGCAAGGCGACGGACTGGCTGGCCCCGCTGGCCCTGCTGCCGGTCGCCGGCGGCTTGCCGATCCTGCTCGGCCACGGTTTCGCCGCGCCGGAATGGCGGCATGCCTTCTTATATGTCGGCTGGGCCGGACTGCAGCAGTGGCTGATGCTGGCGGTGGTGCTGCGCCGGCTGGAACGCTGGCCGGGCGGATCGGCCTTGCCGATTCTTGGCGCCGCGACCCTGTTCGCCCTGCTGCATGCCCCGAACGGGGCGCTCATGCAGCTGTGCTTCCTGGCCGAGCTGTGGTGGGCCTGGTGCTTCCTGCGCTCCCGCCGCCTGCTGCCGATCGCCCTGGCTCACGCCGGCTGCGCGCTGCTGGTGGAAAGCGGCCTGAGCGGCGCGGTGCTGCGCTCGCTGGAAGTCAGTGCGCGTTTCTTCCTCTAGGCCGGTAGCCTTGGGGATATTTTCCTTTCACGGCAAGCACATCCAGGAAGTTCTTCAAGTCTTCCGGCAGCGGTGCCGAGAAGCCGTAGGCGCGCCCGTCCAGCTCGAAGCTCAGGTGCGCGGCATGCAGGAACAGCCGCTGCAGGCCCAGCTCGCGGAAGCGCTTGTTGGCCTCCTTGTCGCCGTACTTGGCGTCGCCGGCCAGCGGATGGCCGACATGCGCGGCATGGACACGGATCTGGTGGGTGCGGCCGGTACCCAGGGTGGCCTGCATCAGGCGGGCGCCGGGGTACTGCTCCATCTCGCGGAAAAAAGTGAGCGAGGCCTTGCCGTTATCGGACACTCTTACCATCCGTTCTCCGCCCTGCAGCACGGATTTGAGCAACGGCGCGTTGACGTCGAACTTGGCCTTGTTCGGATGCCCGACCATCAGGCACAGGTACTGCTTGGTCACCTCATTGGAGCGGATCAGCGCCTGCAGGCCGGTCAGGCCGGCGCGGGTGCGGGCGAACACCAGCACGCCGCTGGTATCGCGATCCAGGCGGTGCACCAGTTCCAGGTGCTCGTTCGGCCGGGCCGCGCGCAGCAGTTCGATCGCCCCATGGCTGACCCCGCTGCCGCCATGGCTGGCGATGCCGGCGGGCTTGTCGATCACCAGGAAGTGCTTGTCCTCGAAGATGACCGCTTCGGCGACAGCGTCGATCAGCCCGGCCGAGGGCGGCTGCTCGCCGGTCTTCTCCGGGGCCATCCGCACCGGCGGAATCCGCAGCATATCGCCCGCGGTGAGACGGGTTTCCGGCTTGGCGCGCTTGCCGTTCACACGCACCTGACCGGTGCGCAGCAGACGGTAGATCATGCTCTTCGGGACGCCCTTGAGCAGGGTCATGAGGGCGTTGTCGATCCGCTGGCCGTCCCGTTCCGGACCGATCTCGACTTGACGCACTCCGTGAGGTGCGTCGTGGGAAGTTGCCGTCTGCATTGAAAAAAACCTGACTAGATAGGATACTCAGCCGGCGCTACGTCCCAGCCCGCCGAACTTCCGGTCCGGGTCGGGACGCCCGCCCGTGACGCCGGCGAGGATAGCGCCGGCCGCTCACCCGGCAGCCGGTCGCTGCTCCCTTTCATCGTAACGGTTCGGGTTGCCGTTTGTCCGATTGTTAAGCGAGATGCTTAACAAACCGGCGCGGCTGGCGTGATGCCACGAATACCCCGGAGCCGGCAACGGCGCCGTCTTTTTGCCGCTTCACCGCAGCGGCGCGATCCCCGGCAGGCCGCCCAGAAGGCGCCACCGCGGCACGCGACGCGCGGCAAGCCAAGGAAAATTACAATGAAACGTATGTTGATCAACGCGACTCAGCGTGAAGAGTTGCGTGTGGCCATTGTCGATGGCCAGACCCTGTACGACCTCGACATCGAGATCCCCTCCCGCGAACAGAAAAAGGCCAACATCTACAAGGGCCGCATCACTCGCGTCGAACCCTCCCTGGAAGCCTGCTTCGTCGAATACGGCGCGGAACGCCACGGCTTCCTGCCGCTGAAGGAAATCGCGCGGGAATATTTCACGCCGGGCCTGGATCCCAACAAGGCGAATATTCGCGACCTGATCAAGGAAGGCCACGAAGTGGTCGTCCAGGTCGAGAAGGAAGAGCGCGGCAACAAGGGCGCCGCCCTCACCACCTATATCAGCCTGGCCGGCCGCTACATGGTGCTGATGCCGAACAACCCGAAGGCCGGCGGCGTCTCGCGCCGGATCGAGGGCGAGGACCGGCAGGCCCTGAAGGAAGCCCTGGAGCACCTCACCGTTCCGGACGACGTCGGCCTGATCGTGCGCACCGCCGGCATGGGCCGCGACGCCGAGGAGCTGCAATGGGACCTGGACTACCTGCTGCAGCTGTGGAAGGCCATCTCGGCCGCCGCCAGCGCGCAGAAGGCGCCGTTCCTGATCTACCAGGAATCGAAGCTGTTCATCCGCGCCCTGCGCGACTACCTGCGCAATGACATCGGCGAGATCCTCATCGACGAGGAAGCCCTGTACAACGACGCGCGCGAGTTCATGCAGCAGGTCATGCCCAATGCCCTGCGCAAGCTCAAGCTGTACCGCGACGACACCCCGCTGTTCTCGCGCTACCAGATCGAGACCCAGATCGAGAGCGCCTTCGACCGCCAGGTGCGCCTGCCGTCCGGCGGCTCGATCGTGATCGACCAGACCGAAGCGCTGACCGCGATTGACATCAACTCCTCGAAGGCCACCAAGGGCAGCGACATCGAGGAAACCGCGTTCAACACCAACTGCGAGGCGGCGGTGGAAATCGCCCGTCAGCTGCGCATCCGCGACGCCGGCGGCCTGATCGTGATCGATTTCATCGACATGGACAGCCCCAAGCACCAGCGCGAAGTGGAAGAGCGCCTGAAGGACGCACTGAAGCTGGACCGCGCCCGCGTGCAGGTCGGCCGCATCTCGCGCTTTGGCCTGCTGGAGATGTCCCGCCAGCGCCTGCGTCCCAGCCTGGGCGAAGCCACCCAGGTGGTGTGCCCGCGCTGCGAAGGCCATGGCCATATCCGCAGCGTGGAATCGCTGGCGCTGTCGACCCTGCGCCTGATCGAAGAGCACGCCATGAAGGACAACACCGGCCAGGTGCTGGTGCAGGCGCCGCCGGCGGTGGCCAACTTCATGCTCAACGAGAAGCGCGCCGGCGTGGTCGAAGTGGAACTGCGCAACAAGGTCCACGTGGTGATCGTGGCCGACGACCAGCTCGAGACCCCGCACATCCAGATCCAGCGCATCCGCGAAGCGGAGATGGGCGAGCACAGCAAGCCCAGCTACGAGCGCCGGACCATGGTGGAAGCCGCGCCGATCCCGAAGATGGGCCAGGCCCTGGGCAGCGGCGAGCAGCCGGCGGTCAGCGGCATCGTGCCCGCCTCGCCTGCTCCGGTACGCGAGGAAACCGCGCAGGCTCCGGTCGCCGCGCAGCAACCCACGCAGCCGGCGGCGCGTCCCGCCGCCGCGCCCGTGCCGAGCGGCGGCCTGATTTCCCGCTTCCTGGGCTGGTTCCGCAGCACCCCGGCCCCGGCGCCCGCGCCGGTAGCCAGGCGCGAGGCGGCTCCGTCCGCCGGCGGCGGGCGCAACCAGCGTCGTGACGAGCGTGGCCGCGGCCAGCCGCAGAACCGCCAGCAGCAACAGCCGCAGCAGCGCCGCGAACCGCAGCAGGGCAAGCAGGGCCAGGGACAGAACCAGGGCCAGGCGCAGCAGCAGGGCAAGGGCAACCGCCAGCGCGGCAACGAACAGCAGCAGCGCCAGCCCGGCAGGCAGGAACAGCAGCAGCCGCGCCAACAGCAGCCGAAGGCGGCCGAGGCACAGGTCGAGCGCAAGCAGCCTCAGCAGCAGCCGCGCCAGGAGCAGGCCAAGCCGGCACAGCCGCAGGCGCAGGAGCCGCGTCAGCCCCGCCCCGCTGCGCAGCAGCCTGCCGCCGTGCAGCAGCCGGTGGCCGCGCAACCGTTCATGCCGCCGCAGCCCGCCGCCCAGGCGCCGCGCCCGGTCGCCGCTCCAGCCGATGAAGCCGCGCAGGAAGCCGCACTCGTCGCCAAGCCGGTAACCGACGCCGTGGCGCCCGACGCGCTGGATCCGGCCGCCGCCGAAGCCGAGGGCAGCCAGCCCCGTCGTCGCCGTGGTCGCCGCGGTGGCCGCCGCCGCCGTCGCCACGAGGATGCCGGCCAGCCCGGTGCGTCCGAGGGCCAGCTGGACAACGAGTTCGATCTGGATGACGAGGATCGCGAGGAAGACGGCACGGGCGAGACCGCCAAGGCCGAGCCGCGTCCTGCCACGTCGGCCGCTCCGGCAGTCGCTGCCGCGGCAGCCGCCACGGCCGTGATCGCCGCCGAGAGCATCGAGGCCGAAGCCGCCAGCCATGCGCCGGCCGCCGAACGGGAACTTGAACTCCCGGTGGTCGAGACGCCTGCGCCGGCACCGGCTTCGTTCAACCTGCCCGCGCTGCCGCCACTCCCCGCGAAGACGGACGAGCCGGAAGCCGCGGAAGCACCCGCCGAACCAGTGGTGGCGCATGTGCCGGCGATGGAAGCCGCGCCGGTCGTCGCCGATGTCTCGGCACCGCCTGCCGCCGTGGCGGAGAGCGAAGTACGCGTGACGGCGCCGGTGGCGACGCCGGAGCCCGCCCCGCTGTTGGTTGCCGAGGCGGTGGTCGCCGAACCTGTCGTCACGGCGCCTGCGGCCGAAGCCGCGCCGGTCGAACCGATGGTGGAGACGGCCAAGCTCGAGCCGGCGGTCGAGGCGGTCGAAGCCAGGACCGAGACGGTCGAAGTCCCGGTCCAGCCCGCAGCCACGCCGGAACCGGTGGCTGTCCAGGCGCAGCCCGCCGTCGTCCACGAGCAGCAGCCGGAAGCCGCCGCGCCCGCCACCCAGCTGCCGACGCAGGGCGATCTGCTGGGCCACGTGGCCGAGCCGACCGCAGCCCCGGCGATCCCTCAGGCCGCCGATGCCGCCCCCGGCGACGAGGCGACGGAAGAAGAAAAGAAGGACGGCCACGCCTCCAACGGCTGAGCGTCCGTCTCGCGCAACGAAAAAAGCCGGGCCCATGGCCCGGCTTTTTTTATGGTGCGGATGCGGCGGCGCGTTCCCTTTTGGAACGGACTGCGCGAACGCGCAGCCGCTCAGTTTCCGCCGATCTGATTGTTGTGCGTATCGAGCAGCCCGTGGATCGTCATAAGGTGCGCGAGGCTCACGATATGGTCCACCTGCAGCTTCTCCATCAGGCGCTGCTTGTAGGTGGACACCGTCTTCGGACTCAGGTTGAGCTGCTCGCCGATGGTGGTGAGCGCCTTGCCGCGCACCAGCATCATGGCCACCTCCAGCTCGCGGCTCGACAACGCGTCGAACGGCGAGGCCTCGCCGTCCAGCGTGGCCAGGGCCAGCTGCTGGGCCACCGCGGGGGCTAGATAACGGCGGCCGCCGGCCACCTGGCGCACCGCGCACAACAGCTCCTCGGCCGTGCAGCCCTTGGTGAGATAGCCGGTGGCGCCGGCCTCCAAAAGCCGCTTGGGGAAACGTGCATCGTCCACCACCGTGATGATGATGATCTGCGTCGGCAGCTTGGCGCGCGCGACGCGTTCGGTGAGTTCGATGCCGCTCATGCCCGGCATGTGCACGTCGACCAGGGCGATTTCCGGCTCATGCGCGCGAATCAGCTTCAAGCCGTCTTCCGCGGTACCCGCCTCGCCACAGATATGCACGTCCGGCTGCTGCTGCAGGATCATCCGAAACCCGGTGCGGACCAGTTCGTGATCGTCGATAAGAACCAGATTGATCACGCCGCCGCCCTCCGTGGGTCAAGCCCGTGAAAGTAGGCGGCATGCGCATGCGATGCAAGCACCCCCCTGTATGTGCCGTCCACCAACATAAAAGCTTCTTCTCGCCTCCCTTTCTCGGACTGCCGACCGCCACCGCTTGGATTGACGCAAGTATCCTCGATCGTCCCGACCAGGTCTGTCAGTCATGACCTACGGAGTGTCGTCATAAGCCGGCGAGTGTTATGCCCCCGTGATGATATTCGCCTTTTTTGACAGGCCTGAAAGTGTTGTGGCGCCGGGAAATGCAGCGGCACGGACGAGCGCGAGCGCCGACGGCGGCGATCCTTGTGCGGACACGGTTTTAGGAGTGATTCCGGCGCTTTACCGCACGAAGGCCCCGCTATGCACCTGCTGTTCGACGACACAGCCCTTCCCCTTGCCTGACAATTCCGGACGCGAGCGTCGTAGGGCATCCCTCAGGCAAGGCTGTCGATGTGATCGTGGATGCGCTGCCGTATGGCCTGCTCGCCGTCCGCTCCGGCCGGAAGCCCCAGGAACATTTCCGAGCGAATGTCGACGATGTCTTCGCCGAAGCGGATGGCGAACACGCACACGGTCTGCTCCGCATTTCCGACAAAAGAAATGTCGTACTGGAAACCTTTGTAATCGCCTTTGAGTTCTTTCATCGGTCGACTCCGCCGACCATTCTCCGCATAGGTCCAGGCGGGACAACGCCGGTCGTGAAGGAATCCGAACAAAGACGTGCATGGCATTCACTGTCGTGACTGCGCCGCCATGTGTTTTTGATCTGCCGGCCATAAGACAGACAGCCGCGCTTCATGGCGCAACCGCCGAACTGGCGCGCAAATGAACGAAGCGGACAGCGCTCTCGATCGCATGCGAGAGCCGGCGTCATGACGCGCGGCGGCGAGACAAGAGGGAGGCCTGGTGCCCGGAGCGGGAATCGAACCCGCATAGCCTTTCGGCTGAGGGATTTTAAGTCCCTTGCGTCTACCAGTTTCGCCATCCGGGCATTGCGGGAGATCTCGCGCTGCACGCGACATCGCGGCGCATCCTAACATGCGTGAATCTGCCCGGCCCCGCGCGTCGCGCCGCATGAGCCAGCAGCTACCGGCTCGATCGCACGCACAACAAAAAGCCCGCACAAGGCGGGCTCATTGACTCATCTGCAATGGAGGCCAGGGTCGGAATCGAACCGGCGTAAACGGCTTTGCAGGCCGCTGCATGACCACTCTGCCACCTGGCCATTGCCGGCGAATCGTAACCGGAAAGATCACGCTTCGCCTTAAAAAACAAAACCCCGGCGATCCGAGGTTTTGCTGAAAAACTGGAGCGGGAAACGAGACTCGAACTCGCGACCCCGACCTTGGCAAGGTCGTGCTCTACCAACTGAGCTATTCCCGCATCGGAGTCGGAAATCATAGCAGAAGATCGGGATTTGTGAAGAGGCCGGCCCGCCTTTTTTACGCGCCGTTACCGTTTTCACCGAGCGCCCGACCCGGCTTTGAGCCTGGCCCGAAAACGCAAAAGCCCCGGGTTTACCGGGGCTTTCATCGAAACCTGGAGCGGGAAACGAGACTCGAACTCGCGACCCCGACCTTGGCAAGGTCGTGCTCTACCAACTGAGCTATTCCCGCATCGGAGTCGCGCATTGTAATGGCTAAAGCGCGGTCGTCAAGCCTCTGTCATACGGGGTCGTTGGGGTCGTTTACCGGCTCGCGGCGAGGCGGTTCGCCGCGCAGCATCGGCCACGCGGCACGCAGGTAGTACAAGCCTGACCAGATGGTCAGCACACCGGCCACCACCAGCAGGGCTTCGCCGATGTGATACAGGCGCAGCGCCTCCGCGCTCTTCTCGTGCTGCACGATCAGCACGACCAGCGCGATCATCTGCATCACGGTCTTGAGCTTGCCGATGAAGGCCACCTTCACCGCGGCGCGCATGCCGATTTCGGCCATCCACTCGCGCAGCGCCGATACGCTGATCTCGCGCCCGACGATCACCGCCGCGGTGACCGCCATCAGGATGCCTGCCCAGCCGCCGCGATGCGATTCCACCAGCAGGAACAGCGTCACCGCCACCATCAGCTTGTCGGCCACCGGATCCAGGAAAGCGCCGAAGGCCGAGGTCAGGTTCATCCGACGCGCCAGGTAGCCGTCCAGCCAGTCGGTCAAGGCCGCCAGCAGGAACACCACCGCGGCGGTGATGTTGTGGCCCGGGAACTGCCAGTAGAACACCACCACCATCACCGGCAACAGCGCCACGCGGAACAGGGTGAGCCAGGTCGGCAGATTGATGCGCATAGGTTGCTCAGCTCTCATGGGCGCAGTGTCGCATGCGCCGTCTAGCGCGCTGCCGTGGCAGCCACGTCGGTTCAGCCGTGCAGCGCCGCATAGATGCGCTCCGCCAGGCCACGGTCGATACCCTTGATCTTGGTCAGCTCTTCCACGCCGGCGGCCTCGACCCCGCCGAGGCCGCCGAAGGCTTTCAACAGCGCGGTGCGCCGGCGTGCGCCGATGCCCGGCACGTCCTCCAGCACGCTGCGTTCGCGCGCTTTCTCGCGCCGCTTGCGATGGCCGCTGATGGCGAAGCGGTGCGCCTCGTCGCGCACCGCGGCGACCAGGTGCAGCGCCGGCGAGGCGGGACCCGGATGCAGCTCGCGGCCGCTGTCGGCCAGGATCAGTGTCTCCTCGCCCGCGCGCCGGCCAGGCCCCTTGGCCACGCCGACCACGCGGATGCCAGTGACGCCCAGCTCCTTCAGCACGTCCAGCGCCTGCGCCACCTGCCCGCTGCCACCGTCGATCAGCAGGATGTCGGGGCTGGCGCCCACGCCTTCCGCTACTTTGCGGAAACGCCGCGTCAGCGCCTGGTGCATCGCCGCGTAGTCGTCGCCCGGCGTGATGCCGGCGATGTTGAAGCGCCGGTAGTGCGATTTCTCCGGTCCTTCCGGACCGAACACCACACATGAGGCCACCGTCGCCTCGCCCATGGTGTGGCTGATGTCGAAGCATTCGAGCCGCCGCGGCGATTCGTCCAGCTCCAGCAGCCGCTGCAGGTCGTCGAAGCGCGCGCCCAGCGTCTGCCGGCTGGCCAGGCGCGCGGTAAGCGAGGCCTGCGCATTGCGCTCGGCCATCTGCAGGAAGCGCGCGCGTTCGCCGCGCACGCTGGCCTTCAACTCCACCGTGCGGCCCGATTGCTGGGTCAGCACCTCGGCCAGGATCGCCTGGTCCGGAATGGTTTCGCACAGGATCAGCTCGCGCGGCACCGGCCGGTCCAGGTAGTACTGCGCGATGAACTGGGCGATCACGTCGCCGGGCTCGGCATCCAGCGGCAGGCGCGGGAAGAAATCGCGCGTACCCAGGCTGATGCCGTTGCGGAAGAACAGCACGCTGACGCAGGCCATGCCCGCCTCGATGCGGCAGGCGATGACATCCATGTCGGCGCTGGCGCCGTGCACGTGGTGCTGCGCCTGCAGGCCGCGCAGTGCGGCGACCTGGTCGCGCATGGACGCGGCGCGCTCGAACTCCAGCGACTTGCTGGCCTGCTCCATCGACGCCACCAGCTCGTCGATCACCGCGCTGCTGCGCCCTTCCAGGAACATCTCGGCATGGCGCACGTCGCTGCGGTAGTCGTCCACCGCGATCAGCTGCACGCAAGGCGCCGTGCAGCGACCGATCTGGTGCTGCAGGCATGGCCGCGAGCGGTTGCGGAAATAGCTGTCCTCGCACTGCCGCACCTTGAACAGCTTCTGCATCAGGTTGAGGCTCTCGCGCACGGCGAAGGCGCTCGGGTACGGCCCGAAGTAGCGGCCCGGCAGGCTCTTGGCGCCGCGGTGGAAGGCCAGCCGCGGATAGTCCTCTTTACTGGACAGATAGATGTACGGATAGCTTTTGTCGTCGCGCAGCAGGATGTTGTAGCGCGGCTTCAGCGACTTGATCAGCTGCGATTCCAGCAGCAGCGCCTCGCCCTCGGTGCGCGTGACGGTGATCTCCGCGCGGTCGATCTGCGAGACCATCGAGGCGATGCGCGGTTCCATCCGCGGCTTGAGGAAATAGCTGCCGACCCGCTTCTTGAGATTGCCCGCCTTGCCGACGTAGAGCAGTTCGCCCTCGGCATCGAAATAACGATAGACGCCGGGCGAGGTGGTCAGGGTGCTGACGAAGGCCTTGCCGTCGAAGGCCTGCGGCGGAGTGGGCTGCATAGGAGGAATTCTAACGGGATTCGCCTCTCTCTTATGGAGGCCGGCGTCGCCATTGCAATGGCGTGGCTCAGCGGCGGCGCAGGCGCTCGAGCAGTCCCGCCACGCCCCGCTCGGCCAGCGCCACGCAGCGGGTGAAGCCATCGGCGTCGCCGTAGTACGGATCCGGAAAATCCTCCGGCGGCGCGGCGCCGGACCAGCTCAGGAACCGACCGGTTTCGGCCCGTGAGCGCGGCGTGACGAACCGGCCGATGCCGCGCAGATTGTCGCCGTCCATGCCGAACACGAAGTCGTACTCGTCCAGGTCCGCCGCCCGCAGCTGCCGGGCGCGATGCGCCGAGAGATCGAAGCCGGCCGCGGCCGCGGCACTCAGCATGCGCGGATCGGCGCCCTCGCCCACATGCCAGTGACCGGTGCCGCAGGAAGCGACTTCCACGGCCAGGCCGGCCTCGGCGCAGCGCCGGCGCGCGACGCCTTCGACCAACGGTGAGCGGCAGATATTCCCGAGGCAGACGAACAGAATGCGCGGCGCGCTCATCCCTGCCCCGCCAGCCATTGCTCCGCGCGGATCACATCGGCTTCGGTATCGATGCCCGGTGGGAACGGCTCCGGCGTCAGGCGCACGGCAATGGGGTGGCCATGTTCCAGCACGCGCAGCTGTTCCAGCGATTCGGCCTGTTCCAGCGGCGTGCGTTCGAGGCTCGTGTAGCGCTGCAGGAAACCGGCGCGGTAGGCGTAGATGCCGATATGGCGCAGGAACGGCACCCCGGGCGGCAGCTGGTCGCGGCTGGCGGCGAAAGCATCGCGCGCCCACGGCAGCGGTGCGCGGCTGAAGTACAACGCGCGGCCGGACGCGGTGCGCACCAGCTTCACCACGTTCGGATCGAACAGCTCGTGCGCATCGAGGATGGGCGTGGCCAGCGTGGCCATCGGCGCATCGTCCTCGGCCAGCGCGCGCGCCACCTCGCGGATGCCGGCGGCGGGTGCGAACGGCTCGTCGCCCTGCAGGTTCACCACGATGGCGTCGTCGGCCCAGCCGTAATGCGCGGCGCATTCGGCCAGGCGGTCGCTGCCGGAGGCGTGGTCGGCGCGGGTCATGCAGATGTCGATGCCTTCCTGCCCCGCCAGCGCAGCGGCGACGCGCGGGTCGTCCACCGCCACCACCACCCGGGCGGCGCCGGCCTGCAGCGCGCGCCGGGCGACGCGCACCACCATCGGCACGCCACCGAGTTCGCGCAGCGGCTTGGCCGGGAGGCGCGTGGAGCCGTAGCGGGCGGGGATGGCGACGATGAAGGGGGGAAGCTGTGCGGACATGAGGACCTCGTGCAGAGGCCGCCAAGCCTAACCGCTGGGCGGTGTCCAGACGAGCCCGGGCACGCGTAGGTTGGGGTGAGCCGCAGGCGAACCCCAACGTGGCGTTCGTGATGTGAGGCCTGTTGGGGTTCGCCTGCGGCTCACCCCAACCTACGCCGGGCGCCTGGTTCTATGCAGCGTGCAGATCGAAACCGCAACCGTTGGCCAGCTCCATGAACCCCGGGAACGACGTGGCCACGTTCGCGCAATCCGCGATGCGGATCGGCTCCTGCGCCATCAGGCCGGCCACGGCAAAGCTCATCGCGATGCGATGGTCGCCATGGCTGTCCACCTCGCCGCCACGCAGCGCGCCGCCCTCGATGATGGCGCCGTCCGGCGTTTCCTCGATGCGCGCACCGATCGCCTTCATGCCGGCAGCCATGGTCGCGATGCGGTCGGATTCCTTCACGCGCAATTCGGCCGCTCCACGCACCACAGTGCGGCCCTGCGCCACCGCCGCGGCAATGAACAGCGCGGGGAACTCGTCGATCATGTCCGGCACCAGCGCCTCCGGCAGCTCGACGCCGTGCAGCGGCGCATGACGGACGATCAGGTCGCCGACCGGCTCGCCGCCGCTTTCGCGCTGGTCTTCCACCGCGATATCCGCGCCCATCAGACGCAGCGCCTGCAGCAATCCGGTGCGCCGCGGATTCAGGCCCACCGCCGGCAGGCGCAGTTCGGCACCCGGCACGATGCTGCCGGCGACCAGGAAAAACGCCGCCGAGGAGAAATCCGCCGGCACCTCCACGTCGGTGGCGCGCAGGCGATGGCCGCCGCTGAGGCGCGCGCGGCCCGGTTCGAACTCGATCGGCCAGCCGAACGCCGCCAGCATGCGCTCGGTGTAGTCGCGCGTCGGATGCGGCTCGATCACTTCCGTCTCGCCTTGCGCATACAGGCCGGCGAGCAGCAGCGCCGACTTCACCTGCGCGCTGGCCACCGGCAGCGTGTAGCGGATGCCCTTGAGCGGCTGGCCGCCGTGCACGCGCAGCGGCGGCAGGCCGTCCTGGGTGTCGATGCGCGCGCCCATCGCGGCCAGCGGCTCGGTGACGCGGCGCATCGGGCGCTTGGACAGGGATTCATCGCCGACCAGGGTGCTGTCGAAGGCCTGTCCCGCCAGCAGGCCGGCGAGCAGGCGCATGCCCGTGCCGGCGTTGCCGCAGTCCAGCGCCTGCGCAGTGCCACGCAGGCCATGCAGGCCGACGCCGTCGACGATGCGCTCGCCTTCGCTCGGCGTCTCGATGCGCACGCCGAGCTTCTGCAGCACGGCGGCGGTGGCGCGGGTGTCCTCGCCTTCAAGGAAGCCGCGGATATGCGAGCGGCCTTCGGCCAGCGCGGACAGCATCATCGAACGATGCGAAACGGACTTGTCGCCCGGCACGCGCACATTGCCGTGCAGCGCGCGGGCGGGCTGGCTCAACCAGTCGAGTCGGGTCACGAGAATCTCCGGGCGGCGGCGCGAGGCCGCCGCAGAAAGTCAGGGCAAGGCCACCGGGTAGGAACCGAGCACGCGCACCTGTGCGGCGGCGCCGCCCATTTCCTGCATCGCGGCCTGGATCGGCGCGTCCTGCACATGGCCGGACACGTCGATGAAGAACGCGTACTGCCACTTGCCGGTATGCGCGGGGCGCGACTCGATGCGATTGAGGCTGACGTCGTGCTTGGCGAACGGGCTGAGCACGTCGTACAGCGCGCCGGGCTTGTCGTTCACCGTGATCAGCAGCGAGGTGCGGTCGTTGCCCGAGGGCGGGAACAGCGAGCGGCCGATCACCAGGAAGCGGGTGGTGTTGTCGGCGCGGTCCTCGATGCCGGTGGCGAGAGTCTTCAGGCCATACACGCGGCCAGCGGTCTCGCCGGCGATCGCGGCCGCATCGTCGGCATGCCGCGCCATGCGCGCGGCCTCGGCATTGCTGCTGACCGCGATGCACTCGACGTCGGGCAGATTGATGCGCAGCCAGGTCTTGCACTGCTGCAGCGACTGCGCATGCGCATAGACGCGCTTGATGTCTTCCATCCTGCCGCCCTGCGAATGCAGGCACTGGTGCACGCGCAGCTCGATCTCGCCGCAGATGGTGGCCTCGGAGGTGAGGAACATGTCCAGGGTGATCTGGATCATGCCCTGCCCGGAGTTTTCCACCGGCACCACGCCGAAATCGGCATGGCCAGCGGCGACTTCCTGGAACACCTCCTCGATGCTGCCCAGCGGCAGCCCGTAGGCGGCATGGCCGAAGTGCTTGCGCACGGCCTGTTCGCTGAAGGTGCCCTCGGGGCCGAGGAAGCCCACCTTGAGGGGATCTTCCTGCGCCAGGCAGGAGGACATGATCTCGCGGAACAGCCGCACCATTTCCGTGTCGGACAAGGGGCCGCGGTTGCGGTCCACCACCATGCGCAGCACGTGGGCCTCGCGCTCGGGGCGGTAATAGTCGATCGCCGACAGGCCCGCGCCTTTCACACGCGCCACTTCCTGGGCCCAGCCGGCGCGCTCGGAAATGAGCTCCTGGATCTGGCGGTCGATGCTGTCGATGCGTTCGCGCACCTGTTCGAGCGAGGCTTTGGGTTCGGTCATGAGCGGGGATTCGGGAGTAAAGATGTCCAAACGGGGAAACGCATAGTGCCTGATCGGCGGCGGTAAAAGCGATCAACCATGCCGATCAACCATGCCGTGCAGCGAAGTCGCGCATGAACTGCACCAGCACCTGCACGGCCTCCAGCGGCACCGCGTTGTACAGCGAGGCGCGCATGCCGCCCAGCGCCTTGTGGCCCTTCAGCGCGAGCAGGCCGGCGGCTTCGGACTCCTTGAGGAAGTCCGCATCCAGCGCGCTGTCGTGCAGGGTGAAGGGCACGTTCATGCGCGAGCGCGCGGCCGGGTCGATCGGATTGCGGTAGTAGCCGCCCGAACCATCGATCGCCTGGTACAGCAGCCCGGCCTTGTCGCGGTTGCGGCGCGCCATCGCCTCCAGCCCGCCCTGCTCCTTCAGCCACTGGAAGGTCAGCCCGGCCAGGTACCAGCCCCAGGTATTGGGCGTGTTGAGCATCGAATCGTTCGCCGCGTGCTCGGCGTAGCGGAAAATCTTCGCCATCGGACGCGCGGCGCGCTGCAGCAGGTCGCGGCGGATGATCATCACCACCAGGCCGGAGGGGCCGATGTTCTTCTGCGCGCCGGCGTAGATCAGGCCGAAGCGGCTGACATCCAGCGGTTCGGCCAGGATGTTGGAGGACATGTCCGCCACCAGCGGCACCTCGCCCACGTCGGGCACGTCGTGGTACTCGACGCCGTGGATGGTTTCGTTCGGCGTGTAGTGCACGTAGGCGGCACGCGGATCCAGCTGCCAGCTCGCGCGCGGCGGCAGGCGCAGGTACTGCTCGTTCCTGCTGCTCGCCGCGACATTGACGCGCACGTAGTACGCGGCCTCGCTGGCGGCCTTCTCGCCCCAGTGGCCATTGACGATGTAGTCGGCACTGTCGCCCTCGCCTGCCAGGTTCAGCGGGATCTGCGCGAAATGCTGGGTGGCGCCGCCCTGCAGGAACAGCACGGCGTAGTCGGCAGGAATCTTCAACAGCTCGCGCAGGTCGGCTTCGGCCTGCTCGGCCAGCCCGATGAAACGCTTGCCGCGGTGGGACAGTTCCATCACCGAGGCGCCGCTGCCGTTCCAGTCGAGCAGCTCGCGCTGCGCGCGCTCCAGCACCGCGGTGGGAATCGCGGCCGGTCCCGCGCTGAAGTTCCAGACCCTGCTCACGTGCGACGCCTTATGAAGGGAATAAGCACCGCATTATGCCGCGCCGCAACAACCCAGCGTCAACCGTAGAAAACCGTTGCGTCAGAAACGAACGAGCAGGATGAGGGCGATACCCAAGGCCAGCACCGCGGCCGTGACGATCAGCCACCACACTTCGCCACGCGGGCCGGCGTCCTCTTCCGGCAGGTGCGCGGGTTCGGGCGGAGGCGGCGGCAACTCGGGCTCGCGCTCCATGCCGGGGGCGTCGACCAGGAAGCGATGCATGGCCAGCCCGATCTGGTCCCCTGGGTGCAGCGCGACGCGCTCGACCGGCGCACCGTTGACGCGCAGCGGATAGCGCTCCGAAGCCTGCAGCGATTCCAGCCACACCTGCCCGTCTTTCCAGGCCAGCCGGAACGAGGCCGTCTCGTCCTGCGGCAGCTCCAGCGAATAGCGGCCGAGCGGGCCGAATTCGAGCACGCCGTCGACCGCGATCACCTTGCCCGACAGCGGCCCGCCCATCGCCCGCAGCGCCACCGCGCAACGGGCCGCATCCGACACGCCCTCGAGCGGGGCGCGGGCAGCGGGCTGCTCGTCGGAGCACAGCAGCATGCGGCAATCGCCGACGCTCAGGATGTCGCCCGGACGCAGCAGCGCCCGTTCGCGCACCGGCCGGGCGTTGACGTAGATGCGATTCCCCTGCGGCAGCACCTGCAGCACCCAGCCGCGGCGGTCCAGCTGGATGCGCAGATGGTGGCTGCCGGCCTGCCTGACGGCCAGCACCAGATCGTTGTCGGGCGCGCTGCCGATCCTCAGCAGCGGCTGCTCCCAACGAAAATCTTCGCGGGCCGAATGAGGAAACTCGATGCGCATCTGTGAACCAGTCTAGAGACCGCGGCGACTCTAGCAGATAGATGCGTCCGCTCCATGCGACCCGCGCTGAATGCCGCGCGTTCGCCGCGCCATGCGCACTCATCGCCGCTAATATGCGTGGTTTCCCTGCAGGAACCTGTCATGCCCAAGATCGACATCCGCCGCCCGCACCAGCTTTCCGTGCCCGAGGCCCGCGCCGTGGTCGAACAGGTGGCGGCGCGCATGCGCGAGAAGTTCGGCATGGAAGGCCAGTGGCAGGGCGACACCCTCAGCTTCCAGCGCCCCGGGGTCAACGGCTCGATCGAGGTCGAGGCGGACGCCATCCAGGTCCGGGCCGAGCTGGGCATGATGCTGGCCCCGCTCAAGGGCATGGTCGAGCAGGAGATCCGCCGCAAGCTGGACGAACACTTCGGCTGATGAATCTTTAACCATCCGCCATTCCGTGGCATACTCGCCCGCTTGCGCGGCCGCGACGGCCGCTCCCTTACCGACCGGAACGCATGGCCAAAGACGACGTCATCGAAATGGAAGGCACGGTCATGGAGACCCTGCCGAACACCATGTTCCGCGTGCAGCTGGAAAACGGGCACGTGATCACCGCCCACATTTCCGGCCGCATGCGCAAGCACTACATCCGCATCCTCACCGGCGACAAGGTGAAGGTGGAGATGACTCCGTACGACCTGACCAAGGGTCGTATCACCTATCGCATGAAGTGATGACCCGGCCGTCCGCCTGGATGGGCGGGACAGCCGGACCGGCCAGTCGGCCGGGTTCCGAAAACGAAAAGGCCGCGCTGAGCGCGGCCTTTTCTTTCTGCCTTGCCGAAACCGCGGCTTAGGAAACCACCGCCGGCAGCTTCTCCGCTTCCTCGGTGTCGACCTTCAGCTCGCCGTCGGCCACGCTCAGGCGCACCTTGCCGCCCTCGGACAGCTTGCCGAACAGCAGCTCGTCGGCCAGCGGACGCTTCACCTTCTCCTGGATCACGCGGGCCATCGGACGGGCGCCCATCTGCGGGTCGAAGCCATGCTCGGCCAGCCAGCGGCGGGCATCGGCGTCCACGTCCAGCGCCACGTGCTTCTCCGACAGCTGGCTCTCCAGCTCGATCAGGAACTTGTCCACCACGCGCAGGATGTGCTCGAAGTCGAGCGCATTGAACTGGATCACCGCGTCCAGGCGGTTGCGGAATTCCGGGGTGAAGGTGCGGCGGATCACTTCCATCGAGTCGGTGGTATGGCTCTGCTTGACGAAGCCGATGCCGCGGCGCGCCGCCTGCTGGGCGCCGGCATTGGTGGTCATCACCAGGATCACGTTCTTGAAGTTCGCCTCGCGGCCGTTGGTATCGGTCAGCACGCCGCGATCCATCACCTGCAGCAGGATGTTGTACACATCCGGATGCGCCTTCTCGATCTCGTCCAGCAGCAGCACCGCATGCGGATGCTTGGTCACCGCCTCGGTCAGCAGGCCGCCCTGGTCGAAGCCGACGTAGCCCGGAGGCGCGCCGACCAGGCGCGAGACGGAATGCGCTTCCATGTACTCGGACATGTCGAAGCGAATCATCTCGATGCCCAGTTGCATCGCCAGCTGGCGGGTGACCTCGGTCTTGCCCACGCCGGTCGGGCCGGCGAGCAGGAAGGAGCCGATCGGCTTGGACGGGTCGGCCAGGCCGGAACGCGCCATCTTGATCGACGAGGCCAGCGCCTCGATCGCCGCATCCTGGCCGAACACCACCATCTTGAGGTTGCGCTCGAGGTTGCGCAGCACATCGCGGTCCGAGGCCGAGACCTGCTTGGCCGGGATGCGCGCCATCTTGGCCACGATGTATTCCACTTCCGGCACGTCGATCTTGCCGGTGCGCTGGTCCAGCGGCAGCAGACGCTGGCGGGCACCGGCTTCGTCGATCACGTCGATCGCCTTGTCCGGCAGCAAACGGTCGGGAATGTGCTTCACCGACAGGTCCACCGCCGCCTTCAGCGACTCGTTGGTGTAGACCACGTTGTGGTGTTCCTCGAAGCGCGAGCGCAGGCCCTTCAGGATCTCGATGCTGTCGGCCACGGTGGGCTCGACCACGTCGATCTTCTGGAAGCGGCGGGCCAGTGCGCGGTCTTTCTCGAAGATGCCGCGGAATTCCTGGAAGGTGGTCGAGCCGATGCAGCGCAGCTCGCCGGAGGCCAGCATCGGCTTGATCAGGTTCGACGCATCCATGGTGCCGCCCGAGGCGGAACCGGCGCCGATGATGGTGTGGATCTCGTCGATGAAGAGGATCGAGCCCGGCTGCTTCTTCAGCTGGGTGATCACCGCCTTCAGGCGTTTCTCGAAGTCGCCGCGGTACTTGGTGCCGGCCACCAGCGCGCCCAGGTCCAGCGACCAGATGGTGGCGTTTTCCAGCACTTCGGGCACGTCGCCGTCGACGATGCGCTTGGCCAGGCCTTCGGCAAGGGCGGTCTTGCCCACGCCGGCCTCGCCCACGTAGAGCGGATTGTTTTTACGACGGCGGCACAGCACCTGGATGGTGCGCTCGATCTCGTCCTGGCGGCCGATCAGCGGATCGATCTTGCCTTCCAGCGCGAGCTCGTTGAGGTTGCTGGCGTACTCGCTGAGCGGATTGCCCTTGGGATCGCCGCCTTCCTCGCCCTCGCGATCCGTGCCCGGCATGCCGGACGAGGGCTCGTCGCCGATCTTGGCGATGCCGTGCGAGATGTAGTTGACCACGTCCAGGCGGGTGATCTCCTGCTGGTGCAGGAAGTACACCGCGTGGGAATCCTTCTCGCCGAAGATCGCCACCAGCACGTTGGCGCCGGTGACCTCTTTGCGACCGGAGGACTGCACGTGGTAGACGGCCCGTTGCAGCACGCGCTGGAAGCCCAGCGTCGGCTGGGTGTCGCGCTCGTCGCCGTGCGGCAGCACCGGCACGGTCTCGGCGATGATCTTTTCCAGCTCGTGGGTGAGCCGCGGCAGGTCGACGCCGCAGGCGCGCAGCGCGCCGAGGGCCGACTGGTTTTCGGTGAGCGCGAGCAGCAGGTGCTCCACCGTCATGAATTCGTGGCGCTGCTCGCGGGCCTGCTTGTAGCACTGGCCGATGGTGACTTCGAGATCCTTGCTGAACATCCGGACCTTCTCCGCTTGGATGGCAGGGCGGCTAGCGCCGCGATGACCACGAAATGGGGGCGCTCACAGCTTTTCCATAGTGCATAGCAACGGATGCTGATGGGCACGTGAATATTCGTTCACCTGGGTCACCTTGGTTTCGGCCACCTCCCTCGTGAAGACCCCGCACACGCCCTTGCCGCGAGTATGCACGTGAAGCATCACCTGCACCGCGCGCTCCTGGTCCAGGCTGAAGAAGCTGCGCAGCACCTCCACCACGAAATCCATGGGGGTGAAATCGTCGTTGAGCAGGACCACCTGGAACAGCGGCGGCCGTGCCACCTCCGGACGGGAGGTTTCCAATGCCAGGCCATGCCCTGTGCCTTGCTCGTGTTCGGGTTCGTGCGCCATGAGTTCCGCTGTCTCGATCTTGTGGCCAGTATACCGCCCGGCTCGCGCGATGGTTTCCGCGTTCCGGAATAGCACTTTCAGGTGATGGCACAATGTCATCTTTTCCAGTGCCGGCTTTAGGCGCTATATCCCTCGCCCATGAATGCCTCCCCGAACCCCGTCCCGTCCCCCGTGTGGTGCCCCCGCGTCACCGTCGCCTGCGTGGTGGCGGACGGCGGGCGCTATCTGATGGTGGAGGAAGAAGTGAATGGCCGGCTGGCCTACAACCAGCCGGCCGGCCATCTGGACGATGGCGAAAGCCTGATCACCGCTGCCGTGCGCGAAACGCTGGAGGAAACCGGCTGGACGGTCGAGCTCGACGCACTGGTCGGCGTACACCAATGGCGCAGCACCGAACATGGCCACGGCGTGCTGCGTTTCAGCTTTGCCGCCAGCCCGGTCAAGCACGATCCGGCCCGCCCGCTGGACAGCGGCATCCGCCGCGCCCTGTGGCTGACCCGCGCCGAGGTGGCCGCGCTGGGCGACCGGCTGCGCAGCCCGCTGGTGCTCAAGAGCATCGACGCCTGGCTGGCCGGCCAGCGCGTGCCGCTGTCGGCCCTGAGCAGCCTGCTGCCCGAGGACCGCTATCCGTGAGAGTGATGCTGGGCATCTCCGGCGGCGTCGATTCCTCGGTCGCCGCGCTGCTGCTGCAACAGGCCGGCCACCAGGTCGAAGGCCTGTTCATGCAGAACTGGGAAGAAGACGAGCGCAACGGCCCCTGCAGCGCCGACGCCGACCGCAAGGACGCCGTCGCGGTGTGCGGGCGACTTGGCATCCCGTTCCATGCGCGCAACTTCGCCGCGGAATACTGGGACGGCGTGTTCGAGCATTTCCTCGCCGAATACCGCGCCGGCCGCACGCCGAACCCTGACGTGCTGTGCAACCGCGAGATCAAGTTCAAGACCTTCCTCGACGAAGCGCGTGCGCTGGGCGCGGAAAAGATCGCCACCGGCCATTACGCCCGCGTGGACGAGCGCGACGGGCAATACCGCCTGCTGCGCGCTGTCGACGCGAGCAAGGACCAGACCTATTTCCTGCACGCGCTCGGCCAGCGCCAGCTGGCGGCCACGCTGTTCCCGGTCGGCGAGATCGAGAAGTCGCAGGTGCGCCGCATGGCGCTGGAAGCGGCCCTGCCCACGCATGCCAAGAAGGATTCCACCGGCATCTGCTTCATCGGCGAGCGCGACTTCCGCGAATTCCTGAGCCAGTACATCCCGGCCCGCCCCGGCGAGATGCGCACGCCCGAGGGCGAGCGCATCGGCGAGCACCAGGGCGTCATGTACTACACGCTGGGCCAGCGCAACGGCCTGGGCATCGGCGGTCGCCAGGGCGCCAGCGGCGAGGCCTGGTACGTGGTCGGCAAGGACGTGCACGCCAACGTGCTGTACGTGGCCCAGGGCGGCGAGAACCACTGGCTGCATTCGCACCGCCTGCATGCCGAAGCGCCGACCTGGGTCGCCGGCGCCGCGCCCGCCGGCGAATTCCGCTGCACCGCCAAGACGCGCTACCGCCAGCACGACCAGGCCTGCAGCGTGCGCGTCGATGCCGACGGTGTCGAGGTCGTGTTCGACGAAGCCCAGCGCGCCGTCACACCCGGCCAATCCGTAGTTTTCTACGATGGCGCGGCCTGCCTCGGCGGCGCCGTGATCGCCCGTACCGACGCTCCCTACGGCGGCTGGAACGCCGCCCCTGTCCCCGAAGAGTCCGCACAACGTGTTTGAAACCTATGCCATGACCGAGGAGCGCGTGCTCGCTCTCGCCGGCCTGTTCCAGGCTGCCGCGCTGGCCCAGCAGCTGGCCAACGACGGCCGCTGCGACGAAACCGCATTCGAGAGCAGCCTGAGCAGCGTGTTCCGCATCGATGCCCCGTCCGTGGTGAGCGTCTACGGCAAGATCGGCGGCGTGCGCCTGGGCCTGCGCCAGCTGATCGCGCAGTTGGACGACACCGGCCGCGACATGGGCGTCACCCGCATGGCCGTCACGGTGATGCGGCTGGAGCGCAGCCTGTCGCGCCACCGCCACCTGCTGGACGACCTGCAGAAAGGCATCGTCGCGGCGCAGCGCCAGGTCGAGCATTTCGGCCAGGACTCGCCGCAGGTGGTCAAGCGCCTGGCCGAGCTGTACGCCGCCACGCTGTCCCCGCTGAAGCCGCGCGTGATGGTCACCGGCAACCCGCAGCAATTGCAGCAGCCGAAGGTGGTCGAGAAGGTGCGTGCCAGCCTGCTGGCGGCGGTGCGCTCGGCGGTGCTGTGGCGGCAGATCGGCGGGCGCCAGTGGCAGCTGCTGCTGTACCGGCGCCAGTGCAGCATGCTGGCGCGCGGCCTGCTGACCGGGGTGACGCTCGACAACGGCTGAAGCCGCTCAGGCGGCGTCGATCAGCTTCAGTCCCGGACGCTGCCTGGCCAGCTTGCGCAGCAGCTCGGCGAACGCCTGCAGGTCGCTTTCCCAGGGCGAGGCTTCGCGCCAGTACAGCGCGATCTGCCGGCCCGGCGCCTGGCCCTTGAACTTGGCCAGCGCCACCTCCGGCATCGAGGCCAGCCGCTCGTGCGCCAGCGCCGGCACCAGGGCGTAGCCGCCGCGCAGGCCGACCAGGGCGGCCAGGCTTTCCAGGCTGACGTCCTGCACATGGCCGCCGCCGAGCACGTCGTCGGCGCGGCTTTCCGCCATCAGGGTGGCGTCGGCGGCATCGAGCTGTTCCAGGGTCAGGGTGCGGCGGCCAGCCAGCGGATGGTCGGCGCGCAGCATCACTTCCCAGGGCTCGAAGAACAGCGGGCGCATGGCGATGCCGCTCACCGGCGGGGCCGGCTGCGCCAGCACCGCGTCCAGCTCGCCTTCCTGCAGGCGGCGCAACAGACCGCGCGGCTTGCCTTCGGACAGGCTCAGCCGGGCGCCCGGGAAATGCTGCGGGAACGGCGCGATCAGATGCGGCAGCAGATATGGCCCCAGCGTGGCCAGCACGCCCAGCCGCAGCTCGCCGCCGAAGGCGGTCTCGCCCGCACGTGCCGACTGCTGCAGATGGTCGGCGGCCAGCAGCACCGCATCGATCTGCTCCAGCAGGCGCTGCCCGCCGGCGGTGGGCACCACGCGGCGGCCGCCGCGCTCGAACAGCGGCGTGCCCAGCGCCTGCTCCACTTTCTGCACCTGGTGCGACAGGCCCGAGGGACTGATGTGCATGGCGCGCGCCGCGCTGTTGAAGCTGCCGTGGCGGCGCACGGCCTGGACCAGGATCAGGTCGCGCAGGGAGACGGCCGATAGGTGGGTGGAAATCATCCTGCTGCCTGCGCCTCGTCGCCGCCCCGCATCGAGGCGGCGCAAAGCATAAACGACGAAGCCCGGCATGCGCCGGGCTCTTGAAAGCCCCTCTCCCATCGGGAGAGGGGTTGGGGTGAGGGTACGGCCGGAGCGCAAGAGTGATATGCACCGCTCCGGCCGAACCCTCATCCGGCTGCCGCCACCTTCTCCCGATGGGAGAAGGATTCCACGATTAAGCGTCGACGGTATCCGCGACCTGCTTGAAGTCGGCAATCTGATCGAAGTTCATATAGCGATAGATCTTCTCGCCATTCGCATTGATCACGCCGATGTCCGCCATGTACTCCTCCTTGGTCGGGATCCGGCCCAGGCGCGAGCAGATCGCGGCCAGCTCCGCCGAGCCGAGGTACACATTGGTGTTCTTGCCCAGGCGATTGGGGAAGTTGCGCGTGCTGGTGGACATCACCGTGGCGCCCTCGCGCACCTGCGCCTGGTTGCCCATGCACAGCGAGCAGCCCGGCATTTCCATGCGCGCGCCGGCGGTGCCGAGCACGCCGTAGTGGCCTTCCTCGGTCAGCTGCTGCTGGTCCATCTTGGTCGGCGGGGCCACCCACAGGCGGGTCGGGATATCGCGCTTGCCTTCCAGCAGCTTCGACGCGGCGCGGAAATGACCAATATTGGTCATGCAGGAACCGATGAATACCTCGTCGATCTTCGCGCCGGCCACGTCGGACAGCGACTTCACGTCGTCCGGGTCGTTCGGGCAGGCCACGATCGGCTCGTGCACGTCGGCCAGGTCGATCTCGATCACCGCGGCGTACTCGGCATCCGCATCCGGCTCCAGCAGCTGCGGGTTGGCCAGCCACTCTTCCATCTTCCTGATGCGGCGGGATAGCGAGCGGGCGTCCTGGTAGCCCTGCGCGATCATGTACTTCAGCAGGGTGATGTTGCTGTTGAGGTATTCGATGATCGGCGCCTGGTCCAGGCGCACGGTGCAGCCGGCGGCGGAGCGCTCGGCCGAGGCGTCGGACAGCTCGAACGCCTGCTCCACTTTCAGGTTCGGCAGGCCTTCGATCTCCAGGATGCGGCCGGAGAAGATGTTCTGCTTGCCCTGCTTGGCGACCGTGAGCAGGCCCTGCTTGATCGCGTACAGCGGGATCGCATTGACCAGGTCGCGCAAGGTCACGCCCGGCTGCAGCTCGCCCTTGAAGCGCACCAGCACCGACTCGGGCATGTCCAGCGGCATCACGCCGGTGGCGGCGGCGAAGGCCACCAGGCCGGAACCGGCCGGGAAGGAAATGCCGATCGGGAAGCGCGTATGGCTGTCGCCGCCGGTGCCGACGGTGTCGGGCAGCAGCATGCGGTTGAGCCAGGAATGGATCACGCCGTCGCCCGGGCGCAGGCTGATGCCGCCGCGGGTGGAGATGAAGGCGGGCAGCTCGTGGTGGGTCTTCACGTCCACCGGCTTCGGATAAGCCGCGGTGTGGCAGAACGACTGCATCACCAGGTCGGCGGAGAAGCCCAGGCAGGCCAGGTCCTTCAGCTCGTCGCGGGTCATCGGGCCGGTGGTGTCCTGCGAACCGACCGAGGTCATCTTCGGCTCGCAATAGGTGCCCGGGCGCACGCCCTCGCCCTCGGCCAGGCCGCAGGCGCGACCGACCATCTTCTGCGCCAGGGTGTAGCCCTTGCCGGTGTCGGCCGGGTTCTGCGGCAGGCGGAACAGCGTGGACGGGGCCAGGCCCAGCGCCTCGCGCGCCTTGGCGGTGAGGCCGCGGCCGATGATCAGCGGAATGCGGCCGCCGGCGCGCACTTCGTCGAACAGCACGTCGGACTTCACCTGGAACTCGGCGATCACTTCGCCGTTCTTCAGCGCCTTGCCCTCATACGGACGCAGCTCGACCACGTCGCCCATCTCCATCTTCGACACGTCGAGCTCGATCGGCAGCGCGCCGGCATCTTCCATGGTGTTGTAGAAGATCGGGGCGATCTTGCTGCCCAGGCACACGCCGCCGAAGCGCTTGTTCGGGATGAAGGGGATGTCCTCGCCGGTCCACCACAGCACCGAGTTGGTAGCGGACTTGCGGCTGGAGCCGGTGCCCACCACGTCGCCGACGTAGGCGACCAGGTGGCCCTGCCGGGCCAGGTCCTGGATCTGCTGGATCGGGCCGCGCTTGCCGTCTTCCTCCGGCTGGAACGGCGCGCCTTCGCGCTTGTTCTTCAGCATCGCCAGCGCGTGCAGCGGGATGTCCGGGCGGGTGGTGGCGTCGGGCGCCGGCGACAGGTCGTCGGTATTGGTCTCGCCCGGCACCTTGAACACGGTGATGGTCAGGCTGGCCGGCACTTCCGGACGGCTGGTGAACCACTCCGCGTCGGCCCAGCTCTGCAGCACGGCCTTGGCATTGGCATTGCCCTTGTCGGCCTTTTCCTTCACGTCGTGGAAGGAGTCGAACATCAGCAGGGTCTTCTTCAGCGCGTCGGCGGCGATGCCGCCCACCTGCGCGTCGTCCAGCAGCTCGATCAGCGGATGGATGTTGTAGCCGCCGAGCATGGTACCGAGCAGTTCGGTCGCCTTCTCGCGGCTGAGCAGCGGGCACGGCTCCTTGCCGAACGCCACGGCGGCCAGGTACGAGGCCTTGACCTTGGCCGCGTCGTCCACGCCGGCCGGCACGCGGTTGCTGATCAGGTCGACCAGGAAAGCCTCCTCGCCGGCGGGCGGGTTCTTCAGCAGCTCGATCAGGTCGGCGGTCTGCTGGGCCGTCAGCGGCAGCGCGGGGATCCCGAGGGCGGCGCGCTCGGCGACGTGTTGGCGATAGGCGTTGAGCATGTGGTTCTCGTCCGTTGGCGTGGCGGGAAGCGGAACGATGCCGGATCCTGGCGAGGAGACCGCAAAGCCAGTCCCCAAGCCGCTTCCGCAGCGTCGTCACAGCCGCTTATTTTGCCAGCCGCACGCCATCTGCCGCAACGCAAGACGTTGTTTCCGCCTGCGTTCGATATCTTGCAATGACGGCAACCGCGAATCGCCCCGCCGGTAACTTGCGCGTAGCGCGGTTTGCCTCAAACTCCCCGGGATCGGCGAAGCGGGAAGCTCGCCTTTGCGCCTCCCGCTCACGCCAGCTGCTCTAGCATCCCCCGGCGACGCCTCGTGCGCCGCAGACTCAAGCAACAGGAGCTCACCCATGCTGGATTCATTCGCCACCCGCGACACCCTCAAGGTCAACGGCAGCTCGTACCAGATCGCCAGCCTCGCCAAGCTCGGCCAGCGCTTCGACATCAAGCACCTGCCCTACTCGATGAAGATCCTGCTGGAGAACCTGTTGCGCCACGAGGACGGCGTCAACGTCACCGCCAAGGAGATCGAGGCCGTCGCCCGCTGGAACCCGAAGGCGGAACCGGACACCGAAATCGCCTTCATGCCCGCGCGCGTGGTGCTGCAGGACTTCACCGGCGTGCCCTGCGTGGTCGACCTGGCGGCGATGCGCGACGCGGTGGTCAAGCTCGGCGGCGACGCCAAGCAGATCAATCCGCTGGCCCCGGCCGAATTGGTGATCGATCACTCCGTGCAGGTGGATGTATACGGTTCGGAATCGGCGCTGGAGCAGAACGTGGCGATCGAGTTCCAGCGCAACCAGGAGCGCTACGCCTTCCTGCGCTGGGGCCAGAAGGCCTTCGATAATTTCAAGGTGGTGCCGCCGCGCACCGGCATCGTGCACCAGGTGAACCTGGAATACCTCGGCCGCGTGGTGTTCACCGGCGAGAAGGACGGCCAGGCCTGGGCCTATCCGGACACCGTGTTCGGCACCGACTCGCACACCACCATGATCAACGGCGTCGGCGTGCTCGGCTGGGGCGTGGGCGGCATCGAGGCCGAGGCGGCCATGCTCGGCCAGCCGTCGTCGATGCTGATTCCGCAGGTGGTGGGCTTCAAGCTCACCGGCAAGCTCGCCGAAGGCGTCACCGCCACCGACCTGGTGCTCACCGTCACCCAGATGCTGCGCAAGCTCGGCGTGGTGGGCAAGTTCGTGGAGTTCTTCGGCCCGGGCCTGAAGGATCTCGCACTGGCCGACCGCGCCACAATCGGCAACATGGCGCCGGAATACGGCGCCACCTGCGGCATCTTCCCGGTCGACCAGGAAGCGCTGAACTACCTGCGCCTGTCCGGCCGCAGCGAAGAACACATCGAGCTGGTCAAGGCCTACGCGCAGGCGCAGGGCCTGTGGCACGACGAGAACACGCCGCACGCGCAGTTCACCACCACGCTGGAACTGGACCTGGGCGACGTGCGCCCCTCGCTGGCCGGTCCCAAGCGTCCGCAGGACCGCGTGCTGCTGCAGGATGTCGAGAAGAGCTTCCGCGACGCGCTCGGCCCGCTCACCGCGAACCGCCGTCCGCGCAATGGCGATACCTCTAATTTCATCAACGAAGGCGGTTCCGCCGCAATCGGCAATCCGGCCAATGCGGTGTCCGAGAGCGGGGTGCTGGTGGAGAAGAACGGCGAGAGCTTCCGCCTCGGCGATGGCGCCGTGGTGATCGCCGCGATCACCTCCTGCACCAATACGTCCAATCCTGCCGTGATGCTCGGCGCCGGCCTGCTGGCGAAGAAGGCCGCGGCCAAGGGACTGAAGGCGCAGCCGTGGGTGAAGACCTCGCTCGGGCCGGGCTCCAAGGTAGTCACCGATTACCTCGAGAAGACCGGCCTGCTGCAGGAGCTGGAGAAGGTCGGCTTCTACGTGGTCGGCTACGGCTGCACCACCTGCATCGGCAACTCCGGCCCGCTGCCGGCGGAGATCAGCAAGGGCATCGCCGAGGGCGACCTCGCGGTGGCCTCGGTGCTGTCGGGCAACCGCAACTTCGAAGGCCGCGTGCATCCCGAGGTGAAGATGAACTACCTCGCCTCGCCGCCGCTGGTGGTGGCCTATGCGCTGGCCGGCTCGCTGGACGTGGACCTGAGCAAGGATCCGCTCGGCACCGGCAGCGACGGCCAGCCGGTGTACCTGAGGGACATCTGGCCGAGCAACCAGGAGATCTCCGACACCATCGCCGGCGCAATCAACCCGGCCATGTTCGCCAAGAACTACGCCGACGTGTTCCAGGGCGACGACCGCTGGAACCACATCGCCTCGCCGGACGGCTCGGTGTACCAGTGGGGCGATTCCACCTACATCAAGAACCCGCCCTACTTCGACGGCATGACCCGCGAGGTCGGCAAGGTGGAGGACATCCACGGCGCCCGCGTGCTGGGCCTGTTCGGCGACTCCATCACCACCGACCACATCTCGCCGGCCGGCTCGATCAAGAAGGACAGCCCGGCGGGCCGCTTCCTGATCGGCAAGGGCGTGGAACCGAAGGACTTCAACTCCTACGGCTCGCGCCGCGGCAACGACGATGTGATGGTGCGCGGCACCTTCGCCAATATCCGCATCAGGAACCTGATGCTGGACGGCGTCGAGGGTGGCTACACCCTGCACGTGCCCAGCGGCGAACAGCTGGCGATCTACGACGCGGCGATGAAGTACAAGGCCGAACACACCCCGCTGGTGGTGCTGGCCGGCAAGGAATACGGCACCGGCTCCTCGCGCGACTGGGCCGCCAAGGGCACCTTGCTGCTGGGCGTGAAAGCGGTGATCGCCGAGAGCTTCGAGCGCATCCACCGCTCCAACCTGGTCGGCATGGGCGTGCTGCCCTGCCAGTTCGAGGACGGCCAGAGCGCGCAGACGCTGGGACTGACCGGCAAGGAAGTATTCGACATCACCGGCTTGAACGACGGTGAGTCGAAGGTGGCCAAGGTCACCGCTACCGCACCGGATGGCAGCAGGAAGGAGTTCATCGTGAAGGTGCTGCTGCTGACGCCGAAGGAGCGGGAATTCTTCCGCCACGGCGGCATCCTGCAGTATGTGCTGCGGCAGCTGGCGAGCAAGAAAGCGGCCTAAGTTACCTCTCAGTCTCCACGCTAGAACCCTTCTCCCTCCGGGAGCACGCGGGGAGCGCACATGGATGTGCGCGGCTCTGAGGAGCGAGGAAGGTGGCGGCAGCCGGATGAGGGGACGGGCGGAGCGCAACGCATCACTCCGCCCGTACCCTCACCCCAACCCCTCTCCCGACGGGAGAGGGGCTCAGCGTCGCAGCACTACAACTGCTGCTCCCAGCTCGCGGTAAAGCAGCGCCACTCGCGCCCTTCCCTGCGCCACCCCGTCTCCACCTTGAACACACCCAGCTCCGCCGGGAACAGCTTGCCGCCGCTGCCCAGGGTGACGGTGAAGCGCGCGATATAGCGTTCGCCGCGCGGCTCCACCTCGATCGGACCGAGCACCGCATGCACGGTCTCGCCGCGGAACCGGGCCAGGCGCAGCAGGTTGCCCAGGTCCTTGGTGGCCATGGCGCCGCCGTTGCCGTCGAAATCCTCGGTCAGCACGCCGGTCAATCCGCCGGCATCCACCTCGGCCGCCGCCGTGCGCGCCACCTCGATCGCGGCGCGGATGCGCTGCTCGTCGGGCGTGCGGCGGCAACCGGCGAGGCACAGCGCCAGCGCGGCAAAAACCAGCAGAAAAAGCACCTTGCGCATCGTTCTGGAAACCCTCGAAAGCCCGCTGCGACGCGGCTTGCCGCTGTACGCGGGCGTATGCTCCAATGCCGCGACACCATGATGCCTCACGTGCGCGCGGGCATTCGATACAGGAGCAGGGAATAAACATGAGCAACGAGCGTCCGTGGCTGGCCCACTACCCGGAAGGCGTACCCGCGCAGATCGACCTCCATGCCTACGCCTCCGTCGCCGCGGTACTGGAAGAGGCCTTCGCGAAGTTCCGCGACCGCCCCGCCTTCCACAGTTTCGGCAAGGAACTGAGCTACGGACAGATCGATGAGCTGAGCCGCCAGTTCGCCGGCTATCTCACGGGTGTGCTGAAGCTGGGCAAGGGCGACCGCATCGCGATCATGATGCCCAACGTGCTGCAGTATCCGATCGCGCTGTTCGGCGCGCTGCGCGCCGGCCTGGTGGTGGTCAACACCAACCCGATGTACACCGCGCGCGAACTCAAGCACCAGCTGGAAGACGCCGGCGCCAAGGCCATCGTGGTGCTGGACAACTTCGCCGCCACCCTGCAGCAGGTGGTGGCCGAGACGGAAGTCGAGCACATCGTCACCACCGGCATCGGCGACCTGCTCGGCCTCAAGGGCACGCTGATCAACTTCGTGCTCAAGCACGTCAAGAAGATGGTGCCGGACTACCGGCTGCCGCACGCGGTGCGCTTCCGCGACGCGCTGGCGCAGGGCGCCGCGCATCCGGTGCCGAAGGTGGACCTGGGCCACGACGATCTGGCCTTCCTGCAATACACCGGCGGCACCACCGGCGTGGCCAAGGGCGCCATGCTGTCGCACGGCAACATGGTGGCGAACATGCTGCAGGCCGGCGCCTGGATCGGCACCAATGCCAAGCCCGGCGAAGAGGTGATCATCACCGCGCTGCCGCTGTACCACATCTTCTCGCTCACCGCGAACGGCCTGGTGTTCACGCGCCTGGGCGGCCTGAACTGGCTGATCACCAATCCGCGCGACATGCCCGGCTTCGTCAAGGAGCTGAAGAAATCGCGCTTCACCGCACTCACCGGCGTCAACACGCTGTTCAACGGCCTGCTCAATACGCCCGGCTTCGCCGACGTGGATTTCTCGCGCCTGCACCTGAGCCTCGGCGGCGGCATGGCCGTGCAGCGCGCCGTGGCCGAGCGCTGGAAGAAAGTCACCGGCGTGACCCTGGCCGAAGCCTACGGCCTGACCGAGACCTCGCCCGCGGCCTGCATCAATCCGTTGGACCTGAAGGACTACAACAGCTCGATCGGCCTGCCGATTCCCTCCACCGATGTGGCGATCTGGTCCGAGGACAGCCAGCCGCTGCCGATCGGCGAAGTCGGCGAACTGATGGTGAAGGGTCCGCAGGTGATGCAGGGCTACTGGAAGCGCCCCGACGAGACCGCCAAGGTGCTCGGCGCGGACGGCTGGCTGCATACCGGCGACATCGCGCGCATGGACGCCAACGGCTATGTCTACATCGTCGACCGCAAGAAGGACATGATCCTGGTGTCCGGCTTCAATGTGTATCCGAACGAGGTCGAGGACATCGTGATGACCCACCCGGGCGTGGCCGAAGTGGCCGCGGTCGGCGTGCCGGACGAGCATTCCGGCGAGGTGGTGAAGCTGTTCGTGGTGCGCAAGGACCCGAACCTGACGGTGGAGGCGCTCAAGGAGTTCTGCCGCGAGAACCTCACCGGTTACAAGCGCCCCAAGCTGATCGAATTCCGCGATGCGCTGCCCAAGAGCAACGTCGGCAAGATCCTCCGCCGCGAACTGCGCGACGAGAAAAAGGCCGCCTCGCCGGCGGCCTGAAGTCGGCGAGGAGCCTGTCCTCCCCAGGGAGTTCGGACAGGCTCCTGGCTTTCCCCGCCCGCGCTGCGCGGGCTGTTGCAAGCGGTCGACGCGACGAATCAATCGTCGTGCCAGGTCTCCAGGATGTCGGCGTAGCCGCCCAGCAGGTTCCACAGCGGGACCTGCTTGTCCTCCGGTATGCGCGTGTACGCGAAACCGATGTGCCGGTCGGAGATGCGCGCCACCTGGGCTTCCAGGTGGATGTGCAGGTCGTGACCGAAGATCATGTCCAGCATCCAGCTCTGCCCCACTTCCCCCTGCCATCCCAGCGGGCGGCGCAGCAGAGCGCCCGTCGCCGAGATGTCCACCAGTTCCGTCGGCTGTGACTGGCTGCCGCGGCTCATCAGTACGGTCGTCTCGATGCGCATCCGCGCGGGGCGCAGCTGCTCCGGACCATCGTTAAGGTGCTTGCCGCCGGCTTTGGTCATGCCTTTCCCTCCCGTCCCCGCTGCTGCGCAGCGTCTGTCCAACTTATTCGCGGCGGGCGCTAGCGCCCGTGAAGCGATCTGGTCCCGCCCGATCCCCACCGCGCGTGCGAATGTCTTCCTGCACGCACCAAGCTACCCGTACCGAAATGCAGATTGATCCGATCCTGCGCCGGTCCATGGCGTCCCCTTGGGACTGGAGGCAAATACGTCCAACCGCCCCTGCCCCTGGCGTTAAGCAAGCGTCGTGCCACTTCGTAAAATTCTGCCCCCATGCTGCCGGGAGCGCCCAGCCGGGCCTGTCGTGCGCTCGTATTTGCTGCAGGCCAGGGCCTGCAGCATGCCGGCCTGACCTCCCAGCGCCCGGGGCAGACGTACCGGGTCACATGCTGCCCATTTCGCCGATCGCAGGCAGGCGACGCGTAAACGTGTTCATGGCGACATGGGTGATCGAACGCCCGGCAGGCTGGCTGCGGCGCATTCTGCCGATGCTCCCGTGCGCTTGGTAGGCCGTACGCACACTGGACTTGGCCGCATGCAGCCGTTAACCTTGATCGCACATGAGTCACAGGGTGCGCCTGCCGATCGAGCCAGACGCCGCCGGAGCACCCGCCCGACACTCAGCCGACCTCCTGTTCACGCCGTGGCGCAGTGCATCGCGCGATCGGGCTTGGCTGTGGATCGCCTCCCGGCCCGGCACGCAGGAATCGCTCACGGCCAGCCTGACCGATGCCGCCGCAGGCGCGGTTTCGTCATGAAGCGCCGCGACGGACGCCAGCCGCCCGTAGTGATCGAGAAGGAGTTTCACGGGTGCCGCGCCGGATGGCCGCTACCTGCGAGCGGGGGAAGCCTTCAGCGAATGCCGGTGGAATCGAACGGTTCCGAACGTGTTGAACGCACTGCAAGCCGTCATGGGCGGCCCAACGACATGTATTGATGAGCACTGAGCCAGTCGAGCCTCAGCCGGTGACAGCACCGCAGGACGCTTTCGCGTCGGTACCGCAACAGCAGGAAATGCCGCTGGCCATCGTGCGCGGCGAACCCGTGCTGCAGATGCCGCAGGACCTGTACATCCCGCCGGATGCGCTGGAAGTCATCCTGGAGGCGTTCGAAGGCCCGCTGGACCTGCTGCTGTACCTGATCCGCCGGCAGAACCTGGACATCCTGGACATCCCGATCGCCGAGATCACCCGGCAGTATCTGGAATACATCGACATGATGCGGGACATGCGGCTGGAACTGGCCGCCGAGTACCTGCTGATGGCCGCGATCCTGGCCGAGATCAAGTCGCGGCTGCTGCTGCCGCGGCCGCCGGTGGAAGAAGGCGTCGAGGAAGATCCGCGTGCCGAGCTGGTGCGCAGGCTGCAGGAATACGAGCGCTTCAAGCGCGCGGCGGAGGATATCGACGCCCTGCCCCGCGTGGAGCGCGACACGGTGGTGGTGCACGCCGACAGCGGCGAGCGCACCGTGATCAAGCTGCCGCCGCCGCTGGAACTGAAGGAACTGCTGCTGGCGCTGAAGGACGTGCTGCACCGCGCCGAACTGTTCGGGCATCACGCCATCCGACGCGAGGCGCTGAGCGTGCGCCAGCGCATGGGCGAGCTGCTCGGCAGGCTCGGCGACGCCAGCTTTCACCGCTTCGAGACATTGTTCGACCCGACCGAAGGCCGTCTCGGCGTGGTGGTCACCTTCCTGGCCATGCTGGAGCTGGCCAAGGAAATGCTGGTGGAAATCGTGCAGGAGGAGCCGCTGGCTCCGATCTATGTGAAGGCGAAGGTCACCCAGGCCGAGGAATCGATCGAAGCCGAAGCGCCCGCGCAGGCGTCGGCCGCCGATTGACCCCAAGGCCATCCGAGCCCCCATCCAAGCCCCTCAACCGATCAGGCCATGCAGATCGAGCAACTGAAGAACATCATCGAGGCAGCCCTGCTCGCCGCCACCCAGCCGCTCACCGTGCAGCAGCTGGGCGACCTCTTCGGCGAGGAGGACGAGGTCGACCGCGAGCAGCTGTCGCGGGCGCTGGAAGCGCTGGCCGAGGATTGCGCCGGCCGCGGCGTGCAGCTGCGCGAGGTCGCCTCCGGCTTCCGCTACCAGGTGCGCCAGGAGGTCCATCCGTGGATCTCGCGCATGTGGACGGAAAAACCCAGCCGCTACTCGCGCGCCCTGCTGGAAACGCTGGCCCTCATTGCTTACCGCCAGCCGATCACGCGCCCGGAGATCGAGCAGATCCGCGGCGTGGTGGTGTCCTCCAACATCATCAAGACGATGGAGGAGCGCGAGTGGATCCGCGTGGTGGGCTATCGCGACGTGCCGGGCAAGCCTGCCCTGTTCGGCACCACGCGTGCGTTCCTGGACTATTTCAACCTCAAGTCGCTGGACGAGCTGCCGCCGTTGTCCGAGATTCGCGACATGGAAGACCCGCAGCTGCGCTTCATCGAGGACCTGCCGGCGCGCGTGGTGCGCGACCTGCCGATCGATCCGGATGCCGAGGCCGAAGAACCGGCCGGCGAGGCGACTGAGAACGAAGCAGGCCGGCACGAAGAAGGCGCCCACGAAGAAAACCAGCACGAAGACGGCACCGATGGCCGCACCGAAGGCGAGGAGGAATTCCACGTCGCCGGCGAGCAGCCCGAAGCCGAACCGGCAAGCGTCACGGAGCCAGCGGCTCCCGCCGCCCCGGTCGAAGAACACCACGAAGCCGCGGCGATCGAAACCGCGTCTTCCGACACCGGCGAGGAAACCCCCGCCGAACCATCCACCCTCACTGCCGACGAGGCAGCGAACGAAGCGGACGCCGGTAACGGCGACGCCACGAAAGACACCGAGGAGTACCGCGCATGAATGCGCCGCAGAAATCCCTTTTGACCCTCAAGCGCGACACGCGCACCACCGACGCGCCCGCCCTGGAAGAACGCCTGCACAAGGTGCTGGCCAATGCGGGCCTGGGCTCGCGCCGCATGCTCGAGCAGCGCATCCAGGCCGGCGAAGTCGAAGTCAACGGCAGCGCGGCCGGCATCGGCGCCAGCGTGCATGCCGGCGATCGCGTGGTGCTGGACGGCAAGCAGTTCGTCGTCGCCACCGACAATCGCGACGAGACCGAAGTGCTGGTCTATCACAAGCCCGAAGGCGTGGTGACCACGCGCGAAGACCCCGAAGGCCGTCCCACCGTGTTCGAACAGCTGCCGCGCCTGAAGGGCGCGCGCTGGGTCGCCGTGGGCCGCCTGGACATCAACACCACCGGCCTGCTCCTGCTCACCACCGACGGCGAGCTGGCCAACGCGTTGATGCATCCGCGCAGCGCCCTGGAACGCGAGTACCTGTGCCGCGTGCATGGCGAGGTGCCGGACGAAATCATCGAGAAGCTCAAGTCGGGCGTGGAGCTGGAAGACGGCCCCGCGCGCTTCGACGAGATCGGCGTGATCAGCCGCGGCGGCAGCCACAGCTGGTTCCGCGTGGTGATCCGCGAAGGCCGCAACCGCGAAGTGCGCCGCCTGTGGGATTCGCAGGGTTTCCTGGTCAGCCGCCTCAAGCGCATTCGCTACGGCAGCGTGCAGCTGCCGCGCGCACTGCGCCGCGGCGATTGCGAAACGCTGGGCGAGGAAGCCGTGAAGGAACTGCGCCAGGTCAGCGGCCTCGGCGCGCCGCAGCCGGTGCTGACGCTCAGCCCCGTGCTGCACCAGCGCCGCGCCACCCGCAACGTCACCGAGTACCGCCCCGAGCGCGGCGCCGGCGGCGCCTGGAGCGGCGCCTATGCCGACGAAGCGCGCGAGCTGCGCGCCTTCGACCGCATCCGCGAAGAACCCGCGCGCGGCAAGCAGCAGCAGCGCCGCCGCCCGGGCAAGGAAGTGAACGGCAACGTCGCCCGCGCCGAGCGCGGGCCGAATGCGAACGCCGGCCGCCGCAAAGGCGGCGGCAAGCGCGGCGTCGCGCCGGGCCAGGAACTGCCCTCGGTGCGCACCTGGTTCGCTGGCGAGAGCCGCGAAGGCGGTGGCGGCAGCGGTGGTGGCCAGGGCCAGAGTTACGGCGGCGGCAATCGTCGCAGCGGCAGCGGTGGCGGCAAGCGCGGTCCGGGCGGCCAGGCCCAGGGCGGCGGCAATCCCTACGGCGGCTTCGGCGGCGGCGGTGGCGGCGGCAATCGCGGCTACGGCGGCGGCCAGGGCGCTCAGGGCAACAAGGGCGGCCGTCCGCAGGCACGCAGCGGCGGCGGCAACCGTCCGGGCGGCCAGGGCGGCAATCGCCCGACCCAGGGCGGCGGCAATCGCCACGGCGGCGGTGGCGCTCGTCCGCACGGCGGCGGCCGCGGCGGTCCGCGCGGCGGCAACCGCTGAGGATCGCTCCGGCGATGAACGCGGTCCGCATCTACCACAACAGCCGCTGCTCCAAGTCGCGCGCGACGCTGGCGCTGCTGCAGGAGCGCGGCTGCCAGTGCGAGGTGATCAATTACCTCGACACGCCGCCCAGCGTGGAGGAGCTGGTCCAGTTGCTGGACCAGCTCGGCATGACGGCGCGCGAACTGATCCGCACGGGCGAGGCGGAATACACCGAGCTGGGCCTGGACAATCCTGCGCTGAGCGAGCATGACCTGATTGCAGCGATGTCGCAGTACCCGCGGCTGATCGAGCGGCCGATCGTGGTCGCCAACGGCAAGGCGAAGCTCGGGCGTCCGCCGGAGTCGGTGCTGGGTATCCTCTGACACGCACGGCGTAGGTTGGGGTGAGCGCAGCGAACCCCAACGTGACGCTGGCGGTGCGAGGTCTGTTGGGGTTCGCTGCGCTCGGCCCAACCTACGAAAAGGCCGCCTTTCGGCGGCTTTTTTGGGCACAGGTCGCAAACCCTCTCCGTCATTCCGGCGCAGGCCGGAATCCAGTTTCGATATCGTCTGCTTGTCGCGATAGCGTGGCCGGCAACCGGCTGGGCCATCAGGGCGACAATCGAGCGTTACCGTTACTGGATTCCGGCCTGCGCCGGAATGACGAGCAAAAAGCGGGCTACGGCATCTTGAGGAACGAAGCCGCTCTCACGGCTGCAGCGAAAACTCGTCCGCATCCATCCACGCCGGAAAGCGCTCGCGATGCGCCAGCAGCGGCGCCGGATCCAGCGTCACCGTTGCCACCTGCTCCTGCGGGCCCAACTCGATCAGAGGCTCGCCGACGGCATCGAGCACTGCACTGTCGCCCGCGTACGGCAAGTCGTTGCCGTCCACGCCGACGCGATTGAGCCCGATCACATAGCTGAGGTTCTCGATCGCACGCGCGCGCAGCAGCGTGCGCCATGGCTGCCGCCGCGGCGCCGGCCAGTTGGCGACGAACACGGCCAGGTCGTAGTCCATGCCGCCCGCCGCCGCTTCCGCGCGGCGGTTGCGCAACCACACCGGGAAGCGCAGGTCGTAGCAGACCTGCGGCAGGATGCGCCAACCCTTCAGCTCCACGACCAGCCGCTCGCGGCCGCCGCCGTAGCGCGTGTGCTCGCCGGCCATGCGGAACAGATGGCGCTTGTCGTACTGCGCGAAGCTGCCGTCCGGGCGCACCCACAGCAGGCGGTTGTAGACCGTGTCGCCTTCGCGGATGGCCAGGCTGCCGCACAGGGTGGCGCCGACTTCCTGCGCCAGCGCGCGCAGCCACGCCACGCCCTCGCCGTCCATGGTCTCGGCGCTGGCGCGGGTATCGTTGCTGAAGCCGGAGAGAAACGTCTCCGGCAGCACGATCAGGTCGCTCTTCCCCGCCACGCCGCGCACCAGCGCGCCGTAGTAGTCGCGGTTGGCCGGCGCGTCGTGCCAGCGCGTGGCGCCCTGCACCAGGCTGACGGTCAGAGCTTGCATAGGCGCTCCGCCGCAGCGTCCATGGTGGCATCGCTCTTGGCGAAGCACAGGCGGACCAGACGCGTATCCGGCGCGGTCTCGTAGAACGGCGCCAGCGGGATCGCCGCCACGCCGCCCTGCTTCACCAGCCATTCGCAGAAGGCCACGTCGGGTTCGTCGCGGATCGCCGAATAATCGACCAGCTGGAAGTAACCGCCCGGCACGTCCAGCAGCTTGAAGCGCGACGGCGCGATCAGCGCGCGGAAACGATCGCGCTTGGCCTGGTAGAACGCTGGCAGTTCCAGGTAATGCTCCGGCGTGCTCGCCATGAATTCGGCGAACGCCACCTGCGCCGGATGGAAGGTGCAGAAGGTGAGGTACTGGTGCACCTTGCGGAACTCCGCCGACAGCGCCGCCGGCGCCACCGCGTAGCCGAGCTTCCAGCCGGTGCAGTGATAGGTCTTGCCGAACGAGGACACCACGATGCTGCGCGCGGCCAGCTCCGCGTGGCGCAGCACGCTCTGGTGCAGCGCGCCGTCGAACACGATGTGCTCGTACACCTCGTCGGACAGCACCACGATCTCGGTGTCGCGCACGATCGCGGCCAGCTGGTCCAGGTCGGCCGCGGACAGCACCGCGCCGGAAGGATTGTGCGGGCTGTTGATCAGGATCATCCGCGTGCGCGGCGTGACGGCGTCGCGCACGCGCTGCCAGTCGACGCCGAAGCTGGGCACGGTGAGCGGGATGTGCACCGCCTTCGCGCCCTGCAGCTCGATCGCCGGCTCGTAGCTGTCGTAGGCCGGGTCGAACACGATCACTTCGTCGCCGGCGCGCACCACCGCGGCGATCGCCGCGAACAGCGCCTCGGTGGCGCCGGAGGTGACGGTGACCTCGCTGGCGGCGTCGATGCGGCGCCCGTACATGCGCTCGGTCTTCAGCGCGATCTGTTCGCGCAGGGTCGGCAGGCCGATGCCTGGCGCGTACTGATTGCGCCCTTCGGCCATCGCACGGGCGATCGCCTCGCGCAATGCCTGCGGCGGTTCGAAATCGGGAAAGCCCTGCCCCAGGTTCACCGCCTGGTGCTCGATGGCGAGCTGGCTCATCACGCTGAAGATGGTGGTGCCCACCTTCGGAAGCTTGGTGTCGATATGCATCGATGCTCTAAGGGTTTGGAAGGCCAAACGGGATGCTAGCACGCGCGCGCTTGCCGGCTTTCCGGCGGGGCCGCCTTCAGACTTCCGGGCATGGCCGCTTGCGGCACTGCTCGTGCTTCTGCAGCGTGGCCTGCGGCAGGCGCTCGGCCAGGAAATCGACGAAGGCGCGCACGCCCGGCAGCAGGCCGCGGCGGCTCGGATAGACGAAGTGCATGGTGCCCTCGGGCACGCTCCAATCCGGCAGCAATACTTCTAGGTCGCCATTGGTGATGGCCGGCGCGCAGACGAATTCCGGCAGCAGCGTGACGCCGATGCCGCGGCGGGCGGATTCGAGCAGCACGGAGAAATCGCCGCAGATCAGTCGTGGCTGGATATCCACCACCACGCGCTCGTTGTCCGCGCCGAGCAGTTCCCAGCTGTGCGCGCCCTCGTGCTCGTTCATGGCCAGCGCGGGAATGGTCGACAGATCCGACGGCAGCTTCGGGCGCCCCGTCTGCTCCATCAGCTTCGGGCTGGCCACGATCAGCACGCGCGACTGGCCGAAGGTGCGCATCACCAGGGTGGCGTCCGTATCCAGCTTGGCGCGCACGCGGATCGCCAGGTCCACGCCTTCGCCGATCAGGTCGACGCGGCGGTTGGTGGCCTGCAGGCGCACCTGCACCTTCGGGTACTGCGCCAAAAAGTCCGGCAGCACGTGGGCGACGATGGTCTGCGCCAGCGAATTGGGGCAGCTCACCCGCACCACGCCGCGCGGCTCGGTGCGCAGCTCGTCCACCGCGTCCTGGGCGGCGCGCGCTTCTTCCAGCACGGCACGGCAATGCGAATAGAAGCGCTCGCCCACCTCGGTCACCACGAAGCGCCGCGTGGTCCGCTGCAGCAGGCGCACGCCGAGGCGGTCCTCCAGCTGCGCGATGCGCTTGCTCAGGCGGGACTTGGGAATCCCCAGGGCCCGTCCGGCGGCCGAGAAACCGCCGTGCTCCACCACCGCGGCAAAGAAATAGAGGTCGTTGAGGTCCTGCAGGGCGCCGTCGAGTACGCTCATCGTCGTTTCCAATATGAAACAATTAGTTCGTCATCACCCGTCTTATCGGGAGATTGTTCCAAGAATATCGTTATTCCCGTCGCCGGCATACCGACCGGCCCCCGAACGAGGCATAGCGCCATGAAACTCCTGCATATCGATTCCAGCGCCCTGGGCAGCCACTCGGTCTCCCGCGGCCTGACCGCCGCCATCGTAGCCGAGCTGGTCCGCGAACAGCCGGGCGTCGAAGTGAGCTATCGCGACCTGGCCGCCAAGCCGCTGCCGCACTGGAGCCCGGTCGCCGACGCCGCCGATCCGACCGCCGTGCTCAGCAGCGAGGTGCTGGAAGAGTTCCTGGCCGCCGACGTGATCGTGATCGGCGCCCCGATGTACAACTTCTCGGTGCCCAGCGCCCTGAAGGCCTGGATCGACCGTGTGGCGGTCGCCGGCAAGACCTTCCAGTACACCGCCAACGGTCCGGAGGGCCTGGCCAAGGGCAAGCGCGTGATCATCGCCTCCAGCCGCGGCGGCTTCTACGGCCAGGGCAGCGCCGCCCAGTCGTTCGACTTCCAGGAGCCCTACCTGCGCGCGGTGCTGGGCTTCCTCGGCATCACCGAGGTGGAATTCGTCCGCGCCGAAGGCGTGAACGTCAGCGCGGACCACAAGACCGAGGCGCTGAAGACGGCGCAGGCGAGCATCGGCGTGGTGGCTCGCAAGGCCGCTTGAGTTCCGCTGGCCCCAGCGCCTCCAACGAAGGTTCCGAGGCTCAGCAATCTGGAGCCGCCGGATGTAAAAAGGCCCCGGTGCCGAACGGCACGGGGCCTGCGCAAGCCAGATGGTCACCCGCCCTGGCCGGGCTTGACTGCCTCGAAAATGGTATTGCAGTTACCCACGATGCCGCTGGACGGCTCGTATAGATTCCAGGCTCTTGCCACAAAGCCGAGGTCTTCCAGCTTGCGCATCATCTCGGTCCCGAAAATCGTCCAGACGGGGACTCCCTCGCCTGGACGAACCGGGTCTCCGTGATACAGCTTCTCCGCCAGATACCTGATCTCCCCGTTCTCCCATACCGCCCTGCCTGCGCGCGCGGCTGGGCCACGCACCATTCGTCGGGATATCGACCAAGGCCTACGCAGCATCCCATGGATGCTGCGCCGTTCCGTCTCGCGGCATCAGTTTTTTCCGGCCTCGTACACGGCCTTGCCGTCCACCCAGGTGCTGAGCGGCTTCAGGTCCGCGATCTGGCGCGGCGGGATGGTCAGCGGGTCGGCGTTGAGCACCACGAAATCGGCGCGCATGCCTTCCTTCAGCATGCCCACCTCGCGTTCCATGAAAGCCGCGTAGGCCGCGGTGCGGGTAAAGCCCGCCAGTGCCTGGATGCGGCTGACCTTCTGGTCCGGCAACCAGCCGCCCGGCGGCTGGCCCTTCAGATCCTGCCGCGTGATCGCCGCATAGATGCCCAGCATCGGGTTGGGACTTTCCACCGGGAAATCCGAACCGAAGGCCAGCGGCACCTGCTCGTGCAGGAAGCGCTGCCAGGCATAGGCGCCCTTCAGGCGCTCCACGCCCAGGCGCTGCGCCGCCCACGGCATGTCGGAGGTGGCGTGGGTCGGCTGCATCGAGGCGATCAGGTGCAGCCGGGCAAAGCGCGGGATGTCCTCCAGCGCCAGGATCTGCGCATGCTCGACACGCCAGCGGTGATCGCCCTGCGCGTCCTTGCCCAGCGCTGCCTGGTAGGTATCCAGCACCATGCGATTGCCGCGGTCGCCGATCGCATGCGTGGCCACCTGCACGCCGCACTTGTGCGCCTTGTCCACCGCGACGCGGTAATCCTCCGGCGAGGTGACGAAGATGCCGCGGTTGCCGTGGTCGTCGTTGTAGTCCTGCAGCAGGGCCGCGCCGCGGCTGCCCAGCGCGCCATCCATGTACAGCTTCACCGTATGCATGCGCAGGCGGCCGCTGGCATCGCTCCACTGGCCGCCCTGCATGCACAGCCATTCCAGCGCGGCATGGTTGCCGTCGGCCATTTCATACAGGCGCAGCGGGATATCGCCTTCCTTGACCATCTGCTGCAGCACGCGGAAATCGTCCAGGCTGACACCGGCGTCGTGCACGCCGGTGAGGCCCTGCGCGACCAGTTCCTTGAAGGCGCGGCGATACATCTCGCGCGTCTGCGCCGGGGTCCGCGGCGGCACCGCACTGCCGACCAGCGGCTGCGCACCGTCGATCAGCACGCCGGTGGCGCGCGTGCCGACGCGCACGATGCGGCCACCGTCGGGCTGCCAGTCGCCGTCGAGCGACTTGCTCGCCTTCTTCATCGCGGCGGTATTGGCCCAGGAAGCATGGCCGTCGATGCGCTCGAGGAAGACCGGGCGATCCGGAAAAGCCTGATCGAGATCGGCCGCGCTCGGAAACTGCTTATCCGGCCACAGGTTCTGGTCCCAGCCGCGGCCCATCAACCAGGCGTCCTTGGGCAGCTTCGCCGCGAAATCCTTCAGGCGCTGCACGATCTCAGCCTTGGAATGCGCACCGACCAGGTCGGCCTGCCCGCGGATCATGCCCAGTCCCAGCACGTGTCCATGGGCATCGATCAGGCCGGGGATCACCGTCGCGCCGTGGGCATCCACCGACTCGGCGCCGGCGAACTTCTGCTGCAGATCGGCGGTATCGCCTACTGCCAGCAGGCGGCCTTCGCCGTCCCAGGCCAGTGCCGTGGCTTCCGGCCTGGACGGATCGAGCGTATGCACGCGGGCGTTGACGAGCAGCGTGGCGGCCTGCAGGGGTGCGATGGCGAACGCCAGCAGCACGGCGGCGGCGAGACGGCGGGACAGGTGCATGGGCGCGTCCTGGGGAGGGAATCGCGCCACTTTGCCCGCGGCCGGGCAGGAATGACAAGAAGCGGATGGCGTCGCGGCGGCGGATCAGCCTGCGACGGCGAACGCTCCGACCGCACGCGGTCCGATCGCGCGGGTTTCGTACTGGGCTAGCCGGATCGCCGAACCGAGCCCCGGCATCTCCACGCAGACCGCGCGGCCGGAACGCGAGTGCTCGTCGCGCGCGACTTCCCGCGCCAGCGTGATGGCCGGCCCCAGGCGCAGATCGCTGAACAGGCAGAATCCCGAACGGCAGATATTCCACTGGCCTTCGGTCGATGGCTTGAGCGCGTAGATGATCATCGTGCGTGCCCCCTTTGGGATGAAGTACGCCGGCCATCGGTCGCGCATCCGTGCAAACGCCCGCTTCGCCAGCATGACAAGCATGCATTGGCTTGGGGATGCGTCCTATCGGCGAGCGGCACCGTGATGTGTAGGCGATGGACTACGTATTTGTGGGCCAAGTCTCAGTTTTGCCCTCCAAGACGGGTTTTGGCCTAGGCTTTTGATGTCATGGCAGCGAGACGCTGCCATGCCCGCGGGCACTGCCAGGATTATTCCGCGCAAACAAAAAGGCGCCCCGGGGTGCGGGGCGCCAAAGCCTGGGGCTCAGGGGCATGAGCCATACAGAAGAACGCCCCGGTCATCGGCTGGCGCGAGCGGGAAAGCTCACCGCCTGACTCGCGGGACGAATTCAGATTGCGCCTTTTCGCAATGAGCACGTAGCGGCGAACAGCGCGAGTCTTTGTAAGGGATTTCCGATGAGCGTCGTCGGCATCGCCGCCGGAGCGGCTGGAGTGCGCCATCGAACAGCCCGTCAGCACAGCCTTACCAGCCGCGCGGGCCTATGGATCGGGCAATAAAAAACCCGCCATAAGGCGGGCTGCGCTTCCAGGCACGAAATGCGGGTTGCCGTGATCCGGCTGCACTCCTGTGCCCCAAAAAGAAAAGCCCCATCCGTGGGGCTTGCAGCCATCCGTAGCCGCTTCGTCCTTAGTGTCCGGGGCATCGGCAAAGGAGCCTGACTTGCCGGACGAGAGATAGTTTGCGGATTTGTCGTAGGTAGGTGTAGAGGTGAAAGGCGCGTCGTTGTGTAGGGGAACCCCTACAAACAGGGATGACAGGCCGCCAGCCGCTACTGCCCAGGGCAAAGCCGGCCTCATCCGCCCACCTTCATTTCGCCTTCGTGCGACCTGCGCATTCCCGTCGCGGCATGGCGCCCAAGATGGCCCGACCAGGCCACGTTGAGATCGCCATGACCGACGCCTCGTTCCTGAAACGCAACGGCCTGAGCATCGCCGTCATCCTGATGATGCTTGCCTCCTGGCTCGGCCAGGCCCTGACCGGACATGCCGCGCACAACGATGAGCTGCACCGGCACGGACAATCGGGCATAGGCCTCGCCGCCTACCTGGCCAGCGGCGACTTCTGGGCCGCTACGTTCGAGAACTGGGAGAGCGAATTCCTGCAGATGGGTGTCTATGTGCTGCTGACGGTATGGCTGCGCCAGAAAGGCTCGGCCGAGTCGCGGCCATTCGATGACTACGACGAGACGCCAAAACCGACGCCTCTGCATCTCCAGCCCAGGGCATGGCGTCACGGCGGCATCCTGCGCTGGCTCTACGCCAATTCGCTGTCGATCGCCTTCATCGCCTTGTTCGGCCTGTGCTTCGCCGGGCACCTGCTCGGCAGCTGGCGCAAGGCCCTGGACGAAGCCATCGCGCATGCCCAGCCGGCCATGACGCTGAGCGCGTATGCGACCGATCCATCGTTCTGGTTCGAATCCTTCCAGAACTGGCAGAGCGAATTCCTGGCCGTCTTCTCGCTGATCGTGCTGTCGATCTTCCTGCGCCAGAAAGACTCTCCGCAGTCCAAGCCCGTCGATGCGCCGCATGGCCAGACGGGAGGTTGATCACGGGTCCATATCGATCGGAGCAGGCCCGTCACTGCTCCCTTGCCGCCTTCGCTCTTTCGGCACGCCATTGAACCGTCCAGAACAACAAGCCCGATACGGCGGCGGCCGCAGCGTTGATCGGAACATCGCTTGAGAGAATGTGCGTGGGGTGGGCGATAAGCATCGTTACCAGCGCTCCAACGGCCGCGCCCGACAGCATGCTGGTCCACCAGCGAAAAGCGTTGATCCGCACCACCAGGCGATAAAGCGGATAACCGAGTAACACCGTGAATCCGAGAGCCATCGCATAAGCAATCAACGAAAACACGACACTGGTTACAACATCGAAGCTCGCGTAAAAAATCGACTCCACCATGCCGACGACAATGATGGGAATTGGAGCAATCAAGCACCCCACCACCTCGGCGGCACTTCGAAATATCGCAGATCGATCGGCTTCCATGGCTACGCCTCTTCCGTCCAGGCTCGGCAGCAAACGAGCTGACATCCTCGACACCCCGCCCAAGCGTCTCAGCCCTATGCGCACCGTGTTGACCTCTCAACGAGCGCGTCACCCAGGGGCAACTTCGACTATGCCACGGTGCGAGATGCGGCATTCGCCGCAGCGGAGTACGACATGAGCAATTCCAACAACCCCAACAACCCCAACAATCCTCCCCAGAAGGCACCGCCGGTCGACCCGACCAACGATCCGCAGAAGAAGCAGGCAGATGAACAGTCTCAGGAGCAAAAGGACACCGGACAGCGCCAGCCCGATCAAGGCGAGCAGCAAGGCAAATAAACCCGCCGCTCGCATGCACGGGGCCGCTGTGAAGCGGCCCCGCTTTCCTGGTGTCGCGGAAGTCGGTGACAGTCTCTGAATACCTTGGATGTCCGGCAACAAAAAACCCCGCAAGCAATGCGGGGTTTTTTGGAACCGGGATGTCACCCCGGAATTTCAATTGGTGCCAAGGGGAGACCCAGCAAGAGAATTAAGCTATTGATTTTCAATTAAATCAATGAACTGACTTGGCGATTCATGCCCAAATTCTTACCCAAAGATGCTCGCTTGGCCCTGAGCTAACCCTTATTGGGGCATCCGCTCTGGGGAATTGGAACCAAAGGCGCGTTAAGGAATTGGTGTAGCTATAGGCCTTGGCTCGATGCCTGCGCGCTCCACATCGGCATATCCAACGTAAACCCAGCAACCGCCCAGGTGCACGCTCGGTAACCACCAGGGATGGATGTCGGCCTGAGCCAATCTAGCCCTGATACGCTCGCCCCTCCCCACCAACGGGAGGTATCCAACATGCTTGGTCCGTTTCGTACCGGCGACGTTGTCGCAGAGTATTTTGGAGCCGTCCCCATCGGCGGCTTCCTGCTCGGCAAAGGGGGCGTGTTTCTAGGTGCCCACTGGAAGACGGATATGGGGCCATCCGTCAAAGACGCTCTCATTCAATTCAATTCGCAGGGAGCACCTAAGGTCGTCCCACTTTGGGATCGCAATGATCGGTGCCTAAAGGTCGTCGGCGGTAGGCTCGAAGTCAGCCTTGCGGGCATTGGATGCCAAGCAGCAAAGGGGCGCATCGGCGTCAATACCGCTGGAGCAGTGGCGCTCACCATCGAGAGGGGAGACGATGGAGCGTTCCTGGAGGTCAATCAAGGGCTGGTGACGAACCACGAGCCTCCTGGATACATCTGGTGTAGCTCCTGGGGCCTTGAGCTGGTCTTAGGAGATGGGTACGCGAGGATAGTGCTCGGCGAAGAGCCGTAGGCCCTAACCAGAACCGAGGCGCCCTTTGCGTTCAAGACTGCTCACGCCCAGCGTGGTTGCCACAGCAACCCTTCACCGGAGGCCAGATTGACTGGAGAGAGCGTTAGTCAGCTCCACGCCGTAGGATCCAGATCTCCCGCGTGCCGAGGCGGCGACACTCGACAATTCCCTCCTTCTCCAACATCTGCAACCCTTCGAGCACGACGTCAAGTGACGCTTCGCCCCCGGCTGACTGCAGCCACCACCGCTGAATCCCCTCAGCGGAATCAGCGCATCCCGGACTCACCACCAAATAGCGAGCAATCGAATCCGCCACGATACGTACGGATTGACTGATCACTGGCCCTCCCTGTCCGACCGCATCACTCACCTAAATCTTGCTCCTAACCAATCACGGAAGCGAGTCTCTAGGTGCTAACCAGCGCGCTAGCCGCATGGCGCTCCCGCGCCGCCATTCCTGCTTGGGGCGGCCTCTCAGCCTGAAGAACTGATTTACCCATGCGGCCATACTACGAGAAACGACAGGCAGCCTAGCGAGTCAGCAGCATGGCTCCCACTTAAGGCTAATTGAATCGGGCCCAATCGTCCCAACAAGTGATTCCAGGTAGCCACCAAAGGGAGATACCGATGAAAGATTGGGGATCAGAATTTGCGGCTCGCCAACAAGCCCTTGACGCGGCAGCGAACGCCGCCGAGCAGCTCCGGCAACAGCGGGCGCACGAAGAACAAGTAAACAATGCCCGTGTTAAATCCATCATCACGGAAAGTGTTCTTCCGGAGTTTCGAAACTTCGCCGCGGGCGCAAGCCAGGTGACCATCGCATCCGTCAAAGTTGAGGCATTGCGTGGAGACTCTCCCGTGCCGCCGGAGGATGAAGCTCTTGAAAGGGCTCAGATAACCGGCGCGCGAGTACATATTACCCGTGACTATGAATACCAATGCACCCTAAAAATTACCTCGGCTAGCAACGGAGAGCTCCTCGCAGAGATCATCGACGCGTCGGGTAGATCACCACCCCGCAGGGAACCGTTGGGCAAAGTATTGGCGCGAGGAACTGTGGAAAATCTTCTGAAGCAACTGATGGATCTGGCGTTACCAGCTCCAAAATAGTCCAGCGGATTGAAGCGGCGTCTCCAGGAGACCTTTCTCGCGACTGCGGCTAGCGCGCCTAGCGACCTGAAGCAAGATGCTGCATGAGTCATCGCTGCACGACGGCCTCAGTCGCACAAGGCGCACGGTACCTTGGACCGAGAACGGCACGCCCAACTGCCCCTGACTACGCCACCAAGCTGCCGCCTCAACCAAGGGCATAAGACTCTGGGAGCACGTGCCGGTCACGAAGAACCGTGTAAGCTCCACGTACTTCTTGGTCATGCTCGGGAATGATATGGGCGGCCCCAAAGGCCTGAACTCGTTGCCCTGTGATTTCTTTCCGATGCACTTCTGGCCATCGCGCGCCATACAGTCGACTGGCGCGAAACGCACCCCGCGGTGATCCAAGAGCCCACAGGGCGGACTCTACCAAACGAAACGCTTTGGCTGTCGGGACTTCGCAGGCCCCGGCCTCCGTGGTCATGTGCCTGCCTAGCGAAAGCTGGAGTGCCCTAGTGAATCTGCTTGCTTGCACTGGCGAACGTCAGCGCACAGCCCTGCTTGTCTCCGGAGAACGCTATGAACGAAACACCCAGATCCAACCCGATTGGCATCCCGTGGTTTATTCGCGAGGACTACGATGCATTCCGCCAGCTTGTTCCCCAACGCAGCTGGCATACGACGTTCGATCATTGGGAGATCGCCGCCACCAAGGTCCTAGATCAACAGCGGCGCGCCGGTGTCCTCACCCTCAAAGTGGAGATGCGGTCCGGCGCTTTCGCTCTTTGGTGCCTGGATACAGCACGCGACCCCGATAGCCAGGCAATCGCTGAGTACGCCAGTCAATTCGCCCGCGGGCTACTCGCCTCGAATGACAGCGAATAAAAACACCCATCCCATCCGCCCTCACCACGCGCCACCAGCGCGACGTATGGAGATCCGCCAGGGTGCAATCGAATGTCTCATCGACCTTACTGTCCACCGGAGTTACTTCATGCCCACTGAAGCCAGTTCGATCGAAGTCGTAGATCAGTGGGGGCTTCCGGATGTCGTCTGGTCGCTCACCCTGATGATTCGATCCGGAACGTTTTCCAATCCGGAGGCCATGGAAGAAGGCCCTGTTGGATACCAACTCTCGGACGGAACGGTGCTCAATATCATTGACGGGGGATTTGAAATCCCCGGTAGTGAACGCCGCTTCAAACGGAGCAAATGATGCAGGCGGGGGCTGACTACCTGGCTGGCTTAAAGGCTGGCGGCAAGGTCGTACCGATCAAGCGCAAGAAGGGCTAAGCCGCTACCTATCCAAGCTCGGCCTATAGAACAACTGACCTATCCAGCGCCCACGAGTTAGCTGATACGTTCGCCGAGCGCTACCGGTCTCGGTCGTCGAGGCCGGAGTTGCCTCAGTAAACAGGGAGGGTGCCATGGCAGGTCGATATCTCTTGAGGCGTTCAGGTGCTCAGTACTACTTCGTACTTCAAGCCGCCAACTATCAGACCCTCATTACCAGCGAACGTTACACAACAAAGCAAAGCGCAGAAGGCGGCATTGCCTCCGTACGGGTCAACTCCCCTATCGATGCGCGGTACAACCGGCTCACGGCAAGAGACGGAAGCCCCTACTTCGTGCTGAAGGCGGCCAACGGCGAGCCCATCGGAACCAGTGAGACCTATTCTTCTACCGGCGCAAGAGACAATGGCATCGAGGCGACCAAGACTGTTGGGCCAACGGCTCCCGTGGTTGACGAAACTTAAGGAACTACTCCGCGTTGCATCAAAGGGCGCCCCATGGGGCGCCCTTTCCTATCCCTGCCTAGGCGTACGCTCTTGGGCTTTTGACTATTCCTCCTCGAAATCGATGTACCAGCCGGGACCCTTTGGCTCTGGAGCATCGAGAATCGGATCGCTTACCGATATGAGCGGATCTAACCAATCAGCCTTGGCATGCGCCCAAGCAAGCCATTCGATAACATCTTTAGACATATCACCGCTTAGCTTGGCGTTGCTTTCCACACTTTGCAGATAGCTGCGCAAACGAGAGGCGCGCTCCCAGGATTGCGCGTTTCGTTCGAGTTGCTCGAACGCCTCCCGCTCTTCCTTCCTGGCCTTGATGGCTGCCTCGTACTCTTCGCGAGCGATTCTCCTAGCCTCTTCCTTCCTCGCTTCCTCGGCCTCTCGATCTCTTATCTCAAACGAAAGCCCCACTATCCCCGCAATTACTTCAGGCAACCGGCTCTCTAAGCGCCTCCGATCTGTGTCAGCCCACCCACGAGAGGGCCAACGCCCAGCCGATATCGCTAACGAACCTGTCGGGAGATAGTCGTACCTTGGCATGTTTGGATATTCCACGACCCGTGCATGAGGGTTCCGCCAATAACGTTCCTTGGCTTTTGTTTCCTCTGGAGTCTCCACATGATCCCTCTCGGGTTGCCGCTTGGGCTTGCACCCATTGGGCAACTTCGCCTTCCACCCATGCACTGATGCGCTCCCCAATCTTGACTCTCTTAGGGAACTTGCCCTGGCGCTCAAGGGCGTAAATCCAAGCCTTAGACAGGCTCGTCATCGCCCTCACTGCGGGCATGCGGATGAGACGAATGGGGACGATATGGACCGCATCTTGATAAGCGGTGCCATGGGACAACGGCCCGCCATTAGCAGGAGCCATTTCAGCCGATTTGGAATTGTGCACTGCACTCAGCCCTATGGGAGAGGCAGTACTAGCGACCGTATAGGCCGTCCCGTGTCGTTGTGCTTACTGGCAGGACGGACTACAGTTTCAGAGTAAGGAGGTGGGTCACTAGCACTGCTGGTGGGTCACTAATGAGGTGGGTGCGTGCGCTAACACGTCCCACCTCAACCTATTTGCCCAAACCTCGGGCAACTACCTTGGTCTCGTGAACCCCCCTCCCAGGGGGCGTACGCCACGCCGCAAGGGCGCGTCTGTACGCGGACACCATTGTACCACTGAGAACAGTAGACCGTTTCAACGGGTACCTAGACCATTCGGTTGATAGGCACCGCCTCGCCTCCCATCCTCATTAACGCCGCGGCAGCCGACTCATCGCCAGGCGCGCGAGAAACAGCAGTCTGTCCTTCCCCAGCGGCAGAGCATCCGCTGCTCGCTTATCGGCAATCTCCTGCTCCACCCTAGCCCACGCTTCTTTCGGGCTTAACCCGTCGCAGCGCTGGAGGTGCTCGTAGAAGTGTTGGTCCCAACCAGTCCAACGCTTGGGAAACCCGCCGGCTGGAACTTCGCGGACGATCGAGCTACGCGGGAACTGCAGAATCACAGCGGTAGGCACAATGCTCATGGCGTGCCACCCCGCTCAATGGACACCTCGATGGCGTGACCGAGCCCCTGCGCCACATCCAAGCAGAACTCGATCAACCAAGCCTTTCGCGAGCTAATGCCATCATCCTGGACACCGTCGCCGGCCAGCTCCTTGACGCAATCAAGAATGCAATTGAGCTGAGTGACCGCGAACTCCAGCGGCACTCCATCTTCCACTCGCATCAAGTCGCACTGCGCCACTGGGATATGGCAGAAGCCGTGGCCGACCGTTGCGGGTCCGCTATTGCGCTGCTTAGTCATAATTTCGCCCCTGTATTACGCGGCTTAAGGTGTCAACGGTCGATGGTGGCAAGAGCGGTTGCAAAGGCAGACACGGCTTCACCACTCGAACCGGTCGGATGACGGATATCCTCAATGACGTCTACCCACTGATGCCCGGCGAGTGTCGCCACTTGCTTGATGCTGATGACCTGCTCCACCTGCCCCAGGCACGAGAGTCCGATCAATAGAGCCTCGCGGATCCAGCTGACTTCCTCGCGAGTGAAGGTCATTTCGTTGTCGTCGTTATGGCTCGCATCATCGAAGATGGCAGCCACTGTGGCTCGGGCTTCGGGGTTTGGTTTCACGGTCATAACCCACCTCTTGCATAGGTCTTCGGGACCAACCTCACCGTTGCGGCAAGGTGGCGGACGTGCAGGGTTGGCGAACCGGAGACATAGGAATCCGGCCAGCCCGAAGGCTGCCCTGCACGCCCACCGCAAAAGACGAGCATGCGCGCAACGGGCACAAAAAAAGCGCCTTCGGCGCCGTTGCGCCTATGTCTAATCAGGTCGCCAAACCTGGTCGCCGAATCTGCGGCGACAAGTACACGCTACTCCGATCCTGATGCGTGTCAAGTGGATTTTGGCTTCCTACGGGGCGTTCGTGGAGCCGGTCGCCGGAGGCGCTCAAGAGCATCTTCAACCGACCTACTTAAGATCGGCGCACGCCCCAGCCGTCCGAATGAGACAGGCGGCACCGATGAAGTTGTGAAGTCCACTCCGTGCCACGGCGGCGACTCATGGATGACCCTGTATAGCTCCGCCTTCTCGTAGAGCTTCTTGCCCATGAAGTTTCGGGGATGTAACTCGTACTCACTGGCCTTCTTGGCGAACGTATCCTCGTGGACGCCGCAGTAGTGAGCGGCTTCGCGGACCGTGAGCCAATCCTTCCCGAGGAGATTGAACTTCGGTAGGTCACGCAACGAGTCCTGGCCATCGTCAGACACGATTGGTTACCTTAGGAGATGTGTCATGCAAGCATCCGACAGCATACCCTTTGAGGAAAGAGCGCTAGATGCAGACGACGTAGGCATGATCCTCGGCCTCAAGCCGAGAACAGTGCTTGAGTGCTACGCCTGTCGCGAAGACTTCCCCACTCGCCTCTCAATTAGGCCCGCCACCTGGCGTGCGGGTGACATCTTGGAATGGCGGGATGTTTACCTGAAGGGTGTGAATCGTCGAAGGGCTGAGAAAGGTGCCCGCAGCCGTCGACGCTGAAGCTCACTGACAGGCAGCCTTATATTCCGGACCAAATAAATCCGTAACAGTATCCAGGCACGCTCCCGGCAACCGACCGAGAAGCGTGCCCTCCCGTGCATGGATTTGAGGCGTTTCGGCTAGCCCGGAAAAAGGACCTGCAGAGCATCGCCAAGTCCACCAGAGGCGAGATGGAGGCAGATGAGCTGCTTTCAGAGGCCTTCTTTCTCGCGATGGAGATTGAGGGTAAGACACATCACACGCTTGACCTCACTCTGGCCTCCGATCAAGACCTTCTACTGCGATGGGTCTACGCTAAGTTCGTCCGCTTCGCCGACAAGACCATGCGGCATAGCGTCAAACTGGATGAGGGATGGGACGATGGTGGCGAGGAGCGAAGCGAAGGTTCCAAGCTAGCCGCGGTGCTCACGGCTCCGGAGACGGAAGATCCGCTAACTCGCCAGGTGATGATCGAAGATCACCGGTCGCAGACACAGGCAATCGAAGCCAGCTATTCAGAGGCATCCGCCTACACCATTCTGCTCATTGACTGGAGCTGGGACTTCAAAGCCCTTGCTGCTTACCTGTTCCTAGGAAGCACGAAAACGCTACGGGACCGGGTTGGCCGAGCGGCTGACAAAGCGACATGGCAGCCGTCCCTGTTTGACGGTATCGAGCAAATAGATCCGAAGTTCAAACCCACCAAGGCGCGCGGCACGAAACGGGCTTTGAAGGCTCTTCGCGAGTGGTTCCTGCAATGGAAGGCTTCGCAGGCAGGGTCCAACTACTAAAGAACCACTGCAGAAGCGACATGCCGCGCCTAGCCACCCCGAGGGATAGCTACCAGTCAACTCCCAGCCTAGCCTTGATGGCTTGCTGGACGTCCTCAGCAGCCCGCTCCTTGAGGAAGCTTTCTCTCCAGCCGTCAGATGGCACGTCCCTGGTAGTAAGGCGCCCGGCAGGGCTTGTGCAGACTTTTGTGTAAACGGGATCGTTTTAAAGCTGAGGAATGCGGCCTTCGAACTGGATGGTAAAGCGGTTGAGCGCCGCCTTCCAATCATGGATGGGAAGCGTCCATTTTTTACTGA